>Ga0316217_10000168_pt1 | contig 99864 bp, 91 predicted proteins | sample 1anoAmetaG_FD_203633 | JGI IMG/M metagenome (GOLD analysis project Ga0316217, IMG submission 203633) | Freshwater microbial communities from Trout Bog Lake, Wisconsin, USA - 1anoA | ecosystem: Environmental > Aquatic > Freshwater > Lake > Hypolimnion/Profundal zone | place: USA: Wisconsin...
CAGGAGTCGAAGCCGATTCCGCTGATCGCCAAGATGAGCCAGGAGACGCTGGCCGAGATGATCGGCACCACCCGCTCGCGCGTCAGCTTCTTCCTCAATCGCTTCCGGGACCTGGGCTTCATCGAGTACGACGGCGACGGCATGCAGGTGCACAGCTCGCTGGTCAGCGTCGTGCTGCACGATTAGCGCGAACACCTGGCGTTAACACCGGATTTTCCTGATTCCTGATTCCGCGGAAACCGTTGCCTTTTCGCGAGTGTATCGGATTGCTCAGCGCGCCAGATTGAGAGATGGGACACTGAACTTGCGAGCGCCTATTGCGGGTCCGAAGGGCGTTCGCCGGAGGATTGCCTTGAAGAAATCACTGTTCGCACTACTGACCGGTGTTCTGCTGCTGAGCGCCGCGATGCCGGCTTTCGCCTACCATAGACATCACCACCACCATCATCATCACGACACCATCGTCATCCGGCCGTAGATCGTACGCTGCGCCGTTAACCAAGACACGCAGGCTCTACAAATCCCTCCGCCTAGCGGGGGGATTTCTGCGTCGGGCGGAGGGCAGGCCGCATGAAATCGTGCAGCAGATCCAGGAAACACCCTGTCTCTTCTGCACGATTCCTGTCGGATCAGTCATTGATTTCCGCCGGACACCGCAGCGCATCAAGCTCCATGTTTGCCGGATCCAGGCCCCTCTGGAACGAGCTTTTTGGCGAATTCAAGGGCGTTCTTGGAATGCTCCAGCGCCTGCTTGCTGAGTTCGTGAGCAGTCGGGTGATCGCCCTGGCCGTGCGCCGCGGCTGCGGTGGTATGGGCGTGGATGGCCAGGTTGTGCAGTTCTGCGGCTCGATTATGGATACTCTGCGGCATTGTCTTCTCCTCAACCGTACTGTGCTTGGAATTACCGTGCCAGCACAGGCTCATCATGCAATATGCAGGAGCTGTGCTCAGTTCCTGCAAGAATCTCTTTCGCCTTGGCCACGGAATCCAGCGGGCCGTGAACGATGAGTACGAACTTGTCCGTCTTCAGCGCGAGTTCGTATTCGACAATGCTGTCCTTCGGAATGCCGATACTAGCCAAGGCACCTCCAATGGCTCCAGCGCCGCCCACCACCACGGCTCCTTCAAGGCCGGCAACAATCCAGGCCACCAGCGGGCCAGCCACCAGCACCGGACCGATGCCCGGGATCGCAAACAGTGCGGAGCCAAACAGCAGTCCCCAGAATCCGCCCCAGAAGGCGCCCATCTTGCCCCAATATTTCATCCGGTCGCCGGTGTTGTAATAGCCGACCACGTGCTCATCGGTGTGCTGATCCTTGCCAGCAATCGACAAGCTCTTCATATCGACGCCAGCCTCCTGAAGGCTCTTGACGGCCTGCTCTGCCTGCTCGTGCGTATTGTAAATGGCTACAACGGAATTGCGGTCGGTCATTGCTATCTCCAGTTTTTCGGTAAGAAAACATAAAGGGTCAGGCTGCCGCCTTGGAATTGCGAATGCAGCCGACGAAGAACTTTCGGGCAAGCCGCCAACAGCGCTCGCAATTGGAGTGTCCCATTCCTCGGTCTGGCGCGCTGAGCAATCCGATACAGTCGCGGAGATACCAGCGCGCGATACTCACGAATAATAATTTCCCGGTGTGAGCCAGATTGACCAGCGCGGCCGTCGCCGGGCCAATAAGCTGGCTATCGACAACGTCGTCGCTCCAATGGAGTCCGCCATGGCCGAAAAAGATCTTCTTGCGTTTAACTTGCTCGGCTCATCCAAGAGCGTTGGCACTCAATCGACCACTCAGGAATACCGGAGCGGGGAGGCCATCTTCGAACAAGGCGATAAAGCCGATGCCCTGTATTACATCAAGGACGGCAATGCCAAGTTGACGGTCGTCTCCAAGAGCGGAAAGAAGGCCGTGATCGCGCTTTTGCGGTGCGGCGACTTTTTTGGCGAAGGCTGCCTCACGGGTGAATCGGTGCGCTCCTCGACCGCCAAGGCGATTCGTCACTCCACGATCACCAAGGTAAAACGGCAAGCCATCGTCCGCATCCTCAGACAAGAACCAGCGTTCGCCAAGCTCTTTATTGCGCATCTGCTGTTTCGCATTGGGCGGGTTGAAGAAGACCTGGTGGATCAGGTCTGCAGTTCGAGCGAGAAGCGGCTGGCCAGAATCCTGCTCCTCCTATCCGATTATGGGCTGGAAGCTCAACCGGAGTTGGCTCTTCCGAAAGTCGACCAGGAGACACTTGCGGAAATGGTGGGCACCACGCGCTCCAGGGTAAGTTACTTCATGAACCGCTTCCGGGAGATGGGATTCATCGACTACAACGGCAGCCTGCACGTGAACAAAGCCCTGCACACATTCCTCCTTGACGACTAGAACTCCTGCATCTTTGCCCCGCGAGTGAGCCCGATTGCTCAGAACTCTTCATCGTGACTTGGTATGGTTATCGGTATGAGAGATTTGCTCCGAACGCTGATCTACGACTTGCTCGCGCCATCGCCCCTGCCTGTGCTGCAACGGGCGATTGTTCTAGGCATTAGTGTCGGCGGTCTCTTGTCTGCTTACGCCTTCGGCCGTTTAAACCAGCAGCGGTGTCCGGCCCGATTGGTACAAAGTGAACGAACCCCCGACACCCCTCACTCCGTCCGTTGAAAAGGAGACGAATATGACCGTCAGAGAAGAACTCGATCAGAGCCACCATGTTCATCATCCCTACTGGAAACGTGCGCATCATGACTGGAAGTTTTGGGTCGCCCTGATCCTTATGCTCACGGCGATGATGATTTATGTGATGACCGATGATCTGTCATTCGTGCCTCGCATCCACTCGCGACAGGCGCAGTCCGGCACCACCGGGAATAGCGGAGCCCGATAAGTCCAAAATCCTAATCGACCAACTGTCTCGGTGAAGAATGCGCGTGTGTGCACGATCGACCTCGTCAACGAGCCTCCGCATTTGCAAGGCGATTATCAGGCGATTGAATCGAAACAGAAATGCCGAAAAGACTGAGCCGTGCACCCCTGTTTTTTATATGTGAGCTATCTTGCTCAGCCCCAGAATGCCGCGCCTGTCATTCTCTAGCTGCCTGACTGTGTTGAAAGCGTGGAAGCTGCTGATTGAGGGCTTTCTGGCAATGCTGCCACATCAGTTGATCTGGAATCATTCATTCGCGTGTGTTGCAGGAGCATCCTGCGGGCCTGATTCGAGCGTAGGAGATTCGGCCGACACTTCACGGTGTATGAGGGGCGTTGGTTCGCAATATATCGGAGGTAAGAATTATGCCGTTGATTCAACTCGTGGAAGTTTTAATCGTCGTGGGTGTCCTGCTTTGGCTGGTAAATCGCTTCATTCCAATGCAGGGAACCATCAAGTCCATTCTCAATGCCGTCGTGGTCATTGCTGTGGTCGTGTGGATTCTGAATGTTTCCGGGCTTCTTCATTCGTTCTCCAATATCCGCATTGGCAAATGACTCATCCTGCGGTCAGGAAGAGTGAATGCATTCAACCAACAGGCATACAACAAAACACGAGCGGACAACTGCCGCTGGAGTTACTGTGAAGATCAAATATTTATTAGTAGCCGGAACACTCCTCAGTGTGAGCGCGTTCGCTCAAACTAATTCGCAGTCCATCGCGGCAGGGCCCACCAGCGACACACCCATCTTCCGGGTTACCGTGATAAGCCGCAGTGTGACGGCCGTCAACTACAGGCATCGCAGCGGGTCGACAAAGGTTGATTTTTCAGGCACGGAGCTGATGCCTTCCGCCAGCGGCGAAGCCAAGGTCGAAAGCGAGCGTGGCTCGATTAGGATTCGGGCAGAATTTGGCGACCTGCAGAGTCCAAAGTCGTTCGGAAATGAGTATCTGACGTATGTCCTCTGGGCAATATCTCCCGAGGGACGGGCAGTGAACCTGGGGGAAGTTCTAGTTGGCGACAATCACCGCAGCAAACTTGAGGTCACTACCGACCTGCAAGCCTTTGCGCTGATCGTTACCGCCGAACCCTACTATGCCGTGCGTCAACCGAGCGATGTGATCGTGCTCCAGAACGTAGTACGCGATGACACCAAGGGAACGACCGAATCGGTCAATGCGAATTATGAGCTGATGCAACGCGGCGGCTATATCCCCACCGGATACAAATTCGACCCTGTGGTTCTGAATACCCGCCTGCCGTTGGAATTCTTCGAAGCACGCAATGCCTTGCGCATCGCGCAGTCAGAGGGTGCCGAAACCTATGCCAGCGACAGCTACCAGCACGCCGTCGAGTTGATGAGCAAGGTGGACGAGTATGCGACCAGCAGGCACATCGAGCGCAAACAACTGATCGCGGTGGCGCGCGAGGAAGTGCAGACTGCCGAGGACGCACGCGCGATCGCCGTGAAGAGGATGGACGAACTGCGCTTGGCCAACGAGCAGCAAGCTTCCTCTGATGCACAGGCGAGATTGCGTTCGCAGGCAGATGATGCGATCCTCCAGGAAAATAAAGCTCGGATTGACACCGCAACGGCGGAAGCAGCGAAATCTCACGCTGAATCCGATGCCATGGACGCAGAGGCCGCCAAGTCTCAGGCTCAGTCTGACGCAGCCACGGCCAGGGATCAGGCTTCGGATGCAGAAGCAGGGAAGGCTCAGGCTGAAACGGATGCCATGAATTCACAGGCCGCCAAGTCTCAGGCTCAGTCTGACGCAGCGATCGCTCGGAAAAACGCTTCCGATGCACAGGCGGCGACGGCACAGGCCAACACAGACTTGGCAAACTCGCAGGCTGCATCTGTGACCGCGCTTTCGGCGGCACAGGCGGACGCTGACAGTTCGCGCTTAGCGGCACAGCAAGCACAGCAGAGCGTGCAACAGGCGGAGGTTGACAAGGCCGCTTTGCGTACCAAGCTCTCCGTGCAGCTGAATTCCATTCTTGTGACACGCGACAGCGCCCGTGGGCTCATTATCAGCATGTCAGATGTTTTGTTTGACACTGGCAAATATTCACTGAAACCGGGTGCAAGGGAGAAGCTAGCGAAGGTTGCCGGAATCCTGCTTGCCTACCCCGGACTGAACATCGAAGTCGGCGGCTATACGGACAATGTCGGCGGCAATGAGATGAATCAGACACTTTCTGAAAACCGGGCTGGCGCAGTGCGTGATTACCTGGTGAACCAGGGAGTGGCCACAGGGTCGGTCAACGCAACAGGGTTTGGCAACACCATGCCGGTTGCCTCCAACGATAACTCCGCCGGTAGGCAGCAGAACCGGAGAGTGGAACTCGTGGTATCCGGAGAAGCCATCGGCGATTCGGCCAACGTAACGACAGGAAGTCTGCGCTAACGCAGGCGTCTTGAACCGAAAGTATCGAGGTAACACGTATGAAAGTACTTGGAATAACCAGCACAGCTGTTCTGTCCTTGCTTCTGGTTGTTGCTGCTTCTGGCTGGGCGCAGGAACAGCACGAACAGGGGCAGAAAGATAAGCCGGCTCAACAGGAAGTAAAGAAAGCGCAGCCGGAGAAGTCCGCAAAGCAGGCGCAAAAGCCCGCGGCGAAGCGAGATAAGAACGCCAAGCCGCAAGAGCAGAAAGCACAGCAGCCAGAGAAGAATGCCAAGCCGGAAGGGAAGGGCGCTCAGCAGAACACGAAGCAGGCTCAGCCCGAAAAGCAGGCGCAGCATGCCAGTGCTGGACGCATTCCCGACGACCGCTTCAAGGCCAATTTTGGACGGCAACACACGTTCCGCGTCACCCAAGGCGACTATGGGAATCACCGCTTTCAATACGGTGGCTATTCGTTCGGTTTCGTGGATGCGTGGCCCAGTAATTGGCTCTACACGCAGAACGTTTATGTGGTTGAGATCAACGGTGTGTATTACCTGTGCAACCCGATGTATCCGGGCGTGAACGTTGCGCTCAGCATCACGCTCTAGCGTCCCATCCGGCATGCACGGAGGGGCAGCCCATTTTTCCTCATTATCGGTGCGGGTCCACTCGGGACTCGCACCATTTTTTTGTCCGAGCAGTGTCAGGTAAGAGAACGCGCCGCCAAGAGTTCACCGAAATGTTCAGACGGTGTGAGCAGTAATGCTCAGACTTGCCGGCACGTCCCGTGGAATCTTGTTGTAGGACCTATCCGCGCAGCCCGCAGCAGCAAGGCACTTAACGGGCAATCGTCAGGAATGATCTAGCAAGGTGAATCACAAAATGCGTATCATCCGTTTGCTGTTGCTCACACTTCTGATATTGGCCATTCCGGCCACATCGTTTGCGCAGTTCGCCGTGTCCATCTCGATCGCTCCGCCCGCGCTGCCGGTTTACGTCCAGCCTATGGCGCCGGCCGACGGATATCTATGGACGCCAGGCTACTGGGCTTATGGCGATGAAGGCTACTTCTGGGTGCCGGGTACGTGGGTGATGGCTCCCGAAGAGGGCCTGCTCTGGACTCCCGGCTATTGGGGTTGGGGTGGCAGCGGCTTCGCCTGGAATGAGGGCTACTGGGGTACACAGGTCGGCTTTTACGGCGGCGTGGATTATGGCTTCGGCTACGGTGGTGTGGGGTATGAAGGCGGATACTGGAATCACGGCTCCTTCTACTACAATCGCTCGGTTAACAACGTGAGCGGCGGCTTTCACAATGTTTATAGCCGGACCGTCCACAACACTGCATTCAACCATGTCAGCTACAACGGGGGCAGCGGGGGAATATCCGCCCGTCCCACCCAGGCCGAAGCGGCTGCTTCGCATCAGCAACACCGGCAGCCGACGGCCATGCAAACCCAGCATGTGCAGGCCGCCCGTAGCGACCACGCGCTTCTGGCATCTGTGAACCAGGGGCGGCCAGCCATTGCCGCAACGGCAAAGCCCGGCGAGTTGAGCGGTCGTGGGGTGGTCGCAGCCAGGCAGGCAGGAGCACCGTACAAAGCAACTGAAAATCGCGGAGCCGTTCCGTCAGCAGCAAACTCCACCACAAGGTCTGGGGACAGAGCCGTTCGTACGGAATCCACGCGCATCGCTCCTGCATCGCACGCAGACGTGCCTCGTCCACCCATGGCGTCGAATACTCAAGGCGCAGCAGCACACTCGCAGCCTGCGTCTCGACCACAGTCATCGCAAAGGTCTGAGTCTCATGCGCAGAGCATCTATCGTCCGGCGCCTGTGGCCCATACGCAGCCAGCCGCTCGTCAGTCTGCACCGTGGCCCCAGTCGCAGAATCGGGCGCAGCCTCAGGCCCGTCAGCAGTCCGCGCCACGGCCCCAGGCGCAGCAGAGCATGTCTCGCCAGGCACCCGCAGCGCGTCCGCAACCTGCCGCCCGCCAGCAATCTGCGCCGCGGCCTCAGACTCAGGCACGTGCTCAGAGCGCGCCTCGTTCCGAGGGGAAAGAAACTCACGCCCGCTAGCAGGTTAGGCGGAGCTTTAGAGAAGAGTCCGTTCTCTTCATCATTCGGTACGGGTCCACCTGTTGGCTCGCACCGGTAGATGCTGGCTGAGTGCGATCGAGGTACGCAGCCACGAAAAAGGAGTCAGAGATGATCGGAACTATATTGATCGTGATTTTGGTTTTAGCGCTTATCGGCGCGCTGCCAAGCTGGCCACATAGCAGAAGCTGGGGATATGCCCCGACCGGAGGACTGGGGCTGATTCTAGTCATCGTTCTCATTCTCGTGCTGCTCGGACGGATTTAACCCATAGAACATCGGCCGCACTCGCGATTCCTATAAGCGGTGGGGAGGCCGGCGCATCCGCGTTGTACAACATCGGGACCGGATCCCGAGGAATAAGGAACCTGAGATGACGCACTTGAAACTGCAAGCAGCCCTCGATGAACTCGAACGGCTGTGCAGCACACTTAAGGGGTTCAAAGAACGAAATGGTGGCGCGCTGCCCAATCCAGATAGTGACGCGGGCCGCGCGCTTTCCTCCTTGCAGATGTTCACCGGTGAATTGCACAAATTGGACATTGGCAGAGTACTCGGGCAAAAGGTTTAAAAGTTCATTCGGGCGCAAAGCTCCACCATTGTGCGAAAAACTTCCCGGTCGATGAGGTAGCTAAAACAGCGCTGATGTTTATCGATTTGTTCCAGACCGAGACGAACACAAGCAGTGTGGGGCTCACCGCCACTCTGCTCCATCTGGGCGCATTCGGGTTGTTTTTCTTTGGCATTGTGGACAGTTTGCCGTTGCCGATATTTGCCGGCTCCGATATCCTGACCGCCATCCTCGCCGCGAGTCATCATGATCCCTGGTACGAGTGCGCAGCCGTGGCGACGGTGGGTTCGCTGATTGGAGCGTATGCCACGCTTAGAATGGCCCGCCGGGCAGGCATTGCATATATGCACGGCAAGTTTGGGCGCACTCGCGTGGCAACCGTCTTGAGATTGTTCGCCAGGTGGAACACCGGGGCTCTCATCGTCTCCACTGTCGTTCCTTGCTTCCCCGCCAGCGTGTTCCTGGCGGCCGCAGGCGCTTCGGGCTATGGCACGCGAAAATACCTCATCCTGGTCGGATTCTGCCGGTTTGCACGTTATTCGCTCATCGCCATCCTGGCCGATCATTATGGGCGTCAGGTGATCGGTGTGCTTCGGCACCCGGCTCAATACTGGAACTGGCTGTTGCTTTTGGTCGTGATCATTGTTGGTGTAGTCGCCATCGTGACTGTGACAAATAAGAGATTGGAGACTTCGTGAAAGCTGCCCAGTGTTGACCATCGTTGAAGATTCCGGACAGAGAGCGCGACTCCAATTTTGATCGAACTCATCGCAGAGGGAGAACTGAAAATATGGCAAAGAGACGCGGCAATCCCAATTGGGGAAAGCCGGAGATAGCCGGGCCACCACCAATCATTGAATTCGAGCGGGTCACCCACGAATTCAAGCTCGAACCTCATCAGTACATCCGCTCAACTCAGCTTCGTGAGTGGGCGAGTCGCAATAAGAATTCGAAGTACATTCCCGAATCTCTTCTTGAGGCGTGGGGGTTCGAGATCGAATCGGCACTCTAGCGGAATCCCCATGTCGGTGATTGTACGGATTCAGCAATTGCGACAAGGGGGCGCCTAAGTCTATTTCTTCCGGAGGCGATTGACGTTGGCGGTTGCCTGGTTGAGCCGAGGGGCCATCAGTGAGACAACTGACGCCTGGCCATAGGCGGACATCAGCGTGAGCCCTGTGGCCATGGCCGCTTCGGCCTCGCTAAACATGCTCAGGTATTCGGCCTGAGAGCATTGGTTCTGGGAAATCAGGAGCATGCGGCGTGCGACCGTCTCGCCAGATGCGAGCGTTCGATCGGCCATCGCCAAAGGGAGCGACATTGCGCTGCGGCGAACCCGCTACGCGGCCCACCTGTCTTCGATATACGGATGCGATGCAAGATCACGCGCCACGTGCAACCGGATGGTATGTTCGCCCGAGTGAAGCATCCAGGTGAAGGGGTAAAGTTCCTCGCGGTTAGGGGCTGTGTTCCTTGCAATGATCGTCAGATTCGCTGGATTGTCGTTTCCCAGAGTCGTTATGTTGTCGCTCATCATGTTCCTCACATCTTTGTTTCTTTCCTACGTATACCAACATCGAAGTTGTGCCGTCTGAGCAAAAAAGACCTCCATCCATCGACGTTCGTGCAATCGCCGACAAACCTCGCTCCGATCTCAGCGGCGCAACCCGGAGGCAGTGTCACCGCAATGCTCAATGTCGAACTTTCGGCCAGAACAGCCATGGAAAGTGCTCCCGCTCTCATCATTCCTATCTGCGTCGTGCTTTTTGGAAAATGGTCAAAACGGCTCAGCCCCTGCACTGCGATTGTGGGATTCTAGAGTCGCGTGTTTCCCGGGAGAGAGCAAACTATCTCGGGGAGTGCCAAAGGGTGTAGCATTCTGTTCCACGCCTATATGCTTTTGCGTAAGTGGCTGGGTTTACAAGGGACACATCATGACCTTCTCAGCAGAAACAAAGGATCTGGCTCGCAGCCTTCTCGCTTACGAGATCGCCGCGGGTAAGACCTCCGAGCCAACCGAACCTGCGGCCGTTCGAGTGTGTGAGAAGCTGCGCGGGCCTCTTTGTGCGCTGGCGGGAGTCGCCGGCTATCGCTCGATCCTTGCTCGCGCTCTGACGCTGGCGCGGGCGGAAGCTCCCAGTCTTGGCGCTTTGCAGGTCGCCGCCGATGGGTACTTACAGGGCCTCGGAGAGCTTGCGTCACAAATTGACAGCTATCAGGCTTCCGAAGGCGATGTCCTTCTCACCGCTCAGTTTCTCGGACTGTTTCTGTCTCTACTCGGCGCAGCGGTGACGCTCCAACTGGTGCAGGGTGTATTTCCAAACCTTACGGTCACGACCGAAGCGGGCACGGTCACGCCGTTCGAGGACATTCTGAAGGAAGTCAACCAGCTCAACGGCGTGGGCGACCGCCTTGAGTTGTTGGCGGACCAGAATCCCTCCATGGAAGATGCTCTTATGAGCGTCTCCGGAAATGTCCGCAACACAGCCACTGCATTGGAAGTTCTCGCTCTCATCCGAAGCAAGTCAGCCGAGCCGGAAAAGAGAGCGCCGAAGCCACGACGAGAGCGCTATTTGATGTGACCCGTGCGAGACGGGCTTGGCTTCGATCGTGAGATGGTGCTGCAATAGCTTTACTTCCTTCAGCCGTTCCTCTGTCCGGGAAACTAGCGTACCATTAGTGCCTGTGCCACACGCCTAGGTGTGGCTGAGCATTTCACGGTATGGAGCAATGCTTCCACTAGGGACACGAGATTGGGCCCAGCGACTTCTTGCGGAAGAAGCTGCTGTTGACGGGACCTCCCAGGCAGCGGGGTCTACAACCTCTCGTGTCTATGAAAAGCTTCGGCGAAGCCTCTGTGCACTCGCGGGAGCTGCCGGTTTTCGCTCACTCGCGGCTCGTGCGCTGACCTTGGCCAAAGCGGAAGCTCCCAGTCTTAGCGCGATGCAGGTCACCGCAGACGGTTCTTTGCAAGGGCCCAGCGAAGCTCCGGAAGGCGACAAGCTCGCGGCTGGAGAGAGTGGAGTGATTTTCCTCGCTCAGTTAATCGGACTGCTTCATGCGTTTATTGGCGAAGCGTTAACGTTGCAGCTGCTGCAGGATGTGTGGCCGAAAGCAGTCTTCGATGATTGCGATTCTGGGGATGGGAGAAAAGCATGAGCGCGCGAGATAAAGTGACGATTCACCAGTTGCCGACCGGTGTGCCCGGTCTCGATGAAATCGTGGGCGGCGGACTCCCTGAATTTTCTTTCAATATCATCGCGGGTGCCCCTGGAAGCGGAAAGACCACACTGGCCCATCAGTTCGTATTCGCCAATGCGACCCCTGAGCGCCCAGCGCTGTATTTTACCGTCCTGGGTGAATCCGCCATCAAAATGCTGCGATACCAGCAGCAGTACACGTTTTTCGATCCGGCCAAGTTGCCCAATTCGATCCGCTTCATCAACTTGAGCCAGGTGGTGCTAGAGAAGGATTTGGACGCAGTTCTGGCAGAGATTATCAAAGAGGTGGAAAAAGCCAACCCTGCCATGGTGGTGGTGGACTCTTTTCGCACGATGGTACGGAAGCCGCACGGCAGCCCCAGCGAGATGGACTTGCAATCCTTCATTCAGCAACTTGCGCTGTTTCTTGCGAGCTGGCAAGCTACGACCTTTCTGATCGGCGAATATGCCGAGGACGAGTTGCGTGACAATCCCATATTTACCGTGGCCGATGGCCTCTTGTGGCTGAGCCAAATTGCGGAACGAAATTCCATTGTGCGAAAGTTGCAGATTATAAAGCTGCGAGGGCAGGCTTCTGTTCCAGGTCTGCATACCTTCCGCATCACCGATGCCGGACTGCAAGCCTTCTCGCGGACTTTTGGGCTAAGCGGGCACAAAACCAAGCCACCCAGCCAGAGGCGCCTTTCCATCGGTATCCCGGAGTTGGACAAGATGATGGGAGGGGGCATTCCTGAAGGCGATAGTCTTCTGGTAACGGGAGCCTCGGGAACGGGAAAATCGGTCCTGGCGACCCAGTTCATAGCTGAGGGCATAAGCCAAGGGGAGCCGGGTATTGTGGCGGTGTTTGAAGAACGTCCGCAAGCGTACACGGATCGGGCGGGCAGCTTCGGTCTGGATTTGGAGGCGCCGCAGAAGGAAGGAACGCTTCTCATCCTCTACCTTCGTCCGCTGGACCTGTCGGTAGACGAAACCATGAACGAGATTCTCGATGCGGTCAAGAAGATCGGTGCTAAGCGCCTGGTGATCGATTCGCTGGCGGGATTTGAAATGGCGCTGTCGCCCGGATTCCGTGAAGACTTTCGCGAATCTCTCTACCGCATGATCTTCGCATTGACCGGAATCGGAGTGACGATTCTAAGTACGGTGGAGGTGGACGAATCCTTCACCGAATTCCCCTTCAGTACCTACTCGATTTCTTTTCTCACCGATGACATTATCCGGCTACGGTACGTGTCGATCGAGGGCCAGCTTCGCAAGATCCTGGTGATTATCAAAATGCGGGGCGGCAGCCACAGCCAGGACATCCGCGAATATGAAATCACATCCAGGGGAATGGTCATCGACGGCGAACGTCTCAAGGACTACCAACATTTGATTACGGGGATTCCTGAGCGGTTGAACCGAGCCGGCAAAAAGGAAGAAGTGCTCCCGCGGAAGCCTGGGGCCAAGAGCTAGACATGAGGTTGGCTTCCAGCCCGGAACCGGAAGCGCCCCTCCGAAGCTTCAGCGATTGCGATGCTCAAAGAATGTTCACGACTGGCACGGCACACGAAATGTCCGGTCGCACGGTTCTTGATTCCAAGACATCAGCCGGGGCGCTCTCGCGCAATATGTATGTGACGCGTAGCTGGAGATGTCTCGGCAAGCTTTCATATGCTTCCCGAAGTTCTGAAAGAAGCTTGCGCGCAGCCTGGATGTCCCCGTTCATATTCACCTGCGCCTGATCGCCAAACCTGTTACAAGTCCCACTGCAAAGCCTGCGGCCAACGTCAGTGCAACTGTGGCCAGCGGATTTCGCTGGATACGCCGCGTTGAATCGTTCACAAAATCCTCGGCAGCGGCGCTGCTCTGTTTGGCTGCGCGCTTGGCTACTCCCAGGCCATCCTCCAACGCGTCTGCTACCGCTGCTGTTACGCGAGAAGCCTCACGAACCGAATCAGCGATGTGCTCACTGGCTCTTTCCAATATGCTTTGTGGCATTGAATCCTCCGTTATAACGATTGCAACCGTTCTATGGACAGTTTGTCACCGCGAGGAGCGGAAGACTGGTCAATTCAGCTCACTGAACGACCTCCGAAAAAATAGCCGGGAAGTGAGCAAAAACGGACAGCCCGCTACATCCGCAAGTGTGATGCTCCTTGTAGCGTGTTGGAGTGATGTGCTCAGCAGAATACAGACACTCCCTCGATGTGGCTTGCAGGTTTCCTGCTCCATGTCCTGTTCTCATCCTTAAAAAGGAAGAACACGCAACTCAAAAGGAGATTTCGTGAATACAACGTCGAAGTGCGCCCACCCCGCTTGCCATTGCGTGCCTGCCCCCGAGAAAAAGCATTGCAGTGATGCCTGCGCCGATGCAAAGAACGCCACAAAACCAGCATGCCAATGCGTTCATCCGGAGTGCCAAAGCAAAGCGGTGAAGGCGTAGTTGGCAGAGGTAGTCAAATTGATCCCAGCATACCCCAGTTGTACAAGCGAGGTCATACAACGGTGAATACCTTCGGTCGAAAATCAGACTGTGATGCAAAGGCATTTATAGAGGCGGAACTTGACAGTATTGTCGCGAACTTCGAGGAATCTCTACGAAGATGCAATAGGGCCGCCGAGTTATTGATGATGGCAGCAGACCGGAAATACAAACCCCCCAAGAACTCATCGCTTGGACAGAATTCTTCGATGTTTATAGACATTTCAGAGATCGTCAGCCGTCCGCCGCGCGCCAGAATATAAATGCGAGGGCGCTATTTCCAGGTGCCTGCACTTGCGCCAGTTGCGGGAGTCATGCCAAGGAACGACCGCAGGCTTCGTTGCATGCAGCAATTGCAAACGTAAGTGCTACCTTTTGTTCGCAGTGGCGTCCTGGGCCTTGGCGAACCGTGTTCCTGCCTGGGTTTGCTTGTGAAGAGTTGTACAGGTTTCATCCGGTTGTGAGCCTCGTTCTGCGCGACTCGTTGCAGCCGGTGGCCGCACTCCCGGCAAACGAAACGACCTACCCCGCACTCTGTGTGGCCTGTTTCGTGAAACTAGTGATGGTCTGTTTCAATTGTGAATCAACCTCATCGGCGATTGTCATTACGTCTGTCAGCAATAAGCTGAAATCCACGCTGCGCAGGTTCTTCTGCAAGGTGTGAAATATACTGACCTGCAGGATGCGCGATTCCTCTATGATCATCGGAATCGAGTAACCCTGAGATTGGCGAACCTTGCCGTGCTCGACAGCCCCCTCCGAAACCTGTTTCGTTCCAAGTTCCCGCGGTACCCGCAAGCGGTGCACAAGTTCCTCAAGCAATTTGGGAAGATGCCCGGTGCGCTCCTCCTTGCTCAGGGGCACGCATGTCAACTCGCTTTCGACGTCAACCCTTTCGAGCCAGTCCTTGATGGTCACCAAGACGTCACGTTCCAGTATCGAGGCTACTCGTTGCGTGTTGGACATTTTTCGCGGCTCACGTTTCTCTAATTTTCCACGGATGATTGCGATCAGCTCGGGTGGTGGCATTGGCTTCAGTAAAACGTCGTCAGCTTGTGACAGGATTGCGTTCGCCGCATCCTGCAACGCGGGATACCCGCTGAATACCAAGGTGACGGCGCTAGGGTTTGTGTGCCGCATCGCACTCACAACGGTGAAGCCGTCTCCAGCTTCTGGCATATGCAGGTCAGTTAAAAGAACGTCAAAGGGTTGGGTGTCGATGAGATGCAGCGCTTCGGCAGCACTGTTGGCCGTGGTGACCTGAAACTTGCCGGCTCCCAACGTCGCACCCATTGCCATGAGCATTTCCTGGTTATCGTCCACCAGCAAAAGCTTCGGCTGTTCTGCCCTGTGGCTCATTCTCGCCATTTCAATTTCCCTCGGTGCTCGCGATGATCGCGGAGGTAAAGTTTCCCCCCGGTAGCCGCTTGTAATTGTGCATCTGTTGCTGGGGGTACTCACTGCCGCATTGCTAATCTCAGCAGCTATAGTATTGAACCTCTCCGCATCGCAGGCTGGTCAAAAGTGACCACCTCTACGGGATTGGGTGGCGTGTCCACTGATCCGCGTCTGGCGACTCCGTAACCGCGCCCTGGGGCAGAATCTCAAGACGCGTCACCACACTGTCTGTCACCCATCACGGCACGCCGCTTCGCCAGAGTGCATACTGTTGGCTCATGACGGAGGCAGAGACATCGTGCAGAGCGAAGGCAGTGCCGTGCAGAGCAAGATACACGTTGTCAAGAAACGAGCGCCTTCTGTCCGTATACTGCGGGATTCGGAAGCCAGATACCGGCGCCTGTTTGAAACAGCCCAGGACGGGATCTTGATCCTCGATGCAAAGACAGGATTGATCACCGATGTGAACCCTTTCTTGATGCAGCGCCTGGACTATTCGCGTGAGGAATTTCTCGGCAAGGCGCTCTGGGAGATTGGCCTGTTCCGAGATATTGAGGCCTCCAAGTCGGCTTTTCTGGAATTAAAGTCCAGCGGTTATATCCGCTATGAAGATCTGCCGCTCAAGACCAAAAATGGCCAATTCATCAGCGTGGAGTTCGTAAGCAATGTTTACCGGGTGAATCGCAAGCAAGTCATCCAGTGCAATATTCGGGACATTACTGCGCGCAGGCGTGCCGAGCGGTCCGAACAACTCATTCGCCAAGCCCAGAAAATGGAAACCATCGGCCAACTCACCGGGGGGATCGCGCATGACTTCAATAACCATCTGGCCGTGATCCTGGGATATTGCGAGATGTTGGAAAAACAGCAGGACCTGTCCGGTCCAGCCCGCAAGATGGTCATGGATATTCACGATGCTGGTACATCTGCCAAGGATCTTGTGCGGCATCTTCTCGCATTCAGCCGCCTGCAGGTGTTGCATGCCGTTCCCCTGGACTTGAACGCAACCGTAAACCGCCTCCGTTCGATGTTGAGCCGGCTGATCGGTGACGAAGTCGAATTGGTAACCGTGCCCGGCAGCGACTTGGGAGCGATCCAGGCCGATCCCATTCAGATCGAGCAGATTCTCATGAATCTCGCCATCAATTCCCGCGATGCGATGCCTCAGGGCGGAAGAATCACAATCGAGACTGCAAACGTAGAGATCCCAGACATTGAGAACGACAATGAAACGTGGGTTCGGCACAACCCCGCAGCGAAGCTCGGACCGTGCGTCATGCTGGTCGTGAGCGACACCGGCGTGGGAATGGACAAGGAAACCCAATCCCGTGTGTTCGAGCCGTTCTTCAGCACCAAAGAGGCGGGTAAGGGTACCGGGCTCGGCTTGTCCACCGTCTTCGGTATCGTCAAACAGAGTGCCGGCGCGATCTGCATTCGCAGCGAACCCGGCCAGGGAACAACATTCAAAATCTATTTCCCGCGCTGCGAAGAGGCCGAGGTTGTTTCTCAATGGGCGGCGGCGGCGCCCCTGCGCGGAGGTTCAGAGACAATTCTTCTGGTCGACGATGCCGATACCTTGCGTGGACTGACGCGACAGTTGCTCGAGGGCTGTGGATACACCGTGCTCGATACGGGGCAGCCATCCGAAGCGCTTCGCATCGCAGAACAGTACGAAGGGCCGCTGCCTCTGATGATCACCGATGTGATGATGCCCGGACTCTGCGGCCCCGGTCTCGCCGAAAAACTCGCCGCCATTCGACCGGAGACGAGGGTCCTCTATACTTCAGGATGTTCCGTCGACGCAGTTTTCAAATCCGGCACGCATACGTCGGACCATGCGTTTCTTGAGAAACCTTTCACGCGGGATGAGTTGGCCAGGAAAGTACGCGAGGTGTTGGATTCAGATTCGCCGGTCTATCCGTCCGCCGAGTGAATTCACGGGTTTTCCCTACGCGGATGGACCAGGCTAATCGATGAGTTTGTGGGTGATGGCGTAGCGGGTAAGTTCGGCGTTGCTTTTCATTCGCATTTTTTCCATGATGCGCGCCCGGTAGCTGCTGATCGTTTTAACGCTGACATGAAGCTTCTCGCCGATGTCGGTCAGCGGTGTGCCCAGGGCAATCATTCTCATGACTTCGTATTCTCGATCCGAGAGCAGCTCATGCAGGGGCTTGTCGGCCGACTCGTCCAAATTGGCAACCAGTTTTTCCGCAAGACTGGCGCTGACGTAGCGGCCGCCGCCCAGAATCTTCTTGGCCGCAATCGCGAGTTCTTCCGATGCGCTTTCTTTGTTGATGTAGGCAGCGGCGCCAGCGCGCAAACAGCGCACCGCATATTGTTCCTCCGGTTGGCAACTCAGGATGACGACCGGCAGACGCGGGTAGGTATGCTTCACATCCCGCAGCACGTCCATCCCGCTGCGTCCCGGCATGTTGATATCCAGCACCAACATGGCAGTGTGGGATTTGCCCAGGTTGCCAAGTACCTCATCGCCGTTTCCAACCTCGGTAAAGTCCGCTTCCGGAAGAGCGTCAGCCAGGATTTCCTTGAGGCCACGGCGTACGACGGCATGGTCATCCGCGATCAGTATGTGCATGTCGGCTCCTTTTCGGTTCCGGGAGCGTCCACCGGAACGCGAATCGTGACGGTTGTACCATTGCCGGGTGAACTGGAGATTTGCACATTGCCGCCGCAGAACTGCGCTCGTTCTTTCATGCCCAGGAGTCCCAACGATCCGAGAGAGTTAGACAAATCGGATTCACAAAAGCCTATTCCGTCGTCTTCTACGACCAGGAGAATGTTTTCATCTTCCTCGCACAAGGATATGCTCACCGACTTCGCTTGCGCATGCCGAATCACGTTGGTCAGACACTCCTGAAAAATTCGGAATGCCGCTGTGGCGCGATCTCCATCCATGTGCAAATCGACCGGGGGGACAGACACCTGGCAGCGTACGCCATTGCGAGCCGCAAATTCGCTGGCCTGCCATTCAATCGCTGCGGCCAAGCCAAGGTCGTCCAGCACACCCGGCCGCAACCCGCTGCAGATCGCGCGCACGGAAGTGACGCCATCATTGATCAACTGGATCGACTCCGTCAGTCGAGCAAGCACCGGGCCTTCCGACTCCGGCAGATGACGAATCATCCACGTCATATCCATTTTGATCGCAGTCAGGATTTGCCCGATCTGATCGTGCAGGTCACGGGCGACTCTCTTGCGATCCTCTTCGCGCACCCATTGCAGCCGCTCAGCCAAAGCCCGCAATTGTTCTTTTTGCAGGACGAGCGATTCTTCTCCGCGCTTGCGTTCCGTGATGTCGCTATTAATCACCAGCACGCGCGGTAGTTGATCGCGCTTGCCCCACTGCAATGCCCAACGACTGGCCACCACAATGCGCGTTCCGTCCTGTGCCGTCTTGGTGAGATCTCCCTCCCAGTGTCCGACGCGCATGAGTTCCGACATGATCTGCTCCAGCGGCTGCGGAAAGTCGGTACGGAGCAGATCGTGCGACATTTTACCGGCAGCCTGGCTTTTGGAGTATCCCAACATCGCCTCCGCACCGCGGCTCCAAAAACGGATCGTCCCATCGATGTCGATCACGAAGACGGAGTCCTGTGTGAGTTCGAGCAGAGCGGCCTGCTCTGCGGTCGCTTCCTGCTCCCGGCGTCTCTCCGCAACATCGCGAAACACCAGCACCACCCCGATGACCTTTCCTTCGCCAGCCAGGATTGGCGCCGCACTATGCTCGACCGGAATTTCGCGGCCATCCCTTGCGATGAGTGCCACATGATTGGTCACCGATAGACTCTGTCTCTCTTCGAGAACCCGGCGCACTTCATCGTCGGCGTCCTCCCCACTCTGCTCGTTGACGATTCTGAATACGTCCTGGAGCGGCTGATTGAGCGCCTCCTCCGCTTGCCAGCCGGTCAGAGCGGCGGCGACCGAGTTGAGGAATGTGATTCGAGCTTCGCTGTCGGTGGCGATCACGGCATCGCCAATGCTGCCCAGAGTAGCCGTCCATCGCTCCTCGCTCTGCAACAGCCTGGTGCCCAATCGTTCGATGTGGTATCGGGTAAACAGCGTAAGGAACACCGCAAATCCCAAACCAAAGCCAATGCAGCTGAGGGCCATCCAGGTCCATCGCAGGTGAGCGCTTCGAATGCGCTGAACACGCAGTTCTGCTTCCACAGTCTGAAACTCCGAGATCTGTTCTCGGAGCGCATCCATTCCGCTCTTGCCCAGCATGCTCTCGTAAAGAGCGCCGTCGGCTTTTGTCGCATGACGAAGGGCTATCACTTTGTCGGTGTATTCCACCCATCGCACATAGCCAGCGCGGATGTCCTCCAGTCGCTGCTTTTGCGGAGAGCTATCATTCACCAACTCAGACAATGCCTGATATTCGGAATCGAATCTCTTTGTGCCCTCCAGATGGGGCCGAAGCAGCGTCTGGTCGCCGGTTACCAGGTATCCGCGCATGCCGGTTTCCACATCCACCAGCAACTTGAGCAGTCGTGCCGACTGGTCGAGCACCTGGTCGGTGTGCTCAACCCACTGCAAGGCTCGGTTCAAGTCGAAGGACTCCCACAGAAGCAGTGCCGCAAAAGCTGCCGTAACCAGCATCGGGATCACAATCACCCGGCGGAGCAACGATTTGAATTTTGAGTATTCCGTCGTAACGATCAACTTCGATACTCCGATCAACAGCCTGCTAATTTCATCTTCAGCATATGCCATCGCCATGCTGCACTATGCGCTTCAGTGAGCCATGCACGAGCGTCTGGTCGCCGCTGGAGTCGATGAAGCCGAGTTCGCGGAAACCGTCGAGGATGGAGCTGACGTTGGAACTGGTTGTGCCGATTCTCTCGGCCAGGGACTCCGGGCTCAGGTTGGCAGTGACCGGGATGGATCTCCATTCGGTATGGCGCTTGGACTTCCCCCCCCGCATCCCAGCGAAGCGCTTTTCGCTGGACTCGAGTAGATGAGAAACCAAGTCCGCTTCCATGCAGAGGTTGCGGGAGAGCATGTAAGCGAGGAATTGTTCGGCGAACTCCGGATCGCTGCGGAGCAGGTCCATCATGACCTGCTTCTCTATGCGCACGATGCTGCTGCGCAGGAGCGCGCCCGCCGTGGAGCTGCGGAACGCCTGACCTGCCAGGCAACATTCGCCGAAGAAGCTGCCTTGAGGAAGAACGGAGAGGACTGCCTGCTCGCCGTCCACCGATTCAACGGTGAGCCGCACCTTGCCACTCTGGATGTAGAACACGGCATTCGCCGGGTCTCCTTGCGAGAAGACAGCCTCATCGGCCGGAAATACCAAGGCGGCGCGGTTATTGACGTCCATGAAAACCTTCCACAGGGATTGGGGCATCCTGAAAGCCGTGCTGGGTCAACCATACACGCATCTCTTTGGTCAGGGATGGTCAATTCGGATCACATTCGAGTTCGCGACTTCCTGTATCATACCCGGGCTTTGCGCAGCGAAGGGATGGTCGGATGGTCGCTGCATGTGGATCGCTCCCTCCACGCCGGCTTCTCAGGGAAAATTTCTTCATGGCAGCCAATTCCGTGCCAAGTCTGAAGCCTACGGTCTTGCCCCTTGGAAACTCGCAATCGCAGGTGCGGTGGTGCGGGATCGTTGGTAAAGGCCGGGCCCTACAATGTTGTCCGTGGTGGCATGATGAAGTGCGCTGGCGCCAAAGACTGTGAGCTCTTTTGAGCAGATACCCGCGGTTGGGAGTGTTTCCCGGCGACAAGCGGTTGCCCTGGGACGGAGAGGGTGCGGGTCTGCCGCTTACATTGTGAGGACGGCGCGGAACCGGACCCGGCCCTCCGCAACGCGTTCATAGGCCTTGGCGGCCTCCGCCAATGGGTAAGTCTCGACGATCGTTTTGACTTTTCCCCGCGCCACGAAGTCAAGCGCTTCGTAAAGATATTCGGGGCCGTTTTGCTGGCTGCCAATGATTCGAATGCGCTTCGAGATGAGATCCAATAGCGAGACCGAAAGCGGTTCCGCATCCGCGCCCATCGTAACGAGCCGTCCGTCCGGCCGTAACCCCTGTATGCTGTCCACCATCGACTTGGATGTCCTGGAACTCCCCACGAATGCTTGACGCCGTTCACCGGTTTGCATCATCCAAACTGTACGAGAGACTACCCAATGAGTTTCGAACCAATTGAGAACTATGGGGCAATCGGCAACATGCGCTCGATTGCCCTTGTCGGCACGAATGGGTCCGTAGATTTTCTCTGCTATCCGGATTTCGATTCACCGACCGTCTTTGCAGCGTTGCTCGATGACGAGCGAGGCGGGCGATTTCAGATTGAGCCTCAGCTCAAAAACCGGCGAGTGCGCCAGCTTTACCTGCCTGACACCAATATTCTGATAACGCGGTTTCTTGCCGAAGAAGGCGTCGCAGAGCTGACCGATTACATGCCCATCGGAAACGATGCTACAGAACCCAACGAAATTATCCGGACGGTCACCGTAGTCCGGGGCGATGTCAGTTTCAGGATGACGTGCCAGCCCCGCTTCCACTATGCAAGCTGCGGGCACACTGTTCTGATTCAAGACCAGTCCGCAGTTTTTACTCCGCTGGATCATGTCAACTGTCCGCCGATGGCTCTTTACTCCACGGTTCCCTTGCAAGGGGAAGTTCAGGACGCCGTAGCCGAATTTCGCCTGCGCGCGGGGGAAAGTGTCACGTTTCTCTTTGGCATGACCCGTTCTCCGAAGCAGCCGCCGGAGATGGAGCGCGTAGGAGAGCGCTTCCACCAGACAGCCCGCTTCTGGAGAAAATGGATCGCAAAATCAAAGTACAAAGGACGCTGGCGGGAGATGGTCAACCGCTCGGCATTAATGCTGAAATTGCTGATCAGCCGCGAACATGGCTCGCTGATTGCCGCGCCAACATTCTCGCTGCCGGAGGAAATCGGCGGAGTGCGTAACTGGGACTATCGCTATACCTGGCTCCGCGATGGGGCGTTCACGCTTTACGCTCTCATACGGCTCGGATTTGTAGAAGAGGCGGAGGCATTTATCGGCTGGCTGAAAGATCGCCTGAGCGATGACGCCGAGCGTGGTCCCTTGCAGGTCATGTATGGATTGGATGGCCGCCAAAAGCTGGACGAGATTACTCTCGACCAACTGGGAGGTTATGAGAAGTCGGCCCCGGTGCGAATTGGAAACGCGGCCTATCAGCAACTCCAATTGGACATCTATGGCGAGACGATGGACTCCGTCTATCTGGCAAATAAATATGGAACTGCTGTTACGTACGCCGGGTGGCTGGATGTGCAGCGGATTCTGCTTTGGCTGGGAAAAAATTGGCAACGGCCCGATGAAGGAATCTGGGAGGTGCGGGGCGGCGCACGGGAATTTCTGCACTCGCGATTCATGTGCTGGGTGGCGTTTGACCGCGCCATCCGCCTGGCGCAAAAGCGCTCTCTGTCCGCGCCGCTTCAAGACTGGCTGAATACGCGGGATGCGATTCGTGACGATATCTTCACAAACTTCTGGGATGAAGAGCTGCAGTCGTTCGTGCAGTCGAAGGGCTCCAAGGACCTGGATGCCTCGGTGTTGCTGATGCCATTGATGCGCTTCATCAGCCCGGTGGACCCACTGTGGCTTTCAACTCTGCGGGCGATCGAAAGCCGGCTGGTGGAAGATACGCTCGTGCATCGCTATGAGGCCGAACGAACTCACGTGGACGGAATGCCGGGCGGCGAGGGTAGCTTCACGGCCTGCTCCTTCTGGTACATTGAGTGCCTTGCGCGAGCCGGGCAGTTGGAAAAAGCTCAGTTGCTGTTTGAGAAGCTGCTGGGCTATGCCAACCATCTCGGACTGTACTCTGAGCAGCTAGGCTCGAATGGTCAGCACTTGGGAAACTTTCCCCAGGCGTTTACGCACCTTGCGCTGATCAGCGCCGCAACTTATCTGGACAGGGTGCTTTCAGGAGAGGACGGGGCAGTGTGGAGGTAAGATGGCACCCAACGGAATTCGTCGCAAAATCTACGAATCGTTTTTTACCACGAAGGGCGAACCGGTTGGGGTCTGTGGATCACATCCGACATAATCCGGAAGTAAAACGGCACCTTGCGCATGTGGAGTGCCGCGCTACCGGGCCGTTCCGGAACATGATTTAGGCTGCCCGCAGAGATGTAGGTGGTTATTCCGGGGTCGGCAACAAGCTGCGCTTCCAGTCTCAAGGGCATCTCCGTTGTGAGCAATGTTGAACATACACGACCTCCTACCGGCGCTATATTTTGCTTATCCACCACGCCATTGTGCCAGATTTTCTTTGCCGTCGCGGATGAGAGGCGAGCGCCTCCCGCAAAGGCGGTATTCGATGTTCAGCCCGCATTTCCGAAACCAACCAGCCTACATTGTGCTCTCGACTTTGTTCATGCCTTGTATCTCAGCCCAGGAGATGAAGCCATGCGCAAACCTTTGATGATTGCCGGTGGGGTAGTCCTGCTGCTGGTCGCGATGATGGCCGCGCTTGCCCTGCTGGTGGATGCCGACCGATTTCGCCCCGACGCCGAAAAGCAGGCATCGGACGCTCTGGGGCGGCAGGTCACGATTGGCAAGCTGAAACTGGCGCTGTTTAAGGGGGGTGTCACGGCTCAAAGCCTGGTGATCGCCGACGACCCCCGGTTCAGCAAAGATCCTTTCCTCTCTTCCGGTTCCATGAATATCAGAGTGGATCTCAAGGACCTGATCTTCAGCCGGAAGCTTAACGTCCACTCAATCGTTATCCATGCGCCCAAGCTCAGCCTTGTACAGAATGAGCAGGGTGACTGGAATTACTCCTCATTGGCGAGGAGCCCTGGTACCTCGGAGCCTGCGCATTCAGGCGGCACGCCGATTGAATGCACGGTCGGCAGGCTCACACTGGACGACGGTCAAGTGTTGATCCATCACCAGGCCTCCGGCAAGACCAGCGAATACTCCAAGCTGCGCCTGGAGGCGACCGACGTCTCGCTGGCGTCAAGCATTCCCTATGAGTTTTCGGCTACGGCGCCGGGAGGCGGAACGGTGGAGGCTAAGGGAAGCCTTGGTCCGATTGCGCAGCAGTCCGAGCGCACCACGATGACTGCTGCGATCACCGTCAAGGATTTTGACATTGCTGCAACCGGCTTTTCCGATCCGGCATCGCCGCTGAAGGGGCGGGTGGACGTGGACGCCACGGTGAAATCCGACGGCACGCACACTGAAGTGGACGCCAGCATCACCGGCAACAAGATGTGCCTGGCTGCAGGCTGCACACCCAGCGCAAAGCCAATCGAAATTCACGTGAACGCCAACTACCTACAGGCGGATCATTTGGCCAAGCTGAGCAGCGGTCAGATCGAGGTGGGCTCCCGCGCCGCCGACTTGTCCGGCACAATTGACATGAGCGGTGCCAAACCTCAAATCAACGCCCACATTGATGCCGCCAGTCTCGCCGTCAGTGATGTTGAGAGCGTGTTGCCGGCGCTCGGTATTGTTCTTCCGCCCGGAGCCAAACTGGAAGGCGGCACTGCCAGCGTAAACGCCACTGCCGTTGGCCCCGCCGATGCGCTGATTATTAAAGGGCATGTCCGCCTGAACAACTCCAAAATTGTGGGGTACGATCTTGCCGACAAGCTGTCGGACATCACCCGATTCTCCGGCATCAGCGTCGGCAAGGAGATCGTAATCCAGGAGTTCTCCTCCGATGTGCTGCATCGCTCCACGGGCAGCAAGATGGATCATGTTCTGATCGTGCTCCCCGGACTTGCAAAACTCACCGGTGCTGGAACCATAGACCCGCAGAACGATCTGAATTTCGCCATGGAAGCTCGGGTAGATATCTCGAAGAGCGCGGTCGGAATGATTGGCTCGGCCTTCGGCCGCAAGAACGACGTTGTCGACGTCCCGATCCACATCACCGGAACGACGAGCGATCCCAAGTTCACGTCCGATAGCGGCGATGCACAGGTTCTCAAGTCCACCGGAGATCTCGCCGCAAGCGCGGGGAAGGGAATACAGGGACTGGCCAGCAGCTTGGGCGGACTCTTTGGAAATAAGAAGTAAAGGTAGGAGGTGCGGCCTTTTTCAATTTCTCTGGTGGCGGACGCGTGGACTCGAACCACGGACCTGCAAAGTATGAGATCGTCGTTCGAAGAGCGTCTCCGAAATCCAAAGTTCTATCGTTTTTTAAGCGGTGGAAACGATGTACCACGATGAGGAGCCCGGCCGAGTATCTGAGACGCAACGAAAACAAGCTGCCCACATCAAATAGACATGAGTTCACCGGATGCACCCCTGACCGCTTCGCCCGCCACTTCCGAACCGAACCGTCACTCCGTCCGCTTCGGCTTCGAAAACACCTATGCGCGGCTGCCGGAGCGCTTCTACGCGCGTCTGGATCCGACACCGGTAGCAGCTCCGCGCCTGATAAGGCTGAATGTGGAACTGGCCCAGAAGCTGGGGCTGGATCCGGACGCTCTGGCGAGCGCACGCGGCGTGGAGATCCTGGCGGGCAACCGTGTGGCCGAGGGAGCCGAGGCTTTGGCGCAGGCGTATGCCGGACACCAGTTCGGGTCATTCGTCCCTCAACTCGGCGATGGCCGCGCCATTCTGCTGGGAGAGGTGATCGCTCGTGACGGTGCGCGGTACGACATCCAGCTCAAAGGCTCCGGACCAACTCCATTCTCCCGCCGCGGCGACGGCAGAGCTGCGCTCGGTCCGGTGTTGCGCGAGTACATCGTGAGCGAGGCCATGGCGGCCCTTGGCGTACCGACTACCCGGGCTCTGGCCGCGGTGACGACGGGAGAGCAAGTGCTGCGCGAAACCGCCATGCCGGGAGCCGTATTGACCCGGGTCGCGGCGAGCCACCTCCGCGTAGGCACGTTCGAGTATTTCGTCGTACGGGGCGACACGGAAGGGATTCGCCTGCTGGCGGACTATGCCATCGCCCGGCATGATCCCGAGGCCGCACTGGCGAAGCAGCCGTACCGGGCGCTGTTGGACGGCGTGATTGCCAAGCACGCGCGCCTGGTCGCGCAGTGGATGCTCCTCGGCTTCATCCATGGCGTGATGAACACCGACAACACGTCAATCTCCGGCGAGACGATCGATTACGGCCCCTGCGCCTTCATGGAAGCATACGATCCGGCCACGGTGTTCAGTTCCATCGACCATCAGGGACGCTATGCCTACGCCAACCAGGCCCCGGCCGCACAGTGGAATCTGACACGACTCGCCGAGGCATTGCTGCCCGTGCTGGAGCAGGAGGCGGGAAGCAAAGAGGCCGCGGTGGCCTCGGCCATCGAATCGCTTTCCGCGTTCGAGCCGCAGTTTGAAGCGGCTCGGAACGCCGGCCTGCGGCGCAAGCTTGGCCTCTTCACGGAGCGTGAGGAAGATGCGGCGCTTGCTGAGGACCTGCTCGAGCGCATGCACGCCAATCGGGCCGACTTTATCCTGACGTTTCGCAGGCTATGCGATGCCGCTCCAGGCCCCGAAGGCGACGCGGGAGTGCGCTCGCTGTTTACCCGCCCCGACGATTTTGACTCGTGGGCTTCCGCATGGCGCCAGCGCCTGAATGAAGAGCCGCACTCGGCGCAGGTACGCGCCGAGGCCATGCGGGCGGCAAATCCGGTCTTCATTCCACGCAACCACCTGGTGGAAGCGGCGCTCGATGCCGCCATTCGGCAACAGGACTTTCAACCGTTCGAGGAATTGCTGGATGTGGTGTCACGCCCCTACGAGGACAGGCCGGACCTCGAGCGCTATGCCACGCCAGCCCGCCCCGAAGAGTGCGTTCGCCAGACTTTCTGCGGGACATAAGCCGGCGACGACATTCGCGGCAGCAAAAGCACAGGGCGCCGAAGTTCAGCGTCCTGTTGTCCGTTTGCGGCAATTCATTTGCAGCCTACGATGCCGCTTTCAGTACCACGGCCGGAGTAGCCTGCATGAGTTCCTCGAACAGAGCACGGTAGTGAATCATGGCCGCGCGCAGTTCATCGGTCGTGGCTTCGGACCTGCCGACGCGCGTCGTTGTCTCGTGCGCGGAGCGGTAGTTCTCGACAACCTTTGGGTGATCGACGGAGATGTCGGCGGCGCGCTGATCGAAATCGGATACGGGGTAGCCGCGAGCCTTCATAAGAGCGGAGACCAGATCATCGGCTTCCAGAACAGCGCCCTTGGGGGAATCGACGAAACGAGCCTGCACATTTTCCCACTGTTTCGCAAAGCGTTCGCGTTCGGATGAATCGAGATCGCGGATGGTGAGCTTTTCAACTCGTTTCTCGCGATCGGCCAGCTTCGCTTCGGCTTTTCGTTCTGAGCCATGTACCAACACGGCCCGGGTGTATTCGGAGCCGAACTTTTGCTGTAGCGCCGCGGTCTTGCGTCTTCGCATGTAGAGCGAGGCGAGCGCCGCAACCAACAGCACCACCACAGCGATCACGATCATCTTGATGTCCAACGGGCTTAAATCACTTAGATTCATAGAAACCTCTTCGTCACGCAGTTCCTCTGCGATCAGAACCTTGTGCCTAGTGAGTATTCATCTTTCCGATCGGGACGACTGGTCAAAATTGATCGTTGTTCGAACGATTCCGGATGGAAGGGCATCGAGTTATGCTGGAATCGGCACGGATCCTCACTGCCGCCGGCACAGGGCCAATGCCTCGGCGTGGTTCCGCCTGGCGGGGAATTTCCAGCCGTCTGCCTAAGGTGACCGCCGTCTCAACCCGAGAGCGCCAATTTCGATATTCGGGGCGGAGTGCCTGTTTTCGATGATTTCCCTATGCGATTTCAGGCAAGACCTGCCCGTTGTCTTGTCCGTTCCTCTCGGCATCGTCGGAAGCGAATTTGCCGTGGAGCGGCAAAACGTTGGTGAAATGTCCAATTCCAATCCACTGCCGGCCTGAGTCCAGTGCTGCTACCAGAGCCGTACTGCAGCCTCCGGGTGCGTTACGATCACCATCGTTCGCCTGCATGGCAATCTCTACAATCTTCTCCAGCAGCTTCAGCGGCTCTTGATTGAAAGTTCCGAGACGCTCATCACCCTGGCTCCGAAGTAGCGGGATGTCGTCCCACGCCACCCCGACCGGAACCCCTGCAACTTCGTCGAGATACTGTTTGAAATGGGGCTCTGCTCCGAGGTTTGTCTGGTGAATGCGGCCCGCCTCATAGAGTTTCTGCATGTCGTCTTCTGAAAATCTCCAACGGCCCGTCACCCCGAGGAATTCGTACTGTGGCTTCCCGTTGGACGCAGCGGATATCCCCGGAGCTAAGAGATTGCCGAGCCGATACCGGCGCCCCGTCTCCGGCTCCACGTTCATGTACAGCCTGTCCACGTAATCGTCATCGCTCGGGTGGTAGAGGCGCTCGAAATAGCATCTTGAATCGCGGGTGTAAAGCAGGAGAGTGCCATGAACGCGGCCCAGGCGCTTGGAATTGGACGTGGCATCATTGTGGTCTTCCCGCCGCTTCCACCTAAACTCATTGATGAAGTTGCTCTGGCCAAGTACTCCATCGAGCAACTCCTCAATGTAATGTTTGGCGTCCCAGTCGCAGTGAAAATAGAAACTCCCGGTGGGCTTCAAAACCCGGGCGAGTTCCACACACCGGGGACGCATGACGTCGAGATAGGCTTGCGTGGATTCGGGACGCTGCGTGAATGCAAGCGTCTCCTTCAATTCTTTCCACCAATACTTCCGCGTCCCGTTCGAATCGGAAGAAGGGTCGAGATACACGATGTCGATGCATTTGTCGGGCAGCTTCTTCAGCTGCTCAAGATGATCGCCGCAATCGATGACTCGCGTATCCACAAGCGACGAAGGCTTTTCGTTGAACTCCATTTTGATTACCTGCCAGTTTTACTATCTACTCGTGGCTCGCCAGAAGATGGTCAATATAGCTCAGCGTGGGCGAATCGATAGCGGCGTCTTATGGCGGCGTCTTGTTGGGCCGTACTCAGGAGGCAGCACTATCAAGAATCAAACCCACTCCGGGCTATCCATCGGCACGGGATTATTTCGGAAACAGGTCAATATTGACCAGTTATCCATGCGCAGGAGCCGGATACTGAGGATCGGACAGCTTCCAGTAAGAAGCGGAAATTCCGGAGGGTAACAAAATGCGGCAACTGAAGAATATGGCTCCTTGGGCTTATAAGTTTGCGATACGTGGTCTGGTGATGGCTGGCACGTTTTTGCTGGCAACCGTGGCCTTGGCGCCAAAGGCGAGCGCACAGATTGTGATCGGCATCAATCCGCCAGTCTGTGAATACGGCTACTACGACTATCAACCCTATGCCTGCGCACCCATGGGATTTTACGGACCAGGCTATTTCTTCAACGGAATCTTCCTGGGTGTAGGACCCTGGGGTAACTGGGGATATAGCCACGGCTGGGGTGGTCATCGCTTCAACGGCGGTGGCGGAGGACGCTACGCCGGCGGCCGTGGGTACGGCGGTGGACACGGCGGTCCCGGGCTAGTGCGCGCCAGCCACAATAGCGGATCCCGTGGGGGTGGCGGCTCATTTGGTGGCTCCCATGCAGGTGGCGGCTCTCGCGGTGGCTCTCATGCCTCAGCAGCGCGCGGTGGCGGATCGCATGGTGGCGGCGGATCGCACGGCGGCGGTGGTCGTCGGTAGCGGTGAATTTACCTAAACATGAAGAAAACGGCGGCGGGCCTAACGGCTTCGCCGCTTTGTATTTCAGATCACAACCAGCTTCGGAATTCACTCGAGAGAGAACAGAGGGGGATTGTCATGAAGCAGAAAACATTTCAACGTTTATTCATGCTGCTGACTATCGGCGTCTGCGCAGTGGCGCTGGCTCAGAATCAAACGCCCATTCAGCAGGATGCCTCCAGCCCCGGCCATGACAATGTCGTTCAGCCAAGCACTTCCGCCATCAGAATAGTAGCGCCGCGCCCTGGGCAGGCACTCTCCAACAATTTTGTCACCGTGCGCTTTGAACTGGTGCGACCCAATCCCGGCGGCAGTGATCACAACTTTGTGGTTCGACTGGATGGCCGCGATCCCATCAACACTTCCGAGACTGCGTTTACCTTTACAGAATTACGTTCAGGCCAGCACGTCCTTACCATCACAGAGGTGGACGCAAATGGCAACCCATTGCCCGATGCGAGGGCGGGGGTAGACTTCACCGTAAAGACGCCGGAGAACACCACACAACCGGCGAAAGGCGGCGTCCAGTCAGTTCCAGGCAAGTGAGAGGGGTGAAGATCCAGAACCTGGATCACAAACATCGCCACACCTGCGACGAACATTGCGGCAGCGGTGATCAGATGCGTGTTGCCGAATCCAGACAGTGACGCTGGCCGCGCACTTTGCTCGCTGAAGATGTTCACCGGCGAACCGCGCAAACTGGATCTCGACAAAAATACTCGGTCACAAGGTGTAGTTCAGGAAAACGGTCGCTTCTTGGCGGAATTCACGAGTGTATCGGATTGCTCAGCGGGCCACCTGGAGAGATGGGACACTGAACTTGCGAGTGCCTATTGCGGGTCCGAAGGGCGTTCGCCGGAGGATTGCCTTGAAGAAATCACTGTTCGCACTACTGACTGGTGTTCTGCTGCTGAGCGCCGCGATGCCGGCTTTCGCCTACCATAGACACCACCACCACCATCATCATCACGACACCATCGTCGTCCGGCCGTAGACACCACTCGTACGCTGCGCCGGCCGTTCACCAAAACCCGCAAGGGCTACAAATCCCTCCGCCTGGCGGAGGGATTTCCGCGTTGGGCGGCAGACTGCATGAAAACGTGCAGCAGATCCAGGAAACACCCTGTCTCTTCTGCACGATTCCTGTCGGATCAATTATTGATTTCCGCCGGGCACCGCAGCGCATTAAGCCACGTGTTTGACGGATCGAGTACCCTCTGGAAGGAGCTTTTTGGCGAATTCAAGGGCGTTCATGGAATGCGCGCATCATGGACAAAATGCGAATGAAAAGCAACGCTGAACTTACCCGCTACGCCATAACCCACAAACTCATCGATTAGCCTGACCCGTCCGTGTAGGAAAAACCCTACAGAGCGAGCCCGGAAACGCCTACACGAATCACGGGTTTCGCTGATGTTAATTTCGATTCCCGTCCTCTATCGTGGTTTCAGGTCAAATACCACGATGTATATCCTGATAGCAGATGATCACGCGAACGTACGCCGGGGCCTGAGAGAAATTCTGGCGGATGCCTTCTCCAGCGCTCAGTTTACCGAAGCGGCCAGCGGAGCTGAGGTGCTGACCCAACTCGCCCTATCTCAATACGGCGTGCTCTTGCTCGACATCAACATGCCTGGGCGCAACGGACTCGAAGTGCTGCAGGATGTAAAGCATCTGTACCCGCAGCTGCCTGTGATCATGGTGAGTGTCCAACCTGAGAACCCGTATGCATCACGCTGTCTGCGGGCTGGAGCCGATGCCTACGTCAACAAGAACAGCGCTCCGGAAGATCTGGCGCCGGCAATCAGGAAGATCTTGGGCTCTGCAATGTCCGCGCCGGACCACAATAGAAATTAGTCGCAAGTCTCGATGAATTCGGTGACGCGTAGGAAAAGACCTACAAAGTTCACGCGACAACACCTACACCAATAACAGTATTTACTGATTCCACCTTTTTTCTCATCTTGTATCTTGGGTTTAGAAACATCGTAGCGTTTGCCACATGCGCATACGTTGCAAGATTGGAAGGTATCGAAATGTCTACGAATTGCGCGACTAAGACGAGCACGGCTCCCAGGTTTCCGGTCGGCCTATCCTTTCCTGCACGTTCGGCTGTGAATCATAACTTAAAGATCGCTTCACGGAAGTGTGACCCACTGCAGGATCAGCGGAACAGATTCGATTCTCAGCCTCTGCTCACCAGGATCGTGGATGGAAAAGCGCCGCGCGAATACCAGACGGATGACTCTATCTTCGCGCAAGGCGATCTGGCCGATGCCGTCTTTTATATCCAGACCGGCAAGGTGAAGCTCACGGTTGTATCGACGAGCGGCAGGGAAGCCGTGATCGCCTGCCTTCCGGAGAAGAGCTTTTTCGGAGAGGGTTCGCTTGCCGGGCAACCGCTTCGCATTTCCACCGCCAGCGCGCTTGAACCCTGCGCCATCGTTCGCATCGAAAAGACAGTCATGCTCGACCTGCTCCAACGCGAGCCGGGATTCTCCGAGCAATTTCTCACGCACATGCTCTCCCGCAATATTCGCATGGAAGCAGATCTGGTGGATCATTTGTTCAATTCCAGCGAAAAGCGGCTGGCGCGGTTGCTACTGCTGATGGCTAACTTCGGTCAGGATTCCAAGCCGGTACCGCTAATTGCGAAGATGAGCCAGGAGACACTTGCCGAGATGATCGGCACCACACGCTCCAGGGTGAGCTTCTTTCTGAATCGCTTCCGGGAGTTGGGTTTCATCAACTACAACGGCAGCGGAATGCATATCAACAGCTCGCTGAGCAGCGTTGTGCTCCACGACTAATCGAAAGCGAGATCCACTCGCCGATCTATTCTTGACTACCCGTCCCCTCCCCGTATAGATCTCTTGCGCCTGCCGTGAATTCAATCGTCGGACGGATAGACCGGCGAATCCAAATCCAATACCTCGCGTACTTTCCTTGCCAAATCATCCCGCGTGAAAGGCTTCTGAAAAACCTGCGCACCTGCGGTTCTGCTTCAAGAAAAAAGCGGAAAAGCAGGGTTGGCTGCTTTTCCGCCGGGTTGAAACGTTGTGTTTCGCAGGCTACTTCAGCATGGCAATTCCGGCCGGGCCAAGGCTGGTCAGAGACCAGTCGACGGCACGGATGAAGATGTTCGGCATCAGCCCGATGACGACCGTGGCCGTAGCGGCAAACATCAGCGCAACGTTCATGGCCGCAGTGGACTGAACCGGTTCCTCGCTGACCGCCGTGCCCATGAACATCGCGTTGGCCATCTTCAGGTAGTAGTAGGCGCCCACCACCGTGAACAGGACCGCCACCGATGCCAGCATGTAATGGCCGGTTTCGATCAGGCTGAGGAAGATGAAGTACTTGCCGTAGAAGCCGGCAAGAGGCGGAATTCCGGCCAGCGAAAGCAGGAAGACCAGCATCAGCAGAGCTTCGATCGGCGCCTTCTGGAAGAGCCCGTTGAGGTCGTCGAGATTGTCCCCCACGATCTTGCGGCGGCGCAGAGAGGTGAGCACGGCGAATGCGCCGATGTTCATGAAGGTGTAGACCAGCAGGTAGAAGAGAATACCCTTGATGCCGGTGCGATTGGAGACGCCGTCGCTGGCTACCAGGCCGAGCATCATGTAGCCGACGTGGGCGATGGAAGAGTAGGCCAGCAGGCGCTTGGTGTTGGTCTGCGTGATGGCCGCCACGTTTCCGGTGGTCAGCGTGAGCAGTGCGACGAAGACCAGGATCGGCACGTAGAGGGCTCGCAGAGGATAGAGCCCGAACAGAAGCAGGCGCAGCATGACAGCCCAGCCGGCGGCCTTGACGGAAACGGACATGAATCCCGTCACGCTGGTAGGCGCGCCTTCATACACGTCCGGGGCCCACATGTGAAACGGAGCGGCGGCGATCTTGAACAGCATTCCCACCAAGGTCATCAGCAGCGCCAGCATCACGATCGGATCTTTGGGATAAGCCGCCGAACGCAGCGTGAGCGCGTGCGCGATATCGCCGAGGTTCGTCGATCCGGAGACTCCGTAGAACAGCGAGAGACCGTAGGCGAACATCGCCGAAGAGAACGCGCCCAGCAGAAGATACTTGAGCGCGGCCTCGTTGGAGCGCTGATTGCTGCGCAGGAAGCCGGCAAGAATGTAGGTGGAGATCGCCATCAGCTCGATGCCGATGAAGATCAACACCAGGTCGTATCCGGCGGCCATGCACATCATGCCGATGACGGCAAAGAGCAGGAGCGCGTAGAATTCGCCGTGGTTTTCGCGTTCGATCTCGAGGTACTTGATCGAAATCAGAATGGCGATCGCGGCGCCCACCAGGAACAGGTAGAAGAAGTAAACGGAAAACGGATCGAGCACCAGACAGCCGAAAAAGCCGCGCAAGGGCTCGCCGCTCAGCGGCAGCATGCGTTGAATTCCCCGCGTGTAGCAGGCCGCACCCGCAAGGCCAAGCAGTGCGGGTACGGCGCTGAGCTGTTTCAGCCGTGCGGGCAGGAACAGATCCAGGCAGAGAATGACGAGGGAAAACAACGTCAGCACGAGTATTGGCGCGCCCAGACGGTAGTCCTGCGCCGTAAATGGCGGAAACGACGTAATCATGAATGCTGCCAAAGTCATGGTCTTATTGTCCCGCTTTCGGTTCCGCTACGGCCGGTACCAGCTTGGCTGTCTGCTGCGTTGTGGCGGCCGAATAATTCGCGAGCGGCACCAGCTGACCCTGCGCGTTGTACACCTGCGGATGGTTGATCTGCTCCACCAGTGCGGTGACCGGCTGATCGAGGATCTGGAAGAACGGCTTCGGGTAGAGGCCGATCCACAGGGCAACGGCCACCAGCGGCAGGAACGTCGCCAGTTCGCGCTTGCTCAGATCAAGCAGCTTTTCGTTCTTGGGGTTCTCGACTTTACCGAAGAATACCCGCTGATACAGCCACAGCAGATAGGCTGCGGCCAGTACCACTCCCGGCACTGCCCAGGCAGCCCAGTAATGATTCGCCATGAAGGCGGCCTGCAGGATGGTGAATTCGCCGACAAAGCCGTTCAGCAAGGGAAGGCCCATCGATGACAGGAACATGATGAGGGCGATGGTTGCGTACACCGGCATGATGGTGGAGATGCCGCCGTACTCGGCGATATCGCGGGTGTGGCGGCGTTCATAGAGGATGCCGACGATCAAGAAGAGCGCGCCGGTTGAGATGCCGTGGTTGATCTGCTGCAGCACCGAGCCGGCCAATCCAGGGCCGTTCAGCGCGAAGATTCCAAGGGTGCAGAAGCCAAGGTGGCTGACTGAGGAATACGCCACCAGCTTCTTCATGTCCTTTTGCACCAGCGAGACCAGCCCGCCGTAGAGAATGCCGATGATGGAAAGCGTGATCATCGTCAGGCGGACTTTGGGGTAATACACCACGGCAGGGAAGAACGGCAGCGAGAAGCGGATGAGGCCGTAGGTTCCCATCTTCAGGAGCACGCCGGCGAGGATGACCGAACCAGCGGTGGGAGCTTCCACGTGCGCGTCAGGCAACCAAGTGTGGAACGGGAACATGGGGACCTTGATGGCGAAGGCCAGGAAGAATCCGAAGAACAGCAGGATCGCCACGGAGTTGCCGTAAACCTGCGGCACCAGCGGCGCGGTGTGGTAGAGCTCCTGGATGCTGAAGGTGTACACGCCGGTCTGCGAGTGATGGAACATGTACAGGAAGAGCACGCTCAGCAGCATCAGCACGGAGCCGAACAGGGTGTACAGGAAGAACTTGATCGCGGCGTAGAGCCGGCGCGGTCCGCCCCAGATCCCGATCAGCAGGTACATCGGCACCAGCATGGCTTCCCAGAACATGAAGAACAGGAAGAAGTCCAGCGACATGAAGACGCCGAGCATGCCGGTCTGCAGCACCATGAACCAGGTGTAGTATTCCTTGACGCGGTTATCGATCGCGGTCCAGGAGCAGAGGACTGCGATGACTCCGAGGAACGTGGTAAGCATGATGAGCAGGAACGAGATGCCATCGATGCCCAGGTAATAGCCGGCCCCAATGGTGGGAATCCAGGTATTCGGCGCGCCCTCTACGAACTTGAAGCCCGGCTGGTCTTTGATCTGCCAGAACCAGGAGACCAGCGGCAGAGAGACCGCGAAGCCGAGAAGGGCAAAGATGTTGGCCACCCAGCGGATGAGGTTCTTGTTCTCACCAGGGAGGAGCATGAGCACAGCGGCGCCCACCAACGGAGTAAATAAAATGATCGAAAGAATGTGGTTGTACATTGAATCCATTCCTGCGGAATTCTCCGCAAACGTTTGCCCCTACCGAAGCAGGTAATACCAAAGAATCCCGGCGATGCCGAAGACCATGACGAGCGCGTACCACTGCACCAATCCCAATTGAATCCAGCGAACCGGCTTGGAAAACGCGCGCGCGACCACCGCGGGACCCATGACGCAAATCCCGTCGATAACCCACTTATCCCACCAGGAGGAGACGATTCCCATGAACTTCGTGAACCAGCCTGCGCCGTTCACGCCGCCATCGATCACCTCTGCGTCGAACTTCCAGAGTGCGTCTCCCGCGCCGATGGCGCCAAGACGCACGCCGCCTACTGTGCCGCGTCCGGTGAATAGCTTGTCGTACAACTCGTCCACGTAATACTTGTTCAGAAGAGTGGTATAGATGGGGGGCGCGGCCGCAGCGATCGGCTCCGGCACTGTTTTACCAGGCTTGGAGTAGGCGCTCTTGGCGCTCCACCAACCGGCGCCGGCGGCGGCAATGGAGAGCGCCATCAGCAGGTACTCGCTGGGCGAGCCTTCCTCTTTCTTTTCTTCCGCCGGAGCTTCACCCTCAGTGGCCGCAGCCGCTACGGTGGCGGTTCTCTCCGTGGGATTGTCAAACACCGGAGCCAGGAAGTGCTCGAAGCGGTTGGTATCCCCGTGCAGACCGACGAAGCGCGCGATGCTCGGCCCGACGCCGAGGTATCCGGCGAAGATCGAGCAGGTAGCCAGGATCATCAGCGGCACGGTCATGGACTTGGGCGATTCGTGAATATGGTGTTCGACATCGTGCGACATGCGCGAGCTTCCAAAGAACGTAAGGAAGATCAGGCGGAACATGTAGAACGAGGTCATCAGCGCGGTGATGTAGCCGATGTACCACAGCGGCCGGAACGCGCCGTTGTGAGCCGACCACGTCTGCCACAGGATTTCATCTTTGGAGAAGAAACCTGCCAGACCCGGCACGCCCGCGATGGCCAAGGTGCCGATGAGCATGGTGGCGTAGGTGATAGGAATCTTCTTGCGGAGATTGCCCATGGTGCGCATGTCCTGCTCTCCGCTCATGGCGTGGATGACCGAGCCGGAGCCGAGGAAGAGCAGCGCCTTGAAGAATGCGTGGGTGAAGACGTGGAAGCATCCGGCGGTGAATGCCCCGACGCCGAGCGCCAGGAACATGTAGCCGAGCTGGGAAACCGTCGAGTAGGCGAGAACGCGCTTGATGTCGTTCTGCACCAGTCCGATGGAAGCCGCAAAAATCGCGGTGAGCGCGCCGATTACGGCAACGACCTTCATGGTTTCCGGCGCCAGCACGAACAGCGCGTTGGAGCGTGCGACCATGTAAACGCCGGCGGTGACCATGGTGGCCGCGTGGATCAGTGCGGAGACCGGGGTGGGACCTTCCATGGCATCGGGCAGCCAGACGTAGAGCGGAAGCTGCGCCGACTTGCCGCAGGCTCCGACAAACAGCAGCAGCGTTGCCGCCGTCACCGCGGTGGTTCCCATCAGCATTCCAGACTGCGCCCGCGCCAGCTCGGTGACCCGCGTAAAGTCGAAGGTTCCGAAGAGCCAGAAGATGGTGAGCGAGCCCAGAATGACTCCGGCGTCGCCGATGCGGTTGGTGATGAATGCCTTGTTGGCCGCCGTGGACGCCGATTTCTTATGGAAGTAGAAGCCGATCAGCAGGTAGGAGCAGAGACCGACGCCCTCCCAGCCGACGAACATCAACAGGTAGTTGTTCGCCAGGATCAGCGTCAGCATGGAGAACATGAACAGGTTCAGGTATCCGAAGAAGCGGTAGTAGCCGCCTTCGTGCGCCATGTATCCCGTGCTGTAGATGTGGATGAGGGTTCCGACGCCGGTGACAAACAGCAGCCACACGCAGCTGAGCGGGTCCAGGAGCACACCGGCGTTCACCACGAACGGGGCGGTTCCGCCGCCGTGCAGCGTGTACAGCATGTGGGTTCCGCCGCCGCTGCCCAGCCAGGTGAAGAGAACGTGTTCGTAGCGGGGCATGCCGCTGTGGGTGAACTGCAAGACGGCCAGCACGGTCCAGATAAACGTCATGGCGACCGAGCTCACGCAGATGGTGTTTACCAGCGGCTTCGGCAGCCGCCGTCCAAATAGCAGCATGAGCGCCGCGCCTGCGGCAGGCATCAGCGGTACGATCCAGATGGTAGAAAGAAAAAACATTTCAGCTCTCGATGATTACTCGGCTGTGTGTGCCGGCTACCACTTCAAAAGATCGACTTCGTCCATATTCACCGTGGCACGGTTACGGAAGAAGGCGATCAAAATTCCCAGGCCGACCGCTGCTTCCGCAGCGGCATCGGCGGCAATAAAAATAGCGAAGACCTGGCCATGCAGCCCGTACAGGCGGGAAAAAGCCAGCAGGTTCAGGTTTACTGCGCTCAGCATAAGTTCAATGGACATGAAGATGATGACGACGTTGCGACGGGTTATGACACCCACCATTCCGATGAGAAAGAGCAGAGCGGCAACGATCAGGTAGTGCACAATTCCAATATTCAGCATGCTCAAACCCTCTTCTTTGCCATGACTACGGCACCGACCACCGCCACCAAAAGAAGAAGGGAGGCGATCTCGAATGGGAACATGTAGTAGCCGGTGTTGCGGCCGTATAGGAGCAGGCCGATCTGTTGCACGTTGTTATTTTCGGGGAGGTTCACAATGTGCTGGGGAAGCGTTTTAGCGCCGTGGATGAGGGCTCCCAGCATGAGTACCGCGAGGACGGCGGTGGCTGCCAGCGCGGCAATCCACTGCTTGTTCATCATTTTTTCCACGTACAGCTGCTCGATGTTCACCAGCATCATCACGAACAGGAACATGACGAGAATGCCGCCGGCATAGAGCACGATCTGCACCGCGGCCATGAACGGCGCGTAGAGCATCAGGTAGAGACCGGCGGAGGACAGCAGGGTGACGATCAGGGCCAGCGCCGAATGCACCGGATTGACCTTCACGACCATGACGATCGCGCTGAACACCGCGATGAACGAGAGAAAGTAGAAGAAAAATGGAGTTGCGATTGGGGTCATTTCTCGTAAACCTTTCGCGGAGCTCCCTCTTCCAGCTGGGCGCGGTTCAGCTCGGTTCCCTCGCGGCTGTAGAGCGCGACTTCGTAGTCTTTCGACAGGTCGAGGGCGTCTGTCATGCAGGCCTCTTCGCACAGGCCGCAGAACATGCACCGTCCCATGTCAAAGTCGAACTCGGTGAGCACCTTCTTTTTTGTTTCGGGATTGCGCTCGCTGCCGACCTTGATGAGCTTCTCCGGACAGGCGAGTGCGCAGGCTCCGCAAGCGGTGCACAGGTCGTTGCCGTTCTCGTCCTTCACTAACCGTGGTATTCCGCGAAAACGCTCGGCAATCTTCGGGCGCTCCAGCGGATACTGCTCGGTCACCAGATCGTTCGGGTTCTGATGCTTGAACGTTACCGACAACCCTTTGAACAGGTCGAACAGGAGAATTTTCTTGAAAAACTCGCCGACTTTCATCGATTTACCTCCATACCAGTGCCAACAGCTCTTGCCGCACGCCAATCAAGGCCGTAAGAACCACCACTCCGATCGAAATCGGGAGCAGCACCTTCCAGCCGATTTTCATCAGCTGATCGAAGCGGTAGCGCGGGAAAGTAGTGCGGTACCAGATGTACAGATACATAAAGAAGCCGATCTTGAGGGAGAACCAGAAAATATCCTGGATCCGCACCCGCACGGCCGGCAGCAGCATGAAGAGTCCGAGTGCGGCGAGAAAGGCGCCAAAGCCGGCCAGACCCATGACTTCGGGCCGCATGGCGCGGATGCGCGGCATGCTCCTGAGGCGGTAAAAGCAAAGTGCCCCAAGCGCCACGAAGAGGAGACCGGGAACCAGCGAGAACGCCGTATCCCAGGTTTGTCCGCCCAATAGATTGGGGAAGGGACGGAGCCATCCGCCCAGCCAGAGCGTGCTGGCGATGGCGCTGACGGCCATCATGCTGGTGTACTCGGCAAGGAAGAACAGAGACCAGCGGAAGCCGCTGTACTCGGTCATAAAGCCGGCGACCAATTCGCTTTCCGCTTCCGGAAGATCGAAGGGAGCGCGGTTGGTTTCCGCCACCATCGCAATGGCAAAGACGGCCAGCGCGATCAGCCCGACGGGGAAAAACGAGAAGGCAAACCAGGTGTGCTGCTGCTGCTGTGCCTGCACAATCCCGATCATGCTCATGGTTCCGGTGCCGGTGGCGCGGCTGGTCAGCATCACGGCCGAGACAACCGCCATGCTCATGGCGATTTCGTAGGAGACCATCTGCGCGCCGGAGCGGAGACTGCCCATCAGCGAGTAGTTCGAGTTGGAGGCCCAGCCCGCCATGATCACGCCCAGCACTCCCAGCGAGGAGACGCCGAGCATGAACAGAACACCGATGTTCATGTCCGTGACGGCGTGGGTGCGCCCGAAGGGAACCACGATGAAGCCGCAGAAGGCGGTCATGACCACGCAGACCGGCGCGAACCAGAACACGAGCTTGTCGGCGTTGGACGGAACCAGATCTTCCTTGAGGATAAGTTTGAGTGCGTCGGCCACCGGCTGCAACAGGCCGACGGGTCCAACGCGCATGGGGCCAAGGCGTACCTGCATGTGTGCCATGACCTTGCGTTCAAACCAGTTCATGAACATCACGCCGACGGAAATTCCGGCGAAAACCAGCAGAACGTAAATGGTCACCCAGAGGAAGTTGCCTGCCTCGCCGGGCGTTACATTGGAATGCAGGTACCCGAGAAAGTATTGAATCACCGGTCCACCTCTCCGAGCACAATGTCGAGCGTTCCTATGATGGCCACCACGTCGGCCACCAAGCTTCCTTTTGCCATCTTCTCCAGCGCCTGCAGGTTGATGAACGACGGCGGCCGCACGCGGACGCGATAGGGCTTGGCCGTGCCGTCACTCACTACGAAGTAGCCGAGTTCGCCCTTGGGCGCCTCGATGCTGACGTAGGCTTCCCCCGCCGGAGGCTTGATGACCTTGGGCACTTTGGTGATGATCGGGCCTTCCGGCAATCCTTCGACCGCCTGGCGGATGATGCGGATTGACTGGCGCATTTCTTCGATGCGGATAATGTAGCGGTCGAAGGTGTCGCCCGCCGTACCGAGCGGAATATCGAAGTCGAAATCCTCGTAGGACGAGTAGGGCTGCGCCTTGCGCAGATCCCAGTTCACTCCGCTTCCACGAAGCAGGGGGCCGGTAAGTCCGTAGGCCAGGCAGTCTTCGGGAGAGATATAGCCGACGTTCTTGGTGCGCTGCAGCCAGATGCGGTTACCGGTGATCAGATCTTTGTATTCGTCGATCTTCGGTCCGAGGTCGTCGCAGATGTGCAGGATTTCCTTGGCGAAGCCTTCGTAGGCGTCCCAGCGGCAGCCGCCGATGCGGAACGCGTGGGTGGTGAGCCGGGCGCCGCAGTATTTCTCAAAGACGTTGAGAATGTCTTCGCGGTCGCGGAAGGCGTAGAACAATGGCGTCACCGCGCCGATGTCGAGCACGTGGGTCCCCAGCCAGATCTGATGGCTGGCCAGGCGGCACAACTCGGTGAGGATGACCCGGAGGTACTGCGCCCGCTTGGGAATCTCGACGCCGAGCAGCTTTTCCACCGCCAGGCAGTAGCCCATGCTGTTGGAGACGGCCGCGGTGTAGTCCAGGCGATCGACGAAGGGGCCGAACTGGATCCAGGTGCGGTTTTCCGCCAGCTTTTCAATGCCGCGATGCAGATAGCCGATGACGCACTCGATGCCGTTCACCTTCTCGCCATCCAGTTTCAGGATGACGCGCAGCACGCCGTGCGTCGAGGGATGCTGCGGTCCCATGTTCAGGACGAGTTCGTTGGAGCCCAGGAAGGTGTGGCCGGGCGCTATCTCTTCAAGCGACTCGTAAAAGGAATCATCGCTCATTGTCCGCTCTCAATTCCCAGGTTCTTTTTCACCCAAATGCTGTCTTGCAGTTGCACGTCGTAGTCCTTACGCAGGGGGTAGCCCGTCCATTCGTCCGGAAGCAGGATGCGCCGCAGGTCGGGATGGCCGGCGAAGCGAACGCCAAACATGTCGAAAACTTCGCGCTCCATCCAGTTTGTGCCGACCCACTGATCGGTCGCGGTCGGAACCTCTTCGCCTTCGGCAAACCGCGCTTTCACGCGAATGCGCGCCTGGTTCGGTATGGAGTAAAGAATCCAGACGATCTCGAAGGGAAGGGGGTCTTTCGGGTAGTGCACGGCGGTCAGGTCGGTGATCATTGTGTAGCGGTGCTGCTGGCGCAGCGCGCTCAATACTTCATGGCAGACGGAGCGGTCCACTACGAGGTAGTTCTGGTCCAGGTAGGTCGCTGCTTCCAGAATTCCGGGGCCATACACGCTCTTCAGGCCTTCGACCAGGGCACATTCCCACGGTACCGCCACAGGCTTGGGCGGAGCAGGTGCCGGTGCAGCGGCGGCAGGCGCCGCTGGCTTGGGAGCCTGTTCTGCAGCCGGTTGCGGCAGATTCTCCTGTGGTACATCAGACATTCGGTTTACTCCCACAGCTCCGTTCGGAGCTTTCGATTGGTACCAGTTTCAGATTGCGCTGCTGGTTGGAACCATGCTGATCCGCTTAACCCTGAACGGCGGAGCAGTTCAGGGACCGTTGACCGGCGGCCGTTAGGGCCGGGTCGACGGGGCTAAATCCATTCGAGCGCACCCTTTTTCCATACCCACACGTAGCCGAGCACCAGGATGCCGAGGAAAACCAGCATCTCTAAAAAGCCAAATGCCCCAAGTTGTTTGAATTGGACTGCCCAGGGAAACAGGAAGATGGTTTCCACGTCGAAGACCACGAACAGAATCGCGACGATGTAGAAACGCACCGTGTACCGTTGACGCGCGTCCTCCACGGGTTCGATCCCGCATTCATAGGCCGATCCCTTGACCTTCTCGGGATTGTTCGGACGGGCGATGGTGGCAACGACGAGGGTTCCGGCTGCAACCAGGAAGGCAACCAAGAGGAAGACGAAAATAGGAACGTAATTTTCTGGCATAAAAGTCCGGTATAGAGAGACGCCCAGCCGCGGGCTCTTTTCTCCTGATACAGTGAAACAGGAGAGCGCACACGAAGCTATGACGTACGTCACAATTTGGAAGTTGCAGCGAACTTTTTAGCGATCGTTCACAGGACTTGTATTTCCCTGCGAGCCTCACACTTAGGCCGCAATCCCAAGATGTGTTTTCTATAGTGAAAAGTGTACCATACGGGTAGATAAACCATTGCGCTGGAGCGCGGAAAAATAACGGAAAAAGTTTGCAAGGGAGCGCGAGAAACGAACATGGCCAACGCCAACGATTTGCTGAAGACGGAGTTCAACCGGTGGGCGCTGGAAGGACGCGGCGCTGAGATGGAACAGCATCATCTCAGCATTGCCCAACAGACCATCGCGCGCATGGAACTGAAGCCGGGAGGCCGCGTGCTCGACCTGAGCTGCGGTGCCGGCTGGGCCACGCGTCTATTGGCGGAAGCCGTGTCCGGCGGCCAGGGAATGGCGGCCGGGCTGGATCTCTCGGAGGAAATGATTGCGCGGGCGCGGGCGGGATCGCGCGAATTGGAGAATGTTCTTTTCGCCATCGGCGCCGCCGATGAAATTCCCTGGCGCGACGAATATTTCGACAGGGTGCTCTCCATCGAGAGCTTTTATTATTATCCCGATCAGGAAGCGGTGTTGCGCGAACTGCATCGTGTGCTGGCGCCCGGCGGACAGCTTTTTATTCTGATCAATCTTTACGAAGAAAACCCGCATTCGCTGGGCTGGGTCAAGCAGCTGAAGGTTCCGGTGCATGTGCGCTCCGAGAAGGAATATCTGGAGATGTTGCGGGCGCATGGATTCGCCGATGCCGCGATTGTGCACATCGCCGATCCGACGGAGAGTTCCCGTCCCAATGACGGCGCCTGGTTTGCGGATGAGCAGCAATGGCAGGAGTTCAAGCGGACCGGCGCGCTGCTGCTGGTGGCTCGCAGGCCGTGATGCCCCGCGAGGGAATAGAATAAAGCAGGATGTCCGGTTGTCATGACCGTAAGCAATTTGTGACGTAAGTCATAGACCGATGTGTCGCATCAAAGCAAAATTAAACGTGGATTCCTGGGAGGCTGCATGAGCTTTATTGACGATCGTTTTGAGAGCAATTTTATGGTTAGCACGGTGGACTACGTCTTTAACTGGGCGCGCAGGTCTGCTATCTGGCCAATGACCTTCGGCCTGGCGTGCTGCGCCATTGAGATGATTGCCTCATCTACGTCGCGCTTCGATATTGCCCGTTTCGGCTCCGAGGTGTTCCGTCCCAGTCCGCGGCAGAGCGACCTGATGATCGTGGCCGGCACCGTAACTCTGAAGATGGCTCCGGTGGTGCAGCGCATCTACGCGCAGATGCCGGACCCGAAGTGGGTGATCGCCATGGGCGGTTGCGCCGCCGTGGGTGGCCCGTTCAATACCTACTCCGTGCTGCAGGGCGTCGATAAGATTGTGCCGGTGGATGTGTATATTCCGGGCTGTCCTCCGCGTCCGGAGAACCTGTTTTACGGATTGATGAAGCTGCAGGACAAGATCGATCAGATGACGATTGCGCGGCGTCCCACCGAAGTGCGCCTGAAGGATGAAATGGCCGAGGAATTTGCCCGTCAGATGACCATCAAGCAGGCGGTGCATGAAGGCGCGACCTGCGGGATTGAGAATCCGCAGCAGCCCCAGCGGTAAGCATCGATCCGGTTGCGATCCGGCAACGCCGGCTTCGCGCGTTTTTTGAGCATCTTCTCGCCCTCTGCCGCGCAGGCGTGTGCGGGAAGGTGCTCGGTTTTTTGGGGATGCGGTTTCGCCCTGATTTGTCTCCTCCTAGCTGGCATATCACCGTCAGCTGTGACCTGCATCACGTCGAGATTAGCTGGCACAAAGCACAATATTCCGCAATGTGAGGAGGCAAAATGGCACGTGGGTCTGTTTCCATTGTTATCGAGCGATGTAAGGCTTGTGGCTTTTGCGTAGAGTTCTGTCCATCCAAGGTCCTTTCGCTCTCATCTGCGTTTAACTCGAAGGGTTACCACCCTCCCCACGCCGTCAACCCGGATAAATGTAGCGGATGCGATCTCTGCGGCATGTATTGTCCGGATTTTGCGATTCATGGGTTCCGCACGGACAAGGCCGCGGCTGCGGCGGCAGAAGCGGAAGCGGAAACGGAGGCCACCGATGCACGCTGACCCGATTGGCGTCCTTACCGGCTCACATTTCATGGACGGCGACCACGCCGCCTGCGAGGGAGCCATTGCGGCAGGAGCGCGGTTCTCGGCCGGATATCCCATTACGCCCTCCACTGAAATTGTGGAGCGCTTCTCGCACCGGGCTCCCAAGATCGGCGCGACCTTCATTCAGATGGAAGATGAACTGGCCGCATCGATCGCCATTCTGGGCGCGGTCTGGGGCGGAGTCAAAGCCTTCACCGTTACTTCCGGCCCCGGATTTTCCCTGATGATGGAACACATCGGCTACGCCGCCATGACCGAGACACCCTGTGTGTTTATCGACGTGCAGCGCGGCGGACCCTCCACTGGATTGCCGACACTGCCCGCGCAGGGCGACATGATGCAGGTACGATGGGGCTCTCACGGCGACTACGAGATCATCGCCCTGTGTCCGAATTCTCCGCAGGAGTGTTTCGACCTGACCATCCAGGCCTTTAATTTATCCGAGATGTACCGCGTCCCAGTCTTCGTGATGATGGACGAAGTGGTGGGACACATGACGGAGAAGGTCGTCATTCCTCACGCCACCGAAATCGAGGTGGAGCCGCGGCACTTTACCAGCAAGGACAAGAGCGCATTCCAACTCTTTGCGCCTCAAGGCGAAGAACAGACGCCGGAGATGGCCATGGCCGGCGATGGATACAAGGTGCATGTCACGGGACTGACGCATGACGAACGCGGCTACCCCAGCATGACTCCTGAAACCCAGGACAGAATGGTGCGGCGGCTGGTCACCAAGATCCGCGACAACGCCAGCAAAATCTGCCTGACCGAGGAACACGATCTCGAAGACGCCGACGTGGTGGTGATCAGCTATGGCATCACCTCGCGGGTGGCGCAACGTGCGGTGGAAATGAGCCGCGCCGAAGGCATCAAGGTTGGCAGTCTCCGGCTGATCACCGCATGGCCTTTCCCTGAACACATCATCCGTGCGCTGGCCCCGAAGGTGAAGGGACTGATTGTCGCCGAACTGAATCTGGGACAGATGGTACGTGAAGTGGAGCGCTGCGCCGGCGGAAAATGCCGCGTGGTACACGTGGGCCACGCCGGTGGAACCGTTCACCAGCCAGAAGATATTTTGAAGGCCATCGAGGAGGTGGTGCGATGAGTTCATCCCTGTGTTCCTTGACAGCCCCGGCGAACCCGGTCGAAGATCTTCTGCGCACAGACCGCATGCCGCACATCTGGTGTCCGGGATGCGGCATCGGCACCACGGTAAACTGCTTCAGCCGGGCCCTGATCGATTCCAAGACCGACCTTTCGAAGCTGAGCATTGTGAGCGGCATCGGCTGCACCGGCCGGGTTGCCGGTTACGTCAATCTGGATTCATTCCACACCACGCACGGCCGCGCCATTCCCTTTGCCACTGGATTGAAACTGGCGAGCCCCGACATGACGGTGGTGGTATACAGCGGCGACGGCGATCTGTTCGCCATCGGCGGCAATCACCTGATCCACGCTGCCCGCCGCAACGTCGATCTCAAGGTCATCTGCGTGAACAACCTCACCTACGCGATGACCGGCGGACAGACCGGGCCTGCGACGCCATTGGATGTCATCACGGCAACGGCGCCATACGGAACCTATGACCCGGCATTCAACCTGCCTTACCTGGTGGAGGCGGCCGGCGCGGTCTATGTTGCGCGGTGGACAACCTTCCACGTAAAACAGCTGGCGCGCTCCATGGCCGAGATGTTCAGCAAGAAGGGCTTCGGATTCATCGAAATTATCTCGCCTTGCCCAACGCTCTATCAGCGGCGGAACAAGATGGGCGACGGTCTGGACACCATGAAGTTCTATAAGCAGATGTCCAAGACCAAGCACGGAGCTCCTACCAACGAGGTGGGACTCACCAAGAGCGGCGAGATCATTGTGGGCAAGTTCGTGGACCGCGAGCGCCCCGACTTTACCACCATGATGCACGCTTATCTGAACCAACGGCTTGGCGATGACTACATCCCGGCGGAGGCTCCCGTATGCAGCTAACAGAGATTCGTATTGCCGGGTTTGGCGGACAAGGCGTGATCATGTGCGCCCAGGTCATCGGCAGGGCCGCCTCCATTGTGGAGCACGGTTTTGCCACCATGACGCAGAACTTCGGCCCGGAAGCGCGCGGCGGCGCCTGCTCGGCGCAGCTGATTCTTTCGCCCGATCCAATCCTCTATCCCTACGTGGTAAAGCCGGACCTGATGGTTCTGATGTCGCAGGAAGCGTTCGTGAAGTTTCATCGCGGCATCAAGCCGGGCGGCACACTGATCGTCGAACAGGAACTGGTTCGCGTGCAGGATGTGGCTGCTCCGGATGTCAAGGTATTCGCGATTCCCGCCACTCGGATTGCGGAAAACCTGGGCAAGAAGATGGTTCAGAACATCGTGATGACGGGTTTCTTCGGCGCCATCTCCGGCGTGCTGCAGCGGGATTCGCTGTGCACGGCGGTGGAGGATTCGGTGCCTGCGGCCTTTAGGGAGTTGAACCGGGCGGCCTTCGATGCCGGGTTCGACTATGGCTTGAAGCATCTGGAAACGGGCTCCATCGAACTGGGCGAGGAATCGCCGCTTTCGGTGTCCGAGTAGCCGCGCAAGCTTACAAATCGATTTGCAGTCTGCTTTTGTAATCTGGCGCGCAATTCCACTTATGCCAGAGCCCCGGGAAACCGGGGCTTTTTCGTGCAGCGTTGCTTTGCGGCTAAAGCAGTAGGCCGTTAGAGACAGCTCGATCCGAAAAAACTCCGGAGCGTCATCGTAGATTTGGACCGTGCAGGGATTCCTCGCGGAGCTCGGAATGACAGCCTAGGGGCAGGAGCAACATCGGGTCACCAAGGCGTCCCTAGCCTCGCCAGAGGTGATAGAGCAGGTAGTAGATCACCACGCCGGTTACCGAGACGTAGAGCCAGAGCCAGAAGGTCAGCGGCGCAATCTTCATGTGCCGGACGTCCTGGCGTTTGAGGCCTCGGCTCAGGCTCATCAGAATCATCGGGACAATGGCGACCGCAAGCAGGGTGTGGCTGGTGAGCAGGGTGAAATACACCGGGCGGCGCCATCCGTGTCCGGCAAAGTGCAGCACTCCGGCATGGGCGTGGTAGTAGAGATAGCAGGCGAGAAACACCACCGAGGTTGAAAAGGCCGCAAGCATAGTGCGCTTGTGAGCCTCGATCTGCCTGCGGTCGATGAAGCGTTTAGCCGTTACCAGCAGCACGGCGGCCGTGCCGTTGAGGGTGGCGTTGATGGCAGGGAAGTAGGAGAGCGTGGTCGTCATGGTCTGCTCCTCAGGCTGCCGGTTTGGTGCTGCGGCGGTTGGCCACCACGAACGCCAGGCTGAACAAAACGACGGTGAAGACCACAAGCACCGCGAGACATTTTACAAGCGGAAACTGGGGCGTGGCCGCGTCGGGGAACAGCAGCCCGCGCAGTGCTTCGGAGCCGTAAGTGAGCGGATTCAACTCCATGATCACGGCCATCCAGCGGGGGGCCGAAGTAACCGGAAACATCGAGCCTGACAGCATCCACAGCGGAAGCAGGAACAGGTTGATGATGCCGTGGAAGGCCGCGGTGGAGTCCATGGGCCAGGCGATGATGAAGCCCAGCGCCGTCAGCGCGAATGAGACCAGGAAGATGTCCACAGTCATCAGTAACAGCGACCCCAGGCCGATGTGGATCCCGAGGAAAGGCGCGATGATCAGGAAGAGAAGACCCTGCAGGGTGGCGAGCGTGGTGCCGCCCAGCACCTTGCCCATCACGATGACGGAGCGGTGCACCGGCGCTACCAGCACGGAGAGCAGGAAGCCTTCGTTGCGGTCCTCAATCAGCGACATCATGGCGAAGATCGAGGTGAAGAGCACGATCATCATCAGCGCGCCGGGAAAGAAGTAAGCGAGATAGCTCTGGCCATTGCCCGCCAGCGGATTGTGGAACGATTTGCCGAAGCCGGCGCCCAGGAACACCCAGAACACCAGCGGCGATGCGACGATCCCCACCACACGGCTCTTGTTGCGGTAGAAGCGCACTACCTCGCGCCGCCACAGCGAGAGCGCGGGCATGAGCGAGAATGTGGTTCCCGTGGCGATCACGGGATGCGATGTGGTTTGTGTTGCCATGTTTGGCCCCAATCTTTTTAGTGCTTCTTTTTCTTGGTGGTTGCGTCGGCGCGCTGCTCCAGCCCCTGCGCGTCTTCGTTCCAGAAGCGGTGCCCGGTGCGGCGGATGAAGACATCCTCCAGCGTCGGTTTGCTGACGCTGACCGCATCGATCTCGCCGGGGAAGGCCTCGACCAGGTCGGTGATGAAGCGGTGCCCGGCCTCGCGTTCGATGCGCACGCGGCCATCGTCGAGCACCGCGGCCCCGGCGTCAAAGCGCAAGTTGATCTGCGAGGCGAGCTTCTGCGGGTCGCCCGTGTCGAGCAGAATTACATCGCCGCCGATCTCGCTCTTCAACTGCGCGGGCGTTCCCAGGCCCACCAGGTTGCCGTGGCTCAGGATGGCGAGGCGGTCGCATTTTTCGGCCTCTTCCATCAGGTGCGTGGTGACGATAATGCTGACGCCTTCCTGATCGCGCAGTAATCGGAGGTATTGCCAAAGGTCGAGGCGCGCGCCAGGGTCCAGGCCCGTGCTCGGCTCGTCGAGCAGCAGAACCTGGGGACGATGCAGCAGTCCCTTGGCGAGTTCCAACCGGCGCTGCATGCCGCCGGAGAAGGTTTCGGCGAGGTCCTTGGCGCGGTCGGAGAGCGAGACGCGGTCCAGCATCTCCGCCACGCGTTTCTTCAGCACCGCGCCGGTAATTCCGTAGAGATGTCCGACGTGGATGAGGTTCTCTTCGGCGGAAAGTTTCACGTCGATGCTGCGCGACTGGAAGACCACCCCGATCTGGCGGCGCACTTCGCTGGGATCGAGCGCAACGTCGTGGCCCAGGATCAGCGCGCGTCCGGCGGTGGGAAGCATGAGCGTGGAGAGAATGCGGAACATCGTGGTCTTGCCGCTGCCGTTGGGGCCAAGCAGGCCGAAGATCTCCGCGCGGTTCACGTCGAAGGAGACGCCGTTGAGGGCCACGCGGTCGCCGTACTGGTGGCGCAGGCCTTCGATCTGGATCACCGTCTCCGGCGCGCTGCCGGCCGGGCGGTCGAGCTCTTGTTCTGGCATCGTGGTGGTCAAATCCCTGGTTGTCAAATTAATGATTCCTCAAGTCGAGCGGGTCGTCGTGCGTCGGGCCGTGCGTCATGCCGCGCTGTTCAGCATCATCAGTGCAAAGAGCAGAGGCAGGTAGGTCACGGTGGCCTTCAAAAGCGAACGCGCCAGAATGCGGGCGCGCGGCGTCGAGGGCGGCAGGCACTCGCTCCAGATGCGGGCGCAGAAGTAGAACAGTCCTAGTCCCAGGGCCGAAGCGCCAATGAAATACGGCAGCCCCGCCATGCCCAGCAGCGTGGGCGCAAGCGTCGTCGGCAGCAGGGCGGCTCCGTACATCAGAATCTGGCGGGCGGTGGAGCGTCCGTCGCTCTCCACCACGGGCAGCATGCGGATGCCCGCCCTGGCGTAGTCGTCGCGGTAGAGCAGGGCAATGGAGTGGAAGTGCGGGAACTGCCAGAAGAAAACGATGGCGAACAGCACCAGCGCTTCGTACTCCAGATGGCCGCGCGCGGCGGTCCAGCCCAGCACGCCGGGCATGGCTCCGGGAAACGCGCCGACGAAGGTGCACAGCGGGCTGATCTGTTTCAGCGGCGTGTAGATCACCAGGTAGCAGAGCGCGGTCAGCAGGCTGAGCACGCAGGTCAGCAGGTTCAGCTTGACGGCCAGCAGAGCGGCTCCGCCGCCGGTGAGCACGGCCCAGATGGCGAGGGCGTGGCTCACGCTCATCGAGTTTGTGACCAGCGGGCGCTGCGAAGTGCGCCGCATCAGCGCATCGGTCTTGCGCTCGATGATCTCGTTCATGCACGCCGTGCCCGCCGCGACCATGCCGATGCCGGCCAGCGCCCAGAGCAGCTTGAGGGTGAGCACCGGCATTCCGGATTTGTGTTCGCCGAAGTAGAAGCCGCTCCAGGCCGTAACCACAACCAGCGTGGTCACGCGAATCTTGATGAGCTGCGCATAGTCGCGAAGCACGCGCAGCAGTTCCATGGGAGCTCGTGCGGCAACCGCCAGCGGCGCGGGAGCGGTTGTCATGCCCCCACCGCCCGGACGCGGACTTTTTCTCGCGCCGCGGTGTGCGCACCCTGCCCGGCGGCCATAGGGCCATGGGCATGGCGGTGAATCTGAATGGCGAGGACGACCGTGGTGACCAGCACCAGCGCCCCGCAGGCCACATGGGCCACGGTTGCGACGATCATGCTGGCGAGCGGAGCGGAAGCTCCCTGGCTCCAGAGGACGCGGGTGACGTAGCTGGCCAGCCCGAGGGTGATCTGCACTGCCAGCAGAGCCAGCAGTAGCGCGGCAGGCGTGGCCAGTTGCGGAACCGCACGATGGCGCTTCAGGGTGGTAATCGCCAGCCAATTCACCATGCAGAAGACTACGCCGGCGCCGATCAGGTGCGGCAGCAGGCGTATTCCGGAATGGCGGAAGGCCGCGCCCATGATCAGTTGCAGCCAGACGGCTGAGACCGTCAGCACGGCGAGCTTGGTCAGGCGCGGGCGTGCGTCAGGTCGAACGATGGGATCGGCAGCCTGCACCCAGCTTTTGCTGGTGAAGAATGCGATGCTGACCATGATGCAGAAAAACGTCTGCGCCAGGGTCGCGTGGGCGGTTGAGATCGCCGGCGGCAGATAAAAGAGCACGGTCATTCCGCCGAGAATGCCCTGCGCCACGACGGTTCCCAGGGCGCACCAGCCAAGGACGCGCATCCAGCGGCGCCGGTCCACCTTTTGCGTCCACACGGCAACGCCGATGGTCAGCAGGCCGATCAGTTCGGCCAGCATGCGGTGTCCGTGCTCGAACTTGACCCCGCCCACCAGCGGCGGAATGCGATAGATGGAGCCGAAGGAGGTCGGCCAGTCCGGCACCGAAAGGCCCGCTTCATTGCTGGTCACCAGCGCCCCGGCAATGATTAGGAGGAATACGCAGCCAGCCGCCAGCACGGTAAAGCGGTGATGCGCGCGGTGATAGGGGGTGCATTCAGCGTTTGGATTCGTCATGCCGTCCAGAAAGTCCGAGTGTGCGTTGCCAAGCCGGTTGCGCGCCGGGAGTTGCTTCCGGACGACGGCCCATTCTATCAGCCCAACTAGTAGACAAGATGAGATTTCCCCGGCATACGATGCAACAGGTTCGCCGCTCCGGAAAGATTTCTCGAAAAAATCCGGCAGCAAAGCGGATCCTGCCGGCGATCGGGAATACATCTAAACCGGGTTGGTTTCCTTTTCCGCCTGTTCGCGCCATGCGGTGCTCTCCATGGCCTCGATGACGGCGTCGGCAAATTCGATGGTCCCCGCGGTGCCTCCCAGGTCACGGGTGATGTGTTTGCCCTCGCGATAGACCGCGTGGACGGCGTACTTGACCTTCTCGGCCGCTTCGCGCTCGCCCAGGTGGCGCAGCATCAGGATAGCGGAGCGCACCAGAGCCGTGGGATTGGCCACGCCCCGTCCGGCAATGTCGGGGGCGGAGCCGTGCACGGCTTCAAAGATGGCGCACTCGCTGCCGAAGTTGGCTCCGGGCACCAGCCCCAGGCCGCCGACGAAGGCGGCGCACAGGTCGCTCAGGATATCTCCATAAAGGTTTTCCATCAGCAGCATGTCGTACTGGTAGGGATTGGTGACCAGCTGCATGCAGGTATTGTCCACGATGTGCTCGCCGTAGCTGATCTCGGGATATTCCTTGGAGACGTTGCGGGAGCAACGAATGAACAAACCATCGCTAAGCTTCATGATGTTCGCCTTGTGAACCGCGGTGATCTTCTTGCGTCCCACTTTGCGGGCGTATTCAAAGGCCCAGCGCGAGATGCGCGTGGAGGCTTTTTCGGTGATGACCTTGATGCTCTCCACTACGCCCGGCACCACCTCGTGCTCGATGCCCGAATACAGCCCCTCGGTATTTTCGCGGATGATGATGAGATCGACTCCCGGATAGCGGGTGGGGACGCCGGGAAGATTGCGGATGGGGCGGAAGTTGCAGAAGAGTTCAAACTGCCGGCGCAGCTGCACGTTGATGCTGCTGAATCCGCCGCCAATGGGTGTGGTCACCGGCCCCTTCAGCGCCACCCGCGTGCGCTCCACGGATTCGACCAGCTCCTTGGGAATGTACTCGTGATACTTGGCAAAGGCGTCGGCCCCGGCTTCAAAGCTCTCCCATTCAAAGGCCACGCCGGTGGCTTCCAGCACACGAACTGCCGCCGCAGACACCTCAGGACCGATCCCGTCGCCCGGAATCAACGTAACTTTATGAGCCATTCGTCCTCGCCTGAATTCGTACCAACGGTTTTGGAATTACTCTTTGGTTGTGGGTTGCTTGTTGCGCTCGGCGGCAGCCAGCGCCGCTTTGGCCTCGCGCACGTCCTTGGTGCGGAGAAGATCCTGGAGCTCGGACATGAACTCGTGCACGTCCTTGAAGTCGAGGTAGACGCTGGCAAAGCGCACGTAGGCGACTTTGTCCAGGTTGCGCAGGCGGTTCATGATGAGTTCGCCGACCTCGCCCGTCTTGCGTTCGCGTTCCGGACTGTCGATGACGAAGCTCTCGGCCTCGTTAACGATCTGCTCCAGCTGGCTGATGGGGACGGGGCGTTTTTCGCAGGCGCGGAGCAGGCCGCTGAGCACCTTCTGGCGCTCGAATTTCTCGCGCCGTCCGTCCTTCTTCACCACCATGTAGGGGATTTCGTCGATGCGCTCATAGGTGGTGAAGCGCTTCTCACAGCGCAGGCACTCGCGGCGGCGGCGAATCGATTCGCCTTCCTTGCTCTCGCGCGAGTCCACCACTTTGTCCTGTTCAAATCCGCAAAAAGGGCATCTCATGGTGCGTTTGCCGTCCACGGACGGCCATGCAGCCTTTCCAGTTCAATGACTGGTTGAACTCTCTGGTTGAACTCCAAAGTCTCGCCCGAACGAAACTCCAACTGTCTGACCTGTGAGCTTCCGATTGTATCAGCAGTACCGCTCCTAGTGCGTTCGGGCCGCTTCCTCTTCGACCTCTTCCTCCTCTTGCGCGCTCTCTTCGGAGAGCCGCAGGAAGGAGATTTTTTCATAGCGCGCCAGCAGCACACCGGCGGGAATCACCGACATGAAGGTGACCAGCCAGAGCATGATGCCACAGCTCACCGCCAGCTCCCGGGTGATATTGTAAGGCTCGCTGCTGAACAGATTGGATTGCAAAATACCGATCACCGCCAGCTGCGAGCCGCCTACGCCGCCCGGCAGCTGCACCACCGAACCCAGCATGCTGGAGCCCATCACCAGCAGCACATCGTCCAGATTCATGGTGTTCATCCGTGCCACCCGCTGCACTCCCGCGGGGTCTCCCGCCACCGCAACCGGAATCTGCGGGTAGGCGTGCAGCACCTGGATGTAGGCGCCGGCGATCATCAGCCACATGCACATGGAAACCACGACGATTTGCACGAACGACTTGGCGTCATGAATGGTGTTGAAGCCCTGCTTGAAGGCGAGCAGGCGCACGCGTAGCGCTGCCGCCATCTTTCCCGAGGCCCGCTGCAGGGCGAAAAACAGCACGGCCAGCGCCGCCAGGCCTGCCAGCGCCAGCGGCAACTTGTGTCCGGCATTCTGCGCCGCCGCGTGCAGCCCGTGGCGCACCGCCTGCAGCAGGACCTGGGCGATCACCCCGCCCTTCAAGGCGAAAAAGCCCACCATCAGGACCAGTACGCTTCCCAGATCGAAGAAGCGTTCCACGGTCCACACCGCCAACTGCGAGGTGAATGTCAGTTTTTCCTTGCGCGCGATCAGGTAAGGGCGGGCGAATTCGCCGGCGCGGCCGAACAGTCCCAGCGCGGCAAAGCCGATGATCTGCGGGGCGATGAGCCGCCGCACGCTGGTGGGCGCCGTGGGCTTGAGAAAGATCGCCCAGCGAATGGCGCGCATCACGTAGGCCAGGTAGATCAGCGCGACGCCCGCGCCGATGTGCCACAGGCTCACGCCGCCGGTGTAGTGGCGAAACTTCGCCCAGTCAAATGTCCGCCAGGAGCGAAACTGAAAGTACACCAGGGCTCCGAGGATGGCCGCCACAATTACGAGGGATAGAATCTGTTTTTTCTTCATATTTTGAGCGAGCCGGATCTGGGTCCCGGTTGTCTTTCCTGGAAAAGTGATTCCTTGATTGCCCTGCGCGAGATTCTGGTTCGGGAAACGGAATGCTGTTCCCCCTGCTGCTATTTCTGGATGCGTTCCTTTTTCTTGTTGTAGTCGCGCACGATCCGCTGGACGTAGAGTTGCGTCTCGCGGTAGGGAGGCACTCCGCGATAGCGGTCCACTGCTCCTGGACCTGCGTTGTAGGCCGCCAGCGCCTTGACCGCGTCGCCGTGGTACCGATCCAGCAGCTCGCGCAGGTAGCGCGCGCCGCCGTGCACGTTCTGCTCCGGACTGAAGCTGTCGGTCACTCCCAGCTTCTGGGCCGTATCCGGCATCAGCTGCATCAGGCCGCGTGCTCCCGCCGATGAAACCGCCCTGGCGTTCCCGGCGCTCTCCTGCCGGATCACGCTGTGCAGGAAGTCGGAGTCCACGCCTTGCGATTCGGATTCCTCGCGGACGATCTGGTCGGTGCTCTTGGCGGGCGCTGCAGGCGACAGTGTTGCGGGACGTGATGTTTCCGTTGAGGCCGCCGCCGGATCGGGCTGAGTGGAATAGCTTGCGATCTCCGCGACGGGAAGGTCCACAAAGCTGGTCTTTGCCTCGTCCAGGTAGAGCCGCATCGCGCCATCGTGCATCTCACGCGAGCGGTGCGGGATGGTGAACCCGTTGCGCAGCTCCGCGACCTCCATCGCATAGCCGGTGGCGGCCAATACGGTGCTGCACACAATCAGCAGGCTCACAAGGTGGCGCGGCGCTCTCATATCTCTATTCTAATCCTTCCAGCGCCGCTTCCACCGCCAGCGCGACGCCGTTTTCATTGTTGCTCAGGGTGGTTTGCCAGCCGCGCTCGCGCAGTTCCTCGGGCGCATTGCCCATGATGTAGGCCTGTCCGGCGAACTCCAGCATCTCGATGTCGTTGTAGTTATCGCCGATTGCCATTACCTCGCCCGCCTCGAATCCCCGGTAGGCCGCCCAGCGCTCCAGCGCCGCTCCCTTGGTGCAGCCTTTGTTCAGGATGTCCACCATGCACAGGTCGCGCTCGTTGTACTGCGTCCTGAGGGCGGTGATGCGGGTCAGCAGACCCTTGTTCTTCACCAGTTGCTCCTGCGCGGCCGCCATGCGCTGCACCGTTCCGCAGAACATGGCCTGGATCGGATCGCCCTCTAAGCCTTGCTCGATGGGCTGCACGAATCGAAGATGCTGGGCGTTTTTCTCCAGCCATCTCTTGATGGAGCCGGTGAGCTCGTCCAGGGTTTCCAGCAGCAGCGAACCGGACTCCCCGCCGTCATAGGTAATCACCAGGTTCCGCCGGAAGTCCGTCATATGCGCGACCAGTTCCAGCGCGGACGCGAGCGGCAGCGGGTCGCGGTGGAACAACGTTCCGTCGCTGCCGCGGGTGATGGCGCCGTTGGAGCTGATCAGGGCAACCTCGAAGCCCAGCGCGTGCGCCACCGGCAGTGCGAAAAGGTGACGGCGTCCGGTGGCCAGCGCAATCTCCACGCCCAGCGATTGCGCCCGCCGCAGGGCCGCAAGGTTGCGCTCGCTTACCTGGAAGTTGGAATCCAGCAGCGTTCCATCGATGTCGATTGCAATCAGGCGGACGGGAGACATCTGTGCCTTATTTTACAACTTCTACCCCGTAACTCGGGATGCTAGGATTCTCCTGATGATTTCCCACTTTTTTGCCTGGGGTTTGCCTGGCCTTGTGCTGATGGCGGCGGCGCTGGCCCATTTCTTTCGCCGCCAGCCCAGCTTTTATTGGCTCTACCTTATTCTTTTTCTCGGCCCGCTGGGCGCGCTCATCTATCTGGCCATCGAGTGGCTTCCCGAACTCTTCGATCCCGGCGCATTCCGCTTTATTGACCGCGGCCGCCGCCTGCGCGAGGTGGAAGCGAACATCCGGCAGAATCCTTCGGCGGGAAACTACGAGGAGCTTGGACTGCTGCGCCTGGACAAGGGCGATTGGGCCGGCGCCCGCGCCTGCTTTGATCGCGCCTTGGCGCAACGCACCGACTCGCTCGATCCCTTCTACCGCCGCGGCCTGGCCGAATACGAACTGGGCGACTACGCCGCCGCCCTCGCGGACTTGGAGCACGTGGTCACAGCCGACCCCGGCTACGACTTCCAGCGCGCCGCCGGATTGCTGGCCTACTGCGATTGGAAGACCGGGAATATCGGCCGCGCCAAACGCCTTTTCGAAGAGGTTCTGCGCACCTCGACCCTCACCGAGACCCAGCTCCACTACGCCGAATTCCTCGCCGAAACCGGACACCGAGCCGAAGCCAGGCAACAGGCACTCAGCATCCGCGACAAGCGCGCCGGGATGCCCGGCTTCCAGCGCCGCCGCGAACGCAAACTGTTCCGCCGCAATAGCGCCCTGCTTCGCAAACTCTAAGCGTTGCGAAAGCTTCACAGCAGATCCAGAGTTGATGTACCTCGAAGCCGCCCTTGTCTTTGCACTTGTTGCTCCTAAGTTGTCATTCTGAAACATAGCGAGGAATCCCTGCGCCGTTGAAGTATGCCACCCGGCCCAAGAGGCATTTCAGCCAGTGACCCACCTTCAGTGGAACCGCAATGGCCGCGAGTCCGGCCCTGCCGCTTTTTGTCCTCCGGCGCATTGGCGGTATCATTCCAGCTGACCGATATGACCGAGCGCCTGTATTACCAGAACTCGTTCCTCTACAACTTCACCGCCTCGGTCGAGTCGGTTCGCGAACTGGCCGACGGCCGTCGCGCGCTCGTGCTGGACCGCACCGCGTTCTATGCCACCAGCGGCGGCCAGCCCTTCGATACCGGATGGGTCGAGTTCGTTTCCGTGGAAACGGATGAACCGGTTGGCCTGCCCAAGCTTCGCATCTCCGAGGTGATTGAGGACGAATCCACCGGAGACATTCTGCACATTGTCGAGAACTCTCCCGAAAAGCTCGCGGCCCAGCTGCTGCTTCCGCTGCGCGTGCGCGGCTTCATCGATGTAGAGCGCCGCCAGGACCACATGCAGCAGCACTCGGGACAGCATGTGCTGTCGGCGGCGTTTCTCAAACTCTTCGACGCGCCTACCCTCAGCTTTCACCTGGGCGAGGAAATCTGCGCCATCGACCTTGATCTTGCCAGCCTCAACGGCGCACAGATGGAGCAAGCCGAGCGCTGCGCCAATCAATTTGTGTGGGATGACCGCCAGGTGTTGATGCACGAGGTTACACCCGAACAGGCACGCAAAATCGGGGTCCGCAAAATTCCCGAGGCCGAGCGGGAAACCCTGCGCCTCATCGAAATCCGCGGCGTGGATGTGTGCGCTTGCGGCGGCACGCATGTAAAGACCACCGGGCAGATCGGCAACATCCAACTGCGCAAGGCCGAGCGGGTGAGGCAGGGGGTGCGCGTCGAGTTCGTTTGCGGCGCACGCGCGCTGCAAATTGCGCGCAAGGATTTCCAGGTACTCACCGAAACCGCCGCGCTCTACTCCGCGCCGCTGTGGGAAGTTCCGGCGCAGTCCGCGAAGTTGATCGACTCCGGCAAGGCCGCGCAAAAGCTGCAGCAGAAGCTACTGGCCGAGGTCGCCGCGCTCACCGCGCAGCAGACGTTGGCGCGCACGCCATCCGAGCATGGGCGCAAGATTGTTGCAGAATATTGTGCCGATCGCGATCTCGATTTCGTCAAGCTCTACGCCCAGAAGCTGATCGCCGCTGAAGCCAACGTGATTGCATTGCTTGGCGCGGGGCAGGGAACTCCCGCGCTGGTCTTTGCTCAGTCGATTGGAGCCTCATTCGATGCGGGCGCCGAACTCAAGGCCCTCGTCAGCTCCGCCGGCGGGCGCGGCGGCGGCACACGCGAGCTGGCTCAGGGCGGCGTGCCCTCGGCGGAACTGATTCCGGAACTGATTGCCAGGGCTGCTCAGCGAGCGCGGGAGCTGGCCGCGGCGGGAACGCCCGCGCCATGATCGATCAGCCGCTCATTCTCATCACGCTGCTCATTCAGCTGGGCGTCTCGGCCGCCGTCAGCAGCGTGCTGGCGCGCTCGCGGCGCTTCCGCGTTCTGCTCTTTCACGAAGACCGCGACATCTGGGAAAAGCTGGAGATGGTGCTCAACGTGGGCGGCCCCTTCATGCTCGGCGTGGTGGTGCGCGCCACGGTGAAAAACTTTTACGCCGCCGATGTCTCCTTCGAAGCCGCGATTCTTCTCGGCGTAATCGCCGGACGCACCGCCGGTGTCTGCGGCGGAATTCTTGTCTCGCTGCCGTATCTGTTCATGCACCAGTACATGAATCTGCCGCTGAATGTGGTTGCCGGGCTCAGCGCGGGTTTTCTGCGCGAACTGGCCAAGGACCGCGAGGTGATCTGGTCGTTCAGCCCGCTCTTCGATCTCAGCATCTACCGCTGGATACGGCGCACCATCGCAAAATCTTTCATCGACTGGCAGACCTCGTTCTTCTTCGTGATTTTGGGTCTGGAGTTTCTGCGCCTGGAAACTCGCCGCTTCTTTCCGCACTACACCTACGCGCTCGATTCGGAGAACTGGCTGGTGCGCGCGGCTATCTACATCGCGACGGTGATGACGGTGGCCATCGCCCTCAAGGTGCTGAACAACACCCGCATTGAGATGAAGCTGGAAGAGCAGCAACTGCTGCTGCTGCAGGCCCGCATGGATGCCCTGCAGAGCCAGATCAATCCGCACTTTCTGTTCAACACGCTCAATTCCGTGGCCTCGCTGGTGCGCTTCGATCCCGACACCGCGCGCCAGATGATTCTCAAGCTCTCGAAGATTCTCCGCCGCCTGCTTAAAAAGGGCGACTCGTTCGTGGCCCTGCGCGAGGAGTTCGAATTCATTGACGACTACCTGGACATCGAGGTGATCCGCTTTGGGCGCGACAAGCTGAAGGTGGTCAAGGAACTCGACCCGGCCAGCCTGGAGGTGATGGTGCCCGCCATGCTCATTCAGCCGATCGTGGAGAACTCCATCAAGCACGGTCTTTCGCCAAAAATCACCGGCGGCACCATCTACCTGCGCAGCCGTATCGCGGAGAGCATGCTGGTGGTCGAGGTGGAGGACGACGGTGTGGGCATCGTCGAGCCGGGCTCCGAGGTCAGCGAGTGGAGCACTCCGCAGCATGGCACCGGAATCGGTATGGCGAATGTGCGCGAGCGCCTCAACGTGCTGTTCAGCGATGCGGCGCGCATCGAGGTGGAGAGCCGCACCGGCGCCGGGACCATCGTGCGCATCCTGTTGCCCATTCCGCAGAGCGGCGAAATGGACGGCGTCAACTACGACCTGCGCTCCAATACTCCGAGATAAGGGCTATGAAGCCATTCCAAGTCGCGGTAGCGCACCCCAGCGCATCTGCGACAATCTGAAGTAGCTGGGATATCCTAGAGATGGAGAGCGGAAACCATGAATCCCACCATTGCGGAACATCGGGACGAGTTGATCGCGCTCTGCCGCGAGTTTCACATCCGTCGGTTGGAACTGTTTGGTTCAGCCCTCGGCGATGCCTACGATCCGGAGCGCAGCGATCTTGATTTTCTGGTGGAGTTCGAAGCCATGCCGGACGGCGGCTATGCCGCTTCGTTTTTCGGCTTCAAGGAATCCCTGGAGCAACTCTTCGGTCGGCCCGTCGATCTTGTGGTAGGCTCTGCCATCCGGAATCCGTATTTTCGCCAGAGTATCGAGCAAAGTAAGGCGCTCCTCTATGCGGCTTGAGGCGCGTAAGTATCTCTATGACATTCAGGAGGCCGCCGGACTGGCCCCGCAGTTCACGGCCGGCAAGAGCTTTGCGAATTACCAGCAGGACGCGATGCTGCGTATGGCCGTAGAGCGGGCCTTCGCCATTATCGGCGAGGCGCTCGCGCAGCTCGCCCGCGTAGACGCCGCCCTGGCAGCAAAGATTACCGACTTTCGCAGCATCGTTGCTTTTCGCAATATTCTGGTCCATGCCTATGCCCAGGTGGACGAACGCATCGTCTGGGACATCGTCCAGTCGAAGCTGCCGGTCCTGGTACGCGAAGTGGCTGCGCTCATGGACGACGGGAACGGCCGATGATGGTGCTAGGGTATGCCGCCGGTACTATCGTGCGCATCCTATTGCCCATTCCGCAGAGCGGCGAAATGGACGGCGTCAACCACGACCCCCGCTCCAATAGTCCGCGATAAGCGAGGATTCCCGTTTCGGGATAGTGAGATACTTGGCCTGTAGTATTCAACAATCGTGAAACTCAGCCGTGATTCGGCGTAAATTGCTGATATGAAGGTCCGATGAGGATGCTTTCGACCAGAAAGTCGGTGTTGCTTGCACTCGCATTGACGGCAGTGGCAGCCGTGTCTTGGTTTACGTACCGGGCCTATGATGAGCTCTACAATGTACCGCTTGAAGCCCGTCTGATTGCGAACTTCAACGTGGAACAAACTCGCGCTATCGGCCCAGTCACTTTGAAAATGTCCGGACTACCGATGTACAGCGGTATGGTCGTTCGGAATGTCACGGTCAAGACACGCGGCTCTGTGATGTTCGTTACACCCCACCTTGCACTTGTCGGTCTCGCAAAACCTATTGCGCGGGGTACTTTCGAATATCAGCTAGCCGTTCCAGACTCCGTCGATGAGGTACGGTTTGGAAAGTCCGCAGTGCCTGTGTGGAAGAGACAAAGCAAGCGGTAGTTGTTGGATAATCGCCAAGTATCCAACAAACCCCGATTACGGCTTTTCCTCCAACAGTCCGCGATACAGCGCTTCGTACTGCGGGATGATCTTGGTGGTGCAGAAGCGGGCGATGGCTGTTGCGCGTGCGCTCTTTCGCATGTCGGCCAGCAGCGCGTTGTCGGTTAGCACTTCGAGGGCGCGCGCGGCCATCGCTTCCACGTCGCCGGACGGAGCCAGAAAGCCGTCCACTCCCTCCTCGATCACCTCCGGCAGTCCGCCCACGCGTGAGGCCACGGGGACCACCTCGCAGGCCATCGCCTCCAGGGCCGCTAAACCGAACGACTCCATCTCGCTGGGCAGCAGCATGAGATCGGCCATCGCCAGCTTTTCGTGAATCATGTCCTGCTTGCCCATGAAATGAATTTTCTGGTGGATGCCGCGTTCGCACGCCAGGCGCTCGGCCGCGCGGCGATCCGGGCCGTCGCCAATCATCAGCAGCCGCGCGGGTATCTTCTTCTGCACGCGGTCAAAGATCTCCACCACGTCGGTGACGCGCTTCACTGGACGAAAGTTCGACAGATGCACCAGCAGGCGCTCATCGGGCGAGGCGTACGCCGCGCGCCGCTCCTCTGCCTGCGCATCGCGCCGATACAAGTCGCAGTTCACAAAATTGTGGATGACGTGGATCGGCTTGGTGATGGCGAAGCGTTCGATGGTCGCCTGCTTCAGGTCGTTGGAGATCGCCGTCACCCGGTCGCTCTGCTCGATCGAAAAGCGGGTGATGGGCAGATAGGAGCGGTCCATTCCGACCAGCGTGATGTCGGTGCCGTGCAGCGTGGTCACGTAGGGCAACCGCCGGGGCTGGCGCGTGTGGTCGTGGCAGAGCATCTGCCGCGCCAGCATGGCGCTGACCGAGTGCGGAATCGCATAGTGAACGTGCAGCAGGTCGAGCTCGTAAATCTCGGCCACCTCGGCCATGCGCGTGGCCAGCGCAAGATCGTAGGGCGGATATTCAAACAGCGGATACTGCGAGACTTCGACCTCGTGAAAATGAATGTTGGGATGCGGTTCGGTGAGCCGTATAGGCTGCGAGTAGGAGATGAAATGGACCTGGTGCCCGCGATGGGCCAGTTCAATGCCAAGCTCGGTGGCCACCACTCCGCTGCCGCCGTATGTGGGATAACAGGTGATCCCGATCCGCATCTGTTTCGTTGCCTCGTATGTTGCCGTGTCCGTGGTTGTCAGCGATTGCGAGCTGCAAATGGTTGGATGTCGGCGGTTCCGGCCGGACGCGCACCTACGGCGCCGAAGCTCACCAGTTCCGCGCCGTAGGTCTCGCGCAACTCGCGCTCGGTAACGCCCAGCAGTGCTCTCAGCTCCACCTCGCGCGACTCGCGCAGCTTGGTGCGCACGGCGGCCAGTTCGCCGTCGTTGTATCCCGGATGGCAGACCAGTTCCCAGAGGCCGTCGGGAAGATGGCGCAGCATGGCGCGCAGCGAAGCCTCGTCCATGGTTCCCGTGCTGGCCACGCCCAAGCTGCCCTCGGGAGTGGAAAAGCCGGCTTCGCGCACCGTCCGCCGCCAGCGCCGGAGCAGCCATTGGCGCAGCAGTGTAGTCTCGGCTTTGCGCAGCAGCAGCGTCCCACTGCGGAGCGCCTCCGCAAAACTCACCGCCTGCGGCGCTTCAAACGGATTGCGCACCGCCCGGACGCCATGCGCCGCGGCCGCCCGCAGAACAGGCCGAAGAATGGAAGGGAACATGTGCGTGTGCTTGTGAGCGTCGAAGTGCGAGACCCGCACGCCCGCTTGCTGCAGCCGTGCAAACTGCGCTCCGGCTTCGGCCTCCACCTCCGCGGCCTGGAAGCGTCCCACGGCCACCGCGCGCAGCACCTCTCCAATCGAGTGATAGAAGCGGTCGGTTCCCGGCGCCAGCAGCGAGCGCACCTCGGAGGGCGGCAGCAGCGGCTCACCATCCACCAGCACAATGTGGCAGCCTACGCTGAGCCGCGGCATCCGGCCGGCCAGCTGCACGGCCTCGTCAAAGCAGGCCCCGGTCGCCATCAGCGTCGCCGAAGATACGATGCCGCGCTGGTGGCAGGCTGCGATGGCGGAATTCACTCCATGCGTCAATCCAAAATCGTCGGCGTTTACGATCAACCGCTTCATGGAAAAAGTGTAGCAGCAGGGGCCACGCTCCGCGTCGGCGGGCGGTGCGGTTTTGTCCGTAGCGCGCAGCTTAGGCGCTGCGCCGGCTTTCGTGAGCTTCTGGCTCGTTCAGCAATTGCCGGATTGCTTCCAGCAGGGCGGGAAACATGTCCTCTTTTTCCACCCACGCGCTGACTGCGTCGCAGGGCTCCGGAGCGGTGCATCCGCTGACGACGATGATGGGCAGTCCGGGCGCCTGCGCGCGGAGCCGCCTGGCCAGTTCCACCCCGTCCATGCCTTCCATGCGATAGTCGGTCACCACCAGGTCAAACTCTTGCGGCTCGAACCGGGCCAGAGCGGCTTCGGCATTGCAAGCCGATACCACGTGATACCCCTGCCTCTGCAGGAGTTCGCAGCCCATGCGCGCCAGCACCTTGTGGTCGTCCACATACAGAATTGATTTCATCGTTGACCGGAAACAGAGAGTGGCGGCTCGCAGGATTCCAGCCGACTTGATGCTTAGATTCCTGTTACCGAAATCGAGATGGCCGTCTGCCTTATGTCGATTTCCACAATCGGGTTTGACCGCACCCCCAACTCTTTCATATACTCGACAAGCGAGTTGGTTCTACAAAAGGCCGCCCCCAGAGCCGCATGACAAACGGCAAAGGGAGCACCGTAAGGGCGGTTAGCTCAGTTGGTTAGAGCGCCTGCCTTACAAGCAGGATGTCGGGGGTTCGAGTCCCTCACTGCCCACCACTTCCTGAAGCCTTTTTTGGAAGCCACCGACGGCCCACCGGGCCGGGTACCATCCGCGCAACTGCGCGGGGTCGTAGTTCAGTTGGTTAGAACGCCGCCCTGTCACGGCGGAGGCCGCGGGTTCGAGTCCCGTCGACCCCGCCATTAAGTCCAAATAACTTAATGGTATAGAGACCCCCGAAAGGGGGCTTTCTTGTTTGCATCCGTCTTGCCCCTCGCATTCAGTCAGGTCGTCACCATGCGGAGGTTCCCCTTGTGCCGCAGCGCGGTTACCTTCGTACATTGATGGATTGGGCAAATGCCGGTACATTCGAGTTCCAACTTTCCGTAAAGATTGGTACCATCGGCTGCTAAAAGCCCTGGCCCGAGGAAGTTGAAGACCCGGCCGCAGCCATGGGAGTTGCGCCATGCGCAGTTCCATCGAGGCAAAGCGGATTGCGAGGAGATTCCTATGACGCTCCGAAAAAGTGCGGTGGTGGCGGGAATGCTGGAGGCCGAAGCCATCGAAGGCGCCAGGCAGGGTGACGGCCGGTGCTTTGAAGTTCTTTACGCGATGCACAAAAAGCGCGTTTTCTCACTCTGTCTGCGGATGGTGGGAAATTACGAGGAGGCCGAAGACCTTACGCAGGAGGCCTTTCTTCAGCTTTACCGCAAGCTCGAAACCTTTCGCGGCGATTCCGCGTTTTCCACTTGGCTGCATCGCCTGGCGGTCAACGTGGTACTCATGCACCTGCGCAAGAAGGGGCTCATCGAGGTTTCTCTGGAAGAGACTCTGGAGCCGAGCGATGAGGAGAGCACAAAAAAAGATTTCGGCGCCGAAGACCAGCGTCTGGCCGGCTATATCGACCGCGTAATTCTGGAGCGCGCCATTGATAGCCTTCCCGCCGGCTATCGCAGCATCTTTGTGCTGTATGACATCGAAGGCTACGAGCACAATGAAATTGCCGAAATGCTGGGCTGCTCCATGGGGAACAGCAAATCGCAGCTCCACAAGGCGCGCTTGAGATTGCGTAGTCTGCTGAACGTGACTCGCGCGGAAAACAGGCGCCGTGCGGCTCCAAGAAAGAAGAAAACCGAGGGGGAAGCGATCGTGGCCATGGAGCCGGGTTCGACCGCTGCGGCCAGTGCCGCCTAGGTTTAAGGGAGAGCGGCTCGAAGTTCGCTACTGAATTTCCTGATCGGCTACGCTGGCAAGGGTCGTGGTGTTGAAGCGGATCACCGCGGAATTGTCGGTAAAGAAATAACGGGTGCCGCTCTGCCCAGGGGCGGCGGGATTGCCGTTCGCGGAATAGATGTTGAGCGGAGTCCCCGTGCCCGCGGTGATATTGAATTCGTATCCGCTCTTCTCGCAGTAGGCCGTGCCCACGCCGGCGGCGCAGCCCAGCACATTGTCCAGCAGCAGCGCATTGGTCGAACTGGAGGATGTATTGCCAGCGGTCGCGCCCGGTCCAAGCGTATTCAGGTCGGGCGCAAAGCCCACCTGCGGGTAAGTCTCGGCATAGGCCACCTGGGCGGTGTCGATGTTGCGCAGCGAGGCGATGGCCGAAGATTCGTTTGCGGCCATGCGGGCACGCATGAAATTCGGTACCGCAATCGCGGACAGGATCAGGATCACCGCCACTACGAGGAGAAGCTCTACCAGCGAAAAGCCTTTTTGACTGCGCATTCGATTGTCTCCGGCAACGGCGTCTAAAACCTGCTGCAATCCGCCATGCGCCTCAAGGGATCACCCGGCGCAGCGGCACGCGCCGCTCGAAATGAGGCCTCGGACGCGGCGGATTCCCACTCACTGGCAGGAGCTTAGCATTCATTTGGATCGAGGTGCGATAGGGGAACGTGCAGGAGAGACTCGAAAGGATGCGCGCGCCAAGGCCATTCGGCCCTGTACCAGCGATGGTGGAGCGTCAGGCCACGCATTCATCCGGCGAATGCGTGACCCCCGCTCAGTATTCAAACGCCCGGAGAAGCGTGCCCTAGAACGCGATGGCGGTAGCGCGCGCAGCCTGGGCCAGAAACTCCTTCTTCCAATCTGCGCCGGAGAGTTTTTCGGCCAGTGCGACGGCGATGTGCAGCGGCTGCACGCCCACGTCGCGGCTTCGTCCCAGTCCTTGCACGCATGCCGGACAATTGGTGAGTACGGTGGCCTTTTGTCCCGTGCCGATGGCCTCGACAAAGGCGTCGCGCTTGCGATGCAGCATGGCGCCGGTGATGTCGGGACGCGAGAGCGCAAGCGTTCCTGCCTCCGAACAGCAGTGCGGCACCGCCTGCACTGTGCCAAAGCCGCCGAGATCGTGCAGCACCTTGGCTGCCTTGCCGTCGAGCGAATCATGGCACGGCGCGTGATAAAGGAATTGGCCGCCGCCTTCCAGTTGCAGTCCGCGCTCCAGCAGATAGCCCGCAATGTCCACCACGCGGCCAAACAGATCGGTGGTGTCCATGTGCGTTAGTCCCTCGCGGCAGGTGCCGCAGGTAACGATGCAGGCGTCGAAGTCGAGATAGGCGAACATGGCGCGGATCTGGCTGAATACAATCGTGTCGCGCAGCACGGTGCGCGAGTGCAGGCTGGTCTCCGCGTTCACGTGGGCAGGGAAGCCGCAGCACAGGAACGGAGGCGGCAGGATCACCCTCGTTCCGGACTTGATTAGCAGATGGATTGCGGCCATCGAGATGTCCGAATAAAGCCGTTCGGAGCCGCAGCCGGGGAAGTAGAAGACCGTTTTGCGATCGTCGCCGTTCCCATTCTTCTCGGGTTCGAAGACCAGCGCCTCTCCGGCCTCGCACGCAGGCAATACATCGCGCAGCGTCTGGCTGGGCACCGGCGCAACCGAGGAGGCCAGCAGGCGCAGAGGATAGAACGCGCTGGAGCCGTCGGCGGGTTGCAGCGGAGCCACCAGTTTGCTCATCACGCGCTGCGCAGCGCCGCCGATCTGCACCACGGAGGTGCGGAAAAGTTTATTGAATGCCGGCGAACTGCTATCCAGATATTTGAGCGTGAGCTGCGTCGCCAGCGGCTTGGTTTTGTAGCCCCAGCTGTTGAGAATCTCGCGCTCCAGCACCGTCACCTCGCCGGTGTCGATGTCCACCGGGCAGGGCTTGAGGCACTTGTGGCAGATGGTGCAGTGGTCGGCGACCTCCTCCAGCCATTGCAGCAGTTTGAAGTGGGTCGAGCGCTCGCGCTGCGCATCGTAGAGCAGTGCTTCAATCAGCGAGCCGATGGCGAGGTTCTTGTTGCGCGGATGGTAGAACATGCCTTGCGCCGGATAATAGACGCAGCAGTCGGGTTTGCACTTTCCGCAGCGCACGCAATGCCGGATCTTGCGCGAGAGCTCTTCCAGCTGGCCGTGCTGCAGAATGCGCGCTTCCAGTTCGAGCAGATTGAACGAAGGCGTGAAGATGTGTCCGAGTGCCTGGAGGTCTTCCAACTTGCCGGGATTCATCATGCCGTCCGGGTCCACCTCGCGGCGATAGGCGGAGAGTTCGGCGATGCGCTCCGGCTCCAGGTATTTGAGTTTGGTCAGGCCGATTCCGTGCTCGCCGGAGACCACGCCGCCCAGCGAGATGACCTTTTCCATCACGCGGTCGATGACATGGTCGGTGCGCTCCAGCATGGGCCGGTCGTTGGAGAGAACGGGCACGTTGACGTGTACGTTGCCATCGCCGGCGTGCATGTGGGTGGCCAGCACTATACGGCGGTCGCGCACTTCCTGATAGGCGCGGTCGAGCGAGGCCAGCACCGCGGGATATCCGCGCACCAGCTTGGCCAGGCCGTCGCGGAACTCCTGCAGAGGCGTAAGCCCGCGCAGGGCCTTCGGTTCGATGCCCTGCAATTGTTCGCGGAAGCGCGCGCAGAGTTCCAACGCGGCGGGCGTTTTGGCGGCGATCGGCTCGCGGTCTTCCTTGGATTGCGCTCCGGTGAAGACCTGTTCGGCGCGCTGGGCAAAGCGCAGCTGCGCGTAGCGCTCTTCTTCGATATTGGTGGCATCCACAAAGCGCGCGAACTCGGCCAGCGTGTCCAGCGGAATGACGATGTCCTCGTTCATCTTGAAGGCGTTGGTGCGGCGGGCAATGGCGCCGAGCTTTTTGCGATCCGCCCAGTAGGCCTTGGCTTCGGCGGCGTCCTGCGCAACGAACATCAGCGTATTCGGATGGTGTTCGAGGCAGGCGCGCACGCGCTCCACTCCGCGCATGGCCTGTTCGACGGAGTCTCCCGAGATGTCGATCAGCAGTGCAGCCTTGGGAGTTTCGGCGCGCGGGGCTTTGACCTTGTAGTCGATGGCGCGAATGTACTCGTCGTCGAAGTGCTCCAGCGCCAGCAGCGCTTCCTCGCCGTCGGCAGGGAAGGGAAAGATGCGCGAGAGCTCGAGGATGACGCGGCTGGCTTCGTCGAAGTCCGGCCCGAAGAACTCCAGGCACATGGTCTTGGTGGCCGCGTACTCGGGGTAGAGAACGAAGACCGCCGAGGTGATGATGCCGTCGGTGCCTTCCTTCTGCAGTCCGGGCACACCGCCCAGCGCCTTGTTGGTGATGTCCTTCCAAAGGCCGTTTTTGCGGATCTCGGTGCCGCGCAGCGAAATATTCTTGACCTGGTTCCCCTGCTCATCGAGCACGTCGAAGGTCACCGTGTCCTGCGGCAGAATTTTGCGCAACTGGTGATTGGTGCGGCGCACCGTCCAGCGCGTGCCGCCGGGCATGGCCATGCGCCACTCCAGCAGATTGTCGATACAGGTGCCCCAGCGCACGGCGAGTTTGCCGCCCGCGTTTTCGGCGATATTGCCGCCCAGGGTGCAGGCCCAGGCGCTGGTGGGATCGGTGGCAAAGACCAGGCCGTCTTCCGAGGCGCGCTCCATCGCTTTTTCGGTGATGACTCCCGCCTCGGCTTCCATGACATGGGCGGTCGAGGTCCTGCCGTCTTCCAGCCGGAACTCGCGCTGGCTGATGGAGCGAATGTGGTTGAGCTTTTCGGTGTTGACCACGATGCAGCCCGAGCGCAGCGGTACTGCGCCGCCGGTAAGCCCGGTGCCGGCTCCGCGCGGAACTACTTTGAGCCCCAGCCGCGCAATGGCCAGCAGCAGCGGGGCCACCTGCTTTTCATCGTCGGGCGTTACCACGGCCAACGGCAGGTAGAGGCGCCAGTCCGTGGCGTCGGTGGCGTGGGAGACGAGGGTGAAAGGATCGAAGAGAACGTTGTGTCCGCCGACGATGCCGGCCAGCTCGCGCTTGACCCGATTGCGCAGCTCGGGCGTTCCCTCGACCTCGGTGCGGAAGGAGGCGAGCAGCGTGCGGCATCGCGCCAGAATATCCAGTACACGCGGATCGCCTTCGGCCTTGGCGGCAATCGTCTCCAGATCCTTGGAGGCGTTTTCAAAGAAGCGTTTGCGGCGCGGAGCCGAGGCCACCAGCTCCTGATACAGGTACGGATTGCGGCGATGAATCAGCACCTCGCCAAACAGACGCATGAGGATGCGTGCCGAGCGGCCGGTTACGCGTGCGCCGCGCAGCTCGTCGAGGATGCGGACGGCCTCGGCGCCGAGCAGAAACGAAACCGCCTGCCGGTCTCCAGCAGAGGTGTAATTGAAGGGAATCTCGCGCACGGCAGGGGCTGCCGGGTCGATTGGAAGGATTGGGTTGAACGCCATAGTCTAGGGTAGCAAATCCAAGGCGCGGAAAGAAGCTGTTGGGAAGCAATCTCCGCGGGGGAACATAAACAGAAAAGCCTGGAACGGATCGTCCCAGGCTCTTCCGGTTAATCGATATCTGCTTACAGCGGCTGAACGTTCTCTGCCTGGAAGCCTTTCGGCCCCTTCACGACGTTGAACTGGACGGCCTGGCCTTCTTGAAGGCTCCGGAAACCATTCGACTGGATAGCCGAAAAGTGCACGAAGACATCTTCGCCATTCTGACGGCTGATAAAGCCAAAACCCTTTGCATCGTTAAACCACTTCACTGTTCCTTGTTCCACTGTGTTGTACCTTTTTCTTTTGTATTGAATTTCCTGCTGAGAAGATCGGATGCTACTGAGAGTGGAACGCGGAAAGTGTTTCGGCGGTACCAGCTCAAAATCGCGTACGTTCAAACTTAGCCAGATTTTGGTAAGTTCAGTATACGGCCATTTCCATAAATTTGTACATTTATTTTTTTATCCCGCTAAGCCCTGCGAAATGAGGCGAATTCCGCCCGTGCCAGGGACGGCCGCTGGAGCCATGCGTGGGCAATCGATCGCGGTGTGTCCCGAGGTACCTTCGTAACTTTTCTCCGGGAGACTGGGGTTTTGGCCGAGGTCATTTGTGCTACTCTGGCTCCACGTGATGCGTGTGTGTATTCGTGTGGAATCTTTAGGTTACTGAAAGCGCGCGGATTGCGCCAATCTGTGGAATGAGTTTGGCCGAGATTTAGAGCTGGGTTGTCTGGTTTTCCTTTGAATTGTGTCTGCGGTTGCCGCCGGTATTCAATCACCGGATGTGGAGTTGCCAGTGGGAAGTGTTGCATCTTCGCAAGAGGTCGGGCAGAGTTCGCTGGGGGGCGCCCGGCAAGCGCGGGCACTCTGGCTTGAAATCAGTGCAAAGCGTGTTTTTGATATTGTCTTCTCGCTGCTGGCGCTGGTCTTTATCTCGCCGGTATTGCTGCTGATCGCCATCGCGGTGAAGCTGGATTCCCCCGGGCCGGTGCTGTATGTATCGGAGCGGATTGGACGGGATGGGAAGCGCTTCCGTTTCCTGAAGTTCCGGACGATGGTGAGGGATGCGGACTCGCTGCAGGGCGCGCTGCTTCATCTGAACGAGCGGCAGGGCAATCTCTTTAAAATGTCGAACGATCCGCGGGTGACGCGGCTGGGCAGAATGTTGCGGCGCTATAGCCTGGATGAGTTGCCGCAGTTTTTCAGCGTTCTCACCGGGCACATGAGCGTGATCGGACCGCGTCCCTGTTTAACCAGCGAGTATGCGCGCTACACCAAAGCGCAGCGCCGCAGAGTGCAAGCCGTGCCGGGGATCACCGGACTGTGGCAGGTGGAGGCGCGCACCGATCCTTCGTCGGAGACGTATTTTGCGCTGGATCTCTATTATGTCGAGAACTGGAGCTTCTGGATGGACATGAGGATCTTGTGTAAGACGGTGTGGGTGGTCATGAGCGGGACAGGACAGTAAAAAGGAAAGAAACAGGTGATCCAAGGGGCCGAGGCCCCATTTTTATTGCTCCCAAAACGGTGTGGAGCGAGGGATGCCTGGGACAGATTCAGGGCTGGTTACGATATACTTCTGGAAATTCCTCTAATGAACCGCGGAGTTCTATGAAGGCAGTGATCCTGGCGGGCGGACTGGGCAGCCGTTTGAGCGAGGAGACGACCCAGCGCCCCAAGCCGATGGTGGAGATCGGCGGCATCCCCATCCTCTGGCACATCATGAAGATTTACTCCACGCACCAGGTGCGCGAGTTCATTGTCTGCCTGGGCTACAAGGGATATTTCATCAAGGAATATTTCGCCAACTATTTTCTGCACTCCTCCGATGTCACCTTCGACTTGCAGAACAACCGCATGGAAGTTCACCAGAACTACGGCGAGCCGTGGCGGGTGACGCTGATCGACACCGGCGGCGAGACGCAGACCGGCGGACGCATTAAGCGCGTTCTGCCGCACGTGAAGGACGAGGAAGCGTTCTGCCTGACCTACGGCGACGGCGTGGCCGACGTGGACATCACAAAGTCGATCGAGTTCCACAAGCAGCATGGGCGGCTGGCTACGCTGACGGCGGTGCAGCCGGCGGGACGCTGGGGTTCGCTGGTGATGAAGCAGGATGCGATTGTGGACTTCCAGGAGAAGCCGGCGGGCGACGGCCAGTGGATCAACGGCGGCTTCTTTGTGCTGTCGCCCAAGGTCGGCGACTATATTGCCGGGGATGCGACTCCGTTCGAGCAGGATTCGTTGAAGCAGCTGGCGCGCGCCGATCAGTTGCGCGCCTTCCATCACCGGGGCTTCTGGCAGCCCATGGACACGCTGCGCGACAAGAACCAGCTGGAAGAGTTGTGGGCCTCGGGAAAAGCGGCCTGGAAGACCTGGAAATAAAAGGGCAGGTGGCTTTCAAAGTGATCGCAGCAAAGAACCATATCTGCTAACTGCGCAGATGTGGGGTACTGGGAACCTGGCTGCTTCCACAACCAATGCGGAAAAAGGTGGCCGAAGTGACCGTAGCGCGTCGGCGGATGTTTGAGAGGCGTGGGGTCCTTCGCTGCGCTCAGGATGACACCTCAGAAAATAGAACGACAACAACTGCAAGAGCAATGGCAACGGCAGTGATAAATCAGTTTTGAAATACCGGAGAGGTAAAAGAAGCATGCGCACTTATTCGCACTCGGTTGGCACTTCACTTTTTAGCTTGGTTGGAAGATTCCTGCTGAGCGTACTTCTGGTAGTGGTAGTTCCGATGACCGCGCTGGCGCATGCCGGTTCGGTGTATGTACCGGTGGACCACTGGGCCTATGCGGCAACGGAGCGGCTGGCGGCGCTGACTTCGACCGAGGAAGAGGTGATGGGCATGCGGCCGTGGACGCGGCAGCAGTTTGCGCGCTTTTTGGAGCGGGCCCGCGAGCTGCCTCACGATGCCGAGGCCGACAAGTTGCAGCGCTCGCTGGAGAAGGAGTTCGCTCCCGAGCTGAACGCCGCGCCGGAAAAGGTGGCGCTGGAGTCGGCGTACATGCGGCAGATGCAGATTGCGGGCCAGCCGCTGCGCGACAGCTATCACTTCGGACAGACCATCGCGGACGACTTTGGGCGTCCGTACGGGGATGGCTTCAACTCGATCGAGGGGGCTTCGGGCTACGTGCAGGATCGGGCGGGGATGCTGTACATCCGCGGCGAATATCAGCACGGGGCGTCGCTTGACAGGCCTTCGGCGGCGGCGCTCGACAGCATTGCGGCGGCGGACGAAGTGTTGCCCAGCCAGATCACCACGCAGGGCGGGCCGGCGGTGAATAATCCGCGGCTGCTGGACAGCTATGTAGGCGTCTCCTTTGGAAAGTGGACGGGAACGCTGGGCAAGCAGAGCTTGTGGTGGGGGCCGGACACCGGCGGCGCATTCCAGTACACCAACAACATCGAACCGATCTGGATGGCGCGGCTGACCAACGACAAGCCCTACAAGATCCCCGTGCTCGGCAATCTGCGGCTGGATATGTTTTACGGAAAGCTGCAGGGGCATACGTATGAGCCGCAGGTGTGGATCCATGGCGAAAAGATTACGCTGCAGCCGACCAAGAGTCTTGAGTTCGGCTTTACGCGCACGGTGGTCTTCCTGGGAGTGGATTACCCGTTTGGCTTCCGGCGTCTGTGGGACAGCTACTTCAGCGTGGGCGACAACAACACGTCTTATTTGCCGCAGAACAATCCCGGCTCGCGGCAGGGCGGCTTTGAATTTTCCTGGAAGCTGCCGAAGATTCCGGTGAAGCTGTACAGCGATAGCTACTGCGACGATGATCCTTCGCCGCTGGCCTCGCCGCACCGCTCGGCCTTCCGTCCGGGACTGTACTTTGCGAAGTTGCCGGGGCCGCTGGCCAAGATGGATCTGCGGATGGAAGGCGGGTACACGGCTTCGGAAGATTCGTCGGAGCCGGATGGTTTCAATTACTGGAAAGAGGATTACCGGGACGGCTACACCAACAAGGGATTGCTGATCGGCGACACCATGGGGCGCGCCGGAGTGACATGGCAGGCGTGGACGACGTACTGGCTTTCTGCGCGAGACAAGGTGCAGGTGAGCTACCGGAACCAATACGTGAGTCCGCAGTTTCTGGCAGGCGGCGGGACGCAGAACGACATTCGCGGCACCTCGAACTTTCTGCTGAAGCGCAACTGGGAAGTGGTGTTGGGAGTGCAGTCGGAGCGGGTGGCGATGCCTCTGCTGACGGGGAGCCTTTCGCCGAAGTACAACGTGAGCGGATGGGCGGGCGTGACCTACTGGCCGGATCACAAGGTGGCGCAGTAGGGAACTCTTTACTTTTTAAACCACAAAAACATCGCAGGTAAACTGGTGACCCCGGCGGCGGAGATTTGATCCGTGCCGGGGCCCTTCGTTTTTGTTCATTGCCGCCGTTTTAGAATTGGTAGCCGAAGCCGGTGCTGAAGTTTTGAAACAGGGAAGAGGCGTGGCGGGCCCAGGGGACGGGCTGGGCGGTCCACTGGCCGACGCGCCAGTAGACGCGGCGGGTGAGCTGATAGTCGGCGCCGCCGCCAGCGCGGTAGGTGATCGCGTTTCTGCGACTGAAGGCCGCAGAGAGTTCGCCGGGATGCAAAGTGTCGGAATCCTGATTGGAGACGCCGAGCTGGGCGGTGGCGTAGGGACGGAAGCGGCCGGTGAGGATGTTGAAGCGCGGGCCGGCGGTGAGTTGGAACTGGTCTGCGCCGGAGCCGAACAGTTCGGCCCCGGAGGCGGTGAGACCGAAGCGGTCGCCAAGGTGCAGCGTGAACGCAAGCTCATAGCCCTGGAGAGCGTGGATATTCCCGGCGACTGTTTTGTAGTCGGGGACATTCACCGTAAAACCGGCGTAGAGATCGGTGCGGGGGATGCTCAGCGAAGCTCCGGGAGCCTGCGCCAGGGACAGGGCCGGCGCGAGAAGGAGCGCGGTGAAAATGAGTGCAATGCGATGTCGCAGGGTGGCCAAGGTCGGCATTTCCATTCCGCTTCGTTTCCAGTGCAGAGATTGGCTTACGTAGGTTCAGCATAGTGCGGGGGAGTGGACGGGCGGCGGGTGAGAGCGCAGTTTCCGGCGGTGGGATTCCCGCGGCGGAAATGGTAAGTCGGGATTCCCGTTTTGCGGGCTCGTTTTGTAGGATAGGTGGGTTCGATTCGAGGAGCGTGCGATGACGTCTGCGATGGCTGAAGTGGAACCGCGTGAAGTATGGAAGCATTTTGAGGCGCTGGCGGCAATTCCGCGGCCGTCGGCCAAGGAGGCGGCGGCGCGCCAGTATGTGCTGCATCTGGCTGCCGGGCTGGGGCTGGAAAGTCTGGTGGACCCGGCGGGCAACCTCGTGGTGCGCAAGCCCGCGTATCCGGGACGCGAGTCTGCGGCGGTGACCGCGCTGCAAGGGCATCTGGACATGGTTTGCGAGAAGAACGAGGGGACCCGGTTCAATTTCGAAAAAGATGCGATCCAGTTGGATCGCCGCGAGGACTGGCTGTATGCAACCGGCACCACGCTGGGCGCCGACAACGGCGTGGGCGTGGCGGCGGCGCTGGCTGTGATGGAGAGCAAGACGATCCAGCATGGGCCCATGGAATTTGTGTTTACGGTGGAGGAAGAGACGACGCTGCGCGGAGCTTCGGCCTTCCCGCCCGGCGTTCTGCGGGCGCGGTACCTGCTGAATCTGGACAACGAAGAGCAGGGAACCGTGTGCATTGGCTGCGCGGGCGGAGTGAATACGCGGGCGTGGCGCAAGGTCGTCTTCCAACTGGCGGGCGCGGGCGAAGGGTTCTGGGTGAAGGTGTCGGGACTGCGGGGCGGCCACTCCGGGGTGGACATTCATCTGGGACGAGGCAACGCGGTGCGCATTCTGGGAGGAGCGCTGCAGCGGGTAATGGAGGCGATACCGGCGCAGATTGCGGACTTGCGAGGCGGCAGCGCGCACAATGCGATTCCGCGCGAGGCGGCGGCGCTGGTGGTGGTGGATGCGACCAACCAAGCGCGACTGCTCTCCATCGTGGAGCAGTATGCCGAAGACGTGCGCACCGACCTGGGCGATTTCGATCCGGATGTGGAGATCACGGTTGGCATGGCGGCGAAGCAAGCGACGCGGGTCCTCGCGCCGGGGGATGCGAAGCGGACGGTGGATCTCATGGTGAGTTTGCCGCACGGCGTGCTGGCCATGAGTCCCGGCGTGCCGGGACTGGTGCAGGATTCGACCAACGTGGCCACGGTGAGCGTGCGGGACGGAGTGGTTGAGATTGCGACCAGCCAGCGCTCGGCGATCGAGGGCGGCAAGGAGATGGCGCGGCGGCTGGTGGCGACCGTGTGCCGGCTGGCGGGCTTCGAGGTGGAACACTCGGGCGATTATCCGGGATGGAAGCCGGAGCCGGAGAGCGAACTCGTGCGCCAGTCCAAGGCGGTGTATGAGGCGATGTATGGCTCGACGCCGACGGTGATCGCCATGCACGCGGGACTGGAGACGGGCGTGCTGGGAAAAAATTATCCGGAGATGCAGATGATCTCGATTGGGCCGCAGATCGAGCATCCGCACAGTCCGGACGAGCGGGTGCAGATTTCCTCGGTGGCGGAGTTCTGGAAATACCTGGTGGCGGTGCTGGAGCGGCTGTAGGCGGCAGGGGGAGCCAACGCAACTCCAACCCCAACGGCAAGGGCCTGCGGGGTGGAAATATTGCTTCCCAGGTTATCACCGCAAAAAGCGCGGCGCGAACCTGGGGCACCCGACGTTTGCTCAGCCGATCAGCTCCCAGACGCGCGGGTCGGGGAAGAACGAGAGCTGAAAGACGGGAACGGCGGCGGTGAAGGCGCAGGCCGACTGAAAAACCAGGCGCACCAGCTCGGCGTCATGGGTGAAGAAAAGAATATTGCGCATCAGGCGGCGCACGGCGTCGGCGGGGTCGATGGGGGTGATGCGGTTCTCCTCGGCTTTGGCCAGCAGGTAAAGCGCGGCGATGGGGGCGGAGACGTTTTTGCCGGGCTCGCCCAGATCTCCGGCGAACGGCGTGCCGTAGGCGAGGTATTGGCCGCCGGATCGGCGCACGTAGGAAGCCTCATCGGTGAGCAGGATGGCGTCGGCGGGCGCCAGGCGGGCCATGGTGGTTTTGCCGGCCTCCGACAGGCCGGAGAACAGAAACGCCTTGCCATTGCGAATGGCACTGGAGGCGTGCAGAAGAAAACCACCCTCGGGCGCCAGCAGCAGGGTGTGCACGATGCGCAGGACCGAGTCGATGGCGTAGGGGTTCGGGGTCTGACGGACGCGTCCGTAGCGTTTCTGGGGGTTCCATTCGGCGCGGAAGTCGCCCCGCTCCATCTGCCAGTCGCCATTCTGCATCCAGACGCTGACATCGGCGTCGGGATCGGCGACGCTGGTGGTGACCAGGTCCACGTCGAAGGCGAAGGCGGTGCCGGCGGCGGTGGTGACGTAGGCGGCGTAGCGATCCTGCAGAAGTTTGAGGAAGGCGGGATCGGAGGTGCGCAAGGCGATGGGGATGCCGCCGATTTGAATCACAATCTCAAGCATTCCGCTGACCGAAGAGGATGGCATGGTGAGAGAAATTCTATAACAAGCCACCCGCCGGGGGTGGGAGGCGCGTGAAGCCCGCGTGCCGACCCGAATTGGGAATCACGGCGCAATCGCCGCGTGAACCGATCGAGCGCCGGCGCCGGATGAATAAACGGCGAATCCTTCTGCTTCGCCATGGGCCGCCGGAGAACCCTGCTGCTGCGGCTAACCGATTGAAATGTATGTGACTTTGGTAACTGCTACGTAAGTGTCTGGCGAGCTTCTCTGGATTGACCTTGGGGTTGAAACTCCTCTACAATCGCAACGCAAATGAACATTTAGCTTTGTTTGAGCGCCGAAGTCTCCAGCAAAAGAGCGCGGAAATCCGACGGACCCGCACGTGTGTCCCAGTTCGGAACTTGGCATTCGCATAAACAAGCTTGCAGTCAACCGATTCTTTACAACCTGTGCTGCTGGAGTGTCCTGATGGCTGTTATGCGATGCGAGGCTAAATTGTTTTCCACCCCGGCGAGTTCGTTGCGCCGCTTGTGCTTTAAGGCTGCCATGTGCCTGGCGGTGGCAGCATTCGCCGGCCTGGGTTCTTCGATGAGCGCGCAGGAGGCTGCGACTCCGGCCGGGACTTCCTCGGTGGACCCGCTGGTGCAGCGCAACGTCAGCGACCTGCTGGTGCGGTCGAAGGGTGTGCCCGACGATTGGACGCATCACTACCTGGTTTTCTCCAATCCCGGCACCGAAGCGGACGCGATCAAGAACGGCACCTATGACCAGTGGCTGAAAGTTGCCAACGATCCCCGCTATGCTCTGCAGCTGATCAAGCGCAGCGGCGGGGTGAGGGCGGCTTCCAACCGGATTTCCGGCCTCGCGGGCGTCTCGTCGACGCTCACGGGTATCTTTTCCGGCGCGACGGGCAGTTCGAACGGCGTCACGGGCGGCACCAACGGCGGTACGCTAGGCCGCGGACCGGGCACGGTGGGGCCGCAGGCGAAGGCCATCAAGTTGGATTGGAACGTGCCGGTGGGCGGCACGGCGGCGTCCACGGTCGGCACCATCACCGGGAATGACGCGAGCGGAACGTCTACCGTGACCATCGATGGCCAGACCATCACGGGGAGCTTGCCGACGGCGGCGTCGGCCACGGGAACCTTCACGGCGGGCGCGCCGGGAGCCGGGCAGACGATTACCATCACCAACCCGAACAATTCGAACGTGCTGACCCTTTCGACCAACGCGACGACCCAATCGTCCCTTGTCACGGTTGGGGCGCTGCCCACCTCCACTACGGTGCCCACGCTGACGATTACCAACTCGGCGGGAGCCAGTGCCAACGCTCTGGTCCTGACGACGAATGCGACCTCGTCCTCAGTCGTCGGCACGGTGGACGCGGTGCCTACCTCCACTTCGGCACCGACCCTCACGATGACGAACACGGCCACGAGCAATACGTTGACCATGACGACCAACGCGACCGTGGGCACGGCCTCCGGCACGGTGTCCATTCCTGCGCCGAGTGGCTGGAGCATTTCGATTACCAATGGAGCGCTGGCCACGCCCAACACGTTCACGCTGACACCGGGGACGGCGTCGAGGACAACGTACACCGGCACATATGGCGCCGGCACCACCGGCACGCTTACCTTCAAGGACAGCGTGTCTGGAAGCACGCTGACTTTGACCGGCCAAGGCGTCTCAAACGGCTGCACCAGCGCAACCACAGGCACCTTTGAGACCAATGGCAATGGAAACCAGAACGCGAGTTATTTGGCGACTGCCCTTGCGAACTGCTACGCCAGCTACCCTACAACAGTTTTCGTCACCGCGGCCTATACCTCCGGCGATAACTTCACGGTCTATGACACGAACTTGGGGAGCTCCCCGACCATTACGTTCGGAGGCACCGGGCTCGGGTCGGAGGCGAGTTTTAGTGGCGCAACCCCAGGCAGCAACGGCAGCCAGACCTGCACGAGCTCCACAGCCGGGACGTTTGCAATCCCCGCTACGGTGACCACCGCGAACGAGGCTGCCAACATTGCAGCCGCGATCAGTGCCTGCGCCACCACCTACCCCAACATCGGCATTACCGTGGGAACCGTCTCCGGCAGCACGATTCCGATTACAGAGAACACTCCCGGAGCGTTCCTTTCGATTTCGCCCGTCGGCAACAGCATTTTCACCTGGAGCGCGGTGGGCGGCAACTCTGCCGGAACCAATGCTTGCACCAGCGCGACTACGGGAACGTTTGCCACCAGCAACAGCACCGCGACAATCGCCTCGAACATTGCCACGGCCATCAACAGCGCGAGCTGCCAGACTACCTATCCGGTGGGCTTGACTGCGAACTATACCTCCGGCAGCACGTTTACGGTGAAGAACGCGCCTCTCGGACCGTACCTTTCGGTGAGCGGCTCGAACTTCGGCACCTCCCCGGTTTTGTTCGGGTGGGGCACGGTGACCGCCGGCTCGCTGGGCACCAACGCTTGCACCAGTTCGACTGTCGGGACCTTTGCCACCGGGACAACCACGGCGGCGGTGGCCCAAAACATCGCCACCGCCATCACCAATTGCAACACTTCGTATCCCGCGGTCGGCCTTACCCAGAACTATGCCTCCGGCAACACGTTCACGGTCAGCGACTCGTCTCCCGGACCGTATCTGACGGTGTTGTCGAGCACTCCGGCGGATGTTTCGTTTGGCACAACGACCGGTGGAGCTGTCGGATCGGCCAGTTGCAACAACACCACGGGAACCTTCGAGGTCAGCAACGTAGCCGCAACCGAGGCGGGATATGTAGCGGCGGCGATCCAGGCTTGCACCCCGGCGACGGTCGGCGTTGATGCCACGAGCGGCGGCACAACACTGAACCTGGTGGCGGGCACTCTCGGAGCGGCTGCCAACAACATCACGCTGGCGGAGACCATGTCGGACTTCGGCTGGAATAACGCCACCTTGGTCAACGGCACCAACGGCACGCAGTCGGGAACGACGTTTGTCTACTGGGGCGGCGCAGCCGCTGCCACCCCGGCGGCGGTGGCAGCCAGCATCGCCCAATCGATCAACGCCAACTCCACGCTGTCTCCGCTGGTGACGGCCACTTCCGGTACCAGCGGAAGCAATGCAATCGTGACGGTAACGGCCGACACTCCGGGCGCTACCGCAAACTCCTATGCAACCGCCAAAGCGAACTTCACCGATTTCTCCTGGACCGGGGCCGATATGGGCGGCGGCGTATCGGGAGCGAGGGTGCAGCCGAATATGTATCCGGCCAAGTTCTCGTTCAGCACCACCTCGGCGAGTTGCAGCGATTATGTGGTGTATCCCACGGGAACGCAGGGCGGAACGTTAGCGCCTAGCATTGTGGCCTTTGACAACCTGTATCCGGGTTCAACCTGCCTCACATCCGGCGGCACGGCGCCGGTCTCATGGTCGTATAACACGGGCGGCATGGCGACGACCTCGCCGGTGCTCTCCCTGGACGGCACGCAGGTAGCGTTTGTTCAGGTAAACAGCAGCAACGTGGCCAGCCTGGTAATTCTGAAGCCGCTTCCCAACGACGTTGGGACGACAACGGTGCCGGTGACGCTGACCAGCGCGGGCTCCGGTGCCGCGTATCAGTCCTGCACGGCGCCTTGCATGTACGTCATTCCGTTTCACGGGAGCACGAACGACACCTACTCCATGCCGTATTATTCCTACGACTATGATCAGATCTTCGTGGGCGACGACAGCGGCAACCTGCACGAGTTCACGGGAGTGTTCCTGGGCAGCCCGGCGGAGACTGTTTCTTCTCCGTGGCCGGTGGCCGTGGCCACCAATAAACTCTCGTCTCCGGTGTACGACAATACTTCCGGGCTGATCTTTGTGGGCTGCATCTCGACCGGAACGACTGCCCAGTTTCATTCGATCAACAGGATCACCGGGGCGATGCCAGGCGAGTCTCCCAACCTGGGGGATGCGATCATCGACGCGCCGCTGGTGGACAGCAGCGCGGGAGTGGTCTACACCTTTGTGACGACGGGGCTCACCCCGTATGAGAACACGCTAAATCTTCTTGCTCAATTTGTGACCGGTTTCACCTCTGTGCCTTCGGGGTACGTGGCGCTGGGAACGGGCGGCACGGGAGATTACCTGTACGCGGGCACCTTCGACAACGTGTACTACAACGGTACGTCGGCCCATACGGGGAATATTTACGTGATGGGAAACACCGGGGGTACTGCGACCCTGTACCGGGTTCCCATCAGTAATTCATCGCTAGGAGCTCCCGTGGCGGCTGTTAGCAGCCTCAGCTCAGGCCTGCCTTTCTCCTCTCCCATGACCGAGTTCTGCAACGGCGGTGCGAGCGCGTGCACGGCGAATGGAACGGAGACTACCTCCGGCACGGACTATATATTCTTCAGCGTCTACGCCGAGCACGTGGGCGCGACCTGCTCCGGCGGTGCCGGGAACGGTTGCGTTTTTGCCTACACTGTCAATAACAACTCATCCGGAACCGCGACTCCGACTCGTTCCGGCGAGACTGGGGCTACGGCTGCGTCTCCGTGCTGGGTGACGAGCGGGCTGGTGGTGGATAGCGGAGCCGGCGAAACGGGCGACTCGGAGGTTTACTATATCCAACCAGGCACCAACGGTATGGGGGGCGTCTCCGGACTCACCAGCAGTACCTGCACGGCCGGCACTGCCACGACCATGGGAGCCACGCAGTCGTTGCAGACGACACCGTAACCAGCAGGGCGCTGGGCCGATGTGCGGCGCAGCGCCCGCTGTTTTTGCGGTAAGATGGGTATCATCACGAAATTGTTCTTAGAATGAGCGGAGGGGTCATGACACAACCAGAAGAGGCGAAGCGCCAACAGCAGGTCGAAGGCGTGGAGCCGGGGTCCAAGAAGCCATACGTCAAGCCCGAGTTTCGCCACGAGAAGGTGTTTGAAACCATGGCGCTGAGCTGTGGCAAGATACAGAACACGCAGGGCGGATGCCACTCCAACCGGAAGAACTCCTGACTGCGGTTTGAGGTTCGATGGACGGCAACGCCGATCTCCGCGACGCGGTGAAACGACATCTGGTCGCCGATGTGGCGCGCTCCTTCGGGCAGGTTCGGTTGCAAGTCACCGGATGCAGCATGCTTCCGGCAGTGTGGCCCGGCGATCTGCTGACGGTTCGCCGCTGCGGCAGCGCTGAATTGAATGCGGGGCAGATTGTTCTGTGCTTCCGCGACGGGGCGCTGGTGGCGCACCGGCTGGTTGGCACCCGCGGCAAGCAGTTCCTCACCCGCGGCGACTCCCTTTACAACTTCGACCGTCCGTTCCGGGAAGATGAAATCCTGGGGCGGGTGGTTGCGATGGAGCGCGACGGCCGACAGGTGGATCCCAATCCTTCCTGGTGGCATGGCGCGGTGCGCTTTCTTCTTCGGCGGTCGGAGCTGTGCGTCCGCCTGCTGCTGCGCTGGAAGGGTTGGAGCGCGCGGAAGCTTCCCGCTGCTGCTCAGGTAGATACGAACTCGCTGGGGATGTGAGCGAAAAACTCCGCCGGTGATACTGCGGAGACGCGGCATTTTGTGGTATACAGGCTGCACAATTTGTTTCGTGCCAGAAGTTGGAGGAATCACACGCCCGAGGAGGAACGACCATGCCGAACCCCTGCCGTCCCTGCAGTTCCGCGAAGTTTAGAAAGCCGCTGAATTTGCCGCGCCGCGCCGGGCGCATCGGGTCGGTGCTTCTGGTGGTTGCGGGCGTCGCCGGCCTCGGCTCTTCGATGAGCGCGCAGGAGTTCGCACACCCGGCGGTAGACCCGCAGGTGCAGCGCAACGTTCAGGATTGGCTGGACGCGGGACGAGGGATTCCCGACGACTGGACCACGCATCATCTGGTATTTTCCAACCCCGGCACCGAGCAGGAAGCGCTCGAGAGCGGCAGGGTTGACCGCTGGCGCACAATCGTCAACGACCCCCGATTTACGCTGCAACAGATCAAGCGCGGCACCGCGGCGACATCGCTCGACGCCGATGTTTCCGCCGCCGCTCCTGCGGCTGCCACATCGGGCCGGGGACCGGGCACGCAGGGGCCAGGGAGCACGAAATCGGCGGTCAAGAAAGATTGGTCCGAGGGCTTAAAAGCCGGCACCATCAACTCGAACACCTATCCGGCGAAATGGTCGTCGGGCACGGCGGGTTCGAACGGTTTGACTACGGCCAGTTGTTCCGGCGACTTCGTGGTTTTTCCCACGGGCGTGGCGGGCTCAGGGACACAGGCCAGTCTGATTTCCTACTACAACATCTACTCCGGCTGCAGCGGAACTGCGCCCGAGGTCGATTGGGCCTACAACACAGGCGGCACGGTGACTCTGTCTCCGGTATTCTCCTACACGGGCAATCAGGTCGCGCTCATCCAGACTTCGGGCACGACTGCCAGCCTGGTTCTGTTGAAGTTTCCGTTGACCCCGCCGGGAACCGGGACGCTTGGCGCCCCGATCGCTCCTACGTCGGAATCAGCCAGTGCGTTTTATAATTCGGGCGCGGGCTGCACAGCGCCCTGCTCGACCACCGTCGCGTTGAGCGGAACCGTCAACGACACCTGGTCGGCTCCCTACTACGATTTCCTGTCGGACCAGCTTTTTGTCGGCGACTCCACGGGAAAACTGCACCGGTTCAGCCCGGTGTTCAACGGAGCATTGGCCGAGGACACGACTTCCCCCTGGCCGGTCCAACTGAAGCGCGGCGCAACCAACGACACCAACCAGACGAACGGACCGGTGTATGACTCTACCTCCGGAAACGTATTTGTTGGCACCGTGGGCACCGGAAGCGGCAGCACTGGCGGCTACTTGTATTCCGTAGGTGGAACGTCAGGCACGATCAACGGTTATTCTTCCGTCCAGCTCGACACCCATTGGGGTCTCAGGGACTCGGTTCTGGTAGACTCCACCGCTGCGAGGGTGTACGCCTTTACCGGATACGACCCCACCGGCGATTCCGGTGTGTACCAGTTTTCAACGACCGGCTTCTCCGGCTCTACGGCCACGATTAAAGAGATCGAGACCGGCGCAGGGTGCAACAGCACCGACCTCTGCTACATGATGTCGGGCACATTCGACAACACCTACTTCACGTCGGCGAGCGGCACCAGTCCCACTGGATATTTATACCTGGGTACTACCAACGCGCCCGCCACTCTGTACCAGATACCGATCACATCGAATGCGATGGGCACGGCGGTTAGCGAGGGGGCCGTGGCGGATTCCAACTACTATGGCCGGTTCTCCCCGATCACCGAGTTCTATAACGCGAGCGTCACGAACGCTGCCACGGCGGCAACGGCCACCGGTACCTTTACCTCGGGATTCGGTGATCCCACCGGAACCATCACCATTGAAAATAGTGTGACGAGCAAAACGCTGACCTTGTCACCGAGCACCAGCAACGCCTGCAGCAGCGCTACCGTTGGAACTTACACTGTTTCCGGAAACCACGCGACCGATGCCTCGGACGTGGAGGCGGCCATTAACAGCACAAGCTGCCAGACTACGTACGCAATCGGCTTTACCGCGAGCTACACCTCCGGCAGCGATGCATTCGAAATCATCCAGGGGACAACGGGACCTACGCCCACCTTTACACTGGGAGGAACGTCGATCGACTTCAGCTGGAGTGCCGTGACTCCTGGCAAGAACAGTTCGACGGGCGCGGATTTGATCTTCTTCAGCGTCTGGGTCGGCACGGAGGCTGGCTGTACCGACAACGACGCCGATGGTTGCGTCATGAGTTTCAATGTCACATCTCCCAGCGCAGTAACGTTTCTGGGCGCGCTGAATGAACCCTCCGGGACCACCGCTTACGTGCCGCCGACGGGCGGGATGATCATCGACAACTCGGTGGGATCTGGAACCCTGGCCGGGGCATCGCAGATCTACTTCCTGACCACGGACAACGCCGCGACCTGCGGGAACGGCACGACGGGGGTTTGCGCGGTACAGACTTCGCAGACGGCTCCGTAAGCCAGCGGCAAACGAGGCGCCTTGCCAACTTCGACCGTCCGTTCCAGGATCAGAGATTCTGGAACGGACGGTTCGTATCGTGTGCGGACGGTCGGTTGACGTCAATTTTTCTTGCTGGCATGGAGCGGTGTGCCTTCTTCTCCGGCGGCCGGGGACGTGTGTTCGCCTCCTGACATCGGCGGTTGCGCAATGCAGGCAGCGCAGGACGCTCCGCGGAAGGATGGTAGAATCGCGCATACGCATGCTGGCGGACGCGGCCGGCGAGAGGATGGCGGTGAGGGTATGGGTGCGATCTATGTAGCGCGCAGCTCCGAGGTTGCGGCGCGGATGCTGGGCGGCGAGATGATGATCATGTCGGCGCGCGATTCCACGCTGTTCAGCCTGAACGAGACGGCGTCGGCCATCTGGCAGGCAGCGGACGGGCGGACACCGCTCTCCGAGATTGTGGAGCGGGTGCTGTGCGCCGGCTATGAGGTTGCGCCGCAAGAGGCGTTGCAGCACGCCGAGGAACTGGTGCGGGAGCTGGCCGGGCGCGGCATCCTGCGCATCTCCGGGGAACCGATTGCGGAGCCCGCCCCTTGAGCCTGATGGATGAGCTCAGCAGCCGGGCGCTGGCGCTGGGAGTTCCGCTGAGCGTCCACCTCGACCTGACCTACCGCTGCAACGAACGCTGCGTGCATTGCTACCTGGACCACGAAGACCACGGCGAGATGAATACCGCCGAGATCAAGGGCCTGATGGACCAGCTGATGGACGCGGGAGTTTTCTTCCTGGTCTTCAGCGGCGGCGAGATCTTTATGCGCCGCGACCTCTACGAGCTGATCGAATATGCGCGCTCGCATATGTTCTGCCTGAAGCTGAAAACCAACGCATTCATGATCGGCGAGAAAGAGGCAGACCTGCTGGCGGGGATGCATCTGGATGGCGTGCAGGTAAGCATTTACTCGCACCGGCCCGAAGTTCACGACGCGATTACGATGCTGCCGCATTCGCTGGAGCGGTCGGTGGCGGGGATCCGGCGGCTGCGCGAGCGGGGCATACGGGTGATTATCGCCAATGTTCTGATGATGCAGAACCTGGCGGACTACGCCGGGGTAAAGGCGCTGGCCGTGGAACTGGGCGCCGAATACACGATCGACCCGACGATTACACCGATGATCAGCGGAGACCGTTCGCCCATGGAATTGGGGATCGGCCGCGAGGAACTGCAGAGCGTTTTCCGGAACCCGGAACTGGTGGGCAACGTGGGCGAATTCTGCGCTCCGCCGCCGGCCTACATCGGCGACGACGTGCTGGACGAGGTGCCGTGCTCTGCGGGGCACACGGCCTGCTATGTGTCGCCGTATGGCGATGTGTATCCGTGCGTGCAGTTTCCGTTGCCGACGGGGAACGTGCGGAAGGAAAAGTTTCTGGATATCTGGCGCGGCTCGGCGGCGATGAACGAGGTGCGCTCGATTCGGGCGCGCGATTTGCCGGTGTGCTCCACCTGCTCGCACGTTGGGACGTGCACGCGGTGTCCGGGACTGGCGTTTATGGAAGGCAATATGCGCGGGCCGTCGTCGGCGGACTGCGAGAAATCGTTTGCGCGTACCGGGGTGACGACGGCGGGGCAGAAGCTTCGGCAGTCCGGCGGGAGACTGGTGCAGATCGCCGGGATTGGGTAGGAGAAAACACTCCAGTTTGGGAGGTTGAAAAGCCTCTGGAGCGGGATGAAATATTTGGACGGCGCAGGGGTTCTTCGCTGCGCTCAGAATGACACCTCTTTTTAAAGGAAGATCAAAGCAAGATCAAAACAAAAAACATAAACAGAGAAAGACGCTCATCGTGACGCGCTCATGATTGCGCCGATTCGGGCGGCGGGTACGGCTGAATCCAATTCGCCACGGGTAGGCGGCGCGAGGGATGCAGTACACTAGGCCCGTGGCGAAGACCGTCGAGTATGCGCGCGTCCGTTTGAACCGACTGGCGGGGGAGTTGCGCCATCTGCCGCGCACCTTTGGGCTGGTGCGCGAGGCGTGCGGTCGGCTGACGATTCTGTGGGCCGTGCTGCTGGTGGCGCAGGGTCTGTTGCCGGTTGCCACGGTGTACCTGACGCGCTCCATCGTGAGCCGGGTGATGGTGGCCAGCTTTCTGGGCGGCCAGTGGCAGGCCATCCGCGCGGTGCTGGTGCGGGCGGGGTGGATGGGCGCGGTGGTGCTGGCGACGCAACTATTGCGCGGCGCAACGGCTTGGGTTCGTACCGCACAGGCGGAGCTGATCCGGGACCACCTTTCGGGGCTGATTCAGAGAAAGTCGCTGGAGGTGGATCTGGCGTTTTACGACTCCAGCGACTTCTACGACCACCTGCATCGGGCGCGGATGGAAGCTTCGCATCAGCCGGTGGAACTTCTGGAAGGCCTGGGTTCTCTGCTGCAGGGCTGCATTACGATGGCCGCCATTCTGGCGATCCTGATTCCATTTGGGGCTCTGCCGCCGCTGGCGCTGCTGTTGAGCATGGCTCCGGCGCTGTATGTGGTGGTGCGGCTGGCGCAGCGGCGGCATCAGTGGCACCAGCGGACCACCATCGATAACCGGCGGGCGTGGTATTACGACACGCTGCTGACCGACGGCGAAAAGGCGGCCGAGATCCGGCTGTTCGAGGTGGGCGGGCATTTCCTGGAGGCGTTTCAGCGGGTGCGCCGGCGGTTGCGGCATCAGCGGCTGCGGCTGGCAAAGCAGGAGAGCGTATCGGAGTTGTGGGCCGGGACGGCGTCGCTGCTGATTCTGGCCGCGACCATGGCGTGGATGGTGCTGCGGGCGATCCACGGACGGGTTTCGCTGGGCGACCTGGCACTGTTCTACCAGGCGTACAACCAGGGCTATGGACTGTCGCGAACGCTGCTGGACAACGTAGGCAAGCTGTATGAGAACAGCCTGTTCCTGGGCAATCTGTTCGAGTTTATGGATTTGAAGCCGCAGATTGCTTCGGCGGCCAACGCGCGGCCGGTGCCTTCGCCTCTGCGGTCGGGCATTCGCTTCGAGCGGGTGAATTTTCAATATCCGGGAAGCAGTCGGCAGGTGCTGCGGGACTTCAGCCTGGAGATCGAACCGGGGCAGATGGTGGCGCTGGTGGGTCCGAATGGCACCGGCAAGAGCACGCTGCTCAAGCTGCTGTGCCGCTTCTACGATCCGGACAGCGGAGCGATTACCCTGGACGGAGTCCCGCTGCGCGAGATCTCGCTGGCGGAGCTGCGGCGCTCGATGTCGGTGTTCTTCCAGCAGCCTGTCCGGTACAACGATACGGTGAGGGCCAATATCCGGTTTGGCGACTTGCGGCTGACGGATGCGGAGTTTTCGCAGGAGCTGGAAAAAAGCGCCGCGGTCTCCGGACTGGATGAGATCGTCAGCCGCCTGCCGAAACGATATGAGACGGAGTTGGGACGGGACTTCCTGGAAGGGACGGAGCTGAGCGTTGGGGAATGGCATCGCCTGGGGCTGGTGCGGGCCACCCTCCGGCAGGCGCAGATCCTGATTCTGGACGAGCCGACGAGCGCCATGGACCCCTGGGCCGAGCTGCGGTGGGCCGAACGTTTGCGCGCCGTGGCGGAGAAGCGGATTACCATTCTGATTACCCATCGGTTTACCACCGCGATGTTCGCCGACGTGATTCACGTGATGGACGATGGACGCGTGGTGGAGTCGGGCAGCCACGCGCAGCTGCTGGCCAAGGGCGGCGTGTACGCGGAGGGATGGGCTTCGCAGGCGAGGGTGTGAACGGATTGTGCTTGCGTGCGAAGGTTGAGGCCGAAATGACCAGGAGCGACAGTGGAGATTTGAGGGTCCTTCGCTTGGGCTTCGCGGCGGGTACGCGGCAACAGACGCCGCTCCGGCCGCGGGCGCTCGGCGCTCAGGATGACACTTTCCTGTAAAACCTTCCTGTAAATACGATGACATTCTTTCATACAGAGACGAACGCTGCGCGCGCCGGTGCCCAATCTCCGGAAGCGGAAGTGCTTTTTGCTTGCAGCCGCGCCGACGGCGCAGGCGTGCAAATCCCCGAAAAACTGGACTGGGCGGCGTTGGTGGAGGCCGCCGAGTATCACGGGCTGGCTCCGATCCTGCACGGCGTGGTGGAGCGGGCGCCGGCCGGGCAGGTGCCGGAAGACGCGGCCCGGCTGCTGCGCGACTGCTACCGGGATTCGGCCCGGCGCAACCTGATCTTTACCGCCAAGCTGCTGGAGCTGCTGGACGCATTTGGGGGCGAGGGCGTGGAGGTGGTCGCGGTGAAGGGGCCTGTCCTGGCGGAAATGCTGTATTCCGACCCGGTGTTGCGGCCGTTTTCCGATCTGGACCTGCTGGTGCGCAAGCAGGACGTTGCCTCGGCGCTGGGGATACTGACGCGGGCAGGCTACCGGCTTGGGGAGCATCTGGCGCGGCTCTCCGCGCGCGGCTTGCTGCGGCTGGAGTTTGAGGTGCTGCTGCAAAATGCACAGATGCCGCCGGTGGATCTGCAGTGGGAGATTGGCCTGGGGGATTATCCGTTCTGCTACGACCCGGAGATTCTGTGGCGCTCGCGGCAGCGGACGCGGATTGCGGGACGGGAAGTGGCGGGGCTTTCGCCGGAGAGCCTGATGCTGTTTCTGTGCGTGCACGGGGCCAAGCATATGTGGTCGCGTCTGCACTGGCTGGGGGATCTGGCTCGCCTGGCGCGGCGGCAACCGGATTGGGAGGCGGCGCTGGAGACCGCGACCCAGGCTGGATGCCTGCGGCCCGTGCTGCTGGGATTGCTGCTGGCGCACGAGGTGGCGGGGGCGGCGGTTCCGGAGGCGATTGTGCGGCGGGCGGGCGAGGTGGAAGCGGTGCGGCGGCTGGCGGAGCAGGTGGTTTCGCGGTTGAACCGTATTCCGCCGGATGTGCCGGACGGGGTGGAGCTGACGAGATTCAACGCTCTGCTGGCGGAGCAGAGGTGGAAGCAGGTGCGGCACTACGCAGGGATGCTGCGGGCTCCAACGGATGAGGAGCTGAAGCTGGTGGCGCTGCCGGAAAGGTTGTTTTTCCTTTATTACCCGCTGCGTGCGGTGCGGCTGGCGCTGAAGTACGGCGCGCGGCTGCTGGGCCGCTGAGGGCGGGCGCTTTGGGGAAATGGGCGGCGGCTAAAGTGAGGAAGGTCAGTGGCCGTTGGGTACCTAGAGAGGCAACCGGTACGGATTGACTTGTTCCAAAACGGCAACCTATACTGAGCTGAGTTCCAGAAAAGTGAGTAGTCACTCTCTACGGCGATTTTATTGTCGCGCCAGAGGAGTGCTCTGTGGTTGGAAGAGTTGCGTCCCTATGACTGAAACGACTGGCAGTAAAGACCGTATGATTGCCGCCGCCGCGGAGCTGTTTGCGCGCGCCGGATTTAACGGCGTCACCACCAGGGACATTGCGCAGAGCGCGAATGTGAGCGAAGGCAATATTTTCCGCTATTTCCCCAGCAAGCGGGACCTGTTTATTGCCGCCATCGATTTCGAGCTGGGGAAGCTGAGCTTGCGCACCGAGGCCTTGGAGCGGATTGCGAACGTGGACGATTCGCGGGCGGCGCTGCGCACCCTGTTCGAACTGATTACGGAGACCGTGGTGAAGCAGCCGGAACTGGTGCGGCTGCTGCACTTCAGCGCGCTGGAGTTTGGTCCCGATCTGGAGCCGGTGTACCGCAGGCATCTGGATACGATTATCACGGCCTCGGCGAAGAACTTTGAAAAATGGTCGCGGAACTACGGGTTCCGCGACCTGAGCGCGCGCGTCACGGTGCTGTCGTTTGTGGCGACGGTGGTGCTGCTGCAGAACTATCCGGTGTTTACCGGCGCGGACCTGCCGTTTCCCTCGGTGGAGAGCGCCGCGGCGGCCTATGCGGAGCTGTGGTACCGGGTGCTGAGCGATGAACCGAAGGTGCTGGGAAATTAGCCGGGGCGAGAGTCTGAACGGCTTGGGATGCACGGGGATCGATTGCTAGAAGCTAGCCGGCGGTAACACCGGCTGGCGCAATTTCAGGAGTGGCGCATGGCTGGGAATCAGATGGGCGGGATGAATCAAGAGGGTCTGACGGCGGGCTACAGCGGCTTGCCGATGTCGATGAACGGCAGGGGCTCCCAGGGCGAAGAAGCGTCATTTTCCGGCCTTTGGCAGACGATCGTCAAGCGCAAGCTGATCATCCTGCTCACCACGGCGATGATTTTCGGCATGGTGGCGTGGACCACTCTGCGTACCAAACCGGTGTATGAAAGCATGGTCCGGTTGCAGATCGACCCGAGCCGCGCTTCGAACCTGGGGCTGGAGGACGTGGTCAACGAAAAGAGCAGCGACGACTCGGACAGCCGCATGTCAACCGAGGTAAAGCTGATCCAGAGCGACTCGGTGGCGATCCGGGTGATCAATGCGCTGGGACTGGCGAAGCGGCAGGATTTTGCGGGGCCGCAGGCGGCGAAGGCCACGGTCACCGATCCGCGGGATATGAGCCCTCTGGACCGGACACGGATCCTGGGAATGTTCGAAGGGGCGTTATCGGTGCGGATTGTTTCGGGTACCCAGCTGGTGGAGCTGCGTTATCGCAGCACGGACCCGAAGCTGGCGACCGAGATCGTCAATGCGGTTGCGGATCAGTACATGCAGCGCAATTTCCAGACCCATTACGAGGGAGCGGTACAGGTCTCGAACTGGTTGTCCAAGCAGATGGAAGAGCTGCAGAGCAAGGCCATCGAAGCCCAGCAGAAGCTGGCGGAGTTTCAGAAGCAGAACAACATCCTGGGCTCGGATGAGAACGACAACATCATTACCGACCGGCTTAAATATCTGAACCAGCAGGTGACGGAGGTAGAGGCGGATCGCATCGTGAAAGAAGCGCGGTACCGCATGTCGCAGACCGCAGATCCGGAACTGGTGGGATCGACGGTGAGCAACCCGAACCTAAGCGCGTTGCGCGGCCAGGAATCGGAGATGAAAGCGCAGCTGGCAGAGCTGAATTCGAAGTTTGGCAGCGGATATCCGAAGGTGCGCGAGACGCAGGCGCAGTTGGCCCGCCTGGAGACGGCCATCAAGGCCGAAGTCAAGAGGACGCAGGACCGGCTGGAAACCGAGTATCTGGCGTCCGGCAAGACGGAGTCGCTGTTGCGCGCGCAACTGGACGAGCAGAAGGATGCCGCCTACAAGTTGAACGAACATGCGGTGCAATATTCGGTGTTGAAGCACGAGGTGGAGACCAGCCGGGAACTGTACGACACGCTGCAGGTGAAGCTGCAGGTGGCGGGCGTGACGGCGGGATTGAATTCGAGCTATATCACCGTGGTGGATCCGGCGGAAATTCCTGCGTCGCCGATTGCGCCCAATGTCCATTCGAATCTTATGATGGGACTTTTCGGCGGCCTGCTGACCGGTTTGCTGCTGGCCTTCATGACGGAGTCCATGGATGATACGGTGAGCACTTCGGCGGAACTGGAGGCGTGCAGCGGCTTGCCGGTGCTGTGCAGCGTGCCCACCAATCAGATGGAGCGGCGGCTGAAGGGAGTCGTGGCGCCAGCGGACAAGGCCGGTCTTATGTCTCCGATGCTGATGAACTCTCCGCGCTCCCAGGCTGCGGAGGCATTCCGCGGATTGCGAACTTCGCTGTTGCTGTCGACTCCCGACCTGCAACCCAAGGTGATTGCGGTTGTGAGCTCGATTGCCACCGAAGGAAAGACTACGGTGACGGCCAATCTGGGGGTCTCGTTCGCGCAACGGGGAGAATCGGTTCTGCTGATTGATGCCGATTTACGGCGCTCCTCGCTGCACTCTCAGTTCGGCCTTCCCTATGCCAAGAACGGATTGAGTACGCTTCTGACCCAGAGGACGGCGGAATCCGGGATCGTTGCGCCACTGGAGGCGCTGCCGAACTTGAAATTGTTGCCGGCCGGTCCACATCCACCGAACCCCGCGGAATTACTCGGATCGAAGCGGATGCTGGAGTTGCTGGAGCAGTTGTCGACCCAGTATGACCGCATCCTGATCGATACGCCTCCGATTCTTTCGGTGGCCGATTCGCTGGCGCTGGCACACCATGCCGACGCCGTGGTGCTGGTGGTGCGCTCCGGGGTTGCGCGCAAGAAAGCGGTGATGCGAGTGCGCGATTTGCTGGCGCGCGCCAACACCAACCTGGTTGGTGTCGTATTCAACTGCGTGAACCTGCAACTGGAAAACTACTACCGTTCGCAGGGAACAGGGTATGGCAAGGCGATGGGGAACTACTACCATGCCGGAGACGGCGAGGCGAATTAACCAAATGCGCGGAATTCATTTAACCATGTTGCAGAGGGCAGCTACGATGCGTTGGTGCAGGGATCGGATGTTACCGGCATTGCTGGTGGTGATGGTTGCGCTGCCGTTTGCCGTCTGGGCACAAGCAGCGGCGCCGGTAGCGGTGAGTGTGGCGGTTCCGGGGCCACCGCATGCCCTGCGTATCAACTCCGGCGATCTTCTCGACATCGGCGTGTTCGACACTCCGGAGTTGTCGGGGAAGCTGCGGGTGGATGAATCCGGGCAGATCACGATCCCGGTTGCGGGAGTGATGAAGATTGCGGGTATGACGGCGGAAGAGGCGGCGACCGCGGTCGAGGCCAAGCTGCGCGACTCGGACATGATGAAGGACCCGCATGTCACGGTCTTCATCTCCGAGTTCGCCACCCAGGGCGTGACGGTAGCCGGAGAGGTGAAGAGCCCAGGCATCTATCCTTTGCTGGGCAGCCACGGACTGGTGGACATCCTGACGGCGGCGGGCGGGCCCACCGCGATGGCGGGCCGGATGGTGAGCGTGACCCACAGATCCGATCCGGCGCACCCGGAGATGGTTCGGCTGGCCAGCAAGCCCGGAGAAATCATTGCGAATGTGGATATCCAGCCTGGAGACACGGTGGTGGTCTCGCGGGCGGGCGTTGCGTATGTGGTGGGAGATGTGGCCAAGGCAGGCGGCTTCCTGATTGAGAGCAACGACCGGCTGACGGTGTTGGAGATCATGGCGCTGGCCGGCGGGACAACTCGTACCTCGGCGAAGGACAGAGCGCGGTTGATCCGCAAGTCGCCCAACGGCCGCGAGGAAATGCCGATTCCGCTGAAAGCGATGCTGATGGGAAAGGTGAAGGATATGCCGGTGGAGGATGGAGACATTCTCTTCATTCCATCCAGCGGGGGCAAAGCCGCGCTGTACCGTGGAACCGATGCAGCGGTGGGGATCGCCACAGGGTTTGCGATGGCCGGACATTAATCAGGGCTTGATTCAGAAGCTGCGGGCCGATGCTTGAGGGCGAGGAAGCTGACAAGTTGTGGAAATGACGAGCTATCGTGCGGAAGCCAAACCCGACGGGAATCCAGAAGAGGGGATCGTTTGTACGCTCTTCGAGGGGGACTACCATTTCGGCCTGGCGGCACTGATTAATTCGCTGGTAGGGAATGGCTTCCAGGGATGTATCGCGGCCGGGTACCGGGGCGCGCTGCCGCCATGGATCGGCCAGCTGAAGCCGTTGAACGGAGCTGCTGCGGGTACCGGTTACGAGATCTGTCCGGGAGTTCGCATCGATTTTATCGCTCTCGATACTCCGGTGCACTTTACCAATCTGAAGCCGGATTTCATGCGGCAGTTGATCCGCGAGCGGGGTTGCAAGTACATCTACTACTTCGACCCGGACATCGTGATTCGGTGCGCGTGGTCATTTTATGTTCAGTGGGTACGGCATGGCGTTGCACTCTGCGAAGACGTGAACGGAAGCCTGCCCGCCAACCATCCACTGCGCTACCACTGGATGGAACTGGTTTCGCCTTCGGGGTTCAACAATCCGCAACCTCTTTCCCGGTATTACAACGGGGGCTTCATCGGGCTGCCTGCCAGTTGCAGCAGCTTTCTGGATCTTTGGCAGGAGGTGACGCGGATTGCGGAATCGGTGGGCTTTGATGCCAGAGGGTTTGGGACGGGTGACCGGACGAACCCATTTTTCCGGGCCGATCAGGACACGTTGAATATTTCGGCGATGTATACCGAGCATCCGTTGACGACGATCGGCGCCGACGGAATGGATTTTGTCCCCGGAGGCGGGACGATGTTCCATGCGATCGGCCCGCTGAAACCGTGGCGCAAACAGATGGTAGTGTCGGCGCTGAGCGGGATTCCGCCGTCGGGATCGGACAAGGCGTTTATGGCGAATCTTACGCATCCGATTCGCCCGTACAGCGGCTTCGGCCTGGCGAAGAAGCGGTTCAGCTGCAGAGTTGGAGCGATGATCGGGAGATTTTATCACCGGCGCTAGGGCAGGCCGGGCGGCGACGATTGAGGTTGCCGCTGCGGCGTTCCGTATTGCGCGAGGCGAACGATGATTCAGATAGTGCCGGCCCTGCCGCCGTCCACCAATGGTCTTGGCGATTACGCCCTGGAAGTTGCCGGGGCGATGCGCAGCGAGTTTGGACTGGACACCGGGTTTGTGGTGGGGAATCCGGAGTGGCAGGGGCCCGAGGAAGTGGCAGGATTCAAGGTGCGGAAGGTGGCGGCAAGATCCGCCAGGGACCTCGAAGAGACGCTGCTGGAGGCGGCACAGGGCGGGGAACCGCGAGTGCTGCTGCAACTTTCCGGCTATGGGTATTCCGGGCGCGGGTGTCCGTGGTGGCTGATGCAGGGACTGCGTCGCTGGCGGGCACGGCAGAGCGATGCACGGCTGGTGACGATGTTTCATGAGCTGTATGTGGAAGCCCCGCCGTGGACGACGAGTTTCTGGGTGAGTCCGGCGCAGAGGATGGTGGTGAAAGGCATCGCGCGGCGCTCCGACGTTGCGGTGACGAACATACAGCGGTACCGGGACCGTTTGGAGCGATTCGATCCCTCCAAACGGGGTGGAGTGGGGACGCTGGCGGTTCCGTCCAATGTGGGCGAGCCGTTGGAGCCTGGAGAACTGGGCCGGCGCGCCAGGAGCATGGTTGTGTTCGGCCAGCCGGGATCGAGAATGCGGTGTTATGCGACGCAGAAGGCCGCGATGCAACGGGCGTGCGAACTGCTTGGCATTTCCGAGGTCCACGATGTTGGCGAGAGCATGGACGGGATTCCCGAGCGGGTGGGCGATCTCCGGGTACGGCGGCATGGGGTGTTGAGCGGCGCGGAGTTGAGCTTGCTGCTGGCGGAGTGCGTGGCGGGTTTTGTCACCTATCCGCGGGCTTTTTTAGCCAAGTCCGGAGTCTTTGCCGCCTATTGCTCGCACCGCATGATCCCTGTGCTTCCCGTCATGCCCGGCGATACGCGGCCGGACGCAGATGGCATCGCGGGTGGAGTTCACTACTTGAGCGTGGCCGGGAAACAAGCGGGAGAGGTAGCTGCGGAGCATGCGCAAGCCATTGCCGACGCGGCGTGGAATTGGTACCAGGGCCACGGTGTAAAGAGTCATGCGCGAGCGTTTGCCGCCGCGCTGCGGAGCTGAGGAGAACCGGATGCCACAGCAAAAGTCGAGGGGTCGACGAGCATGAAGATCCTTTTGTCTTCTTACTTCTTTTTGCCCAGCATCGGCGGAGTGGAGGGCTTCTCCGCGATGCTGGCCGAACAGTTCACGCTGCGCGGACACGAGGTCGTGGTGGTGACGAACACGGCTGGTGAGAGCGCCTGCGCGCCGTACACGGTTGTGCGCTGCCCAAGCAAACGCCAGATGTTCGATTTAGTGCGCTGGTGCGATGTCTACCTGCAAAACAATATCAGCCTGAACTTTGCCTGGCCCCTACTTTTCTGCCGTCGGCCGTGGGCGATCATCAATAACGGGATCGCTCTGGAGAACGACCTGATGGGCCGCCTCAAACGGTTCTGCGCGCGCTTTGCAACCACCTCCGGCGTCAGTCCGGACGCGGCGCGCAACATCGGGGCCGAAACCGTGGTTTCCAGTTGCTATGACAGCGACTTGTTTCGAGAACTGCCGGATGTGGATCGAGAACTGGAACTGATCTATCTTGGCCGGCTGGTGTGGATTAAAGGCGTCCATGTCCTGCTGGAAGCCCTCCACCAGCTCAAGCTGAGCGGGATGACGCCACGGCTCACGATTGTTGGAAGCGGTCCGGAGGAAGCGGCGCTTCGGGAGATGGTGACCTCGCTCCAGCTCACCGGGCAGGTAACGTTTGGCGGAGTGAAGCGCGATGCCGCGCTGGTTCGCGAGCTGAATCGCCATAGAATCATGGTGGCTCCGTCGATCAGCGGGGACGGACTCCCCATTGTTGCACTCGAGGGCCTCGCCTGCGGCTGCGTGCTGGTTGGTGCTGAAACCGGGCTGACGGAGGCGATCGGGCCGTGCGGGATGATCTTTCCCAACGGCGATGCGACGGCCCTTGCGAACTGCCTCAGAGAGCTGCTCTCGGATGCAGCTAGAATTTCAGCTTTCCGCAATCAGGCCGCAGGCCACCTTGCACAGTTCACCAAAGTATACGTTGCCGATGCCTATTTGAAGATCTTGCAGCCGCTTTGCCAAGGTTCACAGGGATAGGGGAAATCTCAGGTCATGGAACTTGTTTCAGGCCCAACGGCGAATCCGCAGAGCGAAGTGCAGGACCGCGAGACCCGCGATACGCAGGTCCGGTCTGTATTCGCCTCCCTGTGCAGCATCATTCCGGGGCGGAGCGCTGCGAAGGGTGCTCCGCAAAAGAGCGGATACATGCCGACGCTGGATGGCTGGCGGGCGCTTGCGATACTGGCGGTGATTTTTTTCCATGATTCGATTCACACAGCGGGGGTGTTGAACACGCGCTGGCTCCATGAGTATGGGGGCCTGGGCGTGGACGTGTTTTTCGCGATCAGCGGCGTGTTGATTTGTTCCCGCCTGATGGATGAAGAGCGTATCCATGGCAAGATCAGCCTGAAGGATTTCTATATACGCCGGGCGTTCCGGATCCTGCCGCCGGCTTTTCTTTACCTCGGTGTGGTTTCCATTTTATCGGCCTTCTCGGTGATTGAAGTTACCCGGGGGGAGCTGGCGGAATCTCTCCTGTTCTGCCGCAATACCACGCATTTCCTGACATTAACCGCGAATTATGCGGGACATTGGTATACCGGTCATTTCTGGTCGCTCTCACTGGAAGAGCAGTTCTATCTGCTACTGCCGACGCTTCTGGTATTGGTCACGAAGCGTTATAGAGCGCACGTTCTCGGAGTCCTGGCTGTAGCCGTGATGATTCACCGTGCCGTGTTACTGCAGACCCGCGAGTGGTGGTCGGTCGAGTACCATCCTGATATCCGAATCGATGCACTGTTGGTGCCAGCAATGATCGCGATTCTGGCATCTTTACCACAAATTCGACCGTTGTTTCAAAGATTTCTGCGGGTTTGGCCGCTTGGGGTCGTCCTGTTCCTCTGTCTCGTTCCCCTTGGGATGGACACTGCGTGGCAGGCGACGGTGTTCATCTGGTTGCTGCCTTTAATCATTTTGGGTTCGGTACTGCATCCGGGGAATGTTTTGGGGAGATTGCTGGAATGGAGTGTGCTCCGCTATATCGGACGCATCTCCTACAGTCTTTATCTGTGGCAACAATTGTTTTTTACCGGCCACCTTTTGGGAGATTGGCATCCGCTTGGTAGGCTCCAGAGCTGGCCGTGGCGGCTAGCCATTACTTTTGCGCTTGCCATTCTCAGCTACCACCTGATGGAGCGCCCTATGATGACGCTGGGACGCAAGC
>Ga0316217_10000169_pt1 | contig 99356 bp, 86 predicted proteins | sample 1anoAmetaG_FD_203633 | JGI IMG/M metagenome (GOLD analysis project Ga0316217, IMG submission 203633) | Freshwater microbial communities from Trout Bog Lake, Wisconsin, USA - 1anoA | ecosystem: Environmental > Aquatic > Freshwater > Lake > Hypolimnion/Profundal zone | place: USA: Wisconsin...
CCTTTTGTAGCTGAATATGGTTCTTCATGGCAGACTCCTTTGGTTGAATTACCAAGGAACATACCATGCTGGTGTGACAGAATAAGTCGCATCAGGCCAGTGGCTGAAGATTAACACCAATCAGGATCCCCTTTGTGTTCCCTGATGACCCGCAGGAAGGCGTCGCCGTAGCGCGCCAGCTTGTGCTGCCCCACCCCGGTGACCTTCAAGAGCTCCCACTTGTCCTTGGGCACCTGTGACGCCATCTCCGCCAGCGTCGCGTCGGCAAAGACCACGAAGGGCGGCACCTGCTGCTCGTCGGCGATCTCCTTCCTGAGCGCCCTCAGCTCCTGGAACAACCCGCGATCGTAGCTGGTCTTCCGGGCGGCGGACTTCTTCTCGACCACCCGTGCGTCGCGCGGCCGGGCGAGTTCCAAGCGCTCCTCGCCCTTTAAAAGCGGGCGGGCCCGCTCGGTCAGCTTCAGCACGGAATAGGCCGCCAGGTCCTGCTCCAGGTAGCCCAGGTGCAGCAGTTGACGGATCAGGCCGCCCCAGGCATCCTGGGAGAGGTCCTTTCCTATGCCAAAGGTGGAGAGCTTGTCGTGGCGCAGTTCCAGCATCCGGTGGTTCTGGGAGCCGCGCAAGACATCGATGACATGCATCATGCCGAAGCGCTGCCCTACCCGGTAGACGCATGAGAGCGCCTTGCGCGCCTCCTCGGTGGCGTCGAAGCACTCGGGCGGGCTCTCGCAGATGTCGCAGTTGCCGCAGTCCTTCTCCAAGCGATCCCCGAAATAGCCGAGTAAAACGCGGCGCCGGCAGGTCTGGGCCTCGGCAAAGCCGGCCATGCAGTTCAGCTTGTGCAGCTCTATCCGGTTCTGCTCGGCGTTGCCGCCGCTCTCGATGAGCCCCCGCGAGATCGCGATGTCGCCGTACCCAAAGAGCAGCAGTGCATCAGCGGGGAGTCCGTCTCGCCCGGCGCGGCCCGTCTCCTGGTAGTAGCTCTCAATGCTCTTCGGCATGTCGTAGTGCACCACGAAGCGGACGTTCGACTTGTCTATTCCCATGCCGAAGGCGACGGTCGCCACCACGACCTTCAGGTCGTCCTTCAGGAAGGCTTCCTGCACCCGGTGGCGCTCCTTGTCCGGGAGCCCCGCATGGTAGGCCGCAGCCTTCATGCCGGAGGCGGCCAGCTTGTGCGCCACCTCCTCCACCCGCTTGCGGGAGAGCGCGTACACGATGCCGGCCTCGTCCTTGCGGCTGGAGAGGAACCCGGTCAGCTGGTTTAAGGGCTTTTTCTTCTCGACGACGGAGTAGCGGATGTTGGGGCGATCAAAACCCGCCACGTAGCAGGCGGCCCCGGAAAGCCCGAGGCGGGAGAGGATGTCCCCCCGGGTCTGGCTGTCGGCGGTCGCGGTGAGGGCGATCATGGGGACGTCGGGGAACAGCTCGCGCAAGATGCCTAGCTGGGCGTATTCCGGGCGGAAGTCGTGCCCCCAGGAGGAGACGCAGTGCGCCTCGTCGATGGCGAAGAGCGAGATGGGGAGGGTTTTTATCCGCTCCAGGAACCCGTCGCTCAAAAGCCGCTCGGGGGCGACGTAGAGGAGCTTCAGGCTCCCCGCGTGCAATTCCGCCAGCACCCGGCGCGCCTCCGCCTCGCCGAGCGACGAGTTATAGCAACCCGCGGCCACGCCGTTCTCGCGCAGGGCATCCACCTGGTCCTTCATGAGCGAGATGAGCGGGGAGACCACCAGGGCCGTTCCGGGGAGACAGAGCGCCGGGATCTGGAAGCAAAGGGACTTGCCCCCGCCGGTCGGCATGAGCACGAAGGCGTCCCCGCCGGAGATCACCTTTTCGACGATCTCCTGCTGCGGGGGGCGGAAGGTCTTGAAGCCGAACACCTCGTTAAGGATCTGTATGGGGGATTCTGGCATGCGCGACCGGTTCCTCTGGCTTCTGGCTTCTGCTGCGGCACTATTATGGAGTCTGTGGTGCCGGGTAATTTGGCCCGGTTTTTCATCACCTTCGAGCAAACTCTCCCTCGCCCTTTGGGAGTGGACTGGGGTGAGGAAACGGGCGCGGGGTTTCCAAATCAACTCACTGCCGAGGTGGTTGTCAACTTACCGGGATAGTTTCAGTACCCCTGCCGGCGCAGCCGAGCCCCCGGTCCCGGAGAAAGCCGCGGGTGAGCGGCGCGCCGTTTTCCGGATCCGAGAGGCCCGGACGCAGGAGATCCTCAAAACCGTCCACGTCGTACCAGGGGGGAAGCAGCGCCGTGGCAAACCCCTCGTTGCGGGCCCTTTCCCGGCTCAGGGCAAGCACCTGTGCACCGGACCAGGGGATATCCCGGAAAAGGGTGCCGTACCCGCCGCTCAGCCCGACCAGATAATAACCGCCATCCTCCGCCGGTCCGAACACCGCCTCGCTTCCTGCTGCCAGCAAACGGAAGGCCTCCTCGATGAAACGAAGCGGCAAGTCGGGGGCATCGGTGCCGATCACGACGCGCGCCCGGAAACCGAGGGTGCCGAGCGTCTCAAAGGCATGCTCCAGCCGCTCGCCGAGCCCACTCCCCTGCTGGGGGACCAGCAGCATGCCGGGCGCCAGATCCCGGAAAAAACCTTCCTCTCCCTCATAGAAGATGACGCTGTCGACCGGGAGATCTCTGACCTTGGCGATGGTGTCCAGGAGCATGCAGCGGTAGAGCTCGGCCCCCTCTTCCGGTGACAGATGGGGGGCGAGCCGCGTCTTGACCCTGCCGGGGAGCGGCGTCTTGGCAAATACGGCAAGAATGTTATTCATTAGAGAGGTGTACCTTAAAACGGGTAAATGAGAGGGTAAAAGCTAGCCTTGTCCACAGTTTTGCCGTTTATCAACAGCTTTGTCCACAGTCAAAGCCTTGACCGGTCCCCTTCTGCGCTATGACTTGCTTCTCTCGATGGCCGCGTAGGCCGAGTGTTTGTGGATCGATTCGAAATTCTCCGCCTCGACGGAAAACCAGGTGATGTTCTCCATGGCGAGCAGCCTCACGGTCGCCTCGCGTACCATGTCCTCGACAAAGCGCGGGTTCTCGTAGGCCCGTTCGGTGACGAACTTTTCGTCCTCACGCTTCAGCAGGGAGTAGACCGGGGAGGAACCGCACTCCTCGATGATCTCGATCAGGTCCTCGATCCAGATGAACTCGCTGTAGCGGACCTGCACCGTCATGATGGAGCGCTGGTTGTGGGCGCCGTAGCTGGAGAGCTCGCGGCTGCAGGGACAGAGCGAGGTGACCGGCACCTTGATGCCGAGCACGAAGTCGAAGCTGTCCGAAAGCGAGGCGCTGAAGGTGCAGGTGTATTCCATCAGGCTTTTGGCGCGGGAAACCGGCGCCATTTTCTCGATGAAATAGGGGAATTCCATCTCCAGGTGCGCGCAGGAGGCTCCCAGCTTCTCCTTCATCTTGGCGAGGATGGTCTCCATCTTGTCGAGGGCGATCTTTTCCCGGTAGCTGTTCAGGATCTCCACGAAACGGCTCATGTGGGTCCCCTTGAAGTGGTGCGGGAGGTCGACATACATGTTGATGCGCGCCACCGTGCTCTGGAAGGAGCGATTCTTGTCCATCACCACGATCGGGTAGGAGATGTCCTTGACGCCGACCTTGCCGATGGCGATGTTCCGGGTGTCGCGGGTGAGCTGGACGTCGGAGAGCGGCGATTTGGGGGCGTCGGACCGGGTCCGGTGCTCCTGGAGCTTGGCTGCGGCTGCGTCTGTTTCTTGGGTCTTTTCTTGGGTCATGCCTTTTTCGCCCCTCACAGTTACCACCGGTAACTGTCATGAATCAGGGTACCCGCGAGGGGTGCCCCTACAGATCTATTTCGTGCAGGGGTTCCCCTTGCGGGTATCCTGTCACCTGTCAACCCTCTCGACATAGCGCACCGGATCCGCCACCCCCGCCTCGGCGAACCCCTTCAGGCGCAACCGGCAGGAGTCGCACAGCCCGCAGGCGGCACCGTCCACGGCCGGGTCGTAGCAGGAATGGGTCAGCGCGTAGTCGACGCCCAGGGAGAGCCCCTTCCTGATGATCTCCGCCTTGGTGAGGCTGATTAGCGGGGTGTGGATCCTCATCCGGCCGCTTCCCTCGACCCCAGCCTTGGTTGCGAGGTTCGCCATGGTCTCGTAGGCCTGGATGAACTCGGGCCGGCAGTCGGGATAGCCCGAGTAGTCCAGGGCGTTCACCCCGATGAAGATGTCGAAGGAGCCGAGCACCTCGGCCCAGCCGAGCGCAAAGGAGAGGAAGATGGTGTTGCGGGCCGGGACGTAGGTGACCGGGATCTCGTTGTCCTCCACCCCCCCCTTGGGCACCGCCAGGTCGGAGGTGAGCGCGCTCCCCCCCATCTTTCTCAGATCGAACTCCACCAGCATGTGGTCCAGCGCGCCCATCGGCCGGGCGTTGCGCTTGGCGACCTCCAACTCCTGCCGGTGCCGCTGGCCGTAGCTGAAGCTGATGGTGTAGGGGTCGAACCCCTGTTCCCGGGCTATGGCCAGGCAGGTGGTGGAATCCAGCCCGCCAGAGTACAGGATAACCGCTTTCTTCTGCATGTTGCACCTCGTTAATAAAAATAAGGCCGCTCCGATGTTCCGGCGCGGCCTCGATGGCTACTCCACGAAGCTCTTCAGCTTCTTCGCCCGGCTGGGGTGGCGCAGTTTTCTAAGCGCCTTCGCCTCGATCTGCCGGATGCGCTCCCGGGTCACCTCGAAGTCCTGACCCACCTCTTCCAGGGTGTGATCGCTCTTCTCGCCGATCCCGAAACGCATCCTGAGCACCTTCTCCTCGCGCGGGGTGAGGGTGGAAAGGACCCGGGAGGTCTGCTCGGAGAGATTCGCCTTGATGACCGCCTCCAGCGGGGATACCACACCCTTGTCTTCGATGAAGTCGCCCAGGTGGGAATCCTCTTCCTCGCCGATCGGGGTTTCCAGGGAGATCGGTTCCTTGGCTATTTTCAGGACCTTCCTTACCTTGTCGAGCGGCAGCGCCATGCGCTCAGCGATCTCCTCGGGGGAAGGCTCGCGCCCGATCTCCTGCACCAGCTGCCTGCTGGTCCGGATCAGTTTGTTGATGGTCTCGATCATGTGGACCGGGATCCTGATGGTCCGGGCCTGGTCCGCGATGGCGCGGGTGATAGCCTGGCGGATCCACCAGGTGGCGTAGGTAGAAAACTTGTAGCCGCGCTGGTACTCGAACTTGTCCACCGCCTTCATGAGCCCGATGTTCCCTTCCTGGATCAGGTCGAGGAACTGCAGCCCGCGGTTGGTGTACTTCTTGGCGATGGAGACCACCAGGCGGAGGTTCGCCTCCACCAGTTCGCTCTTGGCGAGCTTCGCCTTGCGCTCCCCTTCCTCGATGGCCATCAACGCGTTGGCGAGTTCGCAGGCCTTGAAGCCCGACTCCTGCTCGATCTTGCGCAGCTTCTTCTCGGTGGAGCGGTAACGCTTCTCCAGCTTCTGTGCCTCGTCCTGGCTTAAGGAGAGCGCGCTCTGGTATTTGGCCTCCAAGGCGCCGCGCAAACCGTCGAAGGTGGTGAGATAGGGATCCTTTTCGGTCCCGGTCTCCTTCTCCAGTTCGGTGATCTCCTGCATCACCAGGTCGACCTTGCAGGAGAGCTCCTTCAGGCGCTGGGCGATCTTTTCGATGTGCCGGTCCTTGAGGCGCAGCGATTTCAAGAGGTCCGCCATCTTCACCTTGATCTCGGCGTGCTCCTCCAAGAGGCTCTCACGCTCTTTTGCCGCCACGGCTTCGGGCTCCAGGGCGACCTGGATCTCGTCCATGCGCCCGTCGAACTCCCTGATCTCGTCGATGATGGCGAGCACCTTCATGGCCTGGAGATCCTCTTCACCTTCCTCGAGCACCTCCTCCTCGACGTCCTTACTGATCTCGATGGCGCCGATCTGCTGCTTCCTGAGACGCTCGCCCAGGGCGATGACTTCCTTAACGGTGATCGGGGTGTTCAGGATGACGCTCGCCACGTCGCGCTCGCCCACCTCGATCCGCTTCGCGATCTCCACTTCCCCTTCGCGGGTCAAGAGGGAAACGGACCCCATCTCGCGCAGGTACATGCGGACCGGGTCGCTGGTGCGCCCGAGGGTGCCGGGCTCGAACTCCACCTCTTCCTGCTCCCCCTCGTGCTCCTCGTCTTCCTCGAGGTCCATCTTGATCTTGGGGATCTTCACCTTTTGGGCGGAGTCCACGATCTCGATGTCCATATCTCCGAACATGCTCATCACGTCGTCGATCTGGTCGGAAGAGACGATGTCGGGAGGCAGGAGGTCGTTCACCTCTTCATAGGTGAGAAACCCTTTTTCCTTGCCGAGGTCGATGAGCTGTTTCACTTCGTCCATGCTTTTCTTTGCCATTTACCACACTCCGCTGCTACTCTACCTACTATGATAATTTCGATTTCTTATTTCGCAACGTTTCCAGTTCCAGGAGGATCTCCCGGTATCTCGGGGAATCCGGGTCGAGCTGCGCTAGCTCACGCGCCAGCGCCTTGCCTCCTCCCTTGAGCGCGCCGCGCTCCAGGGCCTGGCGGCACTGCTCGAACGCCTTCAAGGCGTTGATATCCTCCAGGTGGGCGTCCTCCACAAACAGCGAGGAGAGCCGCGCCCTTTCCTCGGGCGACTCCAGTTGTTCCAGGACCGCGGGGAGGTCGACCCCCCCCTCGGCCGACTGCTCCAGGATGGACCGGGCCACGCCGAGATGCCCGGCGCTGAAGAGCGTTTCGGCCCCCAGCTCGCGGACCTTCAGGACCACCTCAGGGAACTTCACCATGAGCGTCAGGAGGATTTCCTCCGTGCCGGCGCTCTCGCGCGTCGCGGGCTTTGGCTGGAGCCTGGCAAGCGGCGCGCTCCCCACCTTCTTGCGCAGCATCCCCTGGTCGATGCCGACCGCCCGGCAGATCTCCTTCTCGTAGAGCTCGCGCTCCAGGGAATCGCTGATCTTCAAAAGCCTCGGGGCCACCTCGTTCACGAAGGCGACCTTCCCCTCCACCCCGCGGGTGTCGGTAGTGCGGATCACCCCGCGGTAGAAGAACTCGAAGATCGGCAGCGCCGACTCTAGGAGGGGCGCGAACGCGGCGGCGCCCTCGCGCCTTAAGAAGCTGTCCGGGTCGTCGCCGGACGGCACCTCGACCACCCGCGCCGGGAAGCCTTCATCCAGGAAGAGCTCCATGGAGCGCACGGTGGCCTTGCGGCCGGCCTCGTCGCCGTCAAAGAGCATGTACACCTTTTCCGCGTAGCGCCTGAGCACTTTCAGATGCCCCGGGGTGAGCGCCGTGCCGCAGGTGGCGACCACGTTGCTGAACCCGGCGCGGTAGAGCGCCAGGTGGTCGAAGTACCCCTCGACGATGATCGCGCTCCCCTGCTCCCGCATCCCCTTCTTGGCGAGGTCCAGGCCGAAGAGCACCTCGCTCTTGCGGTAGATGGGCGACTCCGGAGAGTTGATGTACTTGGGGAGCGAGTCGTCCATCACCCTGCCGCCGAACCCGATGGCGCGGCCGTGCAGGTCGGAGATGGTGAACAGGAGCCGGTTGCGGAAGGTGTCGTAATAACCGTCCCTTCCCTCCCTCTTTCTCAAGAGGCCGAGCTTTTCCGCGTCTTCAGGGGCAACACCCTTGCGCCCTAGGTACTTGGCCAGGTGGTCCCACCCTTCGGGGGCGAAACCCATCCGGTAGGCGGCGGCCGTCGCTTGGTCCACGCCGCGCCGTTCCAGGTAGCTCCTGCCGGCGGCACCCGACTCGTCCGTCTCCAGCACCCGGCGGTAGAACTGGGCCGCCAGCTCGTTGATGCCGTAGAGCTGCTCCTGCTCGTCCACCTTGCGCTTCTCGTCGCGGGTGAGCGGCCGCTCCGGGATGTCCACCCCGACCCGCTTGGCGAGGAACTTCACCGCGGTCGGGAAGTTCATTCCCTCCATGCGCATCACGAAGGTTACCACGTTGCCGCCAGCGCCGCAGCCAAAGCAGTGAAAGATGCCGCGCGCCGGGTTCACGTTGAAGGACGGGCTCTTCTCGCCATGGAACGGGCAGAGCCCCTGGTAGTTTGCCCCCGATTTCCTGAGACTCATGTAGTCGGAGATGACCTCGAGGATGGGGGCCCTCTCGCGCACCTCCCTAACCTTCTCGTCCGGTATCATCGACACGTGTAATTCCTTATTGCTTCCGCTCTGCCGCCTTTGACAACTCCCGGCGCGCCACCACTTCCCAGCCGGAGGCGATGCTCGCTCCGGTGGAGGCGAAGGCGTGCGCCGTCTTCGAGCCCGAAACGGCCCGCTTCACCCGGTCCGGAACCGGCCCCAGGGTCCCCAGGTACAGGACCATGCAGAGAATGAAGCCCCCCTCCAGGGCGCCGAACACGATGCCGCCGATCCGGTTGATACCGCCCAAAAGCATGATCTTGAAGATGACGGTGAGCAGATGACCGAGAAAGAAGAAGAGGATGCCGAGCAGCATGAAGATGAGAAGAAACGCGAGCGGCTGCGCTACCTGCGGCGGGAGGTTGATGAAACCCCTGATTCCCTGGCTGAGAAAGGTATAGTACCTGAAGGCTGCCCAGCCACCGGTGATCAGGCCGAGCAAGGAGCAGGCCTCCCGCACCAACCCCTTTGAGAAACCCTTTGCGACGAAAAAAAACAGAACGACCCAGATAAGGATGTCGAGAAGGATCATGCATGCACCTGGCAGCCACAAAGTAAAAGAAGGGGCATTCGCTAGAATCGCCCCCACTCATTACACCAAGAACCCGCAACCACCCCCGGGAGGTCGTCCCGGGGGCGATATTTACGCGAGCTTCTCCTTTACAACTTCGCTCACCAACTTGCCATCTGCGCGGCCGGAAACGGACGTCTGCAGGGCCTTCATGACGCGCCCCATGTCCTTTCCGCTCGTAGCGGAAGTTTCCGCGATGGCCTGGTCCACGAGGGACTCCAGCTCTTGCCGTGTCAGCTGCTGGGGGAGGAATCCCAGGAGGAGCGCGAGCTCCGCCTCCTCTTTATCCACGAGCTCTTGTCTGCCTGCTTCCTTAAAGAGCCTGATGGATTCCCGGCGCTGCTTGCAGAGGGTAACAATGGTCTCGGTGATTTCCGTGTCGTTCAGTTCGCGCCTGAGTTCGATGTCGCGGTTCTTCACCAAGGAGATCACCGAGCGGATTGTGGAGAGCCGAAGCGCTTCACGCCCCTTCATAGCTTCCTTCATTTCCGCTGTCAATCTCTCCCGCAGTTGCATTCACCCCTCTTTAGTCGACCATCTTACGCTGTTTCTTCAGGGCACGCTTGCGCGCCGCAATCGCCTTTTTCTTCTTCTTGATACTCGGCTTTTCGTAGTGCTCTCTCTTACGCACCTCTGAAAGTATCCCAGCTTTTTCGCACTGCTTTTTGAACTTTTTCAGTGCAAGTTCAAACGGTTCAGCTTCTTTTACCTTTACTCCCGGCATTCATATTCCCCCCCTCTCTTCTCTAGATTTACAAACTTTGTGGGTAGATCGGGCCGGCAGACATTCTACAAGGATAGAGCAATATATCATGAGGGCGGTTATTGTCAAGGGGTTTCTACCCGCTTGGCTGGCTTCAGCCGACCCGCGAAGCCTTCTCCTCGATGCCGGAGAGGCCGAAACGGCGGCGCAGTTCCGTGTATACTTCCTCGGGGTCGATGTCGTAGAAGCCGAGCAGCACCAGGTTGTGGAAGATGAGGTCCGCCGTCTCGTAGACGATTTCCTCGCGTTTCCCCCCCTTGCCGGCGATGACGACCTCGGTCGCCTCCTCCCCGATCTTCTTGAGGATCTTGTCGATTCCCTTACCCATGAGACTTGTGGTATAGGAGGATTCGCTCGGATTCGCCTTGCGCTGCTGGATCACCCGGTACACCGCTTTTATGATATCGTCGCTTGGTTTTTCCATCTTTTTGGTACTCCTGTGACGGGACGTCTGGATCCAAGCATTCCCCCCCTACTTCGCAGGGGGGGATAAACCTTACAGCCTGACCGCGACGCCCCTTGAGCGGAGGTACTGCTTCGCCTCCTCGATGGTATGTTCCCGGTAATGAAAGATGGAGGCGGCGAGGCAGGCGCTGGCGCCGCCCTGGGTGAAGCCGTCGTAGAGATGTGACAGCTCCCCGACGCCGCCCGAGGCTATGACCGGGATGCTGACCGCGTCGACCACGGCGCGGGTGAGCGGCAGGTCGTAGCCGTCCTTGGTGCCGTCGCGGTCCATGCTGGTTAGCAGGATCTCGCCGGCGCCCATGCTCTCCATGCGGTGGGCCCACTCGATGACGTCGATTCCGGTCGGGTTCCTGCCGCCGTGGGTATAGACCTCCCAGCCACCTCCGGCCCTGCTGCGCGCGTCGATGGCGACAACTGTGCACTGGGAGCCGAACTTTTCGGCGGCCTCGCTCACGAACTCGGGGCGGTTCACGGCCGCCGTGTTGATGGAGACCTTGTCGGCGCCGGCGTTCAAGAGGCGCCTGATATCCTCGACCACCCTGACCCCTCCGCCCACGGTAAGCGGCATGAAGACCCGCTCTGCGGTGCGGCGCACCACGTCGATGATGATGTCCCGGTCGTCCGAGGACGCCGTGATGTCGAGGAAGGTCAGTTCGTCCGCCCCCTGGCTGTCGTACAGCTCGGCAATCTCGACCGGGTCGCCGGCATCTCGCAGCCCGACAAACTGGACGCCTTTCACTACCCGGCCCCCCTTCACGTCCAGGCAGGGGATGATTCTCTTGGTCAGCATAGGATGTTTCTCCTAAACCCGTTTTTTGGTGAGCGCGATCGCCTCGGCGAGCTTGATGGCCCCGGAGTAGATTGCCTTGCCGGTGATGACCCCAGTCACCCCCGAGGACTCGATCGCCATCAGGTTCTCGATGTCCTTGAGAGACGAGAGCCCTCCGGAGGCGATGACCGGGATACTGATCGACTCGGCCAGCGCCTTGGTCGCCTGGATGTTCGGCCCCTGCATCATGCCGTCGCGGCTGATGTCCGTGTAGATGATGGCCGACACGCCGTACCCCTCGAACTTGCGCGCCAGCTCGGTCGCCGTGACCCCCGTCACCTCCGCCCACCCCTGGACCGCAACCATGCCGTCCTTCGCGTCGATGCCGACCACGATGCGCCCCGGGAAGAGCGTGCAGGCCTCCTTCACGAAATCAGGGTTCCTTTGAGCTGCAGTACCGATGATCACCCGGCCGATGCCGAGCGAAAGGTACGCCTCGACGGTGGCGATGTCCCTGATCCCGCCACCCAGCTGGGTCGGGATGCTGACCGCCCTGACGATGGCCTCGATGGCGCCACGGTTCTTCGGCTCGCCGGCAAAGGCGCCGTCCAGATCGACGATGTGGAGGATTTCCCCGCCCTGGCGCTGCCACTCCGCCCCTTGCGCCGCGGGGTTGTCGTTGAAGACAGTGTCCTTGTCCATGAGCCCCTGCTCGAGACGGACGCAGCAGCCACCTTTCAGATCAATTGCCGGTATGACGATCATTGCTACTCCGAAAATTAATTATTTCATCAGCGCGAAGTTCTTCAGCATCGCCAGGCCCTTGTCCTGCGACTTCTCCGGGTGGAACTGAGTCGCCATGATGTTGTCGCGTAGCATCGCCGAGCAGAAGTCGATGCCGTAGCGGGTGGTCGCCGCCACCACACTGTCGTCTTCGGGCTTCACGTAGTAGGAGTGCACGAAATAGACGTTGGTCCCCTCCTCCAGCCCTGCAAAGAGCGGAGCCGGACGCTTGAGGGAGATCTGGTTCCATCCCATGTGGGGCACCTTGAGGCTCTCTCCCGCCTCCTGCATCCCCTCGGGAAAGCGAAGTACCCGGCCGGGGATCACGTTCAGCCCCTGGTGCAGGCCGAATTCCTCGCTCTCGGTGAAGAGCAGCTGCAGGCCGAGACAGATGCCGAGAAAGGGCTTCCCCTCCTTGATCGCCCGGAGGATCGGCTCGACGAAGCCACCCTCCTCCAGGTTCTTCATGCAGTCACGGAAAGCTCCGACGCCGGGAAGCACCACCCGTTCCGCGTCCAGCAGCACCTTGGGATCGGCAGTCACGACGGCGTCGAACCCCACCTTCTCGAACCCCTTTTGAACGGAGCGCAGATTCCCCATGCCATAGTCAATAATTGCGATCATAGCTAAATCCTTTCCTTACAGCTTCCCCTTGGTCGACATGACGCCTTCGATGCGCGGGTCCATCTGGGTCGCCTGGTCCAGCGCCCGCGCCGCCGCCTTGAAACAGGCCTCGACGATATGGTGCACGTTGTCGCCATACATGACGTTCACATGGAGATTCGCGCCGCAATGGTTCACGAAGCCCTGGAAAAATTCGTGCACCAGCTCCACGTCGAAGTCCCCGATCTTCACCTTGGGGAGTCGGACGTTGTAGACCAGGAACGGCCTGCCGGAGAGGTCGGCCGCCACGCTGGCCAGGGTCTCGTCCATCGGCACGCTCGCCTGGCCGTAGCGGCGGATACCGCACTTGTCGCCCAGCGCCTCCTTGAAGGCGGTCCCCAGCACGATGCCGATGTCCTCCACCGTGTGGTGGAAGTCGATGTCGATATCGCCCTTGGCCTCCACCTGGAGATCGAACAGGCCATGCCGGGCGAAGAGATCCAGCATGTGGTCCAGGAAGGGAACCGAGGTGGCGATGCGCCCCTCCCCTTTGCCGTCAATCTTGAGGGAGAGCTTGATCTGGGTCTCCTTGGTGATCCGTTCGATGACTGCCGTTCTGGCCATGGTCGCCTCCTCCTTGATTTGCACAAGCATTAGTTTCAGGAACTGCAGATGGAACGGCTAACTATCCAGCCTGAGGCTCACCGATGTGCCGTGGGCGTCGAGCCCTTCCAGCCCTGCGATCCTGACGATGTCCTCCCCAACCCTCTGCAGCCCTCCCTTGGTGAAGTAGAGGATCGAGCTCTTCTTTACGAAGTCGTCCACGGAGAGCGGCGAGAAAAAGCGCGCCGTGCCGCCGGTGGGAAGGGTGTGGTTGGGGCCGGCCAGGTAATCGCCGGCGGCCTCCGGGGTGAAGTGCCCCATGAAGATCGCCCCGGCGTTGCTGATGAGCGGAAGTATCTCGAAAGGGTTTCCCACCGCGAGCTCCAGGTGCTCGGGAGCGATCCGGTTGGAGAAGGAGATCGCCTCCTCAAGGGTGCCGGCAACGATGATGGCGCCAAAAGACTCCCAGGACTTGCGCGCGATCCCCTGCCGGGGCAGTTCCAGCAGCTGGCGCTCGACCTCGGCCGCCACCTTTTCGCCGAAGGAGCGCTCAGTCGTGATCAGCACCGAGGAGGCGAGTTCGTCGTGCTCCGCCTGGGAGAGCAGATCGGCCGCGATGTGGGCCGGGTTGCCGGAGCCGTCGTTGATCACAAGGATTTCACTCGGCCCCGCGATCATGTCGATGCCGACCTGCCCGAAGACGAGCTTCTTCGCCGTAGCCACGTAGATGTTGCCCGGGCCGGTGATCTTGTCCACCCTCGGGATAGTCTGCGTGCCGTAGGCAAGGGCCGCGACAGCCTGGGCCCCGCCGATCTTGAACATCCGGTCCACTCCGGCGAGTTTCGCCGCCACCAGAACGTGCGGGTTGGTATCCCCGCCCGGCGCCGGAGCGACCATGATGATTTCGCCGACCCCGGCGACCTTGGCGGGGACCGCGTTCATGATGACGGAGGAAGGATAGCAGGCCTTGCCGCCGGGGACGTAGATGCCGACCCGGGCCAGCGGGGTGACCTTCTGCCCCAGCATGATGTCGGACTCCTCAGTGGAGAGCCAGCTCTGCTGCTTCTGCTTTTCGTGGAAACGCGTCACCCGCTCGACCGCGTGGCGCAGGGCAGCCAGATCCTTCTCGTCGACCGAGGCAAAGGCCTGGTCGAATTCAGCTGGGGTCACCTCGAGGGCTCCCGCTCCGCACTCAAGGCGGTCGAACCGCCTGGTGTACTCCAGGAGCGCCTCGTCCCCGCGGCCGCGCACCTGGGCGATGATCCCCTGGACCACCTCCTCGACCTCGCGCCCCGACTCCTCGCTGCGCTCCACGAGGGCCGAAAACCTCGCCTCAAAACCTGCTTCCCTTATATCAAGGAATTGCATTTTAAACCTCGCAGTTACCTGGCATTGAATTAAGCGAGTATCTCGAAAAAAAAACGGCATTCCTGCCGCAAATTCGCGTCCCGGAGGACGCTCCTTGCGGGTCTATCCCAGCACCCGACGCATAACCTGTTCAGGCACCCAGATGCCGTTCCACTGACTGGAGTCTAGTCTGAAGCTCAGCAAACTGCTCTTTAACGTCTTTCACCCGCCTTTCAATTTCAGAGCGGTTTATGTTGCCTGATTCGATCGTGCTTTCGATCGTCTTCAGCCTGCCATTCATCTCCGAATACCCTTCTTCCAAGATCCCCAGCCGATGGTAGATAGAGTCCAAATGGCCCAACACCTCGGAAAAACGCTCGTCATGCCCAGACTGTTTTCCCTTCAGAACATCAAATTCGGGTTTGAGCATCTTCTGATAGAAAGTCAAAAAGGCATCAGCCAGTACCTTTTCCATTCGCTTGCCCCCCTTAGATATGCTGTTCCAGTCCCTCGATGATCTTCGAGATCCGCTCGTACTTGGTCTTGAGGCTGGCCCGGTTGACGATCAGACGGCAGGTGATCTCGGCGATGGTCTCTATCTCCACCAGACCGTTTTGCTTCAGGGTTTCGCCGGTGGAAACCAGGTCGACGATCCTCTCGGAGAGGCCGACGATCGGGGCCAGCTCGATCGAGCCGTACAGCTTGATCAGCTCGACCTGCACCCCCTTCGCGGCGAAATACTTCTCCGTGACATTGGGGTATTTGGTGGCAATCCGGATGTTGTTCCAGGCTGAGGGGTCGTCCTTGCTGGAGAGTTCAACCGGCTCGGCAACCATCAGGCGGCAGTAGCCGAACTTCAGGTCGAGCGGCTCGTAGAGGTCCTTCTCCTGTTCCATCAGGGTATCCTTGCCGACGATGCCGAGGTCGGCGCAACCGTACTCCACGTAGGTCGGCACGTCGGTGGCCCGGACGATCATGTAGCGCATCTTCTGGGTCTCGTTCTCGAAAACAAGTTTCCTGGTATCGGAGAGCAGCTCCTCGCAGTCAATGCCGATCTTCTTGAAGAGGGCGACGGAATCCTGCAGGATCCGCCCCTTGGGAATTGCAATGGTGATGAAATCAGTCATAAAAGCCTCTTTGCTCAACAATAGATCTTACTTAAAGCATCCAAACAAGGACCACAAGGACTTCAAGGACTACGGGGACTGCCCAAAAATTACTGGTTGTCATCCCGTACTCTGACTATGTCCGCGCCGAGGGCCGCGAGCTTCTTCTCAATGGAATCGTAACCTCGGTCCAGATGATAGATGCGGGAAATCTCGCTGGTGTTGTCGGCCGCCAGCGCCGCCAGAATCAGGGAGGCGGAGGCGCGCAGGTCGGTCGCCATGACGGGTGCCCCGGAGAGTTTCTTGATCCCCTTCACCGTGGCACTGTTCCCCTCGACGGTGATGTCGGCACCGAAACGAAGCAGCTCGGAGACGTGCATGAAACGGTTCTCGAAGATGTTCTCCGAAATGACACTGGCCCCCTCGGCCAGGCACATGAGCGCCATGAACTGGGCCTGCATGTCGGTCGGGAACCCCGGGTACGGCCTGGTCTTGATGTTGACACTCTTGATCTTCTTGGGCCCTTTCACCCGAACCAGGTTGTCCTTGTTGGTGATCTCGACTCCGGCATCCTGGAGTTTGAACGCGAGGGCGTCCAGGTGATCGAGACGCATGTTGGCGATCCTGATGTCGCCGCCGGTGATGGCTGCCGCGACCATGAAGGTTCCCGCCTCGATCCGGTCCGGCATGACGGAGTGCTCCGCTGGACTCAGGGTATCCACGCCGAAGATACGGACGGTGTCGGTACCGGCGCCCTCGATCTGCGCACCCATCTTGATGAGGATCTCGGCCAGGTCGACGATCTCGGGCTCGCGCGCCGCATTTTCCAGGATGGTTTCACCCTTGGCGGTTGCCGCGGCCATCAAAAGCTGCTCGGTGCCGCCCACGGTGGAGACGTCAAAATGGATCCGTGCCCCTTTGAGCCGCTTGGCCTTGGCCTCGACGTAACCGTGCTCGAGGGTGATTTCGGCGCCCAGCGCGGCCAGTCCCTTCAGGTGCAGGTTGATCGGGCGGGCGCCGATGGCGCAGCCGCCGGGAAGCGACACCCGGGCCTGGCCGAAGCGCGCCAGCAGCGGCCCAAGCACGAGGACCGAGGCGCGCATGGTGCGCACCAGATCGTAGGTCGCCTCGAAACTGTTCAGGTTCGTCGTGTCAATCTTGACGACGTTTCCTCTCCCTTCCACGCTGGCCCCCAGTTGCTCCAGCACCTTGATGGTGGTGTTGATGTCGCGCAGAAACGGAACGTTGCTGATCGTGTGGCAGCCGGGCGCCAAGATGGTGGAGATGAATATGGGAAGAGAGGCGTTTTTGGAACCGCTCACGGTCACCTCGCCGGAGAGCTTCTTACCGCCATGTATTACCAGTTTTTCCACTTAGGTACCTCTGTTTGGTTGGTTGTTTTGCTGTCGCCAGCCTCGTCTATGCTTTAAGCCTGCCGCCCACGACCCGTTCGATCCCGGCCGGGTCAAGGGCGGTGAAACTCTCCGCAGTGAATCCGCCGCCCGCAAGCAGAGCGAGCACCTCGGGGGCCTGCCCCGCGCCTACCTCGAAGATGAGCCAGCCGCCGGCATTCAGGTGATCGGGGGCACCGGCCACGATCGCCCGGTAGAAGTCGAGGCCATCGGCACCGCCGTCCAGGGCTCCCAGAGGTTCAAACCCGCGCACCTCCTGCTGCAGCGCGGCGAGTTCTCCCCGGGGAATGTAGGGCGGGTTGGAGAGTATCATATCGAAGCGCCGCCCGGCAAAAGGTTCGAAGAGCGACCCCAGAAAAAACTGCACCGCCGCGCCGTTTTGCTCCGCATTGCAGCGCGCCACGGCGAGCGCAGCCTCGGAGATGTCGACGGCGCAGATCTCGGCCAGGGGAAGAGCCTTGGCGAGGGCCACCGCAACGCAGCCGCTTCCGGCGCCGATGTCCAGGAGGCTGCACGCGCCCTCCCCCCTTTTCACCCCTTCGGCAACCAGCACCTCGGTGTCGTGGCGCGGAATCAGGACCGCGGGAGATACCTGGAAATGGAGTCCCATGAACTCCTGGCTGCCGAGGATGTACTGTAGCGGTTCGCGCCGGCCGCGCCGCGCCACCATGCCGCGGTAGGCGGCTAGTTCCGGCTCGGTGAGCGGCTTGTCGAAGTTGAGATAGAGACCGACGCGGTCCAGGGCGAGCGCCTCGCAGAGCATCCACTCGGACTCCAACCGGGGGTTTTCCACCCCCTTGTCCGCCAGATACCCCTTGGTCCAGTTGAGTATCTTGAGGACGTCCCATTTTTCCTGCTGCGTCGTCATAAGGACCCTACCCTTCGCTTTGTGCCTGCAGCGCCTCCATCTGGTAGTGCGCGCGCAGGGCGTCGGCGATCTCGGCGATGTCCCCCGCCATGATGGCATCGAGGCGGTACAGGGTAAGCCCGATCCGGTGATCGGTCATCCTGCCCTGGGGATAGTTGTAGGTCCGGATCCGCTCGCTGCGGTCGCCGGAGCCGACCTGGCTCTTGCGATCGGCCGCCATCTTGGCGTTCGCCTCAGTCATCATGGTGTCGAGGATGCGCGACTTAAGCACCTTCATCGCCTTGGCGCGGTTCTTTATCTGGCTGCGCTCTTCCTGGCAAGCGACCACGGTCCCGGTGGGGAGGTGGGTGATGCGCACCGCGGAGTCGGTGGTGTTAACGTGCTGACCGCCTGCGCCGGAGGAGCGGTACACGTCGATTTTCAGGTCGGTCGGGTTGATCTCGATGTCGACGTCCTCGGCTTCCGGAAGCACGGCCACGGTGCAGGCGCTGGTGTGGATGCGCCCCTGCGCCTCGGTCTCCGGCACCCGCTGCACCCGGTGGGTCCCCGACTCGTACTTGAGCCGCGCAAACACCCCGCCACCCTCAACCAGTGCCACGACCTCCTTGAAGCCGCCCTTCTCGGACTCGGAGGCCGAGATCACCTCGACGCGCCAGCGGTTCAGCTCGGCGAAACGCGAATACATGCGGAACAGGTCCCCCGCGAAGAGCGCAGACTCGTCGCCTCCGGTCCCGGCCCGAATCTCCAGCACCACGCTCTTGTCGTCGTTGGGATCCTTGGGAAGCAGCAGGAGCTTGATCTCCCCCTCCAGGGTGGAGCGGCGCTCCTCAAGGGAGAGCAGCTCGGCCTGGGCCATCTCGCGCATCTCCTGGTCCGGCTCCTTCAAAAGCTCGCGATTATCCGCCATGTCTGTCAGGATCTTCTTGTAATCGCGGAAGGCCGCGACCAGTTCGGCGAGACCGGCATGCTCCTTGGAGAGCCGCCTGAACTCGGTCTGGTTAGCCAGTATGACAGGGTCGGAAAGGAGCGACTCCAGCTCTTCAAAGCGCCTCTCCAGTTCCGCTATTTTTTCAAACATATGACAACCTCAGCAAACATTATTTCGGCAACACCGGGCCAAAGGCTTAAAGGACCTTAACGACCGGCCTAAACGACTCGACCACCCAACCGACTCAACCACTCGACGCCTTTGCCGCTACACCACCAGCCGGTCGTCCTTGAACCCGTCGTTGAGTTCCAGCGCCACTTTCATGGAGCGAATCGCCACCTCGATCTGCCGGTCGTCCGGCTCCCGGGTGGTCAGGCGCTGCAGGGCGAGCCCCGGGGAGATCACCAGCTTCACCAGCGCATGGCCGTCGTGTTTCGCGGTCCACTTGAGGATCTCGTAGGAAACCCCGGCGATGACCGGCAGCAGGACGATCCTGGCGCCGCCTTTCAGGTAGAAGGGCCAGAGCTTCGGAATCAGCGAGAAGATCAGGATGCTCACCAGCATGACGATCAAAAGAAAGCTCGTGCCGCAGCGCGGGTGCAGGCAGCTGTACTTGCGGACATTCTCGACGATCAGTTCCTCGCCGGCCTCGAAGGTGAAAATAGACTTGTGCTCGGCCCCGTGGTACTGGAACACCCGCTGGATGTCCGGCATGCGGGAGATACCGATGATGTAGAGCAAAAATACCGCGACCCGGATCGCGCCGTCCACCAGGTTGAAGATGATGTTGGAACCGCCGATGACCGGAACCAGCAGCTTGGTCAGGTAGAGTGGCATGATGAAAAAGAGCAGGATCCCGAAGCCGAAGGCAAGGGCCATGGTGCCGCCGATGGCCCAGGAGGAAAGTTCTTCCTTCTCCTTTTCCTTCCCCTCGCTCTCCCCTTCGACGAGCGCCTCGTTGGCGGAAAAATTGAGCGCCTGGATGCCGATGATCAGGGAGGAGAAGAGCGCCACTGCCCCCCTGACGATCGGGAGCTTTACGATCGGGAACCTCTCGGAGAGCGGGACTACCATCTCGCTCTTGACGGAGATCTCCCCGTCCGGGCGCCTCACGGCGATGGCCAGCGAGCGTGGGGCCCGCATCATTACCCCCTCGAGAACAGCCTGTCCGCCTATGTTGATCTTTGACATGGTTACCTCATGATTACCTGCCGACCGATTCAGCCGGCAGGAAAAAACCTTGGTTTCCCCTCTCCCGGCGGGGGAGGGTTGGACGGAGAGGGCGGGCAAGCGCGTGTGGGGCGGCCCGACAGCACTACATCCCCTGGAAGAAGTTCCTCACCTCGGCCATCTTGCCGCAGCACATGGCCCCCTCGGGGCAGGGGCCCGACAGGCAACCGGGGCCGGCGTTCCTGAATATCGTGGGCGCCACCGGCCGCACCAGCCGCAGCATCTCGACCGCCATGGCCCGGATCTCCCACTGGGCCCGCTCGCAGCAGCGCACCCCGAAGAAATGGAGCAGCTCCCGGGCGTTCATGGTGATGAGGATCTTGGTCTCGGTGGCGTTGGGCAGCAGGTAGCGGGCGTCCTCCGGGAGTACCCCGGCCTCGATCAGGGAAGCGTACCCCGCGTGCAGCGCTGCCACCTGGGCCTCGAAGAGCGCGGCGAACTCCGGGTTCCCGGCGATGGAGGGGGGAGTCACCACCGCGAAGCGCTCCTTGTGGGATACGTAACGCTGGGACTGCTGGGAGTAGGAAGCGACGCGGTGCCGGACCAGCTGGTGGCTGGTCACCCGGGAGATCCCCTCCACCCCGAAGGTGAAGGAGGCATGCTCCAGCACGGACTGGTGTCCGAGCGACATGATCTTGTCCAGGAAATTGTTGATGTCGGCGCCGGAGAGTTTCTCTTTGAGCGCCTCGATGTCGACCTGCGAATAGCAAAGACGCGCGGCCAACGCGACGGTCAGCTCGGGTTCGGGGGTGTGTTGGAGCAGCGCAACCTTCATGAGGATCCTTCAGGGCTCAAACTTTGGAACGCGGGGCAAAAGCGTGCCTACAGAAAACGAAATAAGGGGATTTCGCCATAGACAAAATCCCCTTCAACGGATCCGCAAACGCGAGAGCCCTCTATTCTACAACGGGAGCTGCCGCAATGTTGTATCTCTTGCGGAAACGCTCCACTCGGCCGGCGGTGTCGATCAGCTTCTGCTTGCCGGTGTAGAACGGGTGGCACTGCGAACAGATTTCGGTGGAGATCTCGGACTTGGTGGAGCGGCTCTGGAACGTGTTGCCGCACAGGCACTTCACCGTGATTTCGTTGTACTTGGGATGGATTCCTTCTTTCATATCTTCCTCCTCGCGGGGCATGCCCCGTTACCTATTATAATTAGTTGTGCCGGAAAGTTGTAACAAATAACACCTTCGGCCCAAACTTTCAAGGTTTTTTTCACTTGCTCATGGAATCGAGGAACGCCTGGTTGCTCTTGGTGCTCCCCAGCTTGGAGATCAGGAACTCCATGGAGTCGACCACGTTCATCGGGTGCAACACCTTCCTGAGGATCCAGATCCGGTTCAGGGCGGCCTTCTCGATCAGGAGCTCCTCCTTCCTGGTGCCTGACTTGTTGATGTCGATGGCGGGGAAGGTACGCTTCTCGACCAGTTTCCGGTCCAGGTGGAGTTCCATATTGCCGGTCCCCTTGAACTCTTCGAAGATCACCTCGTCCATCTTGCTCCCGGTGTCGACCAGCGCGGTGGCGATGATGGTGAGCGAGCCACCCTCCTCGATATTGCGGGCCGCGCCGAAGAAGCGTTTGGGCTTGTGCAGCGCGTTGGAGTCGACGCCGCCGGAGAGGATCTTGCCGGAGGGGGGGATCACCGTGTTGTAGGCGCGCGCCAGGCGCGTGATGGAGTCGAGCAGGATGACCACGTCGCGCTTGTGCTCCACGAGCCTCTTGGCCTTCTCGATGACCATCTCGGCGACCTGGATGTGGCGGGAGGCCGGCTCGTCGAAGGTGGAGGAAATCACCTCGCCCCGGACCGAGCGCTGCATGTCGGTCACCTCTTCCGGCCGCTCGTCGATCAAAAGGACGATGAGGAACACCTCGGGGTGGTTCTCCGCGATGGAATTGGCGATGTTCTGGATCAGCATGGTCTTGCCGGTGCGCGGCGGCGCCACGATGAGCCCCCTCTGCCCCTTGCCGATCGGTGCGATCAGTTCCATCACCCGGGTGGACATGTTGTCGTGGGTGGTCTCCAGCTTCAGCTTTTCCTGGGGATACAGGGGGGTGAGGTTATCGAAGAGGATCTTGTCGCGGGCCACCTCGGGCGACTCGTGGTTCACCGTCTCCACCTTCAGAAGGGCGAAGTAGCGCTCCCCTTCCTTGGGGGGCCTGATCTGCCCTGCCACCGTGTCGCCGGTGTGCAGGTTGAAGCGGCGGATCTGGGACGGGGATACGTAGATGTCGTCGGGCCCCGGCAGGTAGTTGTAGTCCGGCGCCCTCAAGAAGCCGAAGCCGTCCGGCAGCGTTTCCAGCACCCCTTCGCCGAAGATCATGCCGTTCTTCTCGGTCTGGGCGTTGAGGATGGCAAAGATCAGGTCTTGCTTGCGCAAACTGGAAGCCCCCTCAATGTTGAGCCCCTTGGCGATCGCCGTCAGATCGTTGATTTTTTTCTCTTTCAGTTCCTGTAGGTTCATCTGTTCTCCTGATATGGCGCAAATGTACATCGTATCGGCGATGCCTGGATGCGAGCAGCTGGTGTGTCTTTCACGGATGGGGGCACGGAGTGCATGCGCGAACTACCTAATAGCATCAAGTTGATATCTGTGAAGTTTAGTAACCTTGAGGTGTCTACGGGCTCGGTATGAAAAACTACAGGGGTATGTGCTTAGGTCTTATTGAGGATATGCTCTATTTATACCCCCCAGTGTAGAGCCTTGTCAACTTTTTTATGTCGCTGCCGCGCCGCCCCCCCCGTCTCCGGCCCGGGAGAGGCTGGTCCCGAGCAAATGGCCGTGCCAGCGCCATCCTACGTCACAGCAATTTTCTTGCCAACGAGCCCCGGACGGCTGCCAAATGGTGTTTTTTGTTTTTCCCCGCCCCTCGGCATTTACCCGGCCTCGCCATCCTCTGCCGGCTCGGCAGCCGGAGCCGCCGGGGCGGCATACTTCACACCGCTGCGCCTCTTGCGCCGCGCCTTTTGCCGCTTGAGCTTTTCCGCCTCCAGGTCCTTCGCGCAGGTTCCTCCCGCCAGAGCCTCCACCTTCTCCAGCAGGTAGCGCCTGGCGAGGAAACGGTTTAGTGACTGACTGCGGGACTCCATGCACTTCACTTCGACCCCGGTCGGGATGTGCTTCAGGTAGACGCACGAAGAACTCTTGTTCACATGCTGCCCCCCGCGTCCCGAGGCATGCACGAAACGCTCCTCAAGATCGGCCTCAGCCACCCCGAGAAGTTCCATCCTCGCCTTGAGCCAGCGGTTCTTCTCCACGCTCACCGCAAAATCCGCCATCGGGCCCCCCTCAAAAGCCCCATCATAGCGTTCGGTAGCCCGGAAGTCAAAGCGTTCCCGGGCTCGGGACCCGAAGGAAGCGGGTGCGGCGCCTACTGAAATACCCGGTCGCGCCGGGCGGCGCCTTGAGCCTTGGGTTGCCGGCCACTCCCGGGAAGGGGGAACTCGCCCGGGACACCGGGGTCCCCCTCGCGCCGAGCCGTGCAGTTGCTATAATTTAAATTGCCAGGAGGGTCCGCACGATGTCTGCCATGACGCGACGCATGTTTCTTATGGGAGGGGTTTCCTTCTTCCCGTATCTTTATCTGGAAAGGGTGTCCCTGGCGGTGCGCCGCTACCAGGTTGCCATCGGCCCCCTGGCGCCCGCCTTCGAGGGGTTCACTATCCTGCACCTGAGCGATCTGCATGACAAGGAGTTCGGCAGCGCCCAGGAGGAACTGCTCGTCCTGATCAGGCAGGAGAAATTCGACCTGGTCGCCCTCACCGGCGACCTGGTAACCGGCGACCGGCCCCGGCTCACCCCCGCCCTGGAACTGGTCGCCGGAATCCGAGCCTTTTGGGACGGCCCCATCTACTCGGTTTCCGGCAACCACGACTGGCGCCTGGGGCGCGCCGCTGAATTCAACGACAGGCTGCGGGAGGCCGGCGTACGCGTGCTCGGGAACCGCTCAGAACCGATCCAAAGGGGAGCAGAGCGGATCTGGGTCGTCGGCGTCGACGACCCGGTCACCTCGAGGGATCGTCTGGATCTAGCGCTCAGCGGCACCGAGCGCCGACAACCGCGGCTTTTGCTGTCCCACTCGCCGCAACTCTACCCTCAGGCAGAGCGCCACGGGCTGGACCTGGTACTCGCGGGGCACACCCACGGAGGCCAGATTCGCCTCCCGCTGCTCGGCGCCCTTTTTGTGCCCGCCATGGGGTTTTTCCCGGCCTGGGACTACGGTCTCTTCAGCCGCAGGGCAACCACCATGATCGTGAGCGGGGGACTCGGGGAAAGCGGGCTCCCAATACGGTTCAACATCAGGCCGGAGTTCTCCCTGGTCACCCTTCGATCCCCTCCTGCGCGCCGGTCAGACCTGCAGCCTGCAGCATGACCACCGCGCTTTCGATCCCTGCCTGGCGTACCCCCCTCCCCCCTTCCTGCGACCTGGTCCTACACTCCTGCACCAGGTTGCCGAAGGCGTCGGCCAGGCTCTGGATATCGTAGCCGTAGGAGATCAGGTCCATCCGGCAGAGCCGGGCCAACCGGTGTACGATCATGCGCACCGCGGCATCCTGCTCCGCGCCCACTCCCTCGCCCAGCGCCTCGTCAGCCGCCCCCACGAGCGACTTCGCTATCGCCTTCAGGTTGCAGGCGCCTTCCTGAATGCCCAGTGCATCCTCGTGCCGTTTCATTTCCACCTCCCCAAAAACGGTTCAACCTCAACTTCTGCCTAGCGGCGTCGGTCCGGGTGGTGCGGGAGCTTCCCCTGGGCCGCATCGGGGCGGCGCTCCTTCAGGGGGAGTTGCCCCGTGCCGGTCTCCCGCTCCGACGCCCTCGTTTTGCACTCATTCATAAGGGTACAGTAGGTGTCGGCCAGCGTCACCGCATCGTAGCCGTAGGAGATCTCATCCACCCTGCAGAGCCGGGCCAGCCGGTGCACGATGACCCGGACCGCCGCATCGCGCTCCGCGCCGATTCCCTCGCCCGCCGCCTCCTCCGCCGCCTCCGACAGCGCCCTGGCTATGGAACCAAAGGTGGCTATCCCTTCCTGAACTCCCAGTGCATTCTCATGCCGATTCATGTAATACCTCCGGATCCATTAACCTTAGGTCCAGTCGGAAGGGCCGGGCGCCGACACCCCTTTTTATCCGGCATGCACACCACCACAAAAGGATTCCTCTCGTAACATTAAGACATTCTATTGGGCGGAGTCAACCCCCCCGCCCCCATTTTTTCCGCGACTACCCCGGTCCCGGCACTTGCCAAGAATAGCGGCGCCCAGACGCTGCATTTCGCTCGGAACGCGCTATGATAAAGCTTATGCTACCACTTTGGCTCCCGCTCACCCTGCTCTCCGCCTTCATGCTCGCCACCAGCGACGCCCTGACCAAAAAAGCGCTCGCCGGGCACAACGAGTACCTAGTCACCTGGCTGAGACTCTTGCCGGCCCTGCCGATCTTTCTTCTGCCGCTTCCCTTCATCGCCATTCCGAAGCTCGGCCCGGAGTTCTTCCTCTGTGCCCTCGGCGCCCTGCCGCTCGAGGCACTAGCGCTGGTCCTTTACACCAAGGCGCTCAAGCTCTCACCGCTGAACCTCACCCTTCCGCTTCTTTCCGTCACCGCGCTGCTGCTGCTGGTGGTACCCTTTCTGCTCCTGGGGGAAAGGATCTCGCCCTGCGGCGCCGCCGGCATCCTGCTGGTCGCGGCCGGAGGGTACCTGCTCCCCTCCAAACCCGGATCTGGCGGATTGCTGGCCCCCATCCGGGCGCTCTGCAGCGAAAGGGGCTCACTCTGCATGCTGGGTGTGGCCGTTATCTACTCCGTCACCTCCACCCTCGGCAAGCGCGCCATCGAGGCCTCCTCGCCGCTCTTTTTCGCGGCTTTCTACCTGCCGCTGCTTGTGCTGATCATCACCCCGCTCGCTCTTTACAAGGGAAGGGGGGAACTCGGCTCCATGGCACGCAACGGCACCGTCAGGGCCTCGGCGCTGCCGGCGCTCTGCTACGCCCTGCAGGTCGTGGCCCACGTCTACGCGATAAACCTCACCAACGTGGCTTACATGATAGCGGTGAAGCGGACCAGCCTCCTTTTCGGGGTCCTGTACGGGCGCTATCTCTTCCAGGAGCGGGGGGGCCTTTCGGCCACACTGATTATGCTTTTGGGTGTCATGCTCATCCTCTTCGGGGGTTAGCACCGGTGTCGGATATTTGACCGGCCAGGGGGCGCTGGGGTTTTCAAAACATTGACAGAGCTTCCCTTGCCCCGGATTTTCCCCTGATTTCCGGCCGCAGCCGCGCCAAAAAAGAAGTGGCACGGCAGTTGCTTTCCCCTTCCTGTCCTGCTCCCTCATCTGCAAGCCGCGCGAGTTGCCGGCTGCCTGCGCAGCGGGGTCGCAAAATTAAACTGTCACGTTGAACGGAGAAAATCCATGAGCCAACTAGTAAGCCGCCCCACCGGCGCGGTGATCGCCGATGCCGAGGTGAGACCGCTGATAACGGCAGTGCTGGTCACCAGCAACAAGGAGTCGTACATCAGGGAGTGCCTGTGCGGGCTCATGGAGCAGAGCGTGGCTGACAGGATGGAGGTGATCGTCGTGGACCTGGGGTCGGAGCAGTCCGAATGGTCCGTCGTCGCCGACCTGCAGCGCCGCTACCGGAACCTGATATCCCTGAGGACCGCGGCTTCCAAGGGGGTCTGCGCCGGGCTCAACCTGGCGCTCAGGATCGCCTCCGGGAAGTACCTCACGGTCCTCGAGGCAACCGACCACATGCGGGGAGATGCCTACGAGCTCCTTTCGGCGGCCTTGGACGCCGACCCGGATGCGGTTCTTGCCTACGGTGACACCTGCTTCACCGCCATCCCCCACGAAAGCTTCGCAAACCATACCAGCTACGGCAAGATGATCTGGCCCGACTACAGCTTCCCCCAGCTCACCCAGCTCTCCCTGATCGCCCCGCACCTCATGTGGCGCCGGGAGCTGCACGACAGCCTGGGCGGCTTCGACGAAAGGTACCAGAGCCAGGGGATGCGCGACTTCCTGTTGAGGGTGGCGGAGCGTTTCCGCATGGTGCATATCGACCAGTTCACCGGCCTGCAGCTGGTAGCAACCGGCGCACCGCTCAGCCAGGACGCTCCGGAGCGGGAACTGGCCTTCCTCAAGCAGAACTACCAGGCTCAGGCCCGACAGCCGGCGGCGGCCCCCTCCCCGGCCGCACCGGCCGTCCAGTTCGCAGCGCCCGCCTCCCCGGCGCAAGCCATGCCGCAACCGTGCTTCGGCGCGCCAATTCCCGCACCCGCGCCGAGCGCCGATGCGGCCTATGCACAGATCCAGCCTCTCGTGCAGGGCGGTCCGGACCAGCAGGCGGCGGAGGCGCTGGCAAGCCATCTGGAGCGCTACCCGGAGCATGCCCTCGCCCACAACGACCTGGCGGCCCTGAGCTACCGGCTGGGAGACCTGGAGCGGGCGCTCAGCCACTACCGCGCCGCGGTCCGGCTAAGCCCCGGGGAAAGCACCTATCTCAAGAACCTGGCCGACCTTTGCTTCGTCGAGGCGGGAGAGGTCGATGAGGCAATCGGCATCTACCTGAAGCTTCTGGAGCAATCGCCCAGGGACACGGAGACCCTGCTGAACCTCGGCATCATCAGCGAGTCGGTAGGACAGCCAGCCGAGGCGGAGACCTTCTACCAGAGGGCGCTGGAGATCGAGCCCTGGAACCAGGCGGTGCGCAGGCGCATCACCGAGCTGCGCACCAGACTCACCGAGCCCCAGCCGGTCATGGACGAGGACGAGGAGTGCGAGGAGGAACTTTACCAGAAGGCACAGGCGCTGGTGGCACAGGGAGACCTGGACGGCGCCGTCCGGCAGCTGGAAGCGATCCTGCGGCTTTCCCCCGACTACCCGCTGGCGCACAACGACCTCGCCGTCATCTACTACCAGGAGGGGTCCAAGGAAGAGGCGCTCTTCCACTACGAGAAGGCGGCAGCGCTCGCCCCGGGAAACAGCATCTTCCAGAAGAACCTGGCCGACTTCTATTTCGTCGAGGGGCGCGACATCGACGGGGCCATCGCCATCTACCTGAAACTCCTGGAAAAGGAGCCGAAGAACATCGAGACCCTCATGAACCTGGGCAGGATCTGCACCATCCTGGAGCGCCCCGAAGAGGCGCGCACCTTCTACGGCAAGGTGGCCCAGCTGGAGCCCTGGAACCGGGACGCGCGGGAATGCCTCACCACCCTGCGCCAGTGTGCGAACGGCTGAAGGGGCGGCAGCTGAAAACGGTCCCCACCCCAGTCGCAGCTCGCCCCCCGTGCCTCGGGGCCGCGCTGCGGCTGGGGATCTCCCAGTCCGGGCGCCGGGCGGATTTTTTTAAAGTTTCCCCGCAGCGTGCCGATAAGGAGACTTTTCGGATTTCATCCGCAACTTTTGGAGAGCTCATTTGGAGAGATCATGGCAACGGTCCTTGACGGCTCAATAAATCCCAACACCTCCAGTACATCCGCTTCCGCCTACGATATCTACAGCACGCTCGACTCGCAGTCGGCCCAGCAGTCGGCGCTCGCCAACAGCGCCCTGAGCAGCGGCCTCTCCTTCTACCAGAACAAGAACTACACCAAGGCGGCCAGCGAGTTCAAACGCGCCATCGCCATGGACCCGAGCAACACCCAGTCCTACAACTACCTCGGCAACAGCTACCTGGCCCAAAACAAGACCTCCGATGCGATCAAGGCCTTCAAGACCTCCCTGACCATCGACCCGACCCAGGACACGGTCCACACCAGTCTCGGGAATGTCTACCTGCAGGGGAAGCAGTACAGCCAGTCCGAGCAGGAGTTCAAGGCGGCCTCCAAGCTGAACCCGACCGACACGGTCGCCCCCTACACCCTCGGGCAGCTCTACCAGCAGACCGGCCGCTACCCCGAGGCCGAGGCCCAGTTCAAGAAGGTGCAGCGCATGGCGCCCACGGACGCCAACCCCTACTACGCCTTGGGCGCCACCTACAACAAGGAGCAGAACTATTCCGCCGCAGTGACCCAGCTCACCCAGGCGGTCAGGCTGAATCCCAAGATGGCCGCGGCCCACCTGGAGCTCGGGGCCGCCTATGCCGCGCTTGGCGACACGGCCAACGCGCAGCAGCAAGTGACCACCCTGACCGCACTCGACTCCGCTCAGGGGGCGCTGTTGCAGGAACTGGTCGCGCAACCGAAGCTGGTCGCCGCCGGCGGAGGACTCACCGACAACTTCACCAGCGCGCTCGGCATGAACACCCCGCTCTGGTCGCTGGACACCTCCCTGGCCAAGCCGAACTCGTCCAAGGAGTTCAGCCTGACCTTCTCCTTCGACTCGCAGATGGACCCCGCCTCCGTGCAGGACACCAGCAACTGGACCATCACCAAGGCAACCGGCGGGGCCGCGGGGTACTACAACAACCTGCTGCCGGTCCTGCCGACCGAGGCGTACATCCCGCAGAATCCGACCAGCGTGACCTACGACCCGAACCAGCAGCAGGCGACCGTCACCTTCCTTTTGAGCCAGAACGCCCAGGGGGACGCGACCATCGACCCGTCCCACATGGTCTTCAAGTTCACCGGAACCGGAAGCACGGGAAAGGCGATGGACCCGACCGCGGACCAGTTCGACGGCTACGCCCAGTCGCCCATCTAGAGCCCAAGAGGCGGTCGCAATCCGGGCCGCCGTCAACTTCGCAGCAAAATCCCCCCCAGCCATCCAAAACCTCTCACGTTATCCCGTCTTGCACGGTTTTTTCCACGGTCAAAGGTCCGGCGACCCGGCCCCGCCGTTCAAAATTTTGGCTCCGTGTCTGACGCCATAAAACCCCTTAAATTCATGCAGTTACCTCACTGAATCCTCGGCACGGGAATTGCAGCCATGTTTGCAACCCGTTGTGAAAGGAGCCGCACCCATGAATGCCTGTCGCATTTGTTCCAGCAGTTATGAACCGTTCATCTCATTTGGCCCGATGCCGATCGCCAATGGATTCCTCGCTCCGGAACAGTTCTCCGGAGAATATTTCTACGAAATGAAGGTCGGTTTCTGCGAGAAATGCGGCATGGTCCAGCTGATCGACCAGCCCGACCGCGAGCAGATGTTCAACGAGCACTATCACTTCTTTTCCGGGACCTCGAAGTTCATGGCCCGGCATTTCCAGGCCTTCGCTGAGCACGTCATCGACGACTACCTCGCCGCCCCGGACCCCTTCGTCGTCGAGATCGGCAGCAACGACGGCATCATGCTGCAGAACTTCGCCGCCAGAGGGATCCGGCATCTCGGCATCGAGCCGTCCGCCAACGTGGCGCAGGTCGCCCTCGACAAGGGGGTGGCGACCATCTCCCGCTTTTTCGACGAGGAGCTGGCCCGCGAGATCGTCGCCGAGCACGGTCAGGCCGATGCGTTTCTCGCCGCCAACGTCATGTGCCACATCCCGTATTTCCACTCAATCATCGCCGGCATCAAGGTGCTGCTCAAGCCCGGGGGCGTCGTCATGTTCGAGGACCCCTACCTGGGCGACGTGGTGGAAAAGACCTCCTACGACCAGATCTATGACGAGCACGTCTTCCTTTTTTCCCTGAAGTCGATCTCCTGCGCATTCCGGCAGCACGGCTTCGAGCTCGTCGATGTGGAACCGCAGGAAACCCACGGCGGGTCCATGCGCTACGTGCTGGCGCAGCAGGGGACCCGGGCGGTTTCCGCCCAGGTCTCAGAGTACCTGCAAAAAGAGGAGCTGCTGGGACTGGGGCGCCCGGAGACCTACCTCACCTTCCGGAAAAAATGCGAACAGTCCCGCGACGCCCTCATGGAGCTGCTGCAGGGACTGAAGGGAGCCGGGAAGCGGGTGGTCGGCTACGGAGCCACCTCCAAAAGCACCACCATCATCAACTACTGCGGCCTCACTCCCGAGCTGGTGGAGTTTATCAGCGACACCACGCCGATCAAGCAGGGCAAATGCTCTCCGGGGGGGCACATACCGGTCCGGCCCTACCAGGATTTCGTTGCGAACTACCCCGATTACGCGCTGCTTTTTGCCTGGAACCACAGCAAGGAGATCATGGAAAAAGAGGACGCGTTCAGAAGCTCCGGCGGCAAGTGGATCCATTACGTCCCGAAAGTGGAGGTGGTGCGGTGATCTATTGCGGGAATCCCAAGGCCCAGTACCTGTCGCACCGGGAAGCGATCGACGCGGCAATTTTCCGGGTCCTCGACCAGGGGCGCTACGTGCTCGGGGAGGAGGTGGCCGCTTTCGAGACGGAATTTGCCGGCTACATCGGCACGGCCCACGGCATCGGCGTCGGCAGCGGTACCGAGGCACTGCACCTGGCGCTGAAAACCTGCGGCGTCGGCCCGGGGGACCAGGTGATCACGGTCGCCCACACCGCGGTCGCCACGGTCGCCGCCATCGAGTTGGCCGGGGCGACCCCGGTGTTCGTCGACATCGAGCCGGCCTACTTCACCCTGGCGCCCGAAGCGCTCGAGAAAGCCATCACGCCGCGCACCAGGGCGATAATACCGGTCCACATCTACGGGCAGCCGGCCGAAATGGGGCAGATCGGCACCATCGCCCGGAAACACGGGGTGCGCGTTATCGAGGACTGCGCCCAGGCGCACGGCTCGCGCTACCACGGCAGAAGGGTGGGAAGCTTCGGGGACCTCTCCTGCTTCAGCTTTTATCCCACCAAGAACCTGGGCGCCGTCGGCGACGGGGGGATGGTGCTCACCAGCGACCCCGACCTGGCATCCAAAGCCCGGCTTTTGCGGGAGTACGGCTGGTCGGACCGGTACGTAAGCCAGGTGAGCGGGTGGAACTCGAGGCTTGACGAACTCCAGGCTGCCATCCTCAGGGTGAAGCTTGGCACCCTCGATGAGGACAATCTCAAGCGCTCCGCGCTGGCCGCGAGCTACGCCCGGGGACTTGAGACCACCACCCTGGTCCTGCCGCCGGTGCGTAGCGAGGCCTCCCACGCCTACCACCTGTACGTGGTCCGTTGCCAAAGGCGCGACCAACTTAAGCAATACCTGGCCGACAACGGCGTCGGGGCCCTGGTCCACTACCCGGTGCCGGTCCATCTGCAGCCGGCCTATGCCGTCGCCGGCCAAAAGGCCCTGCCGGAGACCGAAAAGGCCTGCGGCGAGATCCTCTCCCTGCCTATCTATCCGGAGCTTCCGGCAAAAGATGCGGCCCGGGTGGTCCAGCTGATAACGGCATTCGAACGGGAGCAGTCATGATCGAGGGGGTCGTGGTCAAGGATCTGGTCACCCACACCGACGAGCGCGGATTTTTCCGCGAGGTGATCAGGGTCACCGACGATTTCTTCTCGGAGGGTTTCGGCCAGTGGAGCCACTCGCTCATGTACCAGGGGGTGGCGAAGGCCTGGCACATCCACGAGCGGCAGATCGACTGGTGGTACGTGGGAAGCGGCGTGCTCAAGGTCGCCCTTCACGACAGGCGGGTGGGCTCGCCCAGCTTTGGCGAGACCATGACGCTTTTCATGGGCGACCACCAGGCCGCACGGGTGCTGCGGGTTCCGGTCGGGGTCGCCCACGGCTGCAAATGCACCTGCGGCCCGGCGCACCTCTTCTACGTTACCTCCAATGTCTACGATCCCTCCGACGAGGGAAGGATCGCCCACGACGACCCGTCCATCGGGTTCGACTGGCTGAAAACGGAGATTTCCTGATCATCAGCGCGGCCAAGCATAACCCGGAACCGTACCCCGGCAGCACCGGAGCAGACATGGCAAGGCAACCGGCAACGAGACTTCCCAGGGAGGTCATCCTCTACGGAGGCACCGGACAGGCGCTGCTGGTCCGAGCCATCCTCGGGCAGCAGGGGTCGGAGGTAATCGCCGTTTTCGACGACACTCCCGGCCTGCCGTCACCCTTTCGCGATGTCCCCATCTACCGGGGCTGGCAAGCGTTCCTGGCCTGGAGAGGCGAGCACCCGTCCAGAACCGCCGGATTCTGTGTCACCATAGGGAACCCGCACGGCCGGGTCCGCCTGCGGCTGCACGACAGCCTGGAGGCGACGGGGCTGGTGCCGACAACGGTCATTCACCCGGCGGCATGGGTCGCCGCAGACGCCGAAATCGGCGCCGGCTGCCAGATCATGGCCGGGGCGATCATCCAGCCCGAAGCCCGCCTCGGCAGGCAGTGCATCATAAACGCGCTCTCGTACCTCGACCACCAGACCAGCCTAGGCGAGGGGTGCGAGCTTGCCGCAGGGAGCAAAGTCATGGGGCATACCGAGATTGGCTCCAACACCCTGATCGGTGTCAGTGCGGTCGTGCTGTCAAGACTGCGGATCGGCAACAACGTCAGCATCTCGGCCGGCAGCATCGTCGCAGCTGACGTCGGAAACGATGTAACCCTCGCAGGCATCACGTCAAGGGAACAATAATCGGAGACGGTATGCGACAGAAATCAAGAATTGCAGTTTGTGCTGCCTTCAAAAATGGTTTCGAACTGATTTCATTCATACTCGATAACGGCTACCGTGTCGAACTGGTCATCACAAGCGACAAGGACGATTCCCGGTACGAGGCGATGATATCCGAGTTGTGCGGGCAAAGGGGCATTCCATTAGCGCGGAGCATCAATGCCAATTCTGATTATTTTATCAACGCTCTTACAGACAAGGCCGTCGACCTGGTATTCCTGGCTTGGTGGCCATCGATCATCTCGAAACAGGCGATCGAGGCGGCCAAAATAGGATGGGTGAACCTGCATCCCAGCCTGCTGCCGTATAACAGGGGCAAACATCCCTACTACTGGTCCATCATCGACGGCACTCCTTTCGGCGTTACGCTCCATTTCATCGATCCCGGCACAGACACGGGTGAAATACTGTTCCAGGAACAGATCGAGGTGCTCATCACCGATACCGGCGCATCCCTGTACAAGAAGGGCGATGACGCGGCTCTCGACATCTTCAAGAAGCACTTCGACGAATTAATCAACCTTCAGTTCGTCAGGGCCAAGCAGAACGACGGCTCGGCAACGATGCACTATGCCAAGGACATCGCGGAGCATTCCAGGATCGATCTGGACAGGACCTACAAGGCGCAGGATTTGATCAACATCATCAGGGCAAGGACGTTTCCCGGAGGGGACTCTGCGTACTTCCATCACGAGGGGAAGAAGTACCATATCCGGCTCAGCATCGAAGAAACCAACGCGTAATTCTGGAGGCAGATTCTGATGGAACCAATTTACATGGCCGGACCCTGGATAACCGAACACGAGATAAACGTCGTCGCAGATGCCATGCGCAACGGCTGGTATGAGAACGCCTACTATTACGTGGAAAAGCTTCAGGAGGAGTTTGCTGCCTATCACAACCGCAGCCATGCGCTCATGACCCCGAACTGTACCACTGCGATCCACCTGCTTTTGTCCGGTCTCGGCATTGGCGAGGGGGACGAGGTGATCCTGCCGGAATGCACCTGGATCGCGTCAGGGGCAGGCGTCACCTACCAGCGGGCCACCCCGGTGTTCTGCGACATCGATCCGGTCAGCTGGTGCCTCGACGCGGCGTCGGTGGAAAAGCGCATCACCCCCCGCACCAGGGCCATCATCGCCGTCGATCTTTTCGGGAACATGCCGAGGCTCGACGCCTTGACCGAACTGGCTGACAGGCACGGGATTGTGCTCATTGAGGATGCCGCCGAGTCGCTCGGCTCCGTCTACCAGGGGGTCAAGGCGGGAAAGTTCGGCACCGCATCGGTATTCAGCTTCCACCGCACCAAGACGCTGACCACGGGTGAAGGCGGCATGCTGCTCCTTGACGACGAGGCACTGTATCAGCGCTGCAAGTTTCTGCGCGATCACGGCCGCAAGGCCGACGGCCCCATGTACTACAACTTCGAGGTCACCTTCAAGTACATGCCCTTCAATCTGCAGGCAGCCCTCGGCTACGCCCAGTTTCAACGGCTCGATGAGCTGGTGGGGAGAAAGAGGGAACAGTTGGCATTCTACCGCGAGAAGCTCTCCGCCATTCCGGACCTGTTTCTGAACCCGGAGCCGGAAGGGGGGGTCAACGGCGCCTGGATCACCGGCCTTGTTTTCGGCAAGTCGCACAACATCGACAAGCTTCAGGCCATGGAGCGCCTGGCCGCACTGGGCCTGCCGGCGCGCCCGTTCTTCTACCCGTTGTCGTCGCTTCCGGCCTACCCGGGCGCCCGGGAGCACTACCAGCCGCTTAACCCCGTGGCCTACGACATCTGTGCCCGCGGCATCAACCTCCCCGGAGCCGCCAACCTGACCGAAGAACAGATGAACACCATGTGCGAAGGGATAAAAACGATTTTAAAGTGCAACTGACTTACGGCCAGGTGAAGCGGCCCAAAGGGGGATAGCCATGACTACAATGAATCTGCCCGACCTCAGCGGACAAAGGGTCCTGATAACGGGAGGACTGGGATTTATCGGCAGCAACCTGGCCCATACTTGCCTGGAGCGCGGCGCCCAGGTCACCATCTACGACTGCCTCGACCCCCACGCAGGCGGAAACCTTTACAACATCGAGGACATCAGGGACCGCGTCAAGGTTTTCTTTCACGACATACTGGATTACGCGCATCTCTCCGACCAGGTGGCCCAGCACGACGTGATTTTCAACTGCTCGGCGTCGACCTCCCACTCCTTCTCCATGCGCGAGCCCTGGATCGACCTCGACGTCAACAGCCGGGGGGTCATCAACATCCTGGAGGCGCAGCGCCGGTTGAACAAGAAGGCGAAGCTGGTGCACCTGGGGACTTCCACCCAGCTCGGGAAATTGCAGTATCAGCCGGCAGACGAAAACCACCCCGAGTTTCCCACGGACATCTACTCCGCCAACAAAAGTGTCTCCGAGAAATACGTCCTCATCTACTCGAACGCGTATCAGATGCGCACCACGGTGGTCAGGTTGGCCAATGTCTTTGGCCCCCGCGCCAGCATCCACAGCCCCGAGTTCACCTTCAACAACTATTTCGTCGGACTGGCACTGCAGGGTAAGGACATCACCGTCTTCGGCGAGGGGCTGCAAAAACGAAACGTCATGTACGTGGACGACGCCGTCTCTGCCCTGCTGCACGCCTCCCAGTCCGACGCAGTCAACGGCCAGGCGGTATTCGCGGTCAGCGACCAGCACTACAGCCTGGCGGAAATTGCCACTGCGACCGCCGAAGGGATCGGAGGCCGGGTGAAATTCGTCGCGTGGCCCCCGGAGAAAAAACTGGTCGACGTGGGCGACGCGGTCATCAGCAACAAAAGGATCAAGACACTCTTGAACTGGCAGCCTCGGCATGACCTTAAGACCGGGCTCCAGGAGACCAAGGGTTACTTTTTGAAACATATCGCTGAATATCTGAGGTGAGCTGATGAAAATAATCGTGACCGGGGCCTTGGGCCACATCGGTTCCAAATTGTGCCGGGAGCTCCCTGCCAGCTTTCCCGATGCCGAGATCGTCATGATCGACAACCTCATGACGCTGCGTTACTGCTCCTTATTCAACCTGCCCTCGGCCGGCGCTTACCGCTTTGTCGAGGCCGATGTGCTCCAGGCGGACCTCCCCGCGCTCTTCAGCGGGGCCGGCGTGGTGATTCATCTCGCGGCGATAACGGACGCCGCCAGCAGTTTCAGCAACAAGGAACAGGTGGAGGCGGTAAACTTCAACGCAACGGTACGCGTGGCGCAGGCGTGCAGCAAACTGAAGTGCCCGATGATCTATCTCTCCTCGACCAGCGTGTACGGCACCCAGAACGAGGTGGTCGATGAAGACTGCACCCCGGAGGAGCTGCAGCCCCAAAGTCCCTATGCGGAATCAAAGCTCAGGGAAGAGCAGTTCCTGACCGGGCTCGGGCGCGAGGGGAAGCTCAACTTCGTCATCTGCCGTTTCGGGACCATTGCCGGCACCTCGCCCGGCATGAGGTTCCACACCGCCGTCAACAAGTTCTGCTGGCAGGCCGTCATGGGAATGCCGGTGACTGTCTGGCGCACGGCACTTAACCAGAAGAGGCCGTACCTCGCCCTGGACGAGGCGGTACGGGCACTGACCTTCATCATCCGGGAGAGGCTCTTCAGCAACGCCCTGTTCAACGTCCTGACCGACAACCTGACCGTCAACGACATACTGGTCGGAATCCGGCACTACTACCCTGACCTCGAAGTCACATACGTCGACACGCAGATCATGAACCAGCTCTCCTACGAAGTGTCCAACAAGAAGTTCGCCGGTCTCGGTTTCGCTTTCAGCGGGAGCATCCCGAACTGCATCAGCGACACCATCCAGTTACTCACTAAAGCCGGAGGTGGCTTGTGACTGCAAAAAAACTTTTCACCAGGGAAGAATTCGAAGAGCTGCGCCTGGCGTCGGCTCGCAACATGGCTGCAGACCGCGGCCTTCAGGAAAAGGCCCTCAAAGTGCTCGTTGAGGCCGACCACCACCTCTGGATCCACCAGACCACGTGGTTCGGAGAGCCAGTGCTGAACCTCCCCCAGGACATGTTCGCCCTTCAGGAAATCGTCTTCAGGACCCGTCCCAAATATGTCATCGAAGTCGGCGTGGCCTGGGGCGGCTCGCTCTTGTTCCTCTCCACCCTGCTGCAGGCGCTCGGAGGAGAAAAGGTGATCGGCATCGACCTCTACATGCCCGACGACCTGAAAAGGCGGCTCGGGTCCCACGGCGGCATCTCGGAAAAGATCGAGCTGATCAACGGGTCCTCGCTGGCAGAAACGACCCTGGAGCGCCTGCGCTCCATCATTGGCGACTGCAAGGACGTCCTGGTGATCCTCGATTCCTATCACACCCACGACCACGTCATGTCGGAGTTGAACTGCTACTCCCGGTTCGTCGGTCCGGGGAGCTACCTGGTCTGCTGCGACACCATCATCGAGGACATCCCCAAGCAGGATCGCAGCAGGGAGTGGGGACCCGGGAACAATCCGAAAACCGCGGTGCGCCAGTTCTTACAGGAAAACAGCGGCTTCGAGGTGGACTACGCCCTGGAGAACAAACTTCTCTTCAGCTGCAACCCGTCCGGTTACCTGGTCTGCAAAGCCGCGGAGCAGGGACGCCCATGAACGGTCCTCAGGTCAGCGTTGGCATGCCGGTCTACAACAATGCGGACACCATCGCGAGAACGCTCGACAGGTTCTGTTCGCAGCAGCACCGGCACCTGGAAATCATCATTTCGGACGACTGCTCCAGCGACGGAACTGAAGCCATCTGCCGAGACTTGGCCCGCCAGGATGCCAGGATCAGGTATTTCCGCCAGAAAAGGAACATAGGGTCGCTCGCGAACCACAAATTCGTCTTTGACCTGAGCGGCGGCGACTACTTCATGTGGTGCAACGGGCATGATTTCCCCGGCGCCAACTACCTCTCCTGCTGCGTGCAGTCCCTGGAGGCGGATCCCTCCCTGGTCCTTTGCGGAGGGAAAACGCAAAGGTTCGACGTCGAGGGCAACCTGCGGGAGCTCTTGTATTCGGGGCTGGACACGGCCGGGCTCGGGGTGACCGAACGCTTCAAGAAGGTTTTCCGTGCCATTCAGAAAGACGCCATAATCTTTTACGGAGTGTACCGGTCGGACGCTCTGCGGCAAACGGAGCTGCATCGCAAAACGCTGGGGGGCGACCTGGTCTTATTGGCCGAGATGGCTCTGCACGGCAACCTCCTGCAGCGGGAAGATACGACATTTTATCGGCGCATAAGACCGCATGCCGCCACACAGGCCCAGGCGGAATGGTTAAGCTACATCGTGCAGCCAAAGGGATTCTGCCTGGAGGCGGTTACGCCCTGGCTCGACATGGCGTATGAATTCCTCAGAATGGTCGTCAATTCCAGCCAGGCCGCAACCGCCCGGGAAGCTTTATTGGCCGCGGTGCGGGACCTGATCCGGGAGTCGTTCGGAGGTTTGCTGCAGGCCGAAATCGACAAACTATTGGCGGTTGACAGCGACCAACTGCCGGGCCCGTTGACACGAGATCTCTGCCTTTCCGAAAAGATCGTCAGACTCAACAAGGTTCGGACCTTCTGCGGCGACCCCGAGGGTTTGAACGGTCTGTTGCGTCAATATATCGACAAGACCTGCCAGCAGGCTGCTGCACCCGCCGAAACGCCCACGGCGGTCGACGGCGATGACACCCTTTTCAAAAAAGTGACGCAGAGACCACACGGCCCCATGGAGTCCTCGAAAATGAATCTGAGCTTTGTCATCATCGTGCTTAACGGCATGCCGTTTCTCCCGTACTGCCTGGACGCCATTTACAGCAGCGCCCACGAGATAATCGTCGTGGAGGGGGCCGTGGAAAACTGCATGTTCGCCGCTCATCCCGACGGCAGCTCCCGGGACGGCAGCGTCGCCTGCATCACGAGCTACCCCGACCCCGAGCACAAGCTGCGGCTCATTCAGGGGCAGTGGGCCGAAAAGGTCCACATGCAGAACAAGGCCCTGGAGTTTGTCACCGGAGATTACGTCTGGCTGGTGGATTCCGATGAAATCTACAAAAAGGATGATCTGGCCAGGATCAAGGCGCTGCTGGAAAAAGATCCCTCCATCACCCAGGTAAACTTCATACCCGACAATTTCTGGAAGGGGTTTGACGACATCTTCATATCGACCAGGTTCTTCGAAGAGGAGTCGCACTACCGCAGGCTCTTCAAGTTCCAGCCCGGGGCACGCTTCACTACCCACCGGCCTCCGACCCTTTATTGGCCCGGCTCCGAACTCTGCACCGAGCAGATGCACCTGGTGGGCGGCCTGACCACGCGCTCCATGGGGATCATCCCCTACCACTACAGCTACGTCCTCGAGGGCCAGGTAGGGCAGAAAATGGAGTTGTATCGCCGCTACGGCTGGGGGGAATCGTGGCAGATAGACATGAACGAGTGGTACCACGAATGCTTCCTGAAATGGACCCCTGAGAACAAGTGCTCTCTGGAGCGGGCCTATCCCGTCTGGACCGGGGACCGAAACTCGCGCACCATTTCCTTCCAAGGGTCGCACCCCGAGGTGATGGCTCGCTACATCGAAAGCTATCGGGCCGCACGCCAGCAAGCCCCAAGCGAGGCGGCAATACTGCCTGTCATCGGCAACGTCCTCTATCAGAGGCAGGTCCTGGAGGCCTGGCAGCATATCGAACTCGACACTCCGTTACTGGAGCGCCGCCAGATCATGCAGGAAAACATCGGGGCAGGCAGGAGCTATTGGAACAACCATGTGGCGCTCGCCTTTCTGGCCGACCGGCTGCAACCCGACTCCTACCTGGAAGTGGGGGTGCGCACCGGCGGCTCCCTGGTCCAGGTGCTGGCTGGCTCCACCCCCCGGCGTGTCGTGGCCATGGATTTTTGGGACGGCGAGTATTCCTCGCTGCCAAACCATGTCGAGTACACCAGGAATCAAGTGCAGAGGTTCCAGGACAGGCTCGGCAAAGCGATCCCCATCGAGTTCATCCAGGGCGACAGCCACCTCAAATTGAAGGACCTGATCGGCCAGGGGAGCAGCTTTGAGCTGATCACCATCGACGGCGACCACACCCTGGAAGGCGCGCGGGAGGATCTGGAGGATGCGCTCAAACTGCTCGGTCCAAAAGGAGCCATCCTTTTCGATGACATAATCCATGTGGCGCACAAGTATCTGCTGAACCTGGTGCATGAAATCTGCCACAGGCATCCCGAACTCGGCGTGCTGCTGAACAGTTCGCAGGATAACGGCTGCGCCATATTCCTCAGAAACATCAGCTGGCAGGAACTTTGCGCCGGCAGGAAACCCGCCAAGGCAAAAGGGATCAAAATCGCCGGCGAATTCGCCATGGACCAGGATCTCACCAAGGTCGCCACTGAATCCGACTTCGCCTGCAGCATCCGGGAGCTTTTCGGCAGCATCAAACCCAGGAAGATCATCGAAACCGGGACCTATCACGGGGAAGGGACCACACGGGTGATAACGTCCACCCTGCGGGAGCTGGGGCTCGACGGCAGCGCGTTTTTTTCCATCGAGTGCAACCCCGGCAACTACGCCCGCGCCGTGGAAAACCTGCGCCAAAGCGGCCTGCTCCCCTTCGTCAGGGTGCTAAACGGGCTCTCCACCCCGCGCCGTGACCTGCCGACCTACCAGGAGATCGAGAGCCGCTTCGTTCGCGACCTGGGGAACAGCGGTTTCGACGACATTTTCATTGACCACCAGGAACATGAGCGGGCGCTCCTTTATTTCCAGGAGACCGACTTTTCCAATATCCCCGACGACCTGCTCGGCAGCTGCCTGCGCCATTTCGACTACTGCCCCGACTTTGTCCTGCTCGATAGCGGCGGACACATGGGAAACATCGAATTCAACTACCTGATTGGTGCGCTGCGCGGCCCCTGCTTCATCGCCCTGGACGACATCTTCCACATCAAGCACCACCAGAGTTTTCTCCAGATGCAGAAGGATTCCCGGTTCCGGATCGTCGTCTCGTCCAAGGAGAAGTTCGGGTTCTGCATCGCAAAATTCACCCCGGTCTACAGCCTGCCCAAAGCGGCGGGGGAGGAGATCCTCTGGGTGCGCCCCGATTCCATCGGAGACAACATCCTGGCCTCCTCCGCGCTGCCGCACCTGAAAGGCAAATACCCCAACTCCCGGCTCACCGTGTTCTGCCAGCAGCATGTGGCGGAGCTCTACCAGGCTTCGCCCTTCGTCGATGCGGTCATCGGCTTCAATTCGCTCATGGTGTTCCAGGACCCGGAGTACCGGGACGGGGTCATCGAACGGCTGCGAAGCGTGGGGGCAGGCCTCACCCTGAACTCCCTCTATTCCCGGGCGCCTCTCTTCGACGAGTTCGCCCTGCGCAGCGGCGCCGGTCAATTGATCGCCCTGCACGGGGATCTCAGCAATATTTCCGCCGAGGCAAGGGATGCCAACAACGGGCGCTACACCCGCATCATCCCCTCTGAAGGGACTCAAAAGCCCGAGCTGGAACGGCATCGGGATTTCCTCAAGGGTCTCGGCATCGAGGTCCCCAGGCTCGATCCGGTGATCTGGACCACCCCGCAGGACGAGCAGTTCGCCGACGATTTTTTCCGCACCAACGAGCTTGCCCCCGAGAGGTGCCTGGCACTTTTCGCCGGAGCCCAGTTCGAGTACCGCATCTACCTGCATTACGGCACGGCCCTCGCCGCGCTTTGCAAGGAGCAGAACCTGAGCCTGATCGCTCTGGGAACCGAGAAGGAGCGGGCGCTTAACCAGGAGAATCTGGACGCGAGCGGCGCCCGGGCACTGAACCTCTGCGGCAAGCTGACCCTGCGCCAAAGCGCCGCCATACTGCGCCGCTGCCGCCTGGCCGTCGGAGCGGAAACGGGGACCGCCCACATGGCCTGCGCCGTCGGCACTCCCAACGTGATCCTGCTGGGCGGCGGCCACTTCGGCCGGTTCATGCCCTATTCCCCCCTCACCTCGGTGGTCTGCCTGCCGCTTGCCTGCTACGGCTGCAACTGGCAGTGCAAATTCTCGCGACCGCATTGCGTCAAGGACCTCAATCCCCTGGTCATTGCCGATGCGGTGAGGCAGACGTTGGAGAGCCGGTCAGAGAAGATCCGTGTCTTCTGCGAATCCCGCGCCCTCTGGCTTCCCCTGCAGGAAGAGCCTGGCTGGAAGGGGTGCGAGGAGCTTCTCAACTACCCGGTGGAAATATCCTTTTTCGACGAAACGCCGCCCCCCGGCGCTGCGGTTCTCCGGCGAGCGGCCCACCCCAGGCTCGTACAGAGTACCCTTTAAGGAACTCCCGTGTCCTCTCAGCCAAGGCCCGACGCCATCCCCGTCATAGTGGTCTGCTACAAGCGCCCTCTCCATACCGCCCAGGTACTGCGGGCTCTTGAAGAGCAGAACGTCCGGAATCTGATCATCTTCTCCGACGCCCCCAGGACCCTGGCGGACGTGGCAGGGGTTCGGCAGACCAGGGCGCTGCTGGAGCAGATCCGCTGGACCTCACCCGACATCGTCTACCAGCAGGAAAACCAGGGGCTCGCCCGATCGGTCGTCGCGGCGGCCAATTACGCGGCCGGCAAGTACGACAGTTTCATCCTGCTGGAAGACGACTGCGTTCCCCAGCCCCACTTTTACGACTGGTTCCGCGATTGCCTGGACCGCTATGAAAAGGTCCCCGGGGTCTTTGGCATCTCGGGTTACAGCATACCGCTGCCCCTGGAGATCCGTACCAGCTATCCCTATGACGCCTATTTTTTCCCGCGTATGGGAAGCTGGGGCTGGGCCACCTGGAAGGACCGCTGGCTGAAGGACAACCGGAATCTGGCAGAACTGACCATGCGCGCCATCGAGGCCGGCGTCGACCTGGAACAGGGTGGCCGTGATATCCCCGATGCCATCGCCAACATTCTGCGGGGGAATCTGGGAGACACCTGGACTGTTCCCTGGTTGGTGAATGTCTATCTCAATCGCGGCTGTTACGTATATCCGACGCTTTCCCACATCGACAACATCGGATTGGACGGCACCGGTGTCCATTGCGGGAAGACCGACGCCTACAACACCATCCTGGCCCAGGCACCTGCCAGGCGTTTCCCCGATGCACCCGTGTTCGACGCCAGGATCAGCGCCCTTTTTCTGGCCTACCAGGATGCCCCCCGCAGCATCGACAACAGCACGCTCTTCGGTCTGGCCAAATTTTCCTGGCTGCAGGAGTTGAAAATCTCGGCACTGCATCAGCCGGTGCGACCGGGAAAGCCCGTCTACCTGAACCTTGGCTGCGGCAAGCGGTTTCACCCGGATTGGCTCAATTTCGATTTTGTGGCACACCACCCGGATGTTCACCAGGCCGACCTGCGGGCCGGAATCCCCTTGCCGGACAATTACGCCGATTGCGCCTACCACTCCCATGTCCTGGAACATTTTTCCAAAGCCGCGGCGCCTCAATTCATTGCGGAATGTCACCGGATTTTGAAGCCCGGAGGCGTACTGCGCGTGGCGGTGCCGAATTTGGAGGTCATCGCACAGCTGTATCTATCGTATCTGGAGCAGGCGTTGACCGGCGATGGCGAAGCGCAGGACCGCTATGACTGCATGATGCTGGAGATGTACGACCAGACGGTGCGAAATCGTTGCGGCGGGGCGATGCTTGATTGGTGGATTCAGCCGCAGGTGAAGGCGCGGGACTTCTTGGTCGAGCGGCTGGGTGACGAGGTGAAAGGCGTCCTGAGCTTCTTCCAGGGGAGCGCAACCAAGCCCCAGCCGCAGCCCGAGCCCGGCGACCCCCTGGCGATCGGGCGCTTCCGCCTCTCCGGCGAGGTGCACCAGTGGATGTACGACCGCTTCAGTCTGGCGCGCCTGCTGAGTGAGGGCGGATTTCGGGAGTTCCATACCGTAAAAGCCAGCGAATCGGGCATCCCCGGCTTTGCCGCCTTTCAGCTGGATTTGGACGAGAACGGCAAGACCCGCAAGCCGGACTCGCTGTTCATGGAAGCGGTAAAATAGCGCATCAGTGGAGTGACGGTGATCCAGCACGAAAAAGCAGATACGAAAGCGAGCGCCCGGCCCCTCAAGGTGGTTCACCTAGCCACCACCGACTTCGGCGGAGCCGGGAAAGCCGCCTACCGGCTGCACCAGGGCCTCCGGGAAAGCGGCATCGACTCCTCCATGCTGGTGGTGACCCGGAAAAGCAGCGACCCGAGTGTCCGGGTACTGCCGAGCGGGCCGTTGGGCGAACTGGTCGACTGCCCGCAGGAGTTCCCCGCCAACCGCGCCTACGCAGAACGGGTCAGCGCACACTGGAGCGCCCTGGTCTCCAGCTACCCGCTGCACGCCCCCGGCATGGACAACTTCAGCGACGACTTCTCCGAGATCGGGCTCGAATGCTCCCGCGAGATCCGCGAGGCGGACATCGTCAACCTGCACTGGGTCTCGGGACTTATGGGGTGCGTCAACGCGGCGCGGGCGCTTAAGGGAAAAAAGTTGGTCTGGACCATGCACGACATGAACCCGGTCACCGGCGGCTGCCACTACGCCGGAGCATGCACCGGCTACCTGAAGAGCTGCGGCAGCTGCCCGATGCTCGGCTCCCGTGACGAAGAAGACATCTCGCGCTCCGTCTGGCAGTTCAAGCACTACGCCTACGGCAAACTCGACCTGCATCCGGTTGCGCCGAGCAGATGGCTGGCCCGGGTCGCCTCGCAAAGCGCCCTCTTTTCCGGCCTTGACACGCGGGTGATCCCGAACGGCTTCCCGTCGCACGTCTTCGCCCCCGCACCGGGGCGCGAGGAGCTGCGGCAGGAGTACGGCATAGCGCGCGGGGCAAAGGTGGTGCTGTTCGGCGCCGAAAGTCTCCTCAGCGAGCGCAAGGGATTCGTGTACCTGCTCCAGGCCCTGAAGACGCTGGCGCAGGGGGGCATCGTCCTCGTCTGCTTCGGCAGGCTGCCGATAGAACTGCAGCTGGAACTGCAACAGCAGATGCAACTGCCGCTGATAAACCTGGGTTTCGTTCAGGACGAGTCGAAACTCGCGGCACTCTACTCCATGGCGGACCTCTTCGTGATCCCCTCGCTCGAGGACAACCTCCCGAACACGGTGGTCGAGGCGATGCTCTGCGGCGTTCCGGTGCTCGGCTTCGACACCGGCGGCATTCCGGAATTGGTCGAGCACCAGAAAACCGGCTTCCTGGCCCCGGCCCGGGACGTAGCAGCACTGGCCCAGGGGATCGACTGGTGCCTGTTCCACCCGGACGCCGCCGGGATGGGGGCAAGAGGGAGGGAGAAGGCGCTGGCCAACTACAGCCTCGAGGCGCAGGCGGCGAGCTACACCGACCTGTACCGGGAGCTGCTGGCCCCTCAAACCGAAGAGCGCCACTGCCTCGCCCACCGGAAGAGGGGTTTTTTTGACTCGGCGCCGAAGCTGCCGCGCATCTCGCTGGTCATCCCTTCCTACAACTACGCGCAGTACCTGGAGGCCTGCCTCGACTCGATACTCTCCCAAGGCTACCCGAACCTCGAACTGCTGGTCATGGACGGTGGCTCCACGGACGGCTCCGCGGCGATCATCGAGAGGTACCGAAAGCACCTGAGCTACAGCCGGAGCCACCCGGATGGCGGGCAGTACAGCGCCATAGCGGAGGGGTTCGGCAGATGCAGCGGCGAGATCATGGGATGGCTGAACGCGGACGACATGTTCCATGCGGGGGGCTTCGCGGCGGTCTCGGAGATCTTCTCGCATGATCCCGGGGTCGAGTGGCTCACGGGGCGCCCCAACAGCTTCGACGAAAAGGGGAGGCAGAAGGTGGTGCTGAGCTTTCTCCCCATGACCTCGCGGGCCAAATACCTGGCGGACCAGGAGCTGATCCAGCAGGAAGGGATCTTCTGGCGCCGCGGGCTCTGGGAGCGCAGCGGGGGCTACCTCGACAGGGAGCTCCTGCTGGCGGCCGACCTGGAACTCTGGGCGCGCTTTCTGAGGAGCGCACAGCTCCACGCGGTCGATTGCCTGATCGCGGGCTTCCGGGATCATCCGCTGCAGAAATCCAAGGACAGGGCGGGATACACCAGGGAAGCGAACCTGGTGCTGGCGCGGGAAAGACGCATTTTCGCAGCCGAGGCGAGGCCGTACAATCCTCCTGCGCCGCTCCCCATCCTGGTACCGGGAGGGGCATCATGAATCCGGACCGGACCAAGAGCTACCTGGTATCCGCCATCGTTTCGACCTACAATGCGGAGCGCTTCCTGCGTGGCAAGCTGGAGGATCTGGTGGCGCAGACCATCGCCGGAGAGCTCGAGATCATCGTGATCGACAGCGGCTCGCAGCAGGGCGAGCGCGCCATCGTGGAGGAGTTCCAGGGTCGCTACGGCAACATCCGGTATCTCCGGACCGAACGGCGTGAGACCGTGTACCAGGCCTGGAACCGCGGCATCCGGATGGCGACCGGCGAGTTCGTCACCAACTCCAACACGGATGACCGGCTGCGCCGCGACTGCCTGGAGACCCTGGTGCGTGCGCTGCGCGAGCACCCCGGCTGCGTACTTGCCTACCCCGACATGCGCATCACCAAGCAGGAGAACGCGAGCTTCGAGGCGCACCACCCCTTCGGTTTCCGGGACTGGCCCCCCTACGACCGGCTCTCCCTCCTGCAGCTCTGCTGCATCGGGCCCTTTCCGCTTTGGAGAAGGTCGCTGCACCAGGAAATCGGCTATTTCGAGGAGCGCTACCGGAGTGCCGCCGACTACGAGTTCTGGCTCAGGGCCTCCGAGCACCACGAGTTCGTCCACGTGCCGCAGTTTCTGGGACTTTACTGGCTCTCCGAGGAGACCGTGTCGCGCCGGGGGGACCTACCGACCCTGGAGTACCTGCAGATCCAGAAGGAGTACCGGGCCAAGTTCGCCCCCCTCGCACCGCCACCGGCGGCGCTCGCCCCCGGGGAAGAGGAGCTGTTCCTGGCCCTGGTCGGGCGGAGCTGCGCGCAGGACAACCCGATCCCGTCGCAAGCCCCCCCTGCCGAAGCCGAAACGGCGCTGGAACCGGGGGCGCTCTTGGGTGAGCTGGAGCGCTTCACCGGGCGGCACCCCGGCTTTGCCGCGGCACACCATGAGCTGGCCCGGCTCTACTACCAAAAGGGTGAGATCGGCCTTGCCAAGAAGCATTTCGAAACGGCGGCAATCCTGGAGCCCTGCGCGCGGCAGTTCGCGGACTCGCTGCAGGGGTTTCTCAGATCGGAGCTGTACCAGTCGCTGCGGCACCTGACCGCACAGCTTGCACAGCACCCCGACGACCTGGAGACCAGGCTTTGCGCCGGGATGGCCTGCATCCTATTGGAGCGTTTCGAGGCGGCCCGCACGCACTACCGGCTGGCGCTCGAGATCGAGCCGGAGAGCGCCCTGGCCCGGGGGAACCTTGCCGTCCTGGAGAGCTGCACCGCGGAACCGGAGCCGGCCGCACTGCCGGAACCGGCCGAGGCGCCTGAGGCGCCGAACTACTACGGCTTCAACCGTCCTGAGGTGCAGCGCCTGGTAAGCCGCCGCGCCAGGCGGATCCTGGATGTCGGCTGCGCCCAGGGAAGGGTCGGTGCGGGGCTCAAGGGGCGCCAGGGGGCGGAGGTCTGGGGCATCGAGTGCAACGCGCAGGCGGCGGCGCTGGCCGGAAGCTGCCTGGACCGGGTGGTGCAGGCGCCGGTGGAGCGGGCGCTGTCCGAGCTCCCCGGTGGGCATTTCGACAGCATCATCCTCGCCGACGTCCTGGAACACCTGGCCGACCCGGCAGCCGTCCTCGCCGGGGTTGCGGAGAAACTCACCCCGGCCGGCGAGCTGATCGTGAGCCTCCCCAACGTCGGTCACTGGAGCGTGCTGCAGGGGCTCCTGGAGGGGTCCTGGGAGTACGGGGACGCGGGGATCCTAGACCGGACCCACCTCAAATTCTTCACCAGAAAGAGCGCCCTCGCCCTCTTCGCGGCCGCCGGTTTCACCGCCACAAGCGTCACCCCCGTAGCGCTTGCAGGGGACGCCGGGATGCCGGAGCGCCTGCTGCAGGCCCTGCAACATGGGGGAGCGGCCGGCCCGGAACTCTCCCGGGAGAGCGCCGCCTACCAGTACCTGTTCCGCCTGGTGCGCCCGGACGCCCGGCTCACCTCCATCGTAATACTCACCTACAACGCGCTCGATTGCACCCGGGAGTGCCTGGAGAGTATCGCCCGGCACACCCCTGAACCGCACGAGATCATCCTGGTGGATAACGGCTCCAGCGACGGCACCCTTCCGTTTTTAAGGGGGCTTAGCGCCGGGGACGGGCGCTACCGGCTCCTGGAGAACGGTACCAACCTCGGCTTCGCCGCGGGATGCAACCTCGGCATGCGCTTGGCCCGGGGCGGCCGGATCCTGCTCCTCAACAACGACGTAGTGGTGACCCGGGGCTGGCTGGACGGGATGCTCGAATGCCTGAAGCGCGAGCCCGCCGCGGGTATCGTGGGGCCGATGTCCAACGAGGTCGCGGGCCCCCAGAGGGTGGCCGGGACCTCTTACCGCAGCACCGGGGAGCTGGAGGAGTTTGCCCGCTGCTTCGCGAGGCTCAACGGCGGGCGCCGCATCCCGGTGCCGAGGGTGGTCGGCTTTTGCATGCTCTTCACCCGCGAACTGCTGGAAGGGATCGGCGAGCTCGACCCGGGCTTTGGCTCCGGCAACTTCGAGGACGACGATTTCTGCCTGCGCGCCGCCCTGGCCGGTTTCGGCTGCGTCATCGCGGCGGACGTCTTCATCCATCACTACGGCAGCCGAACCTTCAAGTCAAACGGCATTGACTACGCCCGGGCCATGGCCACCAATCGGGCGGTCTACGACGCCAAGTGGGACCTGGGGCGGCTCGACGAAGAGCTGGCCAAGAAGGTCGTCACCCGCAACGCCCTCACCCAGGGGCGCCGCCTGGCCCGGCAGGGGCGCCTCAACGAAGCGGTCGACCTCCTCTTGCAGCAGGGGATCCAATTCTCCCCGGCTAGTCCGGAACCGTACCGGGTGCTGGCCGAGACGCTGGCCGACGCCGGCAGTTTCCTAGACGCCCTGGAGGTGCTGGCCCAGATGCCGCAGGGCGAGGAGGTGCCGGCTCTCCTCCTTGCCGGGCGCTGCCAGCTGGCACTGGGGCGGGTGGCCCGGGCGCTGGCGCTGGCCGAGCGCGCCCTCCTGCTGGACCCGGAATCGGCGGGTGCCCTGCAGTTGAACGGGAGCCTCGCCCTGGCAAGGGGCGAGACGGCAGCGGCCGAGGCGCTCTTTCGCGCCGGCATCGCGGCCGACCCGGGCTTTGGCCCCTGTTACACCGAACTGGCTGGGCTCGCCTGGGACAGGGGCGAGCGCGACCAGGGGCTAAGCCTGGCGGAACTCGGATTCGTGCTTGCCCCCCTGAGCATGACCGCGCTGGACCGCCTGCACCGCTATGCCTTGGCCTGCGACACCCTGCCGCGCGAGGAGGAGCGGGTGCGCGAGGCGCGTGCGCTCTTTCCGGAGCACCAGGGGCTCGCCTTCGGGCTGGTCGAGATACTGCTGCGCCGCGGTGAGTACCGGGGGGCGATGGCGCAGATCGAGCAAGCAGCGGTCGATTTCGCTCTGGACGATGCCATGATCGACGCGGCGCTTGCGGTCAGGGACCGTATCGGGCCGCTGGCTGTGCAAAACCCTGGCAGCGCTACGGTTTCCCTCTGCCTGATCGTGAAGGACGAGGCCCGGCACCTCCCTGCCCTGCTCCATTCGGTGCGCTCCCTGGTGGACGAGATCGTGGTGGTCGACACCGGGTCGAGCGACCGGAGTGCCGACATAGCCCGGCTGTTCGGGGCCCGGCTCTTCAGCTTCCCCTGGAGCGGCAGCTTCTCGGAGGCGCGCAACTTTTCGCTCTCACAGGCGTCCTGCGGCTTCATCCTGGTCCTGGACGCCGACGAGAGGCTATCGGCCGGCGACCTCCCCCCGCTACGCGCCCTGCTGGAGCGCGCCGAGAAGCCCACGGCCTACTCGTTTGTCACCCGCAACTACACCCGGGAAATCGCCCGGAAGAACTGGACGGCAAACGCCGGCGAGTATCCCGAGGAGGAGCGGGGCTGCGGCTGGACCCCGAGCGAAAAGGTGCGTCTGTTCCCCAACGACCCCAGGCTGCGCTTCGAAGGGGCAGTCCACGAACTCCTGGAGCCCACCCTGATCGCCTGCTCCATCCCGATCCACGACTGCGACGTCCCGGTGCACCACTACGGAAAGCTCGACACGGACAAGAGCCTGCAGAAACAGCAGCAGTACTACCTCCTGGGACTGAAGAAGCTGGCCCAATCCGGGGGGGATGTCGCGTCCCTGACCGAGCTGGCGCTCCAGGCGACGGAGCTGGCACGCTCTGAGGAAGCGCAGGATCTCTGGCACCGGCTCCTGCAGCTGCGTCCCGACTCCGCCGAGGCGCACTTCAACCTGGGTTACCTGAACCTGGTCGCGGGCAGCTACCCGGCGGCCCGTGACCATGCGCTGCGGGGCGCGCAACTGGCACCGGAGCTGAAGGAGGCGGCCTTCAACCTCGCCAAGTGCGAGCTCTTCCTCGGCAACTGTACCGGCGCGCTGCAAGCGAGCCAGGCGTTGCTGCAGCGTTTTCCCGACTATCCGCCGGCCTTGTCGCTCTACTGCGCCTGCTGCCTGATACTGGGCCTGACCGTGGAGGGGGAGGCCCTGGTGGCGCGGCTCGCCGGCATGGGCTTTAACAGCGCCGATTACCTCAAGGAATACGCCGACGGGCTCCTCAGGGGGGAGCGGGGCGACCTCGCGGCCCCCTTGTTCCCCCTGGCCGGGATGATTTCCGGGGACCAGGCTGTCCCCCTGTCCCGGCATCCGGAGAGGTGCGCCCATGCCCGCCGCTGAGACGGCACACGAGCTCGTCGAGCGCGGCAATCTCCTTTTCGGATCCGGCGAACCGGAGGCGGCCGCCGACTGCTACCAACGGGCGCTCCTGATCGATCCTGACCTGAGCTCGGCGAACTACAACCTCGGCTGTGCCCTGGATGCCCTGGCGGGACCCGCCCGGGCGCTGCCGCATTTTCAAAAGGCGGCTTCCCGGCGCCCCGACTGGTGGCAGGCCAGAAGCAACCTGGGCTTCGCCTTGGCCAGGCTGGGACGCATGGCCGAGGCGGCGGGCGAGTTGCAGGCGGCCGCCGCGCTCAACCCGGGTGACGCCGGGCTCCGCAACAACCTGGGGCTAGCCCTGAGCGCCCTGGGGCGTGGGGAGGAGGCACACGCGAGCTTTCTCGAGGCAATCCGCCTCGACCCCGGCTACCCGGAGGCGCACAATAACCTCGCCATCCTCTTTGAGCGCTTCGGCCGGACCTCGGAGGCGATCTCCTCCTGCCAGCAGGCGCTCGGGCTGCGTCCCGACTACCCCGAGGCGCACCTGAACCTCGCCAACGCGCTCAAGTCCCAGGGGAGGCACGATGAGGCCCTGGCCCACTACCGCGAGGCGCTGCGCTTGAAACCGGGCTCGAGCGAGGCGCACAGCGCGCTGCTCTTTGCCCTCAGCTATCCGGCCGGCCTGGCCCCCGCAGCGGTGTATGCGGAACACGCGGCCTTCGGCGCGGCGCACCGGTTCCCGCCCTTTCCCCACAAGAACGACCCGTACCCGCACCGGGTGCTCAGGATCGGCTACCTCTCCGCGGATTTCAGGTCGCACGCGGTGGCGCGCTTCATCGAACCGGTACTGAGAAACCAGGACCGGAGCCGCTTCCAGGTCATCTGCTACTCGAACGTGACGGTGCCGGACGCCACCACTGCCGCCCTGGGTAAGCTGGCCGGGCGCCTGGTGAACATCGCCGGGGTGCCGGACCAGGAAGCGGCCGCCCTTATCCGCCGCGACCGGATCGACATACTGGTCGATCTTTCCGGGCACACCGCCGACAACCGAATGCCCCTCTTTGCCAGAAAACCCGCACCACTCCAGGTCAGCTGGCTCGGCTACCCGCAGACCACGGGGCTTCTCGCCATGGATTACCGCATCACCGACGCGGTCAGCGATCCGCCCGGCGAGTCGGGGAGCTTCCACAGCGAGCGGCTCTTGAGACTTCCGGACACCTTCTGCTGCTTCGCCCCCCCCGAGGAAGCGCCCCCGGTTGGTGATCTCCCCGCCCTTTCCCGGGGAGCCATCTGCTTTGGGTCGTTCAACAACCCCGCCAAGATAACTCCAGAGACGGTCGCACTCTGGGCCGGAGCGCTCAAGCGCGTGCCCGACTCCCGGATGCTGGTCAAGGGGTACTCGCTGGCGGACCAGGGGAGCCGGGACCGGCTGCTCGGGCTGTTCGCGGCGCAGGGGATCGATGCCGTGCGCCTGGAACTGCGGGGCAACACCCCGACCTACCAGGAGCACCTCCGGCTCTACTGTACGGTGGACATCGCGCTGGACAGCTTCCCCTACCACGGCACCACCACCACCTGCGAGGCGCTCTGGATGGGAGTCCCCGTCGTGACCCTCGCCGGGAGGACGCACCGCTCCCGGGTCGGGGCGACCCTTTTGCAAAGCGTCGGGCTGTCGAGCCTGGTGGCGCAGACCCCGCAGGATTTCCACCAGCGGGCAGCCGCCCTGGCCCAGGACCTGGAGCGTCTGGCACGGCTCAGGGGAGGCCTGCGTGCCACCGTGGCAGGTTCCCCCCTCACCGACGGCGCCGGCTTCACCGGGCATCTGGAGGCGGCCTTCCGTACCATCTGGCAGGGTTGGTGTGCAGGGGAAAACCGGTCCAACCGGGCGGATCAGCCGGACCGGCAACAGCTAAGACCCGAACCTGAAACGGCAGCGGATCCGCCCACCTCGGCCGTGCTCGATTTGCAGACCGGCCGGCTCGACGAGGCGCTGGGGAGCTTCCTGGCGGCCCTGCGCCTCGACCCGCGCAGCAGCGCCGCCGTCGCGGGGATCGAGGAGGCCCTGAACCGGCAGATGTCCGCGGATCTCGGGGCTGCCTGCCGGCGCGATGCGGCGAGACTGGGGGTGTCAAGCGGGCCTTCCGAGCTGGAGGGGTTAGGGGTGAGTAACCTGGAGGAGGCTGCGGCCACGCTTCTGGCACGGGGGCTCCTCACCCCTGCCGAGCTCGTCTGCCGCTATCTCCTGGACCGGGGTCAACGCTCCCCCCTGGTGAGCCGCACCCTGGCAGAGATCGCCATGTCGCTCGGCCTCCCCGCCCTGGCGGCCGGACATTTCCAGGACGCCAGCGCCCTGGGCGACGGCAGGCATGCCAGGATACGGCTCCTGAAGGCGGAAGAATCGGCACGCCACCGCCCGGAGCCCAAAGGGGGATTCCTGCTGATCAAGGCGTGGGGTTACGGTTTCTGGTCCGACGTGAACCACCTGCTCGGACAGTGCCTGCTGGCGGAGATGACCGGACGCACCCCGGTCGTGCACTGGGGCGGCAACAGCCTCTTCAGCGACGATCCCGAGGGGAATGCCTTCGAAAACTTCTTTCTACCGGTGAGCGGTTTCAGCCAGAGGGAACTGGCTTCCAGGTGCCGCAGCTTTTACCCTCCCAAGTGGCATGCCGGGAACCTCACCCTGTACGGAATCAACCAGGCGGCAGGCCCTTGGTCGCGCTGCTCGTCACTGTACGCCCTGGAGCGCGGGGAAGAGGTCGTGGTGAGCGATTTCCACTACGCCGTGCACGACCTGGTACCCTGGATCGCCCCTGGGCACCGGCTGCACGGCATGACCACCGATCAGGTCTACCTCTACCTGTTCCGGCGCTACCTGAAGGTGAAGCCGGCGCTGGTCGATCGTGTTGACACGTTTTTCCGAGAGAGGATGGCGGGAGGCGACGTTCTGGCGCTGCACGTGAGGGGCGGTGACAAGGGGGGAGAAGACCCGAACCTGGCCCAGCTGAACAGCCTCTACCCGGCTGAGATCGAGCGGCGGCTGCAGGCGCATCCCGATACCGGGCTCTTCCTCATCACCGACGACGCCGGGATTCTTGCCGGCTACCAGCGGCGCTACCGGGACAGGGTGATCCACACCGGGGCGACCCGCACCAGTTCGGGCCAGGGGGTCCACTACCAGAAGCAGGCCAGCCGCCGGCGCCTGGGCGAGGAGGTTCTCATCGATGCGCTTTTGGCGGCACGCTGCCAAAACTTCGTCGGTAACGGGCTCTCCAACGTCTCCTGCGCCGTGGCCCAGATGAAAGCGTGGCCCGCCGAAAGCTGCCGCCTGCTCGGGGCACGGCTGGACCGGCTCAGGCAATTCACCCTCTACAGGAGCTAGCAATGGCGCGCGACGGGGCAAACGGGAGCGAGTCCCTGCTGAAATATGCGGAACTGCTGCTGCGCAAGGGGATGCAGGAGGAGGCCGGCGACCAGCTGCTGGAGGTGCTGCGCCTTGACCCGGGGTGCGCCAGGGCCCACTACACGCTGGCGGTAGTGCGCACGGCCGAGGGATTCCCGGAGCAGGCGGCCGGCCACTTCCAGCAGGCGCTCGCCCTTAAGCCCGGAGACTCCCGGGCGTGCAACGGTCTCGGCGTCGTGCTGCAGCAGCTCGGGCGCGCCGGCGAGGCAGCCTCGCAGTTCCGGGAGGCGGTCCGCCTCGACCCGTACTACCAGGACGCGCATATCAACCTCGTGCTCCTTTACCAGGACCACGGCAGGCTCTGCGCGGCCGAGAGGCTGCTGGAGGACGCGCTCAGGCTCCAGCCCGACGCGGTGCGCCTCAGGTACAACCTCGCCAACAACCTGCACCGGCAGGGGAGAAGCCTGGACGCCGTCGCGGCCTACCGGGCAACCTTGCGCCTCGACCCGGAGCATCTGGACGCCCGTCAGAACCTCCTCTTTGCCCTGCACTACTCACCCCAGGCAAGCGACCGGCAGATCTTCGCCGAGCACCTGGCGGCGGCCGGCATCAAGCTCTTGCACCCCGGCAGCGCCGCGGGCCGCAGCCGGGTGCTGCCACCTCGGACCGGGCGGATCAGGATCGGTTACCTCTCGCCCGACTTCCGCAGCCATGCCGTCGCGAGCTTCATCGAACCGATCCTCTCCCATCACGACCGAAGCCGCTTCGAGATTTTCTGCTACGCGAACCTCGCCCGGCCCGACGAGACCACGGCGCGCCTCAAGGGGCTGGTCGAGGGGTGGCGGGATATCTACCGGGTGGCCGACGAAGAGGCGGCACGGGTGATCGCCGCGGACCGGCTCGACCTCCTGGTCGATCTCGCGGGGCACACCTCCGGCAACAGGCTCCCGCTCCTGGCCCGCAAACCCGCACCTCTGCAGGCGACCTGGATCGGCTACCCGGACAGCACCGGCCTGCCGGAATTGGACTTCCGGATCACGGACCGGCTCGCCGACCCCCCCGGCACCACGGAACAGCTGCACAGCGAACGGCTGGTCCGGTTGCCGCGAAGCTTCAGCTGCTTTCTTCCGCCGCTGGACTCCCCACCGGTCGCCTCTCTCCCCTATTTGGCCTCCGGCCGGGTCACCTTCGGCTCGTTCAACAACCTGGCCAAGGTGACACCCGAGGTGATCGCCCTCTGGGCCCGGGTGCTGCGGGCGGTTCCCGGCTCCCGGCTGCTGATGAAATGCAGGCCGCTTGCCGATGCCGAGGTCTGCGTCCGGACACTGGAGCGCTTTCGCGGGGAAGGGGTGCCAGCCGAGCGCATCGAGCTGCACCCGGGCGACCCCTCGCCGGCCGGGCATCTGGCGCAGTACGGCAGGGTCGACATCGCCTTGGACACCTTTCCCTACAACGGCACCACCACAAGCTGCGAGGCACTCTGGATGGGGGTCCCCGTGGTGACGCTGGCCGGGACCCGGCACGCAGCGCGCACGGGAGTGAGCATCCTCACCAACTGCGGCCTGGCCGGCCTGGTGGCCCAAACCCCCGAAGCATACCTGGCCATAGCATGCGAGCTGGCGCGGGACGCGGAAAAACTGCAGCAGTTGCGTGCCGGAATGAGGGGGAGGCTGGAGCGGTCGCCGCTCACCGACGCGGCGGGGGTGACCCGGGAGCTGGAAGCGGCCTTCCTGGATATGCTGCAGAGATAGCCTAAGGGGAGTGACTCCCGTGGGGAGCCCAAGGGGCGCCCCGGTAAGAGCGGCCTGGCAGGGATGCACCTTTCGGCAGGGTGTTGCGACAAAAAAAAGAGGATCCGCTCCCCTGACGCGGGTGCCGAATCCTCGGTACTCATATAACGAGCCGGCAGCCTTCGCAGCTGCCGGCCCGTTTGCGTTTAGGCTGCGCTTTCCGGATTGGTCCTGAGACCCGCGGCGATGTTGAAGTTGATGTCGATCACGATGGAGAGCTTGTCACGGTCGGGGTAGGCCATCACCTCAAAAAAGCGCTTGTCCACGAAGAGGCTCAGGTTGAGGATATCCTCCCGCAGCTTCTTCGGCATCGGGTTGTCCGGCTCCGAGAGTTCCGCCTGGAAAAAGCTCCAGACCTTCTGGTTGAATTTGATGGCATCCAACAGTTTCGACTCCCGATCCGGAGCCTCCCAGTTTTCCTGACAGGACTTCAGCATGAGACCCGCTTTGGTAAGCACCGAAGCCTCAAGCTCCCGTCCCGACATGCTCTCCTTCTGGATGCCGACATACTCCCTGATCGCGTTGTTAGTTTGCATTTTTCAGTAGCTCCTCTTCGTAATCAATGAGATTCCGTGCCGTTTTTAAGGCTTGGTAGTAGTTCTCTGCCAGGACGCGCTCGCTTATCTGCTCGATGAAACTGGCCGTGCTCGGGGCCGCCAGCAGGATATCACCCGCCAGATCCGAGTAGGCACTCCGGTACTGGGGGACGTTCTCCTCGTCAATGTACATGAGTTGGATGGTGAAATAGACACGCTTGCACGGTGTATTCGCGTCCTTCTCACCCAGGATGTCTTTCTCGCGCAGGATAGGGATGGTGTTCTCGATGTAGAGCACCGCCCCCTTGCCGCCGTTTTTGACGACAGCACCGCCCACGATGAGCCGCTCGTTGCTTTTCAAGGTTATTTTCAGGGACATGTCGTTAGCTCAACCCTTTCAGGAATTGGGAGCCGTTACCTGTCACCCCCTGGCTAACAACGGTTGCAAATTGCCGGCCAACTTGAGTGCTTTTCCGTGCCGCGGCAGATTTGCTCAGGGAAACCTCGGGAAGCCCCGTTTCAGCGCTTTTGGGGCGGGAAAAGATCTGCGAGAAACGCCCGTCGTGCAAAAGAGACGCCGAATCGGCGGCAAGTCCGGCACGGGTACCGTTCAGAGCGGCCCCGATCGCGTCAAGTTTTGCCACCTGGTCAGCAATTTGACTATCGTCAGCGTCCATCGGGAGCGGGGTGGGAAGCGCCTTGGCCTTGCGGGCCTGGACGACATCCGGGGGAGCGGGTAAGGTCAGCTCATCAATCTCTTTGCGCAGGGATGAGTACTTCATCAGTAGCTTCATCCTGGCCTGATCCTGCGGCGAGTAGGGGGAAAGTTCTTGATGATGGTCTCGAGAGGGGCCTTCAGGGCGTCAATCTTTTGGCTAAGGCTTTCCAGCGAACGGACCGTATTCCTGATTGAACCGGCTGCGGCGTTACTCAGCTCGTATTTCTGCTGGAGTTCCTGGTAGCTGTTGGCGGGATCCCCCGACAAAACCACCTGCTCGCCGGGGACTTGGGTCCCTTTGCCGGCATCCTGGCCGGTCCCGGCAGCGGCGTTTTTCGGGGCAGCCTGGTTCGGAGCTGGCTGCAGGACGGCTGCACTCTCACTCGTTACCGGATCTAGTGCCATGGTAACCCCCCCTATTCAGAGGGAATGCGGGACGGGCGGAATTTCCCGCCCGTCCCGGCGTTCAGGTTTTAGAACAGCTTCAGTACGGACTGCGCGGCCTGCGAGGACATGGAGAGTGACGTGGTGCCCAAGGACTGACGGGTCTGCAACATCAGCATGTTCGCCCCTTCCTGGTTCATGTCGGCGAGGGTGAGGTTATCCGCACCGGTCTGCAGGGTGCTGATCATGCTGTCGGTAAAGGTCTGCCGCGTGGTGATGATGTTCAGGTTGGCGGCAAGCGTCTGGGTGTTGGTCCGCAGCGTGGTAATGGCGGAGTCCATGTTGGCCGAGTCCGTAGTGATGGCAGAGGTGGACTGCCAGTTGCCGCTGGCTGCGGAAAGGCTCAGGCCCGAGGAGTTGGCGAGGAAGCCGACCACGTTCAGCTGCGAGGTGGAATTCTCGTTGAAGTCGACCGTCAGGGTGTTGGTGGAGCTCAGCATGTTGAGGCCCTGGAAGCCCGAGTCAGACGACATGTTATCGATCTGGGTGCGGATGGTGTCGTACTGGGCCGCGAGCTTCGACTGCACATTGGTGTCGCTGGTGGAGAGGGCCGACTGGGCGATACCTTTGGCGGCCTGGATCAGTCCGGTGATCGCGGTAATGCCGGCATTGGCGGCTCCGACGGTCTGGACCGCATTCGCCATGCCGTCTTTGCGGTCAGAAAGGTCGCTGGCGCGCTGATTGGCATTCTGGGCCGCAAAGTAGTTGGTCGGGTTGTCGAGGGCGCTGTTTACCGCTTTGCCCGAAGAAAGCCTCTCCTGAGTTCTGTTCAGGAGGTTGCTGGTGTCCTGCAGGTTGAGCAGGTTGGTTCTCATTCCGGCGGTGAGAGAAATATCGCTGATTGACATGGTGTAACTCCTTTTCTGGGTTTTGGTTTTTCCGACATTCTTGCCGGATGTTGAAACAGCCGATTAGCAACGCTTTTTCCAATAAAAAGACTACTGCCCTGAAACGCCACCCCCTTCTGGTTGGTTTTTCCAATGCATCTGGGAGCATTTATCGGCCTGGGGAGCCAGAACTTTAACGCTAAAATCAACGGCTGCCGTTATAATTTTCCAATATCAACTTTGCGTCGGCGGGGGCGTCCCGCAAGCTCGGCCAGGGAGGTGGCGACGCGGCGCAGGACGCTGGCCCAGTCGCCCGGGCTCTCTTGCCTGAAGATGCGCATGGAGGGGTACCAGGGGGAATCGGTCCTCCCGTAAAGCCAGCGCCAGTCGCAGGATTTGGGGAGCATGATCCAGACCGGTACCCCCAACCCCCCCGCGAGGTGGGCGCACGCGGTATCAACGGTGAGCACCAGGTCGAGGTTGTCTATGATCGCCGCGCTGTCGGCGAAATCCGCAATGTGCGCGGCGAGATCAATGACCTGCAGAGTACCGGGAGCGGGCGCTTCTCCCAGTTGCAGGCTGAAAAAATCGATTCCGGAGAGCTCCGCCAGGGGGGCCAACTCCGCAAACGGGCAGGCCCTGTTCCTCGGCAGCGGCCCCCCCTTCCAGACCAGGCCCACCTTGAACCGGTCCGACGAGATCCTGCCGCGCCAGGCAGCCAGGCGCTCCGGATCCGGTACCAGGTAGGGGACAGCTGCGGGCAATCGGTCCAGCCGGGTATGGAAAATGCGGGGCAGGCTCAAAAGCGGCGCATGGCTTTCGAAAGGCGGCAGACCCTCGCCCGGGGCATAGACCGCGGCGACCCCGGCCACCATCTCGAGCAGCGGCTTGATCGTAGCGGACTGGCACTTAACCAGCACCCTGCCGCCCCGCGCGGCGACCAGCGGCGCGTAGCGGACAAACTGCAGGGTGTCGCCCAGCCCCTGCTCGCACCAAAGCAGAATGCTTTTCCCGGCAAGCGGCGAGCCATCCCAGCGGGGACCGGGAAAAGGGGTGGTCGCAGCCTCCTCGAAGCGCCACTCGTACTCGTGCCACCCCTGCTCGAAATCCCCCAGGCTCAGCAGGCTCAGGGCCAGGTTCCAGTGGGCCTTGGCGCAGACAGGGTCGATGGCGAGCACCTCACGGTAGACCCCAATCGCCTGTTCCGGCTGCAGCAGATCCTGGAAGGCGGTGCCCAGGTTGATGCGCGCCTCCAGCGCTTTAGGATGCAGGGCGATGGCGCGCCGGTAAAGCGCGATGGCCTCCTCCGGGCGCTCCAGCTGCTGCAGGGCGCAGCCGAGATTCACCAGCGCGGGAAGATAGTCGTCTCTCTGGGCCAGCGCGGCCCTGAAACAGGGCAAGGCAGCTTCCCGCTCCCCCCGGGTGACCAGCACCGTACCGAGGTTGTTCTGAGCATCGGCCAGCGCCGGATTAATCCGGAGCGCCTGCCGGTAGCTCTGGACCGCCTCGGCCAGAAGACCTTGGTCCTGCTGGGCGAGTCCCAGGTTGTTGTAGATTTCGGCGCACTCCGGCCGCACAGCCAGAAGCCTCCGGTAGATGGCCACGGCAGCGGCGGGGTGCCCCTCCCCCCTGAGCGCGTTGGCCTTCCTGAACTCCCGGTTCAGATCTTCCGGTTCCTCCCTTGGCTCCGGCTCCTCTGCCCGCAGCTGACGGGGCTCCCCCTCCAACAGCTCCGCCAGATCGCTCATCAGCTCCGCCAGCACCGGTTCCCATTCCCCTGCACTCTCCTGCCGGTACAGGCGCATGGTGGGATACCAGGGGGAATCTACCCGCCCTGAGAGCCAGCGCCAATCGCAGAATATCGGGAGCAGCAGGCAGACCCGCTTGCCCAGAGCTCCTGCCAGGTGGGCCACGGCGGTATCCACCGAGATCACCAGGTCAAGGTTGGCGACGATCGCCGCCGTGTCGGCGAAGTCCCGCACCAGGCGTCCCAGATCGCTAATCCCGGCCTCGGGGAACTCGCCAAGTTCCCCGGCTGCGGCCCCCAGCTGCAGGCTGCAGAGCTGGACGCCGGGGATGCCGGCCAGCGGCGCGAAGAGTCTGAGCGGTAGCGAGCGATAGCGGTCGTTTTTGTACCCCGCGCTCCCTGCCCAGGCTATGCCGATTTTGAGGCCGGCTGCTCCCGGCATCCTTCTCCCCCATGCCTCGCGCAGGGCCGGATCCGCCTGGAGGTACGGGATTGCTGCGGGGAGATTCGCCAGGGTGGTGCCGAGCAGAAACGGCAGGCTCATCAGGTAGGCAAAGGTATCGAACGGGGAAGGATCCTCGCCCACGGCGACGAACCGGACACCGTGGCCTTGAGAAACAAAGAGCGGGAGCAGTTCCGGGCGGCACTCGACCACTACCCGGGCTCCCTGCCCGGCGAGTAGCGGGACGTACCGGAAGAACTGCAGGGCATCACCAAACCCCTGCTCGGCCCGCAGCAAAATGGTGCGCCCTGCCAGAGGAGAGCCGTCCCAAAGCGCCCTGCCGGACAGCAGCGCGGGGAAAGCGGCGCCGTCTTTCAGGCGCCACTCGTATTCGCGCCACCCCTGCCGGTAGTCCCCGGTGGCAAGCAGGGCGAGCCCCAGGTTCCAGTGGGCGTCGCGGCACTCCGGGTCGAGTTCGAGCGCACGCTGCTCGGCGCGGATCGCCTCCTCAAACCGGTGCAGCGCAATAAGGGAGCCGCCCAGATTGAGCCAGCCCGACAGGTGCCCGGGGGCAAGCCGCACGAGATTTTCGTAGCATCCGACCGCCTCCTGCCACTCACCCTCGGCACGCAGCGCATTGCCGAGGTTGTAGTGGGCCTCCGGATACCGCGGGTTGACTGCGAGGGCACTTCGGTAGCTTTCCAGCGCCTCAAGGCTGCGCCCCAGGCCTCTCAGCGTGTTGGCGAGGTTGCAGCTCGCCTCGCAGTAGGCCGGCCTGAGCTTCAGCGCCCGCTGGTAGCTGCAGACCGCCTCCTGGTGGCGACCCAGATCCTGGAGCGTCACCCCGAGATTGTTATGCACTTCCGGGAGGGCGGGGTCGAGGGTCGCAGCCCTGGAAAAAAGTTCCAGAGCGCGCTCCGGCTCCCCACCCTGCCGGGCCAGGACCCCGGCCAGGGTCAGCAGTTCGACGCTGTCGGGCGAGGAGAGCAAGAGTCCGCGGCAAAGCTCTGACGCCTGCTCCCTATGGTTACCCCGGAGCGCCTCGCTCAATTGGGCATAGCGGTCGCCGGCCTGCTCAACCCGCTCAACCTGCCCGAATGATTCGACCGATTCGACCAAGTCGACTGGCCCGACCCGGCCGACCTCACGCGCCAGTGCGCGGGCGACCCTCTCCAGCACCTCCCCCCAATCGCCGCGCCGGCTCTGCCTGAAAAGGCGCGCGCTCGGATACCAGGGGGAATCCTCGCGCCCCACCAGCCAGCGCCAGTCGCAGGCCATCGGAAGCAGCACCCAGACCGCCTTGCCGAGGGCACCGGCCAAGTGGGCGACGGCGGTATCCGCGGAGATCACCAGGTCGAGGTCGGCTATGATGGCGGCACTGTCGGAAAAATCCCGCACCCCGCGACCCAGGTCGGTCAGTTCCAGCCCCTCGGGCGGCGCGGCGGCCTGTTCCGCACCCTCCCCGACCTGAAGCGCATAGAAGCGGACCCCGGCCACCCCGGCCAGCGGGGCGAAGAGCCGGAGAGAGAGGGAGCGTCTGCCGTCATCCTTGTAGCTCTTCCTGCCGGCCCATACCAGCCCCACCCTGAGCCCCTCTCCCGGCATCCGGGAGCGCCAGAGTTCCACCAGACCGGGTTCCGGGACCAGGTAAGGGATCTCGGCGGGAACGGTCGCAAGCCGCGTGCCCACCAGAAGCGGCAGGCTCATGAGCGGTGCATGGCAGTCGAATTCCGGCAGCGCCTCCCCCCGGACCAGAACCCGGGCAACACCCGGGGCGGTGCCGAGGATCGCGGCGATCGCCTGGGACTGGCATTGCACCAGCACGCGCCCACCCATGCGGGCCAGCACACCCGCATAACGGACGAACTGCAGGGTGTCGCCGAACCCCTGTTCTGCATGGAGCAGGATCACCCGCCCCTTGAGTTCCCCGCCGTCCCAAAGCGGCCGGGGGAAACTCTTCAATGGGACCGGGTCGACCTTCCGGAAACGCCACTCGTACCCCTGCCACCCGTTCTCGAAGTCCCCGAGCAGCAGTTGCACCAGGGAGAGGTTCCAGCGGGCGTCGGCATAGTCCGGGTCCCGGGCGAGCACCCGCTGGTAGCAGTCGACCGCACATTCCAGCTCCCCCAGCGCACGGCTGGCGGCACCCAGGTTATTCAGGGCATGCAGGTAGTCCGGGTTGATGCTGAGGGCCCTGCGGTAGCTCTGGACCGCCTCGTCCAGCCGGTCCTGCGCCTGCAGGGCGATGCCGAGGGCGTTTAGCGACGGGAGATAGCCCGGGTCCCGGGCGAGGACCCGCCTGAAGCAGTCGACGGCGAGTTCCAGGTTGCCGCGCGCATGCTGCAGCTCGCCCAGGTTGTGGCCGGCCTCCAGGTAGTCCGGCCGCAGCTCCAGCGCCCGCTCCAGTGCGACCTTGGCTTCGTCAAGGCGGCCGGCGTCCTGGAGCGCAAGCGCCAAGTTGTGCCACCCCTGGGTGAGCCCGGGGTCCAGGGCCAGGGCGCGCCGGTAGCAGTCGGCCGCCTCGGCGCTTCTCCCCAGGGACTTGAGGCTGTTCCCCATGTTGTAGTGGGGGGCGCAGAAATCCCCCCGAAGCGTAAGCGCCCTCTGGTAGCTCGCCACTGCCTCGAGGGACCGTCCGGCGCCGTCCAGGGCGCACCCTAAGTTGTTCAGGAGTTCGGCGTCCTCTGGAATGCTGGCCAGCTCCCGCTCGAACTCGCGAACCGCCTCGGCGAAGCGCCCCTGCTCGCTCAGGGCTATGCCCCTGCTTGCCGGCGGCTCCCGGCGCTCCTTGAGTTCCCCGGCGGCCGCGGCCGCGAGCGCCTCGCGCACCCGAAGCACCACCTCCTGCCACCCGCCACGCTCCTTTTGCCTGAAGAGGCGCAGGGTCGGGTACCAAGGGGAGTCCTCCCGCTCCAAGAGCCAGCGCCAGTCAGGAACGAAGGGGAGCATGACCCAGACCTGAAGGCCGAGCCCCCCGCAGAGATGCGCCACCGAGGTATCCACAGTCAGAATCAGGTCGAGCTGCGAGGCGAGGGCGGCGGTATCGGAAAAGTCCCCGATAGCGGCGGAGAGGTCGTTAAGTCCCAGCCCTGGGAGCCGGGCCACGTCGGCCGCGGTGTCGCCCAGCTGCAGCGAGAAATAGCTCACCCCCGGTATCCCCGCTAGGGGTGCCAGGAGTTCGGGCACCAGGGAGCGGTTGGCGTCGTTTTGGTGTCCCCGGCTCCCACCCCAGACCAGGCCGACCCTGAACGAGCCGTCCTTCGGGAGCAGCACCTTAGCCCTGGCCAGGAGGTCTGGATCGGTCGCGAGGTAGGGTACCCGGGCCGGTATGGATTCGAGCCGGGTGGCGCACAGGGCGGGAAGCTCCAGGAGGGAGGCCTGCAGATCGAAACGGGGCGGAGTATCCCCGGCAACCAGCACCCCGGCCACACCTGCCACCCGCGCGACGATCGATCTCAGGGCGGCCGACTGCACCTCCACCAGCACCCGGGCACCGCGGGCCGCCAAAAGGGGCGCGTAGCGGATGAACTGCAGCGTGTCGCCCAGCCCCTGCTCGGCATAGAGCAGCACGGTGCGCCCGGCCGGCTCCGAGCCGTCCCAGCGCGGCTGGTCCTGATACCTGGCAACCGGGGCCAGGCCGCTTTTCCGGAAGCGCCAGGGGAACTCCTGCCACCCCTGCACCAGATCGCCGGTCATGAGCAGCAGCACGGCGAGGTTCCAGTGGGCGTCGGCGTGCCCGGGGCAGAGCCTGGTCACCTCCCGAAAGCCCGCCAAGGCCTCCCGGAAACGTCCCATCTCTCTGAGGGCCGTGGCGAGGTTGTAGCGGGACTTGAGGTCGTCCGGGTCGAGGAGGACCGCCTGCCGGTAGCAGAGGATGGCTCCTCCCGGATCCCCCTGCATCTGCCGGATCACTCCGAGCGCCTGGTGCAAGAGCGCCAGGTCGCCGTTGATGGCGACGGCCGAAACCAGGCTCTGTTCCGCCTCGGCCACCCGCCCCAGGAGCTGCAGCGAGGCGGCCAGACTGTAGTGCGGCTCCCAGCTCCCCGGGCTTAGGAGCGCCGCCTTGCTGAAGCGGACCGTGGCCTCAAGGTGTCTCCCCTCTTCGGCAAGCATGGCGCCGCTAAGGTACAGGTAGCGCGCGTTGAGCGGCTCGCGTGCCACGGCCCGGGTCAGGAATTCCCCCGCGGCCAGACGGAGCTCCCGGCTGACCCGGTCGATTACCTCGCCCCATTCCCCCTGCCGCCGCTGCCTGAAGATGCGCAGCCCCGGGTACCAGGGGGAATCCTCCCGTGTGAGGAGCCAGCGCCAGTCAGCCGCCCTCGGGAGCAGGAGCCAGACCGGCTTCGCCAGGGCGCCTGCCAGGTGGGCCACCGAGGTGTCCACCGAGATCACCAGGTCGAGGGCAGCCACCAGCGCCGCCGTGTCCCCGAAATCATGGATCTCCCCGGTCAGGTCAACGAGTTCCAGCCCCGCCGGGGGGGCAAGGGTCTGGGTGGCTTCCGGGCCGAGCTGCAGCGAATAGAGCTGCACCCCCGGGATCCCCCCCAGGGGCGCGAGGGCCTGCAGGGTGCAGGAGCGGAAGGGATCCGGCACCGGTTTGCCTCCCCAGACGACCCCCACCCGGAAACTGTCGCTTCCGGCGACCCGGGCGCGCCAGCCGGCAAGCCGGTCCGGGGGGGGACTCAGGTAGGGGAGCTGCGCGGGGAGGTTCTCCAGGGTGCTGCCGAAAAGATAGGGGAGTGACAAAAGGGGGACCTGCAGCTCGAAGGTGGGGAGTTCCTCTCCCATGACGAAGGCGGCCCTCACCCCCGGGACGCGCTGCACCAGCGGGATCAGCGAGGCCGACTGGCACTCCGCCAGGACGCGGCCGCCGGCGGCGGCGACCATCGGGAGGTATCTCAGGAACTGGATGGTGTCGCCCAGCCCCTGCTCCCCGTGGACCAGGATGTCGCGGCCGGCAAGCGGAGAGCCGTCCCAGAGGGGGGCGGCGAAGCTGCGGCTGGGCGAGGTGAAGGAGTCCCTGCGCCAGCGCCACTGGTACTCGTGCCACCCCTCCCGGAATTCCCCGCTCAAGAGCAGGGCGAGGGCCAGGTTCCAGTGGGCCTCGGCGCAGTCGGGCTCCCGGGCGAGCACCTCGCGGAAGCAGGCGATGGCGCCCGGGGCGTCCCCCTCCCGCTGCAACGCCGCCCCCAGGGCGATCCTCGTCTCGAGGCTCTCGGGTGCGCGCTTGAGCGCCCCGCGAAAGCTTTCGGCCGCCTCGGCGAACCTGCCGAGCGCCAGCAGGGTGTTTCCCATGTTGTTCAGGGCGACCGGGTCGCCACCCCTTTGGGCCAAGGCGCAGCGGTACTCAGCCAGGGCCTCCTCGTGGCGCCCCGCGGCATGCAGTATGGCACCAAGGTTGATCCGGGCCTCGACGGCAACGGGACTCTCTGACCCGGTGAGGGAGTGGTACACCCCTGCCGCCTCGTCTAACCGCCCCTCGCGGTGCAGCCAAAGGGCGCGGCCGAAGCTCTCCCGAGCTGGTGCGCTTGCTTCCATGGCGTCAGGCTCCGCGCAGACTGTTCAGTTCCGCCCGGTTGGCGAGTCTGGTCGCCAGGTAGTGGAACTGCCGTGCCGCCCCGCTCCAGGTGAGTCGTGCCATCTCCGCCGCGGCCCGGGCCCCCTTTGCGGGTAGCTCGTCCCGGCGCCGGTAGACCGCCTCCAGGAGCTCCACCACCTCCTCTAGGGAGGGCTCCTCCCAGACCGCCGTACTCGCACCGGAGCCGGTGACCACCATGGGGCGGTAGCGGGTGAGCGGATAAGCTATGGCAGGGTTGATGACGTCGGCGTGCCCGCTGGAGTCCGAGGCGATCACGCTCCTGCCGCACGCCATATACTCGCACATCACCATGTTGTTTCCCCCCTCGCAGCGGTTCGGAAAGAGCCCCACGTGGGTCCCCGCGAAGAGGGAGCGGATCTGCTTGTTGTCGATGAGCGGGTTCACGATGACCCGGGAGCGGTCCAGACCGTTGGCAACGATGGTCCGCTCCGGAAGGTTCAGGAAATCGTCCGCGTCGTGCCGGTAGCTGATGAAGGGCGAGGAGGCCATGGTGGCGAGCGAAAAGGGCCACTGGTTGGTCCAGCTGCAGGAGAGCCAGACGTCCCGGTGCCGCTCCATGAGGACCTTGAGGGCGGCGATCACGATGTCCTGGGATTTGCGCAGTTCGAACTTCCCCCCAGAGAAGACCACGAAGCGGTCGTCTGGAGGTGGCGGGGCCGGGTAGAAATGGGTCGGATCGATCCCCTGCAGGATGGTGCAGGTGTTGGTGACGCCGCCAATCCTCAGGTGGTACTCACACCATTTGGAGCCGGCCACGATAAAATCCCAGCGCCTGGCCGCTTCGCGGGTGAAGTTGAGGATCTCGATGTTGTCCTCGAAAAAGCAGTAACCTATGTTGATGGCGTCCCACGCCTCCGGCCTGAGCGGCACCAGGTTGCGCGGCATGCAGTGCAGCGTCACCCCCTCGACCGGGGGAAGCTTGGCGATCTCGCGCTCGAGGTAGGTTCCGGCGACCCCCCACCCGTGCGTGGAGCCGCTCGGCATTGATACTTTCATGCTGGGATCCTCTGGGAATAGTAATTTTGCTGACCACTAGCTGTCAGCAACTACCGTACCATCGGCGTCAGGGTGGGGTAAGTGCTTGAAATCAAGGGATGGGTGTGGCGGCGGCAGCCGGTCGTCAATTGTTTGACAACCGGGAGTCAACTCCTCATCACGGCTCGCCGCGCTCGCTTTGCTCGGACAGAAGCACCAGGTCGACCCGGCGGTTTTTCCTGCGCCCCTCGTCGGTGCTGTTGTCCGCTACCGGCCGGTACTCCCCGTAGCCGGTCGCCGAGACGTTGGCCGGGTCGAAGTCGTCCTGCTTGGTCAGGTACTGCACCACGCTGGTCGCCCGCGAGGCGGAGAGCTCCCAGTTGGAGGGAAAGACAGCGGTGGAGATCGGGACGTTGTCCGTGTGCCCCTCCACGCGGATTCCGTTGGAATAGCCGGAGAGAGACTCGGCCACGTCGTTTAAAAGGGTATAGGAACTCTGCTTGAGCGTGGCGCTCCCCGAGTCAAAGAAACCGGCCTCCTTGAGGCTCACCACCAGCCCGCGCTGGTTGACCGAGACGCTAACCTTCTCCTGGGCGCCGACCTTCATCAGGTACGCCTCTATGGAGACCTTGGTCGCCCTGAAATCCTTTTCCCCCCCCTTGCTCCTGCTGCCGTGCTTGGGCGCCTGGGAGAGCTTGCGCATGGAGGGGATGATGCTCATGGTACCGGCCTCAATGACGCTCGGCTTGCTGGCGGGCGAGCTTTTGGAGTAGCCGAAGGAGTCGCGCATGGACTCCACCACTTCCTCGATCTTCTTCTTGTCCGTCTGGCTCATGGCGTAGAGGGTGACGAAGACCGCGAAAAGCAGCGTGATGAAGTCCGCATAGGAGACCAACCAGCGTTCGTGGTTCGCCTCCTTCTCATGTGCTTTTTTTCTTGCCATTTACTTTCCCTTCTTCTCCGCTGGTTCCCCGTGCAGATAGGCCCGGAGCTTCTGCTCGATGAAGTGGGGGTTCTCGCCGTTTTGGATGGCGATCAGCCCCTCGATGACCATCTCCTTTTGCAAAAGCTCCTCTTTGAGCCGGTGCTTCAGCTTGGTGCCGAAGGGAATGCAGAAGATGTTGGCGGTCATCAGACCGTAGATGGTGGCGACGAAGGCAACGGCGATCCCGCCACCCAGCTTGGAGGGGTCGGAAAGGTTGCTCATGACGTGGATCAGGCCGAGAACGGCGCCGATGATACCGATGGTCGGCGCGAATCCGCCGGCCGACTCGAACACCTCGACGCTCCCCTTGCCATGCTCCTCGAAGGAGCCGAGCTCGATCTCCATGGTCTCGCGCAGTTTCTGCGGATCGATGCCGTCGACCACCAGGGAGATACCCTTCTTGGTAAAGGAGTCCTTCACGGTCTGGGCCTCCTGCTCCAGGGAGATCAGGCCGTTGCGCCTGGCCTTGGCGGCGTAGTTGATGATGTTCTTGATCACCGCCTCGGGGTCGTCCTTAGGGGGGAGGAACACCTTCTTGACGTCCTTGAAGGCCGTCATGAGCGTCCCCATCGGGAAACTGACGAAGGTCGCCGCAGCGGTGCCGCCCAAGACGATCATCGCCGCGGTCGGCTGCACTAGCGCCCCCATGTGCAGCCCTTCCAGGGCGGCGCCGCCGAATACGGCGCCCAGCCCCATCACTAATCCGATTATGGTCGCTAAATCCATGGTATCACGTAAGCTCCGGTATTACCGCGTGCACCGCGGGTGATACCTCTCGGCATCGTTTCTGCGCAGGTAGCGCTTGGACCCTGCCGGCGCGCGCCGCAGGAGTCGCGCCTTGAAGTTGACAATCCTCCCGATCACCACCCGTGCCGGCTCCAGCACGATGTAGCGGTTGCCGTTGGACAGGGTGACGTGAGTGTCGGGGGTCTCCGAGATGATCTCGATAAGATCCGGATTCAGGTACATTTCGCTGCCGTCGAGGTTGGTCACCTTGATCATACGTCACCGCTTGGTCCTGTTGATGCGGCCGAGGCCGTTTAGTAAAGGTTTCGGCTGGAGAGCTGAAACCTTTAGCGCTATTAGGGGAGGGTGCAAAAAAAGGGCCGTGCGGGCCCTTTGGGAGAGCGCTCACACGGCCTTTTGCTGCAGGAGGTCCCAGGTTTCCGGCTAGGTCATATAATTGAGCAGGGAAAGCTGGGTGATCTTCGCCGTGGCTGCCAGGGACGCGTTGAACGCGGTGGTCTGCTGGCTCAGTTCCACGCCGACCTTGGCGAGGTCCACGTTCTGCAGGTTTCCGTAGGCGGTCTCCAGGGTGTTCTGGTTGTTGGTGATCATGCTCTGGGCGTTGGTGAGGCGGACCAGGCGCCCCGCCACGTCGCTCTGCGCCCCGGCGATCTGGTCCCCGGCAGCCGACATGTTCTTGATCCCATCGTTGATGCCGGTCGTGTTGCCGCTGGAGATCGCCGCGATCAGGGAGTCGATCGAGCCCAGTATGTCGACCGGGCTCCCCCCCGCCGTGGCACCGCTCCCAACGGCCGCCGGGGGCGTTCCCCCGCGCAAGAGGTCCCCCCCGGAGACGTTGGTCGACACCTGGCTCCCCGAGGTGATCTCCACGTTGAGCGGGTCGTCGGTCCCGGAGAAATTGCCGGCCGTATCGAAGGGCTGGCCATTCTTGAACCCCCCGAAGACATACTGGTTGCCGTTTTGCGTGTTGCCGAGATCGATCAGCTGCGCCTTTAACTGGGACAGGTTGCTGGTGACGCTCGCGATGCTCGTGGGGTCGTTCGACCCGCTCAGCATGGTGGCGGCGGCGCTCTTAATCTGGGTCATGATATCCATCATCCCCCCCAGCGCCGTATTGGCAACGTTCAGCGCGAGCGTCCCCTTGGTTATGTTGGAGGTGGTCTGTTTCCCCGCGTTCACCTGGTCCTGCAGGCTGAGCAGCTGGCGGGTTGTCAGCGGGTCGTCGCTGGGCTGGTTCACGACCACACCGGAGGAAACCTGCTCCTGCAGGGTATTCAGGACGTTTTGCCCCTGGTTCAGGTTGTACACCGCGTTGTCCGCGGTCATGCCCGAGGTGATTCTCATGTCGCTCTCCTTATGCTATGTCGGCGCCCCGATCATGGCCAGCAAGGTATCTACCATCGATTCCGCCGCATTGATCAACTTCGACGCCCCCTGAAATGCCAACTGGTACTTGGTCATGTTGGTGAGTTCTTCGTTCAGTGAGACCGCCGAGTTGGAGTCCCTGAGGGTCCCGAGCTGCTGCAGGTAGGCGGCCCCCTGGGTGGTTGCGTTCTGCGCGTTTTGCGTGTCGGTGCCGACGGAGCTCACCAGCGAATTGTAAAAACCGTCGATGGTGTCGGTTCCGGTGCTGAAGGCGCTGGTCTGCTGCTGCAGTGCGGCGACCTTCAGGGCATTGGCGTTGTTCCCCGAGCTGGTGGGCGCCGGGTCGGTCGCGGTCGGGAACCCCGCGGCGATGGTCGCTGCAGTCAAGCCCGGGTCGAGCGCTATGGTGCCGGCGGTCACCCCCGCGGGGGCGAAGAAGTTGTGCCCGGTGGTGGCCGGCGGGCCGTCGATCCCGTACCCCGTGGACTGCTGGGCGTTTACCGTGGAGACCAGGTTCGCAGCCATCTCGTTGAGTTTGGAAAGGTAGCCCGGGACGATGGAGTCCCTGACCTGGAGCATCCCCCCCAGGTTGCCGAGGCTGTTCCCCGTCCCCCCCACGGTGGCGCTCACATTGGTGTCGGTGGCCGGGACGTTGGCGGGGGGCGGGTTGCCGAGCCCTGTGAGCATGATGTCGTTGGTGGGGGGGGTCGCCGCATTTTGGCTGGTGTAGAGGGTCGCGTACTTGGCGCCACTCACCAGTTGCTGTCCCCCCGCCAGGGTCACCGTCGCGGTGCCGTCGCTTTGCACGGTGGAGGTGATTCCCACGTCCTTGGCGATATTCTGCAACAGGAGGTCCCTCTGATCCAGCAGTTCGTTGGTACTGCCGCCCGCAGCCTGGGTGGTTATGATCTGCGAATTTACCAGTGCGAGGCTCTTGGCGTTTCCAGTGACCTCGCCGGTTATCCCGGTCAGGCTGTTGTCCGCACTCGACGCTATGCTGGTGAGGTTGGCGTTCATCTGGTGGAAGGTATCGGTCATCACCTGGGTGCTGGAAAGGAGCGCCTGCCGCTCCGAGGTTCCCTGCGGGTTGGTCGAGAGATCCTGCCAGGCTCCGAAGAAGTTATCCACGGCGGTGCCGAGTCCATTGGTGGCTACCTCGTTGAAGGAGGGCTGGACCTGCTGCAGCGCCGTCTGGGTGGTGAGGCTCGCCTGATAGGTGCTGTTGTTGCTGACCAGCTGCTGCTGCAGCATGGCGTCGTAGGAGCGCTGCACCGCCTGAATCTGAACCCCGGTACCAAGCGGGACGCCGCCGGCACCGGAGATGGACGGCCCGCTTGCCATGACCACCTGCTGGCGCGAGTACCCAGCGGTGTTCACGTTGGCGATGTTCTCGCCGGTCACATTCAGGGCGGCCTGCTGGGCGTTCAGTGCGGTACTGCCGATGTCCATGAGATTGCTGATCGACATGCTAGATCTCCTTGCAGACAAAGCGGCTGCCGCCGCGCCTGGCCACCAGGGAGCCGGCCAGGCCGTAGGTGTCGACCGGGTTGAAGAGTCGGTTGAAGAACCCGACTGTGCGGTCCACCAGCTTGAGGGAATCCTCTAAAAGCGTCCGGTTCAGCGCCAGGTCGCCGCGCAGCGCCTTGGCATCGGCCGCGATCCTCCCCTGGGCCTCTTTGAGCGCCCCCTTTTCGGGGTGCGCCACCCGATCTATGATGGGGGTAAGGGTCACGTTGCCGGGAAGTCCCAGCTCGGCGCCGAGCGCCGCAATCATAGCCCCGCAGCTCTCGGAGAGCCGCGCCATGCGCTCCATGCTGCAGGCGAGCTCCTGCTGGTTCCTCTCCAGCCCTGCCAGGTCGAGCGCGGCCAGGCAGCTCTGCTCCTGCTGCAGCAGGCGCCGCATCTCCTGCAGCACGTTCCCCTTCTCAGCCAGCCTCGAGATCAATTCTGCTATGTTCTGTTTCATGTGCCGTCTCCCTTAAGCTGTTGCGAATCGTGCGAATCCATCATGCTTTGCGCCAGGAGCTTCGGGTCCACCCGGTATCCCCCGTACTGCAGGTTCTGCTTGGCGAGTGCCACCCGGTCCAGCCTCACATCGGGGAGGGCGGAGAGTTCCTGCTTGAGCTTCTGCAACTCGCGCGCCTTGGGCGAGATCTCCACCCGGTCCAGGCTGCGCACCCGGGCCGGCCCCGCGCTTCCCTGGACCGCGGCCGTCTGGCTCCCCTGGCTGGGCACCGCCTGGGGACGCGACAGGTCGACCAGATAGGGCGCACCTTCAATCCGCATGACCGCTTCCCTTCGGGGCAGCTGGCGTGGCACCCGAGCGGCTTAACTCACGCTCCAGCATTTTCGCCACTCCGAGGCCGCCCCCCTTGGCGGCCGTCTGGGCATACTCCTGGTCCAGGAGGGAGCGGAAGGTCTCCTCGCCGTGCCCCCCGCCGGTCAGTTTGTCGGTGCCGATCGTATCGCGCATCGACTTCAGCATCATTCCGACGAACATCGCTTCGAAGTCCCGGGCCACCTTTTTCACCCGGGCGGGATCCGTCCCGTCCTGGCGTGGCACCCTGAGGGACGCCGGCACCTGTGCGTCGACCCGGGGAAGCGCGGCTGCCGGTATCGCGTTGACCTCCATCCTGCTCTCCTTGATATCCCTAAGTTCCTACATCACGCTCAGTTCGGCGTTCAGCGCACCTGCCGCCTTGATCGCCTGCATGATGCCCAAAAGGTCCCTCGGCGTCACCCCGAGCGTGTTGAGCCCGCGCACCACTTCGCTCAGGTTGGCCCCCTCCCTGAGCAGGGAAAGGTTCACCTTCTCCTCGGAGACCTTGAGATCCGTCCTCGGCACGGTCGTCGTGGTCCCGCTGGAAAGGGGACCGGGCTGGGAGACTTTGGGGGTTTCCTTCACCACCACGGTCAGGTTGCCGTGGGAAACCGCAACGGTCGAGATGCGCACGTTCTCGCCCATGACGATGGTGCCGGTCCTCTCGTTCATCACCACCCGGGCCGTGACGTCGGGATTCACCTCCAGCCGCTCCAGCTCCGACACGAACTCGATGACCCGCCCCAGGTAGGCGTCGGGGACCGCGATCTGCACGCTCCCCGGGTCGGCCAGGGTCGCCACCGTCGTCTTGAAGCGTTCGTTGATGGCGTGCTCTATCCGGGCCGCCGTGGTGAAGTCGGCCTGGTACAGGTTCAGTTTCAACCCGACCCGGTTGGCGAGCACGTTGGGGAGTTCGCGCTCGATGAGCGCCCCCCCCGGCACGGTCCCCGCGGTCGGGTGGTTCTTGAGCGCGCTGGAGGCCTGGCCACCGTAGGAAAAGGAGTTGGTCAGGATAGCGCCCTGGGCGACCGCATAGATCTGGCCGTCGGCCCCCTTCAGGGGCGCCATCATCAGGATCCCCCCGGCCAGGGTCTTGGCGTCACCGACCGAGGAGACCAGGACGTCGAGGCGGTTCCCCTGCTTGGCAAAGGGTGGCAGCACCGCCGTCACCATGACGGCGGCGACGTTCGCCACCGTGACGTCGCCGCGGGCGATGGTCACTCCCATCCGCTCCAGGGCGCCTACCAGCGACTGCACCGGGAACTTGGTCTGGGAGCTGTCGCCGGAGCCGTTCAGGCCGACCACCAGGCCGTAGCCGATCAACTGGTTCTCCCTCACCCCGTCGAAGGCGGCAATGTCCTTGATGCGCGCACCTAGCGCCAGCTGCGGCAGCCAAAGGAGCAGAGCCAGGAAGCATGTGGTAGTACGAAGTAGTTTCACGTTTTACCTTTTAGGGTGCTGCGCGCGATGCGGCACGCATCTAGAAAGGCCAGACCGCGTCCAGCACGTTCATGAGCCACCCCGGTTTCTGCCGGTCGCTGATGATTCCCTTGCCGGAGTAGTTGATCCTGGCGTCCGCGATCAGCGAGGAGCTGATGGTGTTGTCCGCGTTGACGTCGCGGCTGCGCACCGTGCCGGTCAGCACGATGATCTGGTCCTCGTTGTTCACCTTGACGTTGCGCCGTCCCTCGATCATCAGGTTGCCGTTGGGGAGCGCTTCCACCACTTTGGTCGATATGGTGGCCTGCAGGGTCTCCGCCCGGGAGGTGGAGCCGCTGCCGTCGAATTTCGAGGCGAAGCTCGCATTGAGCAGATTGGCGAGGTCCATCCACCCCTTGACGGGGGTCTTCTCCAGGCCGAGCAGGTTCGGCATCCCCGCGCTCAACGAGCTGGCGCGCGAGGTCCCCGTGCTTGCCTGTTTGCTGGCGCTGGCCTGTTCGGAAATGACCACGGTGACGATATCGCCGCGCCCGCGCGCCTTGACGTCCTCGGCAAGCCCGGAGGAGGAGGCCTGCCAGAGGCTCCCGGAGGCGTAATTCATGGTCGGCTTGGGAATCTGCTCGTCGAAGCCCGGGCTCTTCACCTCAGCGCTTTCGTGGGAGCAGGCGGAGCAAAAAAGCGGCAAGAGGAGCGCCGCCCGGCTCAAAAATCTCTGAAAGCTTCCTTTCCCTGTCATCAGAAATCCACCCTTACCGTGGTCGCATCCACCACCCGAGCGGCGAGCTCCTTCTGCGAGGCCAGGTTTTGCACGGAGATGGTGTCGCCCAGGGCACCGGACCCCTTGGCGCGCCCGGTGGCGGTGATCCTGACCACGTCGTTTTCCGCCACGATGGTGACCAGCTGGCCGCTCTTCACGATCGGCACCCGCTCCAGGTAATCGGCCCTAAGCGGCGAGTTCCCCCGGACGGAGCTTTTCAGCATCAGGCCGACCGCCTCGGCGGTCTTGCGGCAGTAGCGCCCCTGCAGGTGTGCCAGGTCCCGGCGCGCCAGGGCGACGTCGGACTCCCCGATCACCTCGCCGCGCTCCAGGGGGCGCGTGGCGACCACTATCTCGGCAAGCGCCTCGACCTCGACGAGGACGGTCTGGTTCCGCTTCACCTGGTCGTCTACACGCACGATCAGTGCCAGCGAGACGTTGCCCCACCCCTCCCAGCTCTCCGGGGCGACCACCTCGTAGCTCACCTTGCCGGCGGGGAGCTTCAGATCTCCGCTGATGCCGATCTTCTTGACCGTGACCTCGGCGTTCAGGTGCTGGTCCTTCTGCGCCAGGAAGTCGCCGATCACGCGGCGCAATTCCGCCTCGCTGACCACGGTCCCGGCCGGGGGGGGCGGCACCGGAGGGAAGGCCCGCACGGGAAGGGGCAGGGCAAGCAGCATGAACAAAACCAGGAGGGCTTTCATGGCGCTAACGCTTGAGCCCCGCTGCCTGCTGCAGCATCTCGTCGGCGGCCTGCACCGCCTTGGAATTGATCTCGTAGGCCCTCTGGCCGACGATCATGTTCACCATCTCGTCCACCACGCTCACGTTGCTCATCTCGACCGACCCCTGCAGCACGGTCCCCAGGCCGTTTTGCCCTGCGGTGCCGGTGGTGGCGGCGCCCGAGGAGTCGGTGGGGAGGGCCAGGTTGTTGCCGATGCTGTTCAACCCCGAAGGGTTGGAGAAGGCGGCGAGCTGCAGGGTGCCGACGGTGGTGGCGGCCGTCTGGCCTGCCTGCTGCACCGAAACGGTGCCGTCGCTGCCAACGTTGATGCTGGTCGCGTTGTTCGGGATCACGATACCCGGCAGGATCGGGTTGCCGTCCGCGGTGACCACTCGCCCCTGGCCGTCCTGCTTGAGGGACCCCGCCCGGGTATAGGCGGTGGTGCCGTCGGACTGCTGGACCTGGAAGAACCCGTTCCCCTGGATCGCCAGGTCGAGCTGGTTGCCGGTCTGGGTGATGTTGCCGGCGGAGAATATCTTGGTGACCGAGCCGGAGCGCACCCCGAGGCCCACCTGGATGCCGGTCGGGTTGGTGGTCGAGGAGGTGGATGGGGCGCCGGTCGTCTTCACGTTCTGGTACATCAGGTCCTCGAAATCCGCGCGGCTCTTCTTGAACCCGACCGTGTTCACGTTGGCCAGGTTGTTGGCGATCACGTCTATATTGAGTTGCTGCGCCTGCATCCCTGAGGCTGCGGTCCATAACGCCTTGATCATGTTCTTCTCCTTTTTTCACCTGGGCCGGATCGATCGTTTGCGCGCCGAGCGGCCGGAATCGGTCTAAACCTTGCCGAGGTCGTTGGCAGCCTTATTCGCCATGTCGTCGTAGCTCTTGACCGCCTTGGAGCAGGACTCGAAGTAGCGGCTGGTCTCGATCATGCGCGCCATCTCCACGATCACCTTCACGTTGGAGTTCTCCAGGTACCCCTGCCGGACCACGGCGCTCGAGGGGGTCGGCGTCGCCTGGGGGTCCGCCGGCACGAAGAGCCCCCCGCCTGTCTTGGTCAGCGCGTAGGGCTTGGGGAAATCGACCTGGGCCAGCACCCCGGACGCGGCGCCGTCAGAGGTCACCGTCCCGTTGGCGGCGATCTCCACCTGACCGCCGGTGATGCTGATCGCCCCCCCCTGTCCCTGCACCTCGTAACCGTCGGCGTTCACCAGCTTTCCGGCGGCACTGCGGTGAAAATTCCCCTGCCTGGTGTAGGCCGGTCCCTGCGGGGTGTTCACCACGAAGAAACCGTTGCCGTCCAGGGCGAGGTCCAGCGAGTTGTCGCTTTTTTGCAGCCCTCCGGCGGAAAAATCCGTGGAAAAGCGCTCGCTGCTCAGGGTCGGGTCCTGCGTTGACGGATTTTTGACGCCGGCCAGCACGCTCTCGAACTGGATCTGGTCCGCCTTGAAACCCGCGGTGCTGGCGTTGGCCAGGTTGTTGGCGATTACGTCCAGCCGGCGCAGCGCCGACAGGTTGCCCGAGAGGGCCGAGTACATGCCGCTGTTCATGGTTGCTCCTTCAGGCGACGCGCTTCATCTTGCCGCGCAGCCTGATGATCGCCTGGCTGTGCAGCTGGGAGATCCTTGACTCGGTGAGGTCGAGCACGGCGCCGATTTCCTTCAGGTTCAGCTCCTCGTAGTAGTAGAGGGTGATCACGATGCGCTCCTTCTCGGGGAGGTTGTCGATCGCCTCGGCGAGCCGTTCCACGGTCTGGCGGGCGATCAGCTGGCTCTGGGGGCTTTCGATCCCCTTGTCCTCCAGGACGTCCAGAAGCCCGAAGGGGGCGCCGTCCTCGTCGTGCCAGGCGTCGTCCAGACTGACGAAGGAGAGCAGGTGGATCTCCTCCAGGAGGCGGAAGTAGTCCTTCAGCTCGAGCCCCATGGCAAGCGCCACCTCGTCGGAGGAGGGGTTCCTCCCCAGGCGCTGCTCCAGCTGCGAGAACTCGCGCTCCAGCCGCTTGAACTTGTCCCTGAGGCTCCTGGTGAGCCAGTCCTGTGCCCGCAGCTCGTCCATGATGGTGCCACGGATGCGCTGCTCGGCAAAGGTCTTGAACTGCACGCCGCGGGAGGGGTCGAAGCGCTCCGCCGCCGAGATGAGGCCGATGACTGCGGCACTCCTCAGGTCGTCGCGGTCCAGGTGGGGGGGAAGCGAGGACGCGATTCGATCCACGATGAACTTCACCAGCGGCAGGTGGGAAACCACCAGTTCATCCCTCGTGAGCGGCACACTGCGATGCGCCTCCTGTTCGTAGGCCTTAAGAAGACAGTTCATGGTTTCTCCTCTCCTTGCGCCGTGCGGCCGGCAGGTCAAGCGGCATGCCGGAGGCAGCGACCGACCATTCAGTCGTTATTTTCTGTGCCAAGGCCCGGAAGCTGAGCGCGGCCTTTGCGTCTGGATAGAGGCGGCAAAGAGCCCCGCGCCGCCTGAGGGATTCGACAAGCATTTCGTCGTGCAGGATGCATCCCGAATAATCCAGGGAAACCTCCAGGAAACGTCCCGTAATCGCCGAGAGCTTGGCAAAGAGCGAGGCTCCCTGCTCGGCATCCTGGCACCTGTTGACCAGCAGTCTGAAACGAAGCGCCCCGTAACGGCCGGAGAGCGTCTTCACCAGTGCGTAGGCGTCCGTTATGGAGGTGGGCTCCGGGGTCAGCACCAGCATGATCTCCCGGGCCTGGGCTGCGAAGCCGGTGACGTTGGCCGGGATGCCCGAGCCGGTATCGATCAGGATGTAGTCGAAGCGCTCCTCCAGCCGCCCCATCCCCTGCAATAGGGAGAAGCGCTCGCTGGGGGAGAGCGACTGGTACTGCTGCACCGCGAGCCCTCCCGGGAGGATCTCGATGCCGTTGCCCGCGTCTACCACGATCTCCTCGAGGCTCCGCTCGCCGGAGAGGACCTGGCCCAGGTGGCAGGGGGGCTGCACCCCGAGCAGCCGGCAGATATCCCCGGTGCCGTGGTCCGCGTCCACCACGAGTACCCGCTGCCCCAGCCTGGCGAGCGACTCGGCGAGGTTGATCACCACGGAACTTTTTCCCACCCCACCCCGGCCGCTGGTGACCGAGATCATCCTGAGACCCGCGCGTCCCTGGAGCGGCTCCTCGACGCCACCGCGCCGCTTCGCGCTACCGGCCATCTGCCGCAGCATGTCGGCCTGATCTGTTGCTTCCCGTGCGGCAGTCATCGGGTCGGCTCCTTGACCACCAAGGCGGCAAGCTTTCTTGCTGTGGCGACCTCAATGTCCTCGGGCACCTTCTGCCCGGTGGTGAAATAGGAAAGCGGCAGCTTGTGCTTCAGGTGGGTGTTGACGATACAGCCGTAGCTCTCGCTTTCGTCCAGCTTGGTGAACAGGAAGCGGGTGATCGGGAGCACGCGGAAGGTGGCGATGATCTCGTCCAGCTCGCGGGCCCTGGTGGTGGCGGACATGCAGAGGTAGGTCTCGATCCCCGGCTGGCACTCCAGGTATCCCTTGAGCTCGTCGAGCCGCTCCGAATCCTTGGGGCTTCTCCCCGCCGTGTCGATCAGGATCAGGTCCTTGTCGGCGTGGCGGGCCAGTATCTTGGCGAGTTCCTGCGAGGTGGCGGCCACCTCCAGGGGGAGGTCCATGATTTTCGCATAGGTCTTCAGCTGCTCGATGGCCCCCACCCGGAAGTTGTCCGTGGTCACCATGGCGACCGAGGCGTTGCGGGAGAGCGCGTACATGGCGGCGAGCTTGGCGATGGTGGTGGTTTTGCCGACACCCGTGGGTCCCACGACCGCGATGATCCGGGGGCCGCTTTTCTTCATGCGCAGGGAACCGGCGCACTTGACCAGCCCAGCCAGCGCCTCCGCCAGGAGCACTCTCAGCTCTTCCAGCTCGGCGCCGTCCTCGGCGGCGGGGCGAATCTGCTGCATCAGGAGCTCCACCCCCTCGGGGCCCAGCTCCTCGGCGCGCAGTTCCCGGGCCAAAAGCTCGAGCATCGACTCCTCGCGCTGCGGCAGGCTCTGGGGCCTGGCTTCCTCCGGCTGCTGCGGGAGCTGCAGGCTGGAGAGCTGCTGGCGCAGCAGCTGCGCCGCCTCCGGCTGCTTGGTGGCGCTTTGGGGCTGCGCGTCGGCCTGGGGGAAACTGACCGGCTTGGGCAGCTGTTTCTCCTTGCCCGAGACCGCGGAGTACAGAAGCTTCTTGATCTCTTCGAGTTCCTCCTTGGCGAAGGTCCTCGGCGCCTGCTCCGGCTCGCCCGCGGGAAGCTCTTTAGCCGCCGGCGCAGGAGAGAGCTGGGCATCCCTCTTGGAGAGCGCCTCGATGCGCTGCTTCAGTTCCCGCACCTCGCGGGCCAGGGGACCGAGCATGGAGTTCTGGAATTCCTCGCGGGTGGAGAGTTCGCGCGCCGGGGGCGCGGGCTCGGGCTCCCGGTACGGGTTGGGACGCACCGGCGGCCGCGGCTCCAGGGCCGCCGTCACCTCGAAGTACGGCTTGGAGAAGTAGCCCAGGATCCCTTTGCGCCGCTCCTTCTTGGAGGAGAGGATCATGGCATCAAGACCCATCTCGGCCTTCACCATCCTGAGCGCCTCCGACATCTCGCCTGCCTGAAAAGTTCTAACTAGCATTGAGCACCACCACGCCTAAAGATTGGATTTTTATGTTGGGCGGGATCTCGTTGTGGGAGATCACCGCGAGGTTGGGCATGAACCGTTCGGTAAGTTTCTTCACGTGACGCCGTATGGTCGGCGAGGCCATCAGGACCGGCAGCGCTCCCGAGGAGTCGAACTTCTCCGCGTTGCGCCTGATGGTGGCCAAAAGCCTCTGAGCCGTGTTCGGCTCGATGGCGAGGTAGCTCCCCTGCTCGGAGAGCTGGACCGCGTCGGCGATGGTCTCCTCCACCTCCCGGTCCAGGGAGAGGACGCAGAGGGTGTCGTCTTCGCGCTTGTACTGCTCGACGATGTAGCGCCCAAGGCTCTGGCGCACGAACTCGGTCAGCATCTCCGGGTCCTTGGTCACTCCGCCGTAATCGGCCAGCGTCTCCAGGATGGAGCGGAAATCCCGTATGGAAACGTTCTCCTTCAGGAGGTTTTTCACCACGCGCAGCACAGTGCCCAGCGAAAGGAGCGAGGGGACCAGTTCCTCCACCACCTTGGGCAGGGTGGCGGCGATGCCGTCCAGGAGCTGCTGCAGCTCCTGACGCCCCACCAGCTCGTGGGCATGCTTCTTGGTGATCTCGGAGATGTGGGTGGCGAGGATGGTGGTGTTGTCCACCACCGTGTAGCCCGAGATCTGCGCCTGTTCCCGTTCCTTCCCCTTGATCCAGACGGCGGGGAGCCCGAAGACCGGCTCGGTGGTCTTGATCCCCTCCAAAAGCCCGGTGGCTCCGCCGGAGTCCATGGCCAGGTACTGCCCGGAGAGCTCGCCCCCCCCCACCTTGGCGCCATTGATCAGGATGTTGTACTCGTACGGCTTCAGCTGCAGGTTGTCGTGGATGTGGATCGGGGGCACGATGAAGCCCATGCGGTCCGCGAACTGCTTGCGGATGGAGCGGATCCGGTCCAAAAGCTCCCCCTGCTGGCTCGCGTCCACCATCGGGACCAGGCCGTACCCCACCTCCAGCTCCAGCATGTCCAGCGGGCGGATCGAACTGATCTGGTCCAGGTCCTCCTCGGCGGCCTGGGTGCCGGCGATCTCATCCACCTCCTCCGTCTTCTCCCGGGCGACCCGGCTCACCAAGTAGGCGATAGCGGAGAGGAGCAGAAAGGCGAAGTGGGGGAGCCCCGGGATCATGGCGAACAGGAACAAAACGCCCGAGGAGACCTGAAAGGCCTTCGGGTAGTTCAAGAGCTGCCCCGCGATCTCGTGGCCGAAGTTGTTCTCGTCGGCCGAGCGGGTGACGATGATGCCGGCTGCGGTGGAGATGATCAGCGCCGGGACCTGGGCCACCAGACCCTCCCCGATGGTCAGCAGGGTGTAGTTCGAGAGGGCGACGTCGAGCGGCATCCCCTTCTGCCAGACGCCGATGACGAAGCCGCCGATAATGTTGACCAGCACGATCATGATGCCGGCGACCGCGTCGCCGCGCACGAACTTGCTGGCGCCGTCCATGGAGCCGTAGAAGTCGGCCTCGCGCGAGATCTTCTTGCGCCGTGACTTGGCCTCCTTGTCGGTGAGAATGCCGTTGGAGAGGTCCGCATCGATCGCCATCTGCTTACCCGGCATGGCGTCCAGGGTGAACCTGGCGGCCACCTCGGCGACGCGCCCGGCACCCTTCGTGATGACCACGAAGTTGATTATGACGAGGATCAGGAAGATGACCGCGCCGACCACGTAGTTGCCGCCGACCACGAACTGACCGAACGCCTTGATGACCGCGCCGGCCGCCTCGGTCCCCTCGGAGCCGTGCAGGAGGATGAGCCGGGTCGAAGCGATGTTGAGGGCGAGGCGAAACAGGGTGGTGACCAGCAGGATTGAAGGGAACACCGAGAAGTCGAGCGGCTGGACCGTGTACAGGCAGACCAGCAGGATCACCAGTGCCATGGTGATATTGGCGGCCAGAAAGACGTCGAGCAAAAACGCGGGCAAGGGGATGATCATCAGGGCGAGTATCCCGATCAGGGCCACCGCCATGTAGATATCCGAATTCTTGCTGGGCGTCGGTAGCGCCAGGGCATCCGCTGCGCTGCTGGACATAGATGCTGTTTCCTTTGCCGGTCTGGAGGTTTCCTTTGGCAAGGGACACTGTGCAACCGTTGTGCCATTTTTCGACAGATTCGGCGGAGGGGATTTTTAACCAGTAAAACCGGAAAGGGTGCGGCACCGGACGGGTCCGCAAGCCGGAAACCCGTGCTGCGGCCACGTCATTTTTGGCCGAGGCGAGTCAAGTTTTTGACCGAGCAGACCACGCTCAGGGAATACGGGGCACGGCTGTTTTTTGTTGTAAAAAACGCTCCAAGCCGTTATCCTTTGCCCTTTTTAACGCGGGAAAAGGGAAACATGCGCGCCAGATACTTCGTACTACTCATGCTTGCAGCAGTCACTCTGGATGGCTGCACCAGTTATCTGCCGTCCGGGCAATTTCCCCTGCCGGCCCTTCCCCAGGAGAACGTCAAAGTTGTGACCATCCCGCTGCCGGTGATCGCCTCCAGCCCGAACGAGGGGATCACCTACGGGGCGTTGAGCGCCTTTTTGCTGCACAACGCGAAAGACGAGATCAACACCATGATCGTGCCGCAGGTGAACTACAACGACAATTTCGGCACAACAGTGACCGTCTACGGGGCCTTCTACCCCTCCGCGCAGCGGAGCTACGAGCTGAACCTCGCCAAGTCCACCAGGGTGAACGAGGATTACGAGTTCAAGCTGAGGGACCAGACCCTGATGAACCAGAAGCTGGAGCTGAACGCCTTCGTTTTCGATTTTCGGGACGGCTCGGCGCGCTTCTTCGGTTTCCAGTCCAGAAGTGCGGTGGCAAACGAGACCAACTACGCGGATCAGGAAGCGGGATTCAGCGCATCGGCCGGCTACCCGGTTTTCGCCAACACACAGCTGGTCCTCGCCGAGCGCTTCAAGAAGGTGTCCATCGGCGAAGGGGCCGTTCAATCGGTCCCCTCCCTGCGCTCGCGCTACCCGAACATACCCGGCAGCGACGGTTTCAACGCACATGCCCAGATGGCTTCCCTGGTTTACAGCACCCTCGACTCCCTGATCATACCGACCACCGGCATACACGCCAAGGCGTCCGCAGAGGCGAGCGTGAGCGCGCTCGGCAGCAGCGCGGACTACCGGCATTACGAAACCGAGGTGAAGGGGTTTTACCCCCTCATGGATGCGCGCTTCATCAGCGTGGGGAGGCTCGATTACAACCAGACCCTGGGGGACCATGTCCCCTTCCTGGAGCGCAGCAGCCTGGGCGGCGAGACCACCCTGAGGGGATACGGCAGGAACCGTTTCATCGATAACAGCTACCTGTTGTGCAACCTGGAGGAAAGGATCAGGCTCTTTCGCTGGGAGGTGTTCGGGGTTCGGGCCGACTGGGAGTTGGCGCCCTTCATCGATCTCGGGAGCGTGATGAGGTCGCTGGACCGGGCAAACGCCAGGAGCTTCGAGTTCAACCCCGGGATCGGCTTTCGTGCGGTGATCAGCCCCAACATCATCGGGCGCATCGACGTGGGCGTGGGACACGACGGCCCCGCCGTCTTCGTCGGACTCGGGTACCCGTTTTGAGGTAGGCGGTGTCCCCCTTTGCAATAGGGATTAAGGTAATGAATACCACCTCCGTGCCGGCTTGACTGCTTTGCCAACTTTTTCTTGCAAAGGGGGGAGCTACTGACCGAACCGCTCCCCCTGCCGGGTCCCCCTTCGCTCCAGCTCGCCATCGATGCAGTTGAGCACCTCGAATTTCTGCAGGGACCAAAGCGGTGCGACCAGGTCTTGGCGGTTGCCGTCCCCGGTCAGCCGGTGCACCACGATCCCCGGATCGAGCCGCTCCAGGAAATCGCACACCAGCCCGACGTACCCGTCGCGATCCAGCACCCGGATTTCGCCCTTCTGGTACTGGGAGGCAAGCGGCGTTTCCCGCATCACATGCAAGAGATGAATCTTCACTCCGGCCACACCGGCCCGGTTCAGGAACCCGGCACCGGAGAGCATCTCCTCCCGGCTCTCCCCGGGAAGGCCCAGTATGATGTGGGCGCAGACCCTGATGCCCCGAGCCCGGCAGCCCGCTACGGCAGCCGTGAACGAGGCGAGGTCATGTCCCCTGCCGATGCGCGCCAGGGTGCGGTCCAAAGCTGACTGCAGGCCGAGCTCCAGCCAGAAGTAGCAGCGCTTGGCATAGGAGGCGAGTAGGTCCAGGGTCGCCTCAGGGAGGCAGTCCGGCCTGGTCCCGACGATGAGCCCCACCACATCCGGTACGGCGAGCGCCTCGTCATAAAGCCCCTTCAGCTGTTCGACCGGGGCGTAGGTGTTGGAGAAGGACTGGAAATAGGCGATGAAGAGCGCCGCCTTGTACTTGCGCACCATCACCTCCTTGGCGTGCTCCAGCTGCCCGGTGACCCCCGCGCCCTGCAGAATCCCGAAGGAGCCGGACCCCTTGCCCCCGCAGAAGATGCACCCCTGCACTCCCACGCTGCCGTCCCGGTTCGGGCAGGTGAACCCGGCATCCACCGAGAGCCGCTGCACCCGGCAATCGAATACCCTCTTCAGTTCCTCGGAAAAAGCGTTGTAGCGCGGCATGCATCCCCCTGACCTCAACTTCTAGCACAGTTCGCGGCGAAAGGCGATAGCCGGGGCCGGCGCTGGTCGGATGAGCCGATCGAGCCCGAGCCGACCGATCCGACTGAGCGGACACGCGCCGGCCCGCCTTCCCGATTTTCTGTTGCGCCCCCCGGCCAAAGACTGTATCTTCGGAGGCCATGCAAAAGTCTTTTTCGGATCACGCAATTCAGCAGCTCCGCGCGGCAATCAGCGACGCCGACGGCAACGAGGTATTTTTCCTGGGACGCACCGACGAGGCCCGTCTCGTCGTAGAGGTAGAACCGCTTGCCCGCGGCAACCGGGATGCCGTCGCCGCCATCATGATCGCCGCCTCCTTCGGCGACGTGGTGATCCATAACCACCCTTCCGGCAACCTCACCCCCTCCCAGGCTGACATCGAAATCGCCTCGCTGCTCGGCAACCAGGGGATCGGGTTCTTCATCGTGAACAACTCCGGGGAGCGCTGCTACCAGGCGGTTTCCCCCTTCGCCCGCAAGACCGTGGAGCGGCTCTCCTACCCCGAGATAGAGCGTTTCTACGCCCCGGACGGTGTCCTGTCCCAGGCCCTGCCGGGCTACGAGCATCGGCCGGAACAGACCAGGATGGCGCTCAACCTGGCCGAGGCGTTCAACGAGGAGCGGGTGGCGGTGGTCGAGGCGGGGACCGGCACCGGCAAGTCACTTGCCTATCTCTTCCCCGCCTCGCTCTGGGCGGTCCGGAACAAGGAGCGGGTGGTGATCTCGACCAACACCATAAACCTCCAGGAGCAGCTGATACAAAAGGACATCCCCTTCCTGCAGCAGCATGCGGAGCTTAAGTTCCGGGCCGTGCTGGTGAAGGGACGGGGCAACTACCTCTGCCTGCGCAAGCTGCAGGCGAACGCCTCGGACGCCTCGCTTTTCAAGGACGACTCGGCCGGGGAACTGGACGCGATCGTCGCCTGGAGCAAGAAAACCGAGGACGGCTGCCGTAGCGACCTTTCCTTTATCCCGAAAGACGAGGTGTGGGAGGAGCTTGCCTGCGAAAGCGACCAGTGCGGCCGGGTGAAGTGCCCCTTCTATGCCCGCTGCTTCTTCTACAAGGCCCGCCGCGAGGCAGCCGGTGCCGACCTCCTGGTGGTGAACCACGCCCTGCTCTTGGCCGATCTCGCCGTGCGCCAGGAAACCGGCTACGATGCTACCGCCATACTGCCTCCCTTCACCCGCCTCATTTTCGACGAGGGGCACCATTTGGAGGATGTGGCGACCAGTTTCCTTTCCAGCCAGGTCTCCCGCCTGGGGCTCATGAAGCTGCTCGGAAAACTGCAGCACCCGAGGAAGGCGCACCGCGGCATCCTGCCGCAGCTCTCCACCCAGCTCTCCGCCGCCGTCCCCGAAGCCCAGGACGACCTCTACCTGGAGATCGCCGCCATCCTGGAGGGGAGGCTGATCCCGAAACGGGTTGCCGTCGCCGATGCTGTGGCGCGCGGCATGGACGCCATCGGGGATGCCCTCTTTGCCAAGCTGAAAAAGGATGGGGTCGAGCAGAAACTCCGCGTCACCCCCTCCATCTACGCCACGCCGCTCTGGCCGCTGGTCTCGGAGCAGGTGGAGCTGATGTGCAAGGAGCTCTTCGACTACGCAGTCGCCATGCAGGCCTTCCTGAAGGGGTGCGAGAAGCTCTCGGACAAGGTGCTGGAGCGCCTGGCCGGGCCGCTCACCGATCTCAGGGGTGCCCAGGGGCGCATCGAATCGGCCGTCGAGGCGCTGCGCTTCTTCACCTCCCGCGAGGAGGGATTCTGCCGCTGGTTCGAACTGAGAAAGGGACCGCTGGTGAAGCTCTGCTCCTCGCCGCTCGAAGTTGCCGACTCCATCAAGAAGGCGATCCTGGACCGCTTCAAGACGGTGGTGCTCACTTCGGCGACGCTCGCGGTCGGTGAGAAGTTCGATTTCCTGAAGCGTAGGACCGGCATCGAGCTGCTCCCCAAGGAGCGGGTGACCGAGCTCTTGCTCCCCTCACCCTTCGACTACGCCCGTCAGGCCTTCGTCGGCGTCCCCTCCGACATGCCCGAACCGACCTCACCGCTCTTCGAGGCCCGCCTCTGCAGCCACCTGCTTCAGGCCCTGAAGATCTCCCAAGGGCGCGCCTTCGTGCTCTTCACCTCCTACGACCTGTTGACCCGGGTCTGCAACCGGCTCGCCGAGCCGCTCAAGGCCGCGGGACTCACGCCGATGCGCCAGGGGGAGACCAACCGCCACATGCTCCTCTCCCGGTTCAGGACCGCCCAGCATCCGGTCCTCTTCGGCACCGATTCCTTCTGGGAAGGGGTCGATGTGCAGGGGAAAGGGTTGGAACTGGTCGTCATCACGAGGCTTCCCTTCCGGGTACCCACCGAGCCGATCCTCGAGGCGAGGAGCGAGCACATCGCCGCCTTGGGGGGAGATCCCTTCATGACCTACACGGTCCCCCAGGCGGTCATCAAGTTCAAGCAGGGGTTCGGGAGACTGATCAGGAGCAGGGATGACCGGGGAGCCGTGCTGATCCTGGATTCCCGGGTGCTCACCAAGAATTACGGCAAGATCTTCCTGACCGCGCTGCACGGGGTAAAAGTCCGCAAGGGGATCGAGGTGGAACTCTGCCTGGAAATGGAGACCTTCTTCGGCCCGCAGCAGTAAAGCTACTTCCGTTCTCGTGTTTCTCCCCCTTGCTACCGCGGCACGCTTCTCGCGACCGTTTCCCTAACAACATCCGCCACGCCCGCCTCGCGCAAACCCTCCGCGCAGGCGCGTAGGGCGCTCCCGGTGTCAAACAGGTCATCCACCGGGAGCACCCGTTTTCCTTCCACCATTCGCGGATCCCGCACGGCGAATGCGCCGCGGACGTTGTCCCGCCGCTTCGCGGCGTCCAGGCTTGTCTGCGGCTCGGTCCAGCGGGTCCGGCGCAGGTTTCCCTGCTCCAGCGGCACCTGGCACTGCTTGGCCAGCACCCCCGTGATCAGCCGAGACTGGTTGTAGCCGCGCTGCCTGAGATCCTGCACCGGCCCGGAGAAAACGGTCGCGGAACGGCAGGTGTGGCAGGGAGGGTGCAGCAGGCACCGCACACGTGGTCCAGGCCGTCGACGGTGTTAAACGGGACGCCGCAGGCGCTGTCAAGCGGGGCAACGAGGAAGGTGATCTTCTTGAGGCAGCCGGCGCAGATGAAGAGTTCGCCGGCCTGAGAGATGAAGGCCTTGCAGGTGTGGCGGCGGGAAGAGGAGATCCAGCAGGACCCGAAAAGGCATGGCTCCCCCCGGTGCCAAGGTATCGGTGGTCCCTCTGCAGCCAGGGGAGCGGCGTTCCTGCCGAGGGTTCCGCGTCCCTGGAGGACACTCCTACGGTTCACGCCCCGCCCCACTCCGCATACAGGAAGCAGACGGGGCGCGAGAAGTGGCTAGCGTCTTAAGGGTTACGACAGAACCTCCCCCTTGGCAAACCTACAGCCCCATGTCCTCGTTCACCACGAGCACCCGAATATCGGTATTGCGCGGCTTCTTTTCGATGACGGTGGTCACTCGGCAGATCCGCTGCGGCGAGTTGCAGTCCGCGCAAAAGCCTGTCGTAGCGCAGGGGGTTTCCAGGTTGAGCCTTTTCGTGTTGGCAGGGGACGCGTAACTCTTGATCCGGTGCACCGCATCCTCCACGGAGCCGTCCACCAGCTTGTTCCTGCCGACCACGACGATCACCTTCTTCGGCCCGAAAAACATGGCCGCCGCCCGGTTGCCGTTGCCGTCGATGTTCACCAGCACTCCCGAAAGGGTGACCGCGTTGCTTCCGGTGAGAAACAGATCGCAAGTCAGCTGGCGGCGCATGATGACCAGCCTCTCTTCCATGGTCAGGTCCGGCACGCCATGGTTCAGGATCTCCTTCCCCATCCCCTTCAACTTGTCGGCAAGCTTCAGGTCGGCAACCGAGAGCGAACCGCCGAAACCGATACTCTTCGCTTCTGCCGCTTCGTTGAGGATGTAGTGGAATACTTCCCCGCTATTTTGACAGTACAGGGCGCCGAAACCGTTTTTCTGCAGTCCTTCCACCGCCTTCTCGCACTTCTTCGCGTAGGCCCAATCGTTCAATTCATCGGTCTGACTCATATATTCCCCTTGCGTGACAGATAAGGTATAAATAAATTCGCTCAGCGCCTGCTCCAGAGCTCCTTTTCGTAGGGCCAGTACTCCCCCATGTAAGAGATCAGTTGCTGCATCCGCGCCCTGAAGGCAAGCCGGGTCGCCTCCTGGTCGGGAAAGGCCCTTTTTTCGCCGATGCAGCTGCAGAGCCCTCGCCCCAGCGCGTGGGCCTTTTCGAAAAGCACCTCCTGGTCGGGAAACTGGCGCGGCCCCGCGCCGGGTGAGCCGATCCCTCCCACGGAAAGGGCTCCGAGCGAGCAGACCATGCGCTCCATGTACTCCAGCACCTCCTCGTCTCCACCGCCGCCCGAGCTTTCCACTACGGCGGCGTACTTTCCTTCTAGAGCGGTGCAGTGTATCAGCCCGTTGCAGCGGTCGAAAAAAGCCTTCAGCTGGGCGGAGACGCTGAAGATGTAGTTCGGGCTGGCGAGAATGAAGCCATCCGCGGCGAGGAGCTTCTCCTTGATCGGCTCGTACTCGTCCTTGATCGGGCAGATCCCGACCCTGTGGCAGCTGTCGCAGGCAACGCATGGCTTGATCGGCGTTTCAGCCAGGCAAATGATCTCAACCTCGGCTCCGGCCTGCGTCGCACCCGCGAGAACTTCTTCCAGGAGCCTCCCAGTGGTCCCCCTCATGCCGCGGGGGCTTCCGTTTATGGCGATGATCTTCATGCCCCCCCCTCTGCTACGATCAGGCTTTTTCCGGTCATCTCTGGGGGTTGCGGTATGCCAAGCATCGCCAGCATGGTGGGGGCCAGGTCGGCGAGCACCCCCTTGCGCAGCTTCGCGTGCTTGCGGGAGTCGTCCACCAGGACCAAGGGGGCCATGTCGCAGGTATGCGCCGTGTGCGGCCCGCCGGTCGCCTCGTCCACCATGATCTCCGCGTTGCCGTGGTCGGCCGTGATGAGCGCGGCCCCGCCCAGCTGGAGCACCCGGTCCGCCAGCTTCCCGACGCAGGCGTCCACCGCCTCCACCGCGCGCACCGCCGCCTCGATAACCCCGGTGTGCCCCACCATGTCAGCGTTGGCGAAATTCAGGATGATGACGTCGTACTTGTCCTCGTTGAGCCTTTTAAGGAGTTCCTCGGTGACCAGGTAGGCGCTCATCTCCGGCTTCTGGTCGTAGGTGGCCACCTCCTTGGGGGAAGGGATCAGGGCGCGGTCCTCGCCCGGAAAGGGGGCCTCCCGGCCGCCGTTGAAGAAGAAGGTGACGTGGGCGTATTTTTCGGTCTCGGCGATCCGCAGCTGGGTAAGCCCGGCGTTGCTGATCACCTCGGGGAAGATGTTGGTGAGCTCGTCGGAGCCAAAGGCGACCGGCAGGTCGAAGGTCTCGTCATAGCAGGTCATGCAGACATAGGAGGAAAGCTTGGGGAAGACCTCGCGCGGGAAACCGCTGAAGGCCTTCTCGGAGAAGCAGCGGGTGATCTCGCGGGCGCGGTCGGAGCGGAAGTTGAAGAAGATAAAGGCGTCGCCGTCGGCCAGGTTCCCGGCCGGCTTCCATGCTTCCACTTTGATGACGCTAGGGAGCACGAACTCGTCGGTCACCCCCTCGCGGTAGCTCTCGGTGATGGCCGCCCGGGCCGACGGATACGACTTCCCCTCGCCCAGGGCGATGGCGCGATAGGCTTGCTCGACTCGCTCCCAGCGGTTGTCCCGGTCCATGGCGTAGTAACGCCCGATGACCGTGGCGATTCTCCCCGCCCCGATCCTGGCGATCTCGTTTTCCAGGCGCTCCAGGTAGTCAGCTCCACTTTGCGGCGGGGTGTCCCGGCCGTCCAAAAGGCAGTGGATCAGCACCTCACGGACCCCCTCGCGCTTGGCCATCTCGATCAGGGCATAGAGGTGGGTTTCGTGGGAGTGCACGCCGCCGTCGGAGAGAAGTCCTGCCAGGTGCAGCCTGCCGCTTCCCTGGCGCGCCTTCTTCATGCAGTCCACCAGGGCCCGGTTCTCGAAGAAGTCGCCGTCCTCGATCGCCTTGGAGATCCGGGTCAGGTCCTGGTACACCACGCGTCCCGCCCCGATGTTGGTGTGACCCACCTCGGAATTGCCCATCTGCCCCGCCGGCAGCCCCACCGAGAGCCCGGAGCCGTCGATCTCGGAGCTGGGATAGGCGGCGCAAAGCCTGGTCATGTTGGGGGTCTTCGCCCGGGCAACCGCGTTAGTTTCCGTTTCGGGGCCGATCCCCCAGCCGTCCAGGATCATCAAGAGCAGAGGTTTCTTGGGCATGTCGTCTCCTTGGCAGCGAATAAAAAAGGTGAAGAGGACTTCACCTTAGGCACTTACTCGTGGTGGTAGGGCTCGCCGTGCATGATGCTGAACCCGCGGTAGATCTGCTCCAGGAGGAAAACCCGGACCATCTGGTGGGTGAGCGTCATCCGGGAGAGCGAGATGGCCTTGAAGGCCTGGTCCCGGAAGCCGTCGTTGAACCCGAAGGCGCCGCCGATGGCGAACACCAGGTCGGAGGTCCCCTGGTCCCGGCTTTTGGAGAGGAAGGCGGCGAATTCCGTGGAACTCATCTCCTCGCCCCGCTCATCCAGGACGACCAGCTTGGCACCCTTGGGGAGCAGCTTCGCGAGACGCTCGCCTTCGCGCTCCCGCATGACCTGCGCCTGGGCGCCCTTCTCTTCGCGCGCCTCCAGGATTTCCAGCGGGCAATAGCGCCGGGCCCGGCCGGCGTATTCCTCGATTCCAGCCCTGACCCATGCCTCCTGCGTCTTGCCGACCCAGAGGAGCTTCAGTCTCATGCGCTACTTACTCTCCCAAAGGAATTCCGTGGGGATCTCCAGCTGCGGGGCGCGCCCCCAGAGCTCGTCCAGGTTGTACAGGGCGCGCACCTCTTCCTGGAAGACATGGACGATGATGTCGCCGTAGTCGATCACGATCCAGCGCCCTTGCTCGACACCTTCCATGTCGATCGGCCTGTCGAACGGCTTGAGCCCCACCTTGACGGAGTCCGCGATCGCCTGCACCTGGCGGTCCGAGCGGCCGCTGGCCAGCACCAGGTAATCCGCGATGCTGGAGATTTTCTTTATTTCCAGGATCTTGACGTCGAGCGCCTTCTTGTCCAAGGCAAACGCCGCACACTTGAGCGCGCGCTCTACCACCGTCAATACTTCCGTCACTTCCTTATCTTGCATCGGTGTATAACCTCTGTCCCTTTATGTAGTGCTCGACGGCATCCGGCACCAGATACCTGATCGAGCGCCCCCCCCTGGTAAGCGAGCGGATATGGCTGGAGGAGATGTCCAGCAGCACACCGTCCAGCGCGTAGACCCCGTGACCGGAGCTGTGGCCGAGCCTCTTGGCCGTCTCGTTATAACAGAATTCACCCACTATGGCAACAGGGAGCGCCTTGGCCAGGCTCTTGATGGTGGAGCCGGGGCGCTGCACGCAGACCACGTTGCACAGGGCGAAAATAGCGGCATACTCGCGCCAAGTGGATATATCGCTAAATGAATCGGCCCCCACGATGAAGAAGAGCTCGTCGTCCGGGTACTGATGGTGCAGGGCGCGCAGCGTGTCGATGGAGTAGGAGTGGCCGCCGCGCACCCCCTCCATGTCGGAGACGCCGAAGCGGCTGTTGTCCGCCACCGCCAGGCGCACCATCTCCAGGCGGCTCGCGAAGGAGAGTTCGCCCACCTGCGGCTTGTGGGGCGGGGTCGCGGCGGGGATGAAGATCACCCGGTCCAAAGCGAAGCGGTCCCGCGCCTCCTCAGCGATACGGAGGTGGGCTATGTGGATCGGATTGAAGGTTCCACCCAGAATCCCTATTTTCATCGGGCTGCCTGCCTCGGCCCGCGGGCCGCTAGTTGCAATCAGGGCCGCACTTGGCCGTCGCCGTAGACGATGAACTTCGTCGTGGTCAGATCGGTGAGCCCCATGGGGCCGAAGGAGTGCAGCTTGGTGGTGGAAATCCCGATCTCCGCACCGAGCCCCAGCTGGTTGCCGTCGGAGAAACGGGTCGAGGCGTTCACCATGACCACCCCCGAGTTCACCTCGCGGATGAAGCGCTGTGCGTTGGCGTAGTCGGCCGTGATGATCGACTCGGTGTGCAGCGAGCTGTAGCGGTTGATGTGGTCGATCGCGGCGTCCATGCCGTCGACCACCCCGGCCGAGAGGATCAGATCGAGGTACTCGGCGTGCCAGTCCTCCTCGGTCGCCGCCCCCGCCCCTGGCGCGAACCGGCGGTAGGCGTCGTCGCCGCGCAGCTCCACCTTGAGATCGGTGAGCGCTTGGTGGATGAAGGGGACGAACCTCTCGGCTATGTCCCGGTGGATCAGCAGGGTCTCCAGGGCGTTGCATACCCCGGGGCGCTGCACCTTGGCGTTGATGACGATCTCGCGCGCCATCTCGAAGTTCGCCGAGGCGTCGACGAAGATGTGGCAGACCCCCTTGTAGTGCTTGATGACCGGGATCTTCGAGTGCTCCACCACGAAGCGGATCAGGCTTTCGCCGCCGCGCGGGATGATGACGTCGATGAACTGCTCCTGTTTCAGCATCTCGGTCACCCCCTCGCGCTCCACGAAGGGGATCAGGGAGAGCGCCGCGGCCGGGATCTCCATCTTGGCGAGCTCACCCTGCAGGATCCCCGCAATGGCGAGGTTGGAGTGGATCGCCTCTGACCCCCCGCGCAGCACCACCGCGTTGCCGCTTTTAAGGCAGAGCGCGGCGGCGTCCGAGGTAACGTTGGGCCGGGACTCGTAGATGATGCCGATCACCCCAAGCGGGATGCGCATCTTGCCGACCATCAGCTCATTGGGGCGCTTCCACATCCCGGTCACCTCGCCCACCGGATCGGGGAGCCCCGCCACCTCTCGGACGGCGTCCGCCATCCCCTTGACGCGCGCCGGGTCCAGCATGAGGCGATCCAGCATGGCGGCGGAGAGCCCGTTCCGCTCGCCGGACTGAAGATCCTTGCGGTTCTCCTCGACGATCAGGGCGGCCTGGTCGATGAGCGAGGCCGCCATCCCGAGCAGGAGCTCATTCTTGGCGCCCGTCGAGAGCCTTGCCATGGCGAAGGATGCCTGCCGGGCGGCGGCGGCCATGCTGCTGATCTGTTCGGCTACGGTCATGGGTTCCTCCTCTTGAGTGAAGCTTACAGCAGCACCAGGTTGTCCCGGTGTATCACGTCGTCGCCGTAACGAAAGCCGAGTATCTGCTCGATCTCACCGCTTTGGTGCCGGCTGATCTGCTCGATCTCCGCGCTCGAGTAATCGACGATGCCGCGGGCGAACTCGACTCCGTCCGGCGCCAGAATCCTCACGCAGGCGCCGCGCGCAAAGCGCCCTTCCACCCGGGCGATCCCCGAGGGGAGCAGGCTCTTACCGTGCCTGGCGAGCACCTCCCGCGCCCCGGCATCGACCTGGATGCTCCCCGCCGGCCTTAGCGTGAAGGCGATCCAGTGCTTGCGCCGGTTCAGGCTCTCTCCGGAGGGGAGAAACAGCGTGCCGAGCAGTTCCCCGTCCATCACCCGGGTCAGGTTTCCCTGCACCTTGCCGGCGAAGACGATCGCCGCCACCCCCGACTTCACCACTTTTTTCGCCGCCGCGAGCTTGGTGGCCATGCCGCCGGTGCCGACGCTCGTCCCGCTGCCGCCGGCGCCACGCTCCATCTCCCGGGTGATAAGCGGCACCTGGTGGATCAGGGTCGCCCCCGGGTCCGTGCGCGGGTCGGCCGTGTAGAGGCCGTCGATGTCGGTCATGATCAGCAGCAGCTGCCCCTCCACCAGGTTGGTCACCAGGGCGGAGAGGTTGTCGTTGTCGCCAAACTTGAGTTCGTCCACTACGACCGTGTCGTTTTCGTTGATGACCGGAATGATGCCGCAGGCAAGCAGGGTGTCCAGGGTGCCGCGCGCGTTCTGGAACCGGCGCCTGTTGGCGAGGTCGTCGCGGGTCAAGAGTATCTGGGCCACCGTCATGCCGTAGCCGGAGAACGCCTCCTCGTAGGCACGCATCAGGCGCGACTGGCCGACGGCCGCCGCGGCCTGTTTCTGGGGGAGCGTCTTCGGGCGGTCCGGAAGGCCGAGCGCCTGGCGCCCGGCGGCGACGGCCCCGGAGGAGACGATGACCACATCGACCCCCCTGGCCCGCAGCCCGGCGATTTCGCTGGCGAGCCCCTGCAGAAACAAGGGGCTGATCCCGTTCTCGGCGCCGGTCAGCACGCCGGAGCCGATCTTCACCACGATCCGTTTAACCTTCTTAAGCAGTTCCTTACGCATCTTCACGTGTACCGGTCATGATAGTTTTTTAAAGATATGAATAATAGCACGTTTCAAAACCCATGGCAAATCCCTTGATGCCAAGCCGCCTTAAATGGATTGACAAACCTCGGGTGGGACTTTAGACTGAGCCACATTCGAGGTGACCGATTGCTGAACAAGAAGCTCTGGAAAAAAAGAATCTACTCCATACTCTCTCTGGACAGTCATCCTGGGCACATTGCCTTGGGGTTCGCAGTCGGCGTCTTCATAAGCTTTACCCCTTTCTTCGGACTGCACACACCCATCGCCATTACGGCGGCCTTTCTTTTGAGACTCAACAAACTCACCTGCGTCACCGGCGCCTGGATCAACACACCTATCACCGTCGTCCCCATTCTCGGCCTGAGCTACAAGCTCGGCAGATTCCTGCGCGGGCGCCCCATCAACGAGCTGCCCCTGAGGGGGGGGCTGGAGTGGCACAACCTGGCACGGTATGCCAAGTCGCTGATCCTCGGATCCTCCCTGCTCGGCTTTGTCGCCGCAATCATCGCCTACTTCATCTGCTACCTTCTGGTGGTGAAATTCCGCGCCCGGGACGTGGCTCAGGGGCAACTGGACCAGGAGATGGAAGAGGTGGGGGAAGAGCTGGAATAACCAATGGTGGCGCGAGGGCCTCTGGAAGCGTTCTTTCGGAACGCCGATATCCGCGGGAAGGGCATTAACCGTGTGAAAAATCAGCAAGCGCCGGCAGCGATCGATCTATCGCTGCCGGCGCTTTTTTTGTCGGCAACTTCGACTCCCCTAGCGACCTAGAAAGGGTGTCAGTATCGAATAGCCCAGGTACCCCATGGCTGCCGAGGCCGGTATGGTGATGACCCAGGCGCAGACGATCCGGTAGGCGAGCGTCCAGTTGACCGCCGACATCCGCTTGGTCATCCCCACTCCGAGGATGGCCGAGGTAATCACGTGGGTGGTGCTGGTGGGAAGCCCCATGGCGGCCGCACCGAGTATGACCCCCGCCGAAGCGGTCTCCACGCAGAAGCCGTGCACCGGCTGCAGCTTCACGAAGTCGCTCCCTACCGTCTTGATGATCCTCCACCCTCCCGCCGCGGTCCCCAGGGCCATGGCAACCGCGCAGGCTATCTTCACCCAGGTCGGCACCTCGAAGCTGGTGAGGGAGCCGTAGCTCACCAGCGCCATGGTGATCACCCCCATCGACTTCTGCGCGTCCGCCGTGCCGTGGGAAAAGGCCATCACCGCGGCCGAAAGGACCTGGAGCTTGCGGAAGTTCTTGTTAAGCCCGTAGGGGGCGCTGTTTCTGAAGGCCCACATGAGAATTACCATGAACAGGAAGCCGAAGAAGGCTCCGACCACCGGCGAGACCAGCAGCACCGTAATGATCTTCTCCAGCCCCTTCCAGTGCAGGGCGCCGGAGCCGGCGTGCGCTATGACCGACCCGACCAGCCCGCCGATGATGGCATGCGAGGAGGAGGAAGGGAGCCCGTACCACCAGGTGATCAGGTTCCAGATGATGGCTCCCAGCACCCCCGCGAGCACCACCATCTGAGTGATGCTGCTGGCGTCGACGATCCCCTTGCCGATAGTCGCCGCCACCTTGGTAGAGATCATGGCCCCCACGAAGTTGAGCACGGCCGCCATGATGATGGCGCTCCGGACGCTGAGAGCCCGGGTGGAAACACAGGTGGCGATCGCGTTGGCCGTATCGTGGAATCCGTTGATGTAGTCGAACAGGAGCGCCGAGGCAACCACGGCGACCAGCATGACAAGCGTCACCTCAGGCATTTTTAACCACCACGCTTTCCAGGATGTTCGCGGCGTCCTCGCACTTGTCGGTCGCGGTCTCCAGAGTCTCGTAAATCTCCTTCCACTTGATCAGCTGGATCGGGTCCTTTTCCTCGTCGAAAAGCCGGCTGATCGCCTCGCGGCAGACCCGGTCCGCCTCGTTCTCCAGGGCGTTTACCTCGATGCAGTAGGCGCTGATCGGCTCCAGTTTGCCACCCAGCAGCGCCACGATCTTGTCGATGATCTGGCACGACTTGAGGATCAGGAAGCCAAGCTCCTTCGACTCCGGGGTCGGTTTTTCCACGTTGTACATCACGATGCGTGCGGAGCAGGCGTCGATCAAATCGAGGATGTCATCCAGGGCCGAGGAGAGGGCGTAGATGTCCTCGCGGTCGAAGGGGGTAATGAAGCTCTTGTTCAGTTTCTTGATGATGTCATGGGTGATGGTGTCGCCCTTGTGCTCGATATCCTTTATCTTTCGCTGGCTTCCCACCGGATCGGCAAAATTGTCCAACATGTCCTTCAGGAGTTCCGCTCCCACCACTATGTTGTGCGACATCTCTCTGAACATGACGAAAAACTTTTCATCCTTCGGAATCAACCCAAACATTTATAACCTCCAGGTGGCGGCCCTTGAGACCCGTATGTTTCAAAACTGTGAAGATATAACACAACCGTAACAAACTTCACAGCAGGAAATTATGCAATTGAACCGCTCTCATGAGGGCATTCCTCCTTTCACCTTGATTTATCGGACAACTTCGCTTATCGTGGGCATATTTTTTCACCCGACAGGAGCCTCCGCATGAATCCATACCACGCCGCAGTTCTCGGTACCGTTCAGGGGCTCACCGAAGTCCTTCCCGTCAGCAGTTCCGCCCACCTGATACTGATCCCCAAGTTCCTGGACTGGCCGGAATCGGGGCTCACCTTCGACGTGGCGCTCCATATCGGGACCTTCCTGGCGCTGGCGCTCTACTTCTGGCGCGACCTGCTCGAATTGACCGGCAACTTCTTCAGCTCCTTTCGGGGCGGCATCAACACGCCCGCCAAGCGGCTTCCCTTTTACATCATCGCCGCAACGGTGCCCGCGGCCCTGGTGGGCAAGACGCTGGAAGGGCCCATCGAAGAGATTTTCCGCAAGAGCCCGGCCTTCATCGCGCTGTTTCTCATCCTCTTCGGCCTGCTGCTTGCCTTCGCCGACACCACCGGCGCGAAGCGGTGGCGCATCGACAAGATCAACCTGAAGTACGCCCTCCTCATCGGCATCGCCCAGTGTCTCGCCCTCATGCCCGGGGTCTCCCGCTCCGGCATCACCATCACGGCGGCGCTGTTGCTCGGGTTCCACCGGGAATCCGCCGCCCGTTTCTCCTTCCTCATCTCGCTTCCCATCGTGGCGGGTGCCGCCATCCTTAAGGTGGGGCACCTGCTGAAGAGCGGCATACCGGCTGGCGAAGGGATCCCCCTGGCCATCGGCATCTCGACCTCGGCGCTCTTCGGTTTCCTGAGCGTCGCCTTCCTTTTGAAGCTGGTGCAGCGCGACTCCCTTTACCCGTTTGTCTGGTACCGGCTAGTTGCCGGGTGCGGCGCCATCGCCCTGATTTTTTTCGCCCACTGACCACCCCGCTGGCAAACTCCGATTCCTGAGGTATCATTAACCTTTAGCTGACAAGGTTGCAGATACCGGGAGGGAAGGAAAAAGCCATGAGCGGCGGCATCAAGAGCTGGCCGGAAGGGGAGCGCCCGAGGGAAAAGCTTCTGCAGCAAGGTGCCCCCGCACTGAGCGAGGCGGAGCTACTCGCTCTCATCATCGGCAACGGGGACGCCGCAAGCCACCGGAGCGCGCTCGACCTGGGCCGGGCACTTCTTTCGGAGTTTGGCGCCCTGCGCAAGCTGGCCGATGCCTCCTGCGCCGAGTTGCAGCGCGTCAAGGGGGTGGGGCCCGCCAAGGCGACCTGCATCAAGGCCGCGCTGGAGCTCGCCAACCGTTTCAAGGCAAGGCCCCTGGAAAGCCTTACCCGCTTCACTTCCCCCTCCCAGGTTTTCGAACATCTCGACTATGAATTCAGGGACCGACGCAAGGAGTACTTCATGGCGCTGCTGCTGGACGGCAAGAACCGGATCATCAGGCGCGCCCAGATCTCCGAGGGCTCCCTGAACCAGAGCATCGTCCATCCGCGTGAGGTTTTCAACGTGGCGGTGCGCGAATCTGCAGCGGCCCTGATTCTGCTGCACAACCACCCGACCGAGGACCCGACGC
>Ga0316217_10000170_pt1 | contig 99179 bp, 83 predicted proteins | sample 1anoAmetaG_FD_203633 | JGI IMG/M metagenome (GOLD analysis project Ga0316217, IMG submission 203633) | Freshwater microbial communities from Trout Bog Lake, Wisconsin, USA - 1anoA | ecosystem: Environmental > Aquatic > Freshwater > Lake > Hypolimnion/Profundal zone | place: USA: Wisconsin...
AACTCGGCGCAGTATCTTGCAGCCACGCTAGAGAGCCTGCGCGCGCAAACGTATCCTCATATTGAGATCATCATCTCTGATAATGCGTCAACCGACAAAACCCATCATATCGCCATGTATTACGGAGCGCGCTTTATCGCATCGAAAAATGAACGCTCCGCACAGCTCAATGAAGCGATTATGCATGCCAAAGGCACCTATGTATATCGCGTCGACTCAGATTTTCTTGTCGATCCGGCAGTCGTCGCCGAGTGCGTGGCACTCTGTGAACAAGGTGCCGATGCAGTAGCCGTCCATAATGATTCATCGCCGGATATCAGCTTCTGGTCACGGGTACGGAATCTCGAACGTCAGATGTATCGCAATGACAAACTCATTGTCGGCGCACGTTTCTTCCGCAAAACAGTGCTTGATAGCATCAATGGCTTCGATGAAGCCCTTGTCGCAGGTGAAGACTACGATATCCACAATCGCATTCTCCAAGCCGGATATACGATCGTCCATGCGACTCATGGCGAGATACATCTGGGTGAGCCGAAGACACTCGGCGAAATTTGGAGCAAGAGTTTCTATTACGGGCGAACCATTACCAAGTACATTCAGCGTCATCCACAACGCGCAGCAGCGCAGTTTTTTCCGGTACGATCCGCGTATCTACGACATTGGCCTCTTCTTCTCAAGCACCCGATTCTGACTGCGGGTATAGGAGTCGTTACCGTGACAAAGTACACCGCTGCCGGGCTCGGTGCTTTGACCGACTTGCTGACCCCACGAGCACGACGCTAGGAGTCTGTAGGGCTCCTAGCGTTACAAAGACTGCACGCCCGAGCATCACGATCAGCGAACCGAAGCCGCAGAGTTCGGCGATTGCCTGAAGCAGCGAAATCCAGTGCACGATGACGATACGCTGCGCCGATTGCGCAGGCGACATCTCCCAGCCGTTAGCGACTCCGTCGATCATACGATGCTCCGCATACCCCGTCCGCTCCCAAAGCCTCCAGCCCGCATCGTACGACTCATTGAAACGCAGGAGAGCGGCCGTTGCGTGCGGCGGCAATACGGCTATCACCAGCCACGGGAATGGTCGTCTGCACGAGATCGTTGCGTTCGTGCGAGAGGCCCACGAGAGCAACGGCGTCGGGTGCGAGAGTAGAATCGGCGGTGTTGCCAAGGGCAACGAAAACGCAGCACGCGGTGCTCGTTCACCGGGTAAAAGCATTTGCGAGACAAAACCGGGTCGCCGCCATACCTCGGCGACCCCCAATGCAGCGAGCGCCGTGCCGTCACCATGCTGGAGATACCGCGAAAACGCATCGATAACGGTAGCACTCGGAGCGTACGCATTGAGCGGCTGTACGCCTCCATCGTGAGGAGTGATCTCGGGATCGAAACCTGTACCACGATGCTTATAGATCATTGGTTGCAACGGCGGGAGAACGGCGAAGCGATACATCGGTGACGTCGTCACCGCAACGATGGGAATGCGCTCTTGTGTCACAAACCATTCATACGGCGGATAGAGCGCCCAAGCCGAGGCCGAAGCACAACACCCCACACCGAAGAGCAGCGTCACCAAACGCGGCATCGTTCGCGCAACGAGTGCGGCGGCGGCAAGATACCCGATCAAGAGATAGGCGCTAAGATCGTACAGTTCACGAAAGATCGCCGACTCGTGTATCCGTTGGACGACGATCGCATAAGGCACCGCAAAGGGTCCATGCACACCCATCAACAACGCGCCCCAGAGTAGCAACGCACAGGGGAGGCCGAAACGGAGGCGCCACGAAAGCGACGTGGCCGTCAGCATCAACGCTCCGCCGCAGAAGGCCCAGCCGGCGATGCGGAAGAGTGTATCAACCGGCCGAGTATACGCCGTGAAGTAGCCGAGCAACGGGTAGACATCGAGAGACGGCAGCGATTGCGTATCTTGCCAATTCAGCGTATACGGCAGAGCGTGCAAGTACGCATGGTCGCCGAGCAACCCGATCGCAACCGGAGAGGCGATGACGATAACGGCGAGCACCGCTCGACGTATCGCTCGTCGCCGCCGGACATACCCCAACACGACAAGCATATCGAGCAAAAAAAACTGCAGCTGACCGAGGATACCGACGAGCACGACGAGCCAGCTCATCACCGTACCGCGACGGGTATAGAGGTCGGTGAGAATGCGATAGGTGAGACCGTACGCAAGGATCATCGCCAGATGCCCGGCGACGACTTTGCTATAGACCCAGGGATTGAATAACGCGGCGCTTGCAAGGAGTCGACTCGTCCATATCGGTGCACCGAGAGTTCGAGCACAACGATAGGCGCAGGCGAGCACAACACCGGCGATCACCGAGAGCAAGACGAGCAGCGTTGCGAAACCGCCGAACAGCAAAAGGCCGGCCCAAATCAGCGAGGCCAGCACATACATGCTCACATTAGGGTGCGGAGCACCGAAGCCGGTCGGATCCCAACCGCTCAGATAGGCGGTGCCGTATGCGAGTCGGGCGGCAGGCGTGGTCGGCCACAGCCAATCGTGACGCAATGCGGGCGTGCCATGCGCCAGAATACTCCACAGAAAGAAGAAGATCGGCGGGGTCGCCCACCAGGAGAAACGCCGTATTCCCGGTGAGAGCCCTTGCAGAATCAAACGTCCGACCGTCTCGGCAAATATTGTGCACAGAGCAACACAACGCCGAGCAACACGAGACTCAACGATGCCCCAATGCCGGCGATCATGCTCGGTGCATAGACACAGACGATCCAACCATGAGCATGATCGATCATCCAGCCGTTCAGAGCCCCATCTACGCGCACATGTCGCGCGGTATCGAGACGCACGGCATCGTTGGGGAAGAGCGTGTGGCGTAGCATCTCCCAAGGCGTCAAGAGACGAGGATCCTGCGCGGAGCGAAACGCACGCCAACCCGGGGCATAGAGTTCGGCCAGAGTCAACAGCACATGCTCGCCATCGACATGAGCGAATGCGATCGATGGGCTGAGGATGAGGCTCTGATCGATCGTTGCCGACCTTGTCTGTGCGGGTTGGCCGCTCTCGAGAACGACGGCCCGCGTATGGGCATCATCGACATGCCGCAACGTCAGATCATGTTCATCGGCATCGAGCGAGAGATCGGGGCAATCGGGAGTGCACGAAAGAGGACGCCCATCGACCGTAAGAGCGGGAGCAACGTTTACGCGAACGAGAGTAGGTGCATCGGTTAGGGCGCGGAGGCGTGCAAGATGCAGCGAAAAGCTCTCTCCCTGCTGGATCACCGCTCCAGGCAACGGTTCAACGTGGAGGCGCAGTGCTACCGGCCGAGCATCCGGATCGATACCCCAGGCGGCACGCACGTTCGCCACGTCGATCGCGACATGCACGGCTTGGGTACGACTCGGCACACTCTGCGAGAGAAACGAGACGAGACTACCCAACGGCATCGCAGAGATCGTATCGGTCAACACACCGTTTTCTACCGCAGCATGGGACGCCGGGACAAACTGCACGCCTGTGGGAGAACGAAATCCGATCCAAGGGAGCAGGCGCATCGGCAAACCGACTTCGGCGTCGTACGTCAGACGATCGATAGACGACGCGTGCAACGCGATATCGAGATCGAAATCCGGATAGTTTTCGATGCTCAATACTTTAGCGATGAGGTCGTTTGCGTACAACGTCGGCGCAGTCTCTACGTTATCGTTGCTTTGTATCTCGAGCCCCTGCGGCGTTGTTCTGAGCACGCGCCCAAAGACATGGATGCCGTCGTTCGTGATGAAATGGATACGTGCACCACGGAGATCGTGAACAGTCAGTGTATCAAACGCAGGGGCATCGATCGTGTAGGTTCGTTCGAGCAGATCCGCGTCTAAACGCCGACTGATGCGATGAATGCCCGGTGCCTCCGTCTCGATAATCGACGCGTCGGCAAGCGGCCGCGTGCTACGGATTGCGGCGCTACGCCCAAGAAGCGCGGCACTCCCTTCGATCGCGACCGAAGCGATGCGTACCGAAGTCTCAAGTGGCACCGAGAGCCCTTCGGGTGAGCGAACGACGAGGCCGAGACCGACCACGTGGTAGTCTTCGGCCTCGGCCGGGGCACGGAGATGCGTCGGCAGCATCGCTTCGCTCGCGGCGCGACAAGGGTCTCCGCAGAGCAGCCAACGCCGATCGAGAACGGACTGCAACGCCATGGTCATATCGAGACGACTGACGCCGCTCGACATCACAAGAGGGACATCGATACGCGCGATCTCGTGTGAAGCGGCATGACGAACCAACAGACGCGCGAGTAACGTATAGGGAGAGACCGGAGACGATGCATGCGTCACCACGACGGGATGGAGCTGTAAAGGCAGATCGAGCACCGGCATCGCTTGAAAGATCGCCTCTCGACTACCGCCGAACAAACCCCGATTCGGCACGTCGATGCGAAGTGCACGTCCGTCGACGGCGGTACTGACCGGTAAAGCAATCGAATCGGCGGGAAAGCGCAGCGGATCGCTCAACTGCATCGCCGTAAGCGGCATGCGATCGAGCGGCGTAACCTCTTGCGCCGCCTGGAAGGGGAGCTGCGTTATCCCTGCACCATCGACGTATGCTAAAAGACGTTCATCGCTCGAGAACGGATCGGCGAACATCTTGACTCGCCAGCGAGCAGCCTGATTCGTACGGAAACTTCCATGCGCAACAACGGGATCGAATTCCGGGGCGAAGAGTCTATGGAATGCCGCCGTGGTGAAAACGACCGCACGATACGATGTTCCTTCGTGTTCTCGAGCCCGAAGAGTCGGATGCCAAAGACGAGCATCGTCTTGTCGATACGAAGCGGTCCACAGACCATCGAGACGATTCTGGGGCAGGAATGATTGAGCAAACGATAATCGTGCATACAGATCGCGATCAAGCGGCCAAACCGAGGTGTCGATAACGCCGGGATCTTGTGCCCACACCGCCGTCGTAGCAACCGCCGTCATATCGTCAGGCGAGCCAAAGAGGAGTGCCGGGGTCGTGGGTGCGGCGAACAATGGCTGCGGCGACATACGCACATGAAAGACGACGTATCGCCCAATACGACGTTCTTGGTGCAACCACGGTAGCCGCTGCATCATCGCTACCGTATCAGCGTACGACATAGCATATCCAAAGTGATGAAAGACGTACTCGCCCCAGTCGTCGGTCACGACGAAGCGATCGATACCGAATCGAGCACACAACTCAGGCAGAAACGGCGAACGAAGATAGGCGAGAAAGGAATCATATGGATACGGATCCAGCACGTCGCTACGAAAATCACTCAGACTGACCAACGGATGTTCGACCGTACTCACAAGCGTGGGAGGATAGACCGGCACAAAGAGCGTGCGGCGATACGGCTGATCACGCCCAATCAGATCGAGCAATGCACGATCTTGAGGACGCAAGGGATGTGCCGCATAATTCGAGCCACGCAATGGATCGTACGCGGCACGCATCGCCCAAAGATACGTCACTCCCAGCAATGCCACTACGATGACTGCAGCAGATGATACGACAAGACGCTGCTGGAAGTTTGGCAAGCGAGACGTCAGCCAAGACATCATACCTTGCCGTTGTACATAGCGTTCTAAAGCCGCAACGGCATAACCGCACGAGACGGCGTAGCAGAGAATCACGATCGCAAAGAATTTATTGGTATCGCGAAACATGACCATGCCGGGAACGTGATGCAACACCCATTGAATCGGTATCGCCAAGACCGTATTGTGATCGGCGATCAACAGTGTCGCCGCGAGAGACGCGACGAGCATCAACGAACGATGTGCCCATGTCGGTGCCGTCCAAAGCCCACAGAGCCAGAGAAGCGGCAGCAGCAAGAAGAGCGGCTCAACGGGGCTCACGAGGAACGGATCGCTCCCGACGACATAATGGTAGTACGGGAAATAGAGCGAGAGAGCACTCAGCCATGACGTAGGACTTGAAAACGTCAGCAACGACGAGCCGCTAGCGATCGAACGGAGATGCTGGTCGGTCGAGCCCAGCGCAGGAAGCATCCAGAACAGATTCATGGCGACGACACCTGCCAGCCACCAACCACCTTGCGTCGCAAGTCGACCCCAGACGGAGTGCACTGCCCGATCGGAGGCTCCAACCGCCATAGCGATGCGCAATCGACGCGGCTCTGAAGATAGCCACCACAGCGTCGCGATCGCCATACAGATCAGCGACATATACGCATACCGAATATCGTAGAAAATCTGCAATGAGAAGAGAGCGGCGAGGCGGATGCTCGCCCAACGATCACCGACGAATGCCGCTCGGATCGCCAACAGCAGCAGCGGGATCAACGCACACGCTATGAGGCTCGGCACATGACCACGCTGAAGTAAGCCAACCGTCCAGGTATTCATGGCGAACAACAAAGCGGCACTCGTTGCGGCGAGTGAGGATCGCGTCAATGACCATATCAACGCATACGGTGCAACGGCCAAGAGAACGAACAATGGAAAGAGCCAGAGCAACCGCTCGATGACGCTCCACGAACAACCAAGATCACCGAAAAGACCGCTAAGAAACCAGAGAGGGAACGATGGGGCCCACGTCGTGACGTCATGGCCGAGGGCGAAGGTTGGATCCCAGAGCGAAGGCCACGGTAGGTGATGTTGGAGCATCCAGGAACTCTGCGGCGGCGGCGGGGTAAAATCGTCTCCCAGAATACGACCCGGTAAGAACCATGCATGCAGCATCGCAGACAAGGCAATCCATGGGAAAACGATGAGGCCGTGCCTCCGCAAGAGTCGCACGAAGAAAGAATGACTACGCTTCATTGCCGACATCTGCTGCATCACTGCTGTCCTCTCGCCTCCTCTAGCACAGTCGAGTCGGCGGCTTCTGCGTTATAGCTCGAAACCCTCACTATGGATGATCGAGACCACCGTACGCAGAAGGGCACCGATCGATGCGCGTCTTGCTGCTCCTGTTGCCCGGCCTCGGTGATGCGCTCTGTGCCTCACCACTCTTTGACCCGCTTGTTTCGCATGCCGAAGCAGTCGATGTTTTCACGATGCTGGAGCCGGTCGCGGAGTACGCGCGAGCACTAGACATCTTTCATCGGGTCTTCTTCTCGCCGTTGCTCTTGGGGCGTCGATACGCTTTTTCGGCCATACGCGAACTCCGCGAGCAAAGCTACGATCTCGCGGTTCTCCCTTTCCCAGCCGCACGCTGGCAGTATCATGCATTTCTCCTCGCATGTGGTGCGCGCAACCTCCTCGTTCACGATTACGGCGGCCCCATCTCTCTTTTGCATCGCCTACACCCTCATCGCCTCACGGTACCATTGGCCGGCGGGCATCGCACGGCAGAGAATGCACGACTTCTCACCGCTCTCGCTCTCCCACAACCGACTCGCCTGACATATCGGACACCGAGGAGTTGGCGGAGCGAAAGTCATCATGAGAAACAGATTATCGGCATCAATACCGGCTCCATGAATTATAAGGGGAACCAAGCCAAGCGCTGGCCGATCGCCTCTTTTTTACAGATGGCAGACGAGCAACTTGCACGAGGGAGAACACTGCGTTTTTTTATCGGCCCCAACGAAACGAACGACGCAGAACTGTTCATGACCCATTTCGGCGAAGATGCACGTGTCGAAATCGTGCAAGCGGCACTCGACGACGCGGCGCGTTCGCTCAGCGACTGCACAGCATTCGTCGGCAATGACGCAGGCCTTACCCAACTTGCGGCAGCGTTAGGCGTCCCAACCGTTGCCTTATTCGGCATGACGAGCGCCGTGCGCGGGCATCCACTCGGCACAACCGTCGTTATCGACGCACAGACACCATGCGCACCGTGCCATGATGAAGGCAGCCCCGACTTTCGCTGCCCACAACGCCTTGACTATCGCTGTATCCGCGAAGATATCGCGGTCTCAACCGTCAACGCAGGCATCGAGGATGCCCTTCACGGCAGAAACCTCACTCATCCAACGTGGGATGGCTCATTTCGCCTCTTCGGCAAAGTACATACCACAGAAGGTCGTTGACCATCACCATATATCGTTACCAACGTCATCTCAGAGCTACACAAGATACGTTCAGGAAGAACCGATTGTGACGCCTTGGATCGAGGCAACGGCACCAATACATGGCATGGTGCTCCTGACGCGTTGCCTTACGCGGTCGTTGTCGATGTTGCGCCCATCAGTTTAGCCGCATTTTGGTCGAAACTCGTGAAGTCATGATTCTCATACTCTTGGAGCATCGACATCGCCAACACGGCATTCGAACTCCCCGGTGTTTGTAAGGCAGTTTCAACGTGCTTCAGCACGTCAAGGGTATTGTAGGACGGCGCTCCCACCGATGCGGCGGGTATCGTCAATGAGAGACCAAAGTCAGATGCGACCCCTGTTGCGAAATTGATCAAATCATCGAACATCGACATCGCTTCAGGCGAGCCATTGCCTTCGACGGCAACCTGCGCCTCGAAGGAAAGCAGATCTGTCGTAAATTGCGCACTATTACCGCTCGCGGCGTCATCGATCAAGGTTTTGTAGTCGGTTTCTAATGTGTTCTGCTGGTCGGGACTCAAGTTCGGATCTTCGAGTCCATGTAATGCCGAACCGACAAAGCTATCAATGGCCTGACTGATGAGACCTTGACCGGAGGCAGCCTTCTTCTGCTCGAGATCACCGAGGAATTTAACGTAATCTTGCCACGCGGCTGCAGTGCCGGATGTATCGTGTTCGATTTTTTGGACGTCTGCCGATAAGGTCGGATCGGTATCGATCAACGAGTTGGTAACGGCATCGAATGCATCGACTTGCGTAGCAAAGTTTTGCAGATTTAGATCAAAATACCCAGCCATACCAACATCCTACTTTCATGATAAGACGACGATCGCGCGCCCACATCAGATAATTTTCTACGGTAGTTCAAGAGAGAGCGACTGCTCAGCGGCAGTGCTTTTTTGAATTACCTGCTGCATAGCGACAAGAAAAGCCGACAGCTCTTCGGGATCCGGCTGCAGAGCCGGCAGGCGCTCGGCGATATCATTGGGCTTTTCACTGAGAAACCAGGCGATTTCATAATGATGTGGCTTTAAAGACTCTTCCATAACCGATTCGATCCTCATACGACACGACCGATAGCTCTATCGTATTCTTACCCTAGCGTATGCGAAAACCTCAGGCTGGAAAGCCTCGCAGACACGGGTCTTTTGGACTACGACGACTTCTTCGGTATCGGCGGTTACGGTACGAATACTGCGGCGGCGGTCTCTCCGACATATCCCAAGCCCGAGAGCGTACCCAAGCGAGCCGTCTCGACCGCTCCAAACGCCACGTAGGGCACGTACTCCCGGGTATGATCACTGCCGGGCGCCGTCGGATCACAGCCATGATCGGCGGTAATGACGACGACGTCATCGGCGCGCAGCTGCGCGAGAAGATCGGCGAGACGGAGATCGAAGCGCTCGAGCGCCGCCGCATAGCCTCGCACATCGCGCCGATGGCCGTACTTTGTATCGAAGTCGTTGAAATTCGTAAAAATCAGTCCATGCTCGACACGATCGAGCAGCGCCAGCGTCGTCGTCATCCCCGCATCGTTATCGGCGACCCGATACGACTCAACGATACCGCGCTCGGCGTAGATATCGCCGATCTTGCCGACGGCATAGACCGGGATCGCGGCGGCGGCGAGTCGATCGAGCAGATTCCAAGGCGGAAGAACGGCGTAGTCATGTCGATTCGCCGTACGACTGAAAGAACCGGGCACGCCGACGAAGGGACGGGCGATCACCCGATTGACTTGATACGGCGGCACCAACATCGCTCGAGCCGCTTCGCACCATGCGTAGAGGGTCGCAATCGGCACGACCTCTTCATGCGCCGCGACTTGAAAGACCGAATCGGCGGAAGTATAGAGAATCGGCCGACCCGTCGCGAGATGTTCGGCGCCCAACTCGGCGATAATCTCGGTACCCGATGCGGGGACATTGCCGAGCGGCGGCTTCCCGACGATACGCGTAAACGCATCGACGATCTCTGCCGGAAACCCATGCGGGAAGGTCGGGAAGGCCTGCTCGGTCACGATGCCCGCCATCTCCCAATGCCCGGTGATGGTATCCTTACCCGCCGACCGCTCGGCGAGACGAGCAATGCGACTCGGTCGCGTCGGTGCCGTCTCGGCCCCGCGAATCGACGTCAACGCTCCCAAGCCCAAAGAGGAGAGATGCGGGATATGGATCCCTCCGACGGCTGCGGCAGTATTCCCGATGGTGTTCACCGTCGGAGCATCGTCGTAGGCCGCAGCATCGGGTAACGCACCCACGCCGCCCGAGTCGAGAACGAGAATCAGTGAGCGTGCCATTGCGGCCGCGCTTCGGATCGCCGCCGAGCCCCCCCTCCCAATTCCGAGGCCGCCGAGCGCAGGCCTCACCGAGCCGAGGCGGGTACCCTCACCCCTGTGAGACGCCCAGCCGCCGCGCACATGCTGCCCCTCCTTATCATGCTCTCGCTCCTACCGGCGCATGCGGCCGTGAGTTCCACCGTTGTTCAAGTCGCAGCGGCATCGGTAGCTCCGACGATGACACCGCAACCGCTCGTCTTGCCGAGCGTGACTCCCACCGCCTCACCTCCTGCACCGGCGAACCCGACGCCGAGCGCCGCGCCTACGACGACACCCGAGAAGACGGTGCCGCAGCGTATCATTCTACCGAACCGCATTGCGATCAGCGCCGACGACCTCACCTACGACAGCGACCGCTTTCTGCTCATCGGTCGAGGCAACGTCCACATGAGCGATACCGACGGTTTCACCGCAACCGCTCGCTATCTCGCGATGGATCTCAAAGCAGACCGACTCGTCATCGCCGGACACATCGACGTCAAAACCGCCCATGGTGAGCATTTGTTGGGGGCCGCCCTCTCGCTCTTTCTCGACGTGGAGCGGGCATACTACCTGCCGGTCGTCGGCGGCCCCGATCGCTGGACCTACCTCAACAACGATTTCGCCCATCCCCTTCTCGGACGTGAGATGCCGGGCGATGCCTTTGCCTTGCCCGATCCGTCGATGCATCGCCCCTTTCTCCATGGACATCGCGCGGTAGTAGCCCCGCATCGTCTCATGCGTTTCGGCGCGGGGATGCTCGACACCGAAGTCGTCGTCGTACCGGTCCCGACATACACGCTCAATCTCTCGACGAACCCCAACTACGCCCAGAACTCGCTCGCCGGAGCGAACTACGATGCCTCGTATCCTTTTGCCGGGAGCACCAATCGTAGCGGTACCCGCGGCACAACGACGGCTCTGCACCTACGCGAGAGCGCCGCAAGCGGACTCTTCGCAGCCGTCGAAAGCCATGCGGTATGGGCAAAAAGCTCGCTGGTCGACTCATACGCTCCGCTCAACCATGCGCAACGGCAGATCAATCTCATCGATACAACCCATCTCTCGCCGACCTTACAATTCGACGGTTTCGCGCAAGAGAATGGATTCCAACCGAATCCCCTCGGGCAACCGCTCTCGGCTTCAGGGTATTTCAACGGCAAGCTCACACAGGCGCTACGGCAATCGTATCTGCAGATCAACGCCGATCAATACGAGCAGAGTCTGCTAGCCGATCCGCACAATGCCTGCAACTGTTACGGCGACGCGACGCACGTCTTCGTACCGAATCACCCCTTCGATATTCACCTCGTCTGGATCGGCTTCGATCAGCGCGTCGGTCACTTGCCCTTTACGGCGCGCCTACGCTCGGGATACGGCTGGTCACACGATGGTTACGGTGTCGTACCGTTACCGAATACGGCGTTTGCGAACCAAGCCTTCAGTGCATCGGTCAATCCCAACGATCCTTCGCTGATCGGCATCGGCGTGCCGACGATCAGCGATACCCTCATCGGCGGGACGCTGACGAGCAAGAGCATTCGTCTCATGCGTGACCATCATGGTCGCGATACGGCATTCAATGCGAGCTTCGATCGACAACGGCAATGGTTCTCGCTGCCGCACCACATCGACACGACGACGACGCGTCTCTCGATCAGCAAGGTCTTCGGCCCACGCGCAGCATCGTACATCGCCTATACGATTGCGAATACGAGCGACGACTACGGCGCTCAGCAACGGATCGCGTACACGCCGCAGATACCCACAAGCTCACAAACCGGCTTAACCTATCCTGGTTTTGCCGCCTTTGAGGGATTCGCGACCAATCGCGGATTGACCGAAGGCTACGTCTACACGCCGAGCCCTGACTTTAACGTCGCGCTGACCGCGACAGAAAACGACGACTCACCGACGCCCATCCCCGGCGTCTTCGGTCAGGCACCCGTCAACATCGGCGCCGAGATGCGTCTCCGCCTGAGAGCGCACCTCTTGCTCGACATCGCCCGCTCCTACTACTTCAACTTCGGGACGCTTCGCTGGAGTCCGCAATTCAGCGTACTCCTGGGATCGTAACGACCGGAGTGAGCGAAGCCAAGGATTAGGCGAGTATCGACACCAAACCCGACGGCGTGAAACGTATCGTCGGGCTCTTCTTTGCTCTGCTGCTCTGTGCCACGTTTGTACCCACCGTCGGCTATGGGGCAACCTCGGCGAAAACAACGCAGGCGCAGCCGCTGACGACGATAACCGGGCGACTGCTCGACATCCAACGAGGCCTGGTCTTCTTCTCGAGCGGCAATGCCTACCGGCTCGCGCCCGATGCCAGCATTCTCGATGTTGCCTCAGGCAAGCCGTTTATCGGCGACAACGTCACCGGCGACTACGGACAAGCAGGTTTCGCCGCCGACGGCAGTATCCACCGACTGCTGATCGGCACGCACTCACTGCCTCTCAACAACGAAAGCAGCGTCAAGAACTTCGCGGTTGCGTTAACGGGGCCGAAGCCCAACCCCGAATTAACCGGCGAGGAGGGCTTTAGCGGTCAGCCGGTGCTCGTGACGTTCACCGTCCAGGTCCCGCCGACGACGAGCTTTACCGACAGTATCTATCTCTCGACCGAAGCGAGTGGCTGGGACGCGATGGCGATCCGCATGGACCGCATCGACGTCCTGCATTATCGCATCACCCGCCGCCTCGCCTCCGGCACACGGTTCGTCTATCGGTATACCCGTGGCTCGTGGCGTTCGGCGGAGCGCGGCCGCAACGGCCTAGAAGAGGCTCCGCGTACGTATCTGGTCCGGAATCTCGACGTGGCGCGCCGCGACGATACCGTCGCCCACTGGAGCGACGAAAACACCACGGGCACCACCCCGGTCACGCCCGATGCCATTCCAACACCCTTTAACGGACGCCCATTCTCCATCGGCTCCTGAGGAGAGTGTGGACGATTAGCCAAGATTTGCCGTTGACAGTCATTCGAAATCAGCTATACTACCTGAGGATCCTCGTTAGGCGAGGCGTCCGTGCGATACATATGCCGCTGCCCGGAAAGGTCGAGAGACCCCAATGGGTTACCAGGCCTCGTCGATATCAAGGCGAGATCTAATGCGGCTAGACCCAATGATCGGGTCTTACGAAGCACGGTGCCAAACCCCGGACGTTGAGGTGAATGCGCGTACACACATACTTGCGTTCTGAGCCTCCGGATGCTGATCCGGTGGCTTTTTTTATGCACTGGTGCAACAGAGAGGGGGTGATGAGCGACGATGGGCGATGGCAGTCGTTCTCCTGACAAACCACCACCTTGTATCACGATATATTTCGCTTATTTCTCCGCCATTGCTCACATGCGGCGGACACGAAGAAGGTAGCTCATCATGAGCAACATGACATCGCACGAACAGAAAACCGCTCACCTTGATGCCATGCACATCGGCGACATTCAAGGCGCACTAGGTAGTATTGCGCAGAATGATCTTCAGAAACGCCGAGGCTTCTGGGCCCATCTCAAAACGTTTCTTGCCATCGTCGGGCCCGGCCTCATCGTCATGGTCGGCGATAACGACGCGGGTGCATTCGGGACCTACGCTCAAGCGGCACAAAACTATGGGACGAGTCTGCTGTGGACGTTACTGCTTCTTGTGCCGATTCTGTACGTGAACCAAGAGATGGTTCTGCGACTAGGCGTCGTCAGCGGCGTCGGACATGCGCGACTGATTCTCGAACGCTTCGGACGCTTCTGGGGCGCATTTAGCGTCATTGACTTGTTAATCTTAAATGCCTTAACGATCGTCACCGAATTCATCGGCATCACCCTTGCCTTACACTTTCTCGGCTTACCACAATTTGCCGGAGTGATCGTCGCTGCGATTCTTGTCATGATCGCAGCTAGCACAGGCAATTTCCGCCGCTTCGAGCGTTTTTCCATGGCATTATGCCTTGGGAGCTTACTTCTTATACCGATATTGATCACGGTGCATGCTCCAGCAGGGCATATCGTCCATGATTTTTTTGTGCCCGCCTTGCCCAAAGGCGCAAACCTCAGCGTCGTCATGCTCTTAATCATCGCCATTGTTGGGACGACTGTTGCTCCCTGGCAACTCTTTTTCCAGCAGAGTTACATCATCGATAAACGCATTACACCACGATTTCTCAATTATGAGCGAATGGATTTAGCCGTCGGCATTCTCTTCGTGGTATTTGGTGCAATGGCAATTATGTCGTTTACTGCAGCAACATTTGCCGGGCACCAAGAGTTTGGTCATTTTCAAGATGCCGGTGCGGTCGCCTCAGGTATTGCGACCTATGTCGGTCGCATTCCGGCAACGTTATTTGCGATAGCGCTGCTCGATGCAAGTATTATCGGCGCATCGGCCGTATCGCTCTCCACCGCATACGCGATCGGCGACATGCTATCGCTGCGCCACTCGCTTCACCGTAAGATTACCGACGCGCCGGTATTCTACGCGGTCTATGTTGCGCTCATCGCCATTGCAGCCGCCTTGGTCTTAATCCCCGGCGTCCCATTAGGTCTGCTGACCAACGCCGTGCAGACCTTGGCAGGGGTACTGTTACCCAGTGCAACGGTCTTCTTACTGCTTCTCTCCAACGATCAGGTGATACTCGGTCCATGGGTCAATACAAAGCGCACCAACGTGTTTACCGGGATCGTCATCGGCATATTGGTGATGCTATCAATCATCCTGACGGCGTCGGTCATTTTCCCTGCCATTACCGGTAAGCAGATTCTCTGGATTTTGGGCATCGGCAGCATTGCCTCACTGCTTGCCGGTATTTGGATGTCCGTCGTACGACTGCAAGACGAGTCGATACATCCGATCGATCGATCCTTGCGTGATACGTGGCAGATGCCGCCGCTCGACTCATTACCGAAGGTCGCATTGACGCCCCTCAACCGCTTTGGGCTCCTTATCTTACGAGGCTATCTCGTTGTAGCGGTTGGTCTCGTTATCATACGCGTTATTCAGCTCACGCCCATAAAACCATAACGTTTTCCTCACGGAGTGGATATGAGCACGGCTCTTCGAGCGCATCAAGCGATGACGCTGCTCTTCCTTGTTGCGTTCTCCGCAATGCATCCCATGATGAGCGTAGCAGATACCTTGCCGACTCCACCCCCGGTCTCGCGTCAGCTTGGATTGCATACGCATGCCGATTTTTCGGCGACGTATATCGATCAAAATACGACTGGGACGGGGCAAGTCGGGCCTGAGTCAAGCGGATTTATCAACGGCTCACCATTGTCTCCCAACACGCCTTACGACTTTTTCTCAAGCGCTCCTGAAGTACCGGGTATCGCCGGCATGACGCAAATGACGACAACCGCGACACTGTCGTTGCGAAAATTCGACATACGCATTATAGGCGCGATTGCATCCGTCCAAGGAAGCGTCACGAATGCGAGTTACTGGGGCGAAAACCTGATGCCGACACTCAACCCTCACCTGGGTTCACAGGCGTTGCCGTACGCGATTATCTTTCCTACACATCCCGGCCAAGACGACGCGAGCGCGGTGCGAGCTTCGCTGCTCTCCGGTTCTCTTGCAACCGCAAACGGTGCCTTGCACGCACAGGGCGGTTGGTTCGATCTTACCCAGACCAATCGTTGTATTTTTGCCCCACCGGCACTTACCAACGTAAATCCGACGATTGCCTATGCACCTGCGGAGTCGCTGACGAGCGGTCTGACCGGACTCGCATCGTGGCAACCGACTTCAAGCGCACTGCCGTTGCACGGCATCGATCTCAGTGAGAGTCACGGGATTACGAGCTACGAAATAACGCATGCCGCTCTTCCGTCGCTGCCGGGAGAGGCGGCGACGCTCTCCATGGGATCGGCCGTCGTCGATCATGGCGAGGGCACACGGTACTCGGTCCAAATGCTCCATGCAACCACTAACGGAGCGTCGTTTCTCACAACAGTACCTTTTGGCGTCAATCCTCAATTTACTCAGACCACACAAGGCAACTTACCGACCAGTACGTTAAGCGGACAACATCAAGGCATTGCCGGATTCAGCGCAGCGTTTCACCTCGATACTCGCCATCACGTCGATGCTCTGACGGAGGTTGCAAGGTCGTGGTACAGTGCCGATCCCGTTGCGAACCCCGGCTCGCAACGACCCGGCGGATACTATCATCTCGGCCTATCACAGAAAAAAACTCGTACCGGTGCCTTTTTCGACCTGTATCGAATGGAGGCACGCTATGCGCCGATGATTCTACCATACGGCGTCGCTGAGAATCAGTGGAGCGCTGCTTTTGCCTGGCCCGGTCAATGGCTCAAATCGAACTATCAACTGATCGACAACTCGGTCCTTGGTGTCAATCGTCAGGGATATCGACTGCGCTATGATATCGATAAGGGGCCTCTCGAACTCCACACGGAATACACGAGCCTACGCCAGATTGATCCCGAAACGACCGTAACGTCGACGCAATCCGGCTTCGTCGATGGCTACTACTTACCGCAATCACCGAATGTTGCGACGCTCGGTACGCAGAAGCGATACGCATTCTGGTGCGCGTGGCATCCTCATATCGGCGACCTTACCCTCGACTTCGTCGACGATGTTCTGGCACGCCCCTTTGCTGCGACAGAACCGAGTGACGCCGTTTCGTATCACGTACCCCAAGTCGTCGTATCGTACGGGAAACACTTCTCCGATCGTGTCGCATTATCGGTGGGGCTCGGACGATATGGTATGAAAGGCACGTTTTCGGAGCCGATCGATATCACCGAGCGACTCTTCTTCCTTGGAACGGAAGTGAAACAGAGCGCATTGTCGTCGTTGCTGATAACCTATCGTCGCTCCGCCGTTAACGGGATCTCGACCGTTCCCATGGGGCCGTCGCCGAATTTCAGCGGATCGCTGCTGCTCATCGAACAGCGACTCGCGCTGTAAGAACCTGCTCGACTACCCTGCCACTTCGGCGAAGAGAGCACTACCCGGTCAACGCTTGCCAGGCAGAACGACAAGCACATAGAGTACTACGTTGCGAGATACCCTCGCCTTCGTATCCCTTGTCGTCAGGAGTCAATGAAACAACATGGCTGGAGAACGCGTACCCGACTTCTACTCATCACCACCGACGTCACCACCAAAGGTTGAAAAACGCGTACCGGACCTCTACCCATCGTCACCAACGACTGCTGCGGGTACCGCGAGCCGCTATCAAAGCGATTCAGTAAAGAAACCAAGACGCTTCAAGAGAAGCGACAGAAGCGACCAGAAGTTGTACCGGCGATCAGACGAGGCGCCTACAGAAGCGAATCCTTACGCCTCTGACGGTGCTTTGCATTGGCATGCACAAGAAACCGTCGCGAGGTTTGCTGATAATCTTGTGAAGCTCAGATATCTCGAAAGAACTGGAACATTACCAGAATTCGATCTCACGAAACCTACACTCAACGCGCAAGAGACTACAGCGGTTCAAGAATATCGAAGAACATTGCAGTCCCTACGGACGTTAGACAATATACGTGAACAAAGTGAGCACCTTCAAACGCGACATCATAAGCCATCTGATGATGAAATCAGACTGGAAGCACAAAAACAGGCTTTGCGGCAGCAGCTGCAACAATGGGATCGACAGCATCCGAACCTTGGCCTGCGGTTCTATACATTAGAGAACGATCAACTGCGTTTGAATACTACGGCTCTCAAAAACGATCTTGAAGCACAAAATGTGAGACTGGCTGAACGGTATCCAAGCCTGTCGTTGATGTTACATACCCTTGGCGATGATGGGAATCTTGCCATGACCACAGGCAGTACCATAAAAGAGGAGCGCGGCAACATTATAGAGACGCCAGTTGAACGACCATCTCCCATTCCAGGCGTTCCCAGCATGAAAGTACCGTGGTCTCCCCATTTTGAGAATCAGTACGACGAGCTTCGACGGCAAAGAGAAGCTTTTCTTAAAGCAGGGCACGCATTTGATAGCCCAACGATCGCAGCCATTGAAGCGAAGATCGCACGGCTACGAACACAATTCCCTCAACGCGCATTTGCGTCGATTGAAAAGCCACCTACGATTCCTCTTGAAGATATTCCTGAATTTCTGGAGCATTACCGCGAGCTTTTAGATCGATCGGTAGCACCTCATGATGATATGGCGAACGATGCCGCTCTCATGATCAACCGTCTCCATGAGTGGGATCCCCGCTTGCCTGCCATACGTTTCGATCCGTCCTCGAGAGCAGCATATTCTCACTCACTCGGTGTAGCCGATGCATACGGCATTCTCTACATCCAGCAGTCCCGAGGGGGAGACGACTACCGATAGGCGATCATAAAGGAGCGAACCGTTGCGACGCCGGTCGCGTTGCGTGCAATCACTTCAACGGGCCACGAGCGATGAAGAAAGAACGGCAGGCTCGGCACCCGGTAGACGAACGCGAAGCGACCGACTCCGACACGGCTCAAAGCAAAGCCATACGATGCGACTCGCGCCTCGACGCTGGCAACATTCGAGCTTGTCGTCACGGCAGCATGAACGACATCGCCGGCATGCACTTCATACGAACGGAGAGTAATGCCAAGAATAGCTGGCTGTGCCTGAGGCGCTCGTTGTTCGACGACAATCGAACGGGCGGCGATCTGAGGATAATGCGTCGCAAGAGCAGGTCGAACCGCAAGCGTAGCCCCGGCGAGAGCGAAGGCGAGAGCCCGAACGATACGATGAGCGCGCACAGAGCAGCCTCCAAGGAGATGATGCTTGCTACCCTTCGTCACCGGGATCGCTCCCTCATCCGCCTGCAATACGCTCGAGAATCACCGAGCGAAGCAGCGGCGCAGTCTCGCTGAGACGGACTGCGGCTGCGATCGTGGGGTCAAGGACGTCGCTGCCGAAACAGCGCAGGATGCGCTGACCAAGCTCAACCCGCGTACCGACCGGAGCACAGATCTCGATACCGGCGAACGAGCCGGCACGATGCACCAGCGTACGCGCCGCCTCGCCGAGCAGCACGGGATCGAGCGCGGCGACGAACCCGGCGCGTTCAGCAACGACGCTCACCTCAGGCTGAGCCGGACGTAACGCCTCGAAGGTATCGAGTCGCCCACCTTGAGCCGCCAGCATTCGGCGAAGCATCTCGGCGGCGGCTCCGCGCTGCAAAGCAGATTCGACGCGATTGCCACCACCGAGAAGATCGACCATCTCCTGAGCAAGACGTATCGCCACGTCGAGCAGCCGTCCAGACCGAGCGCCACGGCGATCGAGGAGGGCGAGTGCCTCCAAAGCCTCGAGACCGTCGCCGATCATCGAGCCGAGCGGCTCATCCATCGAGGTCAGCACGGCGATCGAACGACGACCGAGATGCGTGGTCACCGTCACGATACGTTCGGCTAGGGCACGCGCCTGATCCAGGTCGGCGAGAAAAGCACCACGTCCGACTTTGACATCGTAGACAATCGCATCGGCCCCGGCAGCAATCTTCTTCGAGACGACCGAAGCCGCGATCAACCCGATGCTCGGAACCGTCGCCGTCCGGTCACGCAATGCGTAGAGACGACGATCGGCCGGCACCAGTTGCTCGCTCTGCGCCGCGATAGCACAACCGATACGCTCAACCTGGTCGACTATCTCTGCACTGCTTAGATTGGTACGCACGCCGGGGAGCGCCTCGAGTTTATCGATCGTGCCCCCGGTATGACCGAGTGCACGACCGGCGAGTTTGGCGACTCGTACGCCGGCGGCGGCGGCGAGCGGCACGGCGAGCAGCGAGACGGTGTCGGCGACGCCGCCGGTCGAATGTTTATCGACAATCGGCCCGCACCGGTAGGTGAGCACATCGCCCGACGCGACCATCGCCTGGGTCAAGGCAACCGTTTCATGCACATCGAGTCCACGATGCACCACCGCCATCAAAAGCGCGGCGAGCTGAGCCTCGTCGAGTGCGCCCGCAGTATCGGTGGCGACGATCGCCGCCCAATCGGAGGCGGTAAGAGTGGCACCGTCGCGCTTTGCGGCGATGAAGCGACGCATCGTTTCACGATCGATCATGCTGTGCTGTTTCGCAAGAGAGCCAGATGAGACCGCCCGAGGCCGTCGCGAGCTAGCCTACGAAGAACGGGGGCACGATGAGCGCGCCGCTGATTCTTCTCTATTTTCACCTCCTCGCCGCGCTGGGCACGTATCGAGTGGTGCGTCGCTCACCTTCCTATGCGCCGATGCTGCTCATCTGCGCGGCACCGTTCGACGTCAACATCGCGTTCGGCCCAACGATTATAACGCTCGCCAAGACGGTTCTCATCGTCAGCTTGCTCACGCTCATCGCATACCACCGACACCGACTTCGCATCACAACGCTACGTGAACGTGCACTGCTCGGCATCGCAGGAGCACTCGTGCTGGCGACGGCGGCGACCTTTCTCACTGCCGCCCATCCCGGCGCGACACTACGTGAAACGGCGAAGGCCGTCGAGTACGCTTTGATCATCTGGGTCGTTTTTGCAACCGCCGAAGATACGATGCTCCTCCCCGCTCTCGCCGGAACGAGCACGGTCGTCGCCGTGTTGGCGCTCAGTCAGGCCTTCGGAGGAGCCCCGTCGGTGTTGGTGATCGCCGGTGTAAAACTCCAGCGTGTCGCCGGACCTCTCGAGGGGCCGAATCAGCTCGCTGCGTACCTCGGTCTCTGCATCCCGTGGCTCATCGCGATCGAAGCCCGTAGACCACGACCGACGCCCTGGCATGACATGCTTCCATCGATCCTGGCCCTTCTCGGTGCGGTTCAACTGCTGACGCTGTCACGCGGAGGGATCGGCAGCACCCTCATAGCCGCAGGTATCGCGACGCGTATGCGGCCGAGTCGCGGATTGACCGCGACGCTACTCGGCGGCGGAGTCGCGGCATGCGCCTTGACCGTCGGCTTCGCCCTGGTCGCTCCCGAACCATCGACACACCGAGTGCCGACACACCAGACATTTGCCCAACGGCTTGCTCCATCGAATCTCGTTCGTTGCGGCATACTGCTCATCACAGCACGCGGCAAAACACTCGACACCAGCGGAGCGAGCGGCGGCGTCGGTCATCGTGCCCAGCTTTGGCGCGCGGCGATCGCGCTCTGGCGCCGCTCACCCTGGCTCGGCATCGGAGCCGGGAACTATGAACTCGAGTTGCCCCTGGTCGGCCTACGCGGCGTACGTACTCACGCCAACTCCCTGCCATTGCAGGCGCTCGCCGAAGGCGGCATCCTCTTGTTTGCGGTGACGATCACGAGCATGCTCGTGCCGATTGCGCTGCTCGCACCGGGTCGACGCCCGCGCCACCAGGCTATCATCGGAGCATACGCAGCCGGAATCGGACTCGCGATGCATCAGATCGTCGACACCCTCGTCTTTTACCCGAAGGTCGGCGTCCTCTGGTGGATCATCGCGGCATACGGGATAGCGATGAACAGCACACAAGTCATCCGGCCAAAAGACCCCATGCAACAGTTCTTACCGAGGAGTCTCAAACGCGACATCTAGGGTTGTGAAGCAAACCGCTCGACGAAGGGGCCGCGCATGGGCGTATCTACCGTTCAACCAACGCAACCGGGCCCGTTTTCACCGCCGGGAGTTCTGCCATACGGGCAAACGACGTTCACCCCTCAACAGACCGTCAGCGCTCAAGCGATGCCCGCAGCACAATCCACCGCATTCGGACCGAGCGGTCAGACGACGATGACCCTTGCCGCGCCGAACGGCCTGCCGATAGCGCCGACCGGAGCGTTTCCCGGCTCGCCGCAGCTCACCAATGCGCCGTCATTTGCGGCGGCTCAGACGAGCAGCCCGGCGGTCACCATCGTACAGACGCCGTATGGCCTGAAGGCGACGGCGCAGCCGAGCGGCGATGAGTTACGCTTCGACGATAAGACCCTCAGCTATGCAGCGATGAACGCGGCGAACGGGTACACCATCGTCGGCCTCGGTAACGGGACCTTAGCCGTCAATAAGGTCCCCTACACGGCCTCGATCACAGCACAGGGCGATATCTCGGTGGGGGTATCGGGCGGTCAACTTGAGCCGATCGGGAATATCTCTAATCCCGTGACTCGCACCCAATTAACCGACAAAATCGGCACACCGGCGACAACCGACGTCACGACGCTGGTGGCGAATGCACGGAACAATCCCAACGGCAAGTTTGATATCAACAGCATCCCTTGGGTACAAGCGCAGTTCGATGCGCCGAATGTCATGCAAACATTTCTCAACGAGCAAAAACTCAACAGCGCACGCAGTAATGCCAACAACCCCATCGACGGCAACGGTTCACGAAGCATCGGGTTGCCGGAGAACGTCGTCAACCTGCCGCCGACGAACATACAACCATTACCGACGGCCCCGACATGGTCGAGCGCAGCACCAGCAGCGTAAGGAGCGAGATGCAAAACGTCAAGAAGATCCACGCCCCACGGCGGATGTTCGCCTTACGCGAGTCCGGTACGTATCGCGTGTACCGCGGCTTGCGAGCGCGCGTTGATATGCAGCTTCGAGAAGATCCGGCTGATGTGGTTCTTCACCGTCTTCTCCGACAACGAGAGGCGCGAGCTGATCTCTTTGTTCGAGAGGCCTTGGGCGATGAGTCGGATCACCTCGGTCTCACGAGCGGAGAGTCCCAAGACATCGCGGGTGCCGCTTCCGTGGCCGTTGCGCCGGGGTTGGAGTCGGTCATCGACGTGCCGTTCACCGAGCAACATACCTTTGAGTTTGGTAATCAGCTCGGATGGGAGAATATCTTTCACGAGCATGCCGTCAACATCGAGGGCGAGCCAGCGCCCGGAGCGTTCGATAGTGCTACCTGCCATCAAGATGCAGATACGGGTCTGTGGGAGCATCCGCCGCATCAAGCTCACTTTGAGGTGGAGCTCTTCATGAATACCGTCGAGGTCGACGATAATCAGATCAGGTTTGGCTGCGGCTAAGACCTCGACATCGAATTTCGGCAGATCTTCGAGCACACTCAGCGCATGATCGAGCGAGAGCAAATAGGATAACGCCTTACCGAAAAGCGTGTGCTCACCGACGACGACGAGCTTCATTTGTGAGGTTATTAGAGCCATAACAGGTAATACTCCACAGAAGACCTGGGCCGATCATACCGGGGGTTTATCATAGGAGTGTGTGAATCGCGTATGAGGAAGGTAAACCACCTCACGATCCAGCCTCTTTCATCAAGAATGCATCAAGTTTTTATGTAACAATCGTAAGGTGGTGCCGACGTTTGAGAGAGCATGACTCACTCATGACACAGGTAGACTGCGCGCCTGGGTGAGTCGCAGATATGGAGCGCGATGAGCACGGCCTCAAGCACCACAGACCAGGTACCACAGTCGCTACCACACCTTGTGGCACGATTGCCCGAAGTCTACCAGCCGATCTTTGCACATCCCGAGTTGTCGACGACGGTATCACGACCATGCGATGATCGCCTTGAGCACCTGCTCTCAATCACACGAGCGATGAGTCAGCGTCTCGGGCGACCGCTGCGTATCCTCGACATCGGTTGCGCACAGGGCTACTTCTCGCTCCATCTCGCCGCCGACGGCGCACACGTTACCGGCGTCGAGATCTTGCCCGCCAACGTCGCAGTCTGTCGCGCCCTCGCTGCGGAGCATCCGACCTATGATGTACGCTTCGAAGAGAGCAGTCTCGAAGAGTTTCTTGCAACCATCCAACAAGATACGTACGACGTCGTATTAGGCTTGAGCATCTTCCATCACTTGACGCACCTTTACGGCATCGAAACGATGCGCGGTCTCTTTGGAATGCTCGCGGAGCGGATCGCCGTCGGGATCTTCGAAATGGCTCGCGCCGACGAGCCGCCCGCATGGGCGGCATCTCAACCCAGCGATGAGCGCACACTGCTCGAGCCGTATGCTTTCGTTCACGAATTGGCCCGCATCCCGACGCATCTATCGCAGATCAAACGCCCGTTGTTTTTTGCGAGCAATCGCGCATGGTACGTTCCGGGACACTTTGCCTTTTTCGATACCTGGACGACGAAAGCGCATGCCTTCGTCGGCGAAAGCGTGCAACAAGTACGTCGTTATTTTTTCAACGAAGATACGCTCTGCAAAGTCTATCGGCATACCGGTCAATTCGGGCATCTCAACCGCAATGATCTCGAAAACGAAGCGCTCTTTCTCGCATCAGCGGCGAGTATTTTACCAGGAGCACCGCGCCTTTTTGTCAGCGGAACGAACGGCGATTATGCCTGGATTGTGCGCGAACGAATCGCGGGCGATCTCCTCGTTGACGCGATCCGTCAAGGTCGGCCGTACGATCCTTTTCGCGTCATTTCCGACGTACTCGAGCAACTCTGCATCCTCGAAAAAGCGGGATTTTATCATACGGATTTACGCACATGGAACGTCATTCTTCGATATGACGGCGGAGCAAGCATCATTGACTTCGGCTCATTAAGTCAAGTGCCGTGCGATCAGACTTGGCCGAAAAATCTCTTTCTCGTCTTTTGGACCTTTGTCTGGAGCGTCGTGCAGCATTGGGCAGAGCATGAGATCGAACCGATACCACCGCTGAAACTCTCTCCGCTTCATCTGCCGCAACCGTACCGGACCTGGGCTCGAGCCTGTTGGCGCATCCCACCGAATGCGTGGAGTTTTCAATCGATTCAACAATTACTCCACCAACAGATAGAGCAGCAAACGGAAGACAACGAGATCCTTGCCATTGAGTGCTGGATGACGAGCATCGAAGAGTACATCGTCGCACTCATCTCAAAAACGCAGCAGAATCAAACCAACGCCATGGTGCAACTCAGCGAATTTCTCCAACGCTATCTCATGGCAGAACGTCCAGCCGCAACAGCCGCGCAACCCTCCGAACTCTCGACCGTCTACGGAGAGACAACCGTACCGAATCGTACTCCATCGCCCATCGGATAAGTAGCACCTCCCCCCAGGCTCTACGAGCTAGGGGCCGAACAGTGTGGGCCGTGCTCGTCTCCGCTCTTCTCGCCGCTCTGCCTCGTTCGAGTCGCGCCTTCGCCGCACTCGTTGACCGATTCTCGACCGCGCCGGGTGCCTACGCGCTCGATGAGACAGGGGCGGCGGCGCGTCCATATCTCATCGCCGCACTAGCCGCAGCGACGCAGCGGCCGCTACTCGTCATCGTATCGACGAGCGACCTCGCCGAACGGACCTACGCCGATCTGCTCACCTACCGTGAGTTAGGTGACGGCAGCACCGCACCGACTCCGCAGAGCGGCGGCGTCGCGTTGTTACGGCCACGCTCCGACCGTCTCGGCGCGCTCACGACACCCTCCGAGCAGAGCGCACGGATGACGTTGCTCGCCGACCTCGCGCTCGATACGATGACCGGCAGTCTGCCGCCGATCATCGTCGCACCGCTCGCCGCACTGCGGCAGTATCTCCCGCCACCGAACCTGGTACGCGAGTCAAGTCTGCGGCTCACCGTCGGCGAGAGTCCCGGTTGGGAGGAGACGCTCGCGCAATTGCATCGCCTTGGGTATCGGCGGGTCGACGTCGTCGCCGCAGCGGGCGAATACGCGGTTCGCGGCGGTTTACTCGATTGCTTCACGGCTACCGGTGAGAGCCCCATGCGGATCGAGTTTTTCGGCGACGAGATCGAGAGCATCCGCCCCTTCGATCTTACAACGCAGCGGAGCGATGCTTCGCAGGCTCAACAACAGGTGATCATGACGTTGTGGAGCGAGATTCCGCGTGATCCGGCGTGCCGTGAGCGTCTTCTCACCGAGATTCCCCCACAGACACGGCGCGCCGTCGAATCACTGCTCGCCACCGGCAGCGACATCCCCGAGTCGTGGGTCGGGCTCGCCCATGCAGAACGGGCGACGCTGCTCGACTACCTCAAGCCGGAGACGTTGCTCGTGCTTGAAGAACCGGCGATGCTCGCCGCCCTTGAGCAGAGCTTCGATGAAGAACGCGGCCGCGACCATCGCGCGATTCTCGCCGCCGTCGAAGCCGGTGAGTTGAGCGTGCTCGATCGCGAAATCGACGACGCGTTTCTCGCCGAGATCGAGCCGCCGAGTCCGCGACTCGCCGATCTCGGGAGCAGAATCGCGGCTCATCCGACGCTGATCATCTCGGGCGCGATCGAGGGCATGACGCCGCCCTGGCTCCCGACGCCGCACGAGCGGTTTGTGCTCGAGACGCATCCGGCCGACCAATTTCATCGACGCCTCGGCGACTTCACCGAAAGCGTCCGCTCGTGGGTGCACGACGGCGAGAGCGTCGTGCTCTTCGTCTCAGGCACCTCACGGATGAGCGAGATTCTGCACGCCGCCGATCTCCGCGTCGAACGCGAGGCGAAAGTACTGCATCTGCAGCCGATCGGGACCGCCGAAGGCACTCGTCTCGCCTCGGTCGGCGCACGTCCGGTCTACGTCGCGACCGGCAGTATCGACAGCGGCTTCAGCATCCCGGGGTTGCGCCTGCGCGTCATGGGCGACCGTGATCTCTTCGGTCAGCCGCCGAAGCGTGTACGATTGCGAGCCGTCAAAGAAGGCGTGCCGGTAACGCTCGCCGAGCTGCGGGTCGGCGACTTCGTCGTGCATGCGATTCACGGCATCGGGCAGTATCTCGGACTACGCACCGAGACGATCCTCGGCGCGACAAGCGACTACCTCGATCTCCGCTTCGCCGGTACCGATCGTCTCCTCGTGCCGGTGCATCAGATGCACCAAGTCACCAAGTACAGCGCATCCGAGAGCGCCGCACCACGTCTCTCGAAGATGGGCGGCGCCGATTGGGCTCGCACGAAAGGCCGTGTCTCCGAAGCGCTGGCGAAAATCGCCGAAGGTCTCGTCTCGCTCTACGCCGAGCGCGAGCTCGCACCGGGTCATGCCTATCCCCCCGATACACCATGGCAAGCCGAAGTCGAAGAGGCCTTCCCATATCAGACGACGCCCGATCAACAGAAGGCGATCGACGAGACCAAAGCCGATATGGAGCGCGAGCGCCCGATGGATCGCCTCGTCTGCGGCGACGTCGGCTACGGCAAGACCGAGGTCGCAATTCGCGCCGCCTTCAAAGCGGTCGCCGACAAACGACAGGTGGCGGTACTCGTACCGACGACACTCCTCGCCGCCCAACATGCGCGCAACTTCACCCAACGTTTCGCGCCGTATCCCCTCACCGTCGCCGAGATCTCCCGGTTTAAGAGCAAGAAAGAGCAGCAACAGACGCTCGCCCAACTCGCCGACGGCAAAGTCGATATCATTGTCGGCACGCATCGTCTCTTGCAGAAAGACGTCGTCTTCGCGAATCTTGGCTTGATTATCGTCGATGAGGAGCAACGCTTCGGCGTCATGCACAAAGAACGGCTCAAGGAGCTGCGCGCATCGGTCGACGTGCTGACGCTTTCGGCGACGCCGATCCCACGTACGCTGCACCTCTCGTTGCTCGGGGTGCGCGATCTCTCGCTCATTCAAACCGCTCCACGGAATCGCGTCTCGATCAAGACGGTGGTGCTTCCGATGAGCGATACCATCATCCGAGAGGCGATCGCCAGCGAACTCGATCGGGGCGGGCAAGTCTACTACGTGCATAACCGCGTCGCATCAATCTACGGTGTCGCACGTGCCCTGCAAGAGCTTGTTCCCAAAGCGCGCATCGGGATCGGTCACGGCGACATGAACGAGAGCGAACTCGAACCGGTGATGACGAAATTCATCGACGGCGAACTCGACATTCTCGTCGCCACCACGATTATCGAGAACGGCATCGATATCCCTAACGTCAACACCATCATCGTCAACGATGCCGATACGTTCGGCCTCGCTCAGCTCTACCAGCTGCGTGGCCGCGTCGGTCGCTCCAATCACCAGGCCTACGCCTATCTGCTCTACCAAGGGCATAAGGCGCTCTCCGATGAGGCCAAGGCGCGACTCGAGGCGATCCGCGAGTTCAGTCACCTCGGCAGCGGTTTACAGATCGCGATGCGCGACCTCGAGATTCGCGGCGCCGGCAATCTGCTCGGTGCCGCGCAGTCGGGTTTTATCGGTGCGGTCGGTTTCGAGACCTACTGCCAACTGCTCGCCGAGGCGATCGCCGAACGCCGCAACGGCGCAGCGGGAGCGGCGAACCCCGAGGGGCAGCGCGAGGCGGTGATCGACGTCAAACTCGACGCCTTTATTCCTAACGATTACGTGCCGCAGGTCTCACAGAAGATCGCGATCTACCAACAACTCGCCAAGGCCCGCACCGTCGCCGAGGTCGATGAGATCGTCGCCGGTCTGCGCGACCGCTTCGGCCCGCTGCCCGAGCCGCTCGAGCGCCTCGTCGCGATCACGCACCTGCGCACGATCGCCCTCGCCAAACACGTCACCCGCGTCGTCATCGACGAGCGCCGCCTGCTCTTCGGCGTCGGTAGCGGCTTCATCTTGGATCAGGCAGCGATTCCGCGCCTGCAATCCCTGACGAAAAACCGCTTCCGCTTCGGCGACGGACGAGTCACGATCGACCTACCCGCCGTCCCGCCACACACTCCCCCCCGGGTTGCCGTCGAGACGGCACTCCCGCTCGTCCGCCAACTGCTCGAGGCGCTGTAAGCGGTAAAAAAGCAGCGAGACTTCCAATCGTCCGGCCTTTGACTTCCAATTATCCTGGTGTATACTTCCAATCGTCCGGATTTTTGGAGGTGGTATGTATCCCCCATTCGGCATTGGGTCTTACTGAATACGGACGGTAGCGGAGATACTCCCTGTGTTATTCGGCGCGATCGAGGAGAGCGAACCGGTAAACGTCCAGCGTACCGAGGTCACGGAGCGATCGTAGCCAGGCGGCGCGCCACCGCCACCGGTGACCGGAGTATACGTCCAAGTCGTGCCTCCATCCGCAGAGTACGTGATCGCGGCAGTCAGCCCCGTCGTGCCGAGATTCGTGGCCGCCGACGATAGCTGAAAGTCAGTATGCGCGGGAACAGGGAACGAGAGCACCAGGCCATTCGCGACATTGTTGCCGTTATTCGTAAACGTCATGGTATACCCCAAATTCGTTCCTGGAGTCTGGTTGCCCGATGGATTCACAACGAGAGAGAGTCCGATCGAAGGTGTGGGATACGTCCCAAAACTGAAATAGTGAGACGCCGAAGAGGAAAACGTCGGCAGCGTGCCAGTGCAGAAGCCACCGGCACAACTGAGCATGACACCAGTGACGCCGGTTTGAAAATTGGCGTCACTAGCGACCAACAATGCGGGACTAGTAACACCCGAGAGCGGCGCCGATGGCACTTGAATCGTGATTTGTGTCGATCCAGTCCCTGTCGTCTGCACACACCAAACACGCGCCATACGTGTTACACCGGAATAAGTACCGACCGTTGTAGCTCCGGCGTTATCACCCCATACGACGAAGCTCTGGTCACTGCTAAAAGCCGTGTTAGCACTCGGAGTCGTCGTATTGAGACTGGTGCCATTCGCCATAATGAGATCGAACGTTGTTGCATTCATCGAATGTGCCACGCGCTGATCGAGTCTCGATCCATCATCACGACCGATACCAGCGACATCATTCTGATACGTCGCATTGCTCGCACCCGACCAGATCGTCGTCGCGCTACTCGAGAGGTAATTGACTCCGCTCGTCGTCTGCGCGACAGGATTATATCCCAGGGTAATACCGTACTTTAAGGCCAGATACGATCGTATTTGGTTCACTTGCGTCACGGATAACGGAGATGATAAGGCATTGTAAAATATCGCCTCATCGATAGACCCATTGAATAGACGTCCAGTCCATCCGCCACCGGTACGACCGCCTAATTCAAAAACAGTTCCGGATACGTCAGTATGGATAGCGGATGTCGCTTCAGCAGCTGAAGATAATCCATTGAGTGAAGCGATAGAACCGGCTAAGACTCCGGCATTGGGATAGAATCCATCGACAACCACATACGGATAAGGTGTGGCATTCAATGGTGCAGCAGGTACAACTGCCTCGTGAGCACCGTCGGCATCTAATGCATAGGTATAATTAACCAAATTCAAAGGGGTACCATAGAAAATACCTTGTGAGCCACCGCCACCAGCACCATAACTCGTAAGGAGTCCCTCGATCCCATTCGATCCGTTCGTTGCGCGTGCAACAAGAAAAAAATAGCTATTTGCGGCGGCAAAGGCACTCGAACTCAGCTTGCCCTTCAGCTCTTGCGTCGACCCGTCAAACGAGACACCGGGGTAGTAGTCGGCGTCTTGGGTGAGCGCGGTCGGTGCGGCAAAGCCCGAGGCGGGACTTGGCTGCGAGGTCACCAAACCCGAACCACTCTGGTCGGTCCAGGTACTCCCGGCGTAGCCGGATCCAACAAACCACAGCGTAAGCCCGCTCGAAACGCCGCCCGGCGACGCCGCTTGAACCGGACAACATACAAACAGAGCGAGCAGAAGCGCTACGACGCACGAGCTGAGCTGAGCTGAGCTGAGCTGAGCTGAGCTGAGCTGAGCTGAGCTGAGCGTCGGGGTTCAGACCAATCATGGCAAGGACTTTTTCCACAAAGTCAAGGTGCATCTTTCTTTTGGACCGCCTTGCGCAAAAAGGCGAGTTCGACGTCATACCATCCCGCTAAGGCCGCTGCGCTCCCACGCGCCAGTCGACGCAGTCGATCGAGCTGCGCCTTCTTCTCTGCCACCTGCTCGTCTATCGTTTGCATCGCTGATCTCTATGCCCCATCGTCGGCTTGACGTATGGGACCAGAGGCACGCTTCCTGCCCGCCTCTGGAAAGACATCACGTGAGACTCACCATGCAATGTCGCATCGCTTCAAGGCCCGTAAGCCCTAAGCTATCCTTGCCGCCGCCGTCTCGATGGGAGCGTAGATGTCGTCGATCGAGAAACCGTAGACATGCGAGATACCCTGAGCCTCGGGCGCGAGACCGCTCCGACCGATGAGCAGGCGCGGGATATCGTCAGGTACCTGGAGCGCCTGGGCGTGCGCCTCCAAGTTGGCGATGACGCGGCGATCGAGCGGTGTTTTCTGCCATTTTACGGTACCGACGAACGTCGGTTCGTGGTTCACGACGCCGACGATATCGATCTCGTGTCGACCATCCGACGAGTGCCAAAAACCGACTCCGTCGGCCGCAAGTGCACCGTGGGCGACGAGATCGCCGGCAAATTGACGCGCGATGTCTTCGTAGACGATCCCCATATGGTCGTCAAGAAATGGGAGAATACGATTCTCGACGACACCGAGACCGAGTCCACGCTCGATCTGGCCGCGATACGGCAACACGTAGCGAAACCAGAATCGGAGATTGGGGTCAGGGATCCGATAGGTGCTGCGCCGTGAGCGATCGGCATCCTCGGTGATCGGCACGCGGCGCTCGACGAGCTCCATCGCAACGAGTTGCGTAATCGCACGATCGTGGACTTTGGCATAATCGCGAATCTCCGCCCAGCGCGTCTTCCCGACGGCGATCGCTCGGCAGATACGATAGGCCGCTTTCGGATCGGCAAGCGTTGTGGTAAGCATCCGGTCGGGCGCATCGATCAACGGACTGAGCGAGTCGCCGAAGAGCCCGACGATATTCTCCCGCAGAGTCTGCCCGACGTCCCAGTGATCGAGCGCGTACGGCATGCCGCCGAGCATGCCGTAGACCATCGCCTGCTCGCCATGAGGCAACCCCGGAACGAACTCAGCCGCCTCACGATACGAGAGCGGACGTATCGGCATCTTCGCGGTGAAGCGACCGTACAGCGCCGCAGCGTGAGTATCCAACTCCTCCATGAATGTCTGCGCCGACCCACAGAGAATAAGCATCAGTCGAGAGGTGCGCCCCTTGAGATCCCACCACCGTTGCAGACTCGAAGCCAAGCCCGGCGTCGACTCGCAGAGATTGGGGAACTCATCGAGCACGACAATCAACGGCTCGCTCTGCGCGGTGTCGCTCAACGCACCGAGTGCCGACTCCCACGTAGGGAAGTTCACACCCGACGGCAGCTTTACCAGCGAGCGCACGGCATCGGAGAACGCCGCAAGTTCGACGGCCTCGGCCTGCTGCGTCGCCTGATAGAAGACGGCGGGCCGATCGGCGATCCACCGCTGGAGCAAGTACGACTTGCCGACCCGCCGAGGCCCATACATGAGCACCAGTTGCGCCCGATGCCGCTGCCGCAGGCGCTCCAGTGCCTGCAACTCTCTCCGGCGTCCGACAAACCGCATAAAACCTCCAATAATGGGAGTTCCAATAGTGGAGCCTCCATTGTTGGATGGTTTTCGACCTCGACGGAGAATCCTTGAACAAGCCAGTCACTCAGTAGGTACGTAGGACAAAAGACCTGGGAACAAATCTTTGTGCCGGTGTGGGATACTAAAAACAATTTCAAGGCTTCATTTAATCGCGCTTCGAGAAAAAATGCTTTATTCAAGCATAGAACTTCGTAAAAGCCGCAAATATTTTAGGAGAAAGAAAAATATGGGATTACCGGAGGTGGATCGCACCCTCTCAGAGTTAAAAGTCGACAAACCGCCACATACACCAGCACAACCCAGCGCAACAGGCACGAACCCTCCAACACAAGACAGAAGCAGCATTGAGCCACCAAACACTGCAGCACGAGACAGAGACGCAATAGAAAAAATTAGTATGTCTGAGATATATAAGAAGGGCAAGCAACATTTTAAAGATACACACGGGAAAGAACCCGGCATCTTTGATAAATTCGGAATCGGCGGTTCGGCCATCTTTACACGTGCAGCCCGAGACCCAAAAGCAGCATTAGGCCTACTATTGACGAGCGGGGGAGCTCTTGCGGCATTAGCGGCCTACGAGTTCGAGCAAAATGCAAAACTCCAAAGACAGATATCCATAGCACCACAGGGAGGCGGCTACGGCGGCTAAGTCTCGCGGTGTAGGAGACAAGGAGTCGTTGCGACTCCTACGAACCGGGGGCGGGTGAAGATCCGCAACCTGCTCCGCCCCGCCCACCTGCTTGGGCTTACGCTCGCCCTCTCACTCGCTGGATGCGGTGGCGGCGATGTCGCAAATGTCGACGGTCGCGCAGTCACGCGCGCCGATTTCGAGCACCGTCTCGGCGCGTTGCCGGTCGCACGACAAGTGCTCAATCAGCTTATTCAAAGCGCGCTGATCGACGAGTATGCGGCGAAACACGGCATCACAATCCCCTCCGGCGCGGTCGATGTCAAACTCGCCGAACTTGAAGGTCGCTACCCACCCGGGCAGTTCGAGGCGATCGTTCATCAACAAGGCCTCTCGATCGACGATATTCGCGGCATTCTGCAACGTCAACTGATCTTGCAGCGCGCCGTCGATCACGACGTGCATGTGAAAGAGAGCGACATCGCGGCCGCCTTCGCCAAGAACCATGCGCTCTACGATCAAGCCGAGCAGGTTCGTGCCAAGCATATTCTCGTCGCCGACCTTGCGACGGCGCAGATGATCGAAGGCAAGCTCAAAGCCGGTGCCAAGTTCGACGATCTCGCGAAAACGTACTCGACCGACCCGTCGAGCAAGGCACACGGCGGCGATCTCGGCTACTTCGGGCGACACCAGATGGTCCAGAGCTTCGAAGATGCGGCTTTCTCGCAGCCCATCGGCGTACCCGGCCCGCCGGTCAAGTCGCCCTTCGGCTACCACATCATCGAGGTCACCGATCGCAAAGCCGCCAAACCGGCGACGCTGGCAAGTGCACACGACCAGATCCGCAAGCAGCTCATGCAGCAGCAAGAAGCGACTCTGGTACCTGGGTTCTTGCAAAAACTGCAGAGTCAGGCGAAGATCCGCATCCTCGATCCGCAGCTCCAGGGTGCGAGCGCGAATCTCGGCGGATAGCGCCGCACGAAGGGTGATATCGTGACGATGCCGGAACGGACGCTGCGCATCGTCGGGCTGGGGCCGGGCGACCCCGGCCTGCTGACGCTCGGCTCGCTCGAGTCGCTCCGCGCGGCGGGTCAAGCCGTCACCTTGCTGGCACCGCCCGAACTCACCCTCTTCCTCGAAGCCGAGGGAGTGCTGCTGCTACGCAACGGGATCGCCGAACCGAATCTGCTGCTCCACGGCAACGCGGAGGCGGCCGAGCGCTTCGTCACCGACCTCTTCGAAGGAGCCGCCGACGGCAATTCGCGGCGTGAGATCGCGCTCGGCGTCCTCGGCAACCCGCTCTCGGACTTCGCGGGCCTGCCGGTCTTGCTCCGCACCCTTGAGGCACGCGGTATCGAGGCCGAACTGGTACCGGGCGTACCGCGAGCGACGCTCTCGGCGGCGGTCGCCGTGCCGTTGCTGCCCTTGCCGCCGCAAGCGAAGCACCATAGCTGGAGCGAGCTGGTCGAGATCATGGCACGACTCCGACGCTCCTGTCCGTGGGATCGCGAGCAGACGCATCGCAGCCTCGTCTCGTATCTGATCGAAGAGACCTACGAACTCGTCGAGGCGATCGAGAGCGATCACGACGCCGATCTCTGCGGCGAACTCGGTGACCTGTTGCTGCAGATTCTCTTCCACGCGCAGCTCGCCACCGAACGCGGCCGCTTCTCGATAGCCGACGTGATCGACGCCCTGGCCAATAAAATGATCCATCGGCATCCCCACGTCTTCGGTGAAACGCACGTCGCCGATCTCTCCGAGTTGTGGAAGAATTGGGAGACGCTCAAGAGCGTCGAAGAGGCCGCCCAACGGCGGCCGAGTCGTCTCGACGGCGTACCACCCGGTCTCGGCGCGTTGCAACGGAGTCAGAAGCTCCAGGTAAAAGCGGCTCGTGTCGGCTTCGATTGGGTCGATATCGAGGATATTTTCCTCAAACTCGATGAAGAGTTCGCCGAGCTACGCGAAGCACTGCACGAACGCGAGCAACGGAGAGCCGACGAAGAATCGACCCCGAAACGCGAGACGCCGCACCCGCTCGCCGACCCCGACCGACACCTGCGTGAAGAGATCGGCGACTGTCTCTTCACCCTCGTCAACCTCGCGCGCCGTCTCGACATCGATGCCGAGGGAGCGCTGCGAACGGCGAGCGAGAAGTTCCAACGTCGCTTCACGTTTATCGAACGCCTTCTCCACGAGCAAGGACGTGAGCTAGCGAAGCTCCAACCCGACGAGCATCTCCGCCTCTGGCAACTCGCCAAGCGACAGCCTTTCGAACTCGCCGCCTCCGGCACGAACGCCGGGGAGAAGACAGGAGCATCGTGACTGCACACGCGCGTATCACCGTCGGGATCAACGGCTTCGGCCGGATCGGCCGCAACGTCGCCAAGGCGTTACTCCAACGTTATCCGCACATCGCTATCGGCGCGATCAACGACCTGACGAGCGCGACGGAGCTTGCTCACCTCTTCACCTACGATTCGAACTACGGCAAATTCGCCGGCACGGTGTCGAGCGACACCACTGCGGGCGAACACGGCGTTACCGGCAGTCTCCACATCGACGGCGTACGGATACCGGTCACCGCCGAGCGCGACCCAGGCAAGATCCCGTGGTCGCAGCTCGGGTGTCAACTCGTCATCGAATCAACCGGGCTCTTCACCGACGCGACGAAGGCGCGGGCGCATATCGACGGAGGCGGAGCACATACCGTGCTGATCTCGGCTCCGGCGAAGAACGAGGATCTGACCGTGGTACTGGGCGTCAACGACGATGCCTACGACCCGGCGAAGCACCGCATCATTTCGAACGCTTCATGCACCACCAACTGCCTTGCGACGGCCGTCAAACCGCTCGTCGACGCCTTCGGGTGGCAGCGCGGATTCATGACAACGGTGCACTCCTATACCAACGACCAAAACATCCTCGACGCACCGCACCGCGATCTGCGGCGGGCGCGAAACGCCGCGACGAACATCGTACCGACTTCGACCGGTGCGGCGAAGGCGCTCTATCTCACCATTCCTGAGATCGAAGGCACCTTCGACGGCTTCGCTCTACGCGTGCCGACGCCGGTCGTCTCCATGATCTACTTAGTCGCCCAGGTAAAACGCGACGTGACACGCGATGAAGTCAACGACGCACTCCGCAGCGCGATGAGCGGTCCGCTCGGTGCCTATGCGGCGTACACCGAAGAAGAGTTGGTCTCGAGCGACTACAAAGGCTCCGATCGCTCCTCGATTATCGACGGACGTCTCACCAATGCAAACGGTAACCTCGTGCAGATCGGGGCCTGGTACGACAACGAGTGGGGCTACTCGTGCCGCCTTGCCGACCTTGCCGCCCTGGTCATCCGCCGCACCGTCGGCTAAAAAAGCCGTCGATCTACAAATTAAGCCCCCTTGTTGGGATGTCCCATTGTGACTACAATGGGACATCCCAACTTCTGGAGGTCTTCGCCATGAGTGTTCACGCCGATACTTACGTTCGCGCACGAATCGACACGCAGACCAAAGAGCGGGCGGCCGATGCGCTAGCAGCGATGGGATTATCTATCTCAGACGCTATTCGTTTACTCATGCTGCGTATTGCCGACGAGCATCGCCTCCCTTTCGACGTAAAGGTCCCCAATTCGACAAGCCGCAAAGCCATCGCCGAACTGGAAGCCGGCAAGGGAAGAAGCTTCACAAACGTTGAGGCCCTACTATCGGACCTCCATGCGGACGATTGAGCGCTCGTCGGCATTCAAGCGCGACTACAAAAAAGTCTCAGCAACACCAAGACATCACCAGAATCTTGATCAGCTTTTGCTGGCGGTGCTGGCCCTGTTACTAACAGATCAGCCTTTACCGGAAAACAACCGAGACCACGCCCTAACCGGCGACTGGTCAGACTACAGAGAATGCCATATCAAGCCTGATCTACTCCTGATCTACCGAAAGCCGAATGCGACGACGTTGCGCTTAGCCCGGTTAGGTTCGCATAGCGCACTCTTCGGATAAGCACACGGAAGCGGGATTACACGGTGAGATAACGGAGAGCAAGATGCGGAATGTTACTTCTTGCCGATCATTGGTTGCGAATCTCATGAATAGTCATCTCATGATTCATCGCTCGCGATTGTAAGAATATTTCGTGAAGATCGCGTCTCTTTTCTCAGAGGTCAGAGGTGATGCTGCGCGATAGTTCATCGTGGCGTGAGCGTCATTGAGATGCGATACAGGGGAGAGCAGATATGAGCGAGTTGCACGAAAGCATTACGGTTCGAGCAGCGATAGACGAAGCGACGACGAACCTGCAGGCATTTTTTGCGCAGTACCAATCCCCCGACGAACACATTGCGATACTCCCACTGCGTATCTCCATCCCGACGATCAAGAAAGAGAGCGGCCTCAATATCGAAAAGAACGTGAAAGTCTCGGTACGAGAAGCGCATCGTACAAAAGACTCTCAATACACCGCTTTCGATATCAATTGGGAGGTCGAACCGGCCGGGCCGTATCCTTACTTCTCGGGGACACTCTCTATCGCCGCCGACGAGCCCGCCGATAAAGATGCCTTTCGTTTATTGCTCGATGGCACATACGTCGCACCGTTCGGCAATGCGGGCAGACTCTTCGACGCGACGATCGGGCATGCGATCGGCCGAGCAACGATTCTCGATCTCTTGGAGAGAATGCGCGACTTTCTGCAACGTCCTCACCACGGGACCGAATAGCGACGACGGAAAGGGGATCACCGGCGAGACGCCATACCTCTCTCTCCCTAAAGAAAGGAGAGCGATACGGTGACGCAGAGCTTTCGGTCGGTACGCGATCTCGAAGTACGCGGTAAACGGGTCATTCTCCGTGAAGATCTCAACCTACCCATCGTCGGCGGCAAGGTCGGCGATACGACACGTCTCGAGGCGGCACTGCCGACGATTCGCTTACTGCAGACGCGAGGTGCCCGACTCGTTATCGTCGCGCACTTAGGTCGTCCCAAAGGACGCGCCGTCGAAGAGGCCAGCCTGCGTCCCGTCGCGGCGCTCTTGGGAGAACGACTCGGTCTACCGGTCGCCTTCGCGCCGGACTGCATCGGCAGCCCCGCCCGCGATGCGGTTGCGACGCTGCACGACGGCGACGTACTCATGCTCGAAAATCTCCGATTTCATCCCGAAGAAGAGAAAAACAACCCCTCTTTTGCTCGCGCACTCGCCTCGCTCGGCGAGTTGTACGTCAACGATGCCTTCGGCACCGCTCACCGCGCCCACGCATCAACCGTCGGCATCACGCAGCATCTCCCTTCGGCAGCGGGGCTGCTACTCGAAGCCGAGCTCACCTATCTCACGCACCTCACCGATGGAGCAAGCTCCCCGTACATCTGCGTCATCGGCGGCTCAAAGGTCAGCGATAAAGTTCGCGTCCTGGAGAGTCTGCTGACCCGCGTCGATGCGTTCATCGTCGGCGGCGGTATGGCGAATACATTCCTTGCCGCGCAAGGCATCGATGTCGGCTCTTCGTTGCGTGAGAGCGATCTCTCGGTAGCGGAGCATATCCTTGCCTTGGCAAAAGAACGAGGCGTCGCGATCCATCTGCCGAGTGACGTCATCGCCGCACCGCATATCGAGGCCGAGGCTCAGGCGGCGGCAAGTTCACTGGCCGATCTCGGCGATCGTGCCATCCTCGATATCGGCCCCGAGACCGCGCAGCATTACGCGAGCATCCTGCACGGCGCGAAGACGATCATCTTCAACGGTCCGATGGGCGTCTATGAACGTCCAGCCTTTCGCCAAGGCACGGCGGCGATCTGTGCGGCGATCGCTGAGGCGACAAAAAACGGCGCGACGACAGTCGTCGGCGGCGGCGACGCGGCGGCGGCGGCCCGCCTGCTGGGCTACGGCGAGGCCTTCAGTCATATCAGTACCGGCGGTGGTGCGATGCTGGAGTATCTCGAGGGCAAGGTCTTACCGGCGATCGAGGCGCTCAATACATCGGCCGGGAGTCTCGCGTGACCCTGCGGCGACGCCCGCTCGTCGTCGGCAATTGGAAGATGAACGGCAGCCTCGCCGAGGCCGTCCTCTTGGTGCGTGAGCTACAGAGCCAACTCGTCGGTCTCATCGCCGCTTCGGCGCATGCGAGCATCGATCTCGTCATTGCGCCGCCGTTCACGGCTATCGCCGTCGTCGCCGAGCAACTCCGCCTCGTCCAACTTCACGATGTCCATCTGCCGCCGAAGAACGTCTCGGCGAAGAATGCGATCCGCAACGGGAGCCTGCACCTCGAGCTCGGGGCACAGACGATGAGCGATCACGAACGTGGAGCCTTCACCGGCGAGATCAGCCCTTCGATGCTGCACGAACTCGGCGTGCGCTGGGTCATCCTCGGCCACTCGGAGCAACGCCTGCGCCACGGCGAGAGCGATGAGACGATCGGCGCGAAGGTACGTCTGGCGCTCGACCACGGCATCACGCCGATCCTCGCGGTAGGCGATACCCTCGCCGAGCATGAAGCCGGGCAGAGCATCGAGCGCGTGATCGCCCAGACGCGTCTGGCGTTAGCCTCGCTCGACCCGGCACAGCAGGCAAAGGTCGTCATTGCCTACGAACCCATCTGGGCGATCGGGACCGGACACAGCGATACCCCCGAACATGCCAATGCGACGATGCAAGCGATCCGCCATGCACTACCCGGGCTCGCCGATGCTCGTTTCCTCTACGGCGGCAGCGTCAACGCGCATAACGCCGCCGACTTCTTCGCCGAGTCCGACATCGACGGCGCGTTGGTCGGTGGAGCGAGCCTCAACGCAACATCTTTTCTGAGCATCGCCGAACTCGCCGACACTGCAGGGAGAATTATCAACCGCCGATGAGCGCACAACGCCCTCCACTCGTTCTTGCGATCCTCGATGGCTGGGGCATCGCCCCGGCCGGTCCAGGCAATGCGATCGCCCGCGCACATACACCACATTGGGATCGCATCTGCGCCGCCGCGACGACGACCGAGCTTGCGGCGAGCGGTGAAGCGGTCGGCCTGCCAAGCGGCGTGATGGGGAACAGCGAGGTCGGCCACATCACCATCGGCAGCGGCCGTGTCGTTCCGCAAGGCGTCGTCGTAATCAACGCGGCGATCGCCGAGGGTGAGCTGCCGCAGAACGCGACACTGCAGGCGTGCAGTGCTCACGTCCAACGGAGCGGTGGTCGCCTTCATCTCCTCGGCCTGCTCTCCGACGGCTGTGTCCACAGTTCGATCGAGCATCTCGAAGCACTCACGACGGTTCTCGCCCAGAGTCAGACCCCGTTCGTCATCGACGCGATCACCGACGGTCGCGATGTCCCGCCACGCTCCGCCGCACCATACCTCGAACGCATCGAACGCCACTGCGCCGCTCTCGGCATCGTCGACGCGATCGCGACGATCTCCGGGCGTTTCTTCGCCATGGATCGCGACCGCCGTTGGGAGCGCACCGAGGCGGCGTATCGCGCGCTCATCGGCGAGGCGACGCATCACGCTGCGACGACGCACGAGGCACTCGAAGCGGCCTACGCCCGTCAAGAGACCGACGAGTTTATCGTCCCAACAAGCATCGGCGCGCCTCGCCCGCTCACGGCCGACGACGCTGTGCTCTTCTTCAACTTTCGCCCCGATCGCGCGCGACAGATCACGCTAGCCTTCATCGATCCGCGTTTCGATGCGTTTGCTCTCGAGCCGAGTCTGCGCGCAGCGCAAGCCGATACGACCTCGGGGCTGCTCTTCGCCTCGATGATGCGCTACGACGAATCGTTCACCAATCCGATTCTCTTCGGACCACGCCCGCAGTACGATACGTTCGGCGACGTCGTCTCACAGGCCGGTCTGCGGCAATTACGCATCGCCGAGACCGAGAAGTATGCCCACGTTACCTACTTCTTCAACGGCGGCCGTGAAGAGGTGCTGCCGCTGGAAGAGCGTCGGCTCATTCCATCGGATCGCAGCGTCGCCACCTACGACTTGGCACCGGCGATGCAAGCCGAGGCGATCACCGACGCGGCTCTGGCAAGCATCGCCGGTCGAACGCACGATGTTGTGGTTATCAACTACGCCAATCCGGATATGGTCGGACACACCGGCGTGCTCCCGGCGACGATCGCCTCGATCGAGATCCTCGATGAGCAACTCGGACGACTCGCCGACGCGGTGCTCGCCGCCGATGGGATTCTTGCCGTAACCGCCGATCATGGGAACGCCGAGGCAAAACTCGACGCCGCAGGCCAGCCTCTCACCTCACATACGCTGAACCCTGTTCCGTTCGTGCTGCTCGCCAAAGAACGCCTCGGTATGTTAGCCTCCGAAGGACGACTCGGCGATATCGCTCCGAGTCTTCTCCCGTTGCTCGGCCTATCGGTCCCCGCAGCGATGACCGGACGGAATCTCCTAGCATCGGCAACCGCACTGACGTCGCCGTAAAGGACTACCTCGATGATGCTCCCTCCGAAGATGCCTAGCTTCGAGCCTTTTGAGCCGCTCTCGCCACAGCTTGAGCCTATCGGGCTCGAGAGCGGGAACGAGCCGGTCGATACGGCGGTCGTCCTCGGCAGCGGGCTAGGCGACGTCGCGACGCGTCTCATGCCGAACCCGGAGCAGATCATCCCCTACGCCGAGGTCACGGGGATGCCGCAACCGCTAGGCGTGCCGGGACATGCACGCCATCTCCACCTCGGCCGGATCGGCGGACGACGCGTCGCAATCTTTCTCGGTCGTTTTCACCTCTACCAGGGCCTCCACCCAAGCGACGTCGTCGCACCGATTCGCAGCGCCTCGCGTCTCGGGGCGCGACGCATGATCCTGACCAACGCATCGGGAGCGGTCGACGAATCGCTCACGCCCGGGCAGCTCCTCCTGATCACCGATCACCTCAATCTAACGGGCACGAGCCCGCTCCCGCTCGATCGCAAAACCCCCGATTTTGCCTCGATGATCGACGCCTACGACCCGGAATTACGCCGACGTTGTCAGGAGACAGCGCATCGTCTCGGAATTTCGCTGATCGAAGGCATCTACGCCGGCGTTCGCGGGCCGCAGTATGAGACACCGGCCGAGGTCGTCGCGCTGCGACGCCAAGGCGCACACGTCGTCGGCATGTCGACGGTCCTCGAAACGATCGCGGCCCGAGCGCTCCGCCTCGATGTGCTCGGCATCAGCTTGATTACGAACCGCGCCGGCGCGCCGGGTGGGCACCTTGAGGTGCTCTCAACGGCGAGAATCGGCAGCGAGCAACTCGCTCGCCTCCTCGCCGGCGTCCTCGGCGCATAACCGCGCGCGCACATGGATACCGTCGGGGCCGAACTCGATCGCCGTATCCTCGCGGTTATCGCATCATGGCGGCAAGGCACGACGCCGACGAGCAGCGAGATCGACCGACTCTTTCTCGACGTCGCTCGCTACCAGCTTGAACGGAACGCGCCGTACCGCACCTACGCTGCGACGCGCGGCATCGACGCAACGCGTCTGCATACCTGGCGCGACATCCCGGCGGTACCGACGACGGCGCTGAAAGAGGCGCTCTTCGTCTGCTTCGATCCGGCGGATGCTGCGCGCCGCCTCTTGACCAGCGGCACCACGAGCAGCAACCGTGGCCGACACTTCATCACCACGCCGCATCTCGCCGACGCGGCCGCAACGGCGATCTTTGCGCGACTTGTATCCGCAGAGCCGATGCGCGTGATCGGCCTCGTACCGGCATACGAAGAACAGCACGAGTCATCGTTGAGCGCCATGGTCAGTCACCTGATACGAGAGCGACTCGAACCGACCGATGCGACGACGTACGCCGCATCGTTTATTCTGCACGATGCGATACTCGACATCGCACGCCTCAGCGACGTGATCGCAGCGGCGCGACGCGATGCGATGCCGCTCTGCTTGATCGGCACCGCACTCAACTATGTCGCCTTACTCGAGCATCCACAACGACCGAACGCGATGGCCTGGCATCTCCCGCCGAACTCGCTGATCATCGAAACGGGCGGCGCAAAGAACAGCACTCGCAGCATCGACCCTGCGCGGCTCTACGACGACCTCTGCGACTGCTTCGCCGTACCGCGTAGCGCCGTTCTCGCCGAATTCGGCATGACCGAACTCAGCTCGGAGTACTACGATAGCCTCACCTCGCGGCACCAAGGCGGAACGCGACGGAAAGTCGGACCACCGTGGCTACGACCGCGCATCGTCGATGAACACGGCAACGACGTCGCTATCGGCGAGATGGGCATTCTCCATCACTACGATCTCAGCAACCGGTCGTCGGTCGTCGCCATTGCGACCGAGGACCTCGCCATCGCACACGAAGACGGCTTTGAGCTGATCGGGCGGCAGCATCTTGCCGAGCCGCGCGGATGCTCTCTTCTTGCGCGAGACTGGATTTGAACCAGCACGCCCTTGCGGGCGCTAGCCCCTCAAGCTAGTGCGTCTACCAATTCCGCCACTCGCGCATAGGGGGGACCGGGCGGTTACGTACGGCTTCTCGGCGGGTGGTTCCTGTGACCGTCGACTCGGTTGTTCCGTTGCTGGAATTCGTCTTCGGCACCACGAAGCGCACGTTGTGTTCTCTGGGCCGCCTGGCGCAGAGCGCGAAAGAAGGGATGCAACCGGTGACAGAACAGCGCATCGTCATTCTTGAAGGCGATGAGACAGGGCAAGAGCTTCTCACAGAGGCGTTACGGGTACTGCAACCAGATGTTATCGGCATTCCGCTCAATTTTGACACCTACGATCTCTCGTTGACGAATCGACGCGCGACGAAAAACGCCGTCGTCTCCGAAGCCGCAGCGGCGATGCGCACCAGTGGACTCGGGCTCAAAGCCGCGACGATCACGCCGGAGCTTGCCGGCGACGTCGGTTCGCCGAATGCCATTCTCCGACGCGAAATCAACGGCAGCGTGATCGTCCGCACCGGTCGACGACTACCGAACGTGCGCCCCATCGGCGGCATTCATGCACCCATCTCGGTGGTACGGATGGCGACCGGCGACGCATACGATGCCAAAGAGTGGCGCGAAGGCGAAGGCATCGACGAAGTCGCCTGCCGCACCGAACGCATCGAGCGACGCGTCTGCCGCGCCGTCGCCGAGTACGCCTTTCGCCATGCGCAACGCTATGAAGCACGTGTCTTCGGCGGCCCCAAATATACCGTGAGTCCCATCTACGAGGGGATGCTCAAAGAAGAGATGGATGCGGCGGCGCGGCGCCATCCAACCGTCGCCTATGAACCGCAGCTCATCGACGCAACCTACGCCTTACTCCTCGCCTCGCACGGCGATCCGCTGGTGATCCCTGCGCTGAATCGCGACGGCGATTGCCTCTCGGATCTCGTCATGCAGCTCTTCGGCACCCTTGCCGGGGCCGAGTCGCTCGTTCTCGCCTTCGACGACACCTTTACGCCCCGCATCGTGATGGCCGAGGCGCCTCACGGCACCGCGCCGCGACTCTTCGGGAAAAACGTCGCGAACCCGATCGCCATGATTCTCGCGGCGGCGGCGCTGCTCTCGTATATCGACGATCCGCGCGGGCCGCGCGCCGGCACGGCGATTACCCAAGCGACCCTCGCCGTGCTGCAAGACGGCATCGCGACCGCCGATCTCGGCGGGCATGCGTCAACGACCGAATTTACCGATGCGGTCATCGGCCGCATCCGGCGCGCGCTGGCAACGGCGTAGATGGCGGCTCGACGCAACGCTCCGCCGACGCGGCGCGCCGACCTCGAACTGACCGGTTTCGGCGTACTCGGCTTCGCCGCCGTCCTCGCGATGATTATGTGGAGCCGCTCGGCGCATGCCGGGGCGATCGGCTACTTTGTGCGAGCACCGCTCGGCGCACTCTTCGGACCGCTCGCGACTTGGTTCCCGGTCTTAGTCTGCGCGATCGGCGCCTTCTTCTTCCTCGAAGTCGGCGAGCCGATGATGATCCTCTCACTCGGTATCGCCTCGGTCGCCTACTATCTGCTCTTCGATACCGCCGTGCGTGGCGGCGTCATAGGACTCGGTCTCGGGAACATGCTCGAGGCCTTTGTCGGAGATTATACGGGCACCATTCTCTGGATTCTCGGGACGATTCTGACCTTCGGCATCACCGGGATCTCGATAAAGCGGGCTCTGGGCTGGCTGATCGTACAACTCCGCTCGCTCTCACTGCCGCATCTACCGAATCTCTCGCTTTTGCCCAATCACGAAACGACATCGGCGCGTGGGCAAGGCAAGCGCGCCAAAGCGACGGCGACCGCCTGGAATCCGGCCAACGACATGCGCGAACGATTCACCCAGGTGCTCGGCAGCTTCTCATCGCGCACGGCCGATGACGACGCAGACCAGAACGACGACGCTCCTCCATCATCGCCGACAGGCGGCGGACGACGTGGCTCCGGCGGCCCCTCACCGGCGCTACGCGGTGCGCGACCGGCGACGGTGATCGACGTGGAGCCGAGCGCCGTCCGTACGGTCCACGAAGAAGTCGTGTGGCCGAGCGATGAGACGGTCGTCGAAGGACGCATCGTCACCGGCGAACGCCCCCAGCCGACACCGGTACGCCCGCAACCGACACAGCGTGCGGCCCATCCGCTCTACCGACTCCCCGACTTATCGCTCTTCGATCTGCCGCTCCATCAGAACGTCGACGAGAGCAACCGTGGCGCGTTGCTCGTCGAGACGCTCGCCTCGTTCGGAGTAGGCGCAGAGGTCATCAACACCGTTCGCGGACCGGCGATCACCCGATACGAATTGAAGCCGGCGCGCGGGGTCAAGATATCGCGTATCTCGGCGCTCGCCGACGATCTGGCCCTCGCCCTTGCAGCGATGTCGATTCGCATCGAGGCACCGATCCCCGGACGCTCGGCGGTCGGCATCGAGGTACCGAATTCGGTCGTCTCGATCGTCGCACTCCGCGAGATTCTCGAAGCGGTGCCCGAGCGGGCGACCATCCCGCCGCTGACGATGGCGCTCGGCAAAGATATCACCGGACGACCGGTTTGGGGCGACCTCTGCCGTATGCCGCATCTCTTGGTCGCCGGAGCGACGGGAGCGGGCAAGAGTGTCTGCCTCAACGGAATCATCGCCTCGCTGCTCGCCTCGGCGACCCCGGATCAAGTACAGATGCTCATGATCGATCCGAAGCGCGTCGAACTCACGGTCTATAACGGGATTCCGCATCTCGTCAAAGACGTGATCACCGATGCACGTCTCGCCGCCGGTGCCCTGCTCGAGATCACCAAAGAGATGGATACGCGGTACGAACGATTCGCCAAAGTCGGCGTACGGAAGATCGAAGAGTATAACGAAAAATTCCCCAACGAGCCGCTGCCGTATGTCGTCATCATCATCGACGAACTCGCCGATCTGATGCTCGTCGCACCGGCAAAAGTCGAGACCACGATCTGCCGCCTCGCACAACTCGCGCGGGCAACCGGCATTCATCTCATCGTCGCCACCCAACGCCCATCCGTCGACGTCATCACCGGCATCATCAAGGCGAACATTCCCTCACGCATCGCCTTTGCGGTCAGCTCACAGGTCGATTCACGGACGATCCTCGACATGGGCGGAGCCGAGCGTCTGCTGGGACGCGGCGATATGCTCTATTTGCCGATCGATGCACCGAAGCCACGCCGTACCCAAGGTGCATTTGTGACCGGCGAAGAGATTTCGCGCCTCGTTGCGTTCTGGGCCGCGCAAGCCCGACCGAAGAATCTCGTCGAAGTCGAGGATGTCTCGATCGAAGACGACGAGAGTGGGAAGGGGCTCGATCCGCTCTCGTACGATGCGGCGAAATTCATCATCGAGACGAATTACGCCTCGACGGCACAATTGCAGTCACAGTTTCAAATAGGCCACCCGCGCGCGGTGCGACTCATGAAAGGGCTCGAAGAGATGCGCGTGGTCGGCCCGCACGAAGGCACCAAGCCGCGCAAGATCCTCATCGGCATCGCCGAGCTGGAGATCATGGCATCGCGCTTCGCCCCCAGCGACGGAGCGACGCCGATCCCGGAGTAGGGTATAACGCATGAGAAGGGTGTGAACACTGGGATAGACTCCCAGGGCTCGCTCGCTAGGCTCCGGAACGGCATCGTCAGGGACCCACTGCCAATCGAAAGGAGTGCCCTCAATGCGTAGATCGATCAAACATCTTGCCATAGCCGGCGTTATACTCACTGCCGCAGCGATGAGCATCATGCTCAAACCGATGCCGGCCAGCGCCGACATGGATAACTATGGCCCACCGACTGCTTACGAGACCTGGCAATCGGAGTGGGACAACGGAATGTTCGATCGGCGACACGTTATCCTCGGAACGGTCGTCAGTTTTCATCCCTACCGCCTAGAGATCGAGCGCCCGAATGGTGCGGTCGAGAAAATCGATCTCAAGCACGGTACAGTGATCCGTCCACTCGGTGCACGCCCGGCACACGGTCAGCGCGTCGCGATTGTCGGCTACTATAGCGACGGCACCTTCATCGCAAATCGCCTTGTCCTGCATTAACCCACAGCGACCAAAGCGACTCATCATGAAGAAAGAGCCACGCGTAGTATGCGTGGCTCTTTCTTCATGACAGCATGAGCCGGGGCTTGCTATGGGAAGGGGCGTTTCGGGCGTTTGAGGAGAATTACTCCGCATGACGTGGATCGCTGACCCTGCGCTCGCCGCGATCGAGCAGAAACTCGCAACCCGAGTATCTCTAGACCTCGCCGACGGTGTCACCCTGATGCAGACACGCGACCTGCATACCCTCGGCCGCTTGGCCTTGGCGGCGAAGCGACGAAAGAGCGGTGAGAACGTCTACTACGTCCTCAACCGGTATATCAACTCGACGAACGTCTGCTACGCCGACTGTCAATTCTGCTCGTTTTCACGCGCCGAGAAGGATCCCGAGGCCGTCCGGATGTCGGCCGATGAGGTGCTCGCCAAAGCTTTGGAGACGGGCACCAACTTCAACCAACTGCATATCGTCGGGGGGCACGACCCTCGCCAGCTCTCACTCGACTACTGGCTGCCGCTCATGCGCCGCTTCAAGGAGCGCCTGCCGCACGTCCAGCTCTCGCTCTTCACGGCCGCCGAGATCGACTATCTGGCACGCCGCCATCGACTCTCATACGACGCCATCCTCGCAGACCTACGTGCAGCCGGACTCGACAACATCAACGGCGGCGGTGCCGAGGTCTTCAGCGAGCGGTACCGGAGGATCGTCTGCCCCAAAAAAGTCGACGCAGCTCACTGGCTCGAGATTCACGAAGTGGCGCATCGGCATGGGATCGCCTCAAACGCGACGATGCTCTACGGCACCATCGAGACGATCGAAGAACGCGTCGAGCACTTGATCGCGCTCCGTGAGTCGCAACAACGATCACCGGGCTACAACGCCTTCATTCCCTTGGCCTTTCATCCCGACGGCAACGCCCTCAGCGACTGCGGCCCGACGCAGGGCATCGACGATATCCGCATGTTCGCCACGGCGCGCCTCATGCTCGATAACTTCGATCATATCAAAGCGTATTGGATGATTCAGGGCCTAAAGATCTGTCAGGTCGCTCTCGCTTTCGGCGCCGACGATATGGACGGTACTCACGGTTCGACCGATGAAGAGCGGATCTACCATAGCGCAGGCACCACGTCGGGGCAGTACGTCGACGATCGTGTCTTTCGTCGACTTATCGAAGATGCGGGTTTTGTGCCGGTACGGCGCAACTCGACGTATGAGACCTTCCCCCACGATTGGCAGCCGCCGACGACGCCTGAAAGCGCGGCTCCAAACGCATCGCCTCCAACACCCGTCGGCGTCGGCACCTAGCACCACCTCGTGGATCCACTACGCGTCGGACGCATCCGCTACACCAACGATCTGCCGATCTATGCGGCCTTCGACGAAGGCGCACTCGCCTTTCCGGGACTCCTCTATGAAGAGGTACCGACCCGCCTCAACGCCGCGCTGCTCAACGGCGATCTCGACATGAGTCCCATCAGCGCGGCGGCGTATCTGGAGCATCGCGATACCGTCGCGATGCTCCCCGAACTCTGTATCGCCTCGCCGGGGGCGACGTGGTCGGTGCTGCTCATCTCTGCGACACCTCTGGAACGACTCAACGGATGCGAGATCGGGGTTACCTCGGAGTCGGCGAGCGGACGACGCCTGCTCCACATTCTGCTCGAGCGACGCTTCGGCGTGCAGGCGAAGTATCGGATCGTTGCCGATCCGCTCGCTCATGCACGCAGCGGCCGCCCGACCCTGCTCATCGGTGACGACGCGATCGATGCGCGCGTGACGCTCCCCGCAGCATCAATTTATGACCTCGGCGAACTCTGGCATGCCTGGACGGCGCATCCGGCGGTCTACGCCGTGTGGGCGGTTCGACGTACGGTACTCGAGGAGCGGCGCGACGACGTGGAGCGAGCCCTCGCGGCACTGATCGCAGGGCGCAGATGGGGCAACGAGCATCGTGAGAGCGTCGTCACCCGCGCGCAACGGATCGCACCGCGCCCGCCGGGCTTCTACGACGCATACTACCGCACGTTACAATTCACTCTCGATGCGAGCGTCGAGGCGGGTCTCGATCGCTTCGCTACGGAGTCTCTCGCGATCGGCGCACCGGTCGCCGTCACCCGCTACGAAGGAGATCTCACGTGTCACTAGCCGCCTTGCTCGACCGCGCCGCAACCGGCGGCCGTCTCTCGACCGACGAGGCGCTCCAGCTCTACCGTGAGGCACCGCTCCACGAACTCGGCGCGGCGGCCCACTACCGGCGGACGCAGCTCTACCCGAACGACGAAGTCACGTACGTGATCGATACCACGATCAACTATACCAATATCTGCAACGTGCATTGTACCTTCTGCGCCTTCTTCCGTCCCGAACACCACGCCGAAGGCACGACGATGACGCACGATGAGGTGCTCGCACGCGTCACCTGGGCCGTCGAACAAGGCGCAACGCAGATCATGATTCAAGGCGGCGTCAATCCCGCGCTCCGTCTGCCGTGGTTCGAAGACCTCTTCCGGCGGGTGATGGCGACGCATCCTCACGTCGATCTGCACGCCCTCTCTGTCTCAGAGATCAACGGTTTGGCGCGTGTCGAGGAGCTGCCGCCACGGGAGGTTCTTGCCCGCCTGAAAGCCGCCGGTATGAAGTCATTGCCCGGTGCCGGAGCAGAGATTCTCGTCGAGCGGGTGCGCAAACGCATCAGTGCGCGCAAGATACGGCCCGAAGAGTGGATCGGCATTATGCGCGATGCACAACTCCTCGGCATGCCGACGACGGCGACGATGATGTTCGGCTCGGTCGAACGCGACGACGAGCGCATCGAACATCTCGCCGTGATGCGCAATCTGCAAGACGAAACGCAGGGATTCACGGCCTTCATTCCGTGGTCGTACGTTCCGTTCTCCACCTATCTCAAAGGCGACGAAGCCTCAGGCGAAGAGTATCTGCGCGTCCTTGCGATCTCGCGGCTCTTCTTAGATAACTTCCCGCATCTGCAAGCATCGTGGTTGACACCGGGTCTCAAACTCGGTCAACTCGCACTGTTTTACGGATGCGACGATTTCGGCGGCGTGATTCTCGAAGAGCGTGTCGTCCACGATGCGGGAGCGACGAACGAAGCGACGCAGGCCCAGCTCGAAGGGCTCATCATAGGCGCAGGCTATCGCCCCGTCGTCCGCGACACGTACTGGAATCGCTACGGGAGTTCAGGCACTACCTGATGTGATTCGCCCCCGCTCGAAGCATCGGAACGCTCATACTGCGAGTCGGAAACCGAATCGGCAAACGATTGCCTCGAAGAGCCGTCATTGTCCAACGATACGGCATGTGCTCGCTGTTGCTGTCGTGCGAGAGCAGCGTCATTCCACCGATTTTCGATCTGTGGCGCTCGCTGCGCTAACGCTCGTTGCACGGCAAGTGCGCGCTGCTGCTCTGCGGCATACCGTATGAGTATCCCGCTGGCTGTACCGTTCAAACAGCCTTGGTAATAGGCTTGTTGGAGCTGTATCTCGTGCTTGTGCGACTCTGCGGCATGCCCTACTGAGACTCCCGACATCATGCCTGCCGCATTCCTTTGATCGTGGCCTGGTTGAAAAGGCGAGACACGATCGGCGGGTAATGGGACCGGGGCTGCTTCCGCTGCCGGACTAGGACCTAAGTCGAGAAATGTACCCGGGACTTCACGACGAAATCGCGCCAAACCCGACTCAACGGCTGGTAGGTTTGCCATATGGTTTCCATTTCGTAAACGCGGCTGCGCAGCGAAGTTATCTCTTCTGTCGTTTATTGGGTTGGTTATCTGGAGGCAGAGCTCTGGAGGCAGAGCTCTGGTGGCCTGACTACTCCCCATCGCTCCAACGCTTGCCTGTGAACCCGATACAGATCCGCTGCGTTGTCTGCGCAGATAGGTCACTCTATCGCGACGCGACTGAGTAGCAGTCTCTTTCGATGGCGTTTGAAAAGGCCCAACTCTTTTAAAAGATTTTCGAGGAGGCACGACAGGCAAAGCAACTTCAGCGTCTACTGACGGAGATGGGACACGAGGCGGAAGGCCCGAAGCCTGTTCTTGACGAGGGGGCATTCCATATCTGTACACGATAAGATCTTCTAGCATTTCTCGTGGCAGCCTACGAACCTGCTGACCAAACGTCGGTTGGGTTTGCTCGGGTCTCCGAGGCTCAGGCAGAAGCGGTGGAGACGAATGCTCGACCCGACGCAACGTGTTGCCTGCAGTCTGCATTCGCGGCAGTCGACGAACACGCTGCTCGTCAAACCTCGTTTGGGCTTGCGCTAGTCCCTCAGGCTCAGGCGGAAACGATAAAAGCGGCAGAGGTGGATGTTCGTCGACGCGATGCAACGTGTCGCCTGGAGTCTGCTGCTGGTGCGATTGCGCTCGCACCTCAGGGGCGACTACGGAGCCCAAGCCAAGCCACGTCGAGGCTTCCGGAGTCGTCTGACGTAAATTTTGCAAATTGAAGTCTTGCAAATCGACGGCTTTGGGCATGTGTATCCTCTCATCGAACGAGATCAGTACGTGGGGCCTTGTCCATAGGCACCAAGCAAGGTATCCGACGTCTCTATGTCACGGAACGAAAAAGAAGACAAGGGCCTACTTGCTTCCTAAGGCAGATCGAGACTCAAGCTGCTCCGAGATACGCCTCACGGATGCTCTCGTCGACCAAGAGATCGGCACTGGGTGCGGTACGAACGATACGGCCGAGTTCGAGCACATAGGCACGACTCGCAACCGTGAGCGCCTGCATGGCATTCTGCTCGACGAGCAAGATCGCCGTGCCGTCAGCGTTCAACTCGCGAATCAGTGCGAAAAGCTCCTCAACGATGATCGGCGCGAGACCGAGCGAGGGTTCGTCGAGCAGTAAGAGTCGCGGGCGTGAGAGTAATGCCCGTCCGATCGCGAGCATCTGCTGTTCGCCGCCGGAGAGGCGACCGGCGACCTGGTCGATCCGTTGAGCGAGACGCGGAAAACGCCCCAGGACACGCTCGATATCCTCGGTCATGCGGTGACGATCTCGACGGACAAAACCACCGAGCAGCAAATTCTCACGGACCGTCATGCGACCGAAGATACGACGCCCCTCCGGCGCATGCGCCAGGCCGCGCGCCACTAACGCATGCGCGGGGATACGCGTCGTATCATCACCGGCGAAACGAATCGTACCGGCGCGCGGGCACAGCAGACCACTGATCGTACGCAACAACGTCGTCTTGCCGGCGCCGTTGGCACCGATGAGCGTCACGATCTCGCCGGCGGCGACTCGCAGCGTCACCTCGCTCAAGACCTGCACAATGCCGTAAGCGACATCGAGTCGCTCGATCTCAAGCAATGCCGACGGCATATCGCTCATGAAGCGATGCGCTCCGTGGCCTGGCGACCGAGATACGCCTCGATCACTCGTGGATCACAGCGCACCTGTTCGGGGCTCCCTTCGGCGATCACTTCGCCGTGATCGAGCACCCAGATATGTCGACTTGCCTGCATCACGAGCGGCATATCGTGATCGATGAGCACGATGGTGACGCCACGCGCAGTAATCGCGGCAAGTAGCTCGAGCAATTCTCGCTTCTCACTCGGGTTCAAGCCTGCCGCCGGTTCATCGAGCAGCAATAAGGCGGGATCACCGGCGAGAGCACGCGCGATCTCCAGACGCCGCCGCGCACCGTAGGAGAGACTCTGGGCATCGCTCTCGGCCTCGTGCTGAAGACCGACCAAAGCGAGCAGCGAGCGGGCATACTCGACGGCGGCGGCCTCTTCGCGATGATGACGCGGCGTATGAAAAAGCGCATCCCAGAGATGGGTTTGTATCCGTGCATGGCGACCGACAAGGACGTTTTCACAGACAGACATTGCGGGGAAGAGACGAATATTCTGAAACGTTCGCGCGATCCCGGCACGGGCGATTCGCTCGACTCCCCATCGGAGAATCGAGAGACCACGCAAGTCGATCGCTCCCTCGTTCGGCGCATAGAGACCCGAGATCACGTTGAAGAGTGTCGATTTTCCGGCACCGTTCGGTCCGATAATCGCAACGAGGTCACCCGCAGGGATCTCGAGCGATACTCCCTTGAGCGCAACGACACCGCCGAAAGCAAGCCCGACATCGCGCAAGCTCAGCAAACTCGAAGTAGTCATCGATGGAGCTCCGCGCGCCGTCGACGATTCGGGAAGATCCCTTCGGGACGGCATAACATCACGGCGACCAGAATGACGCCGGCGAACATCTGACGATACTGCGTGCAATCGATCATCAAACCGACGCTGTGCGCGAGATTCGTTGCATGCGGCAACATCCAACTGTTTAGCGTCGTCAAAAAGAGACTACCGAATGCCACGCCGAGGAGATTGCCCATTCCGCCAAGCACTAACATCGCTAAGACAAGAATGCTGACCGAAAATTGAAATTGATCCGGCGAGACCAACGATAGTGTCGCCGCGTACAGAGCACCGGCAAGCCCGGCGATTGCGGCACCGATCGCAAACGCCGTCAACTTCGTCGTCGTACGATCGATGCCCATATACGCTGCGGCTAATTCATCCTCGCGTATAGCGGCCCATGCGCGACCGATGCGACTCGCCAACAGATTCCGCACCAACAGCACAACCAGCCCCAGAGCGAGCAGGATCGTCATATAGTACGGCATGGGATGGAGTCCGAAACTGCGACCGAAGAGTTGCGGGAAGTCGAGAGCGACGATTCCGTTTGGGCCATTGGTATATGCACTCAAGTTGAGAAACGTCTGCGGCACAATCTCACCGAAGCCGAGCGTCACAATCGCGAGATAGTCGCCGCGTAATCGCAACGTCGGCGCGCCGAGCACGATGCCGAAGAGAGCCGTTATGACCACCGCAGCGAGAATAGTCAACAGAAACGGCGTATGGAGATGAAACTGCGCGCTCGCCAAGAACGCATATGTGTACGAACCGATCGCAAAGAATGCCGCGTAGCCCAAATCGAGGAGTCCGGCGAATCCGACGACGACATTGAGACCGAAGGCAAGTAAGAGAAAGATACCGGCATCGCTTAAGAAAGCGAGATGAGCCGGGCGTCCGTCGAGCAGAGGCAGAGCAAGCAACAGCAGAGAGCCGACCATGAAAAACCAGCGCGACATCATCTCTTAGACCTTCTCCGACAACGCTTCGCCGAAGATGCCGCTGGGACGTACCACCAGCACCAGAACCAAGACGGCAAAGACGACGACGTTGCTCCATTGCGCCGAGAGCACCTGAGTCGCCAAGACCTCGATAACCCCGATCAGCAAACCACCGACGAGTGCACCGGTCATATTGCCGATACCTCCGAGGACGGCGGCGGTGAACGCCTTTAAACCCAGGGTGAAACCGTTGAAAAACCAGGTCGTCCCGTAGTAAAGCCCGGCGATCGCGCCGGCACCGCCGCCGAGAGCCGCGCCGAGCATAAAGGTCATAGCGATCGTTGCATCGACATCGATTCCCATCAACCGGGCCGCATCGTGATCTTGCGCCGTCGCACGCATCGCGCGACCGAGTCGGCTCCGTGTCACGAAAAGATGCAACGCGACCACGACGACGCTCGCACATCCCAAGACGAAGAGATGGCGAAAACCGATCACAACTCCCCCGAGCGTCACCCCCCAGTTCGGCAAAAGATCGGGGAAGGATAAGGGGGCCGGGCCACGCCACAGTTGCATGACATTCTGAAGAATAAACGAGACGCCGATCGCGGTAATCAAGGGTGCGAGACGAGGCGCTCGACGCAACGGACGATAGGCGAACCGTTCGATCCCCCAGCCTAACAGCGTACAGCCGAGCATCGCCGCCGCCAACATCGCCGCAATCACCAACACCGTCGGCAATGCATGCGCCCCGGTGCTAGCGATCAATCCGACAAGACCGAGTGCGAGAAAGCCACCGAACGTCGCGACATCACCGTGAGCGAAGTTAATTAATTCGATGATACCGTAGACCATCGTGTAGCCGAGAGCAACAAGCGCATAGATCGCCCCGAGCGCAACACCGTTGACGATCTGCTGCAAGAGAAGCGTCGTATCGATATGCAGAAGCCCGCTCCACCACGGCGCGACCGAGGTCGTCGAGGCAGCGGTCGCTACCGCAACGGCGCTCCCGCCGTCGGTATGACTATCGCTTGCTTGAAAATACGGGACGCCGTGCCGAATGGTGTAGAGCGTCACCAACGGATGGAGCGTATCGCCGTATCGATCGAAGGCGACACGTCCGATCGGCGTCGCGACACCGCGCGAGGCACGGACCTCGGCGAGCACCTCGGCGCGCGTCGGCGGCACTCCCGGATGGCGACGCATCGCAGCGGCGATCGCAGCGATCTCGACTTGCGTCGCAGCGTATGCGTTGGTGCTATACGGCCCCGCATCGCTACCGAAACGCGCACGATACGCGGCGAGAAAATGTCGTGCTTCAGGCAGATGCCCGACATCGGGGGCGGCGACAAAGTACGATACGCCATCGGCATAGGGACCGGCGACAGCGAGAAAGGCCTCGTCACTGATACCATCGCCACCGAAAAAAGGCAGTCGCGCCAAACCGTTTTGCCCCATCTGCTTACGCAAAACGGCACCGCCGCTACTCGTTAAACCGCCGAAGAAGAGGGCATCGGGTTGGAGCGCCCGCACTTTACTGAGCAACGCCGTAAAGTCTTGCTGATTCGCGACCAGATGCTCATGGCCGACGACACGACCGCCCAAAGCGCGAAAGCGTTCTTCGAAAACCTCGGCTAGGCCACGGCCGTACGTCTCATCGTCATCGACGATAAAGATCGCATGAAAACCCTGGGCAATGGCTAGACGTGCTCCGGCACTCCCCTGCCCCTGGTTGGTACCGCAGACCCGAAAGAACGTCGTCGCCGCACTACCACGCCGTAGACGCAGCGCAGTCGCACCGCGCGTCAACGTATCCGAGGTCGTCGAAGGACTGATCTGCACCAAACCTGCCGCAACGGTCAGCGGGATCTCGGCGGTCGCAACATTCGAATTGAACGGACCGATCATCGCGAGCGTCGCCGGATCGTCGATAAAACTCTTGACGTTCTGCGCACCCTGCGCCGGATCGTGTTTGCCGTTGATCGTATCGTCGAGATCGTTTGCGACGAGCTGTATCGACGAACCGAGTCGATGCGCGGCGTTGGCTTCTTCGATAGCGAGCATGACGCCGTTACGCGTGGGGATACCGTCACTGGCATCGGCACCGCTGACGGGCAGATCGATACCGATCGCAATGCGCTGCGTCGTATCATGCGGCGTCCGTACGATTGCAGAACGAGCGATCAGCGCAAGGACGACTGCGAAAAGGACGACGACGATCCATCGACGTTGCAGGGTATCACGCACGTGCCATCTACCGATCATGCACTGTCCTAGGTTCGACGTTGCTCATTCGGCTGCAGCTCTTGGCCAATCGGAAGGGCGAACCTGCTCTCGGCCGGCGCCCTCATGACTCGCGACAAGGTAGAGCGGACGGCCCTTGATCTCGTCATAGATACGACCGACATACTCCCCGAGAATACCGATGCCGATCAATTGGACGCCTCCCAAAAAGAGCACGGTCACCATCATCGAGGTATATCCCGGCAAATTATATTGCAACAGTTTCAAGACGATGACGACGACGGCATAACAGAAGGCAAAGCCACTCGTAACGAACCCGAAATACGTCGCGATACGTAGGGGAATTTCGGAGAACGAGGTCAGACCATCGAAGGCGAAGCGCAACATGCGCGAGAGAGGATACTTACTGCGCCCCGCGTATCGCGGAGCGCGATCATAGCGAACCCCGATCTGGCGATATCCAACCCAACTGACGAGTCCACGTAAAAATCGGTGCCGTTCGCGAATCTGCCCGAGCGCAGTGACGACACGACGACTCATCAAGCGAAAATCACCGGTATCGAGTGGGATCTCGACGTTTGTCATACGACGAATCACACGATAGAACAATCGTGCGGTCAGCAATTTAAAAAGACTCTCACCGGGGCGTGAATGTCTCACCGCGTAAACGACATCGTACCCTTCACGCCAACGCGCGACCATCGTCGGAATCAACTCGGGTGGATCTTGCAGATCGGCATCGATCAAGATAACGGCGGCACCGCGTGCCGCATCGAGTCCAGCCGTGGCGGCTATCTGATGGCCGAAGTTGCGGGAGAGCGCGACGATCACCAAGCCCGGCTCCTGTTCACGGAGCGCACGCAATCGCGCGAGACTCTCGTCACGACTGCCGTCGTCGACCGCAACGATCTCATAGGTTGGGCTACCCGGCAGCGTGGCGAGTACCGCCTGCAGGCGAGCGAGCAGCGTGACGAGACTCTCGGCTTCGTTATAGATCGGGACGACGATGCTCAGCTCGGGCGCCGTCATGCGAGCCTCCATCCGAGCCTCTCGGAGCGAGGGGAAAACTGAACAGAAACGCGACGCAATGCCGCGACAGAATCGCCTATACTGGCTCTCACAGGCGGCTCATACCAGCTATGAGAGATAGAGAGGCCCATGGGCTCACCGTTGATCGCACGCCTATATACCTCGCTCACACGTCCCCTCGCGCTCGTTCCCGGGGAGCGTTTCTCCACGAGACGCCGAGCGATGCCGCTTCGGCTCGGGATACAAGCCTTCCGCTACCTCGGTGCGGCGCTCGCCCCGGGGCCCCGACTCGTCGCTTTAACGTTCAGCGACGGGCCGAGTCCGATGACAACGCAAGCATTGCTCGCCGTCTTACGACAGCACCGCGTTCCGGCGGCCTTCTTCTGCGCCGCCGGTCGTACACGTCAGTGGCCGCGCCTTGTCCGAGCCATCGCGGCGGCGGGTATGGATGTCGGAAGCGCGACCCACCGGCATCGCTCGCTCGTCGGTGAGTCGCTCGCCGTGCAGAGCAAGAGCATCGCCGAAGGCATCGCGGCGGTCACCGAAGCGACCGGCTGGCGTCCCACGTTATTACGCCCACCGAAAGGACACTTCGATCGTACGACGCTGCGCTGCGCCCAGACTTATCGCCAGACGATCTGCCTTTGGAACATCGAGGCGGAGTCGGTGCTCCTCCACGACGGCGACGTCATCGCCCAACACGTCATCGACGAAGCGACGACCCCGGCGATCATTCGCCTACCGGACGGCATACCGAGCATCATCGATGCGCTCCCGCATATTATCAGGACCTACCGCCAAGCCGGGTATCGTTTCACCACGCTCTCAGGCCTGACGCGCCATCAGAGGCACCGCCGTCGGCTACGCCTCCCGGTTGCGGTCCGACTACCCCCGCATCGGGAGGGCCTTCTGGGAACATTCCCTTGATTCCGGGGATGCTCTTGGCCCAGACTAGTGACGTACACTGAGCATATCGCTCTAAACGCAGGGGACTTCTGCACAGTGACGTTTCCAGGATGGTACGGAGTGGCATAAGCATGGAAAGCTTGCCGGAACAGACCCGCGTCTTTCTCGTCGAAAGTCACGTGCTCTTCGGCAAAGCGATTCGCCACGTGCTCGAGAGCGACCCGGAGCTATGCGTAGTCGGCGATGCCCAACGACTCGAACTCGGCGACCTTGAGCGCACGCTGCCGCAGGTACTGGTACTCGATCTCGATGGTCACACGGTCGATCTCGATGAGACGCTCGCACGTGCCACGACCCTTCTTCCCGAACTCCATATCTGTGTCGTTACCGCCTCGACCCGCCCCGAGACGATGCAACGCTGCCTCACCGCCGGGGTCGACGGCTTCATCGCGAAAGATGCCACGCCGACCGAGCTGATCCACGCGATCAAATGCGTCGCGCAGGGGGCCTCCTACGCCGATCCGCGCATCGCCGGACTCTTGCTCCGCCGTCGCTCTACGGCGACTCGACCGCTCGACGGCGCCGATCTCTCAGGTCGCGAGAACGAGATTATTCGCCTCATCGCCAACGGACTCTCGAATAAAGAGATCAGCCAACGCCTCAGTCTCTCCGAGAAGACGGTCAAGAATCACATCAGTCGTATCTTCGCCAAACTCAACATCAGCGCGCGGACGCAAGCCGCCGTCCACGCAATCCGCATCGGTTTGATCTAGCGCGCGAGTTGGGCGGCGGCGTTGAAGTAGCTCGCCTCGGGGTGATGCATGACGATCGCCGCCGTCGATTGCTCGGGGACGATCTGGTAGGCCTCGGTCAGCTGAGTACCGATCGCCGCCTCGGCATCGAGTAGGCGCCAGACGAGCTCGTGCTGCGAGAGGTCGGGGCAGGCGCCGTAGCCCCATGAGTAGCGTTTGCCACGCCCCTCGGGCAGGCCCAATTCGCGACGGATACGGGCATGGGTATGCTCGGCGAGCGCCTCGGCCGACTGGACCGAGAAGCCGTGGAGAAAGTAGGCCTCGCTATAGTCACCGGCGGCCTGTAGCGCCTCGATGCGCTCGCCGATTGGGAGGCCGACGGTGACGACCTGCAGGGCGATCACGTCGCTTGCGGCACCATCGGTCGGCTCGCAGAGATAGTCGGCGAGACAGAGATGATCGCCGCCCACCTGCCGCGCGAACGGGAGACGCCCGATCTCACGCCGCACGTCGGTCGGATCGTAGACGATCACTTCGTCGCCCAAACCCGCTGCGGGGAAGTACCCGTAAACCACGCGCGGCGTCAGCAACGTCTCACGCTCGGCGCGCGCCTGGTATGCGGCGAGACGCGGCTCGAACTCCTCATGCAAGAGACGCTCCCAGGCCTCGCCTTTGGCGTTGCTGCCGCCCCACGAGAGACGGAACAGACTCCGCAGATCGAAGTGCGACCAGAGCTCACGCGGATCGATCGCCTCCTCCCGCAAGACGCGCGCACCGAGGAAGGGCGGCGACGGCGGCACGACGCGAGTCAGGGTCGTACGAGCGCTGCGCCGCTCACCGGCGACGACCTCGGCGGTCGGAGCGACCCGCCGAGGTGCGAGCGCCTCGCGACGCATCCGCTCGATGAAGGCGGCACGATCCTCGGCACTACCGGTCAAGCGATCCATGATCTCGAGCCCTTCGAAGGCATCCTTCGCATAGAAGACGCCGGGCGAGAAGACGTCGCTGCCCTCATCGAGCACGGCGATCCGCCGACCGAAGTCGCGATTGATCGCCGCACCGCCGATCACCACCGGATAGCCCAACCCACGGCGGATCTGCTCGGCGAGGCAGAGCGGCATCTGCTTCGAGGTCGAGACGAGCAAGGCGGAGAGGCCGATCGCATCGGCACCGACCTCCTCGGCCTTCTCGAGAATCGTATTGACCGGGACTTGCTTGCCGAGGTCGTAGACGGTGTAGCCGTTGTTGCTCAGAATCGTCGCGACGAGATTCTTGCCGATATCGTGCACGTCGCCGAAGACCGTAGCGAGGACGACCTTGCCTTTGGTATAGCCCTCCTTCTTTTCGAGGAACTGCTCGAGATGGGCGACGGCGCGCTTCATCACCTCGGCCGACTGCAGCACGAAGGGCAAGATCAACTCACCGGCACCGAACCGATCGCCGACATCCTTCATCGCCGGCAAGAGGATCGTATTGAGCACGGTCACGGGGTCACGCGTCGTCAACGCCTCGTCGATCTGCGCCTCGATGCCGTCTTTGCGCCGCCGGAGAATCGCCTGATGAATCCGTTGCTCGACGGGGAGCAAGGCCAACTCATCGACCGAGGTCGTCTCGGCGACGACGACTTTCTGCTCCCAATGCTCGATCAGACGCTGCAGCGCCTCGGGATCACGATTGAAGATGAGATTGTCGCAGAGCAGGCGCTCGTCGGCGGCCAGCTCGCCGTACGGCGTGATCTCACTCGGGTGAACCATCGCGAGGTCGAGTCCGGCCTCGACGCAGTGGTGCAGCATCACCGAATTCAGCGCCGCCCGCGCGCCGGGCTTGAGACCGAACGAGACGTTCGAGACACCGAGCGAGGTGAGCACACCCGGCAACGCCGCCTTGATCGCCCGGATACCCTCGATCGTTGCGATCGCCGACTCGGCGAACTCGGGCTCGCCGGTCGCGAGCGTAAACGTCAACGCATCGAAGATCAACGCGCCCGGCGGGAGGCCGTACTCCTCGAAACAGATCTGCGCGATGCGCTGTGCGACGGCGACTTTGCGTTCGACCGTCTTCGCCATGCCCTCTTCGTCGATCGTCAGAGCGACGACGGCGGCTCCGGCCATCCGGACGAGCGGCATCACCGCATCGATGCGCTGCCGTCCATTCTCGAGATTGATCGAGTTGACGATCGGGCGTCCGGCGCAGATCTTCAACGCCCGCTCGATGACGTTGGCCTCGGTCGAGTCGATCATCAACGGTGCCTCGACCGATTGTCCGAGGCGTTTGACAAGCAGCTCCATCTGCTCGGCCTCGTCGGTCCGCTCGGTCAAGGCACAACAGAGATCGAGCACGTGCGCGCCGCCCTCGACCTGTTGCCGCGCGAGTAGAGCGATCGCGTCGTAGTCCTCTTCTAAAAGCAGGCGTTTGACGCGCCGTGAGCCCTGGGCGTTGATCCGCTCGCCGACGATCAGCGGACGCGGCTCCTGCTCGAGACTGACGGCGCGCATCGGTGAGGCAACCTCTTCGACGAGGCGACGGCGCGGCGTGCGCCCGACGCGACCGGCGACGATCTCGGCGAAGGCGGCGATATGCTCCGGCGTCGTACCGCAGCAGCCGCCGATCGCGTTGACGCCGAGTTCGGTGACGAAAGTGCCGAGCTCACGAGCCATCTCTTGCGGAGTCTCGGGGTAGATCGTCTCGCCGTGTTCACCCATCAGCGGGAGCCCCGCGTTCGGGATGACGGCGACGAAGCAGCGCGAGTGCTCGACGAGGTAACGGATCGGCTCGCGCATGTGCGTCGGGCCGGTCGAGCAATTGAGGCCGATGACGTCGATCGGCAAGGCGTCGAGCGTCGCACAGACGGCACCGATATCGGTACCGAGCAGCATCCGGCCCGTCACGTCGAGCGTTACCTGCGCCTGGATCGGCACCCACGGCACCCCGGCGGCGAAGGCCTGGGTGATGCCGGTAATCGCAGCTTTGACCTCGAGCAGATCCTGACTCGTCTCGAGCAGCAAAAGATCGACCCCGCCTTCGACGAGGTATCGCGCCTGCTCGGCGTAGATCGCGACCAGCTCATCGAAGGTGATGCGCGAGAGCGCCGGATCCGACGACGAGATCAGCATACCGGTCGGCCCGAGGGCGCCGGCGACGAAGCGCGGGCGCTCGGGGGTGGCGTACGCATCGGCGGCGGCGCGTGCCAGTTGCGCGGCACGACGATTGATCTCGGCGACATGCTCGCCGATGCCGTACTCATCGAGTTTGAGGCGCGAGGCGGTGAACGAGTCGGTCTCGACCACATCGGCACCGGCGGCGAAGTAATCGCGGTGGATCTGCTCGATCAGCTCGGGTCGCGAGAGCACGAGCGCCTCGTTGCAGCCGTGCAGTCGAGCACCACCGTAATCGTCGGCGGTGAGGTCTAGCGCCATGAGCTGCGTGCCCATGGCACCATCGAAGAGCAACACTCGGTTGCGCAACGCGGCGAGATACGGTGAGACGGCCATCTGAATCGCTGTTCTTCGCGTTCGGAGACGAGGAGCCCTCATCTGTCCACCAACCGGTCGAGGTCGATATGGGCCGCCGGTCTCATGAGACGGAAGACCCCGCGGTCACGCCCTTTCCGACGATCCGGCACGGCGACATATGAACAGTGCAACGGTATGAATATATGAACCGTAGCAAAGATAACGTGTAAATACGAACACCAATAATATTTCACCGTAAAGATATTCGAGGAATCAATGGGTATATCTGAAGGCGGCGGCGTCGGCGGCGCATGTATGAATGGGTTTTTCGTGCTGAGCGCGATCCCCAGCATCAAGGCTCTCGCTCAAGGCCAAACGCAAGGCACACTCGACACGGTACTCAACGCAGGCAATGTTGCCATGGGAGCTTTCAGCTTATATGGCCTCACACAGTATTTCATGAACAAATCCAAGACAGACGAAAAAGACGCAAATTCAAGCAACGAAAATCAAGAACGCCATCAAAATAGCAATAAAGAAACACATCGGAATGTCCTTGGTGAAATCCCAGCAAACGTTGATCGAGTTCGCCCAGAGAACTCCACGACAGACGAAAAAGACGAAAATCAAAAAACCACTACAAAGGGCACTAAAAAAACAAATCGAGATGCCTCTGAGATCCGCAATAACAATTTCGGGCACCTCGGCGACACAAAGCGACTTGTTAACCACAGTACCAGAGTTAAATAAAAACTGCTTTCAAGGATTTAGATAATACATCAATCCATATTTTCGTAGCATCCCCAAAAATCCCCAATAAATTTCTTGGTAATCTTCGTGGAGTCGTAACATCATGAGCATCAGTGGAACAGCAAAATTCGGAATAGGTGCAGGGTTACTCCTTGCCGCCGGTGGTGTTCTTGGCTACGAGGGAATAAAGCACCACGAAGACGATCGCAAAAAAAAGAATGCCGATCAGTTAAGCGCAGACGGAATTACCTTAAGTAGTTATCAAGACCAACTTGGACAAAAGGAACAGCAATACCAAGCAGATGCACAGGCCGGGAACACCACTGCTGAAGCGAATGACCAAGCGAGTATCCAATCGACACAGAATCAAATAGACACGCTCGAAAAACAAGATGTCCCTCTTCAAAACGGTCCTGGCCCAGATACGTTAGGCACCTACGGTTTGGGATTGGGACTAGCGGGGGTGGCGGGAGTCACGGCTTTAGGACTCGGTGCGCATCATTTCAGTAAAAAAGCGTAAACTCAGACTCTTGAATCAACACTCGCATCATTATCGCGGCAAATCTTAGGAGTTCGTATCATGGGAGATCAAACAACCTTCGGCAGTCCTATCACCGTCAACCGTGGCGTCCTCACGACGGGCGCACTGGCGTTAGGCGCAGCGGGACTTGTCGGAATGCTCTGGGGCTCCGAAGAAAAAAGCAAAGGCGATGTGAATGCCAATCCCTACACTTCTACGCCGGATCAAGTAGCGAAATCAGGGGAGCAGCAGCAGACAGGCACGCTCATCCAATACGGTGGATTAGCCGCAACGCTCCTAGCGGGTGGCGTAGCCACGTACCAGGCGTTCAAATATCATGAGCCAGAACCACCGAAAATGACGGCGGAACAACTGAACGCTTCGAAAAAACGCATGATTGAGCAAGGCCACTTTGATATTTTAGAAAGCATAAAAGATCAAAATGGAAAGTCACTATGGGTACGCAAAGATGGGGCCGAAAATCTTACGCCATCGTTGATGGGTCGAGCGAAAGAACAACATAACAAACTCGCACTAGAACAGTCAGGGACTATAGACGGCAACAGACATATAGAGCAAGCAAAGCATATACAAACCTGGCTTTCGAGCAATTACAAACTTGCAGAACACAACGAGAAGTTGTTGCAGGATGCTGGGAAAATCGGCGGGAGGCCATAGACGACCGGCCCCTACTCCTCGTCTTGCAGGTGCAGGTGACAGCCGTCTTCGGCGTCGGCGAGGAGGGTGCGGGCCTCGGTGAGCATCTCGGCTGAGAGCTCCGGCCCGGGGTCGACGGTGCCCTCGGCGGCGAGGAAGCCGGGCTCCTCCCAACTCTCCCAGACCTCGAGCGGCCCCTCCGCACCTCGGTCGGGGAAGCGGACGCAGTAGCCCTGCTCGAGATGCATACCGACGACCATGACACGGGTACCACGAGCGTAGTAGGTGCCGTCTTTCCAGAGCGTCCCCGTCGTCGTGTCGTAGTAGTCACCGATCTTCAGATGCACAGGACCTACGGTTCTCCAAGGCTGGGCACGGCTCCTCATCGCATGAGACCCGACGGCGCTACGTCGCCGGCGCCTCCAGGTCGGCGAAGAGCGGTGCCTGCAGATCGCGCTCGGCAGCCTGAGTGATCGGCATCGGCCAGCGAATAGCCAGCGCCGGATCGGTCGGCCGCAGCACCCGTTGCGCCGACGCATGGTACGGCGCATCGATCAAGTAGAGCACCTCGGTCTCGTCTTCGAGCGTCTGGTAACCATGGGCGATACCGGGAGGTACGCGCAGAGTGAGGCCGCTCGCTGCCTCGAGACGAACGCTCATGTGACGACCGAAGGTCGGTGAGTCGCGACGGAGATCGAGCAACACGTCTTGCAGCGCCCCGCGCAGACAACGGAGGATCTTCGTCTCAGCGTACGGCGGCACCGCATAATGCAAGCCGCGCAGCGTACCGGCGCGATGGTTCCGGGTCAGCGAGACTTGCACCATCGGACGGTCGTCGATGCCGACCGCAAGCGCCTCGGGCAAGCCCCAGAGGCGCTCAAAGGAGCCGCGCTCGTCGGCGATCGGCTCGGGCTCCAACAACCAGACTCCGGCGAGGCTCATCTCACGGTATTTCATGGCAGAGCATACTCTTGCATCGTCGGTATCGCGACGAAGAGACGCAGCTCCCAGGTGGCCATGCTCGCGATATCGCGCCCGATCTCGTCGAGCAGATTCCACGGGAGCACGAGGATTCGATCGGGTCGATCCTCGAGAATAGCCTCGACCGGACGAATCGGCAGATGCGATCCCGGCATACGACGACCGACTTTATGCGGATTGCGGTCGACGACATAGCTCAGCAAATCGCCGCCGATACCGGCGGTATTGAGCAAGGTATTGCCCTTCGCCGCCGCCCCATAAGCCGCGACACGTCGCCCGGCGCGTCGCTCGGCGATGAGCGCCTCGAGCAGCGCATACTTTGCGGCGTAGACACGTTCGGCGAAACCTCGGTAGCCTTCGGCACGATCGAGCATCATCGCTCGTTCTTCGGCCACGACCTGTTCGACCGCACGACTCGGCTCGCGAACTCCCTGATGCATCACATGCAAACGAAGCGAACCGCCGTGGGTCGTGAGGCGCTCGACATCGACGATCACGAGAGCATGTCGTGCGAAGAGCGGCGTCAAGGCCAGCACGGAGAGATACGAGTAATGCTCGTGATACATCGTATCGTACGCGACGCGGCGCACCAGATGCGCTACGTGGGGGAACTCGAAGGTCGCGAGGCCGTTCGGTGCGAGAATCGTCGCGAGACCGGCGAGCAGATCGTTAGGATCGGGGACATGCGCGAGCACATTATTCGCGACGACGAGATCGACTCGACCGAATTCGTCGCGGAGTCGTTCGGCCGTCTGCCGACCGAAGAAATCGACCAGCGTCGGCACGCCGACGCGCTCGGCGGCCTCGGCACAACCCCTCGCCGGATCGACGCCGTAGACCGGGATACCGCGTTCGGCGAACCAACGCAGCAAGTAGCCGTCGTTGCTCGCAATTTCGAGAACACGCGAACGCTCATCGAGGCGACGCTCGAGAATCATGCGTTCGGCGTACGAGCGCGCGTGGGCAAGCCACGACGTCGAGTACGAAGAAAAATAGGCGTAGTCATCGGCGAAGATCGTCTCGCGCTTCTCGACCGCCTCTGCTTGCACCAACGCACAGCTCTCACAGAAAAAAATGCGCAACGGATAGTGGGGTTCCATCGTCGTGAGCATCTCGGGAGTGCGATAGGCGTTCGCTAACGGCTGGAAGCCCAGGTCGAGAAACGGCTCCGAGAGTCGTGCATCGCAGGAGCGACACCGTCCGGCACCTATCGACTCGATCGATTGCATCAGGCTCTACTCCCCATCGACGTACGCGGCTATCTGTGATCGGATACACGCAGCAAGATCTGTACCCGCAGCGTATGCCCGATACCAGGCAACCGTTCGGGCAATCATCTCGCCGAGCGACCATCGCGGCTGCCAATCAAGCTCTTGCCGCGCCTTCGTCGCATCGAGTGCAAGGCGGTGTGCTTCGTGCGGAGCATCGGCTGCGACGGCGATCTGCGGCATGAGTCCGGTGCCCCATGCCCGACACAACGCTTCGGCGACATAGCCGACCGTGACGTAGTCGCTCTCGCTCGGGGCAAAATTCCACGCATCACCGACCCGAAACCCACCGCCGACAATCGACTCGATCGCGAGTAAATACCCGGCAAGCGGCTCGAGAACATGCTGCCACGGGCGCATCGACGCGGGATTGCGCAGCAGGGGTGCCTCGCCTCGGATCAGTGCCCGCATGACATCGGGGATTAAACGATCGGCGGCCCAATCGCCTCCGCCGATCACGTTACCGGCTCGCGCTGAGGCGAGTGCACCGCAGGCCGGCTCGACTGCAAAATACGAACGCGCATACGCCTGCGTCACCAACTCGGCGCAGCCTTTGCTGCTGCTATAGGGATCGTGGCCGCCCATCGGCTCATTCTCGCGATATCCCCATATCTGTTCACGATTCTCATAGCACTTATCACTTGTGACGATCAACGTCGCCTGTGCATGCCGATAGGCTCGTACAGCCTCGAGCAGATGCACCGTCCCCATGACGTTGGTACCGTACGTCTCGATCGGTGCATCGTAGGAGCGACGTACCAACGACTGCGCCGCCAAATGAATGACGATATCGGGTCGTGCGCGGCGGAGCGCCGTCGCCAGCACCTCATAGTCGCGAATATCCCCGATCTCTGACTCGACCACATCGGCGATATGTGCAAGCTGAAAGAGACTCGGCTCGGAGGGCGGAGGCAACGCAAAACCCGTTACATGGGCTCCGAGCCGCTGGAGCCAGAGGCTAAGCCATCCTCCCTTGAAGCCGGTATGACCGGTCAGAAAGACCGATTTGCCGCGCCAAAACGTCGCTTGAGGTGTTCTCATTACAACAGGCGCGTCTGCCGCATCGCAGTTGTCGTCGTCGACAGATCGGTCGAACCTGCAGGGAGCATTCTCCATGGCGGACTCCCCGATTGCCACAACTCTTCAAGCAGATTGCGATCGCGCAACGTATCCATCGGCTGCCAAAAACCCTCGTGCATATACACGGAAAGCTCGCCATCTTCGGCTAAGCGCACCAGCGGCTCTTGCTCGAGACTGACGGTATCGTCGTCGGTCAAGTACTCGAAGAAACGCGGCTCAAAGACGAAGAAGCCTCCGTTAATCCAGCCCTCGCTCGTCTGCGGTTTTTCGAGGAAGCGACGTACACGCGTGCCGTCGATATCGAGCGTACCGAATCGCGCGGGTGGACGCACCGCCGTGACGGTTGCACAACGCCCCTGCTCACGATGAAAAGCGACGACCTTGGCGATGTCGAGGGCGGCGAGTCCATCGCCGTAGGTACAGAGAAAGGGCTCATCGCCGAGCAGCGATGCGAGACGCTTGATACGACCACCGCTCATCGTCAGCTTGCCGGTATCGATCAGATGCACACGCCAATCGAGTTGCGTTCGCTCACGATAGTGGATGCGATGGCGAGCAAAATCGATCGAAAAATCATTCGATGCCGCATAAAGCGAGCGAAAATACTCCTTGACGATCTCTTGTTTATAGCCGAGAGCGATCACGAATTCCGTGAAACCGGAGGCCGCGTAAATCTCCATAATATGATGCAGAATAGGACGGCCGCCGATCTCGACCATCGGCTTTGGACGCACGGTCGTCTCCTCGGCGAACCGTGTGCCAAGGCCACCGGCAAGAATGACCACTTTCATACGAGCAGCGTCCCTTTCTCATCACTCTCAAGGTCAAGCGTAGACTACCACGGAGAGCGTCGTTCGAACAGCATACCTATCGACGGAAAGCACGCGAAACGGAATCGCTCCGAACACTCCGAACTCTCGCCCGTATGGAAGAACGCCCGTTCTACGAACTCGACGACGAAGAGTTGCTCATAGAAGAGGCAACCAGTGCCGCGCTCTCAGTACGCGAGACAGCGTCGGTCGGTGACATTGCGCCACGTGGCCTTGTACTCCATACGCCCAACGGCGGCACACGAGCAGCTCAACTCCGCACGATCATACAAGAACGTTCAGGGAGCGAGCGAGCGCATCCATCGCTGACATTGATCGATCACGCGCTCATCGTAAATGCGTTGACGTGTACCCACAGCCGCTCGGGTGACGACGTTTTCGGTCTCGCGACGCTCCTCCGCAATGAACGCACGATGCTGATGTTGGATCGTACGCATCCGCAAGATCATGCCCGGTCCGATCGTCTCGAGGGCATCCACGAGGTCTTCACGCGCATCGGCTCGTTGACACCGCAGCATCCCGAGATCGAACAGCGCTCGACGGAGTGGAGTCGCGATCGGTCAGAGACGTTCCTCACGCTCCCGGTTGCGCGACAACTCGCACGCGGCCTTACCGAGGATACCCCGTTCTTCGCGCTACGTCGACTGACGCTGGAATTGATGCCGACGAGTACGATACCTGAAGAAATGACCGATACTCTTCGCGAGTACATCATGCACGTGCGCCTCATCCTCAACACCGCATCGGCTCAGAGTCTTATCCAGTCATGGAAATACGTGACGGCTCTTCAGAGCACAGAGGCCTCGGCTCTCGGCATACGAGTACTCATGAATACCGTCTAAGAGAGAATGGAGTCGCATGCGCATTTTAATCGGCATCCCGACCGCAGGCGATCCAACGCCGCTCTTTCTCAAAAGTCTCGCCGATCTTCATCTGCCGCCGCAGATAGAGATCGTCGGGCACCTGGTCGTCACAGGGAATTTCGTCCCCGGACAACGAGAGGTTATCTTGCGTCGTGCCTTCGCGCAAGACATCGATGCCGTTATCATGTTCGATGACGACATGATTCTGCCACGTCATACTCTCCATCGACTCGTCGATGGCCTGAAGAGTAATCCGCGTACGGCGATCGTCGGCGGATTATACTATAGTCGTGACGGCAAACAACCGATTGCAGTCAATCGCTGGCACTCACACGATATCGCATCATCGACGGTGCCCGCCTTCTCCGAGAAGACTCCGGTACAAGTCGACGGCGTCGGTTTCGGCTGCGTTGCACTTCGTATGGCGGCTGTGACCGAGTTGAGTCTCCCGATTTTTCACACGCAAATCCTCATCGATATGCAGCACCATCACGTCTCGCTCTGCAACGAAGATTATCTCCTCTGCGAACGCCTACGCAAAGCACATTGGAGCGTCATACTCGATCCGGGACTCCGTTGCGGACATTACGATCGACGCAGCGGCACAATCTCGCCGACAAGTTGGGAGCAGTCACCAACGACCGACCATGAACGCATGCTTGTTGTCACCGGTGAAGGCGATATCAGTCTGACGGACGAGGATGTTCGCATTCCCTGCATCCATGAAGAGCTTCAGACCGGACGCATCGAGTATATCTTTCGCTAGCCTCCAGCCCTAACGAGCAATATCGAGTGCGTGCGGACGAGACTCTCCCTCAAAATTCTTGAGAGCAGCACGGAAAATATAGAGTTCACGGAGTCGCCGGCCGACCTCGCGATGGAACGCCTCCATGCGACCGAGCTGCTCTTCACGAATGCGGAGAATCGCTTGAATACGTTTGTCGATCACCGTATCGGCACGTCGCTCATCGAGTGATACGGCATAAAGAACATTCTGGAGTCCATGCGATAAACGACGTTGCTCAATAATCGCCTCACCGAGAGAAGACCAGGACCGCTCGCGCAACGCACGCTCACCATCGGCAACGGCGCGTTCAAGACGATCCAGCCAGGAATGCACCTCTTGCAAGGTCTCAGTGCCGGACATGGCTCCTCACGATTCCAACGCACCGACGAGCGCTTCTTTTCGTTCGTTTTTCGCGCCTTCGATGATACGTACCCAGGTCTGACGATAGTCGACGATCGCAGGCAAGATTTGCTCGACAGGCTCTGGATCTTGCCAAAGATTTGCGAGCTTGAGTTGATGGTGCCAAAAATCATAAATACGACAGAGATTAACCGCTAATTCACCGCCGACGTCAAAATTGAGTGCGGCGGTCAAAACGGCGCAAGCACTCTGAGCACGAGTCAGACGGTTATGGATAAACTCAATATCTTTTGGGTCGGTACGCAGTTTCTCTACAGCAGCTCGAGAAAACTGCAACAAAGCGTCGTAGGTTTTGACGATAAGTTCTTCAGGCGTCGCAGTCAAAATTGCCGTTTCGACATAGCGATCTTCAGCACGCATTTTTGTCATAAGGTTTTTTCTACCCTCCTATCAAGCTTGTTGCACCCGATGAACTACTCGCCGAACCGATTGAAGAGAGAAATGATTGTTGCCCTTGCAAGGCAACAATTTGCTGCTCTGATGCGGTAAACTGCTGACTGAGAAGGTTTGCCTGACTCGTAATTTGCTTCTGAATCTGAGCGATTTGTGCATTAGCGGAGTCAATAATAGTCGTATTTTCTTGCTCAACACCGGCAATAATAGGAACGGTAGGAGCAGTACCAGCGATACGATTACTCAAGGTTGTTGCGATACCCGTCGCTCCTGTTAGGTATGTTGCAAGTTGATCAACAACATTATTTTTTGCCGTAAAAATGCTCGAGACAGCAGAGGGATTAGCAGCGAAAGCCGCTTCAAAAGACGTTGTATTAAGTGGTTGGAAGACTCCATCGGTTCCCTGAAGCGTCTGCACCGTAATACCTGAAGAGCTACCGGTCGACGTATTAGTCGCGCCAGAAATCGAGTTACTCCCCGAAGAGATAACACTAAAACTTGAATCAAGATTCAAGCCAATGGATGAAAGAGAGTTATAGTCGCTCGATCCAGTCCCCTGAACCGAAGAGACCAGATTCACGAGTTGATTCCGTAGCTGGGTAATTTGCTGATTACCGAAAAGAGGGCCGCCGCCGACGGCGGTAGATGAGCTGAGGGTTGAAGCCCCCTTACTTGTTGATTGCGTAACGACCGGCGCAGCCAATGCAGAGTTTAACTCTTGCATAACTGCATTGTAGGCAGTGACGAACGAACCTATCGCGGTCTCGGCCGACTGCGGATTCTGACTCACGGAAACCGTCACAGGAGTTGTCGAAGCGCTGACAAGATTCAGGGTAATCCCTGGGATCGCCGTTGTCACGGCATTGGAGTTACTATACGTTGTATGACTTGCTCCGCTACTATCCTGGTAGGTCACTTGAGATTGATCCCCGACTTTTGTGGTCGCTCCACTGCCGGAGGTAAGCCCTGCGGCGGTAAGAAAGTTGCTTGAATCGGTTGAGGCACCGAGCACGATACTTTGCGCACCGACCCCTTTATTGACCAACGTAAGGTTGCCGGTTTCGGTATTAAACGATGCAGTCACGCCCGCCGTCGATGCGTTAATTTGACGAATTACATCACTGAGTGCTTCACTCGAAGGCGTAACCGTAAAACTGACGCCGTTAATGGTAAAAGTACCAGCGGTCACGGCGGTAGTAAATCCGGCATTGACTGTTTGACTCTGACCATTCTGTGAAGAGAAGTTTTGGTATTCATTGACGCCGCCGATCCCATTCGTACTCGTGACGGTACCGGAACTCGCCGTATTCGTAATTTGAGCGGAATCAAGCTTTAATACCTGGAGCAAATTACCTGTATCATTAGCCGATCCCAACGTCACCGACTGAGAAGATGAACTAAAGGTTACTTTATCCGTCGTCGAATCGTATGAGGCGGTAAAAGTACTATCGCCGGCGGCACGAACCGCGGTTTGGATATTACTGAGAATCGTTGACAGACTCTGCGAGCTTACATCGTAGCTCACACTGACTCCGTCGACGGTAACACTCCCGACACCGGTAGTACCATTCGTGGGAGGAATTTGTGCATATGAATCAATAAGCGGCACGTTCGTTGCAGTGACGCCATTGATTGTATCGTGCATTGTATGACCGATTGAGGTACTGCCGACGACAGACGTCGACGTCCCGGGCGTGACCGATGTGATAGTATACGACCCCGGTACGGCACTCTGACCCGTTGTTTGAGCGGCGGTCAAAACCGATGTATCACTCGACGTCGCAGAGTATGCAGCGAAGGTACTGTTATCGGATAACGGCGAGAGCGTACTTTGTAGCTGCTGCAAGAGAGTTTGTATTTTTGCAAGCTCCGTATTTTGACTTGTCAAACTTGTTACTCTGTTTTGATACGGCACCTCTTGCTGCTGTGATATTGCCGTCATTTGTTGAATAATTTGATTATAATTAATGCCTGATGCAAGACCGGTAAACGAAACGGGGCCGACATTGGTAGGCGTTACGCCGGCGGAGGTACCAGTTGTGGAGGTACCAGTTGTCCCTGAATTCACACTTGAGACACCCATACATATACTCCTTCTTGCCTATAACCGCATTATCATACATAACGCATAAGAAAACATATACCAATGATTTTTATTGATTATTGATGCTATCGACAAAAAAGTAAATTATCTCGTATAGCCATACAAAATTATCAAATATTCATCACAGAAACGCTGAAACATGTTGTGATTTGAGATTCATAAATGAGAACATATCGAAACCTTGGCAGTGATGGACTCGCGGCCGAATCGAAGTCGTGCTCTAGTCTTTCGATATGCTCATCACACATGAGTCAAGCGAGCTGCCTGATCGTACTGCTGTGCAATCGCATATAATATTTGCTCCGGCGGATCGATGCGATGCGGTGTTTTTTGAGACCGATCACCAACCTCTTGCCATGCGTCGACAAGTGCATCTCGCAACTCCACTGGTGATGCCGGGTCAAATCGCTTGACGATATCGAGGTATCGCTGAGGAATCAGTCTTGTCTTTGCGACAACAACCGCTGAACCGTAAGCGAGAGCATGCGCACATCGGGTAAATCCATCACCGATCCATGCAGGATCGAGATAGAGCGTAGCACGAGCATAGATTGCCTGACACTGTTCACGGGTCACACGCGTTAAGAGCGCCGCACCAGGGGCAAGCGCTCGTAACTGACGGTAGAGTCCCTGATCCGACGGCACTCCTACCACAACCACAGGTAATTCTAGCTGCGTAAGCACGCGAAGAGCGCAGACGAGATTCTGTGACGGCTCATACGGTGCATCGATCAAGACGAAAGGGCCGTCGGGGACAAGATGAGCGATTTTCTCGAAATGCTCACAAGCAAAGAGTACAGGAGGAATCTCTACCATACGCTGTCGGCGTCCCGAGAAACGTCGCACAGCCTCGCCTTCTGCGGTACTTTGGATGAAGATCGCCTGGGCATCACGCAACAGAAGACGCCGTGCTTGATCGTGTTGATCATCGTGACGTCTGGTCGCCGTCACGCCGTCGACCTCTACGCTTCGCTCCATAAGACGACGCAATGCACGCTCGAGATGTACATCATCGTCGCAATTGTCGTAGAGTGCGCGTGACGCAAGCGTACCCCATCGGGCATCATGAGAGGCATCTTCGAAGAAAGGAGTATACAAGAAGGGTATCTGTCGCTCTTCGCAACGTTGAAAAAACGTCAACAGTGCGTCGGCGCGGCGCGAGCCGAAAGCATGAACAAGATCCCATGCATAGATCTCAACCGTCTCGAGATCATCGCAGAGTGTTACCGCAAAGCCTTCGCGTCGTAAGAGAGCGGCGAGCGCCTCTGCCTCATCGAGATCGGCTCCGCCGCGGGCATAACTACCCGGAGGCAAAGCGAAGAGGAGTCTGCCGCTCGACGTACCATCGGCTCCGGGCAATGTCGGCAAGACTTTCGTGAAGACCGGCTCGCTGGCCATCACTGCAGGCGCGCTCCCGATATCACTCTTCGGCAGAGTGAGCGAGAGGTCGAAAGGCACAGGGCGAAGACTCGGTGATTGTTCGGGAATCTCACGATCGGGATTCACCCAACGAGCATCGTGCATGAGGATGGTATCGATAGAGCTACGCCATGTAGCCGACCCAATGGCAAGGCGCATGGTATGTGCACTACAGCGATCTTGAGATTGGACGGTACCGAACCATGCATCGACATCATCCTGCGTCCAACACGTCGTCGGCCCGGCGGCACTGGCAAGGGCAACGGGCGCAAGAAGAGCAGCGATGTTCAGAGATGTCGCCTCAACGCAGAGTCGACTACCCGGAGCGAAGCGGGCGACATACTCGGCGATGGCGATCGTTCGAGCCATGGATTCGAGAGCAACGGCGCCGAACCACTCTCGTTCTTGAGCCTGCCGATACCGTAAAGCCGATGCATCAGTCGCCAAGATCTCTTCATGCGTTACGCTTCGCTCATGACCGAGCAACCTTGCACGAAGCCAAGGACGCAAGCGCACTTCGATATTCTGCAGTTGTGCATCACCGCAGCGCCTTGCAATCGCTTCAGGCCAGATAAACGTATCGGCGTAACCAGTACGCAGACTGAGTTCATCGACCAAAACCCCGGGGATTGAGCAGCCGTTCCGCTCTTGATCGAAGCGGAGAGTAAGCAGAGTCATCGGTTGTGCACGATGGAGAATCGTATCGAGACGCACCGCCGTCAAGAAGCGTGACTGAACAAGGCTAGGAAGTTCGGCATGATCACGCCACGCCTGCAACAATGGCCACTCTCGATGCCGTCTCATACTTCAACACTCTCACGAACCGTATCGATTAAACGGCGCAAAGCACTCGGAGATTGGTCCTCTAAAAGAGGGAAAGTCATAATGGTCTGGTCGGTCGTCTCGAGCAAACGATAGTGGTGACCGACCGGGAGTCTACTACACCAAGCATCTACGTCGGTAGCATTATCTATTTGAATATCCGGGGTATCATGTTCATTCAAGGCCAGTTCGGTCAGCATATGACGAATGCGCTGAGCGATGGTCTCGGCCTCGATATCGCCGGCACGACCTAGACAGAGACTCACACTATCGTTATCACGAAATACCTTCAAGAATTTCTTCACAAAACGACCTGCTTTCTGCCAGTCATTTTCCGCAGCTATCGGCGCAACGAAGACAACTCGCGGCGCATTTTTCACTGTATCTTCGGTTTTTTTCTTCGTGGAATCGTCGGCAGTTATTTTCTCGATACGCAATAACCGTTGTGGAATACCCTGTGAAAGAACACGACTCACGAGGCTCGCGGTATCTTGACTGAACATCTCCCATTTTTTCCGAAAATAGTGCTGTTCTTCGGCGAAGCGAAGCTCAACATTCTTCCGATTTTGGGAAAATCGCTCAGATATTTCCGGATCGATACGATGAACAACGGCATCTTCTGCGATAACAATACTACATCCAGCAGCCTGTACTCGGAGACAGAAATCGAGCAACCCCAATTCCGAAGCAGCGAGGCGAGGATCGATGCCTCCAACGGCATCGATAACCGTACGGCGTACCAAGAAAAGCGGCATGGAGAGATAAGAGACAGGCGTTACTTCACGCGCGTACTCGATAGCTCGTTGTTCTGCAGCCAGACGAAATTCTGCGGTATTCGCAAAACGAATATCTTCTAGGGATTGAGGCCCCACTCCATGACTGACGCGTGGCGCAACGATACCGACCATAGGCAGTCGTCTCATCACAGCTTCAAGAGGCTGGAGCCAATGATCAGAGACAACGACATCATCCGTCACCAATGCCAAGTAGTCGCCGGATCCTTCAAGGAAGGCGTCAAGAAGAGCATTCCCGCACCAAGACGCATCTTTATCTAGACGAAGATCGACCATAGATCTTGTGCGAACATTTTTAGCGATATCTTGGCGTTTACGCTCAGTCAAAACAGTTAATTGATACGGTGAACGGCTACATGTTTGTAAGCGCATCTCGGTAAATTCATGCATATCTTCAGGCGCAAAAGAGAGATCAACAATATCAATTTTTCTTATCTCCGCGATAGCATCTTCTTGCGCGAAGGAGTCACGAATCTCGGGCTGTGCTACGGATTTTAAAGGAACGCTTCTGGTGCACCTATGTGCCGTACTCCAAAGGATTGCTCCGGCAGCGGTGGCACTTTTCGAAAGCTTTGATAGCAGCAACGAAAGATCTTTCTCTGCATCGATGAAAGTGACGGGGAAACGTGCCGGAAAAAACAACGTTGCCAATCCATCAACTTCTTGAACTGCTCTAGCACTGCCCGAATCGCCAATCGTTACAGCCGCAATCTCCGGTCTTTCAAGGGCGGCAGAGACTAAGGTATGTAGCCATTGGTCAAGGCGTTGAAAATTTTCTGCATCAACAATAACAAAAGGTCTATATCGTTGCTCCAAAAAACGCTTTTGCACAGCGGCACAAACATTTTTTTCACCGTCAAGGACCAAATGAATAGGATATCCAGCGGCTTCAAAAAGGGGGCGTGATTCTTCGCGACCGCCAATGAGGAGCATATCCACAGAGATATCAGATTCCAATGGAACATATGTTTCAGAGATCTGATCCCAAGATTTTTTTGTATATCGTGCTGTGAGAAGCGATTCATTATATGAGGAAGAATCTGCACGTTGAGTATCGACATCAATGTATCGACGCACGTCAACGGCAATGTGGTGACCGGCATCCGCCAGACGTAGGGCATAGTCAAGCCAAGCGGCTTCAAGAGGTAGGCGTTCATCTAACTCGCCAAGACGTAAAAATACCGAACGTGCGACTGTCCATACACCATCGTTGGGGAAAAGAAGATTTATGTATGGTTCTTTAAGACTCCGTTGACCGGGAGCCGCAATCGGCAAACGTATTCTAGGCCATGCCGCACTCTGATGACGATTCGGCATATAGCCGGCTCGTTTCCCCGTCGGCGTCTCTACGACGGCGCCGATGAGGGCAACATCTTGCCGATCAACGTGTATATCCCAAATGCCAATAGGGGTAGCGTAGTCGGCTAGAATAGTGACAAAAGATGCATTCGCTTCACGGATATGTACATTAATATCATGGATCGAGCTTTCGGCAGCTACCATTCTTACATCAGGAATGTTACAAGCAGAGATCCAACGCACAAGACGATCATGTCGCCATTGCTCTGTCGGCTCGAGTGCAATAAGCATTACACCACTCCTAGTGCTTGCTCAGCGACCTCTTGTGCCTCCGCATAACGCCCCTGAACCAGATAACATTTTGCTAATTCGACGGCAGCGAAAGGTGCCCCTAAAGCCAAGGCAGTTTTCAAAGTGCTCTCGGCCTCTTCAAATCTTTGTACACGCTGTAACAGAGTAGCACGGAAATTTAAGGCATCCAGTTGCTCCGGCTCCCAGCGTAAAATACCGTCTAAGGCAGCGATGGCCTCTTCATAGCGATGCTGTTCATTGAGAAGCATCGCACGTAAATATGTACCACGAAGATAAATTTCTTGATCAGGATACGGCTCCAAGAGACTCACATATTGCAATGCATCATCGAATTCACCCAACTGCATTTTCGCAGTGGCTCCATTATACAAGAGTTTTTGACTCTTGGGAGCGACACGAAGACCATAGGCAACGGCTTCAACGGCACGCGTATTGTCACCGGATTCCAAATAACGGAAAGAGCGACGAAGATAGTCATTCTCCGTAAAACAGGGCGGACGCTCATGCAGCTCCCAGTTACGCAACTCGTCTCGTTCTTGGTGTTTTCCGAGCATAAGGTACAACTCATCAAGAGCCGTCAGCAGATCGCCCGATCGAGGATGCGGTTGTATGGCGACCGCGAGTTGGAGATAATGCTCCCCTTCTTCACTTCCGAGACGGCAAGCAGCGGACGCAGCGATGAGATATGCATGCATCTTTGCTTCATCAGAGGTTTCCTCAGGATTGATACGACCTACCAAGGTAAGAACTTTTGCATATCGCTTCAATCGCATAAGCGCTCGAAGATACTCGATAAAGATACCTTCAATATTTGTTTCGTTACTTAATTCTGCAAAAGCTTTTTCTGCATCGGCTTTTTTACCGGCATCTTCTAAAGCACGAGCATACGCCAGTCGAATTTCATACATCTCCGGACGAGCCTGAATTGCCCGATCAAACCACGAAAAAGCCGTGTCATACTCTTTTGTATTTACATAACTAAGGGCAAGATAATATTTTGCACGCCACAATGGTATCGCTTCATCAACAAAAGCATACGCTTTGATATATTCTTGCGAGTTGACGGCTTCACGAAGATAGCGACGTGATTCTTCAATATCACCTTGAATAGCATGAATATTGGCTTTGAAAAAAAGCGCATTCGGGAAATATGGTGTCGCTTCAAGGCATCGCTCAAGAATTTCAAGGGCTTTGTCAAAGTCTTGCCGGTGCTCGGCATATGCAGTCGCCAATGCTACATGAGCAGGAGGCATGTATGCTCTTGTACTGCTTTCCTGATTACGTTCAGCGATCTCGAACATACGCTCAAAAGTTTCAATTGACTCATCGCTTTTTCCTAAAGACAATTGCACCATAGCAAGATTAAACAAGCAAAAAGTATCTTCAGGATGCTCTTTAGCCTCTTGCTCAATAAGGGGATAATTTCTTTTTGTCTTTTGTCGACCTTCAATGATTTCTGTTTTATAGCCATGGTGTAGAACAGCGATCGGAGAGTCCACCATGTGAACACCCGTGGTTCCATCAACCACAAGACGTTCATGAACTGCACCGATATAGCGAATACGCGATGTATTGGGGAACAATCTCGGTAAATAATGCGAGACGGTTGACTCACCTATAGCATCATTCGTTGTATTGTGAATACGAACCGAAACACTCGTAAGAGCGGCAGGCGCATTTTTGATTTCACGCAAGGCAAATAGTGACTCAGGAATAACTTCTTCATCTGCATCGAGGGTGAGAATCCACCGATAAGTGGCCATCTCAAGACTCATATTTCTTGCTTTTGCAAAATGATGCGGCCACTCTGTACGAAGGATTTTTGCACCAAAAGACTCTGCGATTTCAATACTACGATCAGTCGATCCCGTATCAACGATACAAATTTCGTCGGCAACCGTAGCGATACTACGAAGGCACGCTTCCAGAAAACGCTCTTCATTCTTCATGATCATGCAGAAGCTTAGTCCAGGTGGATAGACTTCTAAGCTTGGATCGGCCTCCGGCAGTCCAAACAAGCGAACCTTTTCGTTATCCAACTGCGCGAGATCATCGTGTAAGAGTCGAATCGGCATCGTATCCCTCCTTGCCTCTCCCTCTATCGTCGTTTAAAGAGAAAAGCGTAGTCCACAAGAGAGCTTGCGCCTTCTCGTGGACTACGCCCTAGGGAGGAAGTATCAGGAGGGAAGGGTTGGAAGATTTATCGGAACAATGCGAGCACGGACTGTGAATTCGTGTTCGCTTGTGCCAACAACGAGGTACCAAAGCTGATCAGCAACTGAGCCTTGGTATACTGGGTAGAAGCCTGACTGACGTTCAGATCGCGGATTGAAGACTCCGATGCCTGGAGATTGACCGATGCGAGATTATCGTTATCGGATTCATATCCAAGACGAACCGAAGCTGCACCAATATTAGCCTGCAAATTAAGCACAGTATTGAGAGCATTATCGATCTGAGAGATGGTATCTTCAGCGGCCAAGGAGTTATAGGTGCTTGACGCTGCTTGAACATTAACGCCACCGATACGCAGAGCCGACGCAGATACATTGGCGATACCGAACGAGACGGTATTACCTTGATTAGGGCCGGTCTGAATAGCGACTGACGGAGTCGTCGCATAACCCGCTGAAACGTACTGGAGGACTTTAACGTACGCACTCGATCCGATGTCGGCCGTTGCGACCGCATTGATCGTAATGGTCAGGTCTGCCGAGGCCGAAGTACCCGAACCATACGCATAGGTGAACGATGCTGCAGCACCACCAGAGATGGTGGTCAGCAGGGTACCGACCAGTCCATTGACGCCGGACGAGATATAGAACACCTGCGTCGCAACCGTTGCGCCGCTCTGAACGACCTGGAACTCAAAAGTTCCATCGGCAATCGTTGCATCAGTCGCGCTATACGTCAACGAAGAAAGCAGCTGCTTGCTCGAGCTATTAAGCGCTGAATTCTGCGTAATCGTTGCAGAAGCATTGGTTGCGGCTTGATACCCAGCGACACTACCATTCAGGAGGTTGACACCATTGAATTGTGTGTTCTGTGAAATGCTATTGACTTCACCAACAAGCTGTGATACTTCAGCCTGCAAATTGGTGAGGTCGGTCGACGAAAGCAAGTTTGACGAAGCTTCAACGGCCAGTGAACGCACTTGCTGAAGAATGCTCGTGATACTTGTCAAAGCACCGCTAGCAACGGTAGCGGCATTACTGGCATTCTGAATGTTTTGCGATGCTTGATCGAAGCCTTTAACCTGGGTATCGAGCTGCGAAGCAACGGCAAAACCTGAGGGATCATCACCTGGCTGATTGATGCGCAAGCCAGTTGAGAGTTCATTGGTGAGTTTCTTCAATGCGGCTTGGTTGTTGTTAAGATTCAACTCAATGCTATTCGCAAGTAAATTATTTGCGATGCTGAGTCCACCGGATCCTGGCATGGTCTCTCCTCCGTGCAAACAATCCGAAACAGTTCCGTCTCGGTCATTATTATCATCGGAGAAGGTTCATATACTCAGCTAATATGCATAAATAAACATTACAAAAACCCATAAAAATCATGTTTTATAGGTATTCTATCCTTATAGAGTCAATCAAGCTCGCTAGACCTATTCTTGAAAGGCATTGCCCGCCTTACGATAAGGCGAGCAATGCCGTAAACGCAACCTTAAGAACTCTAGCGGAAGAGCTGGAGAACCGATTGCGAGTTGGTGTTAGCCTGTGCGAGGAGTGAGGTACCGAAGCTGATCAGCAGCTGCGCCTTCGTATACGCAGTTGAGGCCTGACTGACATTCAAGTCACGAATTGAGGATTCTGAGGCCTGGAGGTTGACTGAAGCCAGATTGTCGTTATCTGCTTCTTGCGTAAGACGAACACCGACCGCACCAATATTGGCCTGAACCGTTAGAACACGACTCAATGCTTGATCGATTTGACCGAGTGCATCTTGAGCGGCCAAAGCATTGAACGAGCTGCTCTGGGCGATCAGATTTACGCCACCGATACGAAGAGCCGATGCCGAGACATTAGCCAAACCAAACGAGATGCTGTTACCCTGATTGGGGCCCGTTTGGATGTTAAAGCTAGGTGTCGTTGCATAGCCGGCCGAAACGTACTGAAGAACCTTAACAAATGCACTAGAACCGATATCTGCGGTTGCAACCGCAGATATCGTAATGGTCAAATCGGCTGTCGCAGATGTGCCAGAACCATAGGCATACGTAAAGGAAGCGGCAGCACCGCCGGAGATCGTCGTTAATAGGGTACCGACGATACCGTTCACACCAGAAGAGATATAGAAGACCTGCGTCGCAACCGTTGCGCCACTTTGAACAACCTGGAACTCGAACGTTCCATCGGCGATCGTTGCGTCAGTGGCACTATAGGTTAACGAAGCGAGTAATTTGTTACTCGAGCTATTAAGCGCCGAGTTTTGATTGATACTAACTGAGGCATTCGTCGCAGGCTGATATCCTGCATACGATCCATCCAACAGGTTAATACCATTAAACTGCGTCTTCTGTGAAATGCTATTGACTTCTGAGACCAGCTGCTGGATCTCTAACTGCACATTGTTAAGATCGCTTGATGAAAGCAGATTCGATGAAGCTTCAACAGCCAGGGTACGCACCTGCTGCAGAATGCCGGTGATACTCGTCAAAGCACCGCTGGCAACGGTAACTGCGTTATTCGCATCTTGAATATTCTGAGATGCTTGATCGAAGCCATTGACCTGAGTCTGTAAATCGGTTGAAATTGCGAAACCTGATGGATCATCACTCGGTCCATTGATACGCAAGCCGGTTGAAAGCTCTTGGGTCAGCTTCTTTAATGAAGCTTGGTTCTGATTCAGGTTAAGTTGGATATTATTTGCGAGCAGATTGTTCGCAACGCTAAGACCACCAGCTCCTGGCATATGATTTCCTCCCTGATACTGCTATCGTAACATCCTGATACACTGGGTGCACAGTCCTTTTACACATCGTCAAATAGAGAGTAAAACATTACGGTCATCAGACGCAATTTCACATAAAGCGAAACGTTATTTTCTTTTTATTTTTTCATTGTCTTAATCATGGCTACAAAATAGGACCAAGGAAGCTACCTGATAGGTCTTGTTCCACAAAGATACTTCACTCATCTGTACGTCATTATTTGCCGCCTACTTCGCTGGACTTCACTCACCATACACCTCAGTATTGCTCGCTGATCGCTCATCACAAACACAAAAAACCACCGCTCAGTCAAATCACGATCTTTAGGGAAACAGGCTAAGTCTTTTTATCAATCTTCATATTTCATATTTCGCAGATCATATAACAAAGGGTATATTGATCAGAACATGTCAATATCTCATGAAGGCATACAGATATAACGACGCACCAACGGCCTTCAAAATTGCAGACATCTGCGTCAATAGATTGCAGGATGGCCTCATACTATGATCAAGAAATTCTCATTTCTCGATATTAATATGGACATAACGAAACATTGGAAGTAATACATGTAGTTTGGATTTTTTGTCGGATCAAAGGGCCTAAAGTCACAGAAATGCAGCGCATTTTAGGGTTTTAAGAAATGGCAAATCAAAGTCGTAGTCTTTGATTTTATTTGCGATGCCCGTATAGTTTTTCGTTATCATTGTTCAGTATATACTACATTTTGATAAAATTTTCTGCTCAGAATTCCTTACATGTTTTTATTGAAGTTATCTGTACGTTGCAAAGGAACAACTTTCAATCGCTATTATTGTGCTATAGTATCTTGACTACAGGAAAACAATCTTACTTCTCGTCAAATGGCAACGGCTCATTCGCTCGCAAGACCGCACTGACTGCGGCTTTGTGTATATCTTTATTTTGAGTAGCCGCCTCATTAGCTTGCTGAATTTCAACATAGACTTCTGTACGATGCACAGCGATTTCACGTGGTGCACGAATACCCAGCTTGACTTGATCGCGATCAACCGAAACAATAATAATCTCGACATCATCACCGATCATAATTGACTGGTTCCGCTTGCGACTGAGAACGAGCACTGCTTATACCCTCCGTGGCAAACGATGGATAGAGAAAAACATCTTTCGAGCACTCGTAAGAGGCTCCTCCTCGTGCAACGACAACAAAAAGAGCATAAACGAGCTATACGGAGAGAACGCGCGAAAACGGAACATCATATATACCTACAACGAAGACTCCTTTACGCGGATACTCTTCTTATCGATTGAACTTTCAATAACATTCAATATTGAATATCACATGTGATAATATGATATATAATGAAGACTTTTCGAAACATTGAAAGTAAGGAACGTACATATCGGATCAAGGATACCGAAGTCAGCAGGAAGAGCCTATTGTCGTGGTAACTTTAGGAAGTGTTTGAGTACGCTCTTTATTGCGATACAGGTTTTCTATGGATTTGACGACTTCAAAATACTCTTACTGTTCTACGGTTGACTGCGCTTTTGGCACAAGTGTACGAATATCATAAGAAGTATTCTCCAACAATACCTGACGACCTATCATGCGACGGATATTAATAATAATCGGCGCAAGAAGATTCACATACGTTATATTACCACCCTGCTCAGTCACAACAACACATAACGTTGCAAAATCACTCGGGTGCGTGATCTCTAAAGATTCTTGTGCAGATTCAGATAAAACAGGTGCATAGGTCGCAAAAATCGACCAAGGATCGACTAAAGGCAACGCCAAATCCAAGCGTTCGAGACTTTGTAACCAGTAATATCGCTCATTGTCAGGTACGGAAAGTGCAAGAAAATTCCGTAAATCGGCCAATCCAGGCATTCCCCAAGGAAAACGAATGACTTCTGCGCTCGTATAGTGGAATGGTCCAAAACGAGGCAAGTCAACAAAATGCCGCAACTCAACTGGGCGTGACACTCCAAGATCCATAACGTCTCCCTAGGGTTCAATGAGAGCGTGTTCAACTCGAACACATGAGCTTTGCGTATGAAAAACTATCGATAGTGTAAAGCGATTGAGAACGGCTTCGGTTTAATAGGAGGATGAAACATAGTATCGTTAGGCAAGAGAACAGCAAACAGGTAACGTATAATTATCGATTACAACGCTTCTACAATCGTTACGAAAAGTTTACTCTTAGTGAATATAGTCGAACAACATCGAACCTTCGAGTCGCGAAGTTGTAGAGTAAGCAGCTTGCAAAGCAACTTGTGATAAGGCAAATGCAGAGCTAACGCTAGCTATGTTCGTATCGGCAAGAGCAGATTGTGAGGTTGTATCGGTTGTTGCTGTAGAACTTGCTTGACTTTGAATTGAAGATAAGGTCTGGATCGTTGCGCCAATATTCCCACGTGCCGAAAGCGCAACATTTAGTACATTATCGATATCGGCAATATGTTGAGTAATTGACTGCGTCACATCCCCTTCTGTCGGCAATCCAAGAACTTCAAGAAGATTACCTGATGAAGTAGCACCAGAACTAGCGACATCTTGTAAAGTAAAATTACCCGATGATTGCAAAGATATTTTCTGTGTTTTTTCATCAAAAGAAGCTGTTACACCAGTCCCACTAGAATTAATCGCAGAGATAACGGCACCAATCGTAGTTGTGGGAGTAAAAGTAAGCGTTGCGGTACCAGAGGAGCCGCCCACAGTAATCGCAACATTTCCTTGGGAGTCAGCGGCTACTGGAGTTGAAAAAGCACTTGAATTGAGTGCACTCGATGTTGTCAACACTTGTCCTGGGAGACTCAATGCGGCGGCACTGCCGACAGTGATTGCTGTATTATTGAGAGAATCACGTAAATTAAGCAATGTTTGAAAAACATCACTACTACCATCTGATGCCTGAACATTGAAAGCTTGTTGCAATGAGGTAGAAAGAGGAAGCTGCTGTCCGCTCCCAAAATCTTCACTCGCTATTGCGTTATTACCTGAAATAGTTACACCTGTTGGTGGGTTTCCAACGATACTAACAGGTCCATTGCTAGTTGTCGCACTTCCTGCAAAAACATACGACCCGTTATAGGATGTATTGGCAACCTGAACTGCTTCTTGGAAAAGCTGATTGACTTGGGAGGCAATACTCGCTAGATTCGAAGGACTTTGCAAAGAACTCGACGCCTCAACGGCTAAGCTACGTGCCTGCTGCAGCACATCGGTCAGAGTTGAAAGCGAACCATCGACAGAACTCAGTTGATTTGAGGCAAGCTGTGCATTTTGCCCTAAGGCATTTTGAATCGCAATATCACCTTTCAGCTGTATGTCCTGACCGATAGCTAAGGGGTTGTCGGAAGGTTGATTAAGCGAGACTCCCGTTGAAAGCTCAGAAGAATATTTTTGCATGAGTGCTGATTGATTCAGCATATTCTGCGTTTGCTCTTCATACAAGCTTGATGTTGAAACTCGAAGGCCCATACGATACCACCTTTAAGAAGATTTTATAGAAAGCACACTAAAACGGTATTAAATCATCTGAGATATAACGGTATTTAGCATCGTCTCAATAGTTGAAAATGTCTTTGCAACTGCTTGATAAGCCATTTGATACTGCAAAAGATTTTGTGTTTCTTGATCAAGATTGATACCACTACTTGCTTGACGTTTCGCATCAATTCCACTAGATAGATTGGTCTGTGTTGTTACACCAGTAGATGCATTCTGCGCCGCGAAACCGATAGAGGATAGAATGGTACCATAGTACTGACCTAAGGTTTGCTGTGGAGTAGCTTGCACGGATGCGCCCAACAGATGAGCATTCTGAAATTTTGCCGTAAATGTCGGCGGACTTGCAGTAGCATTAACGGCTGTTACAAGCACATTTTCTTGTGAGGCAGTTCCGGCATCAATAGTCAACGTTTGCCCCACCGCTATCTGACCAAGACTGCCTGAAAGAGCTACCGCATGTGTACCTGTACTCACGCCTGCAGCGAGCGAGTTCGTCACAGGAGGAACAGCAATATTTTGCGTAAAAAGATTTTGTAACTGAACGGCATTTTGACTATCTTGAGCGCCAAATGCATTACTTGAGGTCTGTGCAACATGGTTTATTGCACCAGCTCCTAGGAGATCGAGCAGACCTGTCGCCGGAGAACCGGCACTCGATTGAGTAGCCGTCGCACCGTTGCTATCAGTAATCGTAAAATCTGCAGTAGGTGCATACCCTGATTGGGCCTGCATCGCTAGACTCTCATTGCTTGGATCACGTGTAAACTGTATTGTCTGACTCGTAGGATCAAACGCCGCCGATACACCCAGTTGAGCCGCGTTAAATTTAGCAACAAAGCTCCCAATAGACCCATCAGTCGTCGCCGTGTTATAGGTATATGTTTGACTAAGACCATCGACAGCAACGGTGAGCGTTCCTTGCAGCCCTCCTCCGGGTGGCGGATTTGCAAAAACGGCATTTCCGGCTCCTTGGAAATCCGTCGATGTTGTAATAGGCGTAGTACTGGAATTTATTGCTTGAGTAAGACTACCGGCGCTCGTTGATGCCGAAGCTATTGCAATTTGATTCGGTGAAGTAATGTTGAGCGCAATGGACCCAGCCGTAATAATCCCGGCAGTATTTGTCCCACTAAATAATGCGGTACCTTGTGCGCCGGTCCCATCGTATCCCGACATATTGACACGATTCATCTGGGTTGCCAGTGCATTTGCAAATCCATCGAGTTGCGATCCATATGTCGCAAGACCGGTATTATAGAGATCGACGAGCCCACCGAGTTGCCCACTACCCAACTGCAAGGCGGTTGGGTTCGATGGTTGTGGATCATTAGCCATGCCAACAACAAGTTGTGGCGTTCCACTACTTCCCTCGGTCACAACGGGCTGAGCAAGATGATATGTCTGTGTATCATTGACAATAGCCTGACCATTAATCGTTATGAGTGTCGATCCATTATTTTCGACGACAGTTGTCGTGGGAACATACTGAGAAAGTTGATCGATCGCCGTATCACGTTGGTCAAGATAACCGGCGGTATTTTCACCGGCGGCAGTACCTTCACGAATTTCGCCGTTTAATTGAGCGATATGATCCAGCAATGTATTTACTGAATTCACAATGTTGGTAGCCTGTGTTTGAACATTTTGCTCTTGCGAAGTAACTGCATTACCGGCGGTATTCAAACTCTGTACCAAGGTCTGAGCCGCTTGATAGACTCCCTGACGACCAGATGTTGCGTTTGCTCCTTGTGCGTTTACTGAAGCAAGCTGATTGACGGAAGTCTGGAATTGACTATATGCAGTACTGATGCCACCACTTGGCTCATTCCAAGCCGTTTGTAAATTCGTAAAGTTCTGCTGCTGGACCGTATAATAATTTTGAGAGGAGTATGCCACACGGTATAAAGCATCTAGTGCATTATCATGAACGCGCTGGATAGATGCTAATGTTACACCGGCACCTACGCCTCCCGGACTGAGGGTGTTTGTCTGACTGGAAAGCGTGCTGAGCGGAGCTGATTCTTCGAGAATCGGTTTTTCCTCTGAGGCCCCCGGCGTATTAACGTTAGAAATATTATTTGATACAACGTTTTCGGCTTGTTGAAAAACGTCAAGAGCCGATCCAAGTAAGCTAAGACCCCCAAAACTCACAATTCTCTCCTAAGCCTGACGACTCAACATAACACTAGCATCTTTTTTGCGCTGTATACCTCGTCGGCGATACGTACCACTTTGTTCACTATGGGCGTTTTGAAGAACATCAACAATTTTCAAAAGACGATCCATACCCGACAAAACCAAGGCTTTATTATTTTCATTTGTAATACGAAGCGAAGTCGTATAGTAAACCATTTGAGCAAGACTAACCTGGAATTTTGTCGCCAAATTACGAGGAACAAAGCGATAGACTTCACGTAAGGTCATCTTACCAAAACCACGACGTTGCATGGTTCTTCGTTTCCCCGCACAAGATTGATGATTTTTCCGACAAACTTCTATTGCTTTACTTGTCTCCTGAATCACAACATGGTTGTTTTCAATAAGAGCACGAGTCAATTTGATAGCGACTCGATGCAAATCACCAAGCAATCGAGCTTCTTCAGCAACCATTTGAGAAAAAACTTCCCATGAATCACTCATTACATCATTCCTGGTATTGGGATTTGAACACGTGAATCATGTGCAGCATTATCAAGAACGGATTGACGCAATTGTCGTTCGATAACTGGAGCGATAGTCACGCTACCAGATTCGGACATTTCTTGAGATCTTTGTTGATCCAACATATCGGTAAAAATATTTTCGGCTTGAGAATCCCCCAAGAGGGGATCACTGGGAACGGTTGAACGCATCGCGCTCATCATCATGCCCATAAATAAGCCTTGCAATTGAACTGCAACGGTATGCAGTTGTTTTAAAGCCTGCTCTTGAGTCGGGGTTAGAGTCTTTTCAACGGCAGTTTTAGGCGTCGTGATGGCCTGAGATTTTTTTAGCGTATCTGTATTCTGATAGTTTTTTTGCGCCATGGCAAACGTTGTAACAAGAGACGAGGTCTTGAGAGGCGACGTTTCAAGGAGATTATCTTGGTATGAACGCAGTGATTTTATGCTATTGGCATCAGTCGGTTCTTGATTTTTATCTCCGACTGACTGAGGGCTTAAAGCGATATGCTCTGGATTATCAAGCGTTATATCGGTACTTGGTAGTTGAAAGTATGGATTATTCCTTTGCAATATTCTTTTGGTATTATCGATCGGTGCAAGTATCTGTTGCTCGATAGAATGAATAGCCATTAAATAATCTCCACATCGGCTTTGAGAGAACCAGCCTCATGTAATGCCTGGACAATCGCGATCAAGTCACGTGGACTGACTCCAATGGTATTCAATGAACGAACAACTTGTGCCAACGTAGGTGCGGCATTGAGAAGAATCAGACGCTTGCCGCCTTCAGTAGCATGAATTCGGGTATTTGTTTGAGTCGCACTCTGCGCCGTGGTAAAGGAGCCAACTGCACCGGGTTGCACGACTTCATTTGTCGTTGTGACGGTAATCGATAAGTTACCGTGAGCGATCGCCACGGGAGCCAAGGTAATATCTCCTCCCATAACGACAGTCCCTGTTTTTTCATTTAAGACAACTTTAGCGACCTGATCAGCATCTAATCGTATATCACCAGCTTCAGCGAGAAAATCGACGGGATCACCGACATACATACTCGGCAAATTAACCCAGATGCTCTGATAGTCACGGGCATGTGCCGTACCGGGACCAAAATGCGCATTAAGAGCACGAGCAACACGCGAAGCAGTAATTGCATCCGATGTCGTTAGAGCGTAATCAAGATGGGAAGGATCATTTTGCAAAGTCGTATGCATAGTCCGAGCGATTAAGCCGCCTTGGGGAATACGACCGACCGCAGGATGGTTCTTGGTAACGGTATTTGCACCACCACCTCCAGATGTACCGACACTGAAGCCGCCAATCGAGACGGCTCCCTGAGCGGTCGCATAGACCAAAGAGTCTGCAGCGCGTAACTCACATAACACGAGAGTTCCACCCTGTAGACTGGTTGCATCACCCATCGATGAAACTGTTACGTCGACCGTATCACCTGAATGTGCGAAAGGCGAAAGTTGTGCTGTTACGGTTACAGCGGCAACATTTCTGGTTTGAATATCTCCAAGAGCCGTATTGATTCCGAAACTCTGCAACATATTTTGTATTGTTTTGGAAGTAAACACAACCGAGGTTGAGTCACCTGTCCCCGCTAAACCGGTTACAACACCATAGCCTATTAATTGGTTCGTTGTTACCCCTTGAACGCGCGCAATATCTTTCAGATGGATAATTTCGGCAGAGGCAGCAGTAGAAGAAATCAACAATAAACAGCATACCCCAAAAGAAAATATAAATTGCATTTTTTTGAATGTTTTTTGCAAAGCGTTACTATGCATGATATTCCTTAGGATAGCTTGTAAGAGGGAACACAAATTGCGAATTCGATTCAGCAGATGATTTGTGAATGTTGTTTCGGAGTAAAGATCGAAAAACGGAGAGCATTTAGCAATTTTTCGATTTTGAGGCGAGAGAGCAAAATTCGTCTCTTTCGACGAATCTACGTTTCTTTGGGATTCCGGAAAAGTTGAATCAAAAACGAGATTTCGAGGCGCCCTTTAGAAAAGAATGTCAAGAACTTTTTGGATAAGACCATGGTGATCACTCTTTGAGTTACCGTCGAAGTGAGCTTCTACATTTGCGATACGAGTAGAGAGGACCGTATCGGTATTATCGATATCCTCGGGACGCACAGTCCCCCGGACATGCAGCACTTGTTTGGTACCATCGAGAACGACGTTCTCATCACCCGATATCGCCAACGCTCCACTCGGCATCACTTGGTCAACACGTGCCATCATCTGGGTAGAGAAGCTACTCGCATCGCTTTTTGCCTGACTGCTAGCGCTCGCCGAAGATCCATTATATCCCGTTGGGAATTGTAAGAACGGCAATGCCGCAAGACCGGAGCCAGCACCTAAAGCAAGGTTGACGCTCTTCTTCTGAGAATTCGAATAACTAGAGCTACTATTGATAGCAAAGTTAAATTGTACTGCAACAAGGTCACCGACTTGAGAGGCACGATGGTCACTGATCAGATGCAGCACATGACTCGTATCATGATCATCAGTATGATACAACGTATCTGCGAGAATCACTGTCGGTGATATCATGCTTACAAGCAAGGGAAGGATCGTTGCAAAAAACGAAAATTTCGGAAGTCGTAAAAATGAGAACACGATTATTCGCTTTCCGTCTCAGCCAGGGTTAATTCAACTCGATCGGGGCCGGTAACTACACCACTTAGTGTTTTTTGTTCTTCAGCATCATACACGAGAACGGTATCGCCAATGGCGCCTGTGCTTCTTGCGGATACATCGGCATGTAAGGCGACATCGCCATCATGAACGATATAGACAACTGCATCGCCCGCATGAACAACTGGATTACTTATTGTCTCAGCGAGCGTTGGAGTATCACCGGCAGATAGTGAGACACTCAAGCGACGTCCGACGAGTTGTTCAAGACTAAGATAGCCACGACCGTCATCAGGCATTTTTTGATCGATAAAGTCACTCGCTTGCAAGATACTGCCTGCAGCAAGATCATGCGTTGCTATGGGACGGATTCTATATGCGACATAACGATAGTTGACGACAATTTGTCGCACTAAATGCCCATCTACCACGATAGAGACAGGAATTCCAACAAACGTCGCACTCATTGACAGTGGAGCTTCATGCCGCAAGACAAGATGACCGACCGGTAGATGTTGATCGGAGCACACTCCAACTGGGACATAGACATGCATCGTATCGTGTGTCATCCGACCTACGACGGTAGCGGCGAAAGCCGATACCGTCGCTCCGGATACAACCTGACCGTTGCCGAGACTCGGAGAAGCGATGGCGAAAGTCGACATGACCGATAGCATGATGACGAGCGATACGACACTCAACGTGCGACGGAGAACATTGAAGCCAGTACGATCGCCATGCGTTATCATTGTTTCGCTTGAACCGCCGTGGAAAGCATCTGATCAGAGGTAGAAACGGCTTTAGAATTTGCTTCAAAGGCTCGCTGTGCAATGATCATGTTGACGATTTCGGAGACCACCGATACGTTCGAATTCTCAAGCGCATCGCTTTGGAGTGTACCCGTTCCGTTGAGGCCCGGAGTCGAGATGCTCGGAGCGCCTGAAGCTGCGGTTTGATTGAAGAGATTCTGCCCCGTTGCCAGCAAACCGGCCGGGTTTGAGAAGCGTGCTAGTGTAATCTGTCCGACCTGCTGTGAGGTCTGTGAGCCGGGGAGCTGTGCCGAGACCGTCCCATCCGATCCGACGGTCACCGAGACCGCAGTTTGAGGGACGGTGATCGCTGGCGATAAGAAGTATCCATTAGCGGTGACCAACGCACCCGTTGCATCTCGCTTAAAGGAGCCATCGCGGGTATACGCCGTCGTACCATCCGGCATGGTGATTTGGAAAAAACCATCGCCGTTAATGGCTAGGTCGAGTGGATTGCCAGTCTGTGTAATCGACCCTTGCGTAAACTCTTTCTCCGAAGATGCAACACGAACACCCAAACCAACCTGTTGACCTACCGGCAATGCCGCCGTACCGACCGGTGTGCCAGGAGATAGCATTGTTTGATACGCTTGATCTTCAAAATGGGTAAGGTTCGATCGGAAACCCGTCGTATTGACGTTGGCGAGATTATTAGAAATTGTATCAAGATTATATTGTTGTGCGTCCATACCGCTAGCCGCGGTATACAATGCTCTCATCATAATAGGGAACCATTATCCTTTCGAATTGCCAACATTTTGAATAGCTTGAGCCGTCGCTTGATCTTCGGTTTGAATAGCTTTTTGATTCATTTCAAACCAACGTTGTGCTGTAATAAGATCAACGATTGAACTAACGACGTCACCATTTGAATTTTCAAGACTACCTTGAACTACCGTTGAATTATCGGTCGGAGCGACACCGGCACCACTATCAACAAAAAGATTTGTTCCTTCGGGATGCAGATGACTAATTTGCGTGAATGTATGGAGTTGCAATTGGTCAACCGAGCTACCATCAACAGAAATGGTACCGTCCGTAGCGATCGTTACTTTACCGTCGGGCAACGTAATCGGCCCATTATTACCGAGTACTGGATTCCCATCATGCGTGGTCAAGGTGCCATCGGAGCTTTTAATAAAGGCACCATCACGTGTATATCGGATGCCATTTGGCGTCTGGATGGTGAAAAACGCATTCCCTTGAATGGCAACATCGAGCGGATTACTGGTTTTCTGCATGGTACCTTGACTAAGTTCGACCGGGGTATCGTAGACGACGGCACCGGTCCCTAACGCTCCGACCGACTGCGAGACGGATGTCCCGTTTACACCTTGACCAGGCGTTGTGCTTGGGTCATTCTGGATACGCGCAATATCCATTGTGGGATTAGCCTGGACTTGCAGAAGTGTTTTTTTGAAAGCTGTCGTTGAAACGTTCGCAAGATTATTTGCAATCGTATCAACGTCGGCCTCTGCTACCATCGCCCCATTGGCTGCGGCATACATTCCCCGGATCATACGTGTACCCTCATATTTTCTTAAAACTGCATTTGCGAAACGGTTTGATAGGCAGATAAAATTTTATTGCGTATGGCATTCGTCATTTGAAGAGCAAGATTTGCCTCTTCTACGCTTGCGACAACGGCGCCAGTATCGTGGGTTTTACCAACCATTAAATTCTGCGTCTGTTGATTCGCTGTCGTGATTTGATCGTTAACCTGCGAGAGAAAGCCCTTCACACTCTCCGCGAAACTCGTCGTCTGACTACTACTATCGCTCGATTCATCGGAAGCACCAAGAGAGATATCTTTCTCAAGCGGGGTAATCATTGGAGAGCCGGATGCAGGCTGGTATGCAGAGATTGCATCGAGAGCATTCATAATAATATGAGAACCTTTCTTTCGATCTGGTCTAAAGCTGTATCGGCATAGAGAGAAGGGTGTAAGAAATTGAATATGGATTCTGATCAAGAAGCGAGGAGAGTAGACATGCAAAACGCCTTCAGCGAGCGACAGAGAGCCGACGTAATAAACGTCGGCTACTCGCCTCATGCAACTTTGTAACTACCCTAGGCTTGGAGAATCCCTAAGGTTTGCGAATCAAGTTGGCGTGCTTCTTGAATAGCCGTTACGTTAGCTTGGTATGCACGAGAAGCGGAAATCATGTCGACCATTTCTTTAACGACTTGAATATTGGGATAATGTACGTATCCTTTTTCGTCGGCATCCGGATGACTTGGGTCATAGACCAATCGGTCCGGACTATTATCCGATGCGATATTTTGGACAATAACGCCGGCGGGTGCAGGACTGTCGGTCGCTTCTGAACCGACAGTCCTCGCATCATTCTGTTCAGCAAAAATAGCGACTTGACGTTTAAAGGCACTACCATCAGCGGTGTGGGTTGTTTGAGCATTCGCAATATTATTCGCAATAACGTCCATATTCAAACGTTCTGCAGTCAATCCCGAAGCACTTACTTCAATAGAGTTGTAAAAGCCCATACGATACCTATATACCTATCAAATTCATAGTTAAAACTAGAATATTTGTTGTAAACTATGAAATCTTATGACGATAAAATTTGGTGATAATTCGCGTACGCATTCCGAAGAAATTGCGAACCCATCGCGCTATAATCAGCGTTCATAGAGAGTTCTGCCATTTCTTGGTCGACGTCGACGTTGTTTCCATCGGTTCTCATCGTTGTGGTGTCGTCAACTTCCACATCGGGAGCAAATGAATTAGTACTTGCAGAGGCTGTAAGGTCGTCGGGATGGCTGGTGCTCATCGTCAGCTCTCCCCCCTCATCTGAGAGACCTGCAGCCTCTGCAAGCTGACTTTTAAAAGAGACATTTGTACGGTGGTAATTAGGGGTATTCACGTTCGCGAGATCGTTTGCATAGAAACCGTGAGCGGTGCTGGCACCACTCAACGCATTTTTCAAAAGACCAATTGTAGAGTCGAGCGTTATCATGCTGACGAGATCGGATAATGATCGGAGAAATTTAGGTTTTTGGCATTTTTTCTCGCAAAGTCTCCAAAAAAGGGGCCCCGACGCTTCCTTGGAGAGCTTGCTTAGGACGATGCACGTCGCGCTTTAGGGCATCTCCGAAAAGGATGCTCTTTACACCGTATGCTGGAGAGCACAGAGTGCGGCATAACGCCCGCCAAGATCAATCAACTCTTGATGGGTACCCGCTTCAAGAATATGACCGCCTTCGAGATAGATGATGCGGTCGGCACGGCGAATCGTGGAGAGGCGATGGGCGATAATCAGGGTGGTTCTACCGCGCAAAACGCGATCGAGAGCCTGCTCGATTAAACGTTCGGAGTGGCTATCAAGCGCACTCGTCGCTTCATCAAAGATCAGAATACGCGGATCACGTACCAAGGCACGAGCGATCGCGATGCGTTGCCTCTGCCCCCCTGAGAGTCGCGTCCCTCGATCACCGACGACGGTTTCATAACCTTGGGGGAGTTCTCGAATAAATTCATCGGCATTTGCATCCTGCGCGGCTTGGAGAACCTCATCGTTGGTTGCTTCGAGCCTGCCGTAACGGATATTCTCTGCGACGGTGCCGTAGAAGAGTTGCGGCTCTTGCGGAACGATGCCGATCGCCTCACGAAGCTGAGCCAAACTCAAATCACGGGTATCGACCGCATCGAGCAGAATACGTCCGTCGGTCACGTCATAGAAGCGAGGAAGCAAGCTTGCTATCGTTGTCTTGCCGGCACCCGACGGTCCAATAAGAGCGACGACCATACCCGGCGCTATATCGAGACTAAGGTCCGATAAAACCGACTGATCCTGTGATGGATACGTAAAGCGCACATGATCGAACCGGATATGCCCCTCTATATGGGGCAAATACACCTGAGAGGCGACGGGTTGTTCTTCAATCGGTAAATCGAGCAATTCGAATGTTCGCTGGGCACCGATCAAGCCACGCGTCAAGTCGCCAAGATACGAAGCCATACGCGTCACTGGATTGATCGTCAATACGACGAGCGTCCAAAAGCGAAAAACGGTATTCCCATTCATATGGCCGACGATGACTTCGTGAGCTGAAACGATGACGATCATCAGCAGCGTGATCAAGATGATAATATTAAGAACAGGAATTTGGGTGAGACTGAGCTGCACCAACTTCATCGATGGACCGAAAAGTCGTTCGTTATTTTCGTAGAATCGATCGACTTCATACTCTTCTCGACGGAATGCTTTGATAATGCGTTGTGCGTGCAAGCCCTCGGAGAGATTCGCCGTTAACTCCGCGACACGTTGCTGAGCATGCATAGTCCCCGCCGAGATCAACGCCGTAAAACGAACGATGACAATATTCACGATCGGGACAACGAGAAAGAGCACCATCGTCAGAAACGCATCGGTATAGAGCATGCCGACGACGGCGGCGCAGAAGGTAACGACGATCTGGATCAATTGAGGCAGCGCGACGCTCATGGCATTCGTCATCAACGACAGATCATTATCGAAGCGAGCGATCAGTTCACCGGGACGCCAACGGTCAAACGTCGCTGCCGGCAGCCGCAAGAGACGGCCGAAGAGGCGAACCCGCAGATCGGCGATGAGCCGCTGCCCACTCCAAGCGGTAAGATAGCTCGAGCCATACCCCGCAAGATTCGAAAGGGTATTGACCACCAGTAAGGCGGCGACGATGCCCCACAGTACATGTAAATCGTGGCGCGGAGAGTTGATGACATCGCGCATCAGTAACTCGAAGGCGGGTGCGAACATCACCGGCCCGAGCCCTGCCAGAGAACCGAGTCCCAACGCCAGGAGCAGTCGCATCGTATATGGGCGCGCCTCCTGCAGAACGCGCGCTAAATAGGGATACCGCGAGATTCGGAGCCAACGTTTCATGAAAGTCGCACTACAACGTAGCGACGTAAGCGGAGAGATCCATGACATCTCGCTGACTTAAAGGGACCGGATACAACTTCGGCATCAGCGGCGTCGGGTTCATGATCGCATCGGTAATAGCGTGCAACGACATGCGCGTATGGAGCCCGATGAGGCTCGGATCGACCGAGGAACCAAGCCCCTCACCAGTAGCGCCATGACACGCGGCACAATGCTGCTGATACAACTGTGCACCACGAACACTGTTGCCGCTGGGGCGAACCTCACTCATGCCACGAGCATGGCGATGCCACGGATGCTGACATCCGACGAGAAGGGGCAGAAGCAACAGCCACGCATAACGAGTCGGCATTCTTGACGTTACCTTGCGCCCTGAAAGACCGAGGCGGGAATCGGCGTATTGAGTCGATATTCGGTAAAACCGGCATTCGCCGTCGCACGAAAACTCGGCAAGGCGACCTGTCCAACAAGCGATGACACCACATATGCAGAGCCGATGCGCTGAATCGCCTGATCGAAGTGCACCGTTCCACCCTCGCGGTACGTGTACGTATAGGCAATCGGCATCGCGGTATGCTCGTCGATCACGATGTCGAGGTGATCGACACGACCGTTTTTGCGTGGAACCAATCGTAACGTCGTGCTCTCAGGTCGCTGTGCGAGCAACGTGATACTATACCGCGATGGCCAACTCGCCGGAGGATCGAGACGCGGAAAGACGCGTTGAAAGAGCGGCGCTAAAGCGGGAGCGCTATCGAAAATGATCGCGTTTTGATCGGGGCGTTGATAGTATACCGTCCCATCGAGAGTCGGCGAGAGATAGGGGAACGATTGCATCGCAACCGCGAGATGCACACGACTCTGATACGAGATGAGCCCTTCATTGACTCGCAGCATGCGAGCGAAGAGTGCGCTATGGAGCACATCGCTTTGGGCAACCATCTCGGTCGCAGGCGGTGAGGCGGCGACCGACCCACCAGCAGAGATTGCCAACAGCAAGCAACTCATCACCAACGTCGACAGAGATCGTGAGAATGCAGTCATATCGCCATCCTAATACAACGTCGAGCAGAATAGATCCGTCCCTCACGGATCACTCCAGGAAAGCACGCTCCTGCCGCACGGCATACGCGAGCAGGCCGCCTCGGACATGGCGCAAGTGCATAAAACCCCGAGCACGTAACGCGGGGAGCATGGCGCCGGAGACGACGCCGACGCGACAGGCGAGCAGATAGGAGACGGCGGGATCGAGCTCTTCGAGGCGCTGAAAGAGCTGCGAGGC
>Ga0316217_10000171_pt1 | contig 98865 bp, 71 predicted proteins | sample 1anoAmetaG_FD_203633 | JGI IMG/M metagenome (GOLD analysis project Ga0316217, IMG submission 203633) | Freshwater microbial communities from Trout Bog Lake, Wisconsin, USA - 1anoA | ecosystem: Environmental > Aquatic > Freshwater > Lake > Hypolimnion/Profundal zone | place: USA: Wisconsin...
GAATTTAACCACGCCCAGCGTGCCGGTGACATTGCCGCCGAAGGCTCCGCCGAACGTGGTGCCCACCGCGCCCAGCGCCAGCACGCCATTGCCGGCGCTGCTGGTTACCGTGCCGCTGCCACTGAGGTTGTTGAGGGTGTTGACGTGGCCATTGAGATCCAGGGTGGCACCGCCGGCCACCTGCACGCTGCCGGCAATACCATTGGTCACGGCGGTCGCATAGGCCGTGGGCGCGGTCTGGTCATAGGTGGTAATACTCGGTAGGACCTCGCTGGCGCCCAATTGCAGAGTTCCGCCGCTGATGGTGGTGCCGCCGCTCCAGAGGCCCGGGGCCTTGACGAGGGTATTGTCGATGCCGGCCGCGAGGATCCACGTGCCGCTGCCGGCCTTGACCAGGGAAACCGCCGCCGCCGTGCCCGTATCACTGAGTTTGAGGCCCAGGGTGTTGGCCGCAGTGCCGTCGCCGGCCAGGGTCAGGACGGTCGGACTGGAGGTCTTGATGGCGTCATTACTCGCATCAGCCGGGGTGAAATTCAGCGCGCCGCCGGTGGACGTGATCGTTACGGCCCCAGCGTTGCCGGTCTGGTTGAGGGTGAAGGTGCGATTGGTCGTCCCATCGGCGCCGGTGTAATTGAGGGTGCCGCCATTGAGCACCAGGTAGCTGTTATTGCTGCTGAATACCCCGAGGGAATCACTGTTTCCCGGAGCGCCTCCCAGATTGCTGACGCTTAACGTGCCGCTATCGATGGTGGTCACACCGCTGTAGCTGTTGGAGCCGGCCAGAACCAGATTGCCGCCGCCGGATTGCGTCAGGGCGCCGGGGCCGGTGATGGAGTTGCTGAAATCTGTGCCTTGCCTGATGGTATCGCTGCGGTTGAAGATCAGGGTGCCGTTATCGACGATCGGGCTGCTGGTCGACAGGTTGCCGCCGGTGCTGCCGTTGCCGACCTGTAGCGTACCACCGTTGCCGATGGTCGTGCCGCCGGAGTAACTGTTGCTACCGGAGAAGGTGACGAAACTGGTACCAATCTGCTGAATGCTGCCGGGGCCGGAGATGTTATTGGGGAACAGCACGGTCGTGTTAACATCAAACACCAGCGCACCATAGTTGACGATGTCCCCGCTGCCGAGGGAGGCGCCGGCCCCACCGTTGCCCACTTGCAGCGTGCCGGCATTGATGGTGGTGCCACCGCCATACGTGTTGACGCCGGTAAGCGTCAGGGTATCGCCACTGGTGCCGCCTTTGATCAGGCTGCCATTACCGGCCAGTCCCCCGGCGTAGGTGCCGTTGTTGACCGTCAGGACGGTGTTGCCGAGGTTAATCGTTCCACCGTTGAGGGTGGTGATGCTGGCGGTGGTGCCGGCGGGACCATTGAGGGTCAGCGTGCCACCGGAGACGGTGCCGATGGCGCCGGTCCCGCCGAGAGTCAAAGATCCGGTGTTAACGGTGGTGAGTATTGCGGCGCCGGTGATGCTCACCCTGGCGCCATCCACGGTGTCAAAGGTACCGTTGCCGGCTACCGTGATGGTGCCCTGGCTCATGGTGCCAACCACTTGGGCGTTGGCGCTGAAGGTGGTGGTGCCGGCTCCCGTCAGGCTGCCGAGCGTGACGGTGCCGCTGGTGTTGGTGAAGTTGAGGGTGCCGGCATTGGCCACGCTAAGACTGGCGGCCGCGTAGGCGAGATTGGCGGTCGTGCCGGAACCGAGGGTCAGGCTGCTGCCGCCAGCCAGGCTGCCGGTGACGTCCAGTTCGCCACCGTTGACGGTGGTGCCGCCGGTGTAGGTGTTGGCGCCCGCCAGCGTGACGGTCCCGGCATTGTCTTTGGTCACGCCGCCGCCGCCGCTGATGGCGCCGGCAAAGGTGCCCGTGCCCCCGGCAATGGGCGTCGCCGCCACGGTCTGGTCAAAACTCAGGATCGTGCTGGTGGCCAGGCTGATATTGCCTTTAAGGCTGTCGGTGGTGCCGATCAACTTGCCCGCCGACACCAGGGTGCCACCGGTGTAGTTGTTGCTGCCGCTAAGGGTGAAGGTGCCCGAGCCCTGTTTAATCAGCGCGCCGCCGGTGAAGAGGCTAGCGCCGTTGCCGTCGGTGATGTTGCCCGCAAACGTCGTGTTGGAAGCGTCGCCGGTGGTCAGAATACCGCGGCCCAGGGTCACACTGGTACCGGCTACGCCGCTAAGCGAGCCAATGGTCTGGATCGTGTCATTGACATCCAGTGCCGCGCCGCTGGCAGTAATATTGACCGGTGTGGCGGTGGGCAGCACACTCGATCCAAACCACTTCAAGTTCAGATAGGCTTCCACCGCCTGTCGATCGGCAGTACTCAACACGGTGTTGTAAGCAATCACTTCGCCGATATCGCCCGTGTAGTAGCGATTGACCGCGCCGCCGGTGCCATATTCACCGATGCCGGTCTGAGCCCAGTTAGTTGCGGCGGAACTGCCGTTCGTCGCTTCGAGCAACTGGGTCGTATTCATAGTGTAGGTACCATTGGAGGCGGAGGCGACCTGCACACCATTAATGTACATTGTGCCGCCGTAGCTGGGATTGGGGTAATCGCCATTATTCCCGCCGCCGGCCGCCCAGGATCCGCTGGCATTTTCCCGGATGCCAAAGTCACCCACCTGGCCCCAGATACCGGCCAAGGACGTATAGCCCGTCACCCGATCGATGATAAAAACCGTCTGGGGGCTGGTAGTACTGCTCGATATAAGCTGCTGCGCCCCGTTGAAATGCAGGACATTCAAGCCGTTGATGCCGTTGGCGCCTGTCAGAACCGTTGGACCATTAGCACCGCTGGCGCTGAAGGTTCGGGAGTTGCCGCTGAGATCATTGAACGTGGCTACATTAACGCCGTTGGCGTTCATGGTGTAGCTGCTGCTGTTGGCGGCGGACAGGTCGTACAACATGCCGCTGGTAACCAGCGTGGCCCCGAGGCGCAGGGTCCCGGCGGAAATGGTAGTGGGGCCGCCATAGGTATTGGCGCCGGTCAACGAGAGCACCCCGTTGCCGGTCTTGGTCAAACCGGACGCGGCCGGGCCGGTAAGTGGGTTGACAATGGCGCCGGCGATGCTCATCGGGTTGCCATTGGTGTCGATGGTAGCGGTGACGCTGCTGCCAATGGCAATGTTCCGGGTGCCGCTTAGGGCTACGGTCCCGGCCGCCTGGAGGGTGGCATTACCGGAGAAGGTGATATTTGTTGCGGCCGATGCCGGTGCGGTGCCCAGGGCCGCATCGGCGTTGATAGCCAGGGTGCCTTGGCTGATGGTGGTGCCGCCGGTATAGGTGTTGGAACCGGTCAGCGTAAACGCACCGCTACCGGTCTTGATAAGCGAACCGGTGCCGGAAATCACGCCGGCAAAGGCGGTATCGGAGTTATTGCCGCCGGTGGTCAGGATGCCAGCCCCCAGTTTCACCTGACTGGTGGGGTCGGCCGACGCCAGCGAACCAATGGCCTGCGCGGAGTCGGCCAGATCCAGGATACCACTATTGGTGATGGTAACCGGTGAGGCGGCCGGCAACGCACTACCCGCGTTATAGCCGGCGGCCACGGTGCCCAACCACTTGTATTCCAGATAGGCTTCCACCGCCTGGCGCTGGGCCGTGCTCAGCGCGGTGTTAAAAGCGATCACTTCGCCGATATAGCCATCGAAATAGCGGCTGTAGGTAACTGGATTGCTCAATGAGGTGCCAGCCCAGGTGCCATTGCCGCTACCAGCATAGGCCTCGAGCAATTGGGCGCTGCCGGCGGTGGCATTGCCCGCCTGAAGTACGCCGTTGATATACGTGGCCCCGCCGGTACCGTTGGCATAGTCGCCGCCGTTGGTGCCAGTTGCGGCATAAATGATCGGTCCACTGCCAATGCGAATGCCGCGGTCCACACCGGTCTCGCCGAAAATGCCGTCGTCACCGGTATGATTGGCGGTAACTTTTTCGATAATGAAGACCGTCTGCGGCGTCGTGGAGTTCGCCAGGGCCAGCGTGGCGGTGCTGCTGAAGTTGAAATTCAGCGCATTGAGGCCATTGAAGCCCGTTGGGGCATTGACCACGGTCACCGTGGAACTGGCGTTGGCAAAGTTGTTATTGTTGCCGCTGAGATCCTTGAACGTGGTGACGTTGGAACCGTTGAGCGTATAGTCGGCGGCCTTGGACGCGTCGAGCTGGTACAACTCCCCGCTGATCGCTGGCAGGCTCAGGGGGACGCCCTGGAGACGCAGGGTACCTTTGGTGATGGCCGTGGCGCCGCCGTAGCCTTGTGCACTGGAGAGGGTCAGCGTGCCGTCCCCGGCCTTGGTCAGACCGTACGTATTGCCGTTGCCGCCGGCAATGGCGCCGGCCACAGTCAGGTTGGCGGCGGCCGCAGTCACCGTAACCGTTGGGCTGGCGGTCAGCGTGACCGCGCCGGTGCCCATGTTCAGATTGCTGTTGGCGCCTAGGGATCCGGCAAAGGTAAAATTGGAACCCCAAGTCTGGGTGTTGTTGTTGGCCATAGTGATCGCGGCGTTGCTGGTATTGTCAATCGTGGTGCCGTTGCCGATGGTCAACCGGCCGGTGCCCAGGGCGGTGGCGCTGTTGATGTTCAACTGGCCGCCGCTCAGCGTGGTGCCGCCGGAATAGGTGTTGGCCCCGCTAAGGGTCTGCGCGCCAGTGCCGGCCTTGACCAGGCTCAGCGTTCCCGTGGCCGACAGGATGGTGCCGGCATAGGTGCCGCTGTGGTTGTTGTTGCCGAGGGTCAGCGTCACATTGCCCGCCCCCATGTTACTGGTGATGGCCGCCGCGGCGTTACCATTGAGCGCCCCAACCGTCTGAGACAGCAGGCCGATATTCAACCCGGTGTTTTGCAGCGACAGGTCGCCATTGGCCGAGAAGCTGGCGCCGGAGGCCAGGTTGATGTAGCCGCCGGCCGTGGATTGCAGAACCGTCGTCCCGGTGCCGGTGATCGCCTGGCTGAAGGACGGGTCAGATCCGCCGGTGCGCGTGAGCAGCAATGTGGCATTGTTGACAATGGCGCCGGTGCCGAAGGTGGACCAGGTGCCGCCGGCGTTCCATTGGCCTTCGAGCGTACCAAGCGTAACGGTGGTGCCACCGGTATAGGTATCGGCCCCCGTCAGCGTCAACGAACCGGAACCCCATTTATTCAGCGCGACGATCCCGGTACCGGATCCATAGTTATTCTGGATAACGCCGCTGTAGGTGGTGTTGGTTCCCAGCGCTCCGATCTGGAACGTGGCGGTGGTGCCGTTGGTATTGTTCATCACGCGCCCGGCTGGGCCGTTCAGTTCGCCAAGTTGCACGGTTTGATTGCCCGAGCCGCTCCACGCCAGGTAATTGCTGCCGGTGTTGGTGGCACCCGTGATAAAGTCAAACTTGGCGCCGCTCATGTTGGCGGCGGCTGCCGTGTTAATGTAAAAATTATTGTTGTTGTTGCTGTAGTTGATGGTTCCGGTAAAGGTGCTTGCGTCGCCGTTGAAGAACAGAGTGGCAGCGCTGCCGCTGTTGACATCCGTCAACGCGCCCGCGCCGGTCAGGGTGCCGTTCAGGCTCATGTTGCTGCCGGCAATATTGATCGTGCCGCCGGAAGTTCCCAGCACCAGGTTGTTGGGCAAGGTCAGGCCGCCGGTCTGGGATAACGTGCCGCCATTAAGCGTCAGTGCCGCGGTCGCGGTATTACCCAGGGCATTGTTATTGCCGGCCACCAAGGTGCCGGCGGTTATCGTGGTGCCGCCGCTAAAGCTGTTATTTCCGTTGAGGGTAAGGGCTCCGGCGCCGACTTTCAGCAGGGCGGTAGTCCCACCGCCGCCAACGCTGTCAACAATGGTGCCGGCAAATGCCGTATTCGTGGGCAGGTCGCCGATGCGATAGGTAACCGCGGAACCGGCCACATTGTTGCCCAACTGGCCGCCCGTGCCGGCCAGCGACCCAAGGTATTGCGTGAGTGTTCCGGCGGTGGTATTGGCCAACTTGCCGCCACTGACGACCCACGCGGCAGCGGCGGAACTGGCCGTGGCGCTGTTGAGCATGGTGTTGCCGTTGGCATTGGTATAGGTGCCACCATAGGTGCTGTTGTTGCCGCCCAGGTAAACGCTCCACACGTCGGCCTTGGTCAGGTTGCCGGAACCGGTGATGTTGCCGTTGAGTGTCAGGTTGCTGCCACTGGGCGTATCGAGCGTGCTGGTGGTGGACGCGGTTACGACAATGTTATTGGCCAGCGTAGCGGAATTGCCGCTCATCAACGTGCCGCCGCCCAGGGTCAGGTTGCCGCTGCCCAGGGCGTTGTTGTTGCCGGCGACCAGCGTGCCGGCTAGCAGCGTAGTGCCGCCGACATAAGTGTTCGACCCATTGAGGATCAAGCTGCCCTTGGTGCCGGCGGTATCATTGACGATCAACCCGCCGCCACCAATACCGTTGTTGCCGATCGTGTTGGCATAGGTAATGGTATTGCCATTGGTATTGATGGTGGCATTGCCCGTGGAGAAGGTTACGGTTCGCCCGGAAATATCTCCATTGTTGACGATCGGACTGGCATAACTCAGCGTACCGCCGCCGATAGTGAGCGGAGCGATCGTGCTGCCCATCGAACCGAGGCTGGCATTATCGCCGATGACCAGCACCCCGCTGTTGATGGCGGTGGTGCCGGTATACGTATTGGTGCCCTGCAAAGTCACCGTACCGGCACCGTCCATGGTCAGTCCGGTGGCGCCGTTGATGCCGACGCTGTCACTGGAAATGAGCTTATAGCTGACCGCGGCCGTATTGATGAAGTGCACCGCATTGGGTGCTACACCGCCACCGGCCAGGGTGATGGTGCTGTTGCTCACGTTGCTGCCGGTGTTAAGGGGGTTGGCATCCTGGAATGTTACCGATGCCCCAGGCGCAAATACGGTGGCTTGCGGGGTCGTCTCGACTGTGGCCCAGTTGTTGGTGGCCGTGTCCCAGGCGCCACCGTTTTGCCCAGTCCAGGTGATCGCAGAACTTTCCGTCACGAACAATTGGTTATTGATAGTAGTAAACTGCGGACCATAGCCCGGCGGGTTATAACCGAGCGTAAAGGCCGGCGTACCGGAGGTATAGGACAGCAGGCAGTACGTGCCCGGTTGCGCCCCGTTAAGGTTCAGCTTGGTACCACCCAAGGTCGAAACGACACCGGTGACGTTGATCAAGGGCGTACTGTCGCCCAGCGTGGTATGCGCCCCAAGCGCGAAGTTGATAAACGAGGCTCCGGTACCGAAGGTCAGCCCGCTACCAAGGTTGAGTTGGGCTCCGGTGGCCGCCCCCAGCGTGCCACCAGCCAGCACGGTGACCGCGCCGCCGATGCTGCCGCCCGCGGTGGGCGAAACCGTCAGGGTGGTTCCGCTGTTGGCCGTGAGCGCGCCGCTGCCGGTAGCCGAGCCGTTGGTGCCATTGGCGGCGAGCAACGTGCCGGCGTTGATGGTGGTGCCGCCGCCGTAGGTGTTACCGGCGCTGAGGGTCAGGGTGCCCTTGGTTGCCGCCGAATCATTCAGCACCAACCCGCCGGTGCCGCCGATCCCACCGGCGTAGGTTACCGCATTGCCATTGATATCAAGGGTGGCCCCGCCGCTGTTGATGGTCACGGTGCGGTTGGAGGTGGTGTTCGTGGCGGCGGTGGCATATTGCAGCGTGCCGCCGTTAAAGGTCAGGGGGGCACTCGGGCCGCCCAGGGTGTTGTCGTTGTTGATGGTCAACTTGCCACCGCCGCTGATCGTGGTGGCGCCCGTATAGGTGTTGGCGAACGAGAAGTTCACCTTGCCGCCGGTGACGTTGACGGCCAACTGGCCGGCACCGTCGCTCAGGGCGCTGGCATTCACGTTAATATTGCCCGGCCCGGCAAAGGTGACCGCCTGCGTACCGGTACCGGCGGCCAGGCCCCCGGTGATGGACAGGGCGTTACTGCCGGCGTTGGCAACCTGGCCGACCGTCAGCGGAGAATTGATCGTAATGGAGCCGGCGAAAGTCGAATTGTTGTCCGTATTGCCACCCAACTTCAGCGTGCCGGTATTGCCGGAAGCCACCGTAATGACATTACCAATATTGATCGCGGCATTCGTCTGCAACGTGGCATTGGCGCTGCCCGTGGCACCCAGAATGACGCCCATGGTGCCCAAGGCCGTATTGGTCCCCGCCAGCAGCGTGCCACCGCCAACGGTTGTGCCGCCGGAGTAGGTATTGGCGGTCGCGACGGTCACCTTGCCGCCGGTGATATTGACGGCCAACTGCCCGGCCCCATCGCTGAGCGTTCCGGTATTGACATTGATATTGCCCGGGCCGGCAAATGTTACCGTCTGTGTACCGGCCGCGCCAACCGTCAAGCCGCCGGTCAGGCTGAGCGCATTGGTGCCAGTGTTCGCCACCTGCGCGATCACCAGCGGAGCATAAAGGGTCACCGCTCCGGAGAAGGTCGAGTTGTTATCCGTCTGGCCACCCAATGTAAACGAGCCGGTGCTGCCGCTGGCCACCGTGATGGCGTTGGTTACGTTGAAGGCTCCGTTGGTGAGCAGGCTGGCATTGGCGCTACTTGTGTTACCGAAGGTTGCGCCGGCCGTGCCCAGCGCGGTATTGTTCCCCACCAGCAGGGTGCCGGCGCCAATGGTCGTGCCGCCGCCAAAGCTGTTGGCGCCGGAAAGCAGCAATGTGCCGCTGCCGATCTTGGTCAGCGACCCGCCGGCGCTCAGAATGCCGGAGTAGGTGGTAGTGGCGTTGTTCTGGCCCACCGAAAGCGCGATGGCAACCGGGGTGGGAGTGGTGTTGTCCTGCAACGCCAGGTTGGCGCTGCCGCTCAGGCCGCCGAAGGTAAAAGCGTGGCTGGCGACGGACGTGTCAAAGACGATGCCCGTGCCGCCCGTGGCCACGGTGCTGTTCTGGAGCGCCAGGCTGTCGGACAGGTTGAGCGTGCCGGAATTGATGGTGGTCCCGCCGCTGAACGTGTTAGGCCCGGCCAGCGTCACCGTGCCGGTGCCCGATGCGACCAGGGCGGTGGCGCCGCTGATGCCATTGGCATCGGCACTGATGAAGCGATAATTGACGTTGTTGACGTTGGTATTCTGGAAATTGACCGTGCCGGTCGATACCCCGCCGGCGGCCAGCGTAACGGTACCATTGGTAATCAAATTACCGAAGCCGTCGGTATCGGCGAAGTAGACGGTGTTAACCGCGTCGGCCACCGAAACCATATTGAAGTTGTTGTTGCCGGTCCAGTTCAAATTGGTGCTGGTGCCGGCGTTGTCCCAGGTGCCGTTGCTGCCGCCGCTCCAAACGCCGGTAACGTCGCGCACCTGGATGGCGTTGATCTGCGTGGACGAATTGCCGGTGAAAGTGAACGCCTGGGTGGCGGCGTTGGCCGTGAAGCCGCCGATGGTGTATTGGCCGGGAACGCCGGCGGTATCGGTTGCGGAATATTTGAGGGTGATGGTGTTTCCGCCGCTGCTGGTAATGGTTTCGTTCCGCCCGCTTATCGGGCGCGGGTCATTGACCCAGAACTGGGCGGCATATACATGCTTGCTGGACAAGTTGTTGAGGGTCATGGTCGCGGTGCCTGTCCCATCCTGGTAATCCGAGCCAATCAGCATGGCTTTGTAGGCGGCGGAAAGGCTGTTAAAGGGATTGCTGCCGGAATTAAAAGCGGTGCCGTTGTTCGTGCCGACGCCGGACACCGTCAGGTTCGTGCCGACGGCCCCCGTGCTGTTGGTCCCCGTAAACGTCACGCCATTGACGGTTTGGGTGGAGTTGGCAAAGTTGTAGGCGTAGGAAGAAACGCCGACGTTCAACACATCAGAAGTACCGGCGATGGGGGCAGCGGCGCCCCAGGTGATGATGCCGGCCTGGTCGCCGGCGACCTGGACGTCGAATTCGCTGCTGCCGGTATTATTGACCACACTCAACGCCCGTTGGTTGGCGGTCAGGGTGCTGAACGTTCCGGGAACAAAAGGCGTGGTGCCACTGTACGTGGTATAGCCGATCACCTTATGGGCCCCGTGATTCCAGGTTGAACTGCCGCCGTTAACGGTGATCGAACCGACACCGCTGGTGGTCAGGGTGCCGGCCTGCAAAATGGACCCGCTGGGCAGATTTATTGCAGCACTGCCATTGAACGTCAGGTTGCTCAAGGTCAAGGTGCCGGCGGCGCCATTGCCCGCCGCGACGACATTCGCGGCAGAATCGGCCACCGTGACATTGCCAGTAATGGCCGCGGTGCCATCAAGGGTGCCACCGTTGAGGGTGATGGCCGGGGTCACGGCGACAGAACTGTTTTGCACGAATGCCGCGCCGTTGATCGTGATGGCGCTGCTGGAATTAATGGATCCGGTGGCCCCCGACAGCAAGAGCCGTCCGCCGGAGACCGTGGTCCCGCCTGTGTAGGTGTTGCTTCCCGAAAGGGTCAGCGCGCCGCCGCCGCTCTTGGTCAGCGTGCCGCCGGTACCGCTGATGGGATAACTGACGGTCTGGTTGCCAAACAGGTTGTAGACCAGGGCCGCGGTATTGGTGATGCCGCTGGTGGTCAGCGAGCCATCATTCCCACTGATACCGTTGCCCAATGACAATGTGCCGGCGCTGATGGTGGTTCCGCCGGAATACGTGTCGGCATAGGTTAGCGTGAGGATCCCGTTGCCGGTCTTGCTGATGCTGCCCGTGTTCCAGAGGGCGGCCGATACGGTCAGGTCGCTGCTGCCATTGGTGCCGCTGACCACGTTGAAGGTGGCCGCATTGCCGTTGAGATTAAACCCGTAGTTGCCGGTGCCGGCGCCGCTGATGGTATCCAGCGCGCCGCCGCTGGTGACGAATGTGTTGTTTCCGGTAAAGCAGAAGCCGCCGGCCCCGTTGGCCACGGCGTTGATCGTGCCGCCGCCCGTACTGTCGAAGGTAAAAGTCTTGCCGTTGAAGCCGTAATAGTTGCCATTAACCATTAAGGTGGAGGTCCCATTAATGGAGAGGTTGCCGCCAGTATAGTTATAGTTGTTGGTACCGGCGGCCAAAACCAGGGTGCCGGCATTGATCGAAGTTGTGCCCGTATAGGTGTTGCTGCCGGAAAGGGTCAGGGTGCCGGCACCCTGCTTGACCAGGGCGCCGGTACTGCCGAGTGCCCCGCTGAGAGCAATCGTAAAGGTTCCGGAATCGAAGGTGGTCGCGCCGTTGGTGCCGGTGAGGTTCATGGCCATGGAGCTGGACCAATTGGCACTGGCACCGACGGTGCCCCCGCCAAGATTGATGGTGCCGGCCGTGCCATTATTCAGGACGATGCCGTTGGCACCGAGGTTCAACTGCCCGCCGGTGAGGCTCAGAATATTGCTGGCGCCGCCGCCGGTATGGCCGGCATACTCAAAGGCAATGCCTTTGGCGTTGACCACGCCGGTGCCGCTGATATTAAGCTGGCCGGTGCCATCATAGCCGATGATGGGACTGGCGTTGGGAACGGTGAGTACGCCGCCGGAAATGTTGTAGGCGCTGGTCTCGGTAGGCCAATGAGCGATGCGGATGTCGCCGGCGGTGGCATCGTTCAGGGTTACGGTGCCGCCGGACTGGATAACAGTACCGGCATTGCTGGTTTGGTTGCCCAAGAGGAAAGAACCCCCAACCGTCAACTGCGCGCTGTCCTGGATCTTGAGGGTGCCGGCCCCGCCGCCTGGAAGACCGCTGTCCCCGCCGTCGGCAACCAGTACCCCGCCGGTAATAGTGGTGGTCGAGTTGCCCGCCAGTACCAGCGTCCCGCCGGCCGCTCTAAGCGTGCCCAGGGCGTTACCGGCCGCCGTCAAAGTCATGGTGCCGGCGCCGATCTTGTAGAAATTACCGCTCCCGGTCAGGGCGCCGGCGAAGGTGGTGGTCCCACCGTTGCCCCCGGCAGTCAGGGAAACACTGGCCGCCGCCGCATTGGTTAGGGGCAGGGCGTTGGTGCCCTGCAAGGCGCCGAAAGTGGCGGCCGTCAGCGTGCCAAAGCTCAAGGTGCCCGCACCGCTGGTATCCAGGGTGCTGCCGCCGAGCGCACTGCTGTTGGCCAGCACCAACGTCCCGGCGCTGATGCTGGTGCCGCCGGTGTAGGTGTTGGCGCCGCTGAGGGTCACGATGCCGTTGCCGATCTTCGTCAGGCTTCCGGCTACGCCGGAAATCACGCCGGCGAAGGTTGGGTTGGTGGCGTCTCCAATCGTGAGCGCGGCCGCCCCAAGGGTGACTTGGGTGGTTGGGTCGCTGGAAGAAATCGAGGCCAGAGTCTGGTAGTTCTCGCCGCTGACATCCAGCGTGCCGCCGCCGCTGATCGTGACGGCCTGAGTCGTCGCCAGCAGGTTGCCCACGCCGGAGCCCGAGTCAAACCACTTGTAATTGAGGTAATTCTGGATCTGTTGCCGCTGGGCCTCGGTGACGACCGTGTCGAACAGGATGATTTCGGCCTGCGACTGAATGCCAGAGTGGTACGTGCGGTCCTTATTGATGGTGTTGGCGTTGACCGCGCCGGTGGTCAGCACTTCCACCAGGTTAAAGCCGTTGTTAAGGTTCGTCGGCATCGCCTGGGTGGTGCCATTGATCGTTCCGCCATTCAGGTAGGTCGTGCCGTTGCGGATGTTGGCGTTGGCGTTGCCGCTGTCCCACAACGGCGAGGTCGGATCGGTGTCGGTCGGGCGATGGAAATCGTAATAGCCCGAATCCGTCAACAGGAAGCTGGACCCCTTGAAGATCGAGAAGACCGACCGAATCCCGGCATCGCGGGTAAAGGCCAGGTTCTGCGCGGCGGTGAAGCTCAGCGCCCCGAGCCCGGTCCCCGTACCTGCATTGGACAGGTAGGTCGGCTGATTGGCGCCGGTGCCCTGCGTCGCGTTGGCGCCATTGCCGCTCAGGTCGTTCCATGTACCAACGCTGGCGCCATTGGCAACGCCGAGTTGCGAGGCGTCGAAATGCCGCGAAGCGCCGCCGAGAACCGATAGGCTCAGCACGCCACCGGTAATGGTGGTCGGGCCGCTGTAGGTGCTGCCGGGCGCGTTTAGGGTCTGTGTGCCGTTGCCGCTCTTGGTCAGGGCCAGATTGTTCTCATTGGGACCCACTCCGCCCAGGGCGCCGGTGAAAACCGTGCTTCCGCTGGCCACATTCAACGTCAGGGTAGAGGTTGTCGCGGCCCCACCCACCACGGCGTTGCTGGTTCCCGTGCCGGTGCTGGTCAGCCCGGCCACCGTCTGGTTCACCGCGCCGCCGGCTCCGCCCAGGATAAACTTGCCGCCGGTGAGCGTGCCGTTGCCCAGGTTCAAGGTGGTGCTGCTGGAGAGCGCTCCGGTCAGTTGCAGCACGCCGTTTTGGACGTTCGTTGCGCCGGTATAGGTATTGACGGCCGCTAGCGTCAGGCTGCCGGTGCCGGCCTTGGTCAGGCTGCCCGCCGTACTGAGCACCCCGGCGTAGGTGGTATTGGCATTGTTGCCGCCGACCGTCAGAGCAATGGCGGCGGGGCTGCCGGCATTGTTTTGCAACGCAATGTCGTAGCCAGCGCCCGAGCTGCCGGCCGACAGGCCGCCAAGCGTGAAGGCGTTGGCCGCCACCGAACTATCGAACGCCAGGGTGCCGCCGTTCATGATCAGGGTGCTGTTCTGGAGGGCAGTTTGATTGGCCAGGTTCAGCGTGCCAAGGCTGAGCGTGGTTGAGCCGCCAAAGGTATTGGCGCCGGCAAGCTTGAGCGTGCCGCTGCCGACTTTGGCCAGGGCGGTAGTGCCGGCGGTGTTTTCGATGATGCCGCTGTACGTGGTGCTGGTGCTGTTGCCGACCTGGTAGGTCGCGGTGGTGCCGCTGGTGCCGTTGTCGATGTAGCCGGTGCCGGACAGCGCGCCGATGGTCACAGTGCCGGAGGTGGCGCCAGCCCAGGCGAAGCGCGCGCTGGCAGTGCTACCGGAGATATTAACCGTCGCGTTCGAGAGATTGAACGTGGTGCCGGAGGGTTGCAGGAAGAAGTTGTTGGCGATGGCGCCGGGCGTGTTGTAGTTCAGCGTGCCGTTAAAGCCGCTCCAGTCGCCGGTGGCGAACAGCGATAGCGCGGTGGCGCTGCTGTTGGTTTCCGTCAGGGTGCCGCTACCGGTGACGTTGCCGGAGATAGTTGCATTGCCGCCGGCGTTGTCGATGGTACCGGTGGTGGAAACGAGAATATTGTTGGCCAAGACCTTGTTGTTGGCATTAAGCGTGCCGCCGCCGAAGGTCAGCGTGCCGCCAGCCAGCGAGGCATTGTTGCCGGCGATGATTGTGCCGGCGTTCAGGCTGGTGCCGCCGGTGTAGGTGTTGGCGCCGGAAAGCGTGACCGTGCCGGCGCCAAGTTTGGTGAGGCTATAGCCCAGAGTGCCGTCGCCGATCACGCTGCCGGTCGCAAGGTTGCCGGCGCCGCCGATGGCGGTGTTGCCGGTCAGGGTGATGCCGCTGGTGGCCGTCAGGGTCCCGGCCGTGGTGCCCGAGGCGTTGTTGACCCACGCCCCGGTGCCGCCAATGCCGGTGCCGCCGAGGCTCAAAGCGCTTACGGTCTCGGTGCCGGTCTGCTGGTTGTCGTACACGCCGCCGGATTGCACGGTCAGGGTGTAGCTGTCAGCGAGCGAATTGGTGCCCGCACCGGTGTTCTGGATGGTAGCGCCGCTGGCGACGATCTCGGGGCCGGGCCAGTTCGAAGCGCCGTTGATGGTTACCATGCCCTGATCGACATAGAGCGTGCCGGTGCCGGTGCTGCCGGCCGTGGCCAAGGCCAGGACCCCGCTGCCCGTCTTGTGCAGGCTGTTGGTTCCGGCCGCCGCGCCGCCGATGGTTAGCGTGCTGCTGCCGCCGACGGTTGCCGTAATGCTGCTGGCGCCCAGCGTGGCCGGGGCTTGGAAGGCCAGCGGATAGCTGCCGGTAAAGGTGAAGTTGCCGTTCCAATTCATGGTGCCCAGGCCGGAGCCGCCGTTGGCGATCGTCACGGTGCTGCCGGAGGTGTTATCGAGGGTGGTGCCTGCGGCGACGTTCAGCGTGTTGGCGCCGTTGCCGCCGAAGGATTGCAGCGCGCCGGCGTTGTTCAGAACCAGCGTGCCGGCGTTCAGGTTGATGGTCTTGCCGCCGCCAAACTTACTGGCGCCGTTGATGACCAAAGTGCCGGTGCCAGCCTTGGTAAAGACTTGCATACCGCTGCCATTCGAGGTGCCGGCGGTGTTGGTCAAGGCGCTGTTGTTCAGGATACCCCCGATGGTGACCGCGCCGGTGCCGTTAACCGTGAAGGTCACGGTGGCGCCCCCGGTAATGCCGTTGATGCCATTGCTGAACACCAGCGGGTTGGTGCCCGCGAAATTAAGCGTCGTGGTGCCGGTAACGTTCAGGATATCGGCTGTCGTTACGGTGCCGCCGCTGGTATTGTCGATCGTGGCCGCCCCAGTAACCGAAAGGTAGTTGGTGCCCAGGGCACTATTATTGTTGATGTTGAGCTGGCCACTGCCGAGGGTGGTCACGCCGGTGTAAGTGTTGGCGCCGGAGAGGGTCAGGGTGCCGGTGCCGCTCATGGTCAGGGCGCCCGAGCCGTTGCCCAGGCTGCCGCCGAGGCTGGTGTTGCCCGCGCCGCTGATGGTCAGGCCAAAGGTGCTGTTGCCGATGTTGCCGTTGGCCGCCAGCAGGTTGCTGGAATTGTTGGTCCAGGTTTGTGCCGCACCCAGCGTGACCGGAGCGCTGATAGTCGTAGCGCCGGCGCCGCTGGCCACGCTAAGGCCGCCGCTGCCGATGGTCAGGCCCGTGGTGCCCGAACCCAGTGCCAGAGTGGTGCCGGCGGTGTTGGCGGCCGTAAAGTTCAGGCCGGCCACGGTTGGATTGCTGTCGAGCGTTACGTTGCTGGCGCCCGTAGCGCCGGTGGCGGAGAAATAGACTGTCGTGCTGCTGGAGTTGGGCGCGACGTAGGTGTTGTAAACCGCGGTGGCATCGGTCGCGAAGTTGACGGCTCCGCCCGTGCCTGAAGTGGCCCAACTGCTGGTGCCCTGGCTGCCGGTCCAGTAGGCGTTGGGTACGGTGGTGGCGCCGCTGGTCAGGGTGATGGTCTCGGTGGTACCCGACCCGCCCAGCGCGAGGTTATACACCGTGCCGTTGACCGAGACATTGGGGGTTCCGAGGGTAAAATTGGCGGTGGTCAGGCCGCTGCCGGCGTTGATGATCGTGTAAGGCGAGCCCGTGGCTGGGGTGGCGGTGCCAAACCCGACGATGTCGATGACCGCCTTGCCCGCGCCGACGGTGCCGGCGCCGGTAATATTAAGGTTATCGACGGCGGCGGTGCTGGTACCGCCGATTTCGAAGGTAAGAATGGGCGATGTGCCGCTGGCGGGCGCCAGGGTCGAGGCGCCGGTGACGTTGAAGGTGCTCGTAATACCATCCGCCATGGTAAAGTTGCCCGCCGCGTTGAGGGTCAGGCCGCCGGCCAGGGCGTTGGTTGCCCCGCTGCTGCCGCCGGTAAGGCCCGGAACGACCGCGAATGTGGCGCCGGTTACGCCAACCGCCGCGGTGCCGTTTAAGTTGCCGCCATTGCCTAACGCCAGCGTACCGCCGCCGTTGACGGTGGTGGCGCCGGTATAGGTGTTGGTGGCTGTGAGTATCAGGGTGCCGGTGCCGAGTTTGGTAAGGGCCAAGGCCGTACCGACATTGGCAATCACGCCGGAGTAGGTTTGAGCGCCCAGGGCATTGGTGGTATCCATGCCCAAGGTGGAGTTGCCGGCCCAGGTAACGGTGTTCCCTTGGCCGCCGACGCCGGCGAGCAGGCCGCCGATGCTGCCGTTGCCGCTGGTGCCGGTAGTCCATTCGCCGGTGCCGCCGAGGTTGACCGCCAGCGTGGCGCCGTTGACGGCCACCGTGCCGGTGGCCGGCATGGCCAGGGTCTTGGTGAATTGCACCGTGCCGCCGGCAATGCTGGTGCCGCCGGTATACGAGTTGCCTGTGTTGGAAAGGGTCAGCCAGCCGGTGCCGGTGTAGGCCAGGCTGTCCGTGCCGGCCCCGTTGGCGACCAGCCCGGTGATGTTGGTGGTCCCTGCGCCGGCGAGCGTCAGCTTCTGGCCGCCCGTGGTGTAGGTCAGGTTCACATTGCCGGCCAGCGTCAGGGCGCCGCTGGTAATGCTGTTCGTAAGCGTCGTGCTGGCATTGTATTGGGTCAACGCCCCGTTAATCGTGATGGGGTTGGCGCCTGAGAACGTGAAGCCGGTGGCAAAGGTGATCGGCACCGTCGTATCAAGCGACAGGTTGGGAATGCTGGATTGGATCACGCCGGCGCCGTTAATGCTAATCTGGCTGGCGTGCGTGGCGCCGGTGCCCAGGGCGGCGTTGTTGCCGAGAATTAAGGTGGCGGCATTCAAGCTGATCTGGCCGCTGTAGCTGCTGGCCGCGTTGTTGATTTGCAGCGTGCCGCCGTTCAGGGTCACGTTGCCGGCGCCTGCAAGGTTGCCGATCGTGAACGTGCCGGTGCTTACGGCCACTGCGAGCGTGCCGGTTCCGCCGCCGATGGTGCCGTTGAACGTGCCGACGTTGCTTTCGCTGGTGCCGCCCAAGGTGAGGGTCTGCGTGCCCGAGATTCCGCTGGTGACGTTGCCGGTGATCGTGAACCCGCCGGCGCCAATGTTGGCGTTGCTGCCCAGGCTGATGCCATTGGTGACCGTGAGGTTGTTCTCCAGCCGGATAGCGCCGCGGGTTTCGCCGTTGCCCGTGCCGTAGAGGATCACGCCTCCAAATGTGTCGGCGCCGGCCACGAAAAGCTGGCCGCCGCTGTCCACCTGCACCGTCGCCGGGCTGTTGGCCCCGCTCACGCTCCATTTATTGCTGGCGTTACCCTGAAGCTCGATGATGCCGGTCATGCCGGTGATGTTGCCGAGATACGTATTTTGTGTTCCGTTGGTCATGTTGACAATCAGGCGGCCGGCGCCCGAAAAGACGTTACCGTAGGTCAGGGTGCCGTTAGAATTCAGCGTGACGGTGCCGCCGGAGTTGATTAAGACGCTGCCGGTGCCCAAGCCACTGGTAATGCCGGCGGCCATCACCACGTTGCCGCCGTTGATCGTGCTGCCGCCGCTGTAGGTGTTGGCGCCGGACAGGGTCGCACCGCCGGTGCCAGCAAACGTGAGGGCCGCCGAACCGCTCACCACGCCATTGACCGCCAGCGAATTGCTCGAATTGTTGGTCCAGGTCTGGGCGGCGCCCAGTACGAGCGGCGTGTTCAGGATCACCGCGCCGGCGCCGGTGTTGAGAGTAATGCCCGCACCAGTGGTGCTGCCCAGAGTCAGGGTGTAGCCGCCGGTGGAGGCGAGGGTCAGCGGGTTGGTGTTGTTGGGCGTTGCCGCCGTGCCGTTGACCGTCAGGCTGTTGATGGCCATGTTGGCGCCGAGTGTCATCGTGGCCTGGTTGGCGGCCAACGCGCTGGCGTCGGAGAAGAACACATTGGTCGAAGCGCCAGGCACCTGGCTGGTGGCGGTGCCGCTGCCATCGATGGTCCAGTTGCTGGCGCTGCCGTTAGAGGCCGACCAGACCGAGGTATTTCCGCTAAGCCCGCCCAGCCAGTAGGCGCTCGGGAGCATGTTCGCGGTGATGGGCGTGATCTGCACCGCCGCGCCCGAAACGGCCAGGCTGTACGTATAATTGGTGGGGTTGAGAATGGCGTAATTGGCGGCCGTGCCCAGACCGCTGCCCGCGGTCAGCAGGGTGTACTGCGTGCCCGGCGCAAAGGCGCCCGTCGGCGCCAGGTTGACTTTGCTCCCAACAGTCGCCGCGCCCAGCGCGGCAATGGTCGAGCCGAACGATTCTCTTACCGTGCTGCCCGCCGCCAGGTTCAACGTGCTACCGCTGCCGAGCGTCAGCGTGGTCGTGGCCACCGAGGGCTGGTAGACGAAAGCGGTTCCATTGGCCACCGTCAGGCCCGATGTTCCGCTGAGCGTTCCGCTCCCGGAAACCATCAGCGTGCCGGCGGTGAGGCTGGTGCCGCCGGTGTAGCCATTGGCGCCCGAGAGGGTCAGCGTGCCCCCGCCGGACATGGCCAAAGTGCCATTGCCGGAAATTCCGCCGGAGAAAGTCTGGTTGGCCGAGGAGCCGTAGGCAAGGGCGCTGTTATTGGTGATAGCGCCCGCATAGTTGCCGTTGCCCAACGCACCGGTTCCATTGATGAGCAGCGTGCCGGCGGAAATGGTGGTGCCGGCGGTGTAGGTGCTGGCGCCGCTGAGGGTCAGTGTGCCGGCGCCCAGTTTGGTCAGGCCGCCGATGCCGGTGCCGCCGGTCAACAAGGGCTGGCTGATGGTCACGGCATAGCCGCCGTCGTTGATGAACGCCCCGCCATCGAGTACCGAGGCGGTATTCAGGCCGCTCATGAGGGTGCTGGCGGCGCCGGCCTGCAGCGTACCGCCGTTGAAGTTGAACGTGGCCGTACCGGAGAGTTTGCCGATGCCGGTGCTGCCGATGATCAGGGTGCCGCCGTTGTTGAGATTAACGGCGCTGGTGGCGCCACTAGTGGAGCCGTGTCCATATTCGAGGCCCAGCAGACTCACTACGCCCGTGCCGGAAATGGTCAGGGTGCTGTTGCCGCGCACACCCAGGTTCATATACGTGCCGGTGCTCGAGAGCGTGCCGCCGCTGATGTTCAGGTTCGCTGCGGCATTATTGCCGACGCCGAAGAAATTGCCCGACCCGTTGTAAGTGAACGTGCCGCCGGTTTGCGTGTATTGGGCGGTCCCGGTGCTATTGGCCAAAATGAACTGACCGCTGCCATTGACCGTGGTCGAACCGCCGGAGATGACGAGGGTGGATGCAAGGGAACCGCCGGCGAGGGTAAGGCCGTTGAATGTGTTCCCCGTGCCGTTGAGTGTCAACGTGCCGTTACCGCTGATATAGGTGGTACTGCTGGCACTGGTGATGACGGAACTCATCGTGGCATTATTGCCCGTCCCGTTGACATTGATGTACTGGTTGCCCGGGTTGCCGATGTTGATGGTACCGCCCGTAAGCACGTAGCCATTGACGTTAAAGTCAATGGAATTCGCGTAAACGCCCCCGGATGCCACGTTCACCGTGCCGCCGGTGCCCTCAAAAACGGCGCCATCATAGCTCGTCCAAGCCTGGTTATAGGTGCCGCTGGAGGTATTGCTCCAATTGGCGGTTGCATCCCAATTATTCGGTCCACCGGCATCAGTAAAGTACTGATAAACGATGGCCGCCTGCGCCCATCCGGCCTGCAGAAGTACACCGGCGCCCGCCACCGCCAGCGCCAAAAACCGCTTGGAATTCCTGCCCAGCCCTCGTTTGGTCTTCCTTGTCACGGCTATTCCTTCCGCAAAAAGAGGTACACGGGAACCACCGGACCCTTTCCGGATGGACCCAAAACCACGTACTCTCTCTTTTTTCGGAAGGCCGCAACGAATTTACGCGCGTTGGCATGTACCAACGTGCGTCCGCCTCGGTCTTCATACCCTTTTCCGCCGGCGTTTCCGGCGAAACCTGCACCGCTCTTCTTCCGCTGTCGTTTCGTTACCCGATACTGAGGCGCTGCCAACAAGAGGTGACTATCCGCCGGGTAAAAAAACGATTCCCTTAGCGAAAAGAAAACTGACGTGCAACTTATATGTAGCACAAAAACGGCCTTTTGTCAAAAATATTACGGAAATTATCATGAGCGATTAAATGGTGGGTATATTTTTTTAACTTATTTTCGCTTTTGGCAACCGAATGAACCCTGTTGCGTACGACATGGAAATTCGCCAACGTGGTGACGGCGTGACAGATTCGCGATTTGCCACCCCTTACCGCCTTTCCGCAGCGCCACTACAATGGTGATCGCACGTGCGGGACGCCGCGGTTGGGATGGTGTGGATAAGGATGCGAACATGAATGCGTGGTTGCTTGAGTCGCTGGGCGGGCTGGAGAAGTTGCATATGGGGGCGGTGCCGGAGCCGGCAGCTGGGTCCGGCGAGGTGGTGCTGGAGATGCGCTATGCCGGTTTGAACCCGGCCGATCGGTACCTGGCCGAGGGGCAGTATCCGGCGCGGCCGGCGTTTCCGCACATCCTGGGGCGGGATGGCCTGGGGCGCGTGGTGGCACTGGGCAAGGATGTCACGGGCGTTGCACTGGGCCAGGACATGGTCCTGCTGCGCAGCGAAATAGGCGTGAACCGGCCGGGAACCTTGGCCCAGCGCGTGGCGGTGCCCGTCGAGTCGCTGGTGTCGGTGCCCGAAGGCTGGACGACCCAGGAGGCCGGTGGGGCGGCGCTGGTTTATCTGACGGCGTATCAGGCACTCACGCAATGGGGGGCCTTGCCACCAGGCGTGGTATTGGTGACGGGCGCATCGGGCGGAGTGGGCGTGGCGACGGTACAGTTGGCGCGGATCCTGGGGCACACGGTTATCGCGCTGTCGCGCAGCGCCGAGAAACGGGCGAAGCTGCATGAACTGGGTGCGGCGGCGGCCTTTGATCCGCAGGATACGCAGTGGCGCAAGCAGGCCAAAGAATTCATGGGCACGCGGCGCGTGGACCTGGCAGTCGACAACATTGGCGGTCCGCTGCTGCCGGAGGTGATCGATTTATTGGGTATGAACGGCAAAGTGAGCATCGTCGGTCGCCTGGCCGGGCCGGTGCCGCAGTTCAATACCGCATCCCTGTTTTTCCGGCGCCTGCGCCTGGGCGGCGTGGCGGTGGGCACTTACACGCCGGCGGAAAGCCAGGAAGCCTGGCGCGCCGTGGTGACACTGCTGGCGCAGGGCAATGCGCGGCCGCTGGTTGATGGAGTGTTTGCGTTCGAGCGGTTGCTCGATGCCTTTGAGCGGTTGGCGAAGGGACCGATGGGGAAGGTGTTGGTGGCGGTGGGGGAGTGAGGGATCGGGTGATCGAGCCATCGGGTCATTGAGCCATCGAGCCATTGGGTCATTGGGTCATTGGCGAAGCGGGGGCGAAATTCGGCCTTTTGTCCGATCCCGCCTTGCGTTAGAATTACTTGGATGTATCCCAAACCGCGCCCCAACCACCGGCTCTATATTCAAACGCTGCGGGCGATGAGTCCCGGGCAACGTTTGGCCAAGGCGTTTGAGCTCTCTGATTTTTCGCGGAAGCTTTTTGTGGACGGCCTGAAGCGCAGATTTGCAGATCTGCCGCCGGCTGATTTCCAGCGGCTCCTTCTCGATCGGCTCGGCAAATGTCACAACAGGAACTATTAGCCCGCGTGATCCGCGTCCTCAACGACGCCGCGGTTCCGTACATGGTTACCGGATCGGTGGTTTCGAGCACGCAGGGCGAGCCGCGTTCTACGCACGATATTGATATCGTCGTGGCCATTTCCGCATCTTCGGCCAGGCTGCTGGCCCAGAACTTTCCGCCGCCGGATTATTATCTTGATGCCGACGCCATCCTGGATGCGATCCGGAACCAATCCATGTTCAACCTCATCGACGCGCGGGATGGCGGCAAGGTGGATTTCTGGATCTTGACGAAAGATCCGTTCCGCCAAACCTGCATTAACCGCCGGCATGCCGAGGAGGCCGCGGGGCTGTGTCTGATGGTGTCCCGACCGGAAGACACCATCCTGAGCAAACTGCGCTGGGCGAAGGAATCCGGGGGCAGCGAGAAACAACTTACTGATGCGCTGCGTGTATTTGAGGTGCAGTTCATGCAACTGGATACGGATTATCTAGAGCGCTGGGCGAAGCGCCTTGAGGTTGTGGAACTTCTGGAACGGATTAAGCACGAGGCCCAGCCGCCGTTTTGAGCGGTTGCGCAAGGAGCCGCTGACGAAGGTGCTGGTGGCAGGGGGGCGTCGGTTATCCGGCCCGTCGCTGCATGACCAGCCGCAGACCTTCGGTCACCATCTGGGACCGCTTGAGGTGATGGCGTTGGGCGAACGCGTCGACCTGTGTAAGCAGGCCGCGTTCAATGCTCACCGGGACGATTTGGGCGCCGCGGCCAATCTTTGGCCGCCCGGCCTTGGCCCGTATGCCGGCCCGCTTGTGTTGCGCCCGCTGGGCTGCCGTCAAGGGCTTGCCGGGCAGGCCCGAACCGGTCCAAGGCAGATCATACTCGGCCGTCGCCGTCGCTAGCTCTGCGGTGTTCATCTGATCGTAGGGTTTATGCTTCGCCATATTCATCTTCCTTGCCGCCGCAGGCGGCGCTTATCCACGTCGGTCAGGTCGCGGGAATGGATCACGTAAACCACGCCCGGCGGGGAGAAAATATAGATGACCTGCAGATACCGCCCGGCGACCGTCTGGCCCCAAGCCCGGTATTTGCCATCTCCGTCGTACCGCGGGAAGCCACGGGCGGCATGTTCCACCACATACGCCGCCTCCTCAGGTGTAACCCCGTGCTGTGCAATATGGTCTTGGTTCCAGTCGTTCCAGCGGAAGGCGTACATCATGGAATAGATTATATAAACAATTAAAGGCAAGGCAAGAGCTGCCCTCGTCGCCTGCTATTTAGAGGCGTTGTGTGTGAGGCGTTGTCAGGGGGCGGCAAAGTCCAGAGGGCTGGCCTTCATGTGACGCTCAAATTGCTCGACGAGGAAGGAATCGTCCGGAATGAGAGTTGCGTACTGCCGGTCCAGCACCGCCTCATGTGATCCAAGATCCTCCGCCGTCTCAAAGATCTGACGTGCGTGGGACAGCAGGCGTGCTGCCGCATCAAGGCCAAAGAACTGGTAGCCAGTTTGGGCTGCCGCCAGTTCGGAACGCGTCAGATACTCGGCGGCGTTCAGAACCCCGCCATTCATTATGAGGCCGTGGGCATAGAGTAGCGCCGCGAGCGCACGGTCCCCATCGCGCGGATTCGGGCCACCACCATCACAAGCTCGGTTCCAGATCACATCCGTGGGCTTCATCTCGCCATCATTCCTACCCAACCGTCCCGCCCAGTTTCTCCGGGATCTGCTGGATCTGGCCGACGCGGTCGACGCAGACGATGGTGGTTTCGGCGGTGCAGAGCAGTTGCGGGTCCCCGACGCGGCGCAGCTCGTAGGCATGGTCGTAGCGCACGTGGGTTTGTTTGGCGATGCGCGTAACCAGTTCAAGTTCGTCATCGTAGCGGGCGGGGCGCTTGAAGTTGACGGATAGCTTGGCGACGACAAAGAAAATGCCGTCGGCCTCCAGGTCGCGGTAGCTGAAGCCGTTTTGGCGCAATAGTTCGATACGCCCCATTTCAAAATAGGGCAGGTAATGCGAGTGGTGCAGGTACCCCATCGGGTCGCACTCGACGTAACGCACACGCAGATTTAAGCGGCATTCGGTCATGATATTCTCAGCGCAACAGGATTTTCAGGAAACAGGCGGGAGAAACGCGAAACGCGAAACATGAAACGCGAAACTGGGTAATCGTCGTTTCGCGTTTCCGCGCCTCAGTGGTCGATGCCAAGAATGTTACCGCCGCCCAGGAATTCGGCCAGCTTGTCCGGGTCCACGTTGTGGCGGAAGCGTTCGACGCCATCCACCAGCACCACAGGGATCTCGTCGTGATACTTGGCGTTCATCTCGGCATTCCCGGTGATGTCGATTTCTTCAATCAGCACCGCCTGGGTGCCGACCACGTGTTGCACAATGTCTTTGACCTTGTGGCACAGATGGCAGCCCGGCTTGCCAATGAGGGTGATGGTATGCATAAGGAAAAAACTCCTAAAAGTTTCGCAATTAATAACGCATTCTCTGTGCAGTCCTCTTGGTCTCTGTGTCTCTGTGGTTCATCTTTTAGACGGTTCACGAGAAAATCGTGCTTAAATAGTCGATGCTCTGCTGAGCGGCTTCCACCGGGCGATCCGGATACGTGTAGAGTTCCACCGTCAGGAAGCGTTCGTACGCGATGTCTTCCAAGGCGGCACGGATGCCACGCCAATCCATGGTACCGGTGCCGGGGATCAGGTGGTAGTGCTTGGTGCCGGGCAGGTCTTCGATATGGCAGTTCCAGATGCGGCCACTGAGCAGTTTGGTGATTTCGGGGATATCCTCGCCGGCGACGACAGAATGGCCCAGGTCGAGGTTGGCGCCGAGCATCTTGCTGCCGACCTGGTCGATCAGTTCGCGCAGTTCGGCGGCCCGTTCAATAAACAGCATCGGCTCGGATTCGATGCCCACACGGATTTTGAGTTTCTCCGCCAGTTCCAGCACCGGCATCAGGGATTCACGCAACTGTTTGATGGCGGCCTCCGGCGGCATGGTGGGTAGGGCCTTGCCGCTGGTGATGCTGATGTTCTCGGCGCCGATCGCCTTGGCGAATTGCAGCGTGTTGCGGATCATGGCGATGCGGTCGGCCCGGAGTTTGGGGTCCGGAGAAATCAGCGAAGGTTCGAAGAAGGGTTCCGGCGGGGCATCCTTCCAATAGCCAAAGGTGCAGTTGGCGTTGATATTGCTGACCGCCAGCTTAAGGCGCGAAAGCTGGTGGCGGATGGAATCTGCCAGGCCGGCATCAAACTTGTCGGGATACATGTGGGGCTTGTCGGCCAGGATTTCGACCCCCTGGTATCCGGCGGCGGCGATGGCCTCCAAGGCGGTATCGAGCGAATGCCGCGTGAACGCGTTAGTGGAAAAGGCGAGTTTCATGAGCAACTCCATTAATCCAAGGTATTGTAAGGGGGGGGAGCCCAATGGGCTATGGAAAAGGGGCGGGGATTGTCGATTTGCGATTTTCGATTGTCGATTGACGGGGTAGCTGTGAGGGGGTGCGTGGGCCGGTGGATTGACAATCATGGCTGGGGCGGGAATGATTCACGGCATGATTGTACGCGTAAATGGCAAGTTGGAATTTGTGGGCGAAGAGGCGGTGCACGTCACCGTCGGGGATTTTACGTACGAACTGTTCGTGCCGGCGGCGGATGTGCCGCTGCTGCAAACCAAGGTCGGGCAGGCGGTGACGTTCTTTACGCTGGATTATATTGAAGGCAACGCCAGCTTTGGGCAGTTAGCGCCCAAACTCATCGGTTTCCTGCGGCACGATGACAAGGAGTTTTTCAACCTGTTCATCAGCGTCAAGGGCATCGGCCCGCGCAAGGCGCTGCGGGCGTTTACCATCCCGGTCGGGCAGATCGCCTCGGCCATTGCGCTTAAAGATACGCGCATTCTCAAGAGCCTGCCCGGCATTGGCGGCCGCGCTGCCGAACAGATCATCGCCGAGCTCCACGGCAAGGTGGAAACCTTTGCCACCGGTGGCACGGCGGCACCCGTGCCCACGGCCCAGCGGGCCGACTACCAGCAGTCGGCCATCGAAGTGCTGGTCAAACTGGGCGAGCGCCGGGTGGAAGCGGAAAACTGGGTGGAACGCGTGTGCCGGGTGGACCCGGCAATCACCGATCCGCAGAAAGTGATTCAGGCGGTTTACCGGCTCAAGGCGGGGGTGAAGTGACATGGCGATTGAACGGATTGTTTCCGGCACGCCCCAGCCGGAAGAAGAGGGGACCGAACGGTACTCGCCGGCCCTGCGCCCGCGGAAACTTCAGGAATATATTGGCCAGCCGGAACTGCTGGAAAAACTGCGCATCAGCGTGGAAGCCGCCAAAAAACGGGGCGAGCCGATGGAGCATGTGCTGCTGAGCGGCCCGCCGGGCCTGGGTAAAACCACCCTGGCGTATATCGTGGCCGAGGAACTCAACGGCGTGGCGCCCAAGATCACCAGTGGCCCGGCGCTGGCACGCCCGGCGGACCTGGTGGGCATTTTGACCAATCTCAAGAAGCACGACGTCCTGTTCATTGATGAGATCCATCGCCTGCCGCACGTGGTGGAAGAATACCTCTACCCGGCGATGGAAAATTTCTCGGTCGATTTTATCGTGGATTCCGGAGCCCATGCGCAGGCGATCAACCTGCCGATTCAGCCCTTCACGCTGATTGGCGCCACCACGCGTTCGGGCTTGATCAGCGGCCCGATGCGCTCGCGGTTTGGCATTGCACATCATCTGAACTATTACAGCCCGATGGATCTGTTCAAGATCGTCGAACGCTCGGCCGAACTGCTGGAACTGCCGGCGGAGCGGGCGTCACTGCTGCAGATTGCCAATCGCTCGCGCGGCACGCCGCGCGTAGCCAACCGGTTGCTGCGGCGCGTGCGGGATTTTGCGGTGGTGCGGGCCCATGGCAAAGTCACGCCCGAAGTGCTCGAACAAGCCCTGCAACTTGAAGGCATTGATGCCCTGGGGCTCGACAGCCTGGACCGGCGCGCCTTGCAGACCCTGGCCCGGGATTACGAAGGTGGGCCGGCGGGCATCGAGGCCATCGCGGCGACCATGGGGGAGGAACGCGACACGCTGGAGGATGTGGTCGAGCCGTTTTTACTGCAAATCGGCTTCCTGCGGCGCACGCCCAAAGGCCGACAAATGACCGCGGCGGCCTATGCGCATTTGGGGTTGGATAAGCCGGTGCAGAAGGACTCGGATTCGCTTTTTTAGCGATTATTGAAAAGCACAATACCACACCGCAGAGTACCCAACGCGGCCAGGCGCAACCAAAAAATCTATCTTCAGGAACTCCGGCGGCGGAGTGCGCAGCGGCGCACAGGCACGACGTGACCAAGAGGCATCAGGCGGGCCAATCTCCCGAAAACACTTCCGTCGCCGGGCCGGTCATGTAGACGCAATCATCATCTTCGCGCCATTCCAGTTGCAGGTCGCCGCCGGGCAGGTGGATCAGCAGGCTGCGGTTGGTGCGGTCGGTCAGCACGCCGGCCACGCAGACGGCGGCGGCGCCGGTGCCACAGGCCAGGGTGATGCCGCTGCCGCGTTCCCAGGTGCGCATGGTCACCTCGGCGGGGGAATGCTGCTGGACAAAGTGGACATTGATGCGCCGCGGGAAGGCGGCGTGGGTTTCGAGCATGGGGCCGATGTGGGCCAGGTCGATCCTGGCTACATCGGGCGTGAAGATCACCGCGTGCGGGTTGCCCATGGACACAAAGGTGGCCGGTATGGCCACGCCCGCCTGGGCGTGTGGGATGCCGTACTCATGTTCGCGCGGCAGGCGGGTGAGACGCTGGGCCTCGACAGGAATTTCCGGCAGGGCCAGGATCGGCCGGCCCATGTTCACCTGTACGCGGGCCACCTTGCCGTCTTCCAATTGCAATTGCAGCGTCAGCACGCCGCGGCCGGTTTCAACTTTCATGGGGTTGGCGGTGGTAAGGCCGTGGTCGAAGGCATACTTGGCGACGCAGCGCACGCCGTTACCGCACATTTCCGATTCGCTGCCGTCGGCGTTGAACATGCGCATGCGCACCTGGGCCCCGGCCGCGGCTCCGACGGCGGTAGGGGGGGCAATCAGGATCAGGCCGTCGCCGCCGACGCCAAAGTGCCGGTCGGCGATGACTGTTGCCAGTTTTTCCGGATGGGGCACGGTTTCCTTGAAAGCATCAACGTAAACATAGTCGTTGCCGATGCCGTGCATTTTTGTAAAGTGCATGGGCTCACCCCGCGGCCGGCGCGGCGCGCCAGGTAAAGCTTTCCAATTCCTCATCATCGTTGCGTCGGATCAGCACGTCGGCCCGGCTCTTGCTTTCCATGATGAGCTGGGCGTTGGGCAGGTCCACCTTCTTGATCCAGGCCTTGGCTTCGTCCATGGATTTGCCGTTGGCCATGTGGCGGGCCATCAGGCCCGAGATGATCTTGGCCCCGGGGGTATCGAGGAAGATCTTCAGGTCGAAAAGTTGCGGCAGGCCCGCATAGGGGCCGGCATCCAGCAGCAGGCAGGAACCCTCGATTACGACCACCGTAATGCGCTGCGGCACGCGGTGGCGATTGGCGATGATTTCGTGGCTGGTGCGGTTATAGGCCGGCCAGCCGACATCGGTGGTGCCGGCCCGGATCTGTTCCACCCGCTGTTTGAGCGCCGCCACATCGAACGTGTCAACTGCCCCCTTGACATCGGCCAGGCAGATCTGCTCGCCGGTGGGCAGGTTGCGGAAATGCGATTTAAGGTAGTGCCCATCGTGATGGAAGCCATCCTGCGCCAGCGCCAGGCCCGCGGTGCCGGAAATGACGTTCTGATTGAGAATCCAACTGAGCTGCGCGGCAAAGAGGCTTTTGCCGGTGCCCGGCGCGCCGGCCACGGCGACCATGAGGCGGCGGGGATACTGCCGGCACACGACCGCGAATTTGGTCAGGAACGGGCGCCAGAAGTCATTCCATTCCGACGAGACCAGGCGGACCTGGACCGGTTGTTCATCGACGCGCAGGTCGATATGTTTATTCAGAAAGGACGGGAAAGCCTCAATCACATCGGACACGGCAAACTCCATCAATGGCGCCACGATAGCAGGCTTGGCGCCCGCAACACCGGCTGGGGTTAGGGCACCATCCGGCGGCACTCCGCCGCCGGCGTGCATGGCACCGTCTTGTTAATCCCCCTATCATCGAAGAAATGGCCGGGGATTTCAATTGACTGGCCACCGGGTGATCCGGCAGGGTGTGGCCAGACCTTGTGGCAACAGCCCCACGACTCCTGATTCCGCCTTTTGGCGGTTCGCCCCCCCCAACGCCGCCTAAAGGCGGAACTCCAAACAACTGCCACAAAAGCTGGTCACACCCATCCGGCAACTCTGCGGCTATAATGAATTTTTTCCGGGCTGATGATGCCAGTTCCCTATGGGTTAAACGCGGCCAGCCAACGGCGTAAAAAGGATATGTGACCGATGCAAAGTAAACAGACCGTGGGAATTATTTTAGTGGATCACGGGAGCAAGAAGGCCGCCGCCAATGCCCTGCTGCTGGAGGTCGTGGCCCTGTTCCGCAAGGTCTGCGCCTACACGATCGTGGAGCCGGCGCATATGGAACTGGCTGAACCGACCATTGCCGCGGCCTTTGGGGCCTGTGTGGCCCAGGGGGCCACGCTGGTGATCGTGCACCCGTATTTCCTGGCCCCCGGGCGGCACAGCACCACCGATATTCCCAACCTGGTGGCGGCGGCGGCGGCAGCGTATCCCGGCGTCGGCTATCACGTTACGCAGCCACTCGGGCTGGACGAAAAGATTGCCCGGGTCATTGGGGAGCGCATCGACCACTGTGTGCAGTCAAGCTTAAGTTGTGCCTATTGTGCCGGTGTCGGGAAGTCCTGCATCTAATGCGGAAAGTGCCGGTGAGCGCCATTCTGCATTCTGCCGCGTCCTGTTATAATGCCTGTTCTGTTTAATTTACCCTTGTGCGGAGTTTGCAATGTCCGGAATGACCATTACCGAGAAAATCATGGCCAAGCACAGCGGCAAAGCGTTTGTCGCGCCTGGCGAAAATATCTGGGTCGAGGTCGATGTGCTCATGACCCACGATGTCTGTGGTCCGGGGACCATTGGCATTTTTCACGAAAAATTCGGCAAGAACGCCAAGGTCTGGAACAAGGACAAGGTGGTGATTATTCCCGATCACTACATTTTCACCGCCGACGAAAAGTGCCATCGCAACATCCAGATCCTGCGCGATTTTGTCCAGGAGCAGGGGTTGCGCTATTACTATGATCCGGAATTCGTCACCAGCCGGCCGGGCATTCCCAGCCCGTACCTGGATCCCACCAAGACGAATTACAAAGGGGTTTGCCACAAGGCCCTGCCCGAGGAAGGCCACGTGCGCCCGGGCGAAATTCTGCTGGGCACCGACAGCCATACCTGCACGGCCGGGGCGTTTGGCCAGTTTGCCACCGGCGTGGGCAATACCGATGCCGCCTTCACCCTGGGCACGGGCAAAACGTGGCTCAAGGTGCCGCCGACCATGAAGTTCACTTTTCATGGGCAGATCCCGGCATATCTGACCGCCAAAGACCTGATCCTGGCGGTGATCGGGGACATCTCGGTCTCCGGCGCCACGTATAAAACCATGTACTTTGCCGGCGAGGGCATTGCCTCGCTGACGCTCGAAGACCGGGCCACGCTGACCAACATGGCCATTGAAGCCGGCGGCAAGAATGGCGTCTGCGACGTGGATGAAAAGACGTTGCAATACGTGCGGCAACGCTCGGCGATCAAGCAATGGGATGTGTTCCGGGACGACAAGGATGCCGCGTACTGTTATCAAAAGGACTACGACCTGGCGGCCATGGAGCCGCTGGTGGCCAAGCCCCACTCGCCGGACAATAAGGATACCGCCCGCAATTGCCGCCATGTGAAGCTGGACCGCTGCTACATTGGTTCGTGCACGGGCGGCAAGATCACGGACATGATCTTTGCGGCCAATATTCTTAAGGGCAACCAGGTCAAGGTGCCCACGTACGTGGTGCCCGGCTCGACCGAAGTGCATGCCGACATGAAGCGGCTGAACTTGCGCGGCGTACCCAAAGGCCCGAATGAAAAGTCGATTGAAGATATCCTGCGCGATGCCGGATGCCTGCAGGGGCCCTCGGGGTGCAGCGCGTGCCTGGGCGGCCCGGCGGATACCTTTGGGCGGCTCAACGGCAGCGAGGTGTGCATCAGCACGACCAACCGCAACTTCCCGGGGCGCATGGGCAGTGCCACTTCGGCGGTGTACCTGGCGAGCCCCCTGACCGTGGCGGCGTCGGCCCTGACCGGACACATTACCGACCCGCGGGAATATATCCGCGCCCCGATTCAGACCGGCATGGCCGGCGCGCTGTAAGCCCCGCGATGGCGCTGTTGCCCAGAGGAGAGTTGTCCCATGGCCATGAACATCATGCTGGAGGCCCCGTCGCAGGACGGGATATTCCACCTGGCCGCCAAGGGTGATTTTACCGGCGGCGAGACGCCGGGCGCTGCGGGCCAACTGCTTTCCGGGCTGGTGGGTCAGGAATGGTCCAGCCGAAAGATTCTGCTGGACTTCGGACAGGTAACCTATATCGATTCCTCGGCCATCGGGTGGCTCATCGCCACCCAGCGCCAGTGCCGGCAGGGCGGCGGAAGGCTGGTGCTGCACTCCGTAGTGCCGGCGGTGCAGCAGGTGTTCGATATCCTGCGGGTGGGTAAAGTGATCCCGCTGGTGGCGGAACGCGGTGCGGGTGTAGCCATGCTTGCCGGGGCGTCCTAGTCAACCATTCCAATTCTTCAATGACCCGATGGCCCGATGGCTCAATGGCCCTACTCCACCGTCACGCTCTTGGCCAGGTTCCGCGGCTTATCCACGTTGCAGCCGCGGGCAACGGCGGCGTGGTAGGCCAGCAGTTGCAGCGGCACCACGGTCAGCAGGGGCTGGAGCGGTTCGATGGTGTCGGGCACGGTAAAGACATGATCGGCGACGGTGCGGATGTGCTCGTCGCCTTCGCTGGCCACGGCAATTACCTTGCCGCCGCGAGCCTTGACTTCCTGAATGTTGCCCAGGATTTTCTCGTACTGGGTGCCATGCGGCGCCAGGAAGACCACGGGCATGCCGGCGCTGATCAGGGCGATCGGGCCGTGTTTCATTTCGGCCGCCGGCAGGCCCTCGGCGTGGATATAGCTGATTTCCTTGAGTTTCAGCGCCCCCTCCAGGGCGACGGGGTAGTTATACCCGCGGCCCAGGAACAACCAGTTTTCCCGGTCGATAAACAGCTCGGCGACGCGTTTAATGTCCGCACTCTGCTGGAGCACGTGGCGGATCTGCTGCGGAATTTCGGAGAGAGCCTTGAGAAACTTGTTGACCACGCCCTGGCTCATGAACTTGCGCCGGGCGATAAACAGCGCCAGCAGGGCCTCGACGACCACCTGCCCGGAAAATGCCTTGGTGGAGGCCACGCCGATTTCCGGCCCCACGTGCAGGTAGATGCCCGCATCGGTTTCACGGGCAATGGTGCTCCCGACCTGGTTGATGATGCCCAGCGAAATGGCCCCGCGATCCTTGGCTTCGCGCAGGGCGGCCAGCGTGTCGGCCGTTTCGCCGGACTGGCTGATGGCCACGACCACCGTGCCCTCTTCGACGATGGGATTGCGATAGCGGAACTCGCTGGCGTATTCCACTTCGGTGGGCACCTTGGCCAGGTCTTCGAGCAGGTATTCGCCCACCAGGCCGGCATGCCAGGCCGTGCCGCAACCGGTGATGATGATGCGCCGCGCCCGCACCAGGTCGCGGGTGTAGGTGCTCAGGCCGCCGAGGGTAATCCGGCCTTCGTGCAGATCCACGCGTCCGCGCAGGCAATTTTCAATGGCGGCGGGCTGCTCAAAAATCTCCTTGAGCATGAAATGCTTGTATTCGCCGAGTTCAATTTGCTGGAGGGAAAACTCGACTTCCTTGATATCCTTGGTCACCGGTACATCATCGATGGTCATGGTCTTAAAACCGCCGGCCTTGATGACCGCCATCTCGTTATCGTTGAGGTAGATAACCTGCGTGGTGTGCTCGACAATGGCCGACGCGTCCGAGGCGACGATGTACTCGCCATTACCCACGCCGATGATCAGGGGTGAGCCGCGGCGTGCGACAACAAGTGTGTCGGGTTCCTGGTGGGCCATGACGGCGATGCCGTAGGTGCCGCGGGCTTCCTGGAGGGCGGCCTGGACCGCTCGGGCCAGATCGCCTTTGTAAAAGTGGCCAATGAGCATGGCCAGGACTTCCGTGTCGGTCTGGCTGGTAAACACGTGTCCCTTTTCCTCCAGGAAGGTTCGCAGGGCGGCGTAATTCTCGATGATGCCGTTGTGGACCAGGGCGATTTGCTGCGCATCATCCATATGCGGGTGGGCGTTGATTTCGGTCGGCGCGCCATGCGTGGCCCACCGGGTGTGGGCCATCCCGATGTGGCCGGGCGGCAGATGGTTGTTGGTTTCCAAACTCGCTTCGAGCACACTGATGCGGCCGACGGCCCGGCGGACGTGCAGGTGGCCTTTTTCGCCGATGCAGATGCCGGCCGAGTCATAGCCACGATATTCGAGTCGTTTGAGCCCTTCCAGCAATAAGGATTGGGCGTTTTTTCTGCCAACGTATGCGACAATTCCACACATGTTTTACGCCTTGTTTGAGTTGTTTTAATGATATTATCGAACCAACCGGAGTGTCATATTAACAAAGCTCCGCCGTGGCGTGAAATGGTTTGCCGGGGAAAGTCGCGGGGCAAGCGGGCTAAACCGTGGCCTCGGCGGTTTGGCGCACGCGCGATTTCTTGCGCAGCAGATGCACCACGAAACCCACCACCAGCACCAACGCCATGACCGGCAGCAGGATGTGTTTGATGCGATCGATCTGTTTAAAGAGCCAGTCGAGCTTATCGGCGAAATAATAGCCGGCGACAATAAACGTCGGCACGCTGATCAGGGCTGCCAGGCCATCGATCAGGAGAAACCGCCGGTAGCGCATACGCGACATGCCGGCCATGCCAAAAATCAGCGAACGCAAGCCGGGGGCAAAGCGGCCGACGAAAACCGTCAGGTTGCCATGGCGGAAGAAGTGTCGTTCCACCCGCCGCCGGCGTTCGGAATGCAATACCTTTCGCAGGTGGCGGGCCACGATATTGTCGGCATCAATGCCGCGCCGCCCGATCATGAATATGATGCTGTCCCCACCCAGCACGCCCATCATGCCCGCCAGGATCATGATGGGGAGGTGCGGAAAATGCCGGACCGGCGTGGTGGTGAAATGGTCGGGGATGCCATCCCCATCTTCATCGATCGGCACGACGACTTGGACCACGTCGTGCACCGGGCTGTACTGGGGATTGCACAAGTAGCCCGAGAAAATCAGGGGAATGTCCTCGGGCAGCGGCACACCCATGCCCGTGGCGCATAGCACCAGCATCAAGGCAATATACGTAAAGTGCGTGAGAAAAAGTTTTACCAGATGGATCATGCCGCCGGATCCGCCAACCTTCGGAGGAAAACGCCCTATCCTAGCGTTTGAGCGCTGGTGCGTCTATCACATTAGCGGGCGCTGTGCATCATTTTGTAAATAGGATTGGACGGATCATGCGTGGCCTGATACGCGCCATATATGCCGCTGGGAATGTCGAGCACGACGCCGAGTATCGACAGGCTCAGTCCGGCCATGGCCAGGGAGCGCTTGGCCGATTTGAGTCCCAGCGAGCCAAAAATAATTCCCGGTAGTTGGAATACGATGCCGCAAACCGGCGAGCAGGCACACGGCACGCTCAAGATTCCCAGAATCAGGGCGGTGATCGCCATCCAATTGCGTTCACTGCCCGGCGCCGGGATGGGGCTCTGGTCAGGCAGGGTGCTGGCACCCACGGGGGCGACGGCAACTTGGCCTGCCGGGGTCGCCGGCATACTGGTTTGCAGGTCCGGCACGGTGCTGGCAGGAACCCAGTCGGGCATGCCCTCGGTCCAGACGCGGTCTTCCGGGCGCAGTTCGCCACTACGAGCGAGGGTTTGGAGTTGTTCGAGCGCCACCGGCCCGACCTGCTGGTTATCACGCACATAGAACCAAGTAGCCATAACGGGGTCCTCGATATTAGAGCTCGTGCCACGGAACTGCCAAGAGATGTTCTACCGGAGTTTGCGGAGTCTGTCCATCACTTTTTGCCCGCGGTCTGGCGCAACACGGCCAGCACGTTTTCGGCGGCATTGGCCCAGGTGAACTGGCGGGCGCGCAGCAAGCCCCGGTAGCGGAGTTGGCGGCGGTATTCGCCATCATCGAGCAGGCCGGCGATGGTCTGCCCCATGGACTCCGGATCGTCGTGGACAAAATAGACCGCCGCGTCGCCGGCCACTTCGCGCAGGGAGCGCATATCGCTGCAGGCCACGGGGCTGCCGCAGGCCAGGCCTTCCAGAACCGAGAGGCCAAAGCCTTCGAAGCTCGAGGCGCAGCAGGTCAGGAGGGCGTCACGGTAGAGCGCCGCCAGTTCCAGGTCGGTGGGGGCCTGCACCCAGATAATGCGCTCCAGCACGCCTTCGGCCTGGGCCCGCTTGTAGATGTCCGTGGCCGGCCAGGCATTGCGCCCGGCCAGCAGCAGTTTAATGGCCGGATTGCTGCGCCAGGCCAACTCCATGGCGGTGAGCATGCGCCCATAGTTGCGCCGGGGAATCTCCGACCCGACCGCCAGGACAAACGGCTCCTTGATCCGGTAGCGCTGGTGCAGGGCGGCGCGCAGGGGCAGGTCGGGCGCCGGATTGTACGCCGGGTTGATACCGTTGTAGACCACGTCGATGCGCTCGGCGGCAATGCCGTAGAGGCTGGAAATATCGCTCTTGGTCTGGTGGGAGACGGCAATAATGCGCCGGGCCACCGCGGCGCTGGTGCGGATCAGGTTGCGCTGCCGCGTGCTGCCGGATTGCCGGCGCACGGTCGGATCGAGTTCCACGGACAGATCGTGAATGGTGGGCACTACAGGGCAGGTCATGGTGCGCGGCACCAAAGCGCCAAAGCTGTGAAAGACATCCGCCCGGCTATGGCGAAACGCCCGCGTAATGGTGTGGATCATCGGGGCGCCCAGGTAGCGGGCGGCGGTGGCCTGGAACCCGCCGACCAACACCGGCTGGAAATTGGCGGGCAGATGCCGCACAAACGTATCGTCCCAATGGGGGTCGCCGGCAGCGCCCTTGGGACCAAAGAGCAGGATCTCGTCGGGGAGTCCCATGGTGGCCCAATGGGTCACAATATGCTGGGCACGCTGCTCGATCCCGGAGACATCCGGCATCAGCAGGGGGGTGGCATCGACGGCAATGATCACGCAAGTCCTCTTTGTGAGCCCCAGGGACACGGTTGCATTGCTGCCAACATAAGCAATGCGCCGGCTAGGTCAAGGGGTCACGGGGGTCGAGGGGGGCAAGGGGGCGGCCGGGATAAGTTCCGGCATGATGAAACGTCCAACGTTCAACGCTAAACGTTCAACGTTCAAAGAACGCATCTTCGTTCAACGTTGAACGTTGAACGTTGGACGTTGAACGTTGGACGTGGGCTCGAAATTGGGAAGTTATTTCGATCTCATCCCTTAACCCCTTAACCCCTCGCCCCCTCGACCCCTTGGCCCCTCGGCTTCAGTGGGCGGCGGCCATTTGCTGTTCGGCCGCCTTGGGCGCCTGGGGAACGGCGCGCGCGATCTTGATGTGCTCCAACTGGGCTTCGGCCAGATCCAGCAGCGTATCGCCTGGCGTGCCGTCGGGCGCCAGCGGACTCAGGAGCGGGCGGTCGATGCGGGTGGAATTGGCGCCCACGACCCGCGCGGTGGTTCCATCGGATAATTGCACGTAACTGCCCACCGGGAACAGGCCCACGGCCGCCAGCAGGGCTTTGACCATCCGCACATCCACCAGGCCACGGTGCGCCATATGCACCAGTTCGGCCATGGCGGTGTAGGGCAGTTTGGTGGTCTTGTAGGCCCGTGGATTGGTGGAGGCGGCGTAAATATCGGCCACCGCCACGATGCGCGCATAGTCGGCAATCTGGGCGGCGCCGGCCCCGGTCGGATAGCCGGTGGCATTGAGCCGTTCATGATGCTGGTAGCCGATCAAACGGGGGATGGCCGAGAGGCCGGAGATCTGCTCCATCATCGAGACGCTCAGGATCGGGTGCTCGCGCACGCGTTGGCGGTCGGTGTCGTTGAGGCTGGCGCTGCCCACGCGGATGCGCTTGGGGATTACCAGCATGCCCACATCGAACAGCAGGCCGCCCATGACCACTTCCTTGACATGCTCGAGTGACAGGCCCAGTTGGGTGGCAATGGCCATCGCCAGCACGGCGACACTCAGGGCGTGATCGGGCAGATGATCTTCGCGGCGGGCGGTCATCAGCGCCAACTGGCTGAACTGCCGCGGCTCGCTCTTCATCAGATCGATCAGATCCCGCGCAATGTCCTCCAGAATGTCCATGGAGGCGGTCTTGCCGGTTTCCAGCAGGCCAAAGAGCGGCTGGAGACGGCTGGACAAGCGGCGCCGCAAAATGTTGACGGCATTGAGGGCCAGAATTTCGGTGGACGAGTGGGCAATACTGTTCTTGAGCGGATCGCGGCTTTCCGGAGCCCGCAGGTACTCGCCGCGGCCGATCTGCTGTTCCATGCGTTGGACCACTACGCGGGATAAATCCTGGAGCGCGTGGCGCACGGCGTCCATGTCGGCCTGGGGACGCTGAATCAGGTAATCAATACCGCTGTCGCGCAGGGCGGCGACATGGTGTTCTTCAATGTGTTCGTTGCGCTGCACCATCAATATGCCGTCGGGGGTGAGCAAATCGGCCGGGGCGACCGCCCCGACCACCAGTTTGCTGGCCGCGACCATGATCTGCGGCGATTTGGCAAATTCCAGCACCGGGCGGACATTTTCCGCCATGAAGACCTCATGGATCCCCCGGCGCACCAGGGCATCAATGATCTCCTGGGTCAGGATCGTCTGGGCGGAAAGCAACTTGCGGCCGGAGGCATGAAATAAAGGTTGGGGAAATGCCGTGCCGGGAGCCTGTGTGCTGATATTGATAATCTGCATGCTTGCGCCATCCCTGTGCGTAAATCAAGATTGGCGGCCAGTCGGGAATCGCAGATGCGGAACCACGGTCCCCGGACCGCGTGTGCCATTGCGACCGCCGCCCAATCCATACGTGGTATCGTCCAACTTGACGGGCGACTTGCTTAAAGTATTGACCCGGGGCAACGAACTACTGGGATCCGGGGTCAATGGCGGGTCTGGCACTGCCGGCAGTAGACGGTGGTGCGCCCCGCCGCCACGATACGGGCCAGCGGGTGGCCACAGCGTTTGCAAGGCAGATGGGCGCGACCATAGGCCCGCAGTTGGCGCGCGAACTTGCCGGGCTGCCCGGCCACGTTCCGATAATCACGAAAGGTTGTGCCGCCGGCGGCGATGGATTGGCCCAGCACGCGGCGGATGGCGCCCACCAACCGGCGGATTTGCTCCGGGGTGATGCGCCGCACCAATTGCAGTGGATGCAGCCGGGCCATCCAGAGGGCTTCATCCACGTAAATATTACCCAGGCCGGCCAGGTCGTGCTGGGACAGCAGCCGGGCCTTGAGTTTGCCGCGCAGATTTTTCCAATGGGCCAGGTCCGCGGGCTTGGCGGCCAGGGCATCGGGTCCCAGGCGGTCGTGGACTTCGCACGCCAGGGCCGTAGCCAGGGTGGGGTAATACCACAGGCCGCCGAAACGCCGCGGATCGCAATGGCGGACCTGCACGCCCGAATCCAGATCCAGCAGGACGTGGGCGTGGGGCGGGCACAAGTCGGTCGGCGGCGCGCAGACGATGCGCCCGGTCATGCCCAGGTGGATCAGGAGCGTCTGGGAATCTTCGAGGATGCAGAAGAGTTTTTTGCCATGGCGCAGCGTCTGGACAAAGCGGTGCCCGACCAGGCGCTGGAGCGGTGCCCGGCGCGGGGTGACAAAATCGGCCCGGTTAACGGTAATGCCGCGGATCCGCCGGCCCAAAAGCACCGGCGCGAGCGAACGGCGCACTTCTTCAACTTCCGGCAATTCAGGCATGGGCACTCATTTGGACAAGGTCACTTTGCCGCATTGTTCCTGCAAGTACTTGAACACTTTGCGGGCCTTGGGAATCTGGTAGAGCTCCAGGGATGGCTGTTGTTCGCTGGTGGTCGTCAGCAGGATTGTGCCGATACCCAGGAGACGTTCGACCAGGCCCTGTTTAAGATGCACATCGGCCACGCGGGAAAGTTCCAGGGTTTCGCGGCGCTTGGTAAACACCCCCGCCTGCGTCTCAATGCGCGTGGGGCGGATAGTGCACCGCGCCACCCGCGTGCCCAGGAAGATAAAGTAGGCCGTGATGCCCATGAGCAGCATCTGCGCGATGACAATGACCATGGCGTTGTTCGTAATGACATCCGTGAACGGCTTGCTCGCGGGGAATATCAGGGTCAACTGTCCGAAGAGGCGCACGAATACAAATGTGACCACCACCACGGTCAGGCAGATCAGATACTTCCAGAAATTGTCCCATTGCGAGACGCTCAGTTCAAAGACCGGGGCGTCGGCCTCGGCCGGGGCCGCGGCTGCGGCGGGGGCGGTGCCAGGTTGGGTTGGGGTGGTGCCCGGTCGCCCACCGTCCAGGAACTCACCGCAGTGGCGGCATTTTTTCGCCACCGCCAATATGGCTTCGCCGCAAAATGGGCAGCGCTTGGTTGGCTCCGGCGGCGTGGGCGCCGGCGCGGCATCGTCGGCCGGCGGAGCGGCGGCCAGCGGAATCAACGCGCGATTGCACGCCGGGCAGGTCACGTGCCGGCCCAGTTGTGCCGCATTAACCATGAACTGTTGGCCGCATACGCATGTCACAAGACTATTCATAGTCCCCCTATTATGATCCGGCGCGGGGCGGGGAGCCAGTGGGATTTCTGTTTTTTCATGTTCGAGTTTTCGATGGCAGAGGAGCGGGCATGTCGTAGTTGGCGTTGAAGACCCCGTAGCACCGCAGAGATCGCAGAGCACGTGGAGAATAACGCGGAGGCCTGACAAAGCAACTCTCACGGGCCAATGCGGTTGTAGCCTACGCCGTTTGTTGCCTGAAAGGCAACCCTGTAGCCGGTGGCAAGCGCAGCGCCGCCACCGGTAACGCCCCCCCCAACACGTTTTTCGACCCAGAAAGGGTCGCATAGGTCCACGAATGCCGCTTCATCGATGCACATGGGGGGGCCATCTGTCAGTCGTCCTTGTGGCGCGTGGGGCGCAGCAGTTTGAGGTAGTTGCGCGGATTATGTAACAAGTCGGTATAGCGGCGCTCCCCCGCAATGACATCCGCCATCACGTTTGTGAAGCGCTGGCCGTAGCGGCGCAGCAGCCAGGTGCGCCATGTTGGATGGCGGTAAAGCAGGAATGCGAGCCGGCGGGCCCCACGCAATTCCGGCAGAATGGTCCGCTGCAAGGCGGCCTGATAATTCTGCCGCACCCGCGCCGGTTCGCCGCGGCCTTGAAGAATGGCCGCCGCCGCCAACTGGCCGCTTTGCAGTGCGTGCGTAATGCCTTCGGCGGTGATCGGATCGGCCAGCCCGGCGGCATCGCCGGTCAGCAGCAGGCGCCCGCGGGCCAGACCGGCGGACCGGGGATGCACGGGAATCACGTAGCCGTGGCGGGCCACCGCGCGAATCTCGCGGATGCCCAGGCGATCCATATAGGCTTGGCAGATGGCATTAAGATTGCCGCCGCGTTGTGTATCGAGCACGCCGATCGACAGGTGGTCGCGCTTGGGAAACACCCAGGCATAGCCGTGGGGGGGCAGGTCAAAATCAAAACGCGCCGTCTGGCCGAAGCGCGCCCAATCCGCCGGCCCCACGCGCACCTCCCATTCGAGCGCGGGGAGCAGGCGCTGGTGTCCCGGCCAGCGACCGGCTTTGGCCACCAGGCTGCCGGCGCCATCGGCGCCGATGACCCACTGCGCCCGCAGGGCGCCATGATCCGTCGTCAGGTCCACATGGCGGCCGCAATCCTGTACCTGGCGTACGGCGCAGCGATCGAAAACCTGCGCCCCGGCCGCGTGCGCGGCCTGCGCCAGGGCTTGGTCAAAGGCGCTGCGCATGGTCATGGAGACCAGGGGGGCCGGGCGCTGGGCCGCGCAGCGCAGCCCGCTATCGAGCAGGTTCAGTTCCACCCGGCAGGCCTGATGCTCGATCGTCTCCTGCCACGGGATATCACCGAGCAATTGTGCAGCGCGCCGGAGCACGCCTCCGCCGCAGGTTTTATAGCGCGGCAGCGCTGCCTTCTCCAGAATAACGGCAGCCACGCCGCCTTGGGCCAACGCGCGTGCCGCGGCGCAGCCGGCGGGGCCGGCACCGACAATGGCGCATTCGATGGTGGTGGGAAACGACATCGGGTTCAGCGGACTCCAAATGACGTGTCAGTGGTCCGTTGCTAGTGGTGGGTTGTTAGCAAGCCCTTGGGCAGTGGTGCACCTACCAACAACTAACAACTCTCAACTAACAACTGACCGGCCTCATTCCCCGATAATTTTTAGCAGCACGCGTTTGCGCCGGCGGCCGTCGAACTCGCCGTAGAAAATCTGCTCCCAGGGGCCAAAGTCGAGTTTGCCACCGGTAATGGCGACGACGGTTTCCCGGCCCATGATCGTGCGTTTGAGATGGGCGTCGGCGTTGTCTTCCCCGGTGTCATTATGCCGGTACTGCGTGTAAGGTTTCTCGGGGGCCAGTTTTTCCAGCCACGCGTCCCAGTCTTGCAGCAGGCCGCCCTCGTTATCATTGATAAAAACGCTGGCACTGATATGCATGGCATTAACCAGCACCAACCCCTCCTGAATGCCGGATTCTTTCACGGCCGCCTGCACCTGGTCGGTAATGTTCACAAACCCGCGCCGGCGCGGAAGGTTGAACCACAATTCCTGACGGTAGCTTTTCACGGGAACCTCCAATGCGATATCGCTGGTGTCAGTGTCAAACAAATAGGATCGTGTGTCAACCCGCAACAATGCGGCCAAGGCGGACCTTGACTGCGCGGCAGGACCGGACTATATTTGCCTGGACGTATGAAGTTGACAGCGCCCAAATGTTCCTTGGATACCCTGTTCCGGGCGTTCGCAGACCACACCCGGTTGCGGATTCTCAATATGCTGCGCGGCGGCGAGGTGTGCGTGTGCGACCTGGTGAAGGTGATCGACGCCCCGCAGCCCAAGATTTCGCGTCATCTGGCGTACCTGCGCCGTGCCGGCCTGGTCAGGGCCCGCAAGGATGGCCTGTGGAGCCATTACACGCTGGCGCCGGCCGCTGGGGGGTGTCACCAAAAACTGCTGGAGTGCCTGGAGAGTTGCTTTCAGGATATTCCAGAACTGGCCGCCGACGCCAAGGCGCTCCAGCGCGTCCGGCAATGCAAGGGTTGCTGCTCGTGACCGGCACCGGCTCTTTTTTTAAGACAATACATTCGCGTGGGCATATATAATGGGCCATGTTAAGTCGGAGAAGCTGATGGACACGCCGGTGCAAAAGTTGAAAGTGCTGTTTTTGTGCACGGGCAACTCGTGCCGCAGCCAAATGGCCGAAGGATGGGCACGAAACCTTAAGGGCGCTGTGATTGAACCCTACTCGGCGGGGATCGCCACCCACGGTATGAACCCCAACGCGGTGCGTGTCATGGCCGAGGCGGGCGTGGACATTTCCACCCACCGCTCGAAACATCTGGACGAACTGAAGGATGTTCCGTTCGATTATGTGGTCACGGTCTGCGACAACGCCAATGAATCTTGCCCGCTGTTCCCCGGCAAAGTTGGCCGCCTTCACGTCCGTTTCGATGATCCGCCGCGGCTCGCAAAGACCGCCAGGGACGAAGCGGAGGCTTTGGCTCACTATCGGCGCGTCCGTGATGAAATCCGGGCGTTTGTCGAAACCCTGCCCGGGGCCTTGACCCAACAAGATGCCGGCCCGACCGCTGCGGCCCCAAAGGAGACCCGCCCATGAGCCGCCTGACCAAACGCCTTTCGTTTCTCGATCGTTACCTGACGTTGTGGATTTTTCTGGCCATGGCGGCGGGTGTCGGCGCGGGCTATTTTGTGCCCAGCACCGCCGCCTTCATCAATCGCTTCAAGGCGGGCACCACCAATGTTCCGATTGCCCTGGGCCTGATCCTCATGATGTACCCGCCGCTGGCCAAGGTCCGCTACGAGGAAATGGGCCGGGTATTCCGTAACTGGAAGGTGCTGGGCCTGTCGCTGGTGCAGAACTGGCTCATTGGCCCGGTGCTGATGTTCGTCCTGGCCGTCCTGTTCCTGCACGGCTACCCGGACTACATGGTGGGCCTGATCATGATCGGCCTGGCACGCTGCATTGCCATGGTCATTGTGTGGAACCATCTGGCCCGCGGCGATACCGAATATTGTGCGGGACTGGTGGCGTTCAATAGCGTATTCCAAGTGCTTTTTTACAGTCTGTACGCCTGGCTGTTCGTGAAGGTCATCCCGCCGTTGATTGGCGTTGACATGGGCACGGTGGACCTGTCAAAAATCACCATGGGTGCGATCGCCGAATCGGTCTTCATCTACCTGGGTATTCCGTTTCTGGCGGGCATGGCTACCCGCTTGGCACTGGTCAAAGCCTGCGGCCGCCAGTGGTACGAAACCCGGTTCCTTCCCCGGATCAGCCCGCTGACGCTGTTGGCGTTGCTCTTTACGATTCTGGTGATGTTTAGCCTCAAGGGCAACATGGTGGTGCGCCTGCCGCTGGACGTGGTAAGGATTGCCGTGCCGCTGCTGCTGTACTTTGTCGCCATGTTCCTGGTGAGCTTCTGGATGGGCAAAAAGGCCGGGGCCGACTACGCCCAGACCGCCACCATCAGCTTTACCGCCGCCAGCAACAACTTTGAATTGGCCATCGCGGTCGCGGTGGCGGTTTTTGGCATCCATTCCGGCGCAGCGTTCGCCGCAGTCATCGGCCCGCTGGTGGAAGTGCCGGTGCTGATCGGGCTGGTGAATGTGGCGCTGTATTTCCAGCGCCGGTATTTTAAATTTACCGCGTCTTGCGCAGCTGGCCTTCCAGGGCGCCAATGACTTCGGGCATGGCCTGGTGGCGCACCTCGGTGCCCAGGGTCCAGCAGACCAGCTCGCCGCCGTTGCTCAGGCCCTCCACACGCTGGCAGGCGGCAATCACGGTCGAGTGATTCTTGTTGCCCACCGCGCGGCCGATTTCCGGAAAGCTCATCCCGGTATGCTGGCGGGCCAGGTACAGGGCGATGGCGCGGGCCAGGCTCACGGTCTTCTCGCGGCCCGGACCCAGCAGCGCGGCTTCGGCAAGGCCGAAGTATTCCGCCACCACCGCCACGATGCGCCGTACCGGAATCGGCTGGTGGCTCACGAGCGTCCGCCCTTTGATGTCGGCCATGACCGCGGCGGCATCCGCCTTGCCGCTGGCCATCAGGTTCATGCCGGCGACCACCTGGAGCAGCAGGCCTTCGAGCTCGCGGATCGAGACCGTGGCGCTTTGGGCGATGTGCATCAGCACGGCATCGCTGATCTGCCAGCCGTGGCGCGCCGCCCGGCGGCGCAGAATTTCCAGGCGCGTGGGCAGGTCCGGCGTATCGACGCGCAGCACCATGCCGCTGACAAAACGGCTGATGAGGCTTTCGGCCATCGCGGCAATCTGGCGGGGGGCGCAGTCGCTGGCCAGCACCACCTGCTTGCCGCCGGCATCGATCTGGTTGAAGGTGTGCAGAAACTCTTCCTGCGTAGCCTTCTTGTTGGCCAGGAAATGCACATCGTCGAGCACCAGCAGGTCGGTGTGGCGCAGGCGCCGGCGGAAGGCATCGGTCTTGTGATTCTTGATGGCATCCAGGAATTCGTTGGTGAAACTTTCGCCGGTGAGGTAGAGCCAGCGCTTCCCGGGGTGCAGGCGCGCAAAGCGCTGGCAAATGCCCTGGAGCAGGTGCGTTTTGCCCAGGCCGCACTGCCCATGGATAAACAGCGGACTGAATTGGGTGCCCGGCTGGGCGGCCACCTGCGTGGCGGCATGATAGGCCATCTGGTTGGATGGTCCCACGACGAATTCTTCAAGCGTGTATTTGGCGTTGAGCACCGGCCCGGCCGCCGGACGTGGTGCCGGGGACGGCGGCGCCGTTGGAGCCGCCCCCGGGACCGCGGCCGCCGGCCGCGGGGGCAGGCCCTGGCTGGCGGCGGGGGCTACCTGCACCTGCACTTCGACATCGTGGTCGAGCACGGCGCGGGCGGCGGCGCGGGTTTCCTGGAGGAACTTGGTGCGGATCCAATTGGCGGCGAAGGCGTTGCCCACCCCGATGTGCAGGGTGTGGCCCTGGACCTGGAGGCAGGCTTTGTGCTCAAACCACATGGCGTAGCGTTCGGGTCCGATGCGCCCGGCAATATTACGCGCGATGGAGATGACCGTGGAATCATCCATGACTGGTGCGACGGCGGACATCCGTGACTCCTCGAATGGCTATCAAGTGTATAGAGTGATATATATCGTCACAGTGAACCGTCATGGTTCTGGAAATACCGCGCACTCCGGCGCGACGTCAGGACCACAGGCAGTTGCAAAACCAATGCCCGCGGTGCATGGTCTACGCCGCTTCTGCCGGCCGGCCACACGATCGCGGGGCACACCTGTCACCCGACGGTTTGTCGTTGAATGGGCATCTTTTAACACCTCTGCCAGAGGTCGGCAATAACATTTTTTCGGTTTTCTTTTCCACAGCGGGTCAGGCCGCGTGGCCGGCGACACTTACGTGCGAAAAGTTTTCCCCCTGCACGGTTTATCCACATTCGATGCCGATCAATTGTGAATAAGTGGCGGCGCCAACCAGCCCTAGCACCGTTGACGGCCGAAATCCCCCGCCCGGCAACTACCGGTGGTGGAGGTGCCGCTTATTATCGACCACAAAGCCGCGGGGTGGCAGGGCGGGCCGGCGGGGCTTAGAGCGTCTGGATCAGCGCCACGCGTTCGGCCACACGCCGGTAGCCACAGCGCCGATAGAGCGCCAGGGCCGGCTGGTTGGCGGCATCCACGGCCAGGGTCAGAACGTCAAAGTGTCGCCGGGCGCCAATGGCCAGGACGCGGTGCATGAGGCGGCGCCCCAGGCCGCGGCGGCGCGCTGCCGGGCACAGGCCCAGGTAGACCAGTTCCAGGGCATGGCGCGCCGGCACGTGGGCCAGCAGCAAACAGCCTACCGGCGCCGTACCGTCGAGCACGACGCTCCAGAGTGCCGGATCGAACTGTCCGACCGCCTGATGGCCGGCGATCACATCATCCACGGCGCGCAGTCCGGAGAGTTCCGGGCAATCGCGCGTTTGCTGGTAGCTGTCCAGAATGGCGCGGCGGAACAAGGCGTGGGTGGCGGCGCTGTAGGGTTCCAGGCGCAGCGGCGGGGAAAAGTCCAGGGACGGCGCCAGCAGGGGTGGTTGGCGTTCCATGTATATGAGTTTAGCCAAGGGGTGCAGGCCCACGCCGGTCAGCAACGCCGCCGCCCGGGTGTCGCCCGGTTCAACCATCGCCTGCACCAGGACAATACCGGCGTGCCGCGCATCGGCCACCGCCTGTGTCACCGCGGCGGCCACGGCCGGTTCGGTCACCGGAAGACCGGGATCCAGCCGGGGCGTAAACAGGAGGGCGGTCTTTCCCGGAGAGGGGACCCACAGGCACATGCCGGTGATCTGCGTGCCCGAAAGGACCTGCACTTGCCGTGTCAGATCGATGTTATGCTGCCGCGCATATTCCAAAAAGTTCGCGAGCAGCGCACTCTGGTCGCCCACCAGGACGCGGATCCCCGCCAGGGTCTCTTGGGCATCGGGGCGCAATACTTGAAATGCCTCCGTGTTGCTCATGACGGTATATTAAGTTCTCGTAAGGAAAACGGAAAGCCACAGGTTCAAAAATCCTTTTATGGTCAATGGTACTTGGCGTGCTAAAGACCTCGGGGTCGTGCGGTCTGGCGTGTCCGGGGTTTTCCGTGTGCATACGCAGGCCCTGGATAAAAAGCCAGCCCGGCACAAGGCCGGGCTGGCTAATTCTGGCCCATGGCACGGCAGCGGGTGCCGGTCCGGGGCACGGATTGACGGCCGTGGGAACCTGCCGGCGGCCGGGCCCTCAGGTTACATTGAGATCGGCAAACAAGGCCGTGCTCAGGTAGCGCTCGCCGAAGCTGGGGATAATGGCCACGATCGTTTTGCCGGCGTTCTCCGGCCGGGCGGCCACCACGCTGGCGGCCTTGAGGGCGGCCCCGGACGAGATGCCCACGAACAGGGCTTCTTCCCGCGCGGCGCGGCGGGCCCAGATCAGGGCCTCTTCGGAATCGACCTGCACGACTTCATCGACCAGGTCCATCCGGAGCACCGCGGGCACAAAGCCCGCGCCGATGCCCTGGATCTTGTGGGGGCCGGGCTTGGGAGTTTCCCCGGCCTTGGTGGCGGTGAGCACGGCGCTTTGCGTCGGCTCGACGGCAATGGCTTTAAAGCCCGGCTTGCGGGCCTTGAGAACTTCGGCCACACCCGTGAGCGTGCCGCCGGTTCCTATGCCAGATATCAAGATGTCAACTTGTCCATCCGTATCATTCCAGATTTCCTCGGCGGTCGTGGCCCGGTGGATGGCGGGATTGGCGGGATTGTTGAACTGCTGGGGGATCCAGGAATTGGGCGTTTCCCGGGCTAGTTCCTCGGCCTTGGCGATGGCGCCCTTCATGCCCTGGGCCGCCGGGGTCAGCACAACTTTGGCGCCCAGGGCCAATAATACCTTACGCCGCTCCACGCTCATCGAATCGGGCATGGTCAGGATCAGTTGGTAGCCCCGCGCCGCCGCGACGAACGCCAGGGCAATGCCGGTGTTGCCGCTGGTCGGCTCAATAATGACGGTGTCCTTATTAATTTTACCGGTGCGCTCGGCGTCTTGAATCATGGCCAGGCCGATGCGGTCCTTAACGGATGCCATCGGATTGCGGCTTTCGAGCTTGGCCAGAACGATGGCTTGGGAAGTGAAGAGTTTGCGAATGCGGACCAATGGGGTGTTTCCGATCAGTTCCGTGACGTCGTTGTAGATACGGGCCATGACATTCCTTTCAGTAAGAGAAGACGTAGTACGAACCCCAAAGTATACCTGATCCAACTCGGTCTTCAAGAAAAGTAACAAGAATTTCTACAGATTTACTTCCTGTGTTCTGTAACTCATTTATTATTAATGTCTTGCAGAACAGAAAAAAGATCCTATTATCGCTTGCAATGAGAAAATTTATCACATATAATTCCTATCTGAAATACATGTAAAACCTTGCGATTCCCTCCGCGTTCGGTTGGAAGGCGAGGCTCAATCAAGTGAAAGGCTCTCTCATGAAGCGTTCGATCAGGTTCCTGCTTATCGCCGCCGTCGTGCTGGTCTTGGCACCTGCGGTCCATGCGGAGGCGGACCCGGAAAGTCAATCCACCCTCCAGGGCGATGTGCCGGCCAGCATGGTGCCGCCCTCGTTGACGCTGGATGTTTCCAAGGTTGAGGATTGGAAGCTTTTCAACGGTCAGAAAGAGCAGGGGCCTCCGTTGCCGTTTCACACTATTGAAGGATACGGCGGCGGCGCCATCACACCGATCGCTTACCTCGTCAATGCTGGACCGAAGAATACGGTCTTTGGTTTGCCAGCGGCCGCCTTCTCGTACGTGAATCTCGGCAGCAAAGACCTTGAAGCGTTCACCGCCACCGAAACCCTCTTCGGCCGCTTGGAGTTGGGATTTGGCGCCGACCGGTTCAACCTGGGATCACTGCCGGGTCTGGTGGGCAACAAAATCCATGATGATGTGTGGCTGTATAACTTCAACGCGCGCTTCCTGGCCATTGAAGAGAACAGTTTCAATCTGCCGCTGCCCGCGATTACGCTCGGGGCGCAATACAAGTACAATGCCAGTGTGGCGGAAATCAACAGCAATCTGGGCAATGCGCTCAAGTCCATCGGGTATCACCGCTCCAGCGGCACCGACTTTACGCTCACCGCCAGCAAGACGTTCCCCAAGGTCTTTGAACACCCGCTGATCGTCACCGCTGGTGGGCGCGTCAGCGAGGCTTCGCACATTGGCCTGGTGGGCTTCGGCGATGAATATCGCCCCAGCGTTGAAGGCAACATCGTCTACCTGCCGACCAACTGGCTGCTGGTGGCCTATGAGTACCGCCAAAAGCATGACCCCTACAGCCAGATTCCCGGCCTGATCGGCAAGGAAAGCGACTGGCACGCGTTCGACGTCAGTTGGATCATCAACAAGAATGCGACGTTTGTTGTTGGTTACGGCATCTTTGGCCGGTTGGCCAATTCCGATGGCAACCATTCGTTCTGGGTGCAGCTTAAGTATGAATTCTGAGTTGGCCCGTCGCCCCGCCTGACACTGACTATGGTCAGGCGGGGCGTTTTCGAGTAATCTTTTTCGGGGCCCATCTTTTACCAGTATTTAGGAGTAAGACGCATGGCTGACCAAGCCACCCAGTTTGGACTAGGCACTTTGGCATTGCACGCGGGCCAGAAGCCCGACCCGGTGACCGGATCCCGCGCGGTGCCCATTCATCAAACCACCAGCTATCAATTCCGTGATACCACCCATGCCGCGGACTTGTTCGCCTTGCGCGAACTGGGGTGGATCTATACCCGCCTGATGAACCCCACCACCGATGTGTTCGAACAGCGCATGGCGGCGCTCGATGGCGGCATTGGCGCGCTGGCGGTGGCCAGTGGCCAGCAGGCCATCACCGTGGCGCTGCTTAACCTGGTGCATTCCGGTTATCACATCGTCGCCGCCGAGGCGCTCTATGGCGGCACCATTACGCTGCTGGGCCAGACCTTCAAGCGCCTGGGCATTGACGTAACTTTTGTCGATGCCACCAATCCGCAGAATATTGCCAAGGCTATTACCCCCAAGACCCGCGCCGTGTACATTGAAAGCGTCGCCAATCCCAAGAACGATGTGCTCGATTATCGCGCTATTGCCGATGTGGCGCACAAGGCCGGCCTGCCGGTGGTGGTGGACAACACCGTGCTCACGCCGGTGCTCTTCCGCCCGTTTGATTACGGCCTGGATATCGCCGTTTACTCCGCCACCAAGTTCATTGGCGGGCATGGCACCTCCATTGGCGGGGTAATTGTGGACTCCGGCAAGTTTGACTGGAGCAAGAATCCGGAAAAATGGCCGCAGTTCACCCAGCCCGATCCGTCCTATCATGGCACGGTATTTTTACAGGCCCTGGGGCAGTTGGCGTATATCATCACGGCCCGCACGCACTGGCTGCGCGACCTGGGCGGGGCCATCAGCCCGTTCAATTCATTCCTGTTCCTGCAAGGGCTCGAAACGTTGCACCTGCGCATGCCGCGCCATAGCGAAAATGCCCTGGCCCTGGCCAAACATTTGCAGCACCATCCGCTGGTCACCTGGGTGAACTACCCCGGGCTGCCGACCCATCCGAGCCACGCCAACGCACAAAAGTATCTGCCCAAGGGCACCGGTGCGATCTTGGGCTTTGGCATCAAGGGTGGACGCGATGCCGGGCGCAAGTTCATCGAGGCCGCCAAACTCGCCTCGCACCTGGCCAACATCGGCGACGCCAAGACGCTGATCATTCATCCGGCCAGCACCACGCACAGCCAGCAGACCCCCGAGGAACTTAAGCGTGCCGGTATCACCGATGATTACATCCGGGTGAGCGCCGGCCTGGAAGACATTGCCGATATTATCGCCGATTTCGATCAGGCGCTGGAAAAGTCGCAGCACTAAAAGGGTCATTTGCAAACCGCAGAGCCCGCAGAGAACGCGGAGATCGACGCAGAGAAAAATCTTTGAACTCTCGTGTCTCTTCTCTGCGTACTCGGCGCTCTCCGCGGTAAGAAATGACCTTTTGAAACGGTGCCGCTTGCGGCTTTCTACCAAGTTTCTGAAAAACTGTTACACTTGAAGCAGGGGTGGGTTTGGTGCCCGCCCCTGCTTTTTTGTATTGATGGATACTCCATGGCCGAAAAAGTTCCAGAAAGTTCCGACGCCCAGCGCAGTGCCCGGCCGCTGAAATATGCCTACAGTGTTACGTTCCGCGAACCGTTGCCGCTGGAAAACGGTGGCAGCCTGGCGGAAGTGACCGTGGCCTATGAAACCTGGGGCGAGCTTTCCCCCCAGCGTGACAACGCGGTGTTTATCTGCCATGCCCTCTCGGGTGATTCCCACGTGGCGCAGCACGATGCCGCCGACGATGCCGGCTGGTGGGATATCCTGGTGGGGCCCGGCTGCCCGGTGGATACCAAGCGTTTCTTTGTTATTTGCGCCAATGTGCTCGGCGGTTGCCGCGGCACCACGGGTCCCGGTTCGATCGACCCCGCCACGGGCCAGCCCTATGGCGGCCAGTTTCCGTTGATTACCATTGGCGACATCGTCAACGTGCACAGCCGACTGGTGGCGCACCTGGGTATCACCCGGCTCCATGGGGTGCTGGGCGGTTCGATGGGCGGGCATATGGCCATGGACTGGTCCATGCGTTTTCCGGACCAGGTGGGCAATGCGTTGGTCCTGGCCAGTTCGGCGTATCTGACGGCCCAGTCACTGGCGTTTGACATCGTGGGCCGCAATGCGATTTTGCGCGACCCGAATTATGCCAACGGGCAGTATTACGCCGCGCCGGCCGGTCCGGCCACCGGACTGGCGCTGGCGCGGATGCTGGCGCACATCACGTATTTGTCCCGCGAGAGCATGTCCTTGAAATTTGCCAGCGGCCCGGCCGCCGCCGCCCGCCAGGCCGAGTTTGAAAGCAGCTTTGCGGTTGGTTCCTACCTGGTCTACCAGGGGGACCGGTTCGTGGAGCGTTTTGACGCCAACAGCTACATTGTGCTGACGCGCGCCATGGACCAGTTCGATCTGGGCCGCACGCCGGAACAGTTGGCCGCCTCCCTGGCCCGCACGCAATGCCGCTGGCTGGTAATCAGCTATTCGTCCGATTGGCTCTTTCCGCCGTTCCAGTCGGCGGAGATTGTCCATGCCCTGGCGCGGCTGGAGCGCGGCGTTACCTATGCCAACATTCAAAGTCCGCACGGGCACGATGCCTTTTTGCTCAAGCACGATCTCGCCCGCTACGGCGAACTGGTGCGGGCCTTCCTGGCGGCCCAAACACCCGCCGCGCCGGCGGAAGCCGCCAGCCACCCGCACCAGCCCACCAGCATTTTTCACGACCAGCGCGTGGATTACGACACTATTGTCGAACTGATCGCCCCCGGTGCCTCGGTGCTGGACCTGGGCTGCGGTGTCGGCGGATTGCTCGAGCGCCTGGCCGCCCGTGGCCATGCGCGCCTGGTGGGCGTGGAACTCGACGAGCTGGCCCTGGTGGCCTGCGCCCGCCGCTCACTCGATGTGATCCATGCGGATGTCAACGTGGGCCTGCCCATGTTTCACGACGGGCAATTTGATGTCGTGGTGCTCTCGCAGACCCTGCAAACCGTGCGCGATGTGAACCTGGTGCTCGATGAAATGCTGCGCGTGGGCCGCACGTGCATCGTGAGCTTCCCGAACCTGGCGTATGCCCCGCTGCGCCGGCAGTTGCTCGAACAGGGCCGCGCCCCCCGCGGCACCAACTTGCTGGGCGCTTCCTGGCACGAAACGCATAACATCCGCTTCCTGTCGATCGCCGATTTTGAGGATTATTGCCGGCTCAAGGGGCTCTGCATCCGCGGCCGTATCGCCTTGGATACCACGACGCGGCAGCGCGTGACCGACGATCCGAATTTGAACGCGGACTTGGCGGTATTCCTGCTGACGCGGGCGTAATGTCGCTCATTCTTTTTTCTGTCCCAGCGTGGCAAACAGGTTCTGGTCGGCCGAGATCCAGGTGTCCTGATCGACGATGATGGCCTGCGGCGGCAGGATGGCCGAGGCGGTTTTGATGCCGGGGATCTTCTTGACCGCCGTGCCGATGGCCATGAACTCCAGCAAATTGCCCAGGTCGTGCACGTGGGTCTTGATGCCCACGACATCATCGGCGCCCAGGGCGGTGGCTTCATCGCGGATCAGGCCGATGGCGTGCTCGCGGGCCTCATAGATCAGGGTGGTCAGTTCGTTGATCTCGCCGCGGGAGAACGACTTGAGCGCCGCCAGCATGCCGCCGACCACGCCCAGTGAATACACCGCCGTGCCCAGCACCAGCTTGAGCGGCGCGTAGCCCATGTTGGCCAGGTTCCACATCTCCTGGCAGGTCAGGTCCGAGGTGACCGGGCCGGCCGTGCCGGCGGGCAGGGCCGGGTTGTGGGCGGCGGTGCCGATCATCATCATTTCATGAATGCCCTGAAAGGGCATGACGGTGGTTTCGATCCCGACGACGGCGTTGGCGCCCGCCGTCGCGGCCTCCTGGGCGATGCGCTGCACGGCCAAGTGCCGCGTGTGGTTGAAGACATCGGAGAATTCCTTGACCTCGCCCCGCCCCATGGATTTAAGCGCTCCCAGAATGCCGCCGGCCACACCCACCGAATAGGCTACATTGCCAAAGACAAACTTGACCGGGCGATACTCGGCATCCACCTGGCAGTAGAGTTCCTGGGCATCGTGGGCGGTGGAAAAGGCGAGCTTCTCGTGGCCGGCGTTGGGGCCGGTTTCGGCGTGCACCGTCGAGGCGACGGAGAGAAATTCAATGTTCCCGTGGAAGTGGCGTAGTTCGGAGGTTACGCCGGTAATCCCGAGGCCGCCGTGGGATTGGGCTTCCTTCTCCATGCGTTGGTACGACTGGAGCCGCCCCTCGTGAATAATCTGCGTGACCTGGGTCACCTCGCCGCCCATCATGTTGCGCAGGCCCGCCCCGATGGACCCGACAAACCCCATGGAGTAGACCGAGTTGCCGATCACCAGGTTCCCGGGCTTCATCCCCTTGAGGTGCAGGCAATAGATTTCGTTGCCGGAAAGGCCGGTCATCACGGGGGCGCGCCGTGCGGTGGTGGGATTGGGTGAAATGGGGGGCGGCATGGACATGGCAGGCTCCTTGAAAGGACGAATGACCGAGGCAATGACGAAGAGCGAATGATCCCGACGCGTCGGGAACGAATCAAATCTCAATAGATCAATGATGCCATGACGAAACAGGGGGGGCGGGATAGCTTCCGCCCATTGGGGTATACGATACGACGGCGGAGGGGTTTGGGGAAGAAATGCAACCGCGCACCGCCGGGGCTGCGGCGGCCCACTCCCGGCTACGCCTTCACAACCATGCTGTCGGAACGTTATGATATACTCAGAATCTGTGGATAAAATATGTGGTTCATGCGTCCGATCGGTGCGGCTCGGGAGTAGCGCTATGTCGTGGTTGCGTTTTACCAAGGGAACGGGGGCGGCCCCCATACTGCTTTGTGTCGTGCTTGGCATGCTGACCGGTTGCGGGTCGAGTACGCCCGGGCGCATGGAGTGGGTGCAACCGACGACCGAGGCCCCGCGGGTGGGAACCGTCTACTGCATCCGCGGCTGGTGTGGCATCTATTCGGTGGGCATCGACCAGATCGCCGCCAAGCTCAACGCGCAGGGTATCCGGGCTCGGGTGTTCATGCCCGAGCAGTATCCGGAATTGGCCGCGACCATGGTCGAGCGGTACAAGAACGCGCCCCGGCACGAGCCGATTTGCTTTGTCGGGCATTCGCGCGGGGTTGATTCGTCGCTGATCATTGCGCGCGAACTCGACAAAGTGGGCGTCCCCGTCGACCTGATCGCCTGTTTCGACAGCGTGGACGAAACCACGGTCTCCAAGAATGTGCGTTGGTGCTACAACTTCTGGATGCCCGGAATTTATGGGAACACCAATCTGTTTCGGGGCATTCCGCTTACGCAGGCGCCCGGCTCGACGGGCCAGCTTTTTAACTGTAATTGCGCCAAGGAGTGTCGTTCCTGGCGCGGGAATTGGACCAACCACATCAACTTCGACGAAGACCCCGCGTTGCAACAGCGTATCATAAACCACATTCTGGAGGTTTGCCCGGAACGCAGCCAGTGGGTGCCGCCCGGGTCCATCTCCAGCAATGCGGCGCGGTGAGCCACCCATGGCGCTAACGCTAAGTCCCCATTCCTGGCCGGCGGTGATCATCGGACTGATCCTGGCAACCTATTGGCTGCGCGTACTGCAGATGGTGGCACGCACGCGGCGCACGGTCGGCCGGGCGGCCAACTTCGTGCCGCCCGAGCCGCTGGGACGCCTGCTGCGCGTCATCTGGATACCGGTGGTGCTGCTGTGGATATTCTTACCGCTGGCGACGCCGTTTCTCGACGGGTTGCCCTGGGCTCTGTCCCCGGTGTGTTTCGGGGGCGGCACGCTGGTCGGGTGGCTGGCGGTGGGCCTGGCGCTTGGCGCCTTCGCCCTCACCTGGGTCTGCTGGATCAAGATGGGAACCTCGTGGCGGATGGGCATTGATCCCGATGAACGTACGGCGCTCGTGTTCAACGGGCCGTACGCCTACGTGCGCCATCCGATTTACGGGCTCTCGCAGGTATTAATGCTCGCGGCCCTGGCCGCGCTGCCCAGCCCCGCGCTGCTGGTGGTGGCGGTTGTGCATGTGGCACTGATGCAGTGGGAGGTGCGGCGGGAAGAGCGTTACCTGGTGGCGCTGCACGGCCCGGCGTATGGGGACTATATGCGGCAGGTGGGGCGTTTTTGGCCCAGGATCCGGCGATGGAAATAAGGCCCCTGAACATCTTCCAGCGCTGCATGCGGATGTGGGATGAGGCGCATCCCTATAACGCCGCCCAGGTGATGCAGGTGGCCGGCGCGGCCGATGTGTCCCGGATCAGCGCCGCATGGAACCAGGTGCTGGAAGCCGCGGGACTCGGTAACGTGCGCGTCCTGGGGCGGCGGTTCGCCTACGAAACGCCCCCGCCCCAGGACGTGGTGGTGGTCCATGCCCGCCAGGGGCATACCGAGGCGCTCGCGGAATTTATCACCCGCCAGATGAACCTCCCGTTCCCCGACGGGCCCAACGCCGCGGAAACCGGCCGCCCGGCCATCGGCCTGACCATGCCGTTTCGCCCCTTTGTCTTGCCGGCCAACGGCACGCATTACCTGGGCGTGGTCTACCAGCATTGGGTGGCCGACAGCGTTTCCTTGCGCATGCTGATGCGGGAGTGGTTCTGCCGGCTTTATGACCCGGGGCGCCTGGCCGCTCGGCCCTTGCACCTGCCCCACGGCGGGCTGTGGCGCTACTTTGGACCGGGCCGCAGCGGGTGGAACCTCGTCGGTGGCGCACTGTCGGTTCTGCGCTCGGCGACCCAGTTTTCCCACGCCCGGCGCATTGACAAAGCCAGCGGCAGCCACCAGGTGGCTTGCTCGCTCCACCACCTGCCCGACGGCATGGTCGAGGCGCTCCTGGCGGTGGGCCGGCGGTGGCGGAGGGGGGCGGACGGGGAGAGGGGGTCGGTGACGCTTAACGACCTGCTGCTGGCGGCCCAGGCGCGGGCCTGTGATGCGCATGGTGCCGCCCCGCGGCGCGTGCCGCAGGATCTGGCATTGGGCACAATTGTTGATCTGCGGCCCATGTCCGCCGAGAACTTGGAGAACACCTTCGGAATGTTTCTGGGTTTTACCTCCGTATTGGTGCCGGCGGGGCTGCTGCCGGACCGCGATCGTGTGTTGGCGAACATTGCGCTGCAGACCGCGCGGCAGAAGAATCGCCGGGCGGCGGCGGTCAGCATGTTGCGTGTGGCCGCGGGCTACGCCCAGGGAAAAATCCTCTCCCCGCAGCGCCGCGCGGCGTTCTATCGGAATTACCTGCCGCTTTCGGGCGGAGGGTCCAACGTGAACATGAATCGCTCGTGGGCGGCGGAGTATCATCCGTCCCCCCTGTTGGATTACATTCGCGTAGCGCCCACCGGGCCGATGGTGCCGCTGGTGATCGCGGTGACGACCATCGGGCAGCGCCTGAGCTTCGTGCTCACGCGCCGTGCTTCATTGGTGAACGATGACCAGGGGGCGCAACTGGCCCAGGCGTTTATCGATGAATTGACAGCGTGGTCCAATAGAGGATGATTTCCGGCGTGAGTAATACCATGCACAGGCAGATTCTGTTGACCGGCGCGACCGGCGCCCTGGGGCCGGCTCTGGCGGCCGAGCTGGTGCGCACGCAGGCGGCGGCGCACATTGCGGTGCTGCTGCGCGGCCCGCGGGGAGAACTGCCCGCGCGTTTCGCGGTCTGGCGCGACGCCGTGCGGTCGTTGCTGGCACCGGACCACTACCCGGGCCTGGACGGGTTGTATCCCGTATCCGGGGATATCTGCCAGGACAACCTGGGCCTGGACAGCGGGGTCGCCGCCGCCTTGGAGCGTGCCACAGACGTCGTGATCCATGCCGCGGCGGATACGAATTTTTCCGCCCCGCCGGCGCGGCAGTGGGCCGTGAACGTGGATGGCACGCGGCGGATGCTTGACTGGGCGGCACAGTGCCGGCCACTGCGGCGGTTCCTGCTGGTCAGCAGTGTGTTCGTAGCCGGGTCGCGCACCGGACCGATCGCCGAGACGGCTCCGCCGCAACCCCCGGATTTTGTCATGCATTACCAGCGGACCAAATGGGAAGCCGAGCAGGTGGCGCTCGCCAGCGCGTTGCCCGTGGGCGTGGCGCGCGTAAGCCTGGTCCTGGGCGCGCACGCGACCGGCGGGGTTCATCGTAGCGGGGCCGTGCACAGCCTGCTTAAGTGGCTCTCCCGGGGCCTGGTGCCCATGATGCCCGGCCGGCCCGAAGCCCGGGGCGATGTGATTGCCACCGAAACCGCCGCGCAGTGCCTGGCGCGGGCCGTGCTGACGGAGGATGGCGGGTGGGGCTCCACGCGTCCGCCCATCTGGCAGATCGCCGCCGCGGATGGCGCCCCGACCATGACCGAGCTGCTGGACTTTGTTTATGAGCAGCTTGCCGCGCGCCCCGCGTGGCGGCGCCAGCGGTTTCCAAGGCCGCAGATGGTGGATCCGGAAACCTTTGCGCACTATATCGCGGCGGCCGATGCGGGGGGGCGCCGGGTGGCGGCGCAGGCCCTGCGCTCCGTGAACCGGTTCCTGCCGGACCTGTATTACCCCAAGACCTACCAGACCACCCGGGCCGAGGCGCTCTGGGGCGGGCCGCTGCCCCATTACGATTGGCGCCAGACCCTGGGCCGGGTCCTCCATTTCTGCTGTCCGCAGGAGACGTGATCGGCCGCCCCGCCCAATGCCGTCAGACGCCTGGTGGGGATGTCACGGCGCCGTAGTCGGTTGCGTGGCCGACTGCGCCGCGGCGATTTGCTTCTGCAATTCCGCACGGCGCTTCTGGTACACGGGCAGGTCGGGGTCGGTATTGTCGCCCTGGCGTTTGCGGATTTCGAATTCCACATTGGCCAGTTGGGCCTCCAGGCTGGCCAGCGTCACCTGCATCAGGGCGTTCTGATAGGCTCCTTGCGCTGCTGGCACGGCCGGGGCGTTATCGCCCTGGAGGGCCTGGCCGAAGGCGATGCCGGTAGCGGCGGCCTGCTGGCGGGCTTCGGCCAAAGCCACTTGCACGCGGATCTCGCGGATCCAGTCCTCCCGCGGATCTTTGAGGTCCAGGCGCGACTGTTCGTTTTTCCAATAGGCCAGTACCTGCTGATTCTGGGCCTGCTGGGCGTGGGACTTGGCTTCCACGGCCTGCCCCGAGAGGCGGCGCAGTTGGGCACGGGTGGCCGCATCGCTGGCGCCGGCCTGGCGCAGCGGCAGCTTGGCGGCAGTGGCCACCTGCACTTGCCACAGGTAGCGGGCGCTCTCCCGCAGGTTTTCAAAGTGCTGCCGCACCAGCCGCGACTCTTCCTTTAAGGGTTTGTTGGTATCTTCATCCACTTGCTCCTCGGACGCCGGCGCACAGTGGTCGGCGGCCCAGGTGGCCCAGGCGCAATCCAGCGCCGCGTAGGATTTTTCAATCGCGGCCGCCAGCACGCCGGCCCGGGCCACCAGCGGGGAATCCGCCAGCACCACCGTTTCGGGGTGGGTGGCGCTCTGTTTGACCAGGGTTCGCAACTCCGGGAGCAACGTCCATAGCTCCGCCTTGGCGGCATCCACCTGGCCGGCGATGGGGAGTTGTTGGCGGATATAGGCGCCGGCGGCGGTATCGTGCCAGTAGTGGGCGGCCGCGGTCAGGAATTCCGTTTCGGTCACCTTGCGGATCACCATTTTCACCGGCACGGTGCCGTTGGAATCAAACACTTCCTCCGGCAGCACCTTAGTGTTGCGGTGAAAACGCGGCAGGGGATACATGCCATCGTCGTAGCAGGTGGGGTGGTCGATGAACGATTGCGACGCGTGCTGCAGGCCGAGGAACCGCAGGGCGATCTGCGGATCATCGCGCAGCACCTGGAGCGCGACGGAAGGTGGTGCCGTTGGAGCGGTGGCCGCCGATGCCGGCCGGGTGGTCGCAGCCTCTGGCGTGGTGGGGGTTTCACCGGGTTGGCCTTTGAACATCCAGCCAAACGGCCCGGCCGAGGTATTCCAGCCAGCCCAGGCCAGCAGTTCATCCAGCAGATACGTTTCGACTTTGTTATTCCGGGTGATTTCCAGCAGGATCAGGGCGCGGTCGCCGCGGATACGCGGAAAATCCTTCACGTTGGAAACCCAGGCGTCGGCATCGGCAAAGCCCGCCTGATGCAGGGCCTGCACCAGGGTCGTGCGCGTGACGGTGGCGGCCACGACGGTTTCGTGGGAAAAATCGCTGGGCAGGCCCGAGAGGGCCGTTTCCACCCAGGCCGCCATTTTTTCATTCCAGAAGTTGACCGGCAGTTCCACCTGCTTTTGTGCGGTGTTGACGGTGGGGGTGACCAATTCGAGTTTATGGGGCTGCGTGGTGGGGGATGTGGCGGGGGTGTCGAACTGGGCGCTGGCCAACAGCGGAAATAAGGCCAGCAGGGCCGCGGCCAATCGGGGGGCGGGGGTGCGGGGGTGCGATTGCCGGGCGTGCGATTTTGGGTTCGATGTCGGAAGCATGCGCCCTCCTGCTAAAAAGGTTGGGTTGCCGGTTTCGGCCATTTGATTACGATTATAGCGGTTTTTGGAATCTTCGCGGGTCTGACTTAAAGGAAGAGCTTGATGCGGTATGCGGTAATCATGGCAGGTGGCGCAGGTACGCGGTTATGGCCCATGTCGCGCCGGGGCATGCCCAAGCAGTTGTTGCGTTTTATCGGGGGCCAGTCGCTGCTGGGTCTGGCCGCCGGCCGGCTGCGCGGACTGGTGGAACCCCAGGCCATCTACATCTGCACCGGCAAGGCCTATACCCAGCAGGTTCTGGCGGATCTGACCATGTTGCCGCCCACCCAGGTGCTCGGTGAGCCGATGGGACGCGATACCGCCAACGCCGTGGGCTTTTCCGCGGCCATCCTGGCCCAGCGCGATCCGGAAGCCTCCATGGCAATATTAACCGCGGATCACGTTATTGCGCCGGTGGCGGTTTTTCAAAACGCCCTGCACACCGCTTTTGCGGCGGTCGAGAAACACCCGGAACTGCTGGTGACCTTTGGCATCACGCCGACGCATCCGGCCACCGGTTACGGCTACGTGCAGCGCGGGGAGGAGCTGGCCGACGTGCCGGGCGTGCATAAGGTGCTGGCTTTCAAGGAAAAACCCAACGTGGAAACCGCGCAACACTACGTGGCCAGCGGCCAATATGCCTGGAACAGCGGCATGTTCGTGTGGAAAGCCAAAACCCTGCTGGAACAGTTAAAACAGCAATTGCCGGCCTCGTATGCCGGGATCATGGAGATCGCCGCCGCGTGGGATACCCCGCAGCAGGATGCCGTGCTGGAGCGGATCTATCCGACGCTGCCGAAAATCAGCATCGATTTTGCGGTGATGGAAAAAGCCCCGGCGGTGGCCACCGTGGCCATGCCTGTCCAATGGCTGGACGTGGGCAGTTGGCCCAGCTACGGCGAAACCATTGCCCCCGACGCCCAGGGCAATCGCACCAGCGGGGCCACCACGCTGCTGCATGATACGCGCAATACCCTGGTGGTCTCGGAGATCGAACACCTGGTGGCCACCATCGGGCTCGAGAACATGATCATCATCCATACGCCACAGGCTACGCTGGTGTGCCCGGCGAGCCAGGCGGAGAAGATCAAGGGTGTCGTCGAGGCGCTCCAGAAGCAGCACGGGGCGAAATATGTGTGACCAATGACGAAGCACGAATGATCCCGATCGGAATCGGGAACGAATCAAATCTCAATAACCAATGTACATAATAGACCAAACGTGCTTGAAAGGCAGGGGTGATGCGGGTATTGGGAATTGATTACGGCACCAGGCGAACGGGGGTGGCCATCGCGGATGACGGGTTGCGCATGGCCATGCCGTTCCAGATGTATGAAGGGCTGCCCGATGCGCAATTGGCGGCGGCTCTGGCCCAACTGGTGCGGCTCGAGGGGGTCGATACGCTGGTGGTCGGTTACCCCTTTAACATGGATGGGACCGTTGGCCCGCAGGCCAAATTAACCGAGCGCTTCATCGTGGCGCTCGAACAGGCCACGGGTCTGCCGGTGGCGCGCGTCGATGAGCGGCTCAGCAGCCATGATTCAGAAGGAAAGTTGGCGGGGCATTTCACGCGGAAACAGAAGCGGCAACGCGTGGATGCGATCGCGGCGGCGCGGATATTACAGGACTGGCTGGATCAAACCGGCCCGCGGTAAGTGCACTTGCTGGTGCAGGTTTCGTGCACGGTAATCTCGGCCAGGCAGGGCAGGCGCTCTTGGAGGTGCTCCCAGATCCAGCAGGCCAGGTTCTCGCTGGTGGAGTTTTCCAGGCCGGGAATGTCGTTGAGATAACGGTGATCGAGCAGGTCTTCCAACGGGGCAAAGGCCTTTTTGAGATCCGCAAAATCCATCAGCCATCCCGATACCGGATCCACCGGCCCGCGAATGGTGACCTCCACCCGGAACGAGTGGCCATGGAGGCGGGCGCACTTGTGACCCGTGGGGGCATGGGGCAGCAAGTGTGCGGCCTCAAAGTGAAATTCCTTGGTCAAATTGACAATTGGCGGCGAAAGTTTGGCGTTCATATCCCTATTGTAACCGAGACCCGCCCCAATGTTCAGCCTTCGTACCCGGGGGAAGATGATTCGGACCTCTGCCTGGCTCCACGCGGCCTCGCGTGGCGGCCGCTCCGCAACGCCGCTGACGTGCGCGACGCATCTATCCAGCCATCCGTAAACAGATTCACATTATTACGGGACGTAGCCGGTGCGGCACGGCCGAACGGGGGAAAAGAATTGTTAAGATTTTTTTAATTTTCTGTTAGAATTTTACTTGCATTATTCGGATAAACGGGTAATATTTCGCCGATATCAGGCTAGCGGATTACCGGTCCGGTGAATTTTGGTTCTGTTGCATGGTGATCCGTCTAACCGATATAGACTTCTGAGCTGCCACTGGAAATTGTTAAGTTTTCATGTGGATGGGTTGACAGGCCGTGGATGATGGTCTATCTTCCCCAGCTTCATTGATGTTCTGGTGGTGACAGGGCATCAAGCGGCGGGTTGGCGGTAACGCGGGCCAGTCGTGATCGGAGCGTTTTCGTGGGCCGTGGGATTGGCGCCAAGGGCGTCATCAGGCGGGCATATTGCGGTGCACACTGGTGCACCAGTTGCCGCTTTTTTTTGACCATGGCAAGTTGGTAATGGGCACGTTGTCCGAATGGCGTGCCGTCGGCCCGGAGCCCAAGCCTGTTGGGAAGGTGCCGGCGACCAGAAAAAATGTGATGTGTTCGGGCGTTGGCCCGATGGACGGTTGGAACTGGTTCGTACGGGATACGGTTTGTGTATTGACGGCGAACACCGCTATATCTTTGAAGGTCTATTTAAGGAGTCTGTGTATGTTGAATCGTAAGGACGCTGTATCCATGGCAGTGGCGGCACTGCTCGCGTCGGCGGGTTTCGCTTATGGCGAGACGGCCCCGGTAGCTCCCTCCCTGAGTCTGGATCCGCAGGCGCTGCACCTCGATGAGGCCGCCGCTCCCGCTGGTCTGCTCACCCAGGGCCTCGACAAGATCGGCGTGGGCGATTCGCTCAAGAAGGCCGGCCTGTCCGTCGGTGGTTATATCGATTCGGGCTATACGATGAATCATCGTAACCATTCCCAGGCGTTGGATACCGGTAAGGTCCAGGGCACTGGTTTCAATAGCGAACACGGCAATCACTACATGCTCAACCAGGTTGACCTGTTCATTGCCCGCGATGTGGACCTCAAGAAGTTCGACGTCGGCGGCAAGATCGAAGTGCTCTACGGCACCGATGGCAGCGCCATCCATTCCAACGGCTTGATGCTCGGCAACGAGAACAGCCGCGATATGGGTGATGACAGCTTGCACCCCCAGTATCAGTTTGATATCGAGCAGGCCTACGTCGATGTGGCTATTCCGGTCGGCAACGGCCTGAAGGTTCGCGCCGGCAAGTTCGACACCGTGGTGGGTTATGAATCCATCAATCCCAACAGCAATCCGTTCTACTCCCACAGCTACATCTTCCAAGCCGAGCCGTTCACCCATACCGGCATCATCGGCATCTACCAGGTCAATGACAAGCTGACCGTCGCCGGCGGCGTGAGCCGTGGCTGGGATCAGGCCCTCAAGGATAACAACGGTGCGATCGATGGCATCTTCCAGGCGCAGTACGCGGTAACCAAGAACTGGACCGTGGCGCTACAGGGCACCGTGGGCCCGGAAAACACGCAGGATACCGCCCACTGGCGCCTCTTGCCGGACCTGACGACCACCTATACCATCAACGATAAGTGGTCCGTCGGCGCCGAAGCGATTTACTGCTATGATGGCGGCTTGAACAATAAGTTCGGCAATACGTTCAGCACCGCCGATAGCGTACGCAAGGTCGATTCGGTCGGTGGCGCGGCGGGTACCTATGGCGACATCTGGGGCGCCGCCCTCTACGTGGCCTACAAGGTTGATGACCGCTTCACGGTCAACTTCCGTGGTGAGAAGCTTCACGACTACAGCCAGGCGTTCGTTTCCACCGGCAGCAGTGCCACCAATTGGTACGAAGCTACCTTGGGCGTGACCATCACCCCGATGCCCAAGGATCGTCTGCTCTCGGGCGTCAAGATTCGTCCGGAAATTCGCTATGACTACAATGACACCATGGACGTCTACAGTTCCGGTCGCGGCCCGGCCGACAACTTCAAGGATCAGTTGTCCTACGGCTTCGATCTGATCGTGAACTTCTAAGCTACCCCAAGGAGCCTGTACTAAATTCTGCAGGCGTCGCCCTGGCAACAGTGCGACGCCTGCTTTGTTTTTGCGCTGCTTACGCCGTGGGCTGGCGCTGCATACATCTGTTATCCGTGCCGCTTTACCGGCTCGAACCGATTATCAATTGATGGTATTGCCTGATTTTGATGCAGTCGGCCCCGGGCGGAATTGAGTTGGGAAAATTTCTGCCGTGCCTAAAGGCTTGGGCTTGCGGGTGTTGGCCGGTGGGGCGGTGGGAAGCTGTTCCTACGGCATGCGTTTTGTTTAATGACCGCCACCTCTGCGTTTCTTTTTTGAACGTCTATTTTCAAGGAGTCGTTGCATGCGGAATCGGAATAACGCGGTCTCCCTGGCCGTGGCGGCACTGTTGGCATCGGCGGGTTTCGCTTATGGCCAGACGCCCCCCGTGGCCCCCTCGCTGAGTCTGGATCCGCAGGCGCTGCGCCTCGATGAGGCGGCGGCTCCCGACCCCCTGCTCACGCAGGGACTCGCCAAGATCGGTTTGGGCGATGCCCTCAAGAAGGCGGGCCTGTCCGTCGGCGGCTATGTGGAATCCGGTTACACCATGAATCACCGCAACCATTCCCAGGCGTTGGACACCGGGAAGCTTACCGGCGTGGGCTTCAATACCGAGCACGGCAATCACTACATGCTCAATCAAGTGGACCTGTTCGTCTCCCGCGACGTGGATCTCAAGAAGTTTGACGTCGGCGGCAAGGTGGAAGTGCTCTACGGCACCGATGCCAGCGCCATCCATTCCAACGGCTTGATGCTTGGCAACGAGAGCAGTCGCGATTTGGGTGATGACAATCTGCACCCCCAGTATCAGTTCGATATCGAACAGGCGTACGTGGATGTGGCCCTTCCGGTCGGCAATGGCCTGAAGGTTCGCGCCGGCAAGTTCGACACCCTGCTGGGCTATGAGTCCATCAACCCCAATAGCAATCCGTTCTACTCCCATAGCTATATCTTCCAGGCCGAGCCGTTCACCCACACCGGCATCATCGGCATCTATCAGCTCACCGACGCGCTGAGTGTGACCGGCGGCGTCACCCGCGGCTGGGATCAGGCGCTCAAGGACAACAATGGCGCCATCGACGGCATCTTCCAAGTGTCCTACGCTCTGACGAAGGCTTGGACCGTGTCCCTCCAAGGTACGGTGGGCCCGGAAGATACCCAGGACACCGCCCACTGGCGCCTGGCTCCCGATCTCACGACCACCTATACGCTCAACGACAAGTGGTCCATTGGCGCCGAAGCGATTTATATCTATGACGGGGGCCTGAACAACAAGTTCGGCAACACGTTCAGCACCGCCGATAGCGGGCGCACCGCCGATGCGGTCCACGGCGCTGTGGGAACGTACGGGGATGTCTGGGGCGCCGCCCTCTACGTTGCGTATAAGATCGACGACCGCTTCACGGTCAATTTCCGTGGCGAAAAGCTTCACGACTACAGTCAGTCCGTGGTCAGCGGTCCCAGCGCCACCAATTGGTATGAAGCCACCCTGGGTATGACCATCACCCCGCTGCCCAAGGATCGCCTCCTCTCGGGCATCAAGGTCCGGCCGGAAATCCGCTATGACTACAATGACACCACGGATGCCTATGCGTCCGGCCGCGGCCCGGCCGACAGCTATAAGGATCAGTTGTCCTATGGCTTTGATCTGATCGTGAACTTCTAAGTTTACCGCAGAAACCTGGCCCAAGCTCCGCAGGCGGCGCCCTGGCAACAGTGCGACGCCTGTGGTTTCTTTCCCGCCGTTGTGGCCTGATCCAGCGCCCATGGATTAGTCAACTCATTGAACCCACGGCGCCTGCCCTCCTGAGGTCCAGGCCGATGCTGGTACGTTCAACAGCGGCGCTACCATCGTGCCCGAACCCGCCGCCCTCACGTCTTCGGCCATGGCCTTGCTGGCCCGGCTGCGCTGGCGTCGCCACCGGTCTGCCGCCTGACACCCCGGCCCCTACACCGTCACAATATTCTCAATCCCGCTCATCTCGCTGCTATGGCCGGGGAAGAATTTGGCGGCCGGGTCGACCACGATCTTGGCGGAGTTGATGGCGATGGCCGCTTCGCTGAAGCCCGAGACGATCAGCTTGAGTTTGCCGTCGTAGAGCGCCACATCGCCGGCGGCAAACACGCCGGGCAACTTGGTCTGCATGTGCGCGTTGACGGCAATGCCGTGCCGCTGGATATCCACCGGCCAGGTCTTGATCGGCCCCAGGTCGCTGTTAAAACCGATCTGGACGATGATCGCATCGAGCGCCAAGGCGCGTTCTTCCTTGGTTTGATTGTGGAAAATCACCGCGCCGTCCACCTTGCCGTTGCTGCCGCTGATGCTCTTGACCTCCCACCAGGGCAGGATGGGGGTGCGCGCCGCCTTGATCTTGACCATGCTGTCTTCGTGGGCGCGGAACTGGTTGCGCCGATGAATCAGCGTGATCTGGGCGGCCGTGTCGTGCAGGTTCAAGGCCCAATCCACTGCCGAATCACCGCCGCCCACAATCAAGACGCGTTGATCCTTGAATGCCGCCTTGCTGCGCACCGAGTAATGGAGTCCTTGGCCTTCATATTGCTCGATGCCGGGAATAGGCAGTTTCTTGGGCCGGAAAGCCCCGGCGCCGGCGCAGATCAGCACGGTCTTGCCATAATGCCGGCCCTTGTCCGTGGTGATGCAGAAACAGCCCAGCTCCTCCAGACGCTCAAAGTTGCGGCAGGTTTCGCTTAGGCAGACGGTCGGGTCGTACTGCAGCGCCTGTTCGATCAGGTTCTTGGCCAGGTCGCGGGCCAGGATCTTCGGGAATCCCGCCACGTCGAAAATCAGTTTCTCCGGGTACAGCGCGGCCAACTGTCCCCCGAGTTCATCGAGCGAATCGATGATCTTGGTGCGCATCTGGCGCAGCCCGGCGTAAAAGGCGGCAAACAGACCCACCGGCCCGCCACCGACTATGAGAATGTCAAAAACGTCCAATCCGTCGGGGTTCTGGCCCACGGTGCTCCTCACAGTAATGGAAAACACAATGTAACGAACAGGGATATTGTAGGCTGGCGACGGCAGGGTTTCCTGCCTTAAAAGTGAAATATTCGAATGCTATAGAAAACGACCAAATAGTAGGCAGCGGATTGCTTCCATGGAGTTCTGGCGTGTTGGTCATAAAGAGTCGTTTTCGGCGATGCATGGATGTTGAATGCCCGGCATGGGGTTGCTGGTGTTTTCCGCATTGGCGGCTAGCAGCAGTTTGGCGACCTCGGTTTGGCCGGCGGCCAGGGCCAGATCCAATGCCGTTGTGCCATCCGCATCCGCGGCATGGATATCCGCCTTGGCTGCCAGCAGCAGTTTGACCACCTCGGAGTGGCCATTGGCGGCGGCGTCACAGAGTGGTGTGATGCCGTCCTTCTGGGCGGCGTTGACATTGGCATGGGCTTTCAAAAGCTCCTTGACCACATCGACATGCCCCGTAAAAGATGCCAGGTGCAGCGCCGTCAGGCCGTTGGTATTGGCGCCATTGACGTCTGCCTTGGCCGCCAGCAGCACTTTGATGACCTCCGTCTGGCCCAGCGCCGCAGCAATTCCGAGCGGCCCAAAACCCTGCCCCGCGGATGCATTGAGGTCGGGAATCAACGGCACGAGTTCCCTGACACTTGCGATGTCGCCGCATCCTGCGGCGTCATGCAATGCCGCGCCGGCATCGCGGGTAACTCCGCACACCCGACACTTGCAGCCACTCCACAGGTGTTTACCGTTAAGGCAGTCCACAGACATGGTTGAGCCCTTTGCATTAACTTCGCGAAAACGAATAAAAGTTGAGTGCCCTTCACCATGGGTCGAGACCGCGGGTGGCCAATGAACCAATCCCGCGTAACGCAACGACCCCATGCTTCAGGCGTAATGGCGAAAACGTCGGGACCTGATATGAACCGTCCACCGCTTTGGTGGAATTATGAAAGGTAAATGTGTCCGTGTCAATAATAAACCATCAAATTGCCGAAAATTAATATTCGAAAAAATTCTTGATACGCTTTATTATGTGGGGTATACAGTTCTTAAGCACGCCTTATAGTTATGGTGCGCGAAAACGCAGGACCGTCACCGACCATGCGGGCAATACGTGCGGGAAATATGGTCTTCTTGTGGTGGACATTTCCCGGCGGCGTTTAGAAACAACGAGGCGTAGGAGGACTGCACCACCACGGCGCTGTTGCGTTCCCGGCCGCGGAGCAACGCGCCCTGTTCGAAGCCGCCGGCGCCGGATAACATGCAGGTATGGCGCTGGTCCTGACAATTTCGCCGCTGGGGCACCTGTTTCTGGAAACGGTGCCGGATCCGGCAGGCCTAACGCCGTTGCCGCTGGCGGCGGCCGAGCGGATAGCTCATGCCTTCGCGGCCGGAGCGGGGGTGGGGTTGCTGCATCTGGCTTTGGCGGAATTACCGACGCCACTGCCGGCGGACCTCCGTTTTGTACGCGATTTTGCCCGGGCTTACGTCACACGCTTGTGTCATACCCCGGGGCTGGAAGCGGCTGCGGAAATTCCGCCCCTGCCCGCCCCGCCGAGGGAAGATTTGGCCTTCCAAGCCATGCAGGCCCCGCCCATGCGCGGCCTGGAATATCTTACCGGCGACGTGCTCTCCGGTTGGTGGACCCAACTGGACACCGCGCTGCGCGCGGCCGTCGGCAGCGTGGCCGGTGGCGTGGCGGCTTACCTGCGCGCGAAGAACCCGCTGTGGCGGCTGGTGGGGCGGGTCACCTTTCATCTGGCGGAAAACAAACGTGATCCGGAGCACCCCTTTGCGTTTCTGGCCACCTATGCCCATCGGCTGTCGGATCAGGGACGCGTGCAGCACTTACCCCTGGCGCGGGCCTTGCAGGAATATGCCGGCCCGCAGCACCGCGGCACGCAAGGCCAAAACGAAGTCCAAGACGGCGAAGCATAAAGGCCGGAGACAAGCGCCGGTGTCCGTCGCAAATCCGACTGTATCGGGCGTGTGATCTTGTATGGGAAGGAAGAACGGCAATACCTTTCGGCGTTTGTCAGGACCGTTCAACGGCGCGCAACGTCCACTATTCCGGAATTGTTGGCGTTGAAGGTTGGAAGGTGACCATGGGATGTTGGTCGAACCGGGAAGTTGTCTGGCCCCGGTTCCCCGCCGGTCTCCAAATGAATCCGGTCCCAGGGCAATTGCTCCGCCGCCGGTCCCCGGTTGCCGGGGCACAGGTTTCGTAATGCGCCGCCATGGGCTACAATCACGGGTCTTACTTTCTGGGTTTAGGAACAGGACTGGCATGAGCGCTCCGGATAATCCGCAATATAAAGACCGTATGGCCCGGCTTGAGAAGTGGAAGGCCCTGGGCGTGGATCCCTTTGGCCGGCGTACCGATGACCTGGCGGATATTGCCAGTGCCCGGGCGCTCCACCAGGGCGTGGATGTCACGCCGCACGATGGCGGCACGGCAACCAAGGTCGCCGGGCGCATTGTACTGCTGCGCGACATCGGCAAGCTGATCTTCATCACCATTTCCGACTGGACCGGCAAGATCCAGATCGGGCTGGCCAAGCAGGCCTTCGCCGATACGTGGGACCGCGCCAAGTTGCTTGAACTTGGGGACATTGTGTGGTTCTCCGGCAAGGTGGGGCATACCAAGACCGGCGAGGTGACCATCTGGGCCGATGGCTTGGGGTTGCTTACCAAAGCACTGCTGCCGCCGCCGGACAAATTTCATGGCCTCTCCGATACGGAACTGCGCTATCGCGAACGCTATGTGGACCTGTTTGCCAATCGTGAGGCCCTGGCGGTGTTTTTGACGCGCTCCCGCGTGCTCGAACAGATCCGGGCGTTTCTCAAGGACCGGCACTACCTGGAAGTCGAGACGCCGATGATGCAGTCCATCGCCGGCGGGGCGGCCGCCCGGCCGTTCGTCACCCATCATAATGCCTTGGATATTGACCTGTTCATGCGCATCAGCCCGGAGCTTTACCTCAAACGCCTGCTGGTTGGCGGCATGGAACGGGTCTATGAGATCAATCGCAATTTCCGCAACGAAGGCATCGATACGAGCCACAATCCCGAATTCACCATGATCGAACTCTATCAGGCCTACAGCGACCTGGCCGGCATGATGGAACTGACCGAAAGCCTGCTGGTGAAACTGGCGACCTGCCAGGCGACCGGGCAGTGGTCGGCGACCAATACGCCCGTGCCCGAGACGGGATTGCCTTTGCCGTATGGTGACCGCGTGATCGATTTTACCCCGCCGTTCCTGCGGGAAAGCTATGCCGAGCTGTTCGCCCGCCATGTCGGCGTGGACATGATGGATGCGGCGGCGGTCAAAGCCCGGGCCGCGGCCGAGGGCCTCCATGAAATCGCCACCAAGGATCATGATGTGCTGGTGGGCGAACTTTTTGAACATAAGGCGGAGCCGGCCCTGGAAAAATATGACCGGCCCGTGTTTGTGTATGATTATCCCGCGGCGCTGTGCCCGCTGACGCGGCGCAAACCTTCCGATCCGCGGATTGCCGAGCGCTTCGAGTTGTACATCGCCGGGATGGAACTGGCCAATGCGTATACGGAACTCAATGACCCGCTGGTGCAGGAGGCAACCTTCAGTGCGCAACTGGCCGGGCAGAAGGCCGAAGATTCGATGGCCAAAATGGATGATGACTTCATCACCGCCCTGCGCTACGGCATGCCGCCGGCGGGCGGGCTGGGCATCGGCATCGACCGGCTGGTGATGGTGTTGACCAACCGGACCAGCATTCGCGACGTCATCCTGTTCCCGCTGCTTAAGCCGCACAATGCCGGGGCCGCCGGACTCGAAAAATGAACCGCAGATAAACGCAGATGAACGCAGATAAGACCAAACAAAGGAGCATGAAGGCACAGGCGAGCGTAACGTGGGTCACGGGGGTCGCCTCATTATCCCTCGACCCCTGGATCCCTCGACCCCTTGACCCCTCCAGCCATGTATAAATTATTCCTCTGTTTCCGCTACCTCACCCGCAAAGGGATCGTGATCTTTCCGATCCTGGTGGTGTGGCTGTGCGTGATGATGATGATCATTGTCGCCAGCATCATGGGGGGCTTTGTCGATCGCGTCCGGGAGGCCAATCGCGGCCTGATGGGCGATATTGTCATTGAAAGCCGCGTGGGCAGCGGCTGGCCGTACTACGAAGAACTCCAGCAGGAACTCAAGGACAAAGTGCCGGAGGTCGAACTGTGCACCCCGGTGATCCATGCCTACGGCCTGTTCAATGTGCCGGGGGGCAATAACTTTGCCCAGGTGATCGGCATCCGGCCGGAGGATCGGGCGCGGATCAGTAACTTCAAGCAGAGTCTGTATCTCCAGGACGTCGCGCCGCGCGCCGCCCTGGAAGACCTCTCCCGCGGCGGTTTTCCGGCCACGCGGGAGCAACTGCTGCGGCGGGCGGTCGATCAGGCCAATAACGCCGACGCCCAGGTGGCCCGGTTGGAAGAACAGGCCAATAGCACGATGGGGCTTAACCGCCTGGAACGTAACCAGGTGCTGGACCGCAACCACCGGAACGGTGCGGAGCTTTGGCAACTGGCCGGCGGCGAGGCGGTCGTGGCGCTGATCCTGCTGACCATGGCCCTGGCGCGGCGGGGGCGGCGCAAACTTTATGCCTTGGCGGCGGTGGTTTGGATTCTCTCGTCGGTGGTGGTGGTCATTTTGGGCTTTACCTCCTATCGGGCCTTTGACCGGTTTGTGGATCGCGCCAATGACCTGACCGCCCAGGCCCGCCGCGGCTACACCGCCAGTCGGCTGGTCGAAGCACTGCCCGCGGGGAAGGTTTACAAGAGCCGCGAAGAACTCGCCGCCGACCTGATCCCCTCCGTGCCATCCTTTGCCATTCCGCCGGCGCTTAAGGCCGAGGCGGGCAAGGCGGTCGATGGTTGCATCATCGGGGTGGATTTGGGCCTGATCCCGCGCGATACCAAGGGCAATTACGACCACAGCTTTCTGCACTATCAGCGGGCGGTGGTCACGGTGATGCCGGTCTCGGCGCGGGGCAGCGCACTGTTCAGCCAGCCGCGGAATCATTCCTTTATCGTGGTGGACGATTCCTACACCAAGGTCTATGACGTGGATTCCACCTACGTGTACATCCCGTTTGAAGTGGCGCAGGATATGGCGCTAATGAGCGGTTTGACCGATGAGGAGGGCAAACCGCTGCCGGCACGCTGCTCGGAATTGCAACTCAAGATCAAGGATGCGGACAATGCCGAAAAGCTCCTGGCGGTGCAGGAAAAAATCCAGCAGTTGATCGCCGCCGATTTTGCCCCGCGTCACCCCGATGTGCCGCGCTTCGTTGTACAGACTTGGGATCAGAAACAGGCCACGTACATCAAGGCGGTGCGCAACGAGAAGGGCATGATCATCTTCATCCTGGGGCTTATGAGCATCGTCGTGGTCGTGGTGATCTTCCTGATCTTCTGGATGATCGTGCGCGACAAGACGCGGGATATCGGCATCATCAAGGCGCTGGGCGGTTCGGAAGAAGGGGTGGCGGGCATCTTCCTGCTCTACGGCCTGTTCATCGGCGGCGTGGGCGGGGCTCTTGGCGGCGTGCTGGGTACCTTGTTTGTCTGGCATACCAACTGGATTCATGATTCGTTCCTCTACGATATCTTTGGCGTGACCATCTGGGATCGCAGCGTGTACCTGTTCGATCGCATTCCCGACAAGGTGGATCCCACGGAGGTGGCGATCTACGTGGTGGCGGCGATTTTAGCCGGGGCCATCGGGGCGCTGATTCCCGCGGTGCTGGCGGGTCTGCGCGACCCGGTCAAGGCGGTGCGCTTTGAATAAACGTGGATCTTTACTCATCGAGTTGACGGATATTCACAAATCCTATGAGATGGGATCCGACCGGATTTCGGTGCTGCGCGGGGCCAGCCTGAAGGTCTACGCCGGCGAGTTTGTCGCCCTCATGGGCGCCTCGGGTTCGGGCAAAAGCACGCTGCTGCATGTCGCCGGCGCCCTGGATCGCCCGGATTCCGGCCGCGTGCTCTTCCGCGGGGAAAGCCTGTCGGATATGTCCCGCTGGAGCCGCCACCGGCTGCGGAACCGCAGTTTCGGCTTTGTGTTCCAGTTCTATCATCTGCTGCCGGAACTTAATGTGCTGGAAAACGTGCTGCTGCCGGCCATGATCGGGGCGCCCTGCTGGATGGCCCTGATCCGGGCCCGCCCACGCAAGGCCCAGGCCATGGCCCTGCTCGCAGCATTCGGATTGCAGGGCCGCCTGAAGCATCGTCCGGCCCAGCTTTCCGGCGGCGAACGCCAGCGCGTGGCCATTGCCCGGGCCTTGATCAACCAGCCGGCACTGCTGCTGGCCGATGAGCCCACCGGCAACCTGGACAGCAAGACCGGGCGCAGCATCCTTGATGTTCTCATCGCCCTGCATAAAGAGCAGGGACAAAGTATCCTGTTGGTCACGCACGACCCTCACGTGGCGCAGCATGCCGACCGGATTGTGACGCTGGAAGATGGACGCGTATGCGAGTCGTAGGAATAATATCTCCGTGCCTCTGTGCCTCTGTGGTGGTTCTATGGCTGTATTGAAAACAAAACTTCCCAACGACACCGAGGAATCCCAGGTCCGCATGGGCTTTGGCGAGCATCTCGAGGAATTCCGCAAGCGCCTGATCTACGCCCTGCTGGGCAGCGTTTTCGGGGTGGCGCTGTGCCTGTATCACATCAGCGATATCATCTCGTTCCTGGTGCGCCCCTACCTGGTGGCGCTCAAGCGCGTGGGCTTTCCCGACAGCATGCTGGCCACCGGGGCCGCCGAAGTATTGATGAATTACCTGGCGGTGGGTATCAAGGCGGGCCTGGTGCTCTCGAGCCCGTGGATCATCTACCAGTTGTGGCTCTTTGTGGCGGCGGGGCTCTATGCCCGGGAACGCCGAATCGTTTACAAGTACATCGGCCCGAGCGTCATGCTGTTCCTGACCGGCGTGGCATTCTTCTTTTTCTTTATCCTGCCGCTGTCCCTGCATTTTTTCACCACCTATTCGCTTAACACCGCGGTGAAGCCGGCCCAGCCCAATTGGGTGGAGACCAAGCTCTTCGGCCCCCTGACGCCGCCCGGTATCGACCTGGAAAAACTGCCCGATGGCGATCACGTGGAGTTTCCCAGGATTCCCATCGTCAAATCCGACCCGACCACGTTCCCGACGGACAAGCTAATGATGTGGTACAGCGCTCCGGATGCCGCGCTCAAGGCCCGCATCGGCCAGCAAACCATGACGTTCATCATGCACCAGGAAAATTCGCTCTTTACCCAGTTGCCCAAGCTTCACGAGTATCTCGATTTCATGTTCTTCGCCAGCGTCCTGTTCGGGGCCTGCTTCGAACTGCCGATGATCATGCTTATTTTGTCGCAGATCGGCATTGTCGATGCGGCCGGCTTCAAGAAAGTCCGCAAATTCGCCTATTTTGGTATTACCATCTTTGCCGCGATTGCCTCGCCGACCACCGATGTGCTCACCATGCTCTGCCTGATGATCCCGATGATCGGGCTCTATGAGGTGGGTATTCTGGCCGCGGCGATTTCCGGCAAGAAACGCGACGCGGATACCGACGAACCAACCACTGAAAGCTAAGCCGGAGGTGTGCCAGTGGCCTGGACCTTAAGTGCGTTTGCCGATGAGGCGGGGGACAAATGTACCGCGCAGATTGCCGCCTTGCAGCAGGCCGGGATCTGCCGTCTGGACCTGCGCGGGATGGATCGCTACAACATCGCCGCCATGCCGCTGGAGCATGCCCGCGGCGTGCGGCAGAAGCTTGATGCCGCCGGCATCGCGGTCGCCATGCTTGGCTCGCCCATCGGCAAAATCGATATCGCCGACGATATGGAAGGCGATCTGCAAAAGCTGCGGCACCTGGGGGCGCTGGCGCCTATTCTAGGATGCCATGCCGTACGCATATTCAGCTATTACAACAAACGTAGCCGGCCCAAAGCGCAGTGGCAGGACGTGGCGCTGGGGCGTCTGGCGCAACTTAAAGATCTGGCCGGCCAGTTGGGCCTGGTGCTGTACCACGAAAACGAGCGGCATATTTTTGGGGATTTATGCGCTGACGTGCTCACGGTGGCCCAGGCATTACGTGATGGCCAGACCTTTCGCTTGATCTTTGATTTTGACAACTACAACCAATCCGGCGAGAACCCCTGGGACAACTGGTGCCGGTTGTCCGCCTGCACCGATGCCTTCCACTTGAAGGATTCCCGGGATGGCCAGCACCTGCCGGTGGGGCAGGGGACCGGGTGCGTGCGGCAGATCCTGGCCGATGCCGTGGTCCGCGGTTGGTCCGGCCCGCTGGCCATCGAGCCGCATTTGCAGCATTCGCGTGCCGTACTGGCCACGGGCCCCAGTGGCGTAGCCCACAAGAAACTCAAGCGCCTGCCCTTGAACGTAAGTTTTCAAATTGCCTGCCAGGCGGCCACGGATCTAATCGCCGATGTGCAGCGCGGCCTCTGAGCACCGCGGGTGCCACCGGTCCACCGCGCACGGCGGCGCCCGTGCGGTGGGGCGTTCCTTCGGCGATTGACTCGTTGGAATTGTGCGGGCCGGGCGCTGCGATATAAAAAAAAGACGCCGCGGGTTGCGAGGGAGCCAGTAGTGTCGCACCCTGCAGGTGCCACCTCCCGCAACAGACCAGCGGCGTCTCTTGAAGTCATACCGGCAACATTGCGTGATGTCGCCGGTATGACCGGCACACTCGGCCTGCCTGCCCTGGGACCGAGTGGGCCGATTGGGGTGTCATCATGCGGGTTAACTACTCAGGCGGGGGCCGGATATCAGGTGGGCCCGCACGCGGGAGACTTCCTGGGCTACCTGGACCACTCGATCCAGATAGGCCTTAAGGTCGCTTTCCTGGAACTTGGCCAGGAACTCCGGTGCGGCCGTGCGATTGTGGAGCAAAATAGCATCAATCAGTTCGCGTTTACTCATGGGATCTTCCCCAACTCGATGACAGCGCTGCGCGGTTGCAGCAACGCAGCCCTGAACTCCGTCAAGGCGTGGTGTCGGCTGGTTCCACCGGTATGTCGCCCGCCCGGGTGCTCGTGCGATGGCAGGCGACTTCAAGCTATCGGATGGGTGGAAAGAAAAACTTGAGTGTGGTTTGGAATTGGCCGGCACGGTAGTAAGTAGTGTAGCGGCCGGGAGATGCGGGGGTCCGATAAGGCCTGCGATCCCGGCGCTGGGGTAGGCCTTGCCGGGCATACCGGCGGCGTTTACCGGTTCGATGTGCGGCGCAAAACTTCGCGGATTTGCTGGTCCCACGGTACGTCGGTAAAGGCCAGCACGTGGTCGATGTGGAACTGGCCGCAGCGGCGTTTGATCAGGTCCAGGAACTCCTGCACCTCGCGCTGATATTCCTCGCGGATGAGCTTGGGATCGATCTGCAACTTGGCCCCGTCTTCCATGTCCTGGAACGTCACGGGGCGCTGGTAGCTCAATTCCGTTTCGGCCCGGTCGAGCACCTGGAGCACAATCATCTGGTGGCGGGCGTGGCGCAGGTGCTGCAGGGCTTTGAGAATTGCGTCGGTATCATCAAACAGGTCGGAGATCAGGATCACCAGGCCGCGCCGGGGAATCTTGTTGGCCAGGGTATGCAGGGTTTCGGCCACATCGGTCATCTTCCCCGGGGCCAGGCGTTCGAGTTGCGTGAAGATCTGGTCCAGGTGGGCCGCCCCATTGCTCTGGGGAATCTCCAGCCGAATCTTCTTGTCGAACGCCACCAGCCCCACCACGTCCTGCTGGTTGCCCAGCATGTATGCCAGCGAGGCGGCCAGCACCGCCGCGTATTCAAACTTGGTAACCGTCGTCTTCTTGTTCCCGGGGCCGGTCAGGGTGGTGTTGCCGAACCCCATCGAGGCCGAGGCATCCAGGCAGATGGTGGCCCGCAGGTTGGTTTCCTGCTCGTATTGTTTGATGTAAAAGCGATCGGTGCGGGCCAGCACGGTCCAGTCCAGGTGCTTGATTTCATCGCCCGGCACATACTCGCGATGTTCGGCAAATTCGATCGAAAAGCCCTTGTGCGGGGATTTGTGCAGGCCCGCAAACACGCCTTCCACCACGCCGCGCACGGTGATCTCCATGCGCCGCAGCTGGGCGGCCTGAGTGGGGTGAAAATACTTGTAGCGATGGACCATTTAACCAACCGGAAAAAGGAAACCGCAACGCGGAACGCTCCAAGGGGAACGCGGCCAAGGGTGCATCATTGCATGCCAGGGGTGGTTTTGGCAAGCCAGGTGATCGCCATGTCGCCGTATTTGAATTCGCGGGCAATGCGCACCCCCAGCGCCGCCGGGTCCACACTGACATTGGTGGGGTGCCGCAGCGAAATCAGTCCCGCGGGTGCCAGCAGGCGCGCCGCCAGGTCATGGAGCAGCCGATCGGCTTTATGCCGCAGGTGGCCGGTTTCCATATGCGCGTACGGTGGGTCGATAAAGGCTATATCGAGTTGCGGAAAATCCGAGACGAAAATCGTGTTGGCCAGGGCTTTGTACGCATCCACCGGCAGCACCGTGCACGCCGCCGCCACGCCCAGGTCGGCAATGTTCTGCCGCAAGGCCGCCAGCGCCCCGTGGTCGCGCTCGATGAAAATGACATGTCGCGCGCCGCGCGACAGGCATTCCAGTCCCATCGATCCGGTGCCGGCAAAGCAATCCAGCACCACCGCATCGGTGATGCGGTCGGGCGCCCAGAGTGCATCAAAAAGCGATTGTTTGGCGCGGTCGGTGATCGGCCGGGTTTTATCCGAGGGCGGCGGCAGAAGGTTCCGTCCGCCGAATTGTCCGGCAATGATTCGCATAGGCTCCAAGTATAGCGGATGTTCGTGTCCCGTGGGGAGAGGCTTGGGCCGGGTACTATTCACTGGGCCGGGCAATGTTCCACCACTCGGTGGCAAAGGGCACCAGCGCCTCGACGAACGATGGGGGCACTTCCTCGCCAATGGGCGCCCCCAGGGCCGGCAGCACCGCCCGCACGGGGCAGCCGCAGAAACGCGGTAATTCCGCCAGATTGGTTTCATGGACCAACGTATGGTGGGCGGGCACCTGGTTAATAACCATGCCGGCCACCGCCAGGTTGCGATGGCGGATGGCCTGGACCGTCAGCGCGGTGTAATTGAGCGTGCCCAGCTCAGGATTCGTCACCACCAGCACCGGCAAACGCAGCGTGGTGGCCAGTTCGGCCACCGTGAAATCGTGCTCATCGAGCGGCACCAGCCAGCCGCCAATGCCTTCCACCAGCAGGGCATCGCAGTTTTCTTCCCACCAGTCAAAGGCGTCGGCAATGCGTTTCCAGCGCACCGCGCGTCCTTCCAGCCGCGCGGCGATCTGTGGCGAGGCTTCAATGCCAAAACGCACCGGGGAGCAGTACCGCATCAACATTTCATCGTGGGTGTCCAGTTGTGCGGCGCGGGCCACAAACGCGGCGTCCGGGCAGATAAAATCATCATCGGTGGCCAGCGCCAGGCCCTGTTGATTGGGTTTGCGAACACACCCGCTGGCAATGGGTTTGCATATGCCCACGCGCACGCCAATGCGGTGGAGCGCTGCGGCCAGGGCGGCGGTAACCACCGTCTTGCCGACATCGGTATTGGTGCCGGTGATGAAGATCCCCGGCTTGGTCCGGCGGCGTAGCAGCGCCCGGGGATGCAGCGGCGGATTATCCTTGGACAGGGTCATGACCAAACTCGCACTGTTCTTGTTCGATAAGTACCGGAACTGACTCCAGTGATTTTAGCACACTTTCGCACAAAGCACACAAGTTTTTTTCACGAATCGCCAACGGTGGACAAATGACGATATTATCCGCCAATGGCCGCAGCATGATGCCCTGTTGCCGCAGGCCGGTGCACACAGCCCCGCCCAGCCGCCAGTGGTAGGGGAAACTCTGGCCGGTCGCCTTGTCCTGAACGATTTCAATGGCCGCGACCAACCCCAGGCAACGCACATCGCCGATATGGGGCAGCGCCCGCGCCGGGGCCAGCCATTGCGCCATTAAATCTGCCAGGCGCTGCACGTGTTCCAGCAATCGGTTCTTTTCAAACAGATCCAGGGATGCCAAGGCGACCGCACAGGCCAGCGGATGGCCCGTGAAAGTATGGCCGTGGAAGAAGGTCTTGCCGGCACGCGGGTCGGCATAAAACGCCTGAAAGACCCGTTGGGTGGTCAGCGTGGCTCCCAGTGGCATATAGCCGGCCGTAAGCCCTTTGGACAGGCACAGCAGATCCGGCGTGACGCCTTCGTGCTGGCAGGCAAACATCTGGCCGGTGCGTCCAAACCCGGTGAACACCTCATCGCAGATCAGCAGCAACGCGTGGCGGTCCGCCAGGGCCCGCAACTGCCGCAGCAATCCCGGGGGATGCAGAATCATGCCGCCCGCCGCCTGGATCAGCGGCTCAATAATAATGCCGGCATAAGCCCCCGGCCGCGCGGCCAGTAATTGCTCAATCTCCCGCACCACCTCTTCTGCCTTCTGCCTTCTGCCTCCTACCTTCCCCCCAATAAATTCCACCGGAAAACACAATGGCCGGTACATCTCATGAAACGTCGGGATGCCGCCCACGGACACCGCCCCGATCGTGTCGCCATGGTAGCTGTTGGCAAAGGCCAGAAAGCGGCTCTTTTCGGGTCGGCCCTGGTTGGCCCAGAATTGATACGCCATCTTGCAGGCAATCTCAACGGCCGTGGAGCCATTGTCGGAATAGAACACCCGGGCTAGTCCGGCGGGGGCTATTTCGACCAGGCGTTTGGCCAGCAGGATGCTGGGCACATTGCCCAGGCCCAGCAGGGTTGAATGGGCAATGCAGTCCAGTTGGGCGCGCACCGCGGCATCGAGTTCCGGCACGCCATGCCCATGCACGTTGCACCAGATCGACGCCGAGCCATCAAGGTAGCGCCGGCCCTGGGTATCGATCAGAAATTCCGCCTCCCCGCGCTCAATGATGACCGGGTCGTTCTTTTCCATCCAGGCTTTCATCGGTGTGAACGGATGCCACAGGAATTCGCGGTCCCAGGCAATGAGTTGTTCGGTGGATGGCGTTTGCATGCTTGAAGTATACCCCCGGCAGCGCCGCAGGTGTCAAGCCCGGTGGAAGCGGCTAGAATTGCGCCACCAGGATCCAACAACAAGGAACCCGTGCATGACCCCCGCGCCCGCCAAAATCAGCCTGCCCGATCTGACCTTGGAAACCCCGCTCCAATATGCCCGCGGCGTCGGGCCGGTGCGCGCCGAACTATTCGCGGCTCTGGGCATCAAAACCTGCGGCGATCTGCTGACCTATTACCCCCGGGACTACATCGCCTATGCCGGCGAGGTCCAGGTCAGTACGTTGCAGCCCGGGGCCATGGTCACCTTGCGCGGCACGCTGCTCCAGACACGCCTCATCCGCCGCCGGCCCGCACGCTTTGAAGCCCTGCTGGATGATGGCTCCGGCCGCTGCGTGCTGACCTGGTTCAATCCCCACGGCCTGGCCGACAAACTCACCCCCGGCCTGCACGTGGAAGTGACCGGCAAAGTCACTCTGTACGACGGGCGGCGGCAGATCGTTCAGCCACGCTATGAAATCCTCCATACCGAGTCCGAGACGCGCGCGGCCGCCCATGTCGAACCGGTGTATGGTGCCACCGCCGAGCTGCCGACCACGATTATTGCCCGCATCGTCCAGGGCATGCTCGAGACGCTTGTGCCGCAGGTGCACGAGTGGTTCGCGCCGGCGTATCTCAAGGAGCGGGAACTGCTGACGCGCCAGCAAGCCACGCGCATCATCCATCGGCCCGCCACGCTTAAAGAGACCCCGCGTGCCCGCCGCACGCTGGCCTATCACGAGTTTTTTGTCCATCAAACCGCGGTGGCGATCAAACGCTACTTCCAGCGCAATGGCCCGGCTGCCCTGGTGCTCCGTACGGATGACAAGGTCGATGCCCGTATTCGGGCCCTGCTCGATTTTTCCCTCACCGCGGCTCAGGACCGGGTGATCGCCCAGCTCAAGAAAGACCTGGCACAGGCCAAACCGATGAACCGCCTCTTGCAGGGGGATGTGGGCAGCGGCAAAACCGTCGTGGCTCTTTACGCCATGCTATCGGCCGTGGCCACCGGGGCCCAGGCCGCCCTGATGGCGCCCACCGAAATCCTGGCCGAGCAACATTTCATCACCCTGCAGCGCTACCTGGCCCATGGGCGGGTGAAAATTGCCCTGCTGGTGGGCCAGCAACCGGCCGCCGAACGCGCGGGAGTGCTGGCGGGGCTGGAGGATGGCTCCATCGGCCTGGTGGTCGGCACGCACGCGATTCTTGGGGAACTGGTCCGCTTCAAGAATCTGGCGCTGGTGGTGATCGATGAACAGCACAAATTCGGCGTCGCCCAGCGTGCCGCCATCCGTGGCAAACACGGGGCGCCCCATATCCTGGTCATGACCGCCACGCCCATCCCGCGCACGTTGGCCATGACCGCCTTTGGCGACCTGGATATTTCCGTCATCGATGAACTGCCGCCCGGCCGCCATCCGGTGGTGACGCGCATGACCGTCGCGGACAACCGGGAGCCGGTCTATCAATTTGTGGGCGGGCGTCTCAAGGTCGGCGAGCAGGCCTATGTGGTGCTGCCGGTGATTGATGAAGGCATGCTGGACCTCAAGAGCGTTACCATGGTGCACGATGAACTCCAGAACGGCTGGCTCAAGGAGTATCGCGTGGGCATGATCCATGGCCGCATGGATCGCGCCGCCCGCCAGGAGGTAATGGAACGCTTCCGGCAGAAACTCCTTGACGTGCTGGTCTCCACCACCGTTATTGAGGTCGGCGTGGATGTGCCCAATGCCACCGTCATGGTGATCGAACACGCCGACCGCTTCGGCCTCTCGCAGCTCCATCAGCTCCGCGGCCGCGTGGGCCGCAGCGAAAAAAAATCGTACTGCGTCCTGATCGGTGACAGCACCACTGATGACGGTATTGCGCGCCTCCAAGCTATGGTCAAGCACAACAGCGGCTTTAAGATCGCCGAGGAGGACCTGAAAATCCGCGGCATGGGGGAGATCATCGGCACGCGGCAATCCGGCCAGTCCGACATGCACTTTGCCGACCTGCTGCTCGATTCGGGCCTGCTGATGATGGCTCGGCGCGACGCCTTCCATACAATCGCCGCCGACCCCCGCCTGCTGGCCCCCGAGCACACGGAAATCCGCCGCGAGGTGCTGGGCAAGTTCGGCGATTCGATCTCATTGGCGGATGTGGGGTAGCGGAATGTGGCACGACGATCGAGAAAGATGCTAAAATGTCAGAGTAGGAGTTGAAGATGGCTACCAGCCAACGAAAACTCCACCCCGCCTTGCAGGCCGTCGTCGGGATGTGGAAAGAGCGAACCGCCCTTCCTGCGGATGGGGCCAAAGTGTCGCGTTTACTCCGCCAGCGTCTGATGAGGAGGAACTGATGACCTATCGTGGAATCGTGAAAAATGGATCCGTGGTACTGGAAGACCAGCCGGTACTTCCCGAGGGCACCGTGGTAGACGTTACGCCGGTTAAGGCGTCGGCTACAAGCTTTTCCGAGCAGCCCGCCTTTGGAATGTGGCGTGATCGTAAGGATTTACCGCAGGATCCTGGCGCCGCGTCGCTCGAATTACGTTCGCGCCTGGGGCGGCGGACTGACGATGAGTGAGCACCTCATTGATAGCAGCATCATCATTGACGACCTGCGCGGCAACGTTCGAGCCACCGCGTACCTTGACGATTTGCGTCGGGTATCGCCCCTGAGCACGCATGCGGTGGTCGTGGCCGAGGTGTTGCAGGGAGCCCGGAATCTTCGCGAACAACAAGTGATAGACGAGCTTTTCGAGCAATTCGACGTCCGCCATATCGAGGCCGCTGATTCGCTCCTGGCTCTTGATCTGTTCCACCGTCTGCGTCTAGCGCGCGGCGTGGGATATTGGGATTGTCTTATTGCGGCCACATGCATGCGTGTTGACTCGGCAATCGTGACGCTCAATGAAAAGCATTTTCGCGCCGTGCCAGACCTCAAGGTGATCCGCCCTTATTGATATGGGGGGGGTGGGCGTTTCATGCCCGAATAACTCTTCGACCCGCGCGGCCATCGCCGGGTGTCTTGAGACCCGCGCCGCCAATGCCATGCCGATATCCCAGACCTGAAAATGTGTTCCGCGTTTGGCAAAACACCCGAAGAATCACTTAAGCAGGTTCGCTTGGCCATGCAGGCCTGGTTGAAAGCGGCACGCGCGGCCGGCAAACCTGTCCCCCAGCCGCGCTATCGGCCGGAGATGTATCAGTTGGCGTCCTGAGGACCCATGCCCGAACCACTCTTCGACAGTTCCTTCCTCAAGAAACTCGAGATGCTGACCCTGGTGGCCAAGCAACTCTTCCGCGGCGAGACGCGCGGGGAGCGGCGTTCGTCCGCCCACGGCGCCAGCGTGGAATTTGCCGACTTCCGCCCCTACGTGCAGGGCGATGATTTCCGCCGCATCGACTGGAACGCGTATGCCAAGTTCGAAAGCCTGATGCTGCGCCTGTTCGTCGAGGAACAGGAACTCTCCGTGCATATCCTGCTGGATTGCTCGGCCAGCATGGCCTTCGGTACGCCGGATAAATTTGCCTATGCCCGGCGGCTCGCCGCCGCCCTGGCCTATATCGCCCTGGCCAATACCGATCGCGTTACGCTCACGCCACTGATGGTCGATCCGGAAGCTGATACGGCCCTGGGCGCCACCAGCAGCCCGCTGCGCGGCAAGGCCGGGATTTTGCGGCTCCTGCAGACGCTCGAAGCGATTAAACCCCAGGGTAAGACGGATCTGAGCCGCGCCTTGGGACACTTTGCCCTGCGCACCGGCCGTGCGGGGCTGGTCATTGTGATCAGTGATTTTCTTTCGGACACGGGCATTGCCGACGGCATCAAGCGCCTCCGTTACGGCAAGCATGACCTGATACTGATCCAGACGCTTTGCCCGCAGGAACTGTCCCCCGAACTGCCGGGCGACGTGCGCCTGGTGGATGCCGAAACACAAAAAACCGTCGATATTTCCGCGACGCGCGCCGTGCTCGTGGCGTACCGTAAACGCCTGACGACATTTCTATATGATGTGCAGGCGGCGGCCCATCAGGCCGGCGCCGGCTATGTGCTGGCGAACACCGCGACCGCTTTTGAAGACCTGGTCCTCCGGCAATTTCGAACGCTCGGTTTGGCAAAATGAAAAATATATCGTTGACAATCTTTCGTAGATCACGACAATCGCACGTATGTCACATATTTCGTCGGCCAACTTACGTTCCGGAAGGGAGGTGATAATCATGGCCAAGAAAGCTGCTAAGAAGCCTGTCAAGAAGGCTGCTGCCAAGAAGAAGAAGTAAGCATTTTACTTCGCGGCCGCCGTGGGAATATTCCGTCCCGCTGAGCGCCCGTCGCGACGGATCGCGTGATCCCCGCTACCCCGGTTCTCCAAAGGAGCCGGCCCCTGGGGACCAACAGGTGAAAGGCCTGTGCGGAATTCACCGAACTCGCCGCCTCCCTGGCGGCGAGTTCATTTTTTTGCGCGTGGGGCCAGATTTCGTGGCAATCGTGTGCTGCCGCAGCGTCAACCGAGCCGCGACCGTAAGGGAGCGACCAATCGATGTATGACGCAGCGCGGTCGCTCGCTTACGGTCGCGGCGTCGGAAACGCCACGAAATCTGGCCACACTTTTTTACCCGCGTGGGGTTGGCAGAATGCCTGCGGGGCTCTAAAGTGGTTCCATTCGTTGACCCGGTTGTCTGTTCGATGGGGATGGCTCATGCGCATCATTGCCATGTTTAATCAAAAAGGCGGCGTCGGCAAAACCACCAGCACCGCCAATGTCGGCGCTGCTCTGGCCCTGGCCGGCAAACGCGTGGTCCTGGTGGATCTGGATCCCCAGGCCAATCTCACCAGCCATATGGGCCTGGATCCCGGCGCCGGCCACCTCTCCACCTACCGGGTCCTGGCCGATGGCGTGCCGCTCAAAGAGGCACTTCAGGAAATCGCCCCCGGCGTGCAACTGGTCCCCTCCACCACCGACCTGGCGGCGGCGGAGGTGGAACTGGTCAGCGTGGTGGGGCGCGAGTTGCTGCTGCGCAAAATGGCCGAAGCCGAAAAGTTTCCCGCCGACTATGTGCTCATCGATTGCCCGCCGAGCCTGGGCCTGCTGACGCTCAATGCCCTGTCCTGGGCCAACGAGGTGATCATTCCCCTCCAAGCCCATTACCTGTCGCTCCAGGGCATGGCCAAGCTCTTTGAAACCTGTGCCCTGGTGCGCCGCCAGCTCAACAAGCAACTGCGGATCTCGGGCATCCTGTTCTGCCAGTATGAAACGGCCGCCAGGCTCTCCGCCGAGGTGCGCGGCGAAGTGGAAGACTTCCTCGCCGCCGCCCGGGGCAAGAATGAGCCGTGGAGTGAGGCGATTATTTTCGACACCTTCATCCGGCGCAATATCAAGCTGGCCGAGGCCCCCAGCTACGGGCAAAGCATTTTCCAGTATGCGCCCGGCAGCGCCGGGGCCGCCGATTACTCGGTGCTGGCCGAAGAAATTATGCAAATGAAAGTGCCCAAGGCCTGACGTGGGCGGGGGGAGGGGCGTAAGCCATACCAACCACTATCCACTATCCACTTCGCTGATCGGTCGGATCAACGCGTCGATATCACTTCCCAGAATCTTCCAGCGCAGCAGGGCCAGTGCCATTTGCGCTGCCCGCAGCCGGATTTGCTGCCGTCCGCCGGGGAAAATAAAACGCCGGGTCAGGACCCCATCCGGACTGGCCAGGGCGATCCACACCAGCCCGACCGGCTTGACCGGGCTGCCGCCACCGGGGCCAGCCAGACCCGTGATACCGAGCGCCCAATCGGAGGCGCCATGGCGGCGGGCGCCGCTAGCCATGGCCGTGGCCACTTCCTGGCTCACCGCGCCGTGCCGGGCGATCAGCTCCGCGGGCACCGCCAGATCCTCCGTCTTGGCCTGGTTGGAGTAGGTGACCCACCCGCGCAGAAAATAAATCGAAGAGCCGGAGATGTCGGTGAGCAGTTTGGCCAGCAGGCCCCCGGTGCAGCTTTCCGCGGTGGCGATGGTTTGGCGGCGTGCCTGGAGCAATTCGGCGACGGCGGCTTCCAAGGTGCCCTCTTCCTGGTTAAACACCAGGTCGCCCAGGCGCTGCTGGACCGTTGCCCGGGCTTGTTCCAGCATGGCCTGGGTTTGGGCCGGCGTGCCAGTGGCGTAGATCCGCACGGACACAATGCCATCGTGCACGGTGGTACCGACCGCGGGATTGTTGCCCCGCGCCATCAGATCCGCCAGGCGTTCGCCCAGCAGGCTCTCGCCCATGCCAAAGGTATTGAGCTTGGCGATGCGCGTGACCTGAGTCCCGCCGCTGGCCTGCAATTCCGGCAACACGCTGCGCGTATACATTTCCTTCATTTCCGCCGGCACGCCGGGTACCACAAAGATCAGGCAATTGCCTTTTTTGGCGCGCAGCCCCGGTGCGGTGCCGTTGGTATTGGGCAGGCACGTCGCCGAGGCGGGGCGCTGGGCCTGCACGCGATTGCTGGCGCTCATGGGCCGCCGCACGCGGGCAAACCAGGCTTCAATTTGCGCCAGGGCCTGGTCGTCCTCGATCAGGCCTTCGCCCAGAGCCTGGGCCAGGGCCTGGCGGGTCAGGTCGTCGGCGGTGGGACCCAGCCCGCCGCTGATCAGCAGCAGCGGGGCTTTGCCAGCCAATTCCGCTATCGCCTGGGCAATCGCGGCCGCATCGTCGCCCACGGTAACATGCGCCACGGTGGTAATGCCCAAGGCCGCCAGCGCGCTGCTGAGCCACGCGCTGTTGGTGTTGACGGTCAGGCCGGAGATTAACTCATCCCCGACCGATAGGATACCGGCCGTTTTCATGGTAAAACTTTACCACAAGAATGCTTTCTGCGGGAGGTTATGCGTGGTAATTCCGATTCTCGATGCCGTCAAGGACATCGATCAGGTTGAAATGCTTCGGGCGCGGCTGTCGCTTAAGCCCTTGCTCTTACAGGGGCTCTACGAGTCCGGCGGGCAGTCGCAATACCAGGCGGTACGGGAAATACTCCTGGCCGTCCAGTCCGAAGGCGATGCTGCGGTGCTGCGCTTTACCCAGCGGTTTGATCACGTTTTGCTGGCGCCCGCGCAGATGCGCGTGGGGCCGGACGAAATTGCGCGCGCTGTAGCGGCCGCACCCCCGGCCTTCCTAAAGGCGATCGATATCGCGATCGCCAATATCCGCACCTACCAGAAGGCGACGCTGCCGGCTGATCCCCCGCTGATTCCCATGGCCGGCGGCGGGCTGGAATCTTACGTTGGCGTGCGCTATACGCCGCTTGAACGCGTGGGCCTCTACGTGCCGGGCGGCGCGGCGGCCTATCCCTCCAGCGTGCTGATGACCGCCATTCCGGCCCAGGTGGCCGGCGTGAAGGAACTGGTGCTCTGCTCGCCCCTGCGCGATGGGCACGTGGCCCCGGCGGTGCTGGTGGCGGCGGCCCGCGTGGGCATCACCGAGATTTATGCCATCGGCGGAGCCCAGGCCATTGCCGCCCTGGCGTTTGGCACCGACACCATCCGGGCGGTCGATAAAATCGTCGGCCCGGGAAACAACTACGTGCAACTGGCCAAGAAGGAACTCTATGGTATCGTCGATATCGATTCGTTTGCCGGGCCATCGGAAGTGATCGTGCTGGCCGATGACACCGCCGATGCCGCCCAGGTAGCGGCCGAACTGCTGGCCCAGGCCGAACACGCCCCGGGCAGTTGCCTGCTGATCACCGCCAGTGCCGCACTGGCGGCGGCGGTGGGGCGGGAACTCGAAACCCAACTGGCCGCCCTGGGCCGCGCGGCGCTGACGCGCCAGGCCCTGGCCTTTGCCAGCGCCCTGATCGTCACGCCCACCCACGCTGCCGCCCTGGCGCTGACCGATCGCTTTGCGCCCGAACACTTGCAGATTACCACGCGCGATGCCGAGGGTGATGCGGCCCGGATCGCCCATGCCGGGGCCATCTTCATCGGCCCCTATACGCCGGTGGCCGCGGGCGACTACCTGGCCGGGCCTTCGCATGTGCTGCCCACGTCCGGCACGGCACGGTTCTTCTCCGGCCTATCGGCCGAAGCGTTCCGCAAACGCACCAGTTTAATTAAGTTCGATCGCTCGGCCCTGGACCGCTTGGGACCGTCGATCATCGACTTTGCCACCATCGAAGGTTTTGATGCCCACGCCAAATCGGTGGCGATTCGGGCGAAACATTGATAAAGGAAGGCAGAAGGCAGAAGCCAGTAGGCAGAAGCCGTTTGTTCGTAGTCCCGCCGGCTCTGTTGAAACCCTGCAAATGACGAGCGGTCGCCGGAAAGACGAATGCTCGGAGTCCCGCCTTTAGGCGGCGTTGGGACCGACGAGTTGGGTAATCCCACCGACTTGAAGTTGGTAAGTGCGAACGCCCGGGGAGGATTTCATCAGAGTCAGTCCCGCCTTTAGGCGGCCTTGCCGGCCCAACCGCCTGAGCGCTGAACTCTGAACAGGAAGGCCGCCCATAGAATCTGGCCACACCCCGTATGCCGATGTCTTGCGGGCCTTGGCAAGCGGCGATAAAGTGCAGGTATGACAGAGATTAATCCCGAAACGATTCCCCCCGTGGGCGCTGAGCCCCTTACCCCTCCGGTTCCAACTATTGGGGCCGAGGTTGGCGCTGTGCCCGAAGCGGCCGCGGTGCCAGATGGCGCCGTAGCCCAGGCCGATACTGCATCGGCGGCCGTCGAAGTCGTCGCGCCTGAGGCCATTAGCCCCGAAGCAACCGCACCCGCCGCGCCAGCTGCGGCGCTCGAACAGGCTCTCACCACCGACGAGATGCCCCTGATCCCGGTGCTCGAGGCGCTGCTGTTCTCCAGCGATACGCCCTTGTCCCTGGGCAAACTCGCCGAGACCGTCGGCCTCGATTCCACCAAGCCCGTCAAGATGGCCGTGGATGAACTCAACCAGAGTTATGAACAGCGCCATGCAGCCTACCGTATCGAGGAACGGGCCGGCGGCCTGCAAATGCTCACGCTGCCGCAATATGGCGAATATATTGAGCGGCTGGTGCGCAAGAAAGATGAAGGCCGCCTTACTCCTGCCTCCCTGGAAACGCTGGCGATCATTGCCTACAAGCAGCCGATCCTGCGGGTCGATGTCGAAGCCATCCGTGGCGTCGCCTGCGGCGAAGTGATCCGCACGCTCATGGAGCACAACCTGGTCAAGATCGTCGGCCGTGCCGAACTGGTGGGCCGCCCCATGCTCTACGGCACCACGCGCTATTTCCTGGAGATTTTCGGCCTGGCAAACATTAAGGACCTGCCCAAGGCGGAGTTGCTTAAAGAGCCGAAATAAGCGCTATTCTTCCCCCAGGTACGCTTTTCTGACTTGATCGTTGCCCGCCACCTGCGTGGCGGGCCCTTCCAAGACTACGGTGCCGGTTTCCAGGACGTAGGCGTAGTGGGCAATTTGCAGGGCCATGTGGGCGTTCTGCTCCACCAGCAGGACCGTGGTGCCTTGTTCGTTGATGGCCTTGATCACACTGAAAATCTGCTCGACCAGCAGCGGGGCCAGGCCCAGGGAGGGTTCGTCCAGCAGCAGCACCTTGGGTTGGCTCATCAGCGCGCGGCCAATGGCCAGCATCTGCTGTTCGCCGCCGGAAAGCGTGGCGGCGGTCTGGTGCAGGCGCTCCTTAAGACGCGGGAACAGGTCGAAGACCCGCTGGCGGTCGGCGGCAATGCCCGCATCGCGCCGCAGGTAGGCGCCCAGTTCCAGATTCTCGCGCACGGTCATGGCCCCGAATACGCCCCGGCCTTCCGGCGCGTGGGAAATCCCCGCCTCTACAATGCGGTGGGCCGGCAGGCGGTGGAGCGCCAGCGGCGTGCCGTTGGGTTGATACGTGATCGCGCCGCCGGCGGCCGGGATCAACCCGCTGATGGTGCGCAAGAGCGTCGTCTTGCCGGCCCCGTTGGCCCCAATGAGGCAGACGATTTTTCCGCGGCTCACGCGCAGGCTCATGCCGTGCAGTGCCTCGATGGCGCCGTAGCGCACCACAAGGCTATCGACGGTGAGAAGCGGGAGGTCTGTAATCACTTCTCGACAATCCCCACCGGCAGGGCCAGCATCATCCGTTCGTGTTGCAGCGTATGGGTCAGGTTGAGCATCTTGCCCACTTCGCGCTGGTACTCCCGGGGCAAAGCCTTGAACAGGAGGCCGAGTTCCGGCGCGGCGACATCGAGCTGGAAGCCGTCGCGGATCAGGTCGGAGAGGGACTTGGCTTCCGGATAGACCACGATCTGGTAATTCTTGTCGATCTTCGCCTCGGTGGCTGCCCGCCCAATGGTGTCCGTCAGCGTTCCGACCTGGTCGACCAACCCCACCTGCACGGCGGCGTTGCCATCAAACAGGCGGCCCTGGGCCACCGCTTCGATGGATTTGATCTTGGCCCCGCGGCCGGCCTGGACGCGGGCGGTAAACAGGCCGTACGTTTCGGTCATAAGCTGACGCACATACTGGCGTTCTTCATCGGAAAACGGCACCTGGGCGCTAAGCAAGTCGGCATGTTTGCCACGGGAGAACGGTTGCACGTTCAGGCCCGCCCAATCGGTCAGGCCTTTGATGACAACTTTGCCGCCGACCACGCCAATCGAGCCGGTAATCGTGCCCGGGTCGGCGGTGATGGTCCGCCCGGCGCAGGCAATGTAATAGCCCCCGCTGGCCGCCAGGCGCCCCATCGACACGGTGACGGGTTTCTTCTGATCGGCCGCCTTGAGGGTCTGCCAGATTTCATCGCTGGCCGAGGCGCTGCCGCCGGGGGAATCGATGCGCAATACGATCGCCTTGACCAGGTCGTCATGCAGCGCCTTATTGATCGCCTTTCGGATGAGCGCCGGCGTAACCACGCCGCGCATATCCGCGGTGTCATCGGGGCCGTCGCCGGTAATTTCGCCGTCGGCGTAGATGACGGCAATGGCGGGCTGGCCGGTGCGGTTGGATTTCTTCTCGGCCCCGAGCAACTGAAAGATCGCAAAGGGATTGTTGAGTTCGAGCTTTTCCTTCTTGGCGGCACCGTAATCGGTGACCATTTCCGCGCCATTGGGCGTGGCCTTGTCCAGATACTTCTCGACATCCTGCTCGTTAAGCAGTTGATCGACCAGCTTGAGGTCCTTGGCGCGTTTGCCGGTCAACCAGCCTTCATCAATGGCAGCGGTTACCGCCGGGGCGCCAAGCTTGCGATTGGCGGCCACCGTGGCCACGATCTGGCCGTAAAACGCCTCGACCAAACCATCGATCTGGGCGGCAAATTCCGGGCTGGCCGCTTCGCGGGTGAAGGGTTCCTCGGCGCCTTTGAACTTGCCCACCTGCACCATATCCGCCTGGACATGAATCTTGGTCAGCAGGTTTTTCCAGAACATCAATTCCAGGCGCACGCCGGGCATCAGGATGTTGCCGTTCTCCGGCATGATTACGGTGTCGGCATAGCTGGCCAGCACGTAGGTGGCGGTTTCATAATCGGCGGCAAAGATGGTGATACTCTTGCCGGCTTTCTTGAGCGCCGCGAGCAGCGTGCCGATTTCTTGCGTTTGCGACAGGCTCAGGCTGAAGGATTGCAGGTCCAGATAGACACCGCCCACCGTCGGATCCTTGGCGGCCTTGGTCAATGTGACGATCAGGTTGGACAGGGCCGGGGCCTTGCTGGGGCCAAAATCCAGCAGGGACAGGCGAAAACTCTCCGGGCGTTCCTGGAGTTCTTCGCTCAGTTTGATCTTGACGATGCGCTGCTTGACCACTTCGGCAACGGCCGTGCCCGGCGGCGTGACGGCGGTGGCCGGCGTCGTGGTTTGGGCTAAAAGATGTGGCACGCAGACGGCCAAGGCCACGGTTGCCGCCAGCAAACCACTTGTGATTCGATTCATAAGGTACTCCAGCAAAAAATGGGAAAGGCCCGATGGATCGTGCCACCATGGGCCAGCTAATAATAGCATCATGACCGTGTTGGGTTGGATTCTCAAGGAAGAATTTGCTGGGGAGAGGGTAACGCAGGGCAATTGCATTTGGCCGGAGGCCGTTCGTAGTACCGCCTTTAGGCGGCGTTGGGATGAGCCATTGGAGCCGGCGCGCTGGAGCAGCGTTGGCCCAACCGCCTAAAGGCGGGACTACAAACCCCGTCTGGCGACCTCCACCGTCCAAATTCAATTGCCCTGGGGGGGGCAACGCGCGTCTCAATAGGCCCGTCGCCGCGAACTGTTCTGCTGCGTCGGGGTAAAAGTGGATGGGAAATCGTCGGGATTGGTTGGGGTGGCGCGCGGCGTTGTGCTGGAACGTGCGGCGGTGTAGGTGGGCGGGGGTGTCGGCACGGTCGGGGGCGTGAGCGTTTCCTGGTTGACCGCGGTGATCTTTTCCGCCACCACGGTGAACGCGAAGCTCACGGGCAGATCCGTAGGCACCGTCTTCTTCTCGACAATCTTGGGCGTGCCCGCGCCGGGAATGATGGCCGGAATGCGCACGGTCTGTTTATCGCCGCCTTTGGCGGCCGCAGTAGCCCCAGGTTTCTTGACCGGCGTGCTGGCGGCCGCGGCCGTGCTGACGGCGAAGGATTGATCGGCACCGACCAGGCCGTGCTCCTTCATGCACTCCTTGGCTTCATCGATCGTCATGCCGATGACCTTCTTTTTGAAGTCCGGCAGGCCGGCGAGAACCTGGGCGGTATTGAGTATGGGATAATGGTGCGCGATATCCTCCATGATCGTCAGGGTGTAATCGTCGTACTTGAGGTCCTTGCCGGTTTTGCGCACCACGCCGATGGGGCAATGGGTGCCGATGACGGCGTGGGACACCAAGTCCTCAAAATCCTGCTGCGACGTGATCGTTTTATCCCCCCAGCGCGCAATGACATCGCCGACCTTCATATTGATGCGTGCCGCAGGCGAATCCTGGTAGATCACCGTCACCTTGGCGCCGACCTTGGGGTTGAAATCGGATTTGAAATCGATGACCTCGACACCCACAAACGGCTTCTTGCCGGCGTTGGCCGGTGGCTTGGGGGCCTCGGCGGGAGCGGCGGCCGGAGCGGGCGCCGGTTGCGTGGTCGACGCGGCCGGGGTGTTCCACCAGGCACCGTAGGCGTTGGTACCCCAAAAGAGGCCCAGGCAAAGAACACTAATATGCCGCACGTTTAGGATGGTCATGGCTTGTCTCCTGCTACGACCAGTATACCAGATTAACGATGAGCAGGGCAGGGCTATTGCCGGGTGCCATCCAGTGGGGCAGGGGGCCCCGCTGGGCATGTTCGCGAACGGGCGCAAGTTCGACGGCCCACCCCATGCGGTATTTTCAGCCTGAAAGGCTGAAATATAATAGCCGGGGGCTCAGCGGTGTCCCGGCGCACCAGGACGCCGCGCCGCCCCCGGAGCCAACGCCCCCAAGACGCGGTAGCCTGACAGGCTGCAACATCTACCATGGAAAGCACCTTGCCACACCAAATCCCAGTGGCACCGGGTGTGGCCAGATTTTGCGGCATGTCCGAGCCGCGACCGTCAGGGAGCGACCGCGCTGCGTGCGAACGTCCATTGATCGCTCACGGTCGTGGCTCGGTTGACGCTCCGATAGCACACCCTTGCCACAAAATCTGGTCACATCCGTGGCACCCGCAGGGTGCCACGGATAAGGTATACGCATGAATAAAGCGCCGGGCGTTTTTGATGTCGTGGTGGTGGGTGGGGGAGTCATCGGCCTGTCGTGCGCGTGGCGGCTGGCCCAGCGCGGCCAGCGCGTGCTGGTGCTCGAACGCGCCGCGTGCGGTTCGGGCGCCACCGGCGCAGCGCTGGGGGCGCTGTGGCCCGCAGGGCCGCTGATCCAGGGGGCACTGCAGGAAATGCAGCGCGCCAGTTTGTGGTCTTATCCGGCCTTTGCCCAGGAGATGCAGGCGGCCACCGGGCTGGATATTGGCTATCGGCGCCAGGGGCGCATCCTGCTGCTGGAGGATGCCACACAGGCCGACCGGGCACGCCAGGAAGTGCCGGCGGCTGCCATGCTATGGCCCGCGTGTGCCGGCGGCCCGGTGATGGAAGTGCTCTCGGCCCAGCAAGTGCAGGCGCTGGAGCCGGCGGTGAAAGCTGGAGGATTATCCGGGCAGTTGTGCCGGGCTTCCGCCCAGGTGGATGTAGCCAGATTATTGGCCGGCCTGCTGGCGGTTTGCCAGAAGGCCGGCGTGGTGGTACGGGAGCACTGTGCGGTCAGCGCCTTGGAAATTTGCGCCGGCCGCATTGCCGGGGTACGCTGCGGTGCGGAGTTGCTCGCTGCCCACAAGGTGTTAATAACCGCCGGCGCCTGGACGCCGCGGCTGCATCCGGCGCTGGCCGCCTATGCCCCCATCAAACCGGTGCGCGGGCAGGTCCTGCGCCTGCGCTGCCCACAGCCGGTGATCACGCGCATCATCAAGCGCGGCAAGGTGTACCTGGTGCCGTGGGGGGATGAAGTCCTGGTCGGATCGACGACGGAAAAAAATGTGGGCTTCAATACGAAAACCACGCCCGAAGGAGTGGCCTTCCTGCTGGCCGGCGCCCAGGCGCTGGTGCCGGCGCTGCGTGACGCCACGGAGGTCCGCGCGTGGGCGGGCCTGCGCCCGGATGGTCCGCGGCATCAACCGGTGACCGGGCCGGTGCCGGGCGTTGCCGGTTTGTATGTGTCCGCCGGGCATTATAAGATTGGCATCGGCCTGGCACCGGAGGTTGGCCGGCGCGTGGCTGCCATGTTGACGGCGGAATAGTCCTTCGGGAGGAGATTGCAATGACTTCCCGATTTCGAGCAAACGTCCAACGTTCAACGTCCAACTTTCAACGTTGAACGAAGGCGTTTCATTGGATGTTGGATCCTGGCGCGCCGGGATTGAACGTTCGTCAAGAATGCCGGAAGTTATTTCGGGCTTGTACCTTAAACAAACAGGAGTAGACCGTGCGTATTGCGTTCCCCTCCCTGTTGCTGGCGGGAACCCTGCTCTTGGCCGGCATGAAGACCGGCCCTACCGCCGCAGCCGCGGACCTGTACGTGGCCCCGCAGGGGAACGATGTCAATCCCGGCACGGTGGAAAGACCGTTGGCCACGCTGGAATGTGCCCGTGATGCCATCCGCAAACTGCACGCGGGCGGCGCCTCGCCCGCCGGGCCAATCACCGTTTGGCTGGCCAGGGGCGACTATCGGCGCACCGCGAGTTTCCAACTGACCAAAGAAGATTCGGGCACGAGCGAAAGTCCCATCGTGTATCGTGCCGTTGAACCGCTGGGCGCACGGTTGTTAACGGGCCGCGCGCTGGCCGCAACCGATTTTAAGCCGGTCACCGAACCATCGCTCCTGTCCCGCCTGGCGCCGGAGGCCCGCGGCAAGGTGGTGCAACTGGATCTGGCCGCCCTGCACCTGACCCATGCTCAGCCTTTTCCCGCGACCTTCCATGGCGGCGGGAATCTTTTTGAACTTTTCTGCAACCGCCAACGCATGGGCCTGGCCCGCTGGCCCACGACGGGCTACACCACACTCGCCAAGGTTGTCGAGCGCGGCGATGGCACGCCGGCCCATCCCGGAACCTTTGTTTATCGCGCGGAGCGGCCGGGCCACTGGCTGGTCGATGGGAACATCTGGCTTGATGGCTATTGGGTGGTGCCGTGGCAATCCGATGTCGTGCAGGTGGCCCGCATCGATCCGGCCACCAAACAGATCACCCTGGTGGCCACGCCTCCGCGCGGCGTGGGATCCAAGTATGCCGGCCCCAGCGGCTCGGGAAAGGAAAACTGGTATGCCTTTAACGTGCTCGAAGAATTGAATGTGCCCGGCCAATGGTGCGTCGATTTCAAGTCGCAGACGCTGTTCTTCTGGCCGCCGGCACCACTGACCGGGATGGAGATTCTGCTCTCGGACCTGGCTACGCCGCTGGTGGAACTCACGGACGTTTCCCATGTCACCTTCCGCGGCCTGGTCTTCGAAGCCGGCCTGGGTGACGGCATCACCATCGCCGGCGGCAGCGACGATCTGCTGGCCGGCTGCACCCTGCGCAACCTTGGCGGCAAGGGGGTGGTGGTCAAAGGCGGCGTGCATCATGGCGTGCTCTCGTGCGATCTTTACGCCCTGGGCCAGGGCGGTATCTACCTCAGCGGCGGCGAGCGCAAGAGCCTGACGCCGGCCGGGCACTTTGCCGTCAACAACGATATTCACCATGTCGGCGTGCGCCAGCGCACCTACGCCCCGCCCATCTCGGTGGGGGCGTATGATGCCCCGTCGGCGGTGGGGTGCCGTATCGCCCACAACCTGCTGCACGATGTGCCCCATGCCGGCGTCCTCTATGGCGGCAACGATCACGTGCTGGAATATAACGAAGTCTGCCGCGTAGCGTTGGATTCCGGCGATGTCGGGGCGTTTTACACCTGGCACGATTGGACCAGCCGCGGCAACGTGGTGCGGTACAATTTTGTGCATGACAGCCCGGGCGTCAATGCGTTTTACATGGATGACGGCGACAGCGGCGACACCATTTTCGGCAACGTGGTTTACCAGACGATCTATGGCCCGTTTATCGGCGGCGGCCACGACAATATCGTGCGCAACAACCTCATCATCGACTGCGAAAAGGGCATTCATATCGATGCCCGCGGCGTCTCCCGCGGCTATAACCTCCAGAACAAAGGCATGGTCGCCGCCGTCAACGCGGTCCATTACCAGCAGCCACCCTGGAGCACACGCTACCCGGAAATGCACAACCTGCTGGACTTTCATCCGGAACTGCCCACGGGCAATGTGATCGAACACAATGTGACGGTCCACTGCAAGATAGGCCTGCACCTGGGCGGCAAGAAAGAGGAGTTGCAGTACTCGACCATCCGCGACAACCTGGATCTGCCGGATGATGCCCTCGGCTTTGCCGATGTGGCTCAGCGGAACTTTACCCTCTCGCCGAATTCCCCGCTCTATACGAAACTCCCGGGTTTCGAGCCGATTCCGTTTGAGAAGATCGGCCTGTTCGTGGACGAGTACCGCACCACCCTGCCCCAAGGCGTGCGCCAGGGCGCCGCCGCCGGTGGCCCGGGCCACTTTGATTCCCTGACCGATGTGCAGCACGAAAATCAGCGGCACCAGGCCAATCATCCTTAGACCGTCTAAAGAAATGAACCACAGAGACACAGAGACCCAGCGCGGCAGAGCCGCAATCAAAAAGAATAAACACGAAGCCACGAAGTCACGAAGACGCACGAAGAAAGGCAACGAGAGGGAACCACAGATAAACACAGATTTGAACGTGCGGACGAAGAGTGGAGATTTGCGCAGGGTGCGAAGAAATGGAAGGATTGCGGCACAGAGGATTCCACAGAGAAGCGTTGCATTTTTTTAGAGGTTATTAATATCTGCGTTTATTTGCGTTCATCGGCGGTTACATTTCTTCGCGCAACAATGTGGGGTTAGGGCCATGGATTCGTTACCCATTGATGAGAGCCTTCCGGAGATCATCGCCCAGTTGCGTGCCGCGCACTCCGTGGTGGTCGTAGCCCCGCCCGGCGCGGGTAAAACCACGCGCGTGCCGCCGGCGATTTTGCGCGCTGGCCTCCTGACGCGTGAACATTCCAACCTGATCCTGCTCCAGCCGCGACGCATCGCTGCCCGCGCCTTGGCCGGGCGCATCGCCGCCGAGCAGCAGTGGACCCTGGGGCAGGAAATCGGCTACCAGATCCGCTTTGAAAAGCGCATCGGACCCCAGACGCGCCTGCGCGTGCTGACCGAAGGCATTCTCACGCGGCAGTTGCTCCACGATGCGTTTTTGGAAGGCGTCGGTTGCGTAATTCTCGATGAATTCCATGAACGCAGCCTCCATAGCGACCTGGCCCTGGCCTTCCTGCGGGAAATCCAGCAGACCGTGCGGAACGATCTGCTGCTGGTGGTGATGTCCGCCACGCTCGAGGCCGAACCGGTGGCGCGGTTCCTCGGTGGGGCGCCGGTGGTCCGTACCGTCGGACGCCAGTACCCCGTAGATATTTCGCACCGCTCCGGCGGCGATCTGCCCCTGGTTGAACGCGTGGTGGCCGCCATTGCCGATACGGTGGCTCGGCCGGATGGTGGGGGTGGAGGGGGTGATGTGCTGGTGTTTCTGCCCGGGGCACCGGAGATTCACCGCGTGCAGGATCGTCTGCGCGATCTGGCCGGGCGCGAAGATCTGCTGGTCCTCCCGCTGCACGGCAGCCTGACCGTCGAAGAACAAACCCGCGCCCTGGCCCCGGCCCGGCAACGCAAAATTGTCCTGGCCACCAACATTGCCGAAACCTCGCTGACCATCAATGGCGTCACGCACGTTATCGACAGTGGCCTTGCCCGCATCGCCGGCTACGACCCCCAGCGCGGCCTGGACCGGCTGGAACTCGGACGCATCAGCCGCGCCTCGGCCACCCA